>Ga0209313_1000025_pt1 | contig 182879 bp, 172 predicted proteins | sample BioC13SIPDNA_3_FD_185748 | JGI IMG/M metagenome (GOLD analysis project Ga0209313, IMG submission 185748) | Anaerobic biogas reactor microbial communites from Washington, USA - Biogas_R2_B C13 SIP DNA (SPAdes) (version 2) | ecosystem: Engineered > Bioreactor > Anaerobic > Unclassified | place... | reverse complement strand
GCCTCTCCCTGATCTCTTCTTCGTTCTCATGGGTTACACTCCCTGAGGTTCCCCTTCGGGAACCTCACCTTCCGAGTGTCACCCATTTATCCGAAAATCACGGTCTCATCATCTGGTCGCTAGGACAGATGTGCGACAAATTCTATGACGTACGCACATTCGGCGCGGTTCTGAGCACTGGGCCGAATGCAGGCCAGATACGAGGGCCAGTGCAGTTTTCGTTTGCCCGCTCGCTTGACCCGGTTCTGCCGCTCGATGTATCAATCACGCGGATGGCGACGACCGATGACAAGCTCCCGAAGACATCCGGGAGCGCGGACTATGCTAAATGGGAAGCTGAACAGCCTGAGGACAAGCTGCGCACGATGGGCCGGAAGTCGCTGATACCCTACGGACTGTATGTTGGCAAGGGCTTTATCAGTGCGCATCTGGCGAAGAACGTCGGTTTCTCTGAGGACGACTTGAAACTCTTCTGGGAAGCACTCTTGAACATGTATGAGCACGACCGGTCCGCCAGCAAGGGCCTGATGTCTGTTCGTGAAGTGTTCGTGTTCAAGCACGTCGGCACGGACACGAATGTGGAGCAACGGAAGCAGCAGGCGAAGCTCGGCTGTGCGCCAGCGCACCGGCTGTTTGACCTCGTGAAGGTCGCGAAGAAACCGGGCGTTGAAGCTCCGCGCAGATACGCGGACTACGATGTCCGTTTCGACCGCGATGGCCTGCCCCAGGGCGTCGAGGTCAGCTTCCTCGTTGCGGGCACCTCAGGTTATCCGAAACCGGAGCTGAAGTAGCAGCGCCGTGGAAAAGTTGCCACGTCGCTTGCGTTCCTCGCGGTGATAGATGACAGCATATTTTCGTGAGGACGACCTGCTGCCGTTATCGGCGCTTCAGCATCTCGTTTTCTGCGAAAGAAGGGCGGCATTGGTTTTATTGGAGCAATGCTGGGATGAGAACCGTGCGACTACTGAAGGAACCATTCTGCATCAGAAAATAGAAACAGGCCTTACGGAATTCCGTGGCTCCGTGCGAATTGTCCGCTCATTGCTTTTGCGATCCCTGCGACTTGGACTATCCGGAAAGACGGATGTGGTAGAACTTCACCGGATAGGAGATGGCAAGTCCTCCGAGGTCAGTGTTGCCATTCCTGGAGTAGATGGTCGGTGGATTCCTTTCCCCATTGAGTACAAGAGAGGCCGCCTCCGCGAGGAGGAAGGCTATGAGGTCCAGCTCTGCGCCCAGGCCGTATGCCTTGAAGAAATGCTAGGAGTGAGCGTCCCTGCCGGTGCAGTCTTCTACGGAGCATCCCGCCGCCGGCATCCCGTCACGTTTGATGATGCCCTGCGCCGACGCACGGAAGAAGTGGCCCGGCGTTTGCACGAGCTGTTTGACGACCGCCAGACGCCCCCGGCCCGCTACGAGAAGAAATGCACACGGTGCTCATTATTTCATCTGTGCATGCCGCGGATAGCCGGAGCCGGCCGATCCGCTCGCGCATACCTGGAGGAGATTACCCGTTGAGGCATCGTAAAACCGGGGAGCAGGACCGCAGAATGCCGCTCCATCGGGGTTTTGCGCGGACTGCGCGGTGTCCGATCGGCGCGGACAAATCATGAAAAAGCTTCTCAACACCCTCTTCGTTATGACCCAGGGTGCCTACCTGTGTCACGAAGGGGAATCCGTGCTCGTTCGTGTGGAGAAAAAAACGCGGCTTCGCATTCCGGTTCACACTTTAAATGGCATTGTCTGTTTCGGGCAGGTTTCATGCAGTCCGCCACTTATGTGGCTGTGCTCCGAACGGGGAGCTGCCATCAGTTTCCTGACAGAATACGGCCGATTTCTTGCCAAGGTGGTGGGACCCGTCTCGGGCAATGTCCTGCTCCGAAGGGAGCAATTTCGCCGTGCCGATGATTTCCAGCGCGCCGGTTCGATCGCCCAATGTATTGTCGCGGGTAAGATCGCCAATTGCCGAACTGTTCTTCAGCGCGCAATCCGTGATCGTGCTGATAATCCCGGCAACGATGCGATCGAGACCACCGTGAACAGACTCAGCCATCTGATCAAGAGACTAACTACTCCCCTTCCGCTGGAAACTCTCCGTGCCCGAGAGGGCGAAGCCGCAAGCGTCTATTTCAGCTCTTTTGATCACCTCATCACCGCCCAAAAGGACGATTTCTTTTTTCATGGACGGAACAGGCGACCGCCCATGGACAACATGAATGCACTTCTTTCCTTCATATATGTCCTGCTCGCTCATGATGTGTCTTCTTCTCTTCAATCCGTCGGTCTTGATCCGCAAGTCGGATTCCTTCACGCCGACCGGCCGGGAAGACCTGGCCTTGCACTGGATATTATGGAGGAATTCAGGCCGTTTCTCGCCGATCGCCTTGCGCTTTCTCTCGTGAATCTTCGCCAGGTCAAGGCAGAGGGATTTACAAAAACGGAATCGGGTGCCGTGATCATGAATGATGATACTCGCAAGATAGTTCTTGCGTCCTACCAGAAACGAAAACAGGACGAGATTCTCCATCCGTTTCTAAATGAAACCGTAGAAATAGGCCTATTACCTTATGTGCAATCGCTTCTCTTGGCCCGTCACCTCCGCGGAGATTTGGACGCATATCCGCCATTTATCTGGAGATAGATATGTTGGTAGTGGTCAGCTATGATGTGTCCACAATTGACGGTGAGGGACGAGCTCGTTTGCGTCGTGTTGCAAGGGCCTGCCTTGATTACGGGCAGAGGGTCCAAAATTCGGTGTTCGAGTGTATCGTAGACCCGGCTCAATGGGCTAAACTGCGTCAGAAACTGCTCGATCTATATGAACCCGAACGGGACAGTTTGCGATTCTACTTTTTAGGCGCCAATTGGCGCCCTCGTATTGAAAATTATGGCCAAAAGAATACATCGGATTTAGAGGGGCCGCTTGTTGTTTAGCGCGAACCTCGAACGAACATAATTGTATCGAGAGGTTCGCAGCCGATGTAATCGACTGGTATTCAGCGGATTGTGGAGGTCCTCATGCCGATACAGTGTCATGTGATGTTCGAAAAGGCAGATGTTCGCGGAAGAGGTCTCGTATTTATCTAGCGCGCAAGTCGTTGAGTTAAGGCGGTCGCCCCCCGCGCGGGGGCGTGGATTGAAACCTTGAAGTTGACGTAGTCGCACACGACGGTGATGTCGCCCCCCGCGCGGGGGCGTGGATTGAAACATTCCCTCCACCACCCTTTGATGCCGCGCCTGAGTCGCCCCCCGCGCGGGGGCGTGGATTGAAACTCCCCCCTTCCCCCGCGGTTGCGGGATATGTTGTCGCCCCCCGCGCGGGGGCGTGGATTGAAACCAAATACGCGGGGCTCGTCGTGCCGGCCGTGGCCGTCGCCCCCCGCGCGGGGGCGTGGATTGAAACATCGCCGAACGTCGGGATCGATGGCGTCGCGTGTCGCCCCCCGCGCGGGGGCGTGGATTGAAACACCGCCGCCTCGAGGATCGCCGCGTACCGCTCCGTCGCCCCCCGCGCGGGGGCGTGGATTGAAACTGCGTCGGGGGGCGGAAGATGATGGCGTGCTTGGTCGCCCCCCGCGCGGGGGCGTGGATTGAAACAAGGACCAGGTACCAGGCCGTGACCGAATCCTTGGTCGCCCCCCGCGCGGGGGCGTGGATTGAAACATGACATTCGCCGAGCAGACCTGGGCATCCCATGTCGCCCCCCGCGCGGGGGCGTGGATTGAAACTCCGGTATCCTCCTCGTAGACTACCGGTAGACTAGTCGCCCCCCGCGCGGGGGCGTGGATTGAAACCGCCTCACGTATCCGTCGCCCGCATCGTCGCCGGTCGCCCCCCGCGCGGGGGCGTGGATTGAAACTCACTGCGGCGATCTTGAAAGCTACGAGGACGTGTCGCCCCCCGCGCGGGGGCGTGGATTGAAACCTGAGCGCCGCCGCGATGGCTGACTGTGGCACAATGTCGCCCCCCGCGCGGGGGCGTGGATTGAAACCGGAACAGTACCCCTGCTTCGGTGACGAGCCGAGGTCGCCCCCCGCGCGGGGGCGTGGATTGAAACCGCGTACTGCCTCACCTCCGCCGGGTCCTCGCTGTCGCCCCCCGCGCGGGGGCGTGGATTGAAACGACGCACTCAGGATCCTTCATCGCCTCACGCATGTCGCCCCCCGCGCGGGGGCGTGGATTGAAACCGCGTACTGCCTCACCTCCGCCGGGTCCTCGCTGTCGCCCCCCGCGCGGGGGCGTGGATTGAAACCAGAATGATCGTGTTCATTTCCCAAGCAACGTGGTCGCCCCCCGCGCGGGGGCGTGGATTGAAACACGATGATCTGGATCACCGCAGCGCCCCCATACGTCGCCCCCCGCGCGGGGGCGTGGATTGAAACCATGATCGGGAGCGATGCATCCTTCGCGGCGAGGTCGCCCCCCGCGCGGGGGCGTGGATTGAAACAAGGGCATCCTCGCCGAGCGGACGAACGACGAGGTCGCCCCCCGCGCGGGGGCGTGGATTGAAACCATGATCGGGAGCGATGCATCCTTCGCGGCGAGGTCGCCCCCCGCGCGGGGGCGTGGATTGAAACCGGATGCATGGATCATCCTGTCGCCTGCGCGCGGTCGCCCCCCGCGCGGGGGCGTGGATTGAAACGGTCGTCACCGGGAGCATCGAGCACGAGACGGAGGTCGCCCCCCGCGCGGGGGCGTGGATTGAAACTGATAAGGCGCAGTTTGAATGGCGCGGGATTTCGTCGCCCCCCGCGCGGGGGCGTGGATTGAAACTGCAGTAGAATGTGCCCGCCCTCGTGCGTAACAGTGTCGCCCCCCGCGCGGGGGCGTGGATTGAAACCAGTTTCATCGGATCGCCTCCTTAGCCATGTACGTCGCCCCCCGCGCGGGGGCGTGGATTGAAACCAGAATGATCGTGTTCATTTCCCAAGCAACGTGGTCGCCCCCCGCGCGGGGGCGTGGATTGAAACACGATGATCTGGATCACCGCAGCGCCCCCATACGTCGCCCCCCGCGCGGGGGCGTGGATTGAAACCATGATCGGGAGCGATGCATCCTTCGCGGCGAGGTCGCCCCCCGCGCGGGGGCGTGGATTGAAACCGACAAACGAGGTGGCCGTCCCCGCCACGATCGCGAGTCGCCCCCCGCGCGGGGGCGTGGATTGAAACTTCGCCAGCCAGTTCGGGATCCCGATCACCACCGTCGCCCCCCGCGCGGGGGCGTGGATTGAAACCCGGTAGGCCGACGGCACGAGCCGCTGCCATTCGTCGCCCCCCGCGCGGGGGCGTGGATTGAAACCCATATCTCCTGCGTGAATTTGACGACCTTCGCGTCGCCCCCCGCGCGGGGGCGTGGATTGAAACTCAAGGGGAAGCGGAAGAAAGGGCCAAAAGGGACAGTCGCCCCCCGCGCGGGGGCGTGGATTGAAACTGCGGGAGGAAGTGAAGGCACTCAGAGAAGGAGGTCGCCCCCCGCGCGGGGGCGTGGATTGAAACACATCCCGGCGCGCATCTGCGACATCCAGCTCGTGTCGCCCCCCGCGCGGGGGCGTGGATTGAAACCTCCTGACTGCACCGCATTAATGAACAGAGAACGTCGCCCCCCGCGCGGGGGCGTGGATTGAAACTTCGTGGCAGTATGAATTGCCGCGCCGCCGTCACGTCGCCCCCCGCGCGGGGGCGTGGATTGAAACGCCGAGCCCCCGGCGTGGACGGTCGCCGAGTCCCGTCGCCCCCCGCGCGGGGGCGTGGATTGAAACGAGGATGTCTCCGTTCTTCTTCGCCAGGTAGATGGTCGCCCCCCGCGCGGGGGCGTGGATTGAAACTCGCTTCCCATCCGTCAACGGCGCGAATGAGGAAAGTCGCCCCCCGCGCGGGGGCGTGGATTGAAACTGTCCGGGCCTAACATACACGCATCGTGCCGGGAGTCGCCCCCCGCGCGGGGGCGTGGATTGAAACTCCGCCTTCCAGTCGATTCCGCTCATCACGCCCTGTCGCCCCCCGCGCGGGGGCGTGGATTGAAACCTGAGAATATATGACGTGCATATTGCCCTCTCTCTGTCGCCCCCCGCGCGGGGGCGTGGATTGAAACATTTTTTACCCTTTCTGTTTCGATTTAATTACCGGGTCGCCCCCCGCGCGGGGGCGTGGATTGAAACCGCTCCCTGATCTCCTTATCCTCTTTCTCCAGCCGTCGCCCCCCGCGCGGGGGCGTGGATTGAAACTGCCGCCCCCGGGGCGAGGTTCTTCCCTCCGCCGGTCGCCCCCCGCGCGGGGGCGTGGATTGAAACAACTTTGTGCCGTCTGGTATAGCGGCGTGGGGAGTCGCCCCCCGCGCGGGGCAGCATCCTCGACCATGAGCCGGAGACGCGGGAGGCGGTCAGCGGGGGATGAGGCGAGATGGGACCGGCTCCCCGGCGGAGACGGGGGAGCGCGCGCGGAGGTAGTCGGCGAAGGCGTCGCGGTCGAGGACGCCGCTGTTGGTCATGTCGCGTCCCTCGAGGAACGTCGCATACGAATCCCCCCCCTGGGCGAGGAACGAGTTCGTCGTCACCGTGTACGCCGCCGCGGGGTCGAGCGGTTCGCCGCCGCAGCGGACGGATCCGACCCTCGACCCCTCGGGCGCCTTCGGGGAGTATTCGACCGTGAGGCCGGAGAGCTGGAGGATGCCGTACTTGAGCGCGAGACTCTGCTCGAGGATCCGCAAGAGCTGCGCGCCGGTGAGCGTCATCGTGTACAGGGTGTTGTCGAACGGCAGTATCTTGTAGATGTCGCGGTAGGTGACCGGGCCCGCGAGGAGCGGGTTGCGGATGCCGAAGTTGTTGTGGAACGCGATCTGCGCCCCCGTGGCCGCCCGCATGCTGTCGGCGATCAGGTTGCCGAGCGGCGCCTCGGCGGTGTCGTTGCCGGCAAAGTCGTCGCTCGACTCCGCGACCGTCTCGTCGAACCTCTCCCCGACCAGCGCGGCCCACCGGTCGACGATCGCCTGCGCCTCGGGGTCCGGCAGGCAGCGGCCCTTCTCGAGCGGGACCAGCTCGTAGCGGTGGCTGGCGACGCGCCCGCGGTCCGGGTCCACCCGGCAGTCGAGCCGGCCGAGGTACTGCCCCGTCCCGCCCGCCTGGACGATGAGGGTGCCGGTCCTGCGGACGCGCAGGGGCTTGCGCAGCAGCTCGTGCCCGTGGCCGCCGACGATGACGCCGATCCCCTTCACCTCCGCGGCGATCTCCTTGTCCTGCCACGAGCCGCAGTGGCTGAGCAGGACGATGAAGTCGACCCCCTGCGCCTTCAGGGCGGCGATCTGTTCCCTGACGACCCCCTGCGGCTTCTCGAAGACGATCTTCTCGGTGCGGCCGGGCATCACGATCGCGGGCGTCGACTCCGTGATCACACCGATGATCCCGACCTTCAGCCCGTCCGCGTCCTTCACGACCGCCGGGCGCAGGAACGACGGCGGGGGGCCCCCCGACGAGACCCGGACGTTCGCACCGAGGATCGGGAAGCGGGCGGCCGCCGCGAGCGCCTCGACGACGCCGACGCCGAAGTCGAACTCGTGGTTGCCGATCGCCATCGCGTCGTAGCCGGCGGCGTTCATCGTCTCCACCACCGCGATCCCCTTCGACACGTTCCCCTCGGGCGTGCCGAGGAAGATGTCGCCCGCGTCCAGGAGCAGCGTCGGGATCCCCGCGGCGCGGTTCTCCTCGCGGATCTCCCTGACACAGCTCGCGAGCGTCGCGGCCCCCCCGGACGGCTTCCGCCACCCCTCGACCCGCTCCTCCGTGATGTGCCCGTGGACGTCGTTGGTGTGGAGGATGCAGAGCTGCCGGAGCGGCGCGCGCGGCGTGACGGCGCAGCCGGCGAGAAGGGCGAGGGAGGCGAGAAATAAGGGGCGCGAAAATCTCTTCAGCATAGATCCCCCGGGAAACCGGAAACGAGAAACCGCGGTTCCGTCACATCCTTGCGCACCGGTCGCACGCGAACCGGCGGCGCCTGCGCGCATCGAACTCCGGCGCCTCCTTCAGGCAGGTGCCGAGGATCTTGAACGACTGCGCGAACAGCTTCACGCTCTGCCGGTTGAGCGCCGCCGGCGTCTCCCCGACGTCGCTCCAGCCGGGCGTCGAGAGGTCGCCGGGTGGGAGGGCGAGGGCGTCCCAGTTGTTGAACAGCCGCCCCCAGTCGCTTTCGAGCGCCTCGCGGATGATCCGCTGGTGTGTCGGGTACCAGAACGAGTCGTGGTAGAGGACGCTCGCGACGTACGCCCACGGGGCGAGCACCGTCTTCAGCGTCCACTCCACAGGCCTCCGGAGCCGGCCCCAGTATATCCGGTGCTGCATCCGGCTCGCGAACGTCATCTTCCTGAACGGCCCGGTGAAGCGCCAGTTCTCCGCCGCCGCGTTTCGGTCGCCCGCGATCTCCACCTCGCGCGTGTCGGCGCAGCCGAGCCCGGCGTCGTGGGCGAGGCGCAGGTATTTGATGTCGCGGAGCGGGTCGAATCCCATCATCCGGGCGGCGACGGCGTCGATGGCGACCTGGTCGACCGAGGCGAGGATGACGTTCTTCACGTGCGGCCGCATGCAGCGGGGCCCGGGGCCGTCCCCGGCGAAGGTGCCGTCCATCACCGCGAAGACGCCCCGGTGGATCCTCTTCTGGATCGCCAGCAGGTCGACGAGCGTCTCGTGGATGACCGGGTGCGTCCAGTGGCGCCGCTCGTTCAGGAGGCCGCCGAAGGCGTTTTTCATCGCCCCGGTGGTGGTGGTGAAGACGTGCGTCTTCACCGTGGGGAGGTGGACGATGTTCTCCCCGACGAAGCGGCGGGGGAGCATGAACCCTTTCGGGTAGACGTCGTTCAGGCAGAGGAAGCGCTTCGCCAGGTCGCCGACCGCGTCACGGACGTTGATCCACTCCTCGCCCTCGTAGAGGTGGATGTTCCGAAGCCCGTGGGCCTCGACGACGTTCAGCTGCTTGTTCTCCCGCTCGCCGAGGCGCGCGTCGATGACGACGGTCCGGTTGTGGCAGCCGTGGATGCGCGCGGGGTCGTAGCCGTCCCGCTTCATCGCCCGGATGACGCCGTCGAGCTGCCACGGCGTCGTCGAGGATGCCGGGAAGAAGAAGTGCCACGAGATGTTGATCTTCAGGGCGGTGTCGGCGTCGTTCGGGATGACGTCCCGGTAGCCGGCGAGGTTCATCAGCCGGTGGTAGTCCTCGAGCACGGTGGCGGGGGAGGTGCGGAGGACGGCCACGACCGGCTTTTTCATCGCGGCAGCATTGTAGCACAGGCGCCCCCGCGGCGGAACCGGGCGATGTGCGCGGAGGGAAGGGCGGCCGGCTCCCACCGCCCCTCCCCGCCGCTTGTGGCGCGCGCCGCAACCGGGTATACTCGCCCCATGGCGGACGCGCCCGATTCCTTGTGGCAGCAGGCCCTCCGGGTCATCCCCGGCGGCGTGAACTCGCCCGTGCGCGCCTTCCGCGCCGTCGGCGGCGAGCCGTTCTTCGTCGAGTCGGCGCGGGGGGCCCGGCTGCAGGCGGCGGACGGCCGCGCGTTCATCGACTACGTCCTCTCCTGGGGGCCGCTCATCCTCGGCCACGCGCACCCGGTCGTCCTCGGGGCGATCGAGGAGGCGCTCGGGAAGGGGACGACCTACGGCGCCCCCACGCGCCGCGAGACAACGCTCGCCGAGCTGATCCGCGGCGCCCTCCCCTCCGTGGAGCAGGTGCGCCTCACGAGTTCCGGGACCGAGGCGGCGATGGCGGCGGTGCGGCTCGCGCGCGCCTTCACCGGGCGCAGCGCCGTGGTGAAGTTCACCGGCTGCTACCACGGGCACTCCGACGGCCTCCTCGTCAAGGCCGGCTCGGGCGCCGCGACCTTCGGCGTCCCCGACAGCGCGGGCGTCCCGCCCGCCTTCGCGCGCGAGACCGTCCCGCTCCCGTTCAACGACCTCGAAGCCGTGGAGGCGCTGATGCGGAGCCGCGGCGCGGAGATCGCCTGCGTCATCGTGGAGCCGGTGGCGGGCAATATGGGCGTCGTGCCGCCGCGCGACGGGTTTCTGGAACGGCTGCGCGCGCTCACGCGGGCGCACGGGGCGCTCCTCGTGTTCGACGAGGTGATCACCGGGTTCCGGCTCTCGTATGGGGGCGCGCAGGGGGTCTTCGGAGTGGCGCCCGACCTCACGGTGCTCGGCAAGATCATCGGGGGGGGGCTCCCGCTCGCGGCGTTCGGCGGCCGGAGGGAGCTGATGGGCCTCCTCGCCCCGGAGGGGCCGGTCTACCAGGCGGGGACGCTCTCGGGGAACCCGCTCGCCGTCGCGGCGGGGATCGCGACGCTGTCGATCCTCTCGGGGGGAGGGATCTACCCGGCGCTCGAGGAGAAGGCGCGCCGTCTCGCCGAGGGGCTGGGCGAGGCGTGCCGAGGCGCCGGCGTCCCCTGCGCCGTCTCCCGCGCGGCCTCGATGCTCACGCTGTTCTTCCGCGACGGCGCCGTGACCGACTGGGAGTCCGCCCGGCGCGCCGACCAGGACCGCTACGCGCGCTTCTTCCACGCGATGCTCGACCGCGGCGTCTACCTTCCGCCGTCCCAGTTCGAGGCGATGTTCCTCTCCGCGGCGCACACCGACCGCGAGATCGACCGCACCCTCGCCGCGGCGAGGGAAGCCGTCAAGACCCTGTAGGGGCCGCCGCGACGCCCCGCCGTTTTCTCCGCAGCGCCGAGACCAGCAATGTCACCGCGACCGTCGCCGGCAGGGCGAAGATCGCCTGCTCGGGCCAGAAAAGCCCGATCCATCCCCCCCGCCACGAGAACGGGAAGAGCCAGAAATACTCTGGGCCCAACTGCTTCTGGCAGGCGTCGAGGGCGAGATGGAGCAGCGCGCCCGCGAGGAGGCAGGCGAAGGCCTCCCTCCGCACCGAACGCACGAACAGGAGCGCGCACAACGCGCAGCAGGGGACGACCAGAACCGGGGAGTGGAGCGGCTTGACGAACGGGTAGGCGGCGGGGAAGAGGATGTGCGCCGGGCGGGAGAGGAGGTCGGGGAGGACGGCCCCGAGCGCGAAGAGGGGGAAGAGCCGGTCGAAGAGACCGCGGCGGACGAGCTGCGCGGAACAGAGGTGCGTCAGGAGGTCGGGCATCCGGTCACCCCATACGTCTTGTTCAGGCCGCGCATACCGCGCTCCGCGTTCATCTGCGCCCCGTCGCTCCTGCCCGAGCTCTCCGCGTTCTCCGCGTTCACTTCTGTCCGACGCCCGGCAGGCGGGCGCGACGGTCCGGGGCGGATCCTCCTGTCTCCCCCGGCGCCTTCGCGGCGGAACGGGTGCCTGTCTCAACGGGATGCGGGCTGAGTCCCCTCCCCCGCGAGGAGGGGAAGGGCGTTTCGTATCCCCGGCGAGGCGTGGACGCGGACTGTTCCTCCCTCCTCGGTCACGAGGATGCACTCCGTGCGCGGAAGACGCTCCACGAGCCGGAGCGCCTCGGGCGCCCCCATCACCACCAGCGCCGTGCCGAGGGCGTCGGCGACGACGCACGAGTCGGCGACGATCGTCGCGCTCGCCACCCCCCGCTCCGCGGGACTGCCGGTGCGCGGGTCGAAGATGTGGCTGTAGCGCTTCCCGTCCTGGATGAAGCAATCCTCGTAGTCGCCCGAGGTGGCGACCGCCCGGTCGGAGAGGTCGAGGGCGACAAGAACCCCCTGAGAACGCGGGTGGCGGATGCCCACGCGCCACGGCGTGCCGCCCGCGCTCATCCCGAGGCAGTACACGTCGCCGCCGATGTCCACCAGCGCTCCCCGCACCCCCGCAGCCCTGAGGACGGACGCCGCGCGGTCGGCCGCGTAGCCGGCGGCGATGCCGCCGAGGTCCACGCGCGTCCCCCGCGGCTCGGCGCGGGCGAAAAACCCGCCCGACTCCTCTCGCAGGGCGACGCGGCCCGATACGCGGACCGGCGCGTCGGGGACCGCGCGCGTCCCTCCGGTCTTGAACCCCCAGGCCTCCTCCGCGGGAAGGACGCAGACGTCGAAGGCGCCGCCGGTGAGGCGCGAGATCTCCGCGGCGCGCCCGAGCACCTCGAAGGTGCGAGGGTCGACCTCGACCTCCCCCTCCGCGCCGTCGGCGTTGAGGCGCGCGATGTCGCTCCCCGCGCGGTAGATGCTCATCAGGCGCTCGATCGCCGCGATCTCCTCGAGCGCCTTCGCCGCGGCGCGCCCCGTGCGCCCCGAGATCCTCTCGAATACGCTCCCGACGATCGTGAGCTCCGCCCGCGTCCCCATCGCGGCGGCGCCGTAGCGCCACTCCCGGGGCAGGAAGAGCGCCGCAACGCAGACCGCCGCCGCGGCCGCGGCCGCGAGCGCCGCCGCGCGCCGTTTCACCGCCACCCCCCGCCGAGTTGCCTGTTGGCTCCCCCCGCACGGCGTGCTACACTTCGGCGGTGGGCAGCGAGGCGGCGAAGCGTAGGCGTGCGGGCGGAATGATCTTCATCGCACAGGCGCCGCGTCATGTGCGTCATGGTATCACAGAGGGCCCCGCAGTCGCAGCGGATATCCGAGACGGGCGCTCCCGCCGCGCCGCAGCCGCGTGCGATCCCGTTGTGACCCTGGGCGGCGGCTTCGACCTCGCGCGCCGCCTGCTCGCGGGGATGGAGGGTGCGCCATGTTCGACATCGGCGGTCCCGAGCTCGCGGTCATCCTCCTCGTCGCCCTCCTCGTCCTCGGGCCCCGGCGCCTGCCCGAGGCGGCCCGGTTCCTCTCGCGCGTTGTCCGGGAGATCCGCAACGCCGTCGAGGAGATCAAACACGACCTGAACGACCGCGGCGACCTCGGCGGATGAGGGAGGGGCTCGAATGGCTCGTCGCATCGGGATGCTGATCCGCGCGGGGGTACTCGTCGTCCTCGCGGCGGTTCCGCTCATCTACTCGGGGCGGTTCCACAACTCGTTTGGCGTCCCGAAACAGGCGTTCTTCCAGGCGGCGGTGGCGGTTTTGCTCCTCCTCTTCGGGGCGCAGGCGGTGCTGCAACCGCGGCGGCTCGTTGCGCGCTCCGCCCCGGCCGATTTTCCGCTGTTGGGCTGGCTCGCCTGGTTCGCCCTCGCCGCCGTCTTCTCCGTGGACCGCGCCCAGGGGATGCGCGAGCTCGCCTACGCCGCCTCCCTCGTCGGGCTCTACTTCCTCGTGACGCGCAACGTCGAGACGCGCGGCCAGGCGATCGCCCTCGTCGCGGTCGTGGTCGCACTGGGGGTCGCGGAGTCCGCCTACGGCATCGCGGAACGTTTCGACGTGAAGCTCCTCTACGAATCCAGGGTGAAGGAAGCCCTTCCCTCCACGGACGTCTCGTCGTGGCGCTGGGATATCCTCGGCACCTTCGGCAACCCCAACCACCTGGCGAGCTACCTCGTCCTCTGCTGCCCGGCGCTGCTCGGCGGCCTCGGCCTGCGGCGGCCCGCGGCGCGCCTGGCGTCGCTCGCGGGGCTCATCGTCGCGCTCGTCTGCCTCGTCCTCACCGGCGCGCGCGGCTCCTGGGTCGCGGCGGCGGCGGGCCTAGCCCTGCCGGTCGCGTGGGCGCTCAAACGGGGGGGGCGCGGCGTCCTCGGCCCGGCCGCGGCCGCCCTCCTCCTGCTCGCCGTGACGCTCGCCGCCGTCTGCCTTCTCCAGCCGCGGATCAAAACGGAGCTCGCCGCGCGCGTCACCGGGTCGTTCAGCGACTCCACGGGGTCGATGTACTACCGGATGCTCGGCTGGAAGGTCGCCGGGCGGATGATCGCCGCGCGGCCGCTGCTCGGCAGCGGCCCCGGGACGTTCAAGATCCTCTTCCTCCCCACGCTCGCGGATCTGCTGGCGGACCGCGACCCGCTCTCCTACTGGTTTCTCAAGGAGAAGATGAACGAGGCGCACAACGAGTTCCTGCAGGCGGCGGTCGACGCGGGCATCCCCGGACTACTCCTGTTCCTGTGGGCGCTCGCCGCCGTCTTCCGCGGCATCCTGCGGCGCGCGCGGGCGGCGGGGTTCCACGACGGTTTCTTCATCGCCTCCGCCGCGGCCGGCCTCGCGGCGGTCCTCGTGGACGCCTTCTCGTCGATCCCGTTCCACGTCGTGCCGACGCGCGTCGCCTTCTGGGCAATCGCCGCCGGCCTGCTCGCATGGCCCCCGCCGCCCCCCGCGCTCGACTCGCGGCCGGGGGAGGGGCCGGCGCCGGCGTTGGCCTGGACCCTGGCGGCGTATCTGGCCGTCTTCTCCGCGCTGTCGGCGATCCAGGCGGTCCGTTCCCTGATCTTCGACTACCGGTTCAAGATGGCCACGACGCTCAACTATATGCAGCGGATGCCGGAGGCGCTCGTCTGGTTCCGCAGGGCGCTCGACGCCGACCCGTCGTCGGGACAGGTCAAGTTCTACTACGGCTCGACGCTCGTGCACCTGGGCCGCAACGCCGAGGGGGCGGCGTTCCTCGAAAAGAGCACAAGGAACTTCCAGGACATCTACCTCTACAAGAATCTCGGGATCGCCTGCGAGCGGATGGGCAGGATCGACGACGCGATCGCCCAGTACCGGCGGTGGCGGGGGATGGGGATCGCCGCGCACGAGGCCAACAACCTCATCGGCCTCGCGCTGCTTCGGCAGGGGAAGCCCCTCGAGGCGGCGGAGGCGTTCAAGGAGACGCTGCGGGTGCGCCCGTGGGATCTCCCGGCGTACTCGAACCTCGCCGCCATTCTGATCGACGCCGGGCGCTACGACGAGGCGGTGGCGGTTTTGAATCCTGACCCGCTCTGGAAGACGCCGGACGCCTACGCCGTCTACGGGGTCGCCCTGCTCAAGGCCGGGCGTCTCGAGGAGGCGCGCCGCAAGTTCCTGCGGACCCTCGAGCTGGACCCGCGCTCCGTCAAGGCGCGCAACAACCTCGGCGCCCTCCGCTATATGCAGGGGGACCTCGAGGGGGCGCTTCGCGAGTGGGAGGAGGCGCTCAAGACGGATCCGGGAAACGTGATCGCATCGAGGAACGCCGAGACGGTGCGGGGGAAGCTGGAGGAGCGGCGCCACGCCGCGGCGCGCTGGCCGTTCTTCTCCGCGGGGGCGTCGCGCCCCCCTACACCCGGATCTCCTTCACGATCGCCTTGATGAAGCGGATGAAGTCGCCCTTCACTCGGCGGGTCGTCTCGATGACCTCCGCGTGGCTCAGGGGCCGCTCGAGCACGCCGGCGGCCATGTTCGTCAGGCAGGAGATGCCGAGCACGCGCATCTGCATCTGGCGGGCGACGATGACCTCGGGGATCGTGGACATGCCCGCCGCGTCCGCGCCGATGAGGGCGTAGCCCCTGATCTCCGCGGGCGTCTCGTACGACGGGCCGGTGGAGGCGAGGTAGACGCCCTTCTGGAGCCGTATCCTCTCGCGTTTTCCGATCCGTTCGGCGAGGGCGAGCAGATCCCGGTCGTAGGTGTAGGTCATGTCCACGAAGCGCGGGCCGAGCTCGTCGGAGTGCTCGCCGCGGAGCGGGTCCTGCTTGAAGTTGTTGATATGGTCCGTGATGAGCATGAAGTCGCCCACCTTGAACCCGCGGTTGATGGCCCCCGCGGCGTTCGTGACGAGGAGGACCGGAGCCCCGAGGAACTTCATCACGCGCACCGGGTAGGTGATGTCGGCGAGCGAGTGCCCCTCGTAGTAGTGGAACCGGCCCGACATCGTGACCACGCGCCTGCCGCAGAGGGTGCCGAGCACGAGTTCGCCCGCGTGCCCCTCGACCGAGGCCATGGGGAAATGCGGGATGTTCTCGTAGGATATCTTCACTGGGTTCTTGATGTCGCGCACGATGGCACCAAGGCCCGACCCCAGCACCAGGGCGATCTGGGGCTGGATGTCCGTGACGGCGTGGATGTAGTCAACCGACTGCCGAAGGTTACGCAGCATCTTTTTCATCGAGAATCACACGCTCCTTTCCGTGGACGTATCCGCATCGTGCCCGATCTCCTCCTCGACCGCCTCCTCCTCGCGCTCCAGCGCGCGGAAGCTCACCCCCTCGCGCCAGAGACAGATGACCCCGACGAGGTTGATGAAGATATACTGCGAGCCCCACGCGATCCAGCCGCCGGCGAGCGCGGTGTTGGCCGCGTGCCCGAAGACGGTGAGCGCCTTCCGGTAGGCGAGCTGGAACGAGCCCAGGTAGCCCGGGCTGGGGACCATCACGGCGAGGGAGAGCATCGACAGGAGGAGGGCGTAGCCGGTCAGGCCGAGGCCGCGCACCCCGAAGGCGCGGTTGATGAAGTAGTAGGTCCCTATTATCGCCGCCCAGACCAGGACCGAGTGCGCCACGACCAGGGCGACCTGGGCGCCGTCCCTGAGGACGCTCAGCCCCCGCACGAACGAGGCGACGGCGGCGCGGGCCCGCAGGGCGAGTCCGGGCGAGAGCCGGACCAGGAGACGGTGCGTCCCGCCCTCGACGGCCGCGGGGTACACCCTGGCGGCGATCAGGAGCGCCAGGACCCCGAGGTAGCCGGCCACGAGCACGAGGGCGAGGTGTTTGAGGTACTCCAGTTCGGGGCTGAAGGTGATCGAGAAGACGAGGAAGAGAAAGATCCCCATCACGCACAGGGCGTCGGACACCCGTTCGAGCACCACCGTGGCGAGCACTGTGCCGATGCTCACGCCGTGTTTCTTCCCGATGAGCACGGCGCGGATGACCTCGCCGCTTCGGGCGGGCAGGACGTTGTTGGCCATGAAGCAGATGCTGATGGCCGAGAAGAGATCCATGAAGCCGATGCGCTTCGTCGGCGAGAGGAGACATCCCCAGCGGAACACCCTGAAGAGCATCGAGACCGACACGCACGCCATCGCCGGGAAGAGCCACCGGTACTCGGCATGGGCGAGGGCCTCCCAGAGGGCGCCGAAGTTGACGCCGCGGAACGCCACGGCGAGACAGCATAGGGCAAGGGCGATCCCCAGTACGGCCCGCGTGCGTTTCTTCATCCAGCCGCTTCCCCCTCCGCCGCGGCCGCAGCCGCGGACCGCGCTCCCGGATCGGAGACGAATGATAGCACCCGGACGGGGCGGTTGACAAGGGCGGGAGCGGCTTCAGCGTGCTCCACGGTTTCAATGGAACCGACGGCGAAACCGGCATCTCCGCCCTTCCTGCGAGTGGGAGCATGCTTTGCGGGACGACGCTGTCTCGCGGCGGGCACGGCTCGGGAGGGTACCCTCTTGTGCGAACAGGGCGATACAAAGGATGGCCGCCGCGTGTGGGAGCGAAATATTCGGCGTATTGCCGAACGCGCCGCGACGAGCTACATTGTACTGATATCTCATCGATAACGGGTCTGCGGACGCACGGGAGCGTACTATGCCGGGCGCATCGAAAACGCATATTCGAGCGGCGGCGGCTCTGTGCATCGCGGGATTCTGTAGTAACCCTTGCGCGCCGCTCTCAGCGACCCCGGAACTGCTGCGCACGCTCTCCGAAAGTTCCAAGATCTCCGCGGACAATTCCCCCCTGGACGATTTCTTCTCCGGCGCGCCGGTGTCCCGCGTACTCGTGACCCTGCGCGAACCCGCGGGAACGAACCGCCTCGCCGGAATCGCGGAGATAGCGGAACGCCCGGCGCTGCGGGCGGCGGCGGAAGCGGCGCAGGACAGGGTGATCGCCTCTCTCGATCCCGAGGAGGTCTCCATTACGCGGACCTTCACCTACCTGTTCGGTTTCGCCGCGGAGACGACCGTTGAGGGCCTCCGGGGACTAATCGAGCGCGAGGAGGTTCTTTCGATCGGCCGGAATCGAGTTCTCGATGCGCATCTCTCCCAGGGGATCCCGCTGATGCGCGCCTCCGCGGTGCGGAGCATCTACGACGGGACGGGCGTTTCGATCGCCATCTGCGACACGGGGATCGACTACACGCACCCGATGCTGGGAAACGGCGGGTTCCCGAACAGCAAGGTGATCGGCGGGTATGACTATGGGAACGGCGACGCGAACCCGATGGATACGCAGGGGCATGGAACCTGCTGCGCCGGGATTGCGGCGGGGACCATCGGCGCCACGGGCGATTACATCGGCGGGGTGGCGCCGAACGCGAGGCTGTACGCGTTGAAGATATCCCCCGACGGTTCCGGGAGCGCCGACGAGGCGGATATGATCAGCGCCTGGGACTGGTGCATCACGCACCAGTATGACAACGCCGCGAACCCGATCGTGATCATCAGCACGAGTTTTGGGGGCGGGAGATACTACTCCGCCTGCGACAGCGCCAGCCCGTTGATGACCGCCGCCGCGGCGAATGCGGCCGCCGCGGGCATCAGCATCTTCGCCTCCTCGGGGAACGAAGGCTACTGCGATTCGATGGGCTGGCCCGCCTGCATCTCGCACGTGAACTCCGTCGGGGCGGTATACGACGCGGCGTTCGGAACGTATTACCCGTGCGTTTCGTCGGCGTCCTGCGCCACGAAATACTCGACCGGCAGCTGCGACACGGGATGGTACGCGGCGGATGCCACCGCGGCCGATCTGGTCACTTCCTACTCTAACACCGCCTCATTCCTGACCCTCTGTGCCCCCTCGAACCGCGCCTCCACGACGGATATCTCAGGCGCGGGGGGGTATGCCTCCGGGGGGTACTACACCTCGTTCGGGGGCACGTCGGCTGCGTGCCCGTACGCCGCGGGCGCCGCGGCGTGCCTGCAGAGCGCCGCGGCGGCTCTCACGGGAGACTTCCTCTCCACGGCAGAGGTCCGGCTGCTGCTGACGGCAAACGGCGATCCGGTGGAGGACGACAAGATCGCGATCACGACGCCGAGGGTGAATCTCCTCGCCGCCGTGGAGGCCATCGCCCCCGCCGCATGGACCTATCCGCTGAAGCTGAATTGCCAGGCGGCGGGTTCGGCTCCGTCGGGGTTTCGGCCGACACCCGAGGTTCCGTTCTACTCGTGGATCCGCTACGGCTGGCTTCCCTGAACCGCGCAACGGCGCGGAGGGGTTGAAGAGGGACGGGCGAGGAGGGCGGCGCCGAGGGCGCCGACGATCTGCGGTTCCGGGGGGATGTCGACGGCGACGCCGAGACGCCGCCCGATGGCGTCCGCGACGCCTCTGTTCTTGGCCACGCCGCCGGTCAGGGTGACCCTGCGGCCCAGGGGGAATCTGCCCGCCATCCCGGCGATCCGATCGGCGACCGCCTCGTGGAGCGCGAGGACGATGTCGCGGCGGGGCATCCGCCGGCTGAGGAGGGAAACCACCTCTGACTCCGCGAAGACGGTGCAGGTGTTGCTGATGCGGAGTCCGCTCGCGCCGCCGCGCCGCGCGCGAAGGCCCTCGTTCCCCATCTCCTCCAGCGGGATCTCGAGCGCCTGCGACATGATCTCGAGAAACCGCCCCGTCCCCGCCGCGCAACGATCGTTCATCACGAAATCCCTGACGAAGCCGTCGCGCACGGAGATGATCTTGGTGTCCTGGCCCCCGATGTCGATGACGGTCTCGGTGCCGGGGAAGAGAAACGAGGCGCCGCGCGCGTGGCAGGTGATCTCGGTAAGCGCCGCAGCCGCGAACGAAACGTTCTTGCGGCCGTAGCCGGTGGCGGCGGCGGCCGCGACGCCGGACGGTTCGAGGCGCGCCGTGCGGAGCGCGCCGCGGAAGGCATCGCGCGCGGCTTTGACGCCGTCCGCCCCGGTCGAAAGGATCGAGAAGGCGAGGATCTCGCCGCCCTTCAGGACGAGCGCCTTCGTGGCGATCGCGCCGGCGTCGATGCCGGCGGTGCAGGGGAACGCCTCGGAGGAGGAACGGGTCGCCCTCCGGGGAAGCGCGGGGCGCGGGGCAGGGGGGGGCGCGCTACTCCTCTTCCTTGTGCTCGTCCCACATCTGCTCGTAGTCGATCTCATCGATTCCGGTCGTCGCCTTGGAGACGTCCGGAGCCCAATCCTTGAGCTCGCGGGGCGAGGTGTCGATCTCCTCCGACCTGAGCACCTCGTAGCTCCTGCCGTCGTCGGTCTTGTAGTTGATCTTCTCCTTCAGGCAGAAGCTCATGACCGCCCTCATCGCGCGCGCGTCGAGTTTCTCGCGGAAGAACTTCTTCTTCTTGCGGCTCCACTTCATCCGGTAGGTCTTGACGAGCTTGTCCTTGACCCGCTCGATGCCGTCGCCCCAGACGAAGATTGTGCCCACGATGCCCCTCCATCCCTGCCTTGGCGCGCCGTACCCCGGTGTAAAAAACCCGGCTTTTCTGGAAGCGGGGGGAAGGTAGCCGAAAGGCGGGGGGGTGTCAAGCGAAAAGTCGCTAAAGACGCCGCGGATCGCGGCGGGGGGGGCGTGCGAGCAACAACCGCGCCTTTATTCGGCGATACAGGGGAACAAGCTGCGCGCCGCGCCGCGCCCCGGCCCGGGGCGCGGAGACCGGAGGTTTCAACGGCGGGGGCGCGGGGGCTCGCCGCGCGCCGCAGGCGCGCGCTGGACGGAGAATCGGCGCCGGGAGGGGACTGCGGCTTTTCCTCGCGCGCGGCGCGGACGGTTCTGCTATCATTGCGTCGACCCTCATCCCGCACGCGGAGCATAGGAAAGTGAAGGACACGTTCACCGCGGAGATCGGCCGTCTTATCCGGCCGATGGAGGAGCTCGGGCCCCTCGTGCCCGACACCACCTTCTTCCTCAAAAACACCGGCAGCTTCGTCTACGCCGAGGGGTATTGGCACCCGCCGGGGGCCTTCTACGGGAAGATCATCGACTACCCATGCGCGGAGGGGACGTTCGAGGTGCACGGCAGGCGCTACGAGCGCCTCACCATGCGCGTGGAGAACGGAACGCGCCTCCTCGTGCCCCACGACGTCCAGCTGCAGATGCAGTATCGCATCGACCCCGGGTTGCAACCGCCTCCCGCGAAGCCGGTCATCACCGGGTACCACCATCCGTTCGAATTGCAGACGATGCAGGGGTGGTTCTGCGGCCACCGGTCGATGGAGGCGGCGATCGAACGGTACCCTGAAACGGGCAGGCGCATCCGCGAACTCGCCGCCCTGTTCGATGTCCCGCTCGAGCGGCTCGGCGTCACCGGCCCGCTCGCCTACGGGTGGGAGGAGGACAGGGCGCTCAACCTCGTCTTCAGCGGGACGCCCGAGGAGAACGCGGAGACCGCGCGCAAGATCAGGCGACTCACCTACACCGATTCGAAACGCCGCATCGTCGAGTACGGGAAGTTCTGGCCCCTCCGCCTCGCCCATGACGGCGTCCCCGTCTGCTGCTTCTTCGTCTACGCGGACCGGGGGAGGATACCGGTGTGCGGGCAGGGGATCGAGCTCGTGCGGGAGCCGGTCGAGGCGTTCGGCACGGTCGTCGACACCCTGCATTCCCTCTACATGCCGCTCGTGCTCCGTCTCGGCGACGCGTACCTCGACGGCGCTCCCGCGGGGGAGATCGATCTGATCATCGCCGACAGCTCGCTGCGCGGGGAGTTCTACCCGAACGAGCGGGTCCATATCACGCGGGGGAGACTCGTGCGGCTCTCCGGGAACGGCGCCTCCGCGGAGGCGATCGTGGCGCTTGACGCCGGCGACATCGAGAAGGAGCGTTTCGTGAAGGGGGTGCCGGCGTTCTAGATCGGGCGCGCGGGCCGGGGCGGTCGGGTGCGGCGGCCCGGAATCAGCGGACGATGCGGCGGATGGCATGCGCGGCGAGGCGTGCCTTGAGAGGAGGTGCGTGATGAAACTGGCGTGGTGCTGTTTGGCGGTCGCCCTGGTCGCGTCCGCCCCGTTCGCGGCCTGTGCCGCCGCGGAGTCCGCCCCGGCGGCGGCTCCGTCCCCCGCGCCGCCCCCGGCGCAGATGGTCCCCCCCTACGCGTACGGGCCGTTCTTCGGCGGGGACGATCCGTGGATGGAACTGCGGATGATGCAGGACCGGATCAACCGCATCATGGAGGAGAGCTTCGGGCGGGTGGCCCCGCGGGCGCCGATGCCGTGGGGGATGCCGGCGCTCGATTTCTCCCCGGATATCGATCTCACCGAGACCGACGCGGCGTACGTGGTCGTCTGCGACCTGCCCGGGATGGAGAAGGACAAGATCGAGGTGACCTTCAAGGACGGGGAGCTCATCATACGCGGCAGCCGCGCGGCCGCGCGGGAGGAGGGGGGGGAGCCCGGCTGGTACGTGCGCGAGCGGAGTTCCGGCGCCTTCGAGCGCATCATCGCCATCGGCGAGGGGGTGAAGGAGGACGCGATCACGGCGGAGTACACAAACGGGGTTCTCACCGTCACGGTGCCGAAGACGGAGTCCGCGGCGAAGCCGGGCAAGAAGATCCTCGTGCTCTGACGGGACCGTTCGGGGACAACAACGCCGCGGCTCACGGCCTGTCCGCGGCTGCCGGCGGGATATGCCCCGACAGGGCGTAGAAGAGCCCGCCCAGCAGCGCGACGACGATGTTCTTCGCCCGGAGCACGAGGGCGATGTTCGCCCCCGCGGCGCGGTCGTAGCCGAGGCGCGTGAAGAAGATCGCGAAGGCGAGCTCCCAGATCCCCGCCGCGCTGGGGGTGACGGGGATGGCGCAGATGAGGAGGATGATCGGGACGACGACCATGATGTCGAGGAATCGTATGTCGAGGCCGAGCGCGCAACAGACGATCCAGGTATTCACGCTCGTGAGGAACTGGAAGACGACGGAGTGGAGGAGGGCGAGGGCGACGACCCGCTTCTCGCTCCTGAACGAGTAGACGGCGTCGTGGAAGGCGAGGAACTTGTCGCGCGCGCGTGAGAGCCTCTTCCCGCGGACGATGCGTCCGGCGCGCTCCACCAGGGGGCGGTTGAAGACCAGGAAGAGGAAGAAACAGAAGCCCGCGATGATGGCGCACATCCCGGGGAGGAGCCCCGCCTCCCGGAGGGTCGCGGTGTTGAGCAGCGTGGCGGCGCCCGCGACGAGGACGAGTCCCGTGAGCCCGGTGAGCCGCTCCATGAAGACCGAGGCGAACGATTCGACCTGGTTGTGGATCTGCCGGCCGAAGATGTAGCTCCGCGCAACGTCGCCGCCGAACATGCTGGGGAGGAAGCTCGAGAAGAAGTAGCCGATCGTGTAGTAGAAGATCAGCAGATGCACCGAAACCCGGATCCCCCGGGCCTCGAGCACCACCTTCCAACGCAGGCAGCTGATCAGCATGCCGAGGTAGGCGGTGGCGAGGATCGGGATGATCCAGACGGGCCGGATGCGGGCGAGCCCCCGGAGCACGTCGTCCGGCCCCACCCACCAGATCACCCCCGCCAACAGGACGATCCCCGCCGCGAGGCGCGCGACGCCCCGGCCGGTGCCGCTGACTGTCGATGCCATAGCGTGCGGATGCCCCCGTATCCCGCGCCGGCGGTCAGGCGAGGAACGGCGCGAGGAGCTCGGCGCTCTCGCGCGCCCGCGCCTTCTCCCGCGCGATGGCGGGGACGAGCCGCGCCCTCAGCTCGTCGCGGCGGACCCAGGTCCTCTCGGTGAGCTCCCAGAGGCGCCGTTCGCTGAAGCCGTCGAACTCCAGGATCTGGTCTTCCATGTCGATCGAGCGCATATAGCCGCGGTTCTTCGGATACGACACGACGCAGCCGACCGGCGTGCCCATCGCGGTGGCGAGGATGAGGCAGTGGGTCCTGAGCGCGATCAGCATCTCCAGGCGCGAGAGGATCTTCGCGATATCGTTGTGGGAGAGATCGCGGTTCGATATGATCGCGGCCCGTTCCGGGCGCGCGAGGGACCGCCGCAACTCCTCGGTGATCTCCAGATCCATCGGCTGTGTCACCACCAGGAGGACGTCCACGCCGAACGAGTCGATCGCCCTGTCGACGACCGCCGCCGCCGCCCTGACGAATGCGCCGCGGTCGATCCCTTTCCTCCCCGGCGGCGTCACGTCGGTGTCGAGATACCGGTTGATGTTGAAGCCGATCGCGGGCCGCCCGCCGGAGAGGATCCCGGTGCGGCGCGCCAGCTCCGCGAGGCGCGCGTCGTCGGAGGGGACGACGTTCAGGGCGCAGTCCGCGCCGAGGCGGAGCTTGTCCTCGAACGGGCCGAGACGCCGGGCGAGGTCGTGGGAGTCGGCGTCGCGCGTGACGACGAGGTCCGCGGCGCGGAGGATGCGGGCGAGAAGGCGTTCGCCGGCGGGGGTCTTCACCGGCCCGAGGCTCATGTTGTAGAGCACCAGCGGGACGCCGCGGCGCCGGGCGAGGGGGAGCGCGAGGGAGAGGGTGAAGAGGTAGTTGTGCGTCGGGTCGTAGAGCCGCCGGTCGAAGAGGATCGCGTCGGTGACGAGGACCAGATCGGCGGAGAGGGTGGCGGCGAAGACGGGGACGCCGAGGATCTTCACGCTCAGGTTCCAGGGCAGCAGCCCCACCGGTTTCACCCGGTACCGCGCATAGGCCCGCCTGACGAAACCGGGGTTGATGGTCGGGACGGCGAAGAGGGTGTCGGGATGACGCGAGGAGACATCCTCGAGGAGTCCGCCCAGTATCGCGGCGTCGCCGGCGTTGCGGCCGGAGAAGTTGCCCAGGACGCAGATCTTTTTCACGTGGCCTCGCCTGTAGTGCGCGGGGGGGGTCAGAGCAGCCCCTGCGCCCGGTACCAGTCCGCGGTGCGTCGGATCCCCTCCGGCATCCCCACACGCGGCGCGTAGCCGAGCTCCCGCTTCGCCTTGGAGATGTCGAATGCGCGGTCCTTTCTGAAGAAGTCAACCCGCCGCCGGAAGATCGGCGGCTCGATGCCGAGCGGGCGGCAGACCTTCTCGCAGAGGAACGCCGCCGCGTAGACGGGGGCGAACGGGATGCGCATGCGGGAGACCGAAACCCCGAGCGCCTCGGCGATCGTCTCGACGAGTTCCCGGAGGGGCGCGTAGCGCGCGCCGCCGAGGATGTAGACGTTGCCCGGCGCGCGCGGGTGCGTGCCGCAGAGGACGATGCCGTCCGTGAGATCGTCGATGTAGGTAAGGTGGTAGTAGGCGTCCCCGCGCCCGATCATCCGGAAGCGCCCCGACTTGATGTGGCGGAACAGCTTGAGGAACCGGAGGTCCCCGGGGCCGTAGATCCCCGTCGGCCTGAAGACGACGCCCGGGAGGCCGCGGGTACGGAAGAAGTCGCGCGCCCGTTCCTCCCCCTCGACCTTCGACTCCTGGTAGGCGTCGCCGGGATTGAACGGGGCATTCTCGTCCGCCGGAATCCGGCTCACGTGGCCGTGCACGCCGACGGTGCTGCAGTGGACGAAACGGCGAGCGCCGCGGGCGCGCGCGGCCTCGAGGATGTTCAGCGTGCCGGCCACGTTCACGGCCCTGAACTCGGCGTCGGGGACCCCCTCCTGGCGGAAGAGGGCGGCGATATGGTAGACGGTCTCGCAGCCGTCGGCCGCCGCGAGGAGGGAGTCCCGGTCCTTCAAGTCTCCGCGGACCACCTCCACGCCCGCCGCCTGGAGCGCCGCGGCCTTTTCCGGCGCGCGCGCGACGGTGCGGACGCGGTAACCGAGCCCGGCCAGCTTCACACAGAGGCGCCCGCCGGTGAATCCGGTGCCGCCCGTCACCAACACGCTCGCAGCCATCCGCACAATCCCTTCCCGCCGCGCTGATTTCGGGATAGTATATACCCTGCAACCGGCCCGAACAATCCAGTTTTCGGGGCATCGGGCTCGCGGGCAGGTGGACGATGAGACGGCTGGGGCATGCGGCGAGAATCGCGGGCGGCTACATCCTCCTTTTCCTCGGGATCATAGGGCTCTTCTTGCCGCTGCTGCAGGGGGTGCTGCTCATCGTCGCCGGCGCGACGATGCTCGGATGGGACCTCGAGAAGATGCGGGAGGCCCGCAGCCGCATCGCGGCGCGGGTCCGCCGATTCGCCGGGAGGAGGCGCCCGCCGTCAGCGGACGGGGATCTGTCCGGTCCCGGAGGGGCATAGGGACGGGGCGAGGGGGTTCGCGAAATGGATATCGCCGTGTTTCGATGGATCAACGGTCACCACAGCAGTTCTCTCGATGTCCTGATGTGGGGATCGAGCGCGGCGGTAGACTTCTTTCTTCTCTGGCTGCTCCTGGGCCTCGCCGTGTGGGCGTTTGACCGGAAGCGGGGCAGGGAGACGCTGCTCGGCCTCCTGATCGCGGTCGCCTTTTCATACCTCTCGGTGGACCTGATCCTGAAGTCGCTCGTCGCGCGCGCGCGGCCGTTCGTCTCGCTCGACGGGGTCCGGCTGCTCCGTGACACCCCCTCCCTCCGGCTCTTCAAGGAGACCTGGTCGTTCCCCTCGGGCCACTGCACCTCGTCCGCGGCGGCCGCCTGGGTCCTTGGCTCGCGCCACCGGCGGCTCCTGCTCCCGGCCGCCCTGCTCGTCGGGCTCGTGGCCTACTCCCGCGTCTACCTCGGGATGCACTACCCGACCGACTGCCTCGCCGGGCTCGCGCTCGGTGCGCTGTGCGGCGCGGGCGCCTGCCGCGCGGCGAGGGCGGTCTCGCGGCAGCCCCGCGTCTCGTCCGGGCCTCGGGATTGACTTCCCCCTCGGGATCGGATACCCTCGTCTTCCGGCGCGGCGGAAGGAATGCGATGGCGGCTATCCCGGCGGGGATCTTCAGGGAATACGATATACGGGGGCTCGTGGGGCGGGATCTCAACGAGCGCACCGTCGCCCTTCTCGGGCGCGGGATCGGGACCCTCCTCGCCCGGAAGGGGATCTTTCGCGTCTCCATCGGGCGGGACGTGCGCCTGAGCTCGAAAGGGTACCGCGACTCCCTTCTCGCCGGGCTCCTCGAAACCGGGATGCGCGTGGCCGATCTCGGGGTGGTGACCACGCCGATGCTCTACTTCTCGCTGTTCACCCTCGATGTCGGCGGGGGGGTGATGATCACCGGAAGCCACAATCCCCCGGACTACAACGGCTTCAAGATCGCCGAGGGCAGGTCCACCATCCACGGGGAGAGGATCCGGGAGGTGCGGGAGGTCATCGAGGCGGGCGATTTCAAAAGCGGCAAGGGCGCCGTCGAGGAGGTGTCGGTGGAGGAGGAGTACCGCCGGGCTCTCGTCGAGCGGGTCTCGATGGGGCCGCGCCCGGTGCGGCTGGCGGTGGACGCGGGGAACGGCGCCGCCGGCCCCACGAGCACGCGGATCCTGCGGGACCTGGGCTGCGAGGTGACGCCCCTCTACTGCGAACCGGACGGCCGTTTCCCGAACCACCACCCCGACCCGACCCTCCCCGCGTCCGTGAAAGACCTCCGGTCGAAGACGCTGGAGGTGAAGGCGGACGCCGGGATCGGATTCGACGGCGACGGGGACCGGATCGGCGTCATCGACGAGAAGGGCGGGATCGTCTGGACGGACATGCTGCTCATCCTCTACGCCCGCGACCTGCTGAAGCGCCGGCCGGGTTCCGCGGTGATCTTCGACGTGAAATGTTCCCACCTGTGCGCGGCCGAGATCGCGAAGGCGGGAGGGGTCCCGGTGATGTGGAAGACCGGGCACTCGCTCATCAAGCAGAAGATGCGCGCGGAGAACGCCCCGCTCGCCGGCGAGATGAGCGGGCACGTCTGCTTCGCGGACAACTACTTCGGCTACGACGACGCGACGTTCGCCGCCTGCCGCCTCGCCCAGATCCTCTCGCGCGAGGATCGCCCCCTCTCCGCGCTCCTCGGCGACATCCCGAAGACCTTCGCCACGCCGGAGATCCGGATCGACTGCCCCGACGACAGGAAGTTCGAGATCGTCGCGGCGCTCAAGGCGCAGCTCGGCGCCCGCTACGACACGCTCGACATCGACGGCGTCCGGGTGCGCTTCGAGGACGGGTGGGGGCTGGTGAGGGCCTCGAACACGCAGCCGGTTCTCGTCCTGCGCTTCGAGGCGGAGACGCAGGAGCGCCTCGACGAGATCAGGGGCATCGTTTTGGAGAAGCTGCGGGAGCATCTTCCGGCCCCGATCTGAACGCCGGCGGCGGAAAGGGGTTCACATGGAACCGGCGATACTCGTGATCGAGTTCAACAGCGTCGCGGGCGGGATCTTCGTCACGGACCTCCTCGTGAAGGAGGCCGCCGTGGAGATCCTCGACTCGCGCACGGTCTGCCCCGGGAAGTACATCGTGACGGTTTCCGGCGACGTCGAGGCGCTCCGCTCCGCGTTCAAGGCGGCGCGGGAATCCGACCTCGGCGAGACGATCACCGAGCAGCACCTCCTCCCCCGCGTCCACCCGCTCGTGGTCGCCGCGGCCGGCGGGGAGACCGGCGCGGCGGGGCAGGGGGCGGTGGGGGTGATCGAGACCTACGGCGTTCCGGCGTGCGTGCGCGCGGCCGACGCGGGCGCGAAGGCGGCCGGCGTCGCGATCGCCGACCTGCGTCTCGCGAACGCACAGGGGGGCAAATCCATCGTCGTCTTCGCCGGGACGCAGCAGGACGTCGAGGAGGCGCTCGCGGCGGGGAAGGCCGCGGCGGAGGAGATGCGGGGGCTCATCAATGCCGTCATCGTCGAGCGCCCGCACGACTGTGTGGCGAGGTTCCTGGAGGCGTAGGGCCTGGAGGCCCGAAAGACAGACAGCGATGGACATCGTCGAGCAGGTGAAACGGTCGGGGGTCGTGGGCGCGGGCGGCGCGGGCTTCCCCGCCTGGAAGAAGCTGAGCGCCCGGGCGGAGTACGTCATCGCCAACGGCTCCGAGTGCGAGCCGCTCATCCGCGTCGACCAGCAGCTGATGACCCGCTACGCCTGCGAGCTCGTGGAGGGGATGCGGCTGGCGATGGAGGCGACCGGGGCGAAGAAGGGGATCATCGCCCTGAAAAACAAGTACCACCGGGCCGTGACCGCGCTCGAGGGGTGCGCGGCGCGCGGCGACATCGCGATCCACCTCCTCGACAACTACTACCCGGCGGGCGACGAGCAGGCGCTGGTCTGCGACGTCACGGGACGGATCGTCCCCGAGGGCGGCATCCCGCTCGACATCGGCGTCGTGGTGCAGAACGTCGGGACGCTCATCAACATCCGGCGCGCGCGGGACGGACGGGCGGTCACGCACCGGTGGCTCACCGTGACGGGGGCGGTGCGGGAGCCCAAGACGATCTGCGTCCCCGTGGGGACCTCGGTCGCGGACGTGCTTCGGGCCGCGGGCGGGCCCCTCGTCGCGCCGTACGCCGTCATCGACGGGGGGCCGATGATGGGCGTCGAGTCGTGCGGGGTGGCGCGCAAGACCACCACCAGTCTCATCGTGCTCCCCGAGGACCACAAGCTCATCCGGTACAAGCGGAAGGATATCGCCTACGACGTGAAGATCGCCCGCTCCGCGTGCGAGGGGTGCCGCTTCTGCACCGATCTCTGCCCCCGGTTTCTCCTCGGGCACACGCTTGAGCCGCACGCCATCATGGGGGCCGTGGCGTACCAGTCGGCCGAGGAGATCGACCCGCGCGTCGTTGCGCAGGCCTACCTCTGCTGCCAGTGCGGCCTCTGCGGGATGTACGCCTGCCCGACGATGCTCTCCCCCGAGCGGATCATCAGGGCGCTCGCCGTCGACCTCAAGAAGGCCGGGGCGAAACCGATCCACCGGCGGCCGCGCCCGACCGCGCTCCCGGAGAGGGACTATCGCCGTTCGCCGGTGCCGGCCCTGGTCGAGCGGTTCGAGCTCGGGGGGTACGAGGCGGAGGCGCCGCTGGTGGACGCGCCGCTCGAGACCGGGTCGGTGCGCATCCCGCTGAAGCAGCACGTCGGGGTCCCGTGCGTGCCGGCGGTGAAGGAGGGGGACCGGGTCAAGGTCGGGGACCTGATCGCGGACGTCCCCGCGGGGGCCCTCGGCGCGCCGCTCCACGCGAGCATCACCGGCGTCGTCTCCGCGGTCGGCCCCGAAGGGATCGAACTGCGCGCCTGACGGGCGGGTCCCCCGACCCCAGCGCGACGACGCCCTCGCCGCTTTTCTCCCCGCAGCCCAGGTCCTGAACCGGACGTTTCCCGGCGAGATCGGCGTCGGGTGTCAGGGGCGAAGGATCTCGCGGTCGTTCGAGTGAACGGGCGCAAGGTCTCGGACCTCCGCGACGTCGCCGAGGCGCCGCGCAGCCCGGGAGGCGGCCTCCGCCGCATCTCGGTCGCTCGAGATCGCCCTCGACGCGGAGGGGTGCGCGGCCGCGGCGGAGAGGATCCTTGCGCGCTACGGGGTGGGGGAGCTGCGCTGGCTGCCGGGGTGCGAAGGCGAAGGCGCGAATCCAGGGCACGCGCCGGCGATTGACTGACCGGTGAGGCGGCCGGATCGCCCCCCGCGTTCAACCGCGGGGTGCGGTCCGGTCCGGGAGGCCCGGGGCGGTCGAGGCGGGGGGGGGCGGCGCATCCACCTCGTCCCGCGGCGGCGTCGTTCCTTCCGGCTTCCCCCCGAACGCCTTCTCCCAGAACCGCTCCGTGTTCGAGAAGCGGGCGGAGACGCGCAAGGCGCGCGGGAGCTCCTCGAAGGAGATCTCCGACTTCAGGCCCTCGTCGAGGTATTCGGCGAGAAGCGCCGAGAGGATCGGTTCGAGCCTGGCACGGAGCGCCTTCGCCTCCGCCGGGCCGGGGAGGGGGAAGACCGCCACCGCGCGGCAACGGTTGCGGTCCTCGATGTCGAGGGCGAGGCCCATCCTGCGGGCGGGGTCGAGCAGGGCGAGGACGAGCGTCGCCCACCCTTTCTCCTTCTCCCGCAGGTAGGCGCTCAACCCCCCCTTCTCGTCGTTCGCGTACCCGTAGGCGTCCCATCCCTTGGGAAGGAGTTCCATCGCGGCCGTGAACGAGGCGCTGCGCGCGATGCCGCCCTTCTCGGCGAGGGCGCCGGCGATGAGCCCCCTGTCCGTGGCGAGGAGGGCGCGCGTGTCGCTCACGTAGTAGGCGGAGAAACGGCCCTTCTTCGCGCGTTCGGCGTTGAAGTAGATGCCGTCATCCGGCGCCGCGCCGGCGCGCACCTCGCAGATGATGGAGAGGACGATGGAGAGGAGGGCGGTCTGGGCGCCCGCGGCCGTTTCACCGTCGCGGATGTTGAGCTGGAACCTCCGATCCCCGTAGGTGAGGTCGAAGCGCCCGGTGCCGGGGAGGAGCGCCGCGTCGAGAAGGAGCCGGTCCCGCCCCTCGTGGTCGCGGGGGAGGAGCGAGAAGCACAGGTCGGAGAAGCGGAAGAGGTTCACGTCGCCCAGCCGCCCCGAATCCCGCTTCTCGCGCGCGCGGGCGACGAGGAAACCGGCGAGCCGGTTGAACACCCACCGCTGCCCCGGGTCGTCTTCCCTGGTCTCCAGGTGCATCAGCAGCACGGCGTCGGCCGGGGCGGAGGCGGGCCCGCCCGCTTGCGCGGACCCGGGTGCGGCGGCGAGGGCGAGGACGCAGGCGAGCGCCGCGCAGACGGCGGGGGCGGAAACGGGACGAGTCGGGACTGTGCCCATGGGGAGCGGGTGCCGTGCGGACCGAAACCCTTATTCCTTGATGGTGGTCAGAGAGGGACGGTTGTCCCGTGCGCCGGGCGGAACGGCGGCCTCCCGCTCCCGCCGCTCGCGCTCCTCGAGGCGCTTCTGAAGGCGGTCCTGGCGATCGCGCTCCTCGAGCTCCTGCGCGGTCATGTAGTACGCCTCCGGCACCCTCTTCTGCCCCACCTGGAAGACGTCCGTGGCGACCGCCTTGGGGAGGTCCGGGGCGGTGACGACGACCGTCTTGCCGTAGTCAAGGAGCCCCTTGCAGATGTTGTAGTAGAGGTTGAGGATGCCGACGCCGAAGCGGGCGGGGTCCTCCTTCGTGAACCGGTCGATTGCCGCGCCGGCGGGGGACGCCGCCGCGACGGCAACCGCGGCGAGAACGACGACGGCCAGGGTGCGCATGGGACCTCCAGGGGACCAGTCCGCGAATCGGCAATCAGGATAGCAGGACCGGGAAGGCGCCGTCAACGCTGTTTTTGGGCGCGCACGGCCCCGCCGGATGAGGGCGTCACCGCCCGTTGCCCGGCGGCCGGGAGCAGGCCGTTGTCCTCGAGATAGTTGCAGAGGAGTTCCGCCATCTTTTTGTGCCCCTGCAGGGTGAAATGACAGCTGTCGACAAAGAGGGAGGAAGGGAGGGCGGCGAAGGCGCCGTGGATATCCAGGACGTGCGCCTGTTCGCGCGCGGCGAACGCCAAAAGGTCCTTGTTGCCCCGTGCGATCTTTGTCAGATATTTTGCCGGGACGCGGTCGTTGCGCAGTATTCGCTCATCGCCGTAAGGCCGGGTCATCAGCACCACCGCGGCGCCATGCCGGCGCGCGGTTTCGACGAACCCGGCCAGGTTCTCGAGGTACTCCTCCGGGGATACCCGGGGGCCGGAGAAGGACTCCCTGCGGAGCAGGCACGGCACCATATACTGTTTCAGAACGAGGTAGAAGCGGTACCTGAGCAATGTTCCCTGGAGCGTGTCGACGAAAGGGATCGCCGAGCTGAACTGCTTGTCAGGGGCTCCCAGCGCCTCCCAGTGGTCGTTCCATCCGAAACTCACGAGGACGAGGTCGGGGGAGTACGTGGCGACCTCCTGCTGAAACCTGCGCAGGCCCTGGTAGGAGGAATAGCCGGCGACGCCGGCATTCACGACCGCAAATTCGCGGACGCCCGGAAGGGATCTCAGGTCGAGGACCGCCTGGAGCTGTTCGGGCCACCCGCCCCTGTCGGGGCCGTCGGTGTTGGAGTCCCCGTAGCAGAAGATGCGGAATTCGTGCGGCCCCTTCACGGGCGGCAACTCCTTCCCCTTGAATCCCTGCGCGTTGTACGGGTATCGGCGGATTGACCGCCAGAATAGGACCGGGTCCGGTTCCCGGGCCTCGTCCTTGGTGATGTGATGGGCGCGCCAGTCCGTCTTCTTCGCCGCCGACTCTACCGTGATGATCGGGCGGTAGTAGCCGAGCACCCCGGTGGCGGTGAGGACCCGTGCGCAAAGCTCAAGCGCCCCTATGAGGAGGAGGATGGAGAGGAGAGAGCTCAGCGCCCCTTTCAGGCGCGACGAACGCAGGAACCGTTTGTTGAGGGAGTCCCAACGCACGAGGCCGGTCGCGCGCGTGAGGGCGAGTATGGCGATGGCGATGACGGCGCCAATGAGTATCCTCTGAACCGCGGGAAACAGTTCGGTGAGCGGCAGCAGCAGCGCGCCGAGGAGCCCGAGGACGAGGCAGATGACGGCGAATAGCATCAGCTCTCCAGGATTGCCTTCTTGGTGATGTTGAAATGGAGCTTCGCCACCCGCGCGAGTCCCTCGACCCCGTGCGCCTTGACGAACTCCCGCGCCTTCCGGGACACGGCGGCCCCGCCCCCCTTCGGGAACTCGGTCTTGAACTCCTCGCCGAGCTTCTTCAGCCGGCTGCAGAACTCGCTCCGGGCGAGCACCGAGGCGGCGGCGACGGCGACGTCGGACTCCGCCTTCGTGCGGAGGACGATCTCGATCTTCTTGCCGCGCTTCATCAGGGCGGGGGTGAGGACGCTCCGCTCCGCGAACTTGTCGAGGATGGCCTTCTTGCAGGCGGTCTTCTTGATGAGCACGTTCTCGAGCGCGCGGGCGTGCCCCCAGGCGAGGAGCCGGTTCAGGTTCCCGATCTTGTCGTAGAGGGCGTTGTACTTCTCGGGGCCGATGGCGACGACGGAGTGCGTCGTCTCGGCGCGGATCGCCTCGGCGAGCTCGTCGATCCTCCTGGCGCCGAGCGTCTTGCTGTCCGCCACGCCGAGGTCGAGCAGCCGGCGCGCGGGCTCCCCGTCGACGTAGACCGCGGCGACGAGGAGGGGCCCGAAATAGTCCCCCTTGCCGCTCTCGTCCACGCCGACGCGCGGCTCGGCGATGGACGGGTCGAGCAGCTCCTCGTAGCCGAGCGACACCTCCTTGAGCACCGCGGGCTCGAGGTAGAACTCTACGAATTCGCGCGCGCCCTTTCCCTGGACGAGGAGCTTGCCGTTCGTGAACGCGGTGACGCTCACGCCGTCCTTGGCGGCCGCGAAACGGGCGTGGGGGACGTCCGGGCGTATCGCGTAGCCGCGCGCGGCGAGATCGCGGCGGACCTGGGCGGCCTGCCGCTCGTTCACGCGGGCGATGTACGTCGTCTCGGAACGTTTGGTGAGCATGAGGACGGGCGCTGTCGAGGCGCGGGATCGAACGGTCAGGACGTCGATTTCATCAGAAGGTCCACAGGTACATCGGTTTCGGGGCGCAGGCCTCCAGCAGCCCGTCCCAGAATCCCGCCGCGGGCGACACCGTCCGCGACGAGGCGCTGAACAGGTCCCTGAACGAAAACAGTTTCTCGTAACGGACGAGGCGGGGCTCCCGCACGCCGGCAAGCGACGCCGCCGCATCGAGCGCGTCCTCGCGGTACCCGATGCCGTCGATCAGCCCCGCCTTGAGCGCCTCGGGGGCGAGAAAGAGCCGCCCGTCGGCGATCGTTTCCATCCGCTGCATGTCCAGGTTGCGCTCCCGCATCACGATGCCCGCGAAACGACGGAAGACGCCGTCCGCGATCCCCTGCAGCAGCCGCTCCTCCTCCGGCGTGAGGGGGCGGGTGGGGGAGAGGATGTCCTTCATCCTCCCTTTCTTGATGACGACCTCGCGCACGCCGATCTTCTCCAGGAGCCCCTCGAGATTGACGCCGTGCATGATGACGCCGATGCTCCCGGTGATCGTCGTGGGCTGCGCGATGATGCGGCTTCCGCCGACGGCGACGTAGTACGCCCCCGAGGCGGCGACGTCCTTGAGGTGGCAGACGACCGGCTTCCCCTTCTCCCGCAGGGCGCGGACCTCGTGGTAGAGGAGATCGCTGTCGCCGACGCCCCCGCCCGGGCTGTCGATCTCCAGGATCACCGCCCTGACGTCGTTGTCGCGCTCGGCCTTCTTGAGCTGGGCGATGACGGCGGGGACCGTGTTCCTGCCGCCGATGAGCGGGTCTCCGTAGCCCCGCCCGATCACGCCGGCGAGCGAAATGAGCGCCACCTTCCGGTCCCCCTTCCCCTCGACGGTCAGCTCGCGGAACCTGAGCGTCTCGTCGTCGGAGGAGGCCTTCTCGCCCACCAGGAGGACGAGCAGCCCGGCGTTCAAGAGGACGCTCCCGGCGAGCGCCGCGACGAGCACGGCCAGCCCGATCCATTTCAGCACCCTGCCCGCACGGCCTACCACGGTTCCCTCCCCTCGCCGAAACTGTATAGCCATTTTAGTATGATCGGCTCCGGGCGTCAAGGGCGCAGCCGGGGCACTTTCCCCGGTGTGTCGATTGCAGGCCATTGCCCGCGGAAGGATCGCTTCATCGGGTCATTCCGGCGAACGCTGGAATCCGGACGGATGACGGGATGAAATCATTCTCCTGCACGGGGGGATTCCAGTTGTGGATTCCGGCATCCCGTTGCGATTCAACCTGTCCCATCGGTTGACCACTGAAAACCGGGAAATGTCCCGCGCAGCCGGCACGGGGAGCGGCGGGAGGGGGGAATGTGCCGTTCGTGCATCGGATGTTGGGGGATGGCGGGGGGGGTTGCAGGAGGGGGGGCGAGGTGTATAATGACGCGTTGCGGAAGAGCCGTTCTGAAAGGGAACGATATGCGGAGAGGGCTGTTATGTGCCGCCGCAGGACTGATCGCGCTATCGCTCCTGCTCTTCCTGCTGCTTCCGGTCGAGTTCTTGAAGCTCGAGGATGGCGTTCTTGAGCCCGCCCCCGCGGCGGACGCGCAGGGCCCCCGCACGACGACCATCGTGCGGGGGGATTTGACCGAGTACACGCAGTGCGTCATCCCGCCGGGGAGTTCGCTCGTCTTCCCGCTCGTTTTTCCATTTCCCCCCTGGTACCAGTTCCACGTCTCGTTTTCCGCCGTTCCCGTCGGGGCGCAAAGAGCTTCGCTTCGCGTGGAGGCGCGCTCACCGGAGGACGGAGACCCGCGGGTCCTATTCTCCTGCCGTGGCGTGAAGGGGGGGCAGGAGGTCTGCATCCCCCTCTCGTTCTTCTCCAGGAGGATCGCCCTCTCGTTCCACGCGCCCGAGGGGATTGTGTTGCGGAATCTTCGCATTGTCCCCGTCCCGCTGATCCCGATGGCCGCCGGACTGGCCATCCTGTATGTCGCCGCCCTGTGTGGTTTGCGGCCGCGGGCGGCGCCGGCGTCTGTCTCTTCGCGCGGAAGGAGGTTCGTCTTCGGGCTTGTGCTGCTCGGAATGATGGCGCTCTTTGTGGGTGGCGCGGTCGAGGCGTTCATGCGGCTGGTCCCCTCGCGATGCCCGAACTCCGTCCAACAGCGGATCAGAAGCCACCCACTGCAGCGCCGGCGGCATATGCGGATGAACAACAGCAACAGATACGACGCGGAGCTCGGGTTCACCCGGGTGCCGCACTTCAGGATGGACTATGTCTTCTCCGACGGCGATCTGTTCCATCTCGGGCTGACGGGACTCAAGGGGTGTACGCCGCCGCAGCGGATCGCCGCAGACTGGGACGCCGAGGGGTTCCGCGTCGCGGCGGGCGGCGGCGGGCCGCCGGATATCGTGTTCCTGGGGGATTCGTTCATCGAGGCCTCGAATGCGGCGGTGCCGCTGTGCGACGTGGTGCAGGAGTCGACCGGCACGCCGTGCGCGAATCTCGGCCTCTCGGGAACGGGGACGACGCAGCAGAGGATCATCCTGGAGCGATACGGCTTCCGCAGGGATCCCCGGCTGGTTGTGCATATCCTCTACGAGGCCAACGACCTGTCCGAGAACATCGCCTTCGAGAAGTTCCGCCGCGGCGGGCTCTGCGACGGAAGCATCCTCTGGGGCCAGGTGTATCTTCCGGCCCCGATGGGGTTCTCATACACTCCCCTCGACGAGCTGCGCGTGCTGAAGCTGATCCCCCGGGATCCTGTGCGTCCATTGCCCGGATACGTTTCTCGCGAATCGAGCGGCGACGGGGGGGGCGAGGGGGCATCCGGCGGCGCCGAGCGGAATTCCGTCGCGGCGGCGCTGAACGACATCGAACTCCCGTCGCTGGGCCCCGGGGTGCGTATCGCGCTGTGCCCCCACTCCCTTCGCATGCTCGCAAGCAGCATCCGCACCGAGTGGCCCCGGGAGGGATGGGAGATCGCACAGCGTGAATTCCTGACGGCGCGGGACGAGTGCAGGAAGCGGGGGATCGCGTATGTCGTCTGCTTCATGCCGTCGAAGGACCGCGTCTACCTGCCGCACATGCTGCACTCCGCGGGGAGGGAGAAAACAGAACGACTGTTCCAGGCGCTCGTCCGGGATCTCGGCGAGGATATCCTCGGGAAGGTGGAACGGGAGATGGTCGAGAAGAGAAGGATGTTCGGGGAATTCGCCGCCAGGAATGGCATCCCGTACATCGATCTATGTCCCGTCCTCGAGAAGGCCTCCGGGTCGCTCCCGCTCCTCTACTACTGCAACGACACGCATCCGAGTCCGCGGGGGCACAGGGTCGTCGGGGAGGCGATCGCCCGGTGGATGGAAGAGCATATGCCGGGATTCCGTTCCACGCACCGTGCGGCGGAGCGACACAGGCGCCCGTGACGTCGGCGCCGTTGGCGGCGCGGTCGAGGGGCGAAGGGCCCGATGAACCGGCGGGTGGGGTAGCGAGGGTATCTCTTGTGCGGCCGGTTTCCCTCCTGTTGGCCGCCACCCTGAGAGGGGGGCGTTTGACGCCCCCCGGGCCCCGTCGTCTATATCCTGGGCATGAACGGCCCGGTCACCCCCCCCGCGCGGTGCGCACCCTCGTTCTCGAGGAGTCGATGCGCGCCCGCGTGGGGCATATCGGGTCGGCGCTTTCGATCGCGGAGATCGCCGCGGTCCTCTTCGGGGAAACGATGCGGCTGCCGGGCACCGACGACCCCTCCCGGGACCGGTTCATACTCCCGAAAGGCACGCGGAGCTCGCCCTGTATGCGGCCCTCCACCTGGAAGACATCCTCTCCCGCGCGGAGCTGTACGCGCAAGCGCGCAAAGAGGTGGAGGCCGCCTCGTGAGAAAACAGTTGGCGGCGATCCTGTGCCGGCTCGCGGAACGGGGCCCGGCTGGTGCAGGATCATCTGAGCGGCATGTTCCCGGTGAAATACCGATGGCCGGTCTTCGCCCTGGACGCCACGCCGCTCGGGGACTGCCGCGCCATCATCGACGAGGAGGGCAAGATCCGCGCCCGGGCGCCGAAGGTGAGCAAGTGCAGGCATATGCCGCTCGATTTCAGCGACGACGACCGGCGCGAGCGCAATGGCCTTTTCGAGGTCCTTCCTCCCCGGGTCCCATTTCCCCATCTTGAGACGCAGGGATCCAAGCTCGAACCAGGCGTCGGCGTTGGTGGGGTTTTTTCGAGTGCCAGCGCGAACATCCGTTCGGCTTCACGGAAGCGGATTTGCCCCCCCTGAGCAAACGTCCCCTCTCAAAACATGACGCATCGTCCCCCGCCGTGAGTCTTTCCGCCTCGATTCGAATGTTTTCCCACAACAGACGGGCGCATGTATGGACTCTGAGACTCGCGATGCGCGGTTTTGAACCGCCGACAGAGATATCGTCGTACGGTTGAAGATCCCTACTGTCGTTGATGCCCATCATCGCCATGACCATGTGGGGGGCGCAACTGCGGAGGTTGGCCTCCAGGTGCTCAAGTATGTACGAGGTTTGGACGCAGGGGACTCCCTTGTTGATCACGCTGATCTTCACGCTCAGACCCGCGTTGTTGAGAATCTCTTCAAGTTGAAGGGGATAGGAGTTTTCGCCCCCCAGGGCCGTGGTGGATTCTCCAAGGCAGATGATCCGGAATTCGCCCTTCTGGGTGAGCGAGGCCCTATTGCGGCGGTCCTGGAGGTGGAGAAAGACACGCCCTGCTGCGCGCAGTTTGATCTAAAGAAGGAGCAACGAGAGGCAGATGCCGAGGAGGACAGCGGCTGTCCTCGCGCGCGGGGTGGAGGCGTGTCGCGGAGATGCTGCGTGACCCATGACGTCGCTCACCGATGTGCGATGCTTACCTGTCGAGCAGGAGCCACTCGGGCGGGGGGGGGATCTGGTCGGGGCGGATCTCCTTCTTGGCCACGACGCAGCGCTCCAGCACCAAATAGTCCATGTCGGTCGTGGCGAAGCAGCGGTACGCCTGGTCGGGCGTGAGGACGATCGGCTCGCCGCGGACGTTGAAGGATGTGTTGATGATGACAGGGACGCCGGTGAGCTTCCCGAACTCCGCGATGATGTCGTAGTAGCGGGGATTGGAATCGCGCCGCACCGTCTGGGGGCGGGCGGTGTGGTCGGCGTGCGTGACCGCGGGGATGACCGACCGCTTGTCCGGCCTGACCTCCCCCACGATCAGCATATACGGGGCGTCCGTGCAGCCGAGGTCGAAGTAGTCGCCCGCCTTCTCGACGAGCACCGCCGGGGCGAACGGCCTGAACTGCTCGCGGTGCTTGATCTTCTCGTTCAGGATGTCCTTCATCTCGGCCGTGCGCGGGTCGGCGAGGATCGAGCGCGCCCCGAGAGCCCGGGGGCCGAACTCCATCCTGCCGTTGAAAAGGCCGACGACGTTCTTCTCCGCGATGAGGCCGGCGACGACGCGCGGAAGCTCCTCGGCGGAATACTCCGTGTAGGGGATCCCCTGTTTGTCGAGCCAGTCCCTGATCGACGCCTCGCTGAACGACGGCCCCAGGTACGCCTGATCCATCACCCAGTTCCGCGGATTGCCGAGGACCGTGTTGTAGACGTAGAGGGCGGCGCCGATCGCCGCGCCGGAGTCTCCCGCGCCGGGCTGGATCCAGATATCCTTGAACGGCGTCCTCCGGAGGACCTCGCCGTTGGCGACGCAGTTGAGGGCCACCCCCCCCGCCATGCAGAGACGGTCCATCCCCGTCTCGCGGTGGAGGAACTCGGCCGTCTTCAGCATCGCCTCCTCGGTGACCTCCTGGATGCTGTGGGCGATGTCGGCGAAGCGCTGGCACTCCCGCGCCCAGCCGTCGTCCCACCCGGGCAGGTCTTTTGCCGGGAAGAGGCGCTCGGTGTAGAAGACCGACTCGGGCGGGCGCGGCGGGCCGAACAGATCGATGAACTTCCGGGTGAGGTTCCGGAGCTTGTAATGGTAGGCGAAGTAGTCCATGTCCAGCCGGAAACTCCCGTCGTCGTTGATCTCGACGAGCTCGCGGATCTTGTCCGCGTAACGGGGGGTCCCGTACGGCGCCATCCCCATCACCTTGTACTCCCCGTCGTTGACCCGGAAGCCGAGGTAGCCGGTGAAGGCGCTGTAGAGGAGGCCGAGGGAGTGGGGGAAGTTGATCTCGTGCGTGAGTTCGACCCGGTTGCCCCGCCCGATGCCGTACGAGGCGGTGTTCCACTCGCCGACGCCGTCGATCGTAAAGATCGCCGCCTCCTCGAACGGGGAGCAGAGGAAACAGGACGCCGCGTGGGAGAGGTGGTGGTCGGTGTAGAGGATCTCCCCCTCGTAGCCGGTCTCCTTCCTGATCACCGACGGGATATGCATCTTCTCCCTGAGCCATATCGGCATCGCCGTGACAAACGACCGGTAGGAGCGCGGCCAGGTGGCGAGGTAGGAGAGGATGAGCCGCTCCATCTTGACGAACGGCTTCTCGTAGAAGACGACGTAGTCGAGGTCGGCCATCCTCACGCCGCCGAATTTCAGGCAGAAATCGATCGCCTGCTTCGGGAAGCCCGAGTCGTGCTTCTTCCTGCTGAATCGCTCCTCCTCCACCGCCGCGACGATCCTTCCGTCCAGACAGAGGGCCGCCGCGGAGTCGTGGTAGAAGCAGGATATGCCGAGTATCTTCATGGATCTGCAGTCCGGCCGGCGCCGTCTAGAACTGCCTCCGCAGGGTTTCGATCGTGTCGCGGGTGCGGCGGCGCGGGCGCCACGCGCCCGGCGCGCGCAACCGGAGGAAGTCCCGCCCCGCCAGCCGCGCGATGACCGCGGTCACGGCGACGACCGTGAAGTAGACCAGCGTGAGGATGACGACGGTCTGGGCGTGTCCGATCCGCGTTGCGACGCGGAGCCACCATCTCCTGACCGCGTCGAGGGCCCGCTCGATCGGCTCGGGGAATCGCCTCCGTTGCCAGACGAGGAGGGAGAGGGCGGCCACCGTGGACAGGAATGCAACGACGATCTTCAGTCTCAGGTTCAACGGAGATGCCCCGGGGCGATCAGAACAGGGTGTAGATGAACGGCAGGACCGCCGACCCCTCCGTCACGAAGACGAGGATGCTCAGAAGAACCAGGACGATAAGGATCGGCGCGATCCACCACATCTTGGTCTCCTTGAGGAACAGCCATAACTCCTTCAGCAGTTCACGCATATCGTCACTATAGCACAGGGCGCAAGCCGGCGACAACTATTTTGCCTCTTGGCCGCGCCTCGAGACCGAGGGGGCGCTCACCGCCGCTTCGAGACGAGCCGCTCGTAGGCGCGCTCTATCGCCGCGAACTTGCGATCGGAGGTGAAACGGGTCATGAAGGCGGCGTGCCCGGCATCGCCGAGGCGGGCGGCGAGAGCCGGGTCATCGAGGAGGAGCGCGATCTTTCCGGCGAGCGCCTCCGTGTCGCCGAACGGCACCAGGAGGCCATCCCGGCCGTCGGAGATGACGTCCGGGGTCCCGCTCGCCCACGCGCCGATCACCGGCGTACGGTAGGCCCACGCCTCGAGGAAGACGATGCCGAAGGCGTCGTTGCGGGAGGGCATCGCAAACACCGTCGCCGCGTCGAGAAGATCGCGCTTCTCCTCCTCGGGGATATCGTGTCGCACAATGATCCGGCTCTTCGTTTCGTCGGGAACGCGAGCGTAGAAGTCGGTGAAATCCCTGTTGGCCGAGGCGCCGGCGAGGACGAGGGTGAACTCCCTCCCCTTCCGCCAGAGCAGCTCCGAGGCCTGGACCAGGTGCACCGTCCCCTTGTCGTAGCAGCGCGTGCCCAGGAAGACCACGAGGGGGCCGGCGACATTGTGCATTTGCCTGAAACGGTCTGCGCGCCCGCCGGCGATCTCCCGGGGCGATATCCCGAACCCGATCACCTCGACGCGCGCGGCGGGGACGCCGAGGGAGATAAGGGCGCGCTTCTCCCCTTCGGTGAGCGCGAGGACGAGGTCGGCGCGGCGCAGGATCTCGATCTGGTACGGATCTGAGTGGACCCGCAGGATGAAATCGTCGCCGGGTTCCCCGGTGTGCAGGCACGGGGTGATCACGAGAGGGGCGCGGCTCCGCCGGGCGATCCCGCGTGCCGCGTACAGGAGGATGCCGTACGGGAGCACGCCTGCGTGGACGAGATCCACGTCGTGTCTGCGGAGGGAGGTCCGCAGGAGGCCGGGGACCACCGGGAGGTAGAACAGGTGTTTCGTCCACCGGAACGGGGTCAGGTCGTGGAGGCGATTCCGCGCCTTCTTCGGCAGGTGACGGGTGCGGAAACGGCGGATCGTAACGCCGCGGTGGAGCTCGACGTTGCGCCTCGCGCGCCTCTTCGTCGGATCCTCGAAGTAGTCGTTCTCGAGGGCGTCGGTGGTGAAGACGCGGACCTCGTGGCCCCTCGCGGCCAGATGCTCGGAGAGGAGCTGGAAGTATCTGGCGGAGCCGCAGTGGAACGGCCAGTACTGCTGGACGAGGTGCAGGATCCTCACCGTGGGGCCGCCTCGAGCGCGATCGTGCGCACCTTGAAGCTCAGGTCCGTGGGTTCGCCGGTCAGATCGGCGCTGTAAAGGTCGTCCGCCTCCAGCGTCACGGTGACGGGGCCGGGCCCGGCGCCTTCCAGCGGAAACGAATGCTCGCTCCAGCCCGCCTTCGGCACGACGCGCCCAAGCTCGCGGCCGTTGGCCTTCACCCGCAGGCCGACCGGTTTCGCGGTGTAATGGTCGTTGCCGACGGTGATCCGCAGCGACAGGGCTGACCCCGCCGGCGCCTTCAGCGCGACCGTGGCCGTGCGGGCGAAGCGGCGGCAGTCACGATCGGCCTCGTCGTGCATCAGGTACCAGCCGGGCCCGGGGCGCGCGCCCGGCGAGGCGAGGCCGATCCCCGGTGCGTCCGGGCGGTCCCATCCTTCCGCGGGAGGAAGAGGGAGGCGGATGCGGGCGGGCTTCACCCCCGGGCTCAGGAGCCGCCAGACGCGCTCGTGCGTCAGGGGGGGCATCCTCCTCCTCGCCGCGAACAGGCGGGGGAGACGGGTGAGGGCGGCGAGGACGGCGTGCGCCTGCGTGGCGATCAGTCGTGGCTGCCCCCTCCAGTAGTGGTCTTGGGCGACCCCCCATTCCCGGCGCAGGGTGCCTGCGAGGGCGCGGGGCAGCATCGGCGCCGGAAAGCATTTCAGCATCAAGAGGATCCTGTTTCGCAGCGTAAGGTAGTTCTTGCGAGGGGAGTTCTCCCGCATCGTGGCGGATGCCTTGTGGTAGGCGCGCGCCGCGGGCACCGTGACGATGCGGTACCCGTGCGCCCTGATCCGCAGACTGAGTTCCACGTCCTCGAGGTAGATGAAGTAGGCCGGGTCGAAGAGACCCGCCGCGCGGAGCGCCGCCGCCCGCACGAAGAACGCTCCGCCGCAGGCCGCGATCACCTCGGAGGCAATGGAGAGGCCGGGGAGGTCGTAGCGCCCGTTCAGGTAGTCCCATGCAAGACCGATCCTGTTGAGGCATACGCCGATCCCCTGGATGATGTCGCGGCGGTCGAAGTAGAGGAGCTTGGGCGCGCACACCCCTACGGATGGGTCGGCCGCGGCGGCCTCGACGAGCGCCGAGAGCCAACCCGGGTCGACCTCCATGTCGTTGTTGAGGAGGGCGATGAAGTCTGCCCCCCGCTCCAGCGCGTACGCCATCCCCCGGTTGTTACCCGCGGCGAAGCCGACGTTGCGCCGATTCTCCAGGACCGTCACCGCCGGGAAGTGGGTCCGGACGTACCCCGCGCTTCCGTCCGAGGAACCGTTGTCCACCAACACGGTGCGCAGATTCGGGTAGGCAAGACGGGCGAGGGAGCCGAGGCAGGAGTGAAGGTGTTCTTTTCCGTTCCAGTTGATGACGATGACGTAGACAAGCGGTTGCATCGGTCTCCGGGAGCCCCCCGCCGCATCCCTCGCGCGGCGCGGGTCCAGTATAGCAAAGGAGTCGCCCCGGGCGCGCGTGCAAAGGAAGGGGGGCGAAGAGGCGCTGCTGTTATGCCGCCTGGAAGGGGATCCCGATTCCCGGAACGGAGGAGCGGGGCGGGGAAAATTACCCGGGGATACGCGGGGCCGCGCGTGCACGCGGCCAAAACGCTTTACATGGCTGCGACGCCTGTATATAGTGGCGCCGGTCAAAGGCGGGGGGACAGGCGAGGCCATGGCGGAACAGGGACGAACGGCGGCGGGCGCGGCGGGTACAATCGGGGCGTGGATGCTCCGCCCGTTGGTGCTGCGCTACCTCCGCTCCGGCTTCGCCCCTCTCCCGACGCTGCTGCAGCTCGAGATATCGTCGCACTGCAACCTGCGGTGCGTGATGTGCGCAAAGACGATCGGTGCGACAAACGTCGTCCCCGATCGCCTTATGCCCATGGGGATCTTCTCCGCGCTGAAATCCGTGCTCCCCTTCGTCGAGTATGTGGACCTGAGCGGGATATGGGGAGAGGCGTTCATCAAGCCCGACCTGTATCTCGAGATGCTCGCGGTGCTGAAGACGCACGGGATATTCGTCCGCACGATCAGCAACGGCACCCTCATCGACGGAGAGACCGCTCGGGAGATCGTCCGGCTGGGGCTGGACCTCCTCACCGTCTCCGTCGACGCGGCGCGGCCCGAAACCTACCGAAGGATACGCCGGAGGGGGGAGCTCTCCACGCTCGTCGCCGCCGTGCGGCGTATCGGGGAGGAGAAGAAGAGGCAGGGGCGCTCCGCGCCGAGGATCGAGTTCATGGCGCTCGGGATGCGGGACACGATCGAGGAGCTCCCGGAGCTGGTCCGGTTGGCGGGGGATCTCGGGGTGTCCCGTGTCGGTCTCCAGCAGATGGCGGAGTACCGCGGGATGGAGGGCCAGTCGGTCGCCTGGCGCCATCGGGAGATGGGAAGGAAATGGAGCGACGCCGCGCGCACGGTCGCCGGGGAGGTCGGCGTGGAGTTCTCCCTGATCCCGCCCGACCAGTTCGAGGCCCCGCAGGAGATGGAGACGTTCAAGGATCTCCGTGGCGCGCCGCGCACCTACGCCCTCAAGGACTGCTTCCTCCCGTGGAAGATGGCCGTGGTGACCGCGGGAGGGGATGTCATCCCATGCTGCGCGATGTTCGATTCGATGGGCAGTCTCCGAACGCAGAGTTTCAAGGAGATATGGAACGGGGAGCGGTTCAGGGAGTTGCGGAGGAGACTTATCGCCGGGACGCCGCCGGCGGCCTGCATCGCCTGTTCCGCGCGCGGGTGGAGAAAACCCGACCCGCCGGCCGAGTTGCGCATGGTCCGGGAGCTCTTGTTTCTCCCCCTTCGGCGCACCCTCCGGCGCATCCCTTTCCTGGGGCGCGCGAAGTCCGCACTGAAGAACCGCCTCGGGAAGGCCTGACCGGATCGGAGGCCGGCGGCCGCGGTCCGGATACGGAAGAGGCGGGGGCCGAAGGCGCCCTCCCTTGCTCATCACATCAGGTGAATGGAGATCGAGGACGCCGTTCTCATCCCGCCAACAGGCCCAGCGAGGCGTACAGCCGCTTCACCTTGCCGTATTGAATCTCCCAGGTGTATCGCGACGCCACCTTGTCCCGTCCCCGTCTCCCCATCTCCCGGCGTCTCTCCGGGGCGTCGAGCAGGAGCCGTATCCTGTCGGCGAGGAGATCCACGTCGCCGAACGGGACGAGGAACCCGTCCGCCCCGTCCTCCACGACCGCCGGCACCCCTCCCGCCGCGCAGCCGATGACCGGAACGCCGCATGCCCACGCTTCGAGGTAGACCATTCCGAACGACTCGTTCCGCGACGGCATCACGTAGATATCTCCCGCGGCGAAGAGATCCCGCTTCTCCTCGCCCTCGACGCGTTCGAGCATGGCGATGCGTCCGCCGACAGCCGGCGGGAGCGACGCGTGAAACGATCTGAAGGAGTCATAGGTGGGCCCCGCGAGAACGAGTGAGACGTCGCGGCCGTCGGCGAGGAGACGCTCGAAGGCCCGCACCGTCTGCTCAGCGCCCTTGTCCCGCGCCTTGGGGCCTACGGAGAAGAGGACGGTTCCCCGCAGGCCGTGCGCCCTTCTGAACCGCTCCCCGTCACCTCCGCGCAGGCCGACCGCGTCGACGCCCATTCCCACGATCCTGATTGTATCGGCGGGGACGCCCGCCCGCCGCAGCGCCTCCGCCTCGATGGAGGTCTGGGCGATGACGGCATCCGCCTCGGCGAGGAGTTTCATCTGGGCGGGATCGGTGTGGATCCTGAGCACCCGTTCGTCGTGCGGTTCCCCCGTATGGACGAACGGGCTGTAGATCAGCGGAACCCCTTCTCTCCGCGCGATCCTCCACGCGAGGTAGAGGAGCATCCCGTAGGGCACGAGGCCCGCGTGCACCGCATCCACCCGGTGGTGTCTCAGCCCTTCGCGCGCCATCCCGGGCAGGAAACCGGTGCCGAAGAGGTGCGGGGCGGCCGGGAACGGAAGGCGTTTGAGGCGCCACCGGAGGCGGTCGTAGTTGGGGATGTGGCGAAGGGGGAACCGCCGTATCGAGACGCCGCCGCGCGTCTCCCTGCGTACGACGACCCTCGCGCCGTCCCGGCGCACAAACCTCTCGAAATGAAGGGCGTCCGTCGTGAAGACGGAGACGCTGTGCCCCTCCTTTGCGAGGCGCTCCGCCATCTCCTGGAAGAAGATCCCCGAACCGCAAAGGGCCGGCCAGTACTGATGGCAAAGATAGAGCATTCTCATCTGACGCCCCGTTCCGCGGCGAACCCGATGCCGCGGTTGTCCGGCGAAACGAGGTTGGGGGCCTTCGCGGGAGGGCTCATCTCGGCGTCGACCGCGTGACGGCGAGTTCCCTAACCGTGGCGCCGACGAATTTCGGGAGCTTCCCCGGCCGGGGGATCCTGGTTGTCCGATCGGCCCTGATTTTGATCTCGAGGGGGAGGCGCGTCTCCGGAAGCGCGACGCGGACGGTCCTCCATTCCGAAGAGAGCGCGAGCGATCCGAGCGGTTCCCCCCCGGCGCTCAGTTCGAGTGTCGGATAGGGGGCGGCTCCTTTCGCCGCTTTCGCGGTCATGGCGAGGGTGCGCCCCCCCCGCTCCGTCCCCGGCTCGACGGTGAGGTACGCCTCCTTGCCGATCTCGGTACCTCCCGGATACCACCCAAGCCCCATCCTGAGGGGGCCCGAGAGTGTGATCCCGCCGCCCGAGGCCCGTGAGATCCCCGCCTGCTTCAACAGGTAACGCGCGCCGTGCGCGAGGGCGGCCCCGACGCCCGAGGTGCGCGCCTCGTGCAGCAGCTTTCCGGCGAGCGTCCTCCCCGCCTTCCCATACTGCGGTTGGCAGGTCTGGAGGGCGAAGAACAGCATCTCCTCCATCTCGTCCTTCGAGAGATCGGGGTAGCTCATCACGGCGCCGAATTTGCCGTCGAAATTCGCCCAGTCGTTTGTCACGAGAAAGCCGTTCTTCTCGCACAGGGTGTAAAACTCGGTGCCGGGGAACGGGGTGGCGATGCTGAACTGGAGCGAGTCGTTGGGGAGGCGTCTGGCGAGGTCGATCGTTTCGCGGATCGTTTCCCGTGTTTCACCGGGGAGCCCGATCATGAACGTGCCGTGGACCTCGAGGCCGCACTCCTTGGCGAGCCGGAACCGGTCCGCAACCAGGTCGAGGTCGATCCCCTTCTTGATCGTCTTCATGATCGCCCTCGATCCGGTCTCGACGCCGAACTTGATCTTGCGGCACCCCGCGCGGCGCATCGCCTCGAGCATCTCCCGGTCCACCGTGTCCACCCTCCCCATGCAGGACCAGAGGATGTCGAGGCCCCGGCCGACGATCCCCTCGCAGATGCCGAGGACGTGCCGTTTCGAGAGGGCGAAGGTGTCGTCGTCGAAGAAGAACTCCCCGGGGCGGTACCTCTTCACGCACTCCTCGATTTCGTCCACGACGTTGCGGGGGCTGCGCGTCCGATACCGGTGCCCGTACATCGTCTGGGGCCAGAGGCAGTAGATGCACCGGAACGGGCACCCCCTGCTGGAGATGAGGGTGATCCAGGGGAGGGCCAGGTAGTTCGGCTCGTGATAATGGTCCCACGGGTAGAGGTCGCGGGCGGGAAAGGGGAGGGCGTCGAGGTCCTCGATGAAGGGGCGGGGAGGATGCACCCGCACAATGTTCCCGTCGCGCCGGGTGAGGCCGGCGACGCCGCGCGCGTCACGGCCGTCCTCGAGAGCGCGGACGAGCTCGAGCACCGTCAGCTCATATTCGCCGCGCACGACGTAATCCACGAACGGGTGCTCCCGCAGGATCGATTCGTGGAAGATTGTCGCGTGCGGCCCCACGAGCGCAACCGGTGCGCCGGTCCGCTCCTTCACCATGCGGATGGTAACGATATCCTGGGCGAATGACGCGGTCGCCGTTTCGATGACGACAAGGCCCGGCGCGGCCTCCTCGACCCGCGCGCAGTAGGCCTCCGCATCGAGCGCGTCCACGCTGCAGTCGATCACGCCGACATCCATGCCGTGCTTCATGAGGAGGGCGGCCGTGTAAGCCTGGTAGATCGGGAAATGGTAGCTGCAGCGGCCCTTCTCGCGCCATGTCTTTCGACTGACGGTGAACGGCCATCGGACGTTGGAACGAAAACCGATCCTGCCGGGGGTGAGCCACGGCGGGTTGGTGATGAGGGTCTTCATAGGCGTCCGACGCGGGAGGTGGTTTCCATGATCCTGCGCGCAATGATACCACCTCTCGCCGCTTCCCCCCCAGGCCTTTTCTCGCCGGGCTCGCCCCGCCGTTCCGGTCCGCGGGGTATCTGCGGCCGGGCCATCTTTGTTATAGTATGTCCGTCGATGACCATGCTTCGCGCCGTTGCGTCCGGATGGCACCCCCCCCGGCAACGACACCTCGGTGGGGGCCGGAGGAGGATATCTCCCCGGGGGCGTGGCATCTCCGGCCGGTTGGGCGCAGGGCCGGGAACGCCGCCGCGGCCCGGGCCGCAGCGATACCGTTGCGGGAGGCCACCGTCCCCGTGCGTATCCTCAGCGTTGTGAACCAATACTGGCCGTACCGGGGAGGAGCCCCGAACTACGTCAAGGAACTCTCCGACCGCTTCGTGCGGGACGGCCACCGGGTCACCGTTTTCACCACGAACGCCTGGGACCTTGAGTACCTTTTTCGCCCCGACCGGAAGCATTTCGAGCCCCGCAGGTACGAGGTCGCCGGGGTCGAGGTCCGGCGTTACGCGGTGCGCCACCCGTCGCCGCGGGGGCTGGTCCGCCGGGCGTTGGGACGGATCCCGTCGAACCCCGCGAGGTTCTGCGTGCGATCCCCCTCGGCGATCCTCCCGGGGATGTGGCGGGATCTTCTCCTCCGAGCGGGGCGCTACGATGTCGTCACCGCCGCGCCGAGTCCGTTCTATTCGTTGATCTATCCCGCCTACCTGGCCGCACGTCTCCGGCGGAGGCCGTTCGTGATGATCCCCTTCGCGCATACCGGGACCCCGCGCGGCGACGTCCAGACCGAGATGCACACCCGCCCGCGCCAGATCGAATTAATGAGACGGAGCGCGCTCGTGATTGTCCAATCGCCCGCCGAGCGCGACCTCCTCGCGGCGCGGGGCGTCGATCCCGCGCGGCTCGCCGTCGTCGGCGCCGGGGTCAATCCGGAGGATCTGCGGGGGGGGAACGGCGCGCGGTTCAGGGAGCGCCACGACGTGAGCGCCGGGGAGAGGATCATCGCCTACATCGGCCTCCTTGTCTACGACAAGGGGGCGTTCCACGCGTTCGACGCGGTGGCGGGACTGCGCCGGCGGGGACACCGGGTGCGGCTTGCGATGATCGGGCATCCTGCCGTCGAATTCACGAACTACTACTCGGCGCAGCCGGCCGCCGCGAGGGAGTCGTGCATACCCCTGGGGTCCGCCGACGACGCGGAGAAGGCCGATCTCCTGGATGCATGCGACGCGCTCGTGCTCCCTTCCCGGGCCGACAGCTATGGGATTGTGTTCCTGGAGGCGTGGCTGGCCCGCAGGCCCGTCGTCGGCGCGTATGCCGGAGGTATCCCGCACGTGGTCGCGGACGGGGAAGACGGGTTCCTCGTGCCGTTCGGCGACTCGCATATGCTGGGCGAGTGCCTGCTGAAGCTGCTCGGGGATCCGGCCCTCGCGCGCCGGATGGGGGAGCGGGGGCGCGCCAAGACGCTCGCCGAGTGCACCTGGGAGATGCGGTACGCGAAGGTGAGGGGGCTGTTCGAGGGGCTCGGCCCCGGCGGGCGGCGGTGATCCGATGACGACAGAACCGGCGGTGACCGTCATCGTGTCGAATTACAACGGCCTCCGCAACCTCGGGGAGTGCTTCGAGTCGCTGGAGCGGCTCGACTACGGCGCCCGCCGTCTGATGCTGATGGACAACGCCTCCTCCGACGGGAGCGTCGAGTACGTGCGCGCGCGTTTCCCCGGCGTGACCGTCGTGCGCAACCCCAAAAACCTTTTGTTCGCGGGCGGGATGAACGCGGCCATGCGCCGCGCGCTGGACGAAGGGGCCGAGTTCATCGCCCTCCTGAACGACGACACGGCGGTCGATCGGCGGTGGCTTTCCGAGATGATGCGAACGATCGCGGCGTCGCCGGATATCGGGGCGGTTGCGCCGCGCCTCATGTTCCACGCCAACAGGAGGATGATCAACGGCATCGGGGTGGCGCTCGATCGTTTCGCCTACGGCCTCGACAGGGGCCAGGGGGAGCTCTTCTCCGGGCGCTACGCCCGGAGCGAGGAGGTCCCCGCCTTCACCGGGGGGGCGTGCCTCCTCAGGGCGGCTGCGTTAAGGAGGGTGGGGCTCTTCGATGCGACGTTCAGGGCCTACTACGAGGACGTCGATCTGTCGTTCAGGCTCCGCGCGGCGGGCTGGAGGGTCGTCACGGCCCCGGACGCCGTGGTCTACCACAAGCACTCCGCATCGTGGGTGGAAGGATCGCCCCGCAAGAGGTACCTGACCCTCCGCAACCGGCTCCTGATGATGGCGCGGTACTTTCCCGCGGATGAACTGGCGCGGCGGGTTGTGCCCGATCTCATTCGAGAACAGCGGAGGGAGGCGGCGGCGGAGGCTCGGAGGGGCGACTGGCGGTCGCTCGCCGCCCGCCTGCGGGCCTTTCTGTCGGCGCTCCGGCTGCTGCCGAGGGCCCTTCGATTCAGGTTCCGTTTCCCCGCCTCGGTCGCCCGGGGACTGTACGCGCGCTGTCTGCCGGCCGTTCACCCGGCCGCTCTGCCCTACCCGAAATGGGACTACCGGAGGCCGGCGGAGGGGGAGCGGCTCCCGCGGAGGATCCTTGTCGGTGTGAACGATCTCGTGCTGGGGGACGGATGGCTTCCGCTGGATTGTCGCGTTTTTCCGCAGGCGCGGTGGATGGGGCGGGATGCGGATTGCTTCCTGGCGGCGGAGAAGGGCGCCGGGAACGTGCTCCAGCTTCACCTGTTCCAGCCGCTCGATCCCGGAGGGCCGCAGGTGCTGACCGTCGCGATGGACGGGGAGCGGTTGGGCGCCTTCCCGATTCCGCGGGGGGAGTGGACAACGCTGCGGATCCCCTGCATCCCCTCCGGCGACGCGGTCCTCGTCTCCTTCTCCCTCGACCGGTATCTGCCCGCCGACCTCGGGGCGCAGCGGCACGACCTCGGGGTGCAGTTCAACGAGGTGAGCCTCCTCCCCGAGGGGTCTCCCTTCATCAGGGATGCGGCGGCGGGCGACGTTTCGCCCGCAGAGGGCGGATCCTCTCCCCGTTAGCGGGGCAGGTACGCCGGCCGGCGCCCCGCGATGCTCGACTCGTAGAGCTTTTCGATTCGGCGCGCGTCCTCCTCGATGCTCAGGACCGGCGGCGCATTGCCGCCGAGCCGCGCGGCGAGCCCCGGTTCGGCGACGAAGCGCATCAGCGCCTGCTCGAGTTGGTCGACGTCGCCCATTTCGAAGAGGAACCCGTCCGCCCCGTCCCGCACGAATTCCGAGATCGCGCAGCCCGCCGAGGCGATCACCGGCGTCTTGGAGAGGAACGCGTCCTGGATCACGACGGGACGGTTCTCGTGCCAGAGGGAGGGGACGACCAGCACGTCCGTCTCGCGGTACGGTTCGGCGACGGCGGTGTGGGGGAATCCGCCGCGGAACCGTATGCGGGGATGCGTCACCAGCGTGCGGAGGTGCGCGGTATACTCGGGGACCTGGTCCGTGAAACCGAAGATGTTGAGCTCCGCGGCATCGGGGGGGAGCCGGTTGAAGGCCGGTATGAGGACGTGGAGCCCCTTGTGGGGGACGATGGAGCCGACGTAGGAGAAGCGCACCCTCCCGCCGCCGGGCTGTTTCGAGAAACCTTTGAACGGCGCGTGGTTCATCCCGGACGGGGCGTACGCGATCCTCTCCTCGTCGACCCCCTCCGCCAGGTACTTCTCCCGCTGGTGCCGGGAGTGCGCGAGGATGGCCTCGGCCCTGTTGATGCGGCCGATGACGTACCGGAGGCGCATCGCGGCGAGCGCCCTCCGCGGCTGGATCCCCCCCAGCGGGTAGTACTCGCTGAGGTAGCGGTTCTTCATGCGGGTGACGAGGTGTTTCGGCAGCGCCTTCCTGATCAGGCGTCCGGCGAACGAGTGGGAATCCTCGTCCCCGGGCTCCTTGCCCCACGAGGTGCTGAACCGCCTCATGAGCGCGTGTCCGCAGGAGAGGCAGTTGATCCCCCCGTGCGGGCCCGGGCAGATCCGCAGGCCCGGCCTTGACATCTGTATCTGCGGGCAGATGTAGAAGTAGTCGTGCAGGCTCATCACGAACGGGATCCCGAGGGAGGTCGCCTCGTCGATGAGCGACACGGAGAGGAAGACGTGGTGGTGGAAGTGCACGATCTCCGGTCTGATTGCGAGGAGGAAGGCCCTGAAGTCGGCCTGGATCTCCTCGTTGATGAATGAGCGGATGAACGTCTCCGGCAGCGGACATCGGATTCGCCGGACGCGCATCCCCTCGAACAACCCCTCCGCGGCGGAAAGCGGCCCGCGGGGCGACGGGAAGTCTCGTGTATAGACGGAGACCTCGTGCCGGCCCGCCAGCTCCCTGGCGAGGTTGTAGGCGTATGTCTCGGCCCCCGCGTGGTGCGTGGGCGGGAAGAAATGAGAGACGTGCACGACCTTCATAGGCGCATTCCCGGAGGCGCTGCGATTCCGCGACGCTCGATCTGCGGACGCTAGTGTAGCACAACCGCCGCCCCGCAGCGCCACCCGCGCGGGGCCTCAGCGCGTCGGTCCGCCGCGCGCGGGGGCGGCGGGCTTCTTTCCCGGGCAGACGGATCGGTAAATCCCACGGAGTTGAAGCGCGTTCGCCTCGAGGTTGAAGAGCCGCTCCGCCGCGAGGCGGGCGCCTTTCCCGAGGGCGTCGCGCAAGGCCTCGTCGCCCAAAAGCTCCGTGATCTTTCCGGCAAGCTCCGCCGGGTCCTCCGTGCGGGTCTTGAGGACCTCGACCCGGTCCCTGAACTCCGCGCCGATGCCCGCCTGGGAGATCACGGCGGGCTTCCCCATCGCGAGATACTCGGGGATCTTCGAGGGGAGGCGGTAGGTGTTGAAATCGTTGAAGCGGGCGGGATGGACGAGGACGTCGGCGGCCGCAAGATGCGCGGGGATCTCCCTGTGGGGGACCTCGCCGCCGAGGACGACGTGGTCGCGGATGCCGAGTTCATTGATGAGCGCCTGCGTGCGCTCCTCGGTCCAGGCGAACCTCCCGAACTGGAGCAGGCAGACGGACGGATCCTTGCGGACAACGATCGCGATGGCCCTCAGGAGGATATCGAAGTCATGGTACAGGGCGACGGACCCGGAGTAGACGACGAGTTTCCGCCCCGAGAGACCGAACCGCTCGCGCACCGGCGCGGGGGCGGCCCCGGGATGGAATTTGTCGAGATCGACCCCCGGGTAGAGCACGTCGATCCTCTTGGACCAGCGGGCGGCCAGCGAGTCCCGCAACGCGGGGGAGAGCGCCGTGAAGGACGCCGCCGCGCGGTTCGCCAGAGCCGAGATGAGAGGGTTCTTCCAGAACCAAAGGTGCGGGTGGGGCTCCCCGGGGCGGGGAAACCCGAGCGTCTTGATCGTGTAGCGCGCTCGGAAGAGGGGATCGGGGGGGAACTGCTGGTTGTAGACGAACTCCTCGTCGTCCTCGTAGTGGATGACGATCCTCGCGCCGGTGCGCAATCGGATTTCCAGCGCCGCCCGCGCCGGGATGTTCCGCGGCGTCCAGACGTGGACGATATCGGGGGAGAAGGCGGCGATCCGGGCGCGGAGGGACGGCACCAGGATCGCATGATCGAAGCGCAGGATGCCGATCTCGAACCCGGGCGCGCGATCCATCACGCCCACGCTCTCGCGCAGGCCCGGCATCAGGAAGAGGACGCGGTCGCCCATGCGGGCGATCTCGCACGCGAAATTGTACGCGTGGATGACCCCCGCCCCCCGGAGGTCCTCGTAGGCAACGAAAACGACATTCATCGGGTTCCGCCTGTGTACGCCGAAAAGGGAATGCGCCGTCGGAAAAAACAGTATATATCAATCCCATCCCGTCCGCACCGAATAGTGCGGACACGAATAGTGGGGCGGATAGTGGGCGGCCCAACATCGGGCGCGATGATCAACACGCCGATTGGACGATTGGCCTGTTGCCCCGGAATCGGAATCGCGCTATACTTTTTATTTATAGATGTAGCGATTCGGAGGGGCGACAATGGGGCTGATGATCAATACGGAGCGGCTGCTCCGCCTGCACAGGAGTTCCTACCCCAACTTCCACTGGTGCGTGACCTGGCTCATCACCTTCCACTGCAACCAGCGCTGTGTCTACTGCTTCAACAGCGACGAGGTGCGGAGACGCAAACCCGACTACGAGAAGGCGCTCGGGGAACTCCTGCGGGTGAAGCCCAAGCATATCTGCATCTCCGGCGGAGAGCCGACGCTGGTCCCGGGTGTCGTGGACCTGATGCGGCGTCTTCGGGAAAGCCTCGGCGAAGGGCTTTCGCTGGAGTTCAACTCGAACGGGACGGGGCCCTACGACGTCCTGATGGCGGTGCTCCCGTACGTCAACATCCTCCCGTTCAGCCTCGACGGGGTGGGGGAGATCAACAAGGCGCAGCGGGGGGTTGACGGGGACCTGCTCCTCGACACGCTCGAGCGGATCGTGACGCACCCGCGCCCCTCCTGGAGCAGGTTCCGGCGGGTGATGATCGTCCCGACCGCCTCCGACAAGTCGTTTCCGCACCTCCCGGAGCTGTTCCGCCGGCTGACGGAGATACAGAGGAAGAGCCCCTACCAGATGAGCGTGGAGGTCAAACCCCTCATCCCGTACGACAGCCCGATGACCGTGCTCAAGACCCCGGAGATGTGGCGGGAGTTTTTCCGGAAGAGCGCGGAATGGCAGAAGGAGTTCCCGGAGATCAATATCACGCTGCGGGGGCTGAGCGATTTCAGCGGTCTGACGCGCGAGGGGGTGCGGAGCAGGAGCCGGTGCTGGCGGCAGTTCTTCGTGGCGCTCCTCTTCCCGGACGGGAAATGGACGCACTGCAAGCCGGAGGAGTACTACAGCACCTACTTCAAACCGCGGCACGATGCGGCGGGCCCCGTGGGGAAGCTGATCACGGCGTGCCGGAGCCTCTACTCCCTGATGCTCAATCCGTGCTCTCTCACCTGCTACCATCCCTGCGAGCACGGCGAGATACTCGACGAGATGCTCCAGTCGGACCGCGCGAGCGTCCTCGCCGAGCGGGCGAAAAAAATCGGCCTCTCCATCCCCCCCGACGAGATGAAGCGCGCCTGCGCGTTCATCAGGGACCGCTGCAACCGTTCGTTCGTCGTCGATCTGTGAGCCGGCGCGATTCCCGCGCACACGCCCCGACGGAGGGAGCAGAAGGTGATCCGGTACGCCAGGAAAAGCGAGATCCGCCGCTATCTCGATGAGGGCGCATGGGGAGCGAGCCTGGCGGAGGATTCCACGCGCGGGTGGGAGTATCCGTTCGTCCTCGAGAATCTGAAGCCGCGCAACGGGTTGCGGGTTCTGGACGCGGGATGCGGGAGGAGCGAGATCGGCGTCTACTGTGCGCAGCGGGGCTGCCGCGTCAGCGGATCGGATAAAATCTTTGCCGAGGCCGGATCAGCCGAGGGTATAGACGCGAAGATGTCTGCCCGACACGGCGTGGGCATCGATTACCGGGTCGAGGATATCCGCGCGATGAGCTGGCGGGATCGGAGTTTCGACGCCGTGATCTGCGTGAGCGTCCTGGAGCACCTCGAGATCATGGCGCCGCGGCTGGCGGCGATCGACGAGATGGCGCGCGTCCTCGACTGGGGGGGGGTGCTCATCGCCACGGTCGACCTCTATCCGCGCGACGACTGGTACCGGGCGCTCCTCACGCACCATCCCTCCCTGCGCCTCCTTGACCGAAGGGCCGTCCCGCGGCCGGTGGATGAAATCTTCAACGACCCGGATACGCATATCGACCGTGTGCACGGGTGGGGCGGGTCCCGGTTCACCAGCGTCGGCTTCGTCCTGAAGAAGACCTGCCCCGCGGGTACCCTGCTGCGAACCTGTGCGCGGGCGGGCCGGGTTCGCGCCGGCGAGTGCCGGTTTTGCGGATACAGGATGGTGCCCCGCGCGTTTCTTCCCTCCCCGTGTCGAGCGCGCCTGTATCCCGATCTCGCCGAGGAATCGGTCGAACGCCGTCCTTGAGCTGCGCGACGCTCCCCCTCCCGCGCGGATATATCAGCGCTTGCGCATCACCACGAGATCCTGGAAGTTGATCGCGCCCCGCTCCCTGTATTCGAGGATCTCGAATAGCCGCGAATACTCGCGAAGGGTGTACCGCTTCGCTTGGAACGTCCCCCGGTAGTAGCCCGGGGGGGCGATGCCGTCCAGTTGCGGTCCGCCATGGAAGGAGTCGCAGATTCCGTCCGCGAGGATATTCGGCGCTTCCTTGTTGAAGCTCACGAAGGCGGCCGACTCGCCGTGCACGCTCGCCAGGAAGAGCCCGCCGGGTTTCAGTATCCGCCGCATCTCCTTGATCCACTCCAACTGCACGTCTTTTGTCAGGTGGGTCAGGACGGAATAGGCGACCACCGCGTCGAAGCTGTCGTCCTCGTACGGGGCGGGCGGGTGGAGCGGGACGGTCGCGAACTGCGCCGGGGCGAGATTCTCCGCGCACCAGGCGATCGCCCCCGCGTCGATGTCGCAGCCGCAGATGCGCGGGATGCCGGAGAAGCTGATGAAGTGGCGGGTGAGACGTCCGCAGCCGCAGCCCCAGTCGAGCACCGCGCCCAACGTCGCGGGATCGGTGTGCCGGCGGATCGCGCTCCAGAAGTCGCGGTACGAATGCAGCCCGCCGGTGATGTAGAAACACGTGTAGATCGTGACCCTCTTCATCAGGTCGAGGGGCGGGACGGGGAGGAGCGACTCGATGCCGCCGCGGTACCACGTTTCCAGCAGCGCGGTTTCGCGTCCCCCCGTGACCCCCGCCACGCGGATGTCGATCATCCCCTCCGTCTGTTCGGGCGCAAGCGCGACGGAGAAACGGAATCCCGCGGACGGGGCATGCGGGACCGTGGGAAATACGGTGCCGAGCTCGGCTTTCTCCACGGGGGTCGCGCGCGCCGCCTCCGCCTCGTTGATGTAGACGATCAGGCGGTCGAACGCTGCGCCCGGGAGCATCATCCACCCCTGCACGGCGAGCGCGGAGTCCCGCAGCTCTATCTGGTCGAAACTGCCGTGGGCGCACACCGCCTGCCCGCTCGAAGAGTTCTCCCGCCGCCGTTGGCGGATATACTCCTCGATGCAGAGGAGCCGCTCCTCGATCTGCCGGAGGGAGTCGTTTCGCGCCGTTCCCATCACGATCTCACGCGCTTTTCGATACAAGGTCCCCTTGGGGAATGAGTCCCAGCCCATTGCGTGCCGCCTCCTCTCCCACCTCGGTGTATCGTCCCGGCGCCCCGCCCGGTATTCAGAGAAAGCCTATCTCGCTGACGCGGAAGGAGAAGTCGGCGGGTTCGCCGAGCGCGAAACCGTCGATCAGCCCGGAGGCCTCCAGCACGATCTCCACGGCGCCCGGTCTCCCGTGAAAGGCGAGTTCGTGCCGCCTGAACGACCGATCCGGCGTGAGGCGCCCGAGGAGGGCCCCCGCCCCGTACACCAGGCACTCCTTCCGCGGCGCGTCCGGGTACGGATCGGCGATGACGAGAGCGAGCCGCGCCTCCCCCGGCGGGAGAAGCAGCGTAACGGTCGCCCGCGCACCCATCCAGCGAAAACGCGTTCCGTCGGCCTCCATCGGCCCGTACCATCCCTTCCCGCGTCCTCCCTCCCGCGCGCCCATCACGACCCTGTTTGAGAGCTCCTCGCCGGGAGGGGAGGGAGGATCCGGGAGGAGGTCGGGGCAGGCGTCAGGGTGCGTGTGGAGCATCGACCACGCGCGCCCGCGCGCGTCGCGGCGGGTCCGGAGCCTATGGAGGGCGATGGCGGGGAGCAGGAACAGGATGGAGATGACGGCGCGCGCCTGCACGAGCAGGGCATCGGCGTCGCGGAGACGAAGGTGCGCCCGGGCTCGGCGCAGTTCGAACGCCGCGTTGGCGATGATCACCGAAGGAAGAAGGCGCGCGGGGCAGTTCCTGAGGACGAGGAGGAAACGGTTTCTCTGGACGAAGAACATCTTCCTCGGCGTGTACACCGGCAGCTCCGCGGTGGCGCCGAGCTTGTGGAAGACGACCGCCTCCGGCACGTACCTGACCCCGAATCCCTTGCCCCGCAACCTGATGCAGAGGTCCACATCCTCAAAGTACGTGAAGAACCGCTCGCACAGGAGCCCTGTTTCACGGAGCGCGGAGGCGCGGAGGAAGAGGGCGCCTCCGCATGCCGCCAGAATGTCGCACGCCTCGAGCCATCGCCCTCCGCTGAAGCGTCCCTTGCCGCGGTCCCAGCACTGCCCGTAGATCGACGCTTCAACCCCCGTCGAGTTGATCAACGTGCGTTCGTGGAAGAAGAGCATCCGGCAGCCGCAGGCGCCGATGAGCGGGTCCGTCTCCGCTTCGCGGACGAGCGCCGCGACGCACCCGGGGTCGATCTCCGTGTCGTTGTTCAGAAGGAGTATGTAGTCCGCGCCCTCCCGGAGCGCGGCGCGCATCCCCGCGTTGTTGCCGGCGCAGAAACCGGTGTTTTCAGGAAACGCGATGACGCGGACCCTCGAGAATCTTTCTCGGACGAAGCCGACGGAGCCGTCCGTGCTTCCGTTGTCGACAAGGTACGCCGCGGTGCGGGGATGGCTCTGCCCGAGGATGGAGGAGAGGCACGTCTCGAGATGCGCGCGGCCGTTCCAGTTGAGGACGACGACGGCCGTCAGCGGTTGTGCGCGATCTGTCATCGGGGCGTCATTCGGTTTCACGGAGGGCCGGGGACTGATCAGCGGCGACGGTCCTCGAGTTCTTGTTCGATCCTGCGCAGGCGGGTGTCGAGCTCGTCGAGCGAATCCTTCAGGATGCAGAGGCACCTGGCGATCTCATCCGCGGCGCGCGTCGCCGAGCGGTTGAAATCGGATTGGCGCGCCGCAAGGATGTCGAGGTAGAAGCGGCGCAGGTGCGCGGTGACCTTGCCCCTCGCGCGGCTGAGCATGCGGCCTGCGAACCTTCGCGGTGAGGCGTCGTGGTAGTCGATGGACACGTCTGCGCCGGCGCACAACCTCGAGAATGCCGCGGGAAGCGAGGTGGAGACGGCGGGGGGAGGCGGCGGCTCGGGCGTGTGCCCCCCGCGCTCCCGCTTTGCCGCCCGCTCTACGAACTCCAGGAAGGCGCGCCGGTACGATCCGGCTGAGAAGCGCCCCGCCCTGGCGAGCGCCGCGCGGCTCAACGCGCGGTACGGAGTGTCGCCGCCGCCTTTCGTCTCCCGGAGGAGGCGCGCCGCAGCGGCGGCGAGGGCCTTGTGGTCCCCCGGTTCGAAAAGGAGACCGCCGTCGCCGATCGTGTCCGGAAGGGCCGTCGCGCGCGCGCCGATCACGGGTTTGCCGCACGCCATCGCCTCGATTACCGGGATGCAGAACCCCTCGTGCCGGCTCGCGGTGACAAACAGGTCGCAGAGCCGGTAGTAGGCGGGAAGCGCGGCGTGGTCGATCTCCCCGGTGAAGATCACGGAGTCCCCGACGCCGAGCTCCCGGGCGCGACGGAGCGCCTCCTCCATCACCCGCCGGTGGGCCGCCTCCGAGGTGTTGCCCACGAGGAGGAGGACGGCGTCGGGGATCTCGCGCCGCGTTGCGGCGAGCGCCTGCACGAGCTCGTCTATCTTCTTGTGCGAGGCCATTCTCCCGACGTAGAGGAGCACGCGCCGCCCCGCGAGGCCGTACCGCTGGGCCAGTGCGGGGTCGCGGGGGCCGGGCGTGAACCGCGAGGTGTCCGTCTCGTAGGGGAGCACGGTGATCCGGTCCGCGGGGAAGCCGAAGGTCCGGGCGAGCTCGTCGCGCATATAGGCGCTTCGCACCAGGGCGAAATCGGCGTATCGGACGAGGGCGGTCTCCCGGACGCCGCGTTCGTAGGTCCCCCGCGCGGCGACATCGTCGACGAGTTCCGGCGACGTCACCCCGTGGTAGTCGAAGACCCTGATCCCCCGGTGTGGAAGCGCGATGGAATGGTATAGTTCGCTCCCGCCGAAGTAGTTGTAGAACGAGATGTCCGCGTCCTGGTGGCACCGAAAGGGGTCATCCGCCGAGGGGGCGAGCCGGTCGGCGAACCGGCTTGCGAGAAGGAACTCTGGGTAAGAGGCGAGCGTCGCCAGGGAGGCGCAATCCCTGCGGACAGCGGGGAAGTCGCGGGAGACGAAAACGCGGCAGTCGTGCCCCGCACGGGAGAGGATGCCGATGCGCGCGCCGATGTCGTTCCCTACCGCATCGTTCTCGAGCAGGTTGACGGTGACGAAGCTGATTTTCATCGGGGCCCGGCGGGTGACTTTCCTCTTCCGAGGAGCTTGGCGAGGCCGAGGTACGCACGGAACGGAAGGGAACTCTTCACCCGCAGCTCGAACCTCTCCAGTTCGTCGATTCGCGCGTTCTTGCGGGCGTTCTTCTCATCGAGTGTCGCGACGAGCCGGTCCCGCTCGGCGAGCGCTTCCTGCGTCGCGCGCAAGGCCTGCTGCGCGTCCCGCACGGCGCGCTCCAACGCCTCGATCTGCGTCTTCTGGCCGCGGGCGATCCCCGCGAGCCGGTCGAGGCTTTCCCCGGCCCAGTTCCGAAGCCGATCCTCGAGCGGGATCAGTGCGATCGGGCCCGCCGCGTCTGGTTCCGCCAACACCTCCTGGAGGCCGACTGCGTTGTGGTAGCGGAGCACGGCGTTGTAGAAGTCGAACCGCACCTTGGGGTCGGTGAGGTCCTCGAGGTGGATGAAGTCGGTGCTCTTGAGTTCGGGGTGCTTCCTGTAGAGCAGGGCGGCCGCCCGGCCCCGCTTGACGCTGCGCCGGATGTACTCCTCGAGGGTGACGGGGTGGTAATGGTAGGTGATCGCCCTCCGGTTGTAGACGGTGCCCACCCCTGTCTTCCAGAGGCGGTACCCCATCTCGACGTCCTCGAAGACGGCGTCTTTGAAATCCTCGTCGAAGAGCCCCGCCGCCTCGAGGAGGCGTTTCTCCACGGAGATGTTGGATGTGTAGAAGAGGTTGAAGGTGACGCTGCGCGGCGTCTTCTCGATCCGCGGGAAGCTGAACTGCATGTCGACGGCGAGGTAGCGCATAAACGGCGTCACCTCGAGATCGGGATGCCAGGTGACGTAGCCGAGCACGGCGACGCTGGGGTGCAGGCGGTGCGTCCGGGCGTGCTCCACGAGGAGATCGGGGGAGGGGATGCAGTCGTCGCCGGTGAAAAGAACGAGGGGTCCCCGCGCCTCCCGTATTCCAATATTCCTCGCCGCCGCGGGACCGCCGGGCTCCTGCCGGAAATGCCGAAGGTTCCGCATCCCCTTCGCGGCTTCGGCGAGCAGCGCGCCGGTGCCGTCGTCGGAGCCGTCGTCCACGACGACCACCTCGAAACAATCGGCGGGGAGTGCCTGGAGGCGGAATCCCTCGAGGCACCTGCCGAGCGTATCGCGCCGGTTGCGCGTGGGGACCACCACGCTGATGAACTGCCGTCCGTCCGCCATAGGCACTCCGGGCAAAGTATACCACGGCACCGGCGGCGGAACAAAACGTTTGACAGCATCCGCCCGCAACGCTACAGTGACCGATCGTAACCTGCGGAGCGGGGCATCCCTTTTTGCCGGCGAAAATACCGCGCGCGGCGCTCCCCAAAACCGTCTCGGCGCTCGGTGCAGCGCGATGGCGGAAACGATTCTTTCGGGGCGAGGTGATCCATGGCCGATCCTCCATGGCGGACAGCGGTGCGAGGGACGAGGGATCTCGCCGTTGCCTATCTCCGGTACGGCATCCTCGGCACGAGCGTGAATATCGACGCCTCCACCGTCTGCCAGCTCAGGTGCTCGGTCTGCCCCCAAAGCCAGGACCAGATGGGATTCCTCGGGCGCGGATTCCTGTCGTTCGAGAACTTCAAGAGATTCGTCGATGCGCACCGCGCCATACGCACAATCGAACTATCCAACTACGGGGAGATCTTTCTCAATCCGCACCTCGCCGCCATCACCCGCTACGCACGGGAAAGGGGGGTTTCGCTCACCGCGTGGAATGGGGTGAACCTGAACACCGTGAGCGAGGAGATGCTGGAAACGCTGGTCCGTTTCGGGTTCCAGGGGATGACGGTGTCGATAGACGGGGCGTCTCCCGAGACGTACGGGCTCTACAGGAGGGGGGGCGATTTCAGGCGCGTGATAGACAATCTCGAGCGGTTGAACTATTTCAAGAAGCGGTACCGGTCCGAGACACCGCATCTCCACTGGCAGTTCGTCGTCTTCGGCCACAATGAGCACGAGATCCCCGCGGCGCGGCGCATGGCCGGGGAACTGGGCATGCACTTCATCCCCAAGACAAACTGGGATTCTTCGTTCTCCCCTCTACGCGACCGCGACTATGTGGCGCGCGAAACGGGACTGGGTGCGGGGGAGGGGGCGGGAAGTGGGGACGTCCGCGCGCGCCTCCGGCAGGCATCCGGTCCCTGTTCCCTCGTATGGTTCTCCCCGCAGATTAACTGGGATGGCCGCCTTCTTGGGTGCTGCGTGAATCTATGGAAGGATTTCGGGAACGTATTTGACAGGGGCCTTGCCCGGTGTGTGGAGGATCCAGGGTACCGGCATCTGAAACGGGCCCTGCTGGGCCGCGCGGATGCGCCCGGCGACATCCCGTGCATCGCGTGCCCGCGCTACTCCGTTCTCTCGAAAATCCCCCCCGCGGAAAGAATGGGATTGGTCGGCGTGCGAGGTCGACGCCCGCTTCCCCCTGAGATCATCGAGCGCATCGCATTCTCCAAAGGGCTCCTGCAGAGGATGCGTAGGCTCGTCCGTCCGTCTCATCCGCCTCCGGCGGCCGGGTGAGTTCTTACGCTCGCATGGGATGGGAATTCTGCCCCAAACGTGCCGCCGGTTCCACCCACTGGCGATGCGGATGCGCTTGCGTTATACTGATAAAAAATGAAAATCCATCCCGTGGGTGAGTATGTTCAATCAATCGGCGTTGTCTCTCGATCCAGACACTATCTGGCAAGACTGAAGAGGGTCTGCGCAGAGTGGCGATGTTGGGGCGATGAATACGAATGCCCGATATGCCGGGGGATATTCGGCCAATTTTTCCCGTCTGGATTGGATATTCCCGTACTGAGCGAGTTGCGGGTGGTCGGGGGAGGGTATCGTCGGAACGCCCAGTGTCCGCGCTGCGGGTCAAAGGAGCGGGAACGGCTCGTCTATCTGTTCCTGCATCAAAAAACGCGCATCCTCGATGTGCCCGGAAGAGTGCTGCATATAGCTCCCGAATCCTGTCTCCGGGGACTAATTTCGAGTCGGGCCTGCATCGAGTATCTGTGCGCCGATTTACACCCGGAAGACGACGTCCTCGGGATGGATGTCACCGACATACATTTTCCGAATAACTGGTTTGACTTCATCATATGCAATCACGTGCTTGAGCACGTCGATGACGACCGGAAAGCCATGGCCGAACTGCATCGCGTGTTGAAACCCGGCGGGAATGCCATACTCCAGGTCCCCATCGCGCGGACACTGGCAACCACGGTTGAAGACCGGACTGTTACGGATCACAAGGAACGAGAACGAAGATTCGGGCAATTCGACCACGTGAGACTGTACGGCAAGGATTACGCACAGCGGCTCGAGGCCGCCGGTTTCAAGGTTCGCGTGTACAATTGGGCCGAAGAATTCGGCGACCGCCTCGCGCATCGATACGGCCTGCTGAGAGACGAGGATCTCTATCTTTGCTCCAAATGACGCCGCTGGTACTATTGCTGCGTGCGTGTGTCTGTCGGCAGGCGGTAGTTGCGCGCGCGATGTCCGGGGATCGATACGATGGGAGAATCAACCGTGGGGCGGCCGATACTTTCCGTGGTGGTGCCGGTATTCAACTCGGCACGCACGATCGGACCGTGCATCGAATCCGTTCTCGCCGCCGCTCGCCCCTTCGATGGCGCAGATCTCATTATCGTGGACAACGGGTCGACGGATGCAAGCCGGGAGATCGTCTCCCGTTATCCGGTTCGGTGCCTCTGCCAACCGAAAAGGGGAGCCGCGGCTGCGAGGAATGCGGGGGTGCGCGCGGCGGCAGGGGAGCTTATCGCGTTCATCGATTCGGACTGCATTGCCGATCGCGCGTGGCTTTCGGAGTTTGTCGGCGGTATGCTCCCGGGGGTGGCGTGTGCGGGGGGGATGATCGCCGCGCCTCCGGCCACGAATGATTTTGAGGCGTACTGCAACGAATTCACCGCAAAATCCCAGGAGAATGCGATCGAGGGGAACGCCGTGCCGTATCCCTACATCAATACCGCCAACGCCCTCTTCCGGAGGGAGGTGTTCGATGCGGTGGGATGGTTCGATGAAAAGTTCACCTGGGCGGGCGGGGAGGATATCGACTTCGGGTGGCGCGTGCACTGGGCGGGGTACGCGATGCGGTATCTGCCCGGAGCCAGGGTCGAGCACCGGCACCGCTCCGGCCCCGGACAGCTCTTCCGGTCGTACTACCGGTATGGCCGCGGGTGGTCGATGACCGTACGCAAGCACAGTCGCCGCATCCAGGCGATGCCGCCGACGATTGCAGGGCTCGGCGTCGGCGATGTGCAGGCGATCTTGCGCGCGTTCGGACACGGCGCGTGGAACGTGCTCTCCTTCCGGGACCGCAGGGAGAGGAGGTACGGGTACTACCGCGTCCTTCGACAACTCGGTGACTGTTGCGGCAGGGTCGCGGCGTGGTTTTCAGGATAGGCAGGTGCGGCGCAGGGGGGCGGAGTGGCCCCTTTGCGTGGGCGATTTCCGGAGGCGGCGATGAGCGCACAAGAGATATCGGGCGGTCGTTTGTGCGCAACATCCCCCCGCGCAGTTGGACGCACTGATGCTGGATACCCTGCGGTTTCGGTGATCGTTCCCGCGCGCAACGCCGCACGGCAGATAGGGGACTGCATCACGGCCCTTCTCGACCTCGACTATCCCGAGGGGAAGGTCGAGATTATCGTGGTGGACAACGGTTCCCGGGACGCGACAGGTGAGGTTGCCCGGCGCTTTCCCGTGTCGGTGTTGACGGACGGCCGCGCGCGGAATTCCTACGCGGCACGCAATGCGGGTATACGCCGCGCGGATGGGGAGATCCTCGCGTTCACGGATGCCGATTGCGTCCCGACGAAGGGGTGGCTCCGGGACCTCGTGCGCGGGTCCGACGACGGATCCATCGGGTGTTTCGCGGGGGAGATCGTGCCGTACGCGCGGGAGACGGCGATCGATCGGTACCTCGCCGACAGCGGGCAGATGTCGCAGAAGGATCTTCTCGCCTATACGCCGCTTCCACGCGCGATGACGGCGAATCTCGCCTTCAGACGCGAGGTGTTCCGGCGCATCGGCCTCTTCGATGAGAAGAGCGTCTCCGGCGGCGATTCGGAGATGCTCATCCGGATGCTCACGAGGACGGACTGGAGGGTCCGCTACAACGGGGACGCCGTCGTGTTCCACAAGCACCGCACGAAATGGCTGCCTTTCGTGAGGCAATTCGCCAGGTACGGATGGGGCGAGGCGTGGCTCGTGTCGACCTATGCCGAGCAGTTCCATCCGCGCCTGACGAACGGGTTGTGCCGGGAAGCCGCGGAGATCGGACGCGGCCTCGGGGCATTCATCCGCGGTGTCGCGCGCCGGGGAAACAGGGGAGGGGAGCGCTACAATCCGCTCCTTGACGCGGTGCGGCTTGCCTCCTGGAACGTCGGCCTCAGGTTCGGGTTGCTCTACAGGATGTATCTCGCTCGTTAGGAAGGATGCAATGCGCATAGCCCTGAAAAGGAAATCGTTCCTCGTCGCCGCGGCGGGACTGTGGACGGCGGGCTGCCTTCTCGCCCTTGTACTATGGCGCCTGTGGCCCTCGCCCCCGGATGTCATCATCATCCTCCTCGACGCCCTGCGCCGCGATCACGTGGGCTGCTACGGCTACCATCGGAATACCACCCCGTTCATCGACAGCGTCGCCGGGGAGGGGGTCGTTTTCGACTGTGCCATCTCGCAGGCCCCCTCGACCAAGGCCTCCATCGCGAGCCTGTTCAGCTCCCTATACCCGACGATGCACACCGCGCTTTGGCACACCACGGAGGGCGCGATCGGCGACGTGTTGCCCGGATCCGTGCGCACCCTGGCCGAGGCGTTCAGGGACCGCGGCTACGCCACGATCGGCGTCAGCGCGAACACGCATATCGGCAGGGAGTTCGGCTTCACGCAGGGGTTCGATTCGTTCACCCATACGACGCTGCTTCCGCCGCCCGCGATGAACGCGGAGGCGCTCCGCCTTCTCTCGCGGGCGGGCGAGAAGCCGTTTTTCCTCTACCTGCACTACATGAGCATCCACTACCCGTACGACCCCCCTCCCCCCTACGACACCCTCTATACCGCGCGGACTGGGCCGTACTACTACATCGACGGGAAGCCGGAACAGGAACTCTCCCCGGAGGATGTTCAGTATATCGTCGATCGCTACGACGGGGGGATCAACTACACGGACGCGTGCCTCAAGAATCTCTTCGACGAGCTCGAGCGAAGGGGAAAGCTCCGCAATGCCGTCGTGGTGATCCTGGCGGATCACGGCGAGGAGTTCATGGATTTTGGGCGCCTGGGCCATCCGGGACGGCTCTACGACCTGATGATCCATGTCCCTATGATCATCCGCATGCCCGGCGGGGAGGCCGTTCCCAAAAGGGCCTCCCGGGTCGCCGCGCTGATAGATCTGTATCCCACCCTTTGCGCGTTCGCGGGGATCGAATATGACTCCGAGTTGTTGTGCGGGGTGAATCTTCTCCCCTTGATCAGAAAAGGAACTTCGGTGAGGCAGGCGGCGTTCAGTGAGTATTACATCTATCAGAAATCCATACGGGATGAGACCTGCAAGTACGTCTTTCCGGCTCATCCGGGCTTCACGGAATCCCTTCACGATCTTGTCTTGGATCCTCAGGAGACCGTTGATATCCTCGCCGAGCGGCCCGATCTGGCCGACAGGTATCGCCGGATGGCGGCCCGATGGATGGAGGAGATGAAAGCGAAGAACAGCCGTTTGGGGATCATCCCCCAGCAGGTGGAGATCGACGCTAAGACACGCGCCGGCCTGAAGTCGCTCGGCTATATACAGTAGGGGAGGTGTTGTGGCGCGGCTTCTTTTCCTCAATCACAACCGGTACGGACAGGGGACGTTCCTCAGGTGTTATAACCTGGGCCGCCAGCTCGCCGCCCGGGGGCACTCGGTCGACCTGGTGACCGTATCCGCGGAGTCGCGGTACCGGACTGTGCGCGCGGATGAGGGGCGCCTCCGGATCATCCGAACGCCGTGTGCGCTGGGCGGGTATTACCAGAGCGGGGGGTGGGGCGTCCTGGATATCCTGGCCCGCCTCTCTCGCTGCGCCGCGCCGCGATTCGACCTCGTGTATGCCTTCGACCACCGGCCGAACGTCTCCGTCCCGGCTCTCGTTCAAAGATACCTGAGGGGCGCGCCGCTTTTCTCCGACTGGGCGGACTGGTGGTGCGGCGGCGGGCTGCTCGACGATGCCCGGAACTTCCCGTTCCAGTTCGCCGCCGAGCGGCGCCTCGAGACGGGGATGAAAAGGATCAGCGCCGGGGTGACCGTCATCAGCCAGGCCCTCAGGGACAGGGCCGGATCGATCGGGATACCGGCGGAAAGGGTGCTCCTGCTCCACTCGGGCGCCGATGTGGAGAGGATCTCGCCGTTGCCGAGGGACGCGGCGAGGGATTCGCTCGGTATCCCCCGCGGCATCAGAATCGCGGGTTACATCTCGGCGAACCTGCTCGACGCGGAACTGCTGATGCGCGGGATGGCGCGGGTGTTCAGACGGATGGAGGATTGCCGCCTGCTCTTCATCGGGCCCGACGAGGGTTGGCACAGGGAGCTGGCCCGGGGGCTGGGGGTGGACGACCGCATACTCTGGACCGGATTTCAGCCGTATGCCAGGATTGCGGAGTCTCTCGCCTGCGCCGATATCCTTCTGCTCCCGATGAGCGATACCGCGGTCAATCGCGGGCGGTGGCCCAACAGGATAGGGGAGCATATGGCCGCGGGGAAGGCGACGGTTTCGTGCGCGGTCGGCGAGATGAAGAAGCTGTTCGAGGCCCACCCGATAGGCCTCCTCGCGCGGCCTGACGAGGAGGATTTCGCCGAGAAGACGCTTGCCCTTCTCGATGCACCCGAAGCGGCGGAGGAGATGGGACGCCGGGCGCGCACATTGGCCGAAGGTGACTATTCGTGGAGCGTGCTGGCTGACCGGTTTGTCTCATTCTGGAGAAGGATGATCTGAGCACGCGGCTATCGTGAATCTAAAATGAAGACCCCCACGGATACCCGTGGGGGTCTTTTTCCGGCTCTCTCCGCCGTTGGGATGGCGGAAATCGAACTCAATCGTAACTTATGACGGCGTCCAACTGAGTCGCGTCAGAAGTAGCGTTGCTGATAGGGTTGATGTGGAAGTGCAGTTTGGTGACCCCGGCCGTCACGGGGATGTCCGACACGCTGAAATTGTAATACGATGCGTCGTTCCACGCGATCGTCTGCTGCCAGAGAGGCGAGGAATAGGCATCGTCCTTGACGAGCATCACCATCACGCCGTCTCCGCCGGTCACAAGAGACTTCGTCACCGTTCCGGTCACGTCCACCGTGCCCGTCGTCGGCGCGAGCCATGTTCTCACGGCATCCAGGCCATTGAAGCCCGGATATCCGCCGTTGATCCACACCTGCGGGTACGAAGCGCCCCCCGTTCCGCCGTCAACGCTCCAGCGATTGTTGGAGGTATTCACGAGCTGCGTGTAGACACCCGTGGAGGAGTTGTAGGATTCATAGGTGATATGCATATCACCACCCTGATCCCGGCTGTAGTTGCCGCTCAAGCTCTCCGTGGTGCCCCTTGTGGTGTCGTAGACGATGGCGTTCAACTGACACGCGTCAGAAAAGGCGTTGCTTAAGGGATCGAGCATGAGATGGATCTCATCTCCTGCGACGATCGATGTGCTCAGGTTGAACGAATAGTAGGCCGAGTCATTCCAGGCGATGGTTCGCTCGTAGAGAGGGGAACCGATGTCACCGTTTTTTACCAACAGGATACGCACACCGTCCCCGTTGTCCACAAGTGATTTTGTTACCCACCCCTCGATCTTCACCGGACCGTTCGTGGCGTCAAGCGGCGCCTTCCAAGTCCGCACCGCCCAGAGGCCGTTGAAGCCCGGGAATCCGCCGTTGATCCACACCTGCGGGTACGAAGCGCCCCCCGTTCCGCCGTCGACGCTCCAGCGGTTGTTGGAGGTGTTGACGAGCGGCGTGTAAGTCGCCGTGGAAGAATTGTACGACTGGTAATACCACCAATCCTGCGACTGGTTCCTGCTGTAAGAGGTGGAAGCGGCCGTCGTGCTCACGGGGAGATTGCTCTCGGAAATGATGATGAAGTTGATCCTGTTCGCCTGGCTGTTGCCGCCCAGCCGGAGGCTCAGTTTACCCGCACTGACGGTGACCGGCACGTTGGTCGCCGTCGCGAACTCGTTCTCGTCAGTCGCGGTGTTCAGCGCCGCGATCTGGCTGTACGTCGAGCCGTCGCCGGAAAGCGCCACATAGTGGGGGCCTGTCGCCGCGCTGGGATCGCCGCACGCGATGGTGACCTTGTAATCGTTGTTCGGGAGGGTTATCTCCCACGTGTCGTACGAGCCGCTTGCGTTTTGTCCGACGTAGGTGTCGTATTCGGGGTTCGGGTTGACTTCCGATCCGCCGCCCGTGAAGACCGCCGCGTCGGCCGCGACACACGTGAGCGCCGCCGCGAAGACCGCGCCCAGGATGCACCTGATCGAATACATCTCGAAACCTCCTTTCGAAACCGTTTGATGTCCTATCTCATTATCCCTGTGAATATACCACAGCGCAGGGCAAAAACAAGTGCCGAGAAACGTTCCTACTTCCATCCGTATCGCAATACGCCTTCCTGCCGGGCATTTCCTCCGGATACCATTCCGCCCGCCTCTCCCGGCTGGAACTGCACATGCAGCAGAAGCGACGGGGAGGCCTGCGCAACTTGAACGACCCGGTCTTCCCGCTGCATCGCTCTCTCCCCCGTGAAGACGCAGTACGCCGCAAAGGCGACAAACACGCCGAGTGCGGGAACCGCGGCCCTTTTGGCAAGATAGAACGCCTGGGAGAGATGGAGGGCCGTTTTCGGGACGAGCCAGTCGGCCAGGCGGGCGCGGATTCCTTCCCACGCGCGCCCAAAACGGCTTTCCGAGCCGTCCTTCATCGCGCTGAGCAGGATCGGGCGAAACTGCTCCCAGGACGGCGGCTCGTCCGGGGCGTCACCGAAAGAGGAGGCGAGAGAACCGAGGAGGCGCTCCAGGCGGGTTTGACGCTCTACAAAAAATCTGCAGGGGGAACAGGAGGTTATGTGCCCTTCAACCACCTGTCGGGAGCGGGTACCGAGTTCTCCGCTTCCATACGCACCTACTGCCCTGCGTACCCCCCTGCATTTAGAAACGTTTGACATTTTTATCCACCGCTTTCATACATTAGACGCTTCGGAATTTATTCCGTACCCCCCCAAAAAAAGAAAAATTCGCTTCTGGGCCAACGATATCCCTATTCCGCTCCCAGCACCGGGCTGGAGAAAAGGCGGGCTTCTCTCGTGCCCTACGGAAATCTCCGTGGCGGCATAGCGGGACTGCAACTCCGGCTCCCCCTTGAGCATATCTCTCGAGGAGGAAGAATGGGAGGCGGCCTGAAAAGGAGGCATCCGTGGCCCGACGATACGGTCTTGCCGCGGCCGGCCGGATGCGCCTTTCAGGCCGGCGTACCGTTCGAACCCAGCGCGTCCCTGAGGGCGGCGTGTGCCTGGGCGAGTCTTTTCTGAAGCACGCCGCGCGCGCATCCCGTGATCTCGCAGATCTCGTCGAATGTGCACCCCTCGAAGTACCTGAGCACGACGGCGGTCCTCAGCTTGATCGGAAGAGCGTCTATGGCCGCGCGGAGCCGTTCGGCGGCCTCCCTGTCCGCGATGGAGTCGGCGATCTGCCCGCGCGGGGTCGAGGATTCCACGCCGGCGGGGAGGTGCTCGATCGGGACCTCGTCCCGTCTGCGCCGCCTGCGGTACTGGTCGAGGGCCTGCCGGTAGGCGATGCGGTAGAGCCAGGTGGAGAACTTGGCGCGCCGGTCGAACCAGCGGAGGGACTTGAAGACCTTGATGAAGCTCGCCTGCGTGATATCGTGCGCAAGCGCCGAGTCCCTGACGATGCCGAGGGCGAGGGCGTAGACCCGCTCGCGGTACCTCTCGAAAAGGAGGCGAAACTCCTCCCAGTCGCCGCGCACGCAGGCGTCGATGACGCGGAGTTCCTCCGCGCTGTCGAGGCCCGGATGGGGTGCTCTCTGTTCCCGGTTCATGAGGTTGTGGCATCCCCGCCGTCGCTATGCGGCGCGCCGCCAACCGCAGGGGGGGGCGTGCGCGGTCCACGTGTTTTGAGGAGACCCCGTGCACACGCGAGCAGTGCCGCCTCCCGGAGGATGATCAAGAGGGCGTGAAGAACGCCCGGGACGGCTTTCGCCGTATCCCGTGCCGCCGCCGTTATCGCGGCAGCCCCCTGCACGATGCCGCCCCATACAAGTCCCGCTTGCCGGACTGGCCACACCCACTCCTTGGCGCGCGGGCGGCCGCCGCCCCGGATCATCCGGGCGGCGAGCGTGAACGGTTGGGCGAGGACGTAGGCAAGGGTACGGCGGAGTCCCCCACCGGTTTCTCCGCGGTGCCAGGCGGAAAAACCGTCGCTGAACGCCCGCCTGACGCAGAAGGAGACCGTCAGCCGCTCCGGGGGTACGCGGTGGTAGACGACGAGGGAGGGGTCGAACAACGTGCGGTGCCCGCCCGCGCGGGTCCTCAGCCAGAGGTCGGAATCCTCCCGCGTCATATTCCTGCCGGCGAGGCCGGGCGCGCCCTCGCGGAATCCTAGCGCGCGGAGGACTGGCGCGCGGTACGCGAGATTGAGCGAGGCGGGCAGATAGACCTCTCCGGCCCTGGGGCCGTAGTGCCCGGGGACGGAGAGGCCGACGAGCCAGTTGATCTCGTCGTCCCACCAGCGCGGAGGGTGGAAATCTCCAAGGGGAAGCGCGACGCCGCCCACGGCGTCGTGGTCCCGCAGGTCCGCCTCTATCCGCACGAGCCAGTCCTTCTCGATAGCGCAGTCGTCGTCCGTGAAGGCGATGATGTCGCCGCGCGCGGCATCGATGCCGGCGTTCCGGCACGCGGCGAGTTCCCGGTCGCGGTCGAAGCGGACGACCCGCACGTCGTCCATCCCCGCGAGCGCCTCCGCCGTCCCGTCCGTCGAGGCGTTGTCAACGACGACAATCTCGTGGTCCGCATACCCGTTGGCCCGGATACTCTCCACGCAGTCGCGGAGGAAGGGGAGCCGGTTGTGCGTGAGGACAACGACGCTGATCATGCCCCGTTCCTTCTCCCGCCGCCGGTAGGCGGCGATGGATCTGCGGCCTCGTTCGTGCGCGGCGCCACGACATCAGGATTTCTCATGAAATGGGATCTCGAGAGGCGCGCCAGATGGGCGCGGAACGCGGTGAGCGTTTCGACGCGGGGGGCGAGCAGACCCCCGCCCCGCCGCAGGAGCCCCTTCTCGCGGGCGTGGCGCAGGTCGAGGCGGGTATGATGGAGGAGGAGAAGCAGATCGAGCAAAAGGAGGGGATAGCGCCCCGCGCGAAGGTCCTGCCGCACCCTGTAGCGGGCGTTGGCGAAGTTGTAGTAGACGATGTGCGATGAGCGCTCGTACTTCATCGTCTCGCCGAGGCTGCGGTAGCCCCAACGCCAGTCCGCGTCGAGGACGGAGAGGGTGGTGTCGCGCTTGAGGTGCGTGACGACCGCCGCTGGCTCGTAGACGAGCGTCCGCCCCTGCGCCATGAGCCGGTGCGAGAGGTTCAGGTCTTCCCCGTTGGTTCGGAACGCGGGGTCGTAGAGCCCGACTTTTTCGAGGGCGTTCTTCCTGAAGAGCGTGTTGCAGCCGAAGAGGAACGGCGGATTGGCGATGCGGGTATCACCCCAATCCTGCCGCATGTGCGCCACGCGCCAGCGGTCGGCCAAGGAGGTCTGGAATCCTTCGATGAGCCTTCCTCCCGCACCCGCCGCGCCGGTCTCGCAGAGCGCGGAGAGGAGGCGCTCCAGCCAGCGCGGATCGGCGAGGCAGTCGACGTCGATGGAGGCGACATAGTCGCCCCTGGCGGCGCGGATACCCGCGTTCCTTGCCTCGGCGAGACCGGGATGGCCGTCGAGGTCGACCAGACGCACCGGGAGCCCTGCGGCGACCTCCCGGGTGCGGTCGGTGGAGCCGTCGTTCACCACGAGGATCTCGGCGGGCGGGAGGGTCTGCTTGAGGAGCGAACGGACGCAGCCCTCAAGGAATCCCTCGGCGTTGTGGCAGGGGATATAGGCGGTGACGGTTTCCATGGTGCGTTCCGCGTCTCCGGCGCGTGATCAGCAGGTCATGCGCACCCGCCGAGGGCTTGTGCATAGGCCTGCTCGACCTTGGAGGCGATGACGGGCCAGGAATATGTCGTGGCGGCCTTCCGGTGCCCGTGTTCGCCCAGGGCATGCCGGAGCGCCTCGTCGCCGAGAAGGGTATTGATGGCGGCGGCGATACCGGCCGGCTCCGGCGCGACGAGCAGGCCGTCCCGGCGGTCCTCGACGACGCACCGGCTGGCGTCGGTGTCCGCGGCGATGACCGGCTTGCGGAACGACCAGGCCTCGAGATAGACGATGCCGAAGCTCTCGCAGCGCGAGGGCATGCACAGGATGTCGCACGCGGCGAGCAGATTGGTTTTCTCTTCGTTGCTCACCGTGTCGATGTCGATGATCCGCGCGTCCCCCACGGCCGAAAAAAGCGCGCGCGACTGTTCCGTGCGCGGCCCGGCGAAGACGAAATGCGCATCGGGGTGCGACGCCCAGACGAGGGGCGCGGCCTCGACCATCTCTGCGACGCCCTTGTACGGATATTTCTGGCCGAGAAAGAGCACGAGCGGCCCTCGAATGGACAGGGCTCTCCTGGCGTCCGCGGTCGGTTCGAGGCTTTCGAGCAGCGGGCCGACGCCGACAACGTGGATCCGCTCGGGCCTTCCCCCCTGGGAGATGAGGAATGCGCGCTCGAATTCCGTCATCGCGATGAGGGCGTCCGCCTCGCGGTACAGGAGCGAAAAGATCTCTCCCTCCCATCCGCCGGGATGGGAGATGGGGGTGAACACGAACGGCACTTTGCGCTCCCGGGCGAATCGGAGCGAGGCCAGACTCAGAAACTCCGGCCCGACCTTGACGTTGTGGACGAGATCGAGCGCCCCCTCGATCTTCCGGAGTTGCGGCAGGAAGAGCTCGGCGAGCTCCTTGCCGCACGAGGTGCGGCGGACCTGGTCGGCGTAGAAATGTTCGAGCCGCTTGCGGAGGCGCAGCCTCCTAAAAATCCCGAGCCTGAGCAGCCGCACCTCGGTGTCGCGATCGAAATACGGTTGTTGCCTCGGAGGGGGATCCACCACCATGCCGGGGATCCAGTCCGTCCGGTTGTCGTTCCTGAGGCAGGCGACCCGGACCCGATGCCGCGGCGACAGGTATCGGATCAGTTCCCTGGTGTGGAGCTCCCCGCCTCCGATGGTGGGCCAGTAGCGGCCCAGGGTGAACAGTATATCCATTCGCGGCTCCGGAAGGGGGTAGGCTCCGTGGGGCGATCCGGTCCCGAGGCCATCCGTTCTTCGGAAGTATAGTATACTACGGGGGGTATGGAAAAAGGATTCAGCGTCGTCACCTGCTGCTACAACCAGGCACGCTACCTGCGGGACAACATCGAGTCGGTCCTCGCACAGCGGTGGCCGGGGTTCGAGCACATCGTGGTCGATGACGGCTCGACGGACGAAACCGCCGCGGTATGCGCCCGGTACCCGCACGTGCGGTACCTCCGGCAGGAGAACGCCGGCCAGTCCGCGGCCCTCAACCGCGGTTTCCGGGAGGCGCGGGGGGAGATCATCGCGTGGCTGAACTCCGACGACTACTACGAGCAGGGGGCGTTCGAACGGGTCGCCCGGGAGATCGGGCGCCTGCGAACGGGATACCTGGTGACCGGAGCGGTGCGGAGGGTTGACGAGGCGGGCGCGGAGATACTGACGCTGCTGAAGGGAACGGTCCCGTTCTACCGCCTCCTCCTTCACCCGCGGATCCATTCCATCAACGGCCGGACATCAATGCCCTGCCAGCCGTCCACATTCTTCCATAGGGAGTTGTTCGAAAAGCTCGGGCCGCTCGACACGACGCTCGTCTACGCAATGGACTACGACTTCTGGCTCCGCGCGTTCGAGGCGGGATATCGCTTTCTCTACGTACCGCAGATTTTTTCCAACTACCGTTTCCACGCGACATCGCACTCCAATCAGGGGTGGGAGACGTTCATGGGGGAGTGGACGGCGGTGTCGGAGCGGCATTACCGGGCGCTCACGCCTCTCCGGCGCCGACTGGCGGACTGCTGGGCGGGTTATCTGCGCCTGGAGACGGCCGTCCTTCGGCGGGTGCGCGCCGCGCGGAACGCGTGACGAGACCGGGCCGTATCGCAGCGGCCCCCATCGCGTCAAGAAGACCGGCGCTCGGGCGGCTTGACGCGCCGATGTTCGTCCCTGGCGCCATCGCGGCCACGTCACCCGCCATCGTGATAAAGACGCCCGCGGACGCGGCCCGCTCGTCCCGGGGAGCGATGTAGACGACCACCGGCACCTTCGCGTTCAGTTCCTTCAAAACCACGTCGCGCGTCGATTCGAGGAGCCCCCCCAACGTGTCGAGCTCGATGACGACGCAGTCGTACGGGGCGGTCTCCGCATCGGCGATGGCGTCGATGATGAAACCGGCGGTGACGGGGTTGATGATCCGGTTGTCCATGCGGACCACGCAAACCGACCCGGGACAGGCCGGGCGAGGGAAGGCGAAAATCAGGAGGACGCGATCGGGATCGGCACGGCCCGCATCCTCACAGTGCATCCATCCGTGGCGCGGGCCGCCGGGCCGGGATCAGCCCCCGGCGTCAGGGCTTGCAGACCGAGCAGGGGCGTTTGCCGGCGGCGACCGCCTCTTCGCGCGTCTTGAAGCGCAACAGGTGCTCGGCGCTGATCTTGTCCGCCCACTCGCAGGAGCCGCGGTGAAAGAAATCCTTCACGGTGCTCCCGACGATCTCCCCGGGGGCGACCGGCGGGCGGGTCGGGCCGGGGTGCCCGGCCGCGATATCCGGGCGGCAGGCGCTGCACGGGAAGTACCCCTCGTCGGCCGCCTCCTGGTAGGTTCGGAACTCCTTCCGCTTGCCGGGGGAGACCTTTGTGCCCCAGACGCAGTCGGCGCAGTGGAGCTTGCGGCTCCCCTTGTTCCCGATAAACGAGGCGGGCGCATCCTCCGCGCCCGGCGATGCGACGGCGGAGGGAACGGGCGGGTTTGCCGCGGCGCCGGCGCCGGCGCAGAGCAGGCACCAGAGCGCCATCGCCGCGGGGACGAGCGATCTCCGCATCATTATGCGTTCCTCCTCACGCCGTGCCGGCGTCTCGCCGCCGCGCGGCGGGGCCCGAGACGGTCAATCTTTCCGCTTCCTCCCCGCGCGCATTACCGGCGCGGGCGGCTCGAACATCACGTGCGTGTCGGGGGGGACCGACCGTGTTATCCAGACGTTGCCCCCGATCACCGCCCCCCTGCCGATGACCGTCTTGCCGCCGAGGATGGTCGCCCCCGCGTAGATCGTGACGTCGTCCTCGATCGTCGGGTGCCGCTTGGCCCAGCGGTACTTCTCGATCTGGCTTGGAACGCTGAGGGCGCCGAGCGTCACCCCCTGGTAGATCCGCACGCGTTTCCCGATCGTCGTGGTTTCGCCGATGACGACGCCGGTCCCGTGGTCGATCATGAAATGGTCGTCGATCGACGCCCCCGGGTGGATGTCGATCCCGGTGCGCGAGTGGGCGTACTCGGTCATTATCCGCGGCAACAATGGCACCTTCTTCTCCCACAGGACGTGGGCGATGCGGTAGACGGCGATGGCGAAGAGGCCCGGGTAGGCGAGGATGATCTCGTCGAGGCTCTTGGCCGCCGGGTCGCCGACGTAGGCCGCCCGCACGTCGGTGTAGAGCGTCTTCCTGAGGTCGGGGAGCTCCTCGAGGAGCTCCCGCGCGATCTCGCGCGCCTTGAGCAGGCAGGCGCGCGTGCCGTCCGCGCGGCACTTCACGGTGTCGGGCCGGCAGCGGGTCTCGTGCCTGCAGAAGTAGCGGAAGCATTTGTTGATCTGGTCCACGAGTCGGCGGCAGACGGAGGCGCACTTGGCGCCGACGTGGTACTTGAGATCGACGGCGGTCAGGTCGCTCGTGTCGAAGAACCCGGGGAAGATGATCGAGAGGAGGTCCTCGAGCGTCGCGATGATCTCGCTCTGGGCGGGGAGGTTCGGACCCTTGATGTGGTTGATGCCGCCGTACCGGGTGTAGGAGCCGACGATCCGGTTGACGGTGGAGTCGAGAACCCTGCGAAGCTTCTTCTCGTGCGGCATGGCGAGGCACCCCGGCTTTTTCGATCGACTATAGCACGGCGCGGCGGGCGTTGGCTATTGCGAACTTCGGCGAGGACGCGCTACCATTGTGCCCCGGGAAGGAGCCGCCTGATGCGAAGCGCGATTCCGGTTCTGGCGTTCCTGTGCGCGGCCCTCTGCGCGGATGCCCGGCAGGGGGCGCAGCCGGCGGAGGAGTGGTTCGGCGCGCGGAGCGGCGACTTCGACCGGGCGGGGAGACTGAGCGGCCGCCCCCTGAAGATGAAGGCGCGGTTCGTCACGCTGCTCCCCCCCCCGGCCCGTTCCCGCCGCGCCGCGCGCCGCGCGCTCTCCTTCGTCGTCGAAGCGGAGGGGGGGAGGATCGCCTGCGCCATCCGGCCCGACACGCAGGGGGCGGCGCTGCTGCGGGGGATGAAACACGCCACGCCGGTCGTCGTGCGCGGCACGACCGCCGCCGCGCGGCGACTCTTCCTCGCGCGGGACGTCGTCCAGGGGTGGGGGAAACGCCAGCTCGGAGAGGAGCCGTAACGGGATGCGCGCGCGGGCGGTCTACCCGGTCTGCCTCGACCTCCGCGGCCGCCGCTGCGTAGTGGTGGGCGGCGGGGCGGTGGCGGAGCGGAAGGCGCGGGGGCTGGCCGCCGCCGGCGCGCGGGTCACGGTTGTGGCCAAAACCGCGCGCGGCGGTCTCGGCGGGCTCGCGCGCGGCGGGCGGATCGTTCTTCGGAGAAGGCCGTACGCCGCCGCGGTCCTGCGCGGGGCGTTTCTCTGCATCGCCGCGACAGACGACCCGGCGGTGAACGCCCGCGTCTCTTCCGATGCGCGGCGCGGGGGCGTGCTGGTGAACGTCGCCGACGCCCCGGGGTTGTGCGACTTCTTTCTCCCCGCCGTCGCCGGCAGCGGCGCGCTCCGGATCGCCGTGTCGACCGGGGGGGGATGCCCGGCGCTGGCCAAGCGCCTCGGGGAGGAGATCGGGGCGCGATACGGGAAGGAGTACGGTGTCCTCCTCGATCTGCTCGACCGGATGCGGAGGCGGGTCATCGCGGAGGTCGCGCCGCGGGAGAGGGCGGCGCTGCTGCGGCGCCTCTCCGGCGCCGCGGTGCTGCGCACGCTGCGGCGGCAGGGAAAGGCGGCCGCGCGCGCGAGGATGGAGCGGATCATCCGCGCCGCGTTGAAGCCGGGGGGCGGACGATGAAGAGGCCCGGGACGGTCTATCTCGTCGGCGCGGGGCCGGGCGATCCGGGTCTGATCACCGAGAAGGGAAAGGAGGCGCTCGGGCGGGCCGACCTCGTGCTCTACGACCACCTGGCGCACCCGGCGCTGCTCCTCCACGCACGTTCGGGCGCGCGGAGGGTCTGCGTGGGGAAGGCGGGCGGGGGCAGGAGCGCGCTGCAGTCGCGCATCAACCGGACGCTGGCGCGGGCGGCGCGGGCGGGGATGACGGTCGTCCGGCTCAAGGGCGGCGACCCGATGCTGTTCGGGCGCGGCGCGGAGGAGGCGCGGTACCTCGCCCGCGCCGGGATCCCCTGCGAGATCGTCCCCGGCGTCTCCGCGGCGCTCGCGGTGCCCTCCGCCGCGGGGATCCCGCTCACCTTGCGGGGGCTGAGTTCCTCGTTGACCATCCTCACCGGCCACGAAGCGGATAAGGGGGTTGGCGGGGTCGACTGGGACCGCGTCCTCAGGGCCGACTCGACGTTCGTGGTGTTGATGGGGGTCCGGAACCTCGAGGAGATCGTGGCGCGGTTCCTCAACGCCGGGAAGAGCCCCCGCCTCCCGGCGGCGATCGTGGAGAACGGCTGCACCCCGCGCCAGAGGATCGTCGCGGGCGCGCTCGGGAAAATCGCCGGGCTCGCGAGGGCGCGGAAAATCGCGCCCCCCGCGATACTCGTCGTCGGCGAGACGGCGTCGCGTCGCCTCTTCCCCCCTCCGCGCTCGCGGGCGCCGCTTTGCGGCGTACGGGTCCTTGTGACGCGCCCCGCGGGGCAGGCGGCGCGCCTCGCCGGCCTCCTCGAGGAGCGGGGCGCCGCGCCGTTCCCCTGCCCGTTGATCGAGCTCCGTCCGCCGCGGGGCTTCGCCGAGCTCGACCGCTCCCTCGCGGCGCTTGGGAGGCACGACTGGGTGGTCTTCACGAGCGCGAACGGGGTGCGCGCGTGCCTGGAACGGCTCCGGCTGCTCGGGCGCGACGCGCGCGCCTTCGCGGGGATCAAAATCTGCGCCATCGGCCCCGCGACCGCCGGGGAACTCTCCCGTTTCGGCCTGCGGGCGGACTGCGTGCCGCGCCGCTACACCGGCGCGGGGATCGTCGCGGCGCTCGCCGCGCGAAACGAGGTGCGGGGCCGGTCGTTTCTCCTTCCCACGAGCGACATCGCCGGGGATGCGCTCCCGAAGGGGCTGCGCGCCCGCGGCGGGCGCTGTCTCAGGGTGGCCGCCTACCGGACGGTCCCGAGCGCGGAGGGGATCGCGGAGGCCGCGCGGCTGTTGCGCGAGGAGGCGGTGGACGCGGCGCTGCTGACGAGCCCGTCGGCCGCGGGGGCGTACGCGCGCGCGGTGCGGCGCGCGGGCGGGGTGCGCCTCCCGCCCTGCGCGGCGATCGGGCCGGTCACCGCGGAGGCCGCGTCGCGCCTGGGGATCGAGATCGCCTTCGCGGCGGCGACGCACACCGACGAGGGACTCGTGCGGGCGCTGGAAAAGTTCTGGAGGCGATCCAAAGGCCGTTGCCGCCGGGGCGACAGGACACGAAAGACGGGAAAGGCGCCCGCGCGGCGAACGAAACGGGCGGCGCGCCGATGATCGCGGCGGCCGCCCTGAGGAAGACGTTCGAGCCTGTACGCTATCTGGTGGAGATGTTGCTGTCGGGGGGGTAGACTTCCTTCAGCTCCTCGTACGGCACCGGCCGGTGGGTCGTGTAGAGCGGGAAGGTCCATTCCGGCAGGTAGTCGATATGCGGGCCTCCCGCGTAGCAGGTGCGATAGCCGTACCCGCGGCAGCCGGAGAAGGAGACGACAACGGCGACAAGGATGAACGCAACGAGCGCCGATTTCTTGGCCATAACGTCCTCCCGGGGTGTCGGTGCGCAACGACGCATCGTTGAAAATCTACCGCAGGGTGCGGGGGCTGTCAACAGCTAATTTGGGCGCGCGGAGTGACGGGGCCGCCCTTGTCTCCGGCGTCCGGCCTGAAGGCGCAGAGGATAGGCATGCGGCTCCCGCGGGGGGCCGGGGAGGGGTACGATGGCGTTTCCAAGGCAGCGGATGAGGCGGCTGCGCCTCGGCGAGGGGCTTCGGCGGATGGTGCGCGAGACGCGGCTCCATCCCGCGTCGCTGGTGATGCCGCTCTTCGTGCGGGCGGGGAAGGGGGCCGCCGACCCGATCCCCTCGATGCCGGGGCAGTTCCGGTACACGCCAGACCGGCTCGTCGAACGGTGCGCCGAGATCGCCTCGCTCGGCATCGGCGGCGTGATTCTGTTCGGCATCCCCGGCGAAAAGGATCCCCGCGGGAGCGGCGCCTGGGCGGAGGACGGGGTCGTGCAGGAGAGCGTCCGTCTCCTGAAGCGCGCGCTGCCGGAATTCCCGGTCATCACCGACGTGTGCCTGTGCGAATACACCGACCACGGGCATTGCGGCGTGGTGAAGCAGGATCCGCGCTCCGCGCCTTCCGCGTCCGGGGGGCCATGCGTCGACAACGACGCGACGCTCGATCTTCTGGCCAAAACCGCCGTGTCGCACGCGCGCGCCGGGGCGGACATGGTGGCGCCGAGCGACATGATGGACGGGCGCGTGAAGGCGATCCGCGACGCCCTCGACGCGGCGGGGTTCGCGGACCTGCCCGTGATGTCGTACGCGGCCAAATATTGCTCGGCCCTCTACGCCCCGTTCAGGGATGCGGCGGAATCGGCCCCCCGCTTCGGCGACCGGCGCTCGTACCAGATGGATCCGGCGAACGCGGAGGAGGCGCTCCGCGAGGTCGCGCTTGACATCGAGGAGGGCGCGGACATCGTGATCGTCAAGCCCGCCCTCGCCTTCGGCGACGTCATCCGCCGGGTCAAGGAGGCGTTCGGCGTCCCGGTGGCGGCGTTCAGCGTGAGCGGCGAGTACGCGATGGTGAAGGCGGCGGCGGAGCGGGGCTGGCTGGACGAGCGTGCGGCGGCGATGGAACTGCTCACAGGCATCCGCCGCGCGGGGGCGGAGATCATCCTCACCTACTGGGCCGCCGACGCCGCCTCATGGCTGTAGACGTTGTATATAATCTCTTGCAGTGCAGTGACTGATGCATACAACGTCTACGTGTATGCCTTTAATTTACGGTCGAGGCGGTTGCGGGAGATGCCGAGCGTCCTGGCGGCGAGGCTCTTGTTTCCCCCCGCGCGCTCAAGCGCCTCCTCGATGCGCGCCTGTTCGGCGTCCCTGAGCGTGAGCCCCCCCGGCGTCCCCCGCCCGGGGGACGTCAGCTCCGCGGGGAGGTGCTCCGGGAGAAGGACGTCGCCGCTCCCGAGGACGACCGCGCGCTCGATGACGTTCTTCAGTTCCCTGACGTTCCCCGGCCATCGGTAGGAGACGAGGAGTTTCATCGCCTCCGGGCTCACCTCGGCCAAGCCGGAGGAGGTGGCGGCGAAATGTTCCCGCAGGAAATGTGCGGCGAGGGCGGGGATGTCCTCGGGGCGCTCGCGCAGCGGGGGCGCGACGATCTCGATGACCTTCAGGCGGTAGTACAGGTCCTCCCGGAACCTCCCCTCCGCGATCGCCTTCTCGAGGTCCTCGTTCGTCGCGGCGATGATGCGGACGTTTACCTGCACCGTCTCCGAACCGCCCAGGCGCTCGAACTCCCGGTCCTGGAGCACGCGGAGGAGCTTGAGCTGCCCCTCGGGCGGGATGCTCCCCACCTCGTCGAGAAAGATCGTGCCGCCGTCGCCCTGTTCGAAACGGCCGATCCGCCGTTTCGAAGCTCCCGTGAACGCACCCTGCTCGTGGCCGAAGAGCTCGCTCTCGATGAGCGTTTCGCTGTAGAGCGTGCAGTTCACGCAGGTGAACGGCTTCGATCTGCGTGGGGACCGGTAGTGGACGGCGCGGGCGACGAGTTCCTTGCCGGTGCCGCTCTCGCCCCGGATGAGGAGGGTGGAGTCGGAAGGGGAGACCTTCCTGACAATCTCCATCAGCGCCCGCATCCGCGGACCCGCGCCGACGATCGGGTGCGCGCGCCGCAGTTCGTCGACCATCTGCCGGGCGTCGGTCTCGGCCTCCGCGTGCTGGCGGGAGTTCTCGAGGGCGATCGCGGCGTGGTTGGCGAGCGTGGCGAGGAGGGCGACGTCGGCGGCGTCGAACATCCCGTTATCCCGCTTGTTGATCGCCTCGATCGCCCCCAGCAGCCGGTCGCGCAGGACGATCGGGACGCAGAGGATGGAACGCGTCGGGAACCCGAGCTTCTCCGCGACCTCGCGCGACCAGACGGCGTCGGCGGTCACGTCGTGGGCGATGTACGGTTTCCTGTTCCGGATCACCCACCCGACGATCCCCTTGTCGGCGTCGAGGGTGAACCCCGCGACCTCGTCCGCCTTCGTCCCCGCGGCGGACTTGAAGAGGAGTCGTTTGCCCCGCTCGTCGACGATCAGGAGCGAACTCGCCTCGGTGTGCAACAGCCGGTTGGTGAGCTCCATGAGGGAGGAGAGCAGACGGCGTGTGTCGAGCGTCGAGGTGAGCAGGTAGCTGGCGTTGAGCAGGGCGGCGAGCTGCTCCTTGTCGAGAAGTCTCAGTTGGGCGTTCCCGGGCGGCGTCGCCATCGTGCGGGCACTATACCAAAGCGGGCGCGGGCTGGGCAACGCGCGCGGCGGTCGCCGGCGACCGCTGCGGCGGCGCGGGGGGAGGCGGACGGTACCCGTCCTGGCGGCGTTTCGGAGCGGTCGTGCGTGCGAAAGCTCCACAGCGGAGCGGCAGGCCGGCATCCGATGCGCCCACGGCCTGGAGGGGGATGTCTGCAACCAACTGTGCGGCAATAAATAAGGGCACAGATTTCGCCCCGCAATTCCTTGTTCACTCCGGTATCGGACTTGCTAAACTACAAGACGGGACTGAGCGCCCGCCCCAAGGCGGTCATCGCCGGCACCCGGAGGGTGCTCTCGTGCAGCGGACGGCGGGGTACAGCGTCATGCTCGCGGCGGCGTTCGCGGCGGCCTCGGCCGCGGGGGCGGGGCGCGCGCCCTCGGCGTTCTCCGCGGCGGAGGCCGCGATGACGCCCGCGGCGACAGGCCGCGTCAGGGCGACCGGGCGGGGACGGTTGCCGCGTCGGGCGGGCTCCGAGGCGCAGCGCAGGCTGATGGCCAGGCGCGCCGCCGTGGTGGAGGCGTACAAAAACGCGGCGATGAGACTCGGCATGGGACGTTCCGTCGTCTCCGCCGGCACGGGGACCGAGACGGTGCACGGGTTCATCCGCGGCGTCGAGCTCATCGAGACCCGCTACTACCGGGACGGCGGGGTCGAGGCGGAGGTCGAGTTCACGGTGCCTGCCGAGGCGGTTCCGGTCGCACCGCCGGCGGAGGACCCAAGAGGCGGCGAGGAGGAGCTCCTCATGGTGGAGAAGGGGGGCGGGCCGATGCCCGAAGAGGAGTGGCGGGAGATCCTCGGCGGCGGGGGACGATGAAGGCCGGGGGGACGGGGGACGGGATTCGTCGGGGATGACCAGGGGAAGGAGGGGCCGGATGAAGACGAGAGGGGTGGCAGCGGTGCTGTGCCTCGCGGCGGCCGCCGCGGCGGCGCCCGCCCTGTCCCAGCCGATGACGGCGGGGCAGGACAAGCTGATGTCGAAACGGGCGGCCCAGGTGGACGCCTACCGCAAGCTCACGGAGCAGATCAAGGGGCTCCGGATCGACGCGAACACCTACGTGCGCGACTACGTCGCCGAGAGCGACCAGGTGCAGTCCGCGCTCGACGCCTTCATCAAGGGGTTGAAGATCGACGGGATGCCGCGCTATCTGCCGGACGGCACCTGCGAGGTGGACGTCCAGGTGACCCTCCAGCAGGTGATGCAGGGGCTCAAGAGGATCCACCTCGACTACCCGGACAAGAAGCGCACGCGGATGAGCTTCGACCAGATGGGGCAGTACACGAAGAAGACCGTCTTCAGGGCCACCGGGGTCGGCGTCCCGCCGAGCCAGAAGGCCGAATCGCCCGCCCCCAAGGGCGTGAGCATGAAGACGCAGGGGATCCCGGGCTGGGAGAACGTGACGACCCAGGGGCGGCTGCTCGCCGAGCGCGGGGCGCTCACCGACGCGCGCCGCAACCTCGCCGAGACGGTGAAGGGCCTCCGGATCTCGGGGAACACCTACGTGAAGGATTTCGCGGTTCTGAACGACCAGGTGCAGACGAGTCTGAACACGTTCATGGCGGGGATCAAGGAGTCGGGCCCGTACCGCTACCTGCCCGACGGCATCTGCGAGGTGGACGTCGAGGTGACGATCCAGGACGTGGTGAAGCAGCTCAACACGATCCGCACCCACTACTACGCCGGCTTCCCGCCCCAGAGCGTCTTCCGCGACATTCAGTTCGAGCAGATCCTCAGCTGGGGGCCGCCGAAGGTCATCAGGGCGACCGGCAACGGCGCCGTTCCGGGCAAGGGCTATCTGAAGGACGCCTCGCCCGGCGCGGCGGGCGGGGCGATGCGACCCGCCGGGTCCGCGGCGGCGATGCCGCCGTGGGCGACGCAGACGGTCAAGGCCACGGGGACCGGCGTGCCGAGGGAGGGGGCGCTCGGCACCGCGGCGCGGCTCGAGGCGGAGCGGGCGGCCGAGGCGGTCGCGCGGAGAAACCTCGTCGAGAAGGTGCACGGGGTCCGGATCGACGCGCAGACCACCGTGCAGGACTACGTGACCGTGAACGACCGGGTACAGGCGGAGGTGAGCAGGTACCTCGCGGGGGCGCGGCTGGTCGGGGAGCCGGTGATCATGCCGGACGGCACGATCGAGGTCACGATGGAGCTTCCGCTCGACGGGCTGTGGCAGATCGTCAGCGGCACGCAGGTCGCGCAGGCGGAGTGACGCGGCGAGCGGCGAACGGAGAGGAGGCGGGAGCGATGAGACGGGCGATCGTCTGGTGCGCGGTGGCGGCGGCGCTCTGCGCCGCGGCGGGCGGCTGCAAGAAGCGGTACATCCCGAGGGTCTCCGAGGAGATCATCGACCCGGGCGTCGTGATCTCGCAGGATACGGTGGTGGAGTAAGGCGGCGCGGCGTTGGAGGGGGGGCAGATGAACAGGGCGATCGTCTGGTGCGCGGCGGCGGCGGCGCTTCTCGTGTGCGGCTGCGGAATGTTGAAAAAGGAGACGTACCTCGTCCCCACGCCGCAGGGCTGGGTGGAGCAGGAGACGAAGGACGGCGGCGACACGATCAAGTACCGCCCGGCGGAGCGGGTCCGGGTGGAGTACAAGTGAGGAGGGGACGATGAGACGGACGGCGCTGGTCGCGGTCTGCGCCTGCCTGGCGGGAGGATTGGCAGCCGGCTGCAGGAGCACGGACGTGATGTACGGCCCCAACGGCGAGATCGTGAAGATGAAGTCGCCCGACAGGACGATGCGGATCAAGGTCAAGGGCGACAAGGTCACGGTGAAGGGCGCGCGCGGGATCGGCGGGCAGTCGCGGATGGCCCCCCTCCAGGTCGAGACCGGCGGGGACGTGGGGCTGCACGGGGTGGCCGTGCCGCCGCCGGTGGGCCCGGCGGGCCCGGGCCCCGGCGTCATCCTGCAGGAGGGGACGGTCACCGAGCAGGGGACGGTGGTGCAGTAGCGCGCGGGATGAAGGAGGCGGGCTCATGACGAACAGGTCGGTGCGGTGCGCGGCACGGGCCGCGGCGGCGCTCCTCTGTGCGGCGCTTTGCACCGCCGCCCGCGCGGTGCCGGAGAAGGAGGTCACGGCGACCGGGGAGGCCGCGGTGCGCGGGGGCGGGGCCGACGAGCTGCTCCGGGCCAAAGACGAGGCGACGAACCGCGCCCAGCGCCGGGCGATCGAGCAGAGCATCGGCTCGCTCGTCGACTCCGAAACGATGGTCGAGAACTTCCAGCTCATCGACGACAAGGTGCTCTCGCAGGTGAAGGGGTACCTCACCGGTTTCGAAATCGTCGACGACAACCGGGGCGACGGCGGTGTCTATCGCGTCACGATACGGGCGACGGTGGCGCTCGCCCGACTCGAGAAGGATGTCCGCGCCCTGAACATCATCAGGGCGAAGAAACAGAACCCGCGCGTGATGGTGATGCTGCGGGAGTTCTTCGAGGACCCGGTCTACGGGGCCGATTTCCAGAAGGGCGGGGCGGTGGCCCAGACGGCGGTCGAGAAGGAGCTCCTGCGGCTCGATTTCCCGCTCGTGGACCGGGGGCAGACGGGCGAGATCAACGAACGCGACGTGCACACCGCCTTCAACGACCCGGCGAAGGCCGCCGCGCTCGGCAGACGGTTCGGCGCGGAAATTGTGATCGTCGGCGAGGCGACGAGCGCCGAGATGGACCGAAGCATGCCGCACGGGGTCGCGGTCTACCATTGCGACGCGCAGATATCGGCGCGGGCGATCAAGACCGACACCGGCCAGCTGATCGCGAGCGAGAGCGTCACGTCGGGGCGCGTGGTCAAGGGCGGCCGCGCGACCGCCGCGAAGGAGGCGCTGAGGGTCGCCGGCGAAAAGCTCGCGGCCGCGATGCGCGACCGGATGCTCGAGCGGTGGCGGAGCGAGGCGTTCAACACCGTCACCGTCCAGATCATCGCCACGAAGGCCACGAACGAGCGCAGGCGGGCGCTCCGGAAGGACCTCGCCGCGGTCCGCGGCGTCCGAAGCGTCTCGGAGCGGAGCTGGGTGAACGAGGTGCTCGAGCTCGACGCGGAGGTGGATGGGGCGATCTGGGGCGACTTCGACGCGTTGCTGGAGACCCTGCCGGGCGTGGCGGTGAAACTGAAGGGCAGGACGCCCAACCGCGTGGAGTGCGAACTCGGCGACAAGACGCCGGCGGCGCCCGCGGGGCTGAGGCCGGAGTAGCGGCGGGGCGTCCCGCCGCATGAGGCGAAACAACACCACCGGAGGGGACGATGAGAATGAGGATCTTCACGGGCGTCGCGTTCGCCGCCGCGCTGCTCTGCGCCGCGGGGGATCTTTACGCGAAGGGGCCGAAGGTGAACAAGGACAACCTCATCTTCACCCCCGTCAGCAACACCGGCAAGTACCTCATCCAGGGGCCGCCGGGCACCGTCATCGGCCTGGCCCCGATGAAGGTCGTGGCGCTCGACAAGAGCACCGCCGAGAAGTTCGAGGCGCCGGTCGCCCCCGACGGGAGCTTCACGCTCACCGTCGACGGGACGTCGGGCGACAAGATCAAGCTCAGGTTCATCGACGCGGCCGGCGGGAAGACGAGCAAGTCGTGCCGGATCCCGCTCGTGGCGAGCAAATCGCTCCTCGACGGGCCCCAGCAGGCCGTCAACCGGCAGGGGGAGACGCCCGGCGGTCCGGCCGCTCCGGGACTCGTCGCCCCTTCCGAGGCGATCGCCCCCTACGGGGGGCAGAGCGGCGCGGGCGGGCCGGTGCCGGCGATCGCGCCGGCGGGCGCCGGTTATGCGCCGGTGACCGTCGCCGGCGGGGAGGCGGTGCAGGCCGGAGCGGCGCCGCCGGCGGCCCCCGGGGCGCCGCTGTCCCTGAAGAAGATCGTCGCGGTCGCGAAATTCGAGAACAAGGCGAACGTCTCCTCCTCGTGGAACCTCGGCGACGGGATGCAGGCGCAGCTGATCAACGCCCTGAACCGGAGCGGCAAATTCGTCGTGCGCGAGCAGGAGCTCCTCAAGGACGTCTTCGGGGAACAGGACCTGGCCCAAAGCGGCCGCATGGCCGCGAGCAAAAGCGCGCAGATCGGCAAGGCAGTCACCGCCCAGTATCTCGTGCGGGGGACCGTCACCGAGTTCGACGCGGCGGAGACGACCGACGACAAGGGGTTCAGCATGTACGGCGTGCGCCTCGGGGGCGGGAAGTCGCGCGCGCACATGGCGGTGGTGATCGACCTGATCGACACGACCTCCGGAACGGTGATCGCCTCCCAGCGGATGGAGGGGAAGGCCGAGGGGCACGGCTCCGCCGGAGGCCTGTCGATGCCGATGATGCCGGGCAACGTGAATATGGGCACGCAGAAGCACACGCCGCTGAACAAGGCGATGCAGGTCTGCATCGACAACACGGTCTACTTCATCGACGCCGAGCTCGCCAAGCAGCCGTGGCGATCGACCGTCGTCAAGGCGGACGAGAGCGGCATCATCATCCGCGGCGGCGGCGAGGACGGGATGCAGGCCGGCTACGAGTTCAATGTCTACCGCCCGGGGAGCGAGCTGCGCGATCCGACCACGGGCGAGCTTCTCGACACGGAGATGCAGAAGGTCGGCCGCATCAGCGTGACGAAGGTGAAGGAGAAGATCGCCTACGCCACGCCGCTGATGGGGCAGGGGTTCCAGGTCGGCGACGTCGTCCGGGCCGACTAGGGCGGCCGCAAGGTACCTGCGATTTTCAGGGCTTTCCGCAGCCCCAGGGTGCGCCTACGTGTGCCCTGGGGCTGTGATTCATATGGGCATCGGCGATCCTCCGTCGAAGCGGTCTATTATGCCCCGGTAGGCGTTGCCCTGGTAGTGATGATAGCTGGAATACGCGTAGTCTCTCGAGTGCTCCACCAGTTTTGCGCGGACCGGATTGTTGTGACAGTAGTCGAGTTCGCGCACCAGGTGGACTAGGTCGCGGATTCCCTTCAGGTAAGACCTCCTCTGCCACACATGCCCTTCGGTTCCGGCGATCAGATTGTATTTTCGCGCGAAGTTTCCTTTCAGATGCTTGAGTATCTCCGAGACGTGTGCTTCTTCCGCAGGGTGCAGTATGCAGTGGAAATGGTCGGGCATCAGCACGAACCCATAGAGTTTGAAGCCCAGAATCTGCTTCTGATAGTCCATACACGTGTGCAGGCCGGGGGGTGGGCGAAGAGCGTCTCTCTCCCCGCGGTCACCGCAGTAACCCAGTAGGCTACCCCCGCAGCGAGATGATGCCTCATACGCGACATATCATCACCGCCGGTGCCGACACTGTCGGATGCGCCCGTTTCCAGGGACCACTCCTTCCACACCATACTAGTCGCAACAAACAGAAGAAAGTTTCAGACAAAGTTAAAAAGTTATCCACAACACAGGGCACACTTAAGTGTGCCCTGGGGAGAATGAGAGTCATTGCCTGCAGGAAGGGATAGAATCACAGAACGAGACCTTCGGTGCATCTACGGGATGCGGGTGTGCGGACGCGGGACGCTGCAGGGGGGATCAGGCCACGCATTCGGCGGCGGCGGCGGGTCAGGACCAGACGCCGGGGATGGGGCGGCCGCAGTGCCTGCAGGCGCCGTTTTTCAGCCCCGAGGCGTCGACATGGTACGAGACGCGGGTAATGAGCGCCGTGCCGCATTTCGGGCACCATGTGGTTTCGCCGGGGTGGCCGGGGACGTTGCCGAGGTAGACGAATTCGAGCCCCTCCTTCAAGCCGATCCGGCGCGCCCGCTCGAGCGTGGCGACGGGTGTCGGCGGAAGGTTGCGCATCTTGTAGGTCGGGTGGTAGCGCGTGAAGTGCACCGGCACGCCCGCCCCGAGCTCCTGTTTCACCCAGCGGCAGAGCGCGGCGATCTCGTCGTCCCCGTCGTTGAGCGTGGGGACGAGCAGCACCACCAGTTCGTGCCAGGTGCCGGTTTGTTTCAGGAGCTTCAGCGTCGAGAGGACCGGCGCGAGCGCCCCGTCGCAGACCTCCCGGTAGAATTTCTCCGTAAACGCCTTCAGATCGACCTTCACCGCCGCGAGGTGGGGGAGGAGTTCGCGCATCGGTTCCTCCCTGATGAAGCCGTTCGTGATCATCACGCTGCGCATCCCCCGGCTCGCGCCGAGGCGCGCCGTCTCGCGCACGTACTCGTAGAAGACGACCGGCTCGGTGTAGGTGTAGGCGATGGCGGCGCTTCCGGCCGCCAAGGCGCGCTCGACGACCCGATCCGGGGGCATCTCCACCGACCGGACCTCCTCGGGCCCGGCCTGCGAGATCTGCCAGTTCTGGCAGAACTTGCACTCGATGTTGCAGCCGGCGGTGGCGATCGAGAAGGCGTTTGTCCCCGGGAGGAAGTGGAAGAGCGGCTTCTTCTCGATCGGGTCGTTATGCGAGGTGCAGGGGCGGCCGAAGACAAGCGTGTAGAGCTTTCCGCCGTCGTTGCGGCGGACGCGGCAGCGCCCGGCGAGGCCCGGCGCGATGACGCAGCCGCGCGGGCAGAGGCGGCAGCGCACGAGGCCGCCCTCCGCCGTTTCGTAGTACATCGCCTCGCGCGGCCCCTGCGCGCCCGCCGCGCCGAGGAGCCCGGGAAACGCCCCAAGCGCGCACGACGCCGCGCAGGAGCGGAGGATGAACTCCCGTCGTGTCATCATCGCGATCCGTCTCCTCCCGTATCCAGATTAGCAGAAAACGGCCGCGGCGGCAACCGCACGGGCCATCCTGTCATACCTCGATGATACGGTCCCCCTATGGACTCATTAGAAGTGTCCTCTAGAATGCCCCTCCGACAAGGGGGGGCAATGAAGGGAGGGACACTGGAGATGAGCCGGGGTGAGCGTGACAGGCTGCGGGTGATGGGGATGGTAAAGGTCGGGAAGATGCGGATGAGGAAGGCCGCGGAGCTGTTGGCGGTTAGTTATCGGCAGGCCGGGAGGATCTACAGGCGGTATGGCGAGGGGGAAGACAGGGGGCCGCTTGTTTCCAAGAGATCGTGGGGGGAAAGAAGAACCGACCCGCCCTCACCCCATCCCTCTCCCCCCATGCAGGGGGGGGAGAGGGAGGGCGCGCAGGGGACATTACCAATGGGTTAGCTGAGGGGACATTTCTAACGAGTGTTGACACCGCACGGGCCGTCCACGCGCGAAAGAAGGGGGATCGCACGCGGGCGGCATTATCGATGCGTTCGCGGAGACAAGGTCTCAATCGAGTGTTGACGGCGCGCAGGGCGTCCGCGGGAGGCCGTCGGACGCCTCGGCCCCGCCCGGTAGGTGCGCGAGAGGACGGTCGCGGGGTGTGCGAGCCCGTCATCCGGGGCGGGAAGATTCCCGGGGATTCGCCGATTCCGTTTGAAACGATCCGGGCGTGGTGTTAGACTAAGCCGATGAAAGACCGTTTCCTCCGCGGGATGGCCCCGATCGCCGCGGCTTTTCTCGCCTGTGTCGTCTGCCTGTCCGCCGGCGCCCGCGCCGACACCGTCACACTCAAGAAGGGCGGGAGCATCACCGGCGTCATCCTCAGCGAGAGCGAGAACTCGATCGAGATCAGATCCAACCTCGGCACCATCATCCTGTCCCGCGGCGCCATCAAGAGCATCCAGAAATCGCCGCCGGAGGACAACACCGAGCTCGAGTCCCAGTGGAGGAAGGAGAAGGCGGAGCACGAGCAGAAGGCGAAGGAGGCGCGGCGCTTCGAGGAGGAGCAGCGCGCGAAGGGGATGGTGAAGACCGACGCCGGCTGGGTCCCGCAGGAAAAAGCCGAGGAGGCGGAGCAGCGCGCCGAGGCGGACAGGGAACGCGAGGAGATGGCGAAGGCGATCGAGCAGCAACGGAAGGAACTGCAGGAGATGGATCAGCGGCTCAAGGAGATGGAGTCCCGCCTGGACCAGCGGCAGCGCGACCTCGAGTTCCGGGAGCAGCAGCTCGGTCTCCGGGAACAGAACCTTCTCCTCCAGCAGCAGAATCTCCAGCGCCAGGCCGAGCAGCTCTCGCGGGAGAAGCAGGACCGCCCGCAGAAGATCTTCGCCATCCCGCGGGTGGAGGTCTATCCACCTCCCCCCGAGTCGCGCTAGGCGGCCCCGCGCGCCGTCGGTTTCAGGAACGACGCCGGCGCGGGGCGGGGAGGAGCAGCGGCACCTCCTCGCGGTAGCGCGCGTACTCGGCGCCGAACCGCCGCAGCAACCCCGGCTCCTCGCAGGTGCGGTGGTACCAGATCTCGAATGCGCAGGCAGGCGGGAGAAGCGCCAGCACCGTGATGGAGTTGCGGAAGAAGGCGAGCGCGCCGAAGTAGAAGACGATGAGGCCGTACGCCATCGGGTTCCGCGTGAAGCGGTAGGGCCCCCCGGTCACCAGCTCCCGCGTGGGCGGCGCGAGCTCCCGCCCCAGGATCTCGTTCGGGTGTCCGCGCCCGTGGCGCACGAGGAAGAAGAAGGACCAGGCGATCCAGAACCACGCCCACACGAGCAGGGCCGCCCCGACCGTGGCGTGCCAGGGCGGCGGCACGAGCGGGGGGAGCCCGAAGGCGGCGTCGATACGGGGGCCGACCGAGGCAACGAGGACCGGGATCCCGACGCCGTAGATCGCCACGACCGCCACGTAGCTGAGGATCACCCTGCGACGCTGCTGCATGAAAGGCATTCTCTCACAGCCTCGCGGGGCGGTCAAACGGGACGTTGCCGCGGGGCGGCGGGAGGCGGGCGCCGTCCCGGCTCGCTGAGACGGAGGGGTCCGATGCCGGTCGAGGTGCGCATCCGGAGGATTCTCGTCACGCCGTCCTGCTGCGCGGTGTTCCTGGACGCCCCGGACAAGACGTTCCTCATCCACGTCGGCCGCGGGGTGGGGATGGCGATCTCGATGGCGATCGAGCATCTGCGCCCGCCGCGCCCCCTCAGCCACGATCTGATCATGAACGTCCTCGCGGGCCTCGGGGTGCGGGTGGAGCGCGTCGTGATCAACAATCTCCGGGGCGACACCTTCTACGCGCGTCTGTATCTCAGGGAGGAAAGCGAGCGGGGCACGCGCCTTGTGGAGGTGGACGCGCGTCCAAGCGACTGCCTCGCGCTCGCGGTGCAGGCGGGGGCCTCGATCCAGGTCGAGGAGTCAGTGCTGGACCGGGTGGAAAACGTGCGCGGGGCGCTCGAAGCGGGGGAGGGGGCTGATGAGTCGGCAGACGCGTAGCGCACTGGTCGCCGCCGCGTGCCTCGGGCTGGCGGGATGTTCGCAGACGGCGCAGGTGAAAATCGAGCGGCTCCGCCCGCCCCTCGCGGACGTCCGCGGGATACGGGAGCTGGCCGTGCTTCCGTTCGAGGACAGGGTGACGGGCACCGACGTAGGCGTCCTCGTAGCGGACCGGCTCGCCGGCGTCATCGTCAACACCGGGCGGTACCGGTTGATGCGGCCCGATCAGGCGGGGAAGCGCCTCGCGGCCGCGGGGATCAACTTCACCTATCCGCCCGACGCGGCGATGACGAGGAGGATCGGCGCCGCCCTCGGCGTGGATGCCGTCCTCTGCGGCGAACTGCAGCGGTTCAGCTTCGACGAATCCGGCAGGGTCGTGAAGTCCCGCGAGCGCATCTGGACGGATGGGCGGCCGGGGGAGCTCCAAACGGGTGGGGCGGCCTCCCCGGGCGCGCGGCAGGTGGAACGGCTGGTCGAGAAGAACGCCCTCAAGCGTTCCGCCGTCCTCGTGCTCGACATCCGCCTCGCGGACGCGTTCCTGGGGAACGTGATCTGCGCGGAGACGGAGTCGGAGTCGGACAGCTGGGAGGGGACGGGCGCGGCGGAGATCGCCAAGATCCCCGGCCGCGAGGTGATCTTCGAGCTCCTCCTCGACCGGGCGATCAAGGGGTTCGTGCGCCAGATCGCGGCCCACCCGATCGAGGAGGAGCGAGTGCTCGAGCGCGGCACATTCCACTCGACGATCCTGGGCGTCGAGCTCGCCAAGAACGACCTCTGGGACGAGGCGACGGAGAAGTGGCTCCAGGCGACGAAGGCGAAGCCGGAGGAGGCGGCGGCGTACTACAACCTCGGCGTCGCCTTCGAGCGCAGGGGGGTGCTCGACTACGCGTCCAAGGCGTACCAGAACGCCCTCGCGCGCAACCCGCAGTCGCAGCGCTACATCAAGGCGCTCGCCGCGCTCCAGAAGCTGATGAAGGACCTCGAGTGAACGAAACGCCCGGCGCGGCGCCTTATCCGGCGCGGCGGGCGGAGGGGAATTCGGCGTTCTCCACGAGAAGGGCGACGGCGTTGGCGCCCCCGAGGCAGATCACCGCGAGACCGAGTCGTTTCCGCGCATCCCTGAGGGCGTGCAGCAGCGTCACCAGGATCCTCGCGCCGCTCGCGCCCAGCGGGTGACCGAGCGCGAGCGTTCCGCCGCGGACATTCACCCGCGCGGGGTCCCAGTTGAGCTCCCGTCCGCAGACGACCCCCTCCACGGCGAACGAGTCGCCCAGCTCGACGAGATCTATCTCTTCGATCGAGAGCCCGCTCTTTGCGAGGAGTTTCCGCACGGCGGGCACCGGGGCCGCGAACGCCTCCTCGAGCTCCACCCCGGCGGTGCACCAGTCCAGGATGCGGGCGAGCGGGGCGATCCGATGCGCACGCGCGTATTCCTCGGAGGCCACGAGCACGGCGGCGGCCCCGTCCGATATCGGGGTGGCATTCCCCGCGGTGACGGTGCCGTCCTTCCGGAAGGCGGGCTTGAGCAGCGCGAGGCGCTCCATCGTGCAGTCGTGGCGGGGGCACTCGTCGCGGATAAACTGACCCTCGCCGTCGCGGGACACCGGGACGATCTCGGCGGCGAAAACCTCGCGGGCGATGCTCTCCGCCGCGCGCCGCTGCCCCTCGATCGCGTAGCGGTCCTGCTCCTCGCGCGACACCTCGTGCCTGCGGGCGAGCGACTCCGCGAAGACGCCCATCGGCTCCTTTTTGAACGCGCAGTGGAGGCCGTCGTGCCGCATCGCGCTGAGGGGCCTCCGCGCGGCAGCGTCGCGAAGCACCAGCTGCGGGGCGCGGCTCATGTTCTCCGCGCCCCCCGCGATCACCACTGCGCTCTCGCCCAGGGCGACGGCCTGGGCGGCGAGGCAGACGGCGCGGAGCCCCGAGCCGCACACCATATCCACGGTGAAGGCGGAGGAGCTGAACGGGATGCCGGCGAGGACGGCCGCCTGGCGGGCGGGGTTCTGGCCGAGGCCGGCCCCGATGACGTTGCCGAGGATGAGCTCGTCCACGTCCGCGGGCGGCACGTTCAGGCGCCGCAGAAGCTCCGCGGCGACCGTCCCCGCGAGGCGGGGGGCGGGGACCCCCTTGAGCCCGCCCTGGAACGATCCGAGGGCGGTCCTCAAGGCGCCGAGGATGACCGGTGTCTGCATAGGTGCCCCCCCCCGCGGACGATCAGATGCGAGGCGCAACGGCGCCTAGTATGGCACAACGCCGCGGGAGCGCAACCCGGAAAAACCGCTCCGCCGTTCCGCGGGACTGTGCTAGGATGGATCCGGGACAGGCCTGACGCACCGGAAGGAGGATGCGATGGCGCTCAAGAAACAGCTCTCCGTCACCGTGATCAACCAGGCCGGCGAAGGGGCCAAGCTCTGCGCCCTCCTCAAGGACGCCGGGATCAACATCGAGGCGATCTCGGTCTGCGAGTTCACGGAGGGCGGCGTCGTCCGTCTGGTCCCGGACGACGACCGCGAGGCGGCGCGGCTTTTTCGTGAGAAGGGGTACGGGGTTCTCGTGCGGGTGGTGTTCGCGCTCACCCTCGACGACCGGCCGGGCGCGCTCGGCGAGGCCATGGCGCGCCTGGCGAAGGCGCGCGTCAACGTCAACTACTGCTACGGGAGCCACCCCCCCGGGGGAGGGAGTGCGGTCATCATATTCGCCGTGGACGACGCGGTGAAGGCGGATATGCTCTTCGCGGGCGACGCATAGCGCCGCGCCGCGGACCGTGGAAAATGGAAAACCCTCCGCGAGGAGGGTTTTCCGCGTTCCGACGAATCGGTGTCTGGTCAGACGGACTTCTTCAGATCCGCGCTCGGCTTGAACCCGACCGCCTTGCGGGCCTTGATCGTGATCGTCGCGCCGGTCTGCGGGTTGCGGCCCTTGCGCGCCGGGCGATTCTTCACCCTGAACGTCCCGAAGCCCACGAGGCTGACGACCTGGGTCTTCTTGAGCCCCTTCGCGATCCCGTCGAGGACGGCCTGCAGGACTCTCGCCGCCGCCGCCTTCGTCTCCGCTCCGGAGTTCTTGTTCGCCACAATGGCTTCGATCAACTCGGCTCTGTTCATCCACACCCCTCCTTTCAGATTGTCGTATTCTACAGGAACCCGCGAAGAATGCAAGAAAAAAGCGCATTCCGGCGGTGCGGCGGGCGCGCCCTCCGCGCCGGCGGGAGGGGGGCGGGGGGTCAGAGCGGCGCGCGGCCTTCGAGGGCCCTCTTGATGGTGACCTCGTCGCTGAAGTCGAGGCTGCTCCCCATCGGGATGCCGTGCGCGATGCGGGTCACCCTGGCCGCGAACGGCTTCAGAACGCGGGAGAGATAGAGCGCCGTCGCCTCCCCCTCGACGTCGGAGCCGGTGGCGATGATCACCTCCGCGACGCCGCCCCGCTTCACCCTGGCCACGAGCTCATCGATGCGCAGCGACTCCGGCCCGACGCCGTCGAGCGGGGCGATTTTTCCCATCAGGACGTGGTAGAGCCCGCGGTACCCTCCCGACTTCTCCACCGCCATCATGTCGGCGGGGCGCTCGACGACGCAGAGCGTTGCCGGGTCGCGGCGCGCGTCGGAGCAGACGGGGCACGGGTCGCTCTCCGCCACGCTGTAGCAGACCGAGCAGTGGTGGATCTTCTTCCTGACCTCGCGCAGGGCCTCGGCGAGCCGGTCGCAGTCGGCGGCCGGCGCCTTGAGGAGGTGGAAGACGATCCGTTCGGCGCTGCGCGGACCGATGCCGGGGAGCTTGATCAGCTCCTCGATGAGCCGGGCGATGGAGAGGGGGTATCGCATGGGCATCCGGCGGTGCGACGGGCGCGCCCCTCAGTGCTGACCGTGCAGGTTCGCGAGGGTGCGCATCGCGTCGGCGGCGAGTTTCTGGACCCGTTCCCTGGCCTGATTCACCGCGGCGAGGACCAGGCCGCCGAGGGCCTCCGCGTCGCCGCGCGCGAGGAGCTCGGGGGATATCGTCAGGCGCGTGAGCTTCATCTGCCCGTCCATCACCGCCCTGACCGCCCCTTTCCCGGCCGTGCCTTCCGCCTCGATTGCCGCGAGCCCTTCGTTGATTTTTCCCATCTCGCGCTTGAGCTGATGCGCCTGCTTGAGCATTCCGAACAGGTTCTGCATCCGTCGTCCTTTCCCGAGCCCCGGTCCGCTATCTCTTCACTTCCACGACCTGCGCCTTGAACATCTCGATCGCCGATTGGATCATCGGGTTCTTCTTCAGGTTCTGGATCTCCTTGCGCGGGGCGGCGGGGCGCCCGGGCCCCTCCTCCTTCGCCGCTTTCCTGACGATGCTGAACTTCACGCCGATCTCCCCGCCGAGCCGCTCGCCGAGCACCCGTTTCACGAGCCCCTTGCTGCCGGGGTGCTCCAGCGAGTCGCACTGGTAGGCGCGCTCCTCGGGAAACTCGATCCGAAGCACCCCGTCCTCGAAGGCGACCGGCGTCCCCTCGATGAGGCAGGACTTGAGCATGGGCCTCACCATCCCGACCCGGTCGAGGACGTCGTGCCAGATCTCCCGCACGCGCGCCAGCAGCTCCTCCGACTTCATCGCAACAGCGGGCCGCGAGGCGGCCCCGGGGTTCTGCTCCGCCCCCGGCGCGTCGTGTGCCGGCCGTTCCCGGGGCTCGCCGCCCGCGGGCGGGATCGGAACCGCGACCGCGCCTCGAGGCCGCGCGGGGTGGGAAACGGCCTCTTGGGGAGGGACGCGGTGCGGACCGCTCGGCCGTTCCTTCCTCTCCGCCTCCCGGCTGCGGGCGATGAACGGCGGCGGATCGCCCCCGGACGGCTCCGGCCGCGGGGGCCGTCCGCCGCGGCCGCCCGGGGCGGGGCCGCCGTCCCTCCCGCCGAGCCGCTCCTCGAGGAGGCGGATCTTCTCCAGCAGTTCCCCCACCGAGGCGAGTTCCCCGGAGCGCGCGGCCTTCAGGAAGGCGAGCTCAATCAGGATCCGCGGCGAGAGGGAGCGCCGCATCCGCCCCTCCGCCTTTGTGAACAGGTCGAGCACGTAGAGTAGCCGGTCGAGCGCGAACCGTTCCCCGTAATCCTTGACCGCCTTCCACGACTCGGCCGAGAGGCCCGCCGCGTGTTCGTCCCCGCCGAGCGTACGGGAGAGCAGGATCGACCGCAGGTAGCCGATCCAGTCCGAGAAAAAGAGGGTGAGCTCCTTGCCCTCCGACGCGATCGCGTCGATGAGCTCGAGACCCCGGCGGCAGTCGCCGGCGATGAGCGCCTCGGTGATGTCGCGCAGCACCGACTCGCGCACCATCCCGAGCATCGCGATCACCTTCTCCCCGGTGACCGTCCCCTCGGCGAACGAGACGAGCTGGTCGAGGATGCTCTCGGCGTCCCGCATGCTCCCCTGCGCGTAGCGGGCGATGGCGAAACGGGCCTCCTCGTCGATCTTGATCTTCTCGGAGGCGGCGATGCGGGCGAGGTGGTCCACGAGCTCCCCGATTGAAATCGCCCGCAGATCAAAACGCTGGCAGCGGGAGAGGATCGTCGACGGCACCTTGTACGGCTCGGTGGTGGCGAAGAAGAACTTCACGTGCGCCGGGGGTTCCTCGAGCGTCTTGAGGAGCGCGTTGAACGCGTCGGAGGTGATCTGGTGCACCTCGTCGATGATGTAGATCTTGTAGCGGCTCGACGCGGGGGCGAACTTCACGTTCTCCCGCAGCTCGCGGATCTGCTCGATGCCGCGGTTCGAGGCGCCGTCGATCTCGAGGACGTCCAAACTGTTGCCGGCCACTATCGCCGTGCAGGAAGGGCACGCGTCGCAGGGGGAGTCGGTCGGGCCCTTGGCGCAGTTGAGCGCCTTGGCGAGGATGCGGGCGGTGCTCGTCTTCCCGATCCCGCGGGGGCCGGTGAACAGGTACGAGTGCCCCACCCGGTTCCTGGCGATGGCGTTCTTCAGGGTCGTGGTGACGTGCCCCTGTCCCACCACCTCGTCGAACTGCTGCGGACGCCACTTGCGCGCGAGTACCTGGTATTCCATTGCGTTGCCCCCGTCCCCGTTACCGGCGCCCCGGGAGGGGCGCCGCCGCGGCGCCCGGCGTCGGCGCGCCGCCCGCCCCTCCCCGCGCCCTGAAGCCCTCGAGCACCTTCTCGAAGTCGCCGAGGTGCTTCAAAAAGAGGGCGGGCGTCGAGGTGTAGGTGACGGTGTAGAAGGTGTCGCCCTTGACGAAGAGGACCTGGGCGTTCTGCATCGCGAGCACAGGGCCGCCGAAATTAAGGGCGTAGCGGGCGGAGATGCGGTAGGCGCGCGCGCCGTCCACCTCGCTCCACTCCTCGGCGGTGACCTCGTAGCCGGGGATGGAGCCCTTGAACATCTCCTTCGCCTCGGCGGCCTCCCTCTCCGTGATGTCGCGCGTGGCGCCCGCCGGCGCCGTCGCGATGGAGATGTTCACGCCGGGATCGGCGTCGCAGGCGAGGGTGAGGTCCACGCGCGGGGACGCCCCCGCGGCCTCCGACCACCCGGCGGGGCGGAGGAGCGTGTAGGCGCCACGCTCGACGAGGGCGGACGCCGCCTCCGGCTTCTTCGCGTGGGACGGCCCCTCGGCGAAGGCGGCCGCGGCGAGGGCGAGCGCCGACGCGAGGAGGAGGCTCGCGCGCACTCCGAAAGGGGAAGACGCGTGCATGGACTCGACTGTCTCCTGGGATCCTACCGCGCTCCGGTCTCGATCCGGTCCTTCCACTCGCCCATCCGGGTCTTCATCCGGTCCATCGCGCCCGGCGTGGGGGTGTGGGCTTCGTTGAGGAATATGGCGACGCTCCTGGCCGCCTTCTGCATCAACGTGGTTTCGTCGCCGCGGAAGATCGTGGTGAGACGGCCCCGCGCGATGCAGCGGCCGAGTTCCGTTCCGTCGGCCTTGTCCTTGACGTACGTGTTGACCGAGAAGAGGGCGGACTTGCTCAGCGCCCGCTTCGCGCCCTTCTCGGGCTGCTTGTAGTCGATGATCGTCCCCCCGACGAGGAGCGTCTTCTCGGCCGGCGCGCCCGCCTCGACCGGCCCCACGCTCGGGAAGAGCCCGCGCTCCCGGACGGCGGCGATCACCTCGGCCTGGAGGCCGTCCACGAGCGCCGCGGGCACCAGCCCGCCCACCCCGCTCGTGAATCTCTCCACCTGCACCGCCCGGTATCCCCGCACGTCCGCGGTGATCGGCTGGATCGGCTCGACATCCGCCTTCTGGCCCGTCATCTCCTCGAAGCCCATCTTCGCGGCCGAGAAGCAGCCCGCCATGCAGACCAGGAGCGACGCCGCGCACAGCAGACGCACCGCGCATCTCATACCCGGCTCCTTTTCGTCGAGGATTGCAGCCGCCGGATTCGCCCCGTGACGGCGTCCCGGACAAGGATAGCCCAGGCGCGTCTCGTGCGTCAAGAGGCCGTGCGGATTCCGGGGGGCACGCGGATACCAGGGGCGGATCTCAACTGGACGCTACCGCGCGGCTTCGTGGGCGGACCGCGCCGATTGGCTCAACAGGCGCGGGTGGGTGCGCGGTCCCCGCTGGTCGAAGATGAAGCACGGACAGGGGCTTTCGCCCCTGTCCGTGAAGGATGGCGACCCCACCGGGATTCGAACCCGGGTTGTCGGATCGAAAATCCGAAGTCCTAGGCCTCTGGACGATGGGGTCGCGACTGCAGTTTCTCGTTGATAGTTTCTAGTTTCTCGGGATATTGTACCTGTGATGCCCTACTGAAAGAGGCTCGGGTCGTCGCGCACCTCCCTGCGGAGCTCCCGCGCCTCGACCGATTGTATCAGCTTCACCAGCATCTTGCAGATCGCCTCACAGTGCTCTCTCCCTGCCGCAAGTTCTCCGTCGTCGATCTGCGCCTGCCTCCGGGCGATCGTGAGGGGTGGCACGCATTCCTTCGCCGAGTCGAGGGCGTATGAATAGTACTTGATCTTCTCCCGGTGCGACAGCTTGCCCGCTCCCTCCGCGATGTTGTTGGCGATCGACACCACCGCGCGCTGCAACTGGTCGGCGACAGAGCTCCGGTATTCCGGGGCCATCCTCCGGCACAGGGGAAAAACAAAGTCCGCGAACTCGAGCGCGCGCCGGTAGACGGTCAGCTTTTCGAAATCGAAAAAGCCCTTCTCCTCCGCCATCCGCGCCTCTCTCTCCCCATCCCGAGGATTCGCACCCGCCTCTTCTTCCGTTATCCCTATCCCCCTAGAAACGAGAAACGAGAAACTATCAACGGTAGTACTGGTGAGGGCGGGAGGGATCGAACCTCCGACCAACTGCTTAAAAGGCAGCTGCTCTACCGCTGAGCTACGCCCCCTAAAGGCGGCAAAGAAACAAGGTGCAGCGTGCAGGGAGACAACAGATGCATTCAAGGATCTCCCGCCCCCCGATGCATCCGTTTCCGGGTCGAAGCCGGGGGCCGCGGGCGAGACGCGTCAGATCTCCAGTATATCCTTCTCCTTCTTGGCGAGGAGGCGGTCGATCTCCTTGATGTACTCGTCGGTCTTCTCCTGCACCCTCTTCTCGGCCTTGACCATCTCGTCCTCGGGGATCTTCCCCTCCTTCTGGAGGCGCTTGAGCTGCTCGTTCGCCTCGCGGCGCACGTTCCGTATCGCGACTCGCCCCTCCTCCGCCCGGTGCTTCACGACCTTGTCGAGCTCCTTGCGGCGCTCCTCGCTGAGCTCCGGGATCGGGACGCGCAGGATGCGCCCGTCGCGCACCGGGGTGACGCCGAGCTTGGACTTGAGGATCGCCTTCTCCATCGCGTCCACGGCGCTCGGGTCCCACGACTGGATGACGATCAGGCGCGGCTCGGGCGTCGAGATGCCGGCGATCTGCCGCAGGCGCGTCTGGGTCCCGTGGTAGTCCACCACGATATTCTCGACCAGCGCGGCCGACGCCTTGCCGGTCCGGACGGCGGAGAAGTCGTGCTCCACGACCTCCGCCGTCTTCATCATCTTCAGCTCCATCTCCTCCAGGATCTGTTCCGACGTCATAGGCGTATCCTCCGCGCGCGACAAGGAGGGCGCGACCGACCGAGTCCTCGTCACGGCACTATGGTATCAGAATATCGGGGGTGTTGCTCCGCTTTCGTTCATCCGGCGGGGGAGGAGGGTCAGATGAAATCGGAGACGGCCTCTCCGCGCCGCGCCGCTCGCCGGGCGATGCGCGTGCGGGGCGCGTCGCTCACGAGCGTCCCCACCTCGCGCCCCCTCAGCACCCGCGCGATGTTGCCCGCCGTGCCGAGATTGAAGACCACGATCGGCAGTCCCGTGTCCATGCAGAGTGAGACGGCGGTCGAGTCCATCACCTTCAGGTTCTTCCGGAGCACGTCCAGGTAGCTCAGGTGCCGGTACATCCGCGCTCCGCGCACCCTGACCGGGTCGGCCGAGTAGACGCCGTTCACCTTGGTGGCCTTCAGCAAAACCTCCGCCCCGATCTCGGACGCCCTAAGCGCCGCGGCGGTGTCGGTGGAGAAGTACGGGTTCCCGGTGCCGCCGACGAAGATCACCACGCGTCCCTTCTCGAGGTGGCGGATGGCGCGGCGCCGGATGTACGGTTCGGCGAGCTCCTGCATCGCGATCGCCGTCTGAAGGCGCGTCGGGACCCCCGCCTTTTCAAGGCCGCCCTGCAGGGCGAGGCCGTTGATGACGGTGGCGAGCATACCCATGTAGTCGCCGGTCGTGCGGTCGAGCCCCTGGGCGTGCGCCTCGAGGCCGCGGAAGATGTTGCCGCCGCCGATGACGAGGCCCACCTGCACGCCGAGGCGGTGGGCGGCGCGGATCTCATGGCCGAGGTAGTGGACCGCCGCCGGGTCGATGCCGTGGCCCTGCGCGCCGCGGAGGAACTCTCCGCTCATCTTCAAGACGACGCGCCGGTACCGCGCCTTCGAGGAGCGTTGTTTCATCGGACCCCCTCCGCGGCGCCCCGTGGTCCCGGTGCCGAATCCCCGGGCTCAGGCGCCGAGCTGGTAACGGGTGAAGCGCTTGATGACGATGTTCTCGCCGAGCTTGGCGATCAGATCCGTCAGCAGCTCCCGGATCTTCCTCCCCTCGTGCTCGGGGCGCACCGACGGCTGCTCGAGCAGGCAGCATGTCTCGTAGAACTTCGCGAGCCGCCCCTGGACGATCTTCTCGACGATCTGTGGCGGCTTGCCCTTCACCTGGGCCGCGAGCACCTCCTTCTCCCGCCCGAGCACCTCCTCGGGGACCTCGGAGGAGGCCAGGTAGGTCGGCGCCGCGGAGGCGATCTGGAGCGTCACGAGCTTCACGAACTCCTTGAAGTCGGCGTTCCGCGCGACGAAGTCCGTCTCGCAGTTGACCTCGACCATCACGCCGATCTTGTCGCCGTGATGGATGTAGGCGCCGATGACCCCCTCGGCCGCGGCGCGCCCCGCCTTCTTGGCGGCGATCGCGAGCCCGCTCTTCCGGAGGTAATCGATCGCCTTCTGCACATCGCCCCCCGTAGCCGCGAGGGCCCGCTTGCAGTCCATCAGACCCGCGTTCGTCTTCTCGCGCAACTCCTTTACCATCTCTGCCGTGACCTGCACGTTCGTTCCTCCCTCAGGAATCCTGATTCCTCTTCAACTCATTCCGCGGCCGGTTTCTCCGGGGCGGGTTCCGCGGCGGCCGGCTTCTCCTCCGCCGGCGCAGCGGCGTCCTTTTTGGCCTCGGGCGCGGCGGCTTCCGCCTTCGCGTCTCCCTTGGCGGCGTGGGGCCTGGCGGGCTTCGCCGGGGCCTTCTTCGCCTTCGGCTTCGCGGGCCCGGCCTGCGCCTTCTCCTCCTCGGCGGCCTTGTGGGCCTTGGCCTTCTTCGACGCCGCCTCCGCCGCCTGACGGAGCTGGACGCCTTCGAGGTACGCCTGCGCCATCCTCTCCGCGATCAGCGTGATGGCGCGAATCGCGTCGTCGTTGCTGACGATCGGGTAATCGATCTTCGTCGGGTCGCAGTTGGTGTCCACGAGGGCCACGATCGGGATCCCGAGGCGGTTCGCCTCGGCCACGGCGATGTGCTCCTTCCTCGTATCGACCACGAAGAGGACGCCGGGCAGCTCCGTCATCTCCTTGATGCCCATCAGATTGCGCTCGAGCTTCGCCCGTTCCCGCCTGATGGCGGCGAGCTCCTTCTTGGGGAGCGTATCGGCGACGCCGCTCGTCACCAGGTCGTCGAGCTCGCGGAAGCGCCCGATGCTCTTGCGGATGGTCTTGATGTTGGTGAGGAGGCCGCCGAGCCAGCGCTCGGTGACGAAGAAGGACGCGCACTTCTTGGCCGCCTCCTGGATCGGCTCCTTCGCCTGGCGCTTGGTCCCCACGAAGAGAAGCGTCTTTCCAGCCGCGGCGGTGTCGCGGACGAACAGGTAGGCGGCCTCGACCTGATCGAGGGTCTGGGTGAGGTCGATGATGTGGATGCCGTTGCGCTCCTCGAAGATGTACTGTTTCATCCTGGGGTTCCAGCGCCGGGACTCGTGCCCGAAGTGGACCCCCGCCTCGAGGAGTTCTCTGATGGTCGTGACCGCCACGGTGCGTCTCCTTTCAGGGTTCGCCCGATTCGCCGGGCAGCGGTTTCGCGCAACGCGCGCGCGCGCTGCCGGCGTGCATCAGGCGCCTCCACGCGAGGGGATGCGCGCCCGACATCGGGTTCCGCCCTTCTGCGGGGGCGCCGCCTCGCGGCCACGAGACCGCCGCCGGCGCCCGCGCGTGGATTTCCGACAGCCCCCTTATAGCAAAGGCGGCGGCGCGAGGGAAGTTATTTGAGGGCGCGGCGGCGAACAGATTGGAAGCTTTGTAAGGAGGCTCGGGGCGTTTAACGTCCCATCTTATTCCGCAGGATAGTATTGCATGCAACGTCTGCGAGGGTGTATCATAACTGCCATGCTGAACGGGAAGAAAATCATCGTCGTCATGCCGGCGTACAACGCCGCCCAGACCCTCGAGATAACCTACCGCGGACTCGACCGGAGCGTGGTGGACGACGTCCTGCTCGTGGACGATCACTCCTCCGACGAGACGCTCGCCGTGGCGAACAAGCTCGGGATCAGAAGCTGCGTGCACGGGCGGAACCTCGGCTACGGCGCGAACCAGAAGAGCTGCTACACCCTGGCGCTTTTGAACGGCGCGGACATCGTCATCATGGTGCACCCATCAGTACGACCCGAGGCTCGCGACGGCGATGGCCGGGATGATCGTGAGCGGTGTCTACGACTGTGTCATCGCGTCGCGGATCATCGGGAACGGGGCGCTGAAGGGCGGGATGCCGCTATACAAATACGTCTCCAACCGCGTGCTCACGCTCTGCCAGAACCTGCTGATGCGCGAGAAGCTCTCCGAGTACCACACCGGCTACCGGGCGTTCACGCGCGAGCTACTGCTGCGCCTTCCCCTCCTCGAGAACTCCAACGACTTCGTCTTCGACAACCAGATGCTCGCCCAGGCGATCTACTTCGGCTTCCGGATCGGCGAGATAAGCTGCCCCACGAAGTATTTCAAGGAGGCGAGCAGCATCAATTTCACGCGAAGCTGCCGCTACGGGATCGGGGTCCTGGGGGTGAGCGCACAGGTGATGCTGCGCAGGCTCGGGGTCGGCCGCTACAGGTTCCTCGACCCCGAAGGGGCCCGCATACGGCTTGACGCCCCGCGCCTCTCCGCGCAGGAGGCGTTCTGATCGCCCGGGGACAGTTCCCGGGCCGACGCGGGGTCGGCCGGTATCAGACCGGCATGAACTCCTTCTTCCTCCTCTTGAAGATCTCCGCCGCTTTCTGATAGTTGTCCACGCGCCCGATGTCGAGCCAAAAGCAGTCCTGGAGGGCGCATACCACCTTTTCGCCGCCCTTGAGCATCGTCCCCATCAGGTCGGGGATATCCATGGGGCAAAGGCGGCGGCGCGAGGGAAGCTTTTTGCGGGCGGGGCGGCGAACAGATTGGAGGTTCCGGATGGAGGCTCGGGGCGTTTAACGTTCCATCTTATGCCGCAGGAATGTATTGCATACAACGTCTGCGCTTTGGTATCCTGCGGCCATGCACACCACAGCCGCGCAGGATGGACGAGCCCCCCGACCGGGTGCCGGCGTAAGATTTGGCCGGCTCGCGGCGGTTCTCGCGCTGCTCATGCTGCCGATCTTCGTCGCGAACCTCGACTGCCTCACCCTGAAGCTCGATGACTGGAGCTTCTTCAACGAGTACGCCTCGATGCTGCGCACGGACGGCGTATTCGGCGCGGTGCGCAAGATCGTCGACAACGAGTACATCCAGTACCGGGTGCGCATCCAGTTCGTCAGTTTTGTCATCAAGCTGTTCGCCTACCTCGCCTTCGGCTACCGGTACGTCCCGCATTTCCTCCTGCATTTCGCCTTCCATCTGGCGGTCGCCGCGGCGTTGTTCAGGATCCTCGCGCGGTTCGACGAGAGACTGGCGATCTACAGCGCCTTCTTCTTCCTCGTGATGCCCACCGGGCAGAACGTTCTCTTCTGGGTCAACACCCTCTTCCAGATCGCCCCCGTCCTGTTCTACCTCCTCTATCTCCACCGGTTGCTGAACCCGCTCCGCCGCAGGTTTCTCGATGTATGGACACTGACCGCGTGGTTCACGCTGGCCCAGTTCGCGGGGGAGCAGACACTGGCGCTGCTCTACGCCACCCCGTGCATCCTGCTCCTCGCGTCCCTCGCCTCCCGGGCCTCGACGACGCGCCTGCTGCGGGACCGTATGCGCCTGGGCGTCCCGCTTGCGGTCGGCGCCATCCTTTTGGCCGTCTACCTCGCCGCGGTCGCGACGAATACGGCTGCATTCCCCGGCCAGACGCGCCCCCCCGGGGCGCTCGATCCAGCCTTGTTCACGGCGGCCGTCTCGAACTGCGCGAAAACAATCCTCTACTCCCTGAACCCCCGGACGTGGTACTACGCCCGCTTCAGCATCCCGCCATCCGGGCGGACGTTGGCGGCCGCGGCTGCGGGCGCCGCTATATTCCTCGCGGGCCTCCTCCCCCTGCGCCGCGCCGCCGCGCCCTCCACGGTCGGGCGCGCCCGCCTCGCCGCGCTGGTCGCCGTCTGCGCCGCGGCCTGGATCGTGCTCATCTGGCTCCCGGTCGCCTACGGTGTGATGACCCGGATGCGCCCGATGCAGAGCAGGTACCTGTACGGGTTCGGCGTCCCCCTCGCCGTCCTCGCGGCGCTGCCGCTCGCCTCGCTGCCGCGGAGACGCGTCCTCTTGGAATGCGCTGCCGCGTTCCTGATCTTCTCGTACCTGGCATTCCTGGACTGCTACGCCTTGAACGAGCTCTGGCGATCCCAGAAGGAGCACGACCGGAAGGTCTGGGCGGCGGTGGACTCGCAGGTCAGGCGCGGCCGCACGCATCTGCTTCTCGTGAACGTCAAACAGTGGTGGTGCACCGCGATACCCGACTTCGCGCAGCCATGGGCGATCCAGGCATACCTCGCCGCGCACTACCCGCAACCGATCACCTTCGACCTGGATACGCTCCGCGAGGGGAGAGGGGAAGAGGAGACGGCGGTGATCGAGGTGAAGCGTCCGCCACGCCGCCCCGTCTCCGACCCGCTGATCACCGTCTATCCTTCGTACGGGGACTACCTCCGGTCGGCGCCGGGCGGATGACGCGGTCCGGCGCAGGCAGCGGGGGCGGCCGGCGCGGGATGAGGGGCGAATTACGTTCCACCCCCCTTCATTTCAGCGGGGGGCGCGTACGATGCCTGCCGGAGTTCCCCTGCGGAGCGCGCGCATATCCTTGTGCCGCGCGAGGTGCGTATCGCGCCGCATGGACTCCTTGACGGCCTTCCGCTTTCCGGGGCTGCGATGCTCCCTCCCACTGATCTGCGGGCAAGTGCGTATCGCCATCTTCCCGGAGAAGCTCACGGCCGACGGCGAGCAGCCCTCCGGGGACGGAGTCGCGCGCATGCTCGGGCCGCGCACGGGGAGCGACGCGTCTAGATCGGGGCGTTGGCAGAGGCGGGTAGTGCCCTTGACCGGGATGCGCTGCGCGTCCGGCTCGGCAGGCGCACGCAAAAGCGGATCGCGGGCTGTCTGGAAGAGGCCGGGTGTGGAGGTTCTCGGATAGACGGATCCGATTCGCAGCGGTACCCCATCCCATCGAACTGTTGTAGAATGATCTCCTCCCCAGGGTACGCGCGGCCCATCGCGGGGCGTCGGGGGAGCTTGCAGGCGGAGAAGACGCAGGCACGGGAGGAGGGATCAGCCGACCGTACAGGCACGAAATCCTAACAGTAAATCTTATCGAAGAACTTGCCGGCAAGAGAGGCGCACTACGGTCGTGGCATGGGAAGTCCATATTCTCAAATGCGCTGATATGCGCGCGCGCGCCGTTCACCGGGCGAACTGAACGGTGCGCGAGACCGGGGATAGCTGAACGGCCATGATGGGCTGACGGGCGCAGGGCGGGGGCCCCTTTCTCTCGCATCCAGGAGCAGTCAGATGAAGCGGCGGTCCGCCGAAGAACCGTCTCTCGGGGCAGACACCGCGGCGTGGGCCTGTATCCGGGAAAGGGCCATACGCCACCCTCTCCAGGTCTCAATCGCCCTTTCGATGATCTCGGCGATCTCCGTGGCGGTTTTCGAGACGGCCCGGGCCCTGCTGTTCCCCGTCGCGCAGGTACGCTGCGTTACGGACGCGTTGCTCCTGCTGCTCGCCATTTCGGCAGCCGCCACCCTCTTCGGCGCGCTCTGGGGGGTCACGCAGCGGGTTTTCCTGTCGCTGGTGCGCCTGCTCGGGGACGCCGCCGCACGCGTCCCGGTCTTCGGCCGCAGGCGGGGTTTCGCGCGGCCCCTGTGTGCCTCCCTGCTCCTCTCGCCCCTTTGCCTGCGGTTCGTCCAGCTCCTCTTCGGCGGCCGCCGGATCTCCAGGATCCCCCATCGCGCCCTCCTCGTCGCGTCGGCGTCGTTCCTCGCCGTCCTGGCGCTCGTGCTCGCGTCGTGGGCCGTCGCGTCCGTCGCGGGGCGCATCGCCCGCGAAGAAGTCGGGGCGCGGGGCCGCCGTGCGCTCGTCGCCGTCCTTCTCGCCGCGGCGTTCTGCCTCCAGTACGTCGACGCGACCTGCTACGTCGGGCTCTACCGCTACGTACACGGCGCCCTCTCGGCCGCTTGCTTCCTCGCCGTACAGGGCGCGTGGGCCGTCACGGTGTCGGGAAGGCGGCGAGGCGTCCGTCCGCTTTTGTCAACGAAACAGGCCGTCGCGGCCCTGTGCTGCGCCGCGGCGGTCCTTGTCTTTCTCCCGCGCGTCGCCTGGACGCGCGGGGCGTGGAACCGCACGCTGCATGCAATCCAGTCTTCCACGACCTCCGCCGCGCAACTGTTTCGCCTCCGCGGCCTGTTCGCCGGGGCGCCCGCGTACCAGCCGACCGGACTCCCGGCCGAGACGCCGTTCTGGATGCTGGACCCGGAGATGTCCGTCCTGAAGGACAAACCGGGCCTGCCGGGGGTCGCGAGGGGGATGAATCTCGTCGTCGTCACCGTGGACGCGCTCCGCGCGGATCACCTCGGCTGCTACGGCTATCCGCGCCCCGTCTCGCCGAGCATCGACCGGATGGCCCGCGAGGGGATCGTCTTTCACAACGCCTACGCGCCGGCCCCCAGCAGCTTTTTCTCCATCCTGGGGCTGATGACCTCCCGGTACGGCTCCTCGTTCATCCTTGGGATGCGCGCCGACGACCCGCCCACCCTCGCGGAGATCCTCGGCGCCCAGGGGTACGCGACCGGGGGGTTCTTCTCCCCGCTCCTCCTCTTCATGCAGAACAAGGACAACCCGCTCGAGCGCACCGGCCTCGGCTTCGCCGTTAGGCAGGATGCCGGCGCGAAGAGCGAGGATGCGTCGTTCGTCTATTCGACGCTGTCGCGGTTCATACGCGCGCACCGATCGCAGCCGTTCTTCGCGTGGGCTCATTTCCTCGAGCCGCACTACCCGTTCGTGCCGCACGAGGGGCACGATTTCGGCCCCTCGCCCGTCGACCGATACGACGGCGAGATCGCCTACGTGGACCGTTTCATCGGGAGACTTGTCTCCGATCTCGCGCGCGAGGGGCTGTGGGACCGGACCGTTTTTTGCGTCACGGCCGACCACGGCGAGGGGATGGGGGAGCACGGCTCCCTGTACCACGGGGGGACGCTCTACGAGGAGGAGACGCACGTGGCGTGCGTTCTCAGGATTCCGGGGGTCCGCGCGCGCGTGGTGGATGTGCCGGTTCAAACGATAGACCTCGCTCCCACCCTGCTGTCACTGCTTGGCCTCCCCCGCGGCCCCTTTATGCAGGGCACCGATCTGGGCCCGCTCATTGCCGGCGATGCGCCCGGCTTCCGGGGGACCGCCTTCTCGGAGGCCATCGGGGAGAGGATCGCGAAGAGGATGGTGCGCAGGGACCGGTGGAAACTGATCCACGACATGGCCAGCACGGCGTATGAGCTGTACGATCTCGCCAACGACCCGAAGGAGACGCGCAACCTCTACGGGGAGGAGGCGGAGACCGCCGCTGTTCTGCGGGAGCTGATGGGGAAATGGGCGGCTCACCAGTTCGAGAATACCCGCATCCTCTCCTTGAGGGGGGGCGGCGGCGGAGACGAGGTCGACCGGCTGATCGCCCATGGCGCTGCGGGCGACATCGAATCCCTCCGGCGGCTTCTCCCGCACATCGGCAGCGAATCCTCCCCCGAGCGGCTCCAGAAGATGCTCGAGGCCGTCGGCTCCCTAGAACGGCTCCTCGCTTCGGCGAGCGGCGGACCCCCGCCACTCCCCCCCGGCCTCGTCGAGGAGGCCGGGGATGCGATCCGGCCCCTCCTCGGATCACGGGACGCGGCTGTCCGCAACCAGGCGGGCTGGACGCTCGCGAGGATCGGGGACGCGCAGGCCTCGCCGTTCCTGCTCCAAGAGCTGGAACACGGCCGGGCGGAGTCGAAGCGCAGGGCCGCGCGCTATCTCGGCCTGCTCGGGGACAGGGCCGCCGCCGGCCCGCTGCGCGCGTACCTTTCCGCCGCGAGAACGGACGCGGACCGCAGGGAGGCGGCGATGGCCCTCGGGCGTCTCGGCGATACGGCCGGCCTCGACGTTCTTTGTGCGATCATCGCGGAGGGAATCCGCGGCAATGACAGGGAGAACGTGCAAAGCGCGATCAGGACCGTCAAGATCATCGGCGCGCTGAAGGACAGGCGCGCGACCGAACCGCTGTGCGCGGCACTCCTAAAGAAGCACTGGTTCAGGGATTCCTGGTACGGCGCCGCCATCGTCTCGGCGCTCGGAGAGATCGGCGACCTGTCGGCCCGCCCTGTCCTCGAGGAGATTCAGCGCACGACGAACTTCGACCCCTGCCGGAATGCGGCGGAGAAGGCGCTCGCATCCATCGGCGCGGGAAAACCCTGAGCGTCTCTCCGCGGCGCGTCCCTCTCCGCGCCGTGCGCGTCGGATATGGCGGAGGGGTGCAGAAGAGGGCGGGACGGCGTACGGCATGCCGAATCCAGAGGGAATGTGCTGCGCACAGCGTCTGCGCTACAGATCGCGGCGAGGAAGGCCGCCGCGGCGAGGCGGCCAGGGGAGGGGCCCCGTCTCCTCTCCACCCGCCGCCCGACGAACCGCACCAGGGAGAGACAGACGGCCTGTATCAAACCGGCCGCGACGCCCCATCCGCTGAACAGGAGCAGGAGGAGCATCGCAAACGGGAGGTGCGTCCGCAGGCCGCCCGCAGACGGCCCCCCGGCGAGGATCGAATGGGCGGTCTCAAGCCCCCAGAGGAGGAGGCCGGCCAGCAGAGAAACAAACAGCACCGAAGCGGTCGTCATGGGTATGCCGGTTCCTCCCGGCGGGACGCATGCGCCGCCGGCCGGTGTCGCGGTCCCCGCCCCGATCCCTCGGAGGGGAGGGGAGTGGAATCCACACCGCAATGGCGAAATAGAGAGCGCAGCAAGGTAGTGCCGCTGAACGTCCCGTACTGCTCAGCGCCCCACGCCTGGAGCCGCGGCACCCCCCGGGGGTGGGTGTCAGCGCGGGAAGGTCCGTCGCCGCGCGGATCGCCGCCGCGTCCCCCGGGGGAAAACTTTCCCCGCGAAGAGGGCGGGATGATTCTCCCGAATCTGGGCGCACAGGAACTTGTGTCTCTCCTGCGCCCCGTCGATCATCGACCGGCCGTGTTTGCGATAGAGAAAAAGCGGCTCGGGGATGACCGTTCCCTGCGCGCCGTTTTCCAGCATCGAGAGCCAGAAATCCCAATCCTCGTAGCCGAGACTCATGTCGGGATTGTAGCCGCCCGCCTGCTCCCATGCCGATTTCCTGTACACCGCGCCCACGCAGACGCAGTTCTGCCTCTTCAGTGTCTCGGGGTCGAAATCCCCGGTCTCCCATACCCGTTCCTCGTCGCCGAAGAGCCGGACGTGGCTGTAGCAGATATCCAGGCCGCCGTTTTCGAGAGCCGTCACGCATTTCTGCAGATACGTCGGCTCGATCAGATCGTCCGCGTCAAGGCAGCAGATATAGGTGCCCCTCGACGCGCGTATTCCGTTGTTGCGGGTGCGGGGGAGTCGCTGGTTCTCTTGGCGGATGATCGTGACGCGCGGGAGATTTCTCGCCTCGATCTCGCGGAGTTTCTCCAGCGTGGCGGGGTCGGTCGACCCGTCGTCGACGATGAGCACCTCGTAGTCGGAGAATGTCTGGGCGAGCACGCTCCCGAGCGCCTCGTCGATGAACCGCCCATAGTTATGGCAGGGGATGACCACGGAGACAAGGGGGCCATCCACTTTCTCCTGCCGGGCGTTCCGCCTGTCCGCGGGCCGGAAGAGGAGGCGGGCCGCGCGGCGGAAAGAAAGGGGGCTGCGCCGCGCCGCGGATAGCGGCAGCGCCCTGACAGGGGGGGTGGCCGTGTCCTGGAGAATCTCGCAATAGCGGGCGTAGACGTCGCGCAGTTCGTAGCGCCCCACCGCTTCCGTCCGCAGGTCCCCGAAACGGTGCCCCAGGGCCCTGCGGACCTTATCGACGCACCCCGCCAAGTCGCCGTCACGGAAGAGGAAGCCGTGCACCCCTTCCCGAACGACGTCGGAGATGCCGCCCACGTCCGAGGCCACCACCGGCACGTTCATCGCGAGCGCCTCGAAGATCGTCAACGGAACCCCCTCGGTCAGGGAGGTGACGACGAGGAGGTCCGACGCGCGGGTGAGCGCCGGCATCTCTTTCGGGGGGACGATGCCGAAGAGCAGGAGGTTGTCGAGATGGAGTTTCCGCACCCGCGCAACCGTTTCGTCGCGGAGCGGCCCGTCCCCTGCCATGACAAAGCGCAGGTTTCGATCCTCTCGAAGGGCGGCGGCAAGCTCGACGAAGAGGAGCGGGTTCTTTTCCACCGAGAGGCGCCCGACGTACAGAATGATCTTCTTGTCCGACGGCAGATCGAATTGCGCCCGGGCCTCCGCCTTGTCGATGCGTGCGGGATCGAACAGGGCCGTGTTTGCCCCGTGATAGAGCGTCCGCAACCGCGCCGGGTCGCCGCCGAAGCGCGAGAGGATGGAGCGCCGAAGCTTCTCCGCGACGATGAACGTGAGGTCGATCCACCGTACGTACTTCCGGTTGTTCTCCACGTGTCCCATCGGGGAGTCGTTGAAGATCTGGTCCACCACGCGCAGCTTCGGGAACCGCGCCTTGAGCCGCGCGAGGTGCGGGTAGATGAACCTGCACCCGCATACGAACAGGGTGTCGATCGCGCGATGGCGGATGTACGACTCGAGGTAGTCGTACCAGAGCCGCTCCGGGAGCAGGTCGGGGAGCCGGTAGAGATGCGGGGTGATCCGCCTGAATTCGTCCGAGGAGTCGCCCATCGAGAGGAGGGGCCGGTCTGTGGCGACGATATGCACCCGCGCGCCCCCCGCCTTCCGGAGCGCTCCGGCGATGCCGCAGAGGATGGACTCCGCCCCGCCGAGCACCATCCAGGGGATCAGGAAGAGGACGCCCCGAGACCGATCTTCCTCCGAGGGTGAGGAGAGGCCGCCCCACAGATTGACGAACGGGTCCTGCACGACCAAGTTCCTCTTCCGCGGGGATTTCACCCGGCTTTCGTAGAGCGCCTTGTGATTGGCTCTGATCTGCGTCCAGAGCGCGTCCGCGTGCCGGGCGGCGGCCACGACGTCGCGAGTCTCCCCGTGCCGCCGGTACAGGAACAGCTGCTCGGGGAGGACGCCGCCGCGCCCCCCCGCCGCGGCGACGGCGATCCAGAAGTCCCAGTCCTCCCACCCGCGGCTCATGACGGCCTTGAATCCGCCCGCCTTCCGCCAGATCTTTCGGGTGAAGACCGCGGCCGTGCAGACGCAGTTCTCCCGCAGAAGCCGCGCGAGGTCGAATGCGCCGGTCTCCCAGGAGCCGGTTTCGTCCCCGAATATCCGCACGTGGGAATAGCACAGGTCCAGGTTCCGGCTCTCCAAGACAAGCAGGCACTTCTCGAGGTAGGACGGATCGAGGAGATCGTCGGCGTCCAGGCAGCAGATATACTTTCCGCGCGCCTTCTCGATCGCCCGGTTCCTCGCGGCGGACACCCCCGCGTTTGTCTGGCGGATCAGCCGCACGCCGGGGAGGGCGCGCCGCTCCACCTCCGCGAGCTTCTGGACGGTGAACGGATCCGTGGAGCCGTCGTCCACGATGATGATTTCGTGGTTCGAGAAGGTCTGCGCGCGCACGCTCTTTATCGCCTCGTCGATGAACCGGCCGTAGTTGTAGCAGGGGATCACCACGGTGACCAGCGGGCCGTCCCACCTCTTCTGGCGGAAGAGGCGCTCGTCCGTGGTCCGGAAGACGGCACGGGCCGCGTTGCGCGGCCACGTCGGGAACCGCGCCTTCACCGAAGGCGGCAGGGCCCGGTCGAAAAACCGGTGCGGGAACAGGTACCAGCCTTTCCGCACCGGTTCCCCGGGGGGAATCAGGAGCATTTTTCCGACGAAGCGCTTGATGCAGTCCGGGCACGCGAAGTCGGCGAGACGCAGCGGCAGGAGAAGGGCCGCCCGCGGGGAGCGCTTGGCCTCCCGGAAGGCGCAGCCGAGCTTCCACGCCTTGGATCCGACGATCGCGCGGAACTCGTGCTCCCTCCGATCGAGGGTTTCGCGCAGGCGCGACAGCCGTTCCTCCTGCGCGGAGAGTTCTTCCTTCCGGCGCGCGATTCTCTCCCGGAGGTCTCGCGCCTCGCCGGCCAGCCGTTGTCCATCCTCCTCGAGCTGCGCAATTCGCCTCTGGTGCTCCAGATCGCGGGACAGGAACCACCGCTTCGCCTCGTCCTGCTGCCGCGCGAAGTCCTTTAACTCCCCGACGATCCTCTCCCTGCCGATGAGGGCCGGAAGCACGTTTTGCCGGAACAGATCGGCGTGCTTCTCGATGAGCGCCCGCATGATCGGCGCGCGGTTTTCGGGCCGGTCGCTGCCCTTGCGCATCGACCCCTCGCGGATCCTGTACCGGAACAGGATCTCGGGGATGATCCGGACGCGGTGCCCGCGGCCGAGGGCCCGTATCCAGAACTCCCAGTCCTCGTATCCCCGTGTGAATGCCTCGTCGTATCCGGCGATCTCCTCCCACATCGACCGCCTGAACATCGCGCAGCAGCAGATCTTGTTCTCCACCAGGATATCCCGGAGCGTGCACTCGACGGGGGTGTAGTCCCACGCGTCGTCGCCGAAGGCGCGGAGCCAGAAGCTCGCGATGGAAACGGTCGGTTCCTCGTCGAGGGTCCGCGCGGCGCGTTCGATGCAGGTGGGTTCGAGGATGTCGTCGGCGTCGAGGCACATCACGAGGGGGGGGCGCGCGCGCGCGATCCCGAGGTTCCTCGCCGCGGGCAGGCCCCGGTTCGGGCCGCGGAGCACCGTGGTCCGGGGCTTCCGGTACCCGGAGAGGAGCCGGACGGTCTGCGCGTCGGTCGAGCCGTCGTCGACGACGACGATCTCGGTTTCTTGAACGGTCTGACGCAGGACGCTCTCGACCGCCTCGTCGAGCCAGCGGCCGAGATTGAAGCAGGGGATCACCACGGAAACCCGCGGGTACCCCGCGGAAGAAAGGGGGTGGGGCGCGCGGCCGCGGTCGACCCGGCGGTCCATGGCGGGCGCGTCCTCACCGGGACAGGGAAGAGGCGGTATCGACGGGGTTCCGGGCGGCGTGCTCATCGGCCCTCCGCGCGTTCATCGCCGCGCCGGCCGAGGCCGAAACGCAGCGCGCGAAACGGCAGGAGGAGGGCCGCGCAGGGGGAGCGCTTCGCCTCCTGGAAGGCGCGGCCGAGTCTCCATTCCCGGGAGGAGCGCATACTGCGGAGCTCTTCTTCCCGCGCCTCAATCGCCCGCCGGACGGCCTCGAGCGACGCATCGTGTGCGGCGTATCTCCGTTCCAGTCCCGCCGACTCCTGCTGAAGGGCCTGCATCTCGCCGGCCTGCAGCTCCAGCTCGGCGTCGAGGCGGGCGATGCGCCGTTCGTGCTCGGCGCTCCGGGCCAGGTACCAGCGTTTCGCCTCGTCCTGCTGCCTGGTCCAGTCCCTGAGCTCCCCGATGAGGGACTCCCTCTGCATGAGCGCGGGGATCGCGTGTTCCCGGTAGACCGCTTCGTGCTTCCGGATCATCTCCTCCATGAACCGGGCGCGGACCTCAGGCCTGTCGCTCTCCGTGTTGCGCGACCCCTCTTGTACGCGCTGGCGGAAGAGGAATTCCGGGATGATGCGGGCGCGCCAGCCCCGTTCCATCACGCCTATCCAGAAGTCCCAATCCTCGTAGCCGCTCTTAAACCGCTCGTCGAAGCCCCCGCTCTTGTTCCATGCCTCGCGGCGGAAGAGCGCGGTTGGGCGCAGGATGCACGCACCCAGGATATCCTCGAGCGTGCAGCCCGCGGGCGTCCGTTCCGCCTCCTCCTCCCCGAATGTCCGGTACCAGAAGCCGGCGATCCCCACGTCCGGCTCCTCGTCCAGCAGGCGGGAGGTCTTCTCGAGACACGTCGGCTCCAGCAGATCGTCGGCGTCGAGGCAGCAGAGGTACTCTCCGGCTGACCTCCGGATCCCCGTGTTCCGCGCGGCAGACGGTCCCCGGTTCTCCGTCCTGTACACGACAGTCTTGGGCCATCGGCTGTCGCGGAGTACCCGCGCGGTCTCCTCGTCCGTGGAGCCGTCGTCGACGACGACGATCTCGAAATCCTGCATCGTCTGCGCCAGGACGGAGTTCACCGCCTCATCGAGGAAGGCGCCATGGTTGTAGCAGGGGATTACCACGGTGATCTTGGGGTTCATCCCTTTTCCTTCCGTGGGCGCTTCACCCGAGGGCGAACGGGCCGGTCTCCAGATGATCGGCGCCCGTTCCCCGCACCGGGATGCGCGCGAGGGTCCTCGCGTCGCAGAGGCCGAACGCGAGCCGGTATTCCCCGGCGGGGATATCGCGCAGGTCCACCTCGTCGATGAATACCCTTCCGCTCCGCCACCTGCGCGCCGGAAGCGCGGGCCGGTGGTCGAGGTTGAGGAACCCGTGCGGGCGGTGCTCCGCGGGTAGCATACCACACGACTTCGGGTGCAGATGACAGAAAACAAGGAGCGGCGCGCGCGGAGGCGCCGCGATTCCGAAAAAGAGCTTCGCTGTTCTCCCATCCCGCGTCCAGCCGAGGACCCTGACGCCGCCCAGCTCGGCGTCAATCCGATGCGCGATCATCCCCTCCACCTCGCTCGGACGGTACAGGCGCGCCTGCCGCGCCGTCTCCCGCCGCGCCGCGGCCCACTCCTCGAAAAGCGCCCGAAGCGGAAACAGGGCGCGCCCCGTCGCGCAGAGGTACCCGGTGAGCTGCGCTGTTTCGAGGAGGACCGCGAAGGGGCGCGGCGGCCTCCGGGCCAGCGCGCGCCCGACACGCGCGGCGAAGAACGCGGACCGCCGCATCGCCTTCAGCCGCCCCTCGTGCCGGACGCTGATCATGAGGTTCGACCGACCGCCCTGGTACATCCGCCTGACGAACCAACCCCGCGTCAGCCGCTCGGCCGGAATCCGGTGCGTCACGACCGCCTCCGGTTCGTACACGGCCCGCGCCCCCATCCGCAGCATCCGCCAAAGGAGGTCCGTGTCGCCGCCGCTTGCCAGCGAGGAGCCCTTGCGGTCGAGGGCGGGGTCGAAGCCGCCGGTTTTGTCCAGCCACGCCCGCCGGAACGAGATGTTGGCTCCGAACAGTTGTTCGGGATAGCGCACCGGGCGCGCCTCCCCGCCCAGGTCGAGGGCGCTCAGCCACGCCTCCAGTTCCCCCCCGAGCCAGGCCGGGCGTTCTTCGGAATAGTCAAGTACGATCCGGCCGCCGACGATGTCCGCATTCCACCGCGCATGGACGTCGAGAAGAGACGCCAGCCACCGCGGGGATGCCGAGGCGTCGTCGTCGATGAACGCCACGATCTCGCCGCGGGAGGCCCGGATCCCGGCGTTCCTGGCCGGCCCAAGGCCGAGTTCCGGCTCGCCGACGCACACGATCGACCGGCCCTGATGCGCCCGGATGCACCGTCCAATCGCCTCACGTGTCCCGTCGGTTGAGCCGTTGTCCACGACGACGATCTCGTACTCGTCCGGGGGGAGGTTCTGCGCGGCGAGCGACCCGAGGCACACCTCGAGATCGCCGCACCGGTTGCGCGTCGGGACCACGGCGCTGATCCTGATCCCGCTCATGGTGCGTTCCCCCTCGCCGCGGGGGGCGCCGGGATCTCGACCGTTCCCGCGTCCGCCGTCCCGAGCACCGTCAGGCTCTTTTCGTCGAACAGGCCGACCTCGAGCCGGTGGCGCCCGGACGGGAGGACGGACAGCGCGATGGTGTCGGCGTACGCCCTCCCTTTCGGCCAGCGATGCGCCGGCACGAGGGGATCGTGGTCGAGGTTGAAGAAGCCGTGCTCCCGCCGCGCCGGAGGCAGCGATCCCCGGTCCTCGGGGAAGGCGTGCACGAAGATCCTGAGGCTAGGCCGCAGGCGCTCCCGTGCGAGGAAGAAGAGGGTGACCCCGTCCTCCTCCCCGCGGCGCCCGAGGAAGACCGCCCCGCCCATACCCGTGCGCGCCCCCGCGAGACCGGTGCACGCGCCCTCGCGGACGAAGAGGCGGCGTCTCGGCAGCAGGCGGGCGCACGCGGCGCCGAGGAGGCGGCCGGGCGTCCAGCCCATCAGGCGCCGCAGTTCGCGCGGCGACCGCGCGAACTCCGTGCCCAGCTCCTCACGGGCGATCTCCGGGTGCGGCTCGCCGTCGAAATTCTCCCAGAGGAGGCCGGGGTAGATTTTCGAGAACTGCGCGCGGATGGGCGGCCTCCCGGCCGCGGACGGATCGTCGTTCCGATAACGAAAGCACGGGCCGTAGAGGAAAGCCCTCCTGCCCATCTGCAGGGCGTAGAAGAGGGCGGAGCCAAAGGCGTTCGAGGACATGAAGGCGTATTCTTCGACGACGGAGCGGAATCTCGAGAGGAACGCCGGGTCGTTCCTGTGCCCGAAGCCCACCACGCGGATCCCCCGCTCCTCGAAGAGCCGGGCGAGACCCGGCGTGCGGCGGTCGTGCCAGTAGAGCGACGCCGCGATCGGGTCGAACCGGTCCCGTATCCCCTCCACCGCGTCGAGGTAGGCGCGGTAGGAGGACTCGGCGTCGGCGTACTCCGTCCATTCGCAGGAGTGCGCCGGGACGAGGATGAGGCCGCGCGGGTGGCGCGCGCCTTCCGGGGGTGGACCCGAATACAGGAATGGCGCGCCGATGGCGGTGGCGTTCGGGAAGCCGAGCGCCCTGCACCGGGCGAGGTTCCTGCGCCCCCAGACGAAGTAACGGCGGATCCTGTCCTCGTACCCGTACAGGGCGAGGTCGCCGTAGATGCCGGGATGGTCGCCGACCCAACCGTGCTGGATGACGCCCGGGACGCGGTACGGCAGGCGCACGCCGGCATGGCGCCGGAGGATTCCGGCGTGCCCGTAGTAGAGGTTCTCCGGGTGCTCCGCGCCGAACACGGCCTCGATGAACGGGTGCGGCGTCATGGCCACCTATGCGTCACCGCGCGACGAGGTCCCATGAGAGCGGCGTGCCTCGCGCGGCCGCCCTCGCGGCCCTTTTTCCCAGCACCTCGGAAAGGTGCTTGGGCGAAAGGCCCCCGGCCGGGCGGATCGAGCGCACGTTCCGCTCCGTGAACGTCTCCCCGGCGGCCGTGTCCTCCACGACGTAGAGCGAGCGTCGGAACCTGAGGCTCTCCCGCTCGTGCGGTCCCGGGCCGTAGCACGGAGTCCCGCGCGCCTTCTCGACGGTGCGCACCGCGCGCGCCATCCGTCGGAACTCCTCCGGCTCCGCTGAGAAGAGGGCGTCGGGGCCTCCCGCGGCGCGTGAGAGGGTGAAATGCTTCTCCACGATGCACGCCCCGAGCGCCACGGCCGCGATCGGCACCTCGATCCCGAGCGTGTGGTCGGAGATCCCCACTGGGAGGGAGGTCCGGGCGGCGAGGTCGGGGATGGAGGCGAGGCGCATATCCTCGGGCCGCGCGGGGTAGGCGCTCGCGCAACGCAGCAGGGCGATCTCGCGCGCCCCCGCCCCCCGGGCGGCGTCGACCGCCTCGGCGATCTCATCGAGGGTGGCCATGCCGGTCGAGATGATGAGCGGTTTCCGGGTCGCGCCCATCAGGCGGATGAGCGGCAGGTCCGTGATCTCGAGGGAGGCGACCTTGTGCGCCGGGACGCCCATCCGCTCGAGGAATTCCACGGCGGTCGGGTCGAAGGCGGTGGAGAAGAGCGCGATGCCGAGGCCATCGGCGATCGCCTTCAGGCGGGGCTGCCACTCCCACGGGGTGTGCGCCTCGCGGTACAGCTCGTGGAGCGTCCTCCCGGTCCAGAGGGAGCCGGCGCGGTGCCGGAACGCCTCCCCGTCGCAGTCGATGGTGATGGTGTCCGGCGTGTAGGTTTGCAGCTTCACCGCGTCGGCGCCCGCCTCGCGCGCGGCGAGGACGAGCGCCGCCGCCTCCTCGAAACTGCCGCGGTGGTTGGCGGAGAGCTCGGCGACGAGGTAGGCGGGATGGCCCGCGCCGATCCTCCTCCCCGCGATCCTGATGCAGGCGGCCTCAGTCCTCATTGCGTTTCCCCTCCGGAGGGCGCGACGATCCCGCGCCGCTCCGCCTCGTCGCGCGTGAGCGTCATCGCGAAAAACTCCTCCCCCCTCTCCGTGTGCATCCTTCCCGTCGTCGAGAAACCGAGCCGCTCGAGCAGCCGGGCGCTCCTCTCGTTCGATATCTTGACCTGTGCGTCGATGCTCCTGAGGCCGAGCCGTTCGAAACCGAAGGAGAGCCAAAGGAGGAGCGCCTCGCGCCCGTACCCCTTTCCCCACAGGGCGGGCTCCCCGATCATCGTTCCGTCCTGCGCGGTGCGCGCCCGGCGGTCGAACTTTATGAAGCTCACCGTGCCGATCGGACGCCCCGTCTTTTCGAGGACGATGACGTAATCGATCCGGTCCGGTTTCTCCCTCCTGAACCAGGCGAGGTGGGACTCGATCGTGATCGGATCCGTCGAGAAGAACCAGCGGCGCACTGCGGGATCGCTCCTCCAGCGCACCACCGCCTCCGCGTCCTCCTCCCGCATCGGGCGGAGAAGGATGCGTTCGCCGCGCAGCACCATCTCCGGATACCGTTCACGCGGCATGCCGCCCTCCCTCCGTCAATGCGTCGGCGACCCGCGCCGCCCCGCGGCAGTCGACATGTGCCATGCCCGCCGAGGAGAGGGACGCCCTGCGGGCGCCGTCCTCCAGGAGGCTGGCGAGAAGGCCGGCGAGCCGCTCCGGGGCGAGCCGCTCCACGGGGCCCGCATCGAGGCCCGCGCCCGCGCGATCCCATGCCTCCGCGTTGCGGGACTGGTTTTTCGCAATTTGGATGGCGACGAACGGCAGACCCATCGCGGCCGCCTCGAAGGTCGTCGTCCCGCCGCCGATGACGGCGATATCCGCCTCCGCCATCTTTGCGGCGACGTCCCGTTCCCCAAAAATCACGGTCACGTCCCCGCCGCACCCCGCCGCCTTCTCCTCGATGCGGCGTCGGCGCGGGTTGAACGGCCCCACGAGCACCGTGCACGCCGGTCGCGGGTCGAGGAGCCGCAGCGCGTCGAGGCAGAGTTCCGTCCCCCCGCGGTCATCCCCGCCGCCGAGCGTCACGAGGAGCCGCTCCGCACCGCGGTCCCACCGCCTTCGAGCCAGTTCCCGGAATCGCGGCGGGAGCAGGGCATACAAGGGCCCGAGGAGGAGGCTCGCCCCGGCCTTCCTCGCGAGGCTTCGGTAGACGTCTCCCTCGGCCGCGGGATTGGCGTTGAGGATCCAGTCCGCCCAGATCGGCTCCCGAGCCGCCCAGTCGAACTGGAGCCAGCGTGTCCGCTCCCCCGCGAGCGCGGCCCCGAAACCACCGTCGGCGCCGAAGCGGTCCACGACGGCCGTCGCGTCGCCTTGTTCGCGCGCGATCCGGGCGACGAGCCGGGCGTCCTCCTCCGGCCGGATCGCCCATTCCACTGGGACGATCTCGTCCGCCGCCCCCTCGAGCTCGACCTCGGGATCAATCCCCTCCGCGCGGCAGGCGAAGACGACGCGCGCCCCGCGCGCCTTCAGTTCCGCCGCGAGCACCGCGCACCGGCGCAGGTGCCCCAACCCGATGGCGGGCGAAACGTCGCAACGGAACACGGTGTTCACTGCTTCACGCAGGCCCTTTCTGCATGAGGAACCAGGCGGCGTAGGCGTCGGAGAGCCGCGTGGGCGCGATATGGATGAGAAGCCCCTTGGACAGCGCGAGGTCGCACGTGGAATCCGGCTGATGATCGAAAATGGAGGAGCGGAACACCGTGACGCCCGTGATCGCGCGCAACGCCGCGGCGACCTTGCGGTTGATCTCGACCGCGGAGCACCTCACGCCGGGGAGGAGCGTCCTGATGGCGAGGAGGTTCAGGCCGATGTTGGCGCCGAACTCGATCACCGTCTCCACGGAGCGCGTGCGGGACAGGATCCTGGCGAAGAGGGCGATGGTTGCGGCCCGCAGCCTCTCCGCCCGGTTCCTCTCCGTGTACTCGTCGCCGAAGGCGCCGGCCCAAAAGGCCTCCTGTTCGGTCGAGAACCCCCCGTCGTCCGGCATTCCGTCTCCTTTCGGGCCCCAGGGGGCGGCGCGGAGCCCGCTCCCCCCCGCCGGGGTCAGCACTCCCTCAGCGTCTTCTGCCGCACGTGGCGGTTGAGCTCGGCGAGCCGGGGCTCCCGCTCGACGAGGGCGAGGACGTCGCGCCAGCCGAAGCGACCGTCGCTCCCCAGGCGCTCGTACACCGCCCGCACGAACGCCAAGTCCTCCGCCGTGTCCACCGTCCAGCGGTGGCCGCTCAGGTCCTCCTCCCCCTCCACGGAGAGGAGGGTGAAGCGCTCCGGGTGCCCGTAGAGGTACGGCATCACGTGTACGCGCTCGTGCCGCTCCCGCGCCTCGCGCCACGCCATCTCGAGCGCCGCCATGGACGCCACGCCCACGCCGAGTCCGACCGGGTAGGCGGGGCGGAGCGAGTTGCCCGCGTAGTCCGGCCGCTTCTCCAGGAACGCCCCGACGACGCGGTCGATCAGGCCCGGGTCGATCAGCGGGCAGTCGGAGGTGACGCGGGCGACCGCGTCAGCGCAGTGCGCGCGCGCCGCCCGGCAGTGCCGGTCGAGGACGTCCTCCTCGGAGCCCCGGAACGCGGGGACGCCCAGCCGGCCGCATTCGGCGACGATCGCGTCGTCGGCGGGGGCGGTCGTCGTCGCCACGACAACCTCGTCGAGGCGCTCCGCCCGGCGGGTCCTCTCCACGGTGCGCGCCAGCATCGTCCGCCCGACGATATCCATCAGGACCTTGCCGGGCAGGCGGGTGCTCGCCATGTGCGCCTGGATGATCGCCACGACGCGGATCTCCGCGCCGGAACCGTCGCGCTGCATGGCCGCATCATACCAGATCGCGCGCCCCCCGGCCACCGCGGGACCGCCTCACGGCCTCCGGAGGAGGAGCCGTACGGCCGGGACCGCGAGGTCGTGGACCGTCGCGGACGGGTACCACGCCGACACCTGACGCGCAATCTCGGGCGACACGGCGGCGAGGGGCCCCTCGTCCGGCGTCGCGGCGAGGACGAGCGTCTCGAGCCCCGCCGCCCGCGCGTGCCCCGCGCACTCGGCGAGTGTCATCCGGTTGAGGTTGAACCGGTAGAAGCGCCCCGCGACCTCCGTCTCGCCGGGGCGCACCTCCGCGAGGTACCGCAGGAAGTCCGCCTCGGAGAGCCGCGCGTGCCCCCAGGGGAAGTCGAGCGTGCAGTGGCTGTGCCCGCCGTCGGGGGCGAAGAACGGGTTGTACTCGTGGAAGGCGAGGCCGCCGGGCCGGAGGAGGCGGGCCGTCTCCGCGAATGCGCGCCGGGGGTCGCGCACGTGCTCGAGGACGTCCCACGAGCAGACGAGGTCGAAGGAAACCCCGGGGAGGGGAGGTAGGATTCGCCCCAGGGCCTGAGCGCCGCCCGCCACGACGGCTTGCGCGAATCCCTGTACCCCTCGAGGAGTTCGAAGCTGTTCCCGCGGCTGTCGGTGAAGCGCCCGAACGCCCGCCCCGCCGTCATCGCGGCGTCCCCCGGAGTCGTGCAACGCAGCGGCGGGACAGGTGCGCGTACGACGGAGAGTAGTCGAGCGTCACCTCGCGAGTCCCTGCCCCGACGACCACGCCCTGGAACGCGTGGTCGACGGGGACTACCGGCGCAGGGACCCCGTCCACGCGCGCCGTCCAGAACGGACTGAAGCTGTTCAGGATCACGAGGAGGGATGGGGCGGCGGCGGTCGTGTGCAGGTCTATCCGGTCGGCGGAGTACCTGCGCACCTCGACCCCGCCGCCTCCCGCCTCCGGGAGGCCCGGGCACGCCCCCCGCTCCACGAACGCCGTGGTGGCGAGTTTCTCCCTCCCCGCTTCGCGCACCGCCCGGAGCAGATCCTCAGTCCCGCCGCAGACCTTCACGTTTCGGGCGAGGAAGAAGCGCGGGAGGGCGAGCCGGTTTTCATAGACGCGCAGCGGGGCCCCGTCTTCGACATTGCGGGGCAGCGGAACGAGGTCGTCGTCCTGGAGGGCGATGGGCGAGATGACGTAGCGCACATTGGCGAGTGAGAGGAGGTCAAGATCGTAGTAGTGGCGGAAAGGCACCGTGCCGCCCGCGGGGAAACCGCCGGTCGGGTTGAACAGGTACGCCCGGCTGCCCCACGTGTGGAAGTAGATGCGCCGCGATTCATCGGCGCCCGCCAGGGGGGCGATGACCTGCCCCCAGAAATCGTGGTACCGTTTCGGGTACAGGGTCAGGTAGCCGTCCGCCGACTCGAGTCCGTACGCCCAGGCGCAGGAGGGGTGGAAGAGGGAGTTGCCGACCGTGGCGATGCGGAACGGGTCGCCCGCGTCCCGCCTCTCTGCGAGCCGCCGGATTTCCGGGCGCAGATAGAGGGCGGCGAAGGTGCTCCCCCGTCGGCGTTCGCGCAGCACCCCGCGGCAGATGCTTGCCGACTGCGCGACAACGAGTGCCGCGAACAGGAACACCGGCAGACGCCGAAGCAGGGGGTGGAATCCGCGCCGCGCGCCGGGGAGGGCGTCCCCGCAGCCGATGAGGTGAAGGCCGGCGCTGCCGCCCACCATCGCGAAGAAGGGGATCAGCAGGTAGAGGCGGTCGAACTGGAAACCGGAGAGGAAGGCGAGGTAGGGGAGCAGGGCCGCCCTGACCATCCGGTAGACGAGGACGAGCAGGAGCACCGCGAGAACGTACACGACGGGGACCGTGAGCCGCCTGTCCCGCGCGCGGACGGCGGCGATCGCCGCGACGGCGAGCGGGGCGGCGTTGTCCCGGAGCAGCCCGTACGCGAACGCCGGACGGATCCGGCCGCCGCCGGGGAGCGGCCGGAAGGCGGGCCACGCCGCCCGGTGGGACAGGGGGGCGTTGAGTAGTCCGGCCCAGAGGAAGGGGGAGGCACCGGCGATCCAGCCGAGCGAGAACGCCGTCGGCAGACGCAGGCGGTTCGGGCGGCGGAGTGGCGCGACGAAAACGCACCAGAGGAAGACGCAGGGGAGGGAGAAGACGGTGAGCGCGTACGACGAGGCGAGGGCGCAGAGGGCGCCGAGCCCCGCGGCGCAGGCGGCCCCGGCGAGGGGTCGGAGGCGGTCCGCCCGGTGCAGAATCCAGAGGCAGAACGGCACGGCGGCGAGAAGCGGGCCCTCGCCGATGTTGAATCCGTTCCAACTGTAGTTGAGGGCGCTCTGGGGGAAGAGCGCGTAGAGGATCCCGCCGCAGAACGAGGGGAACGGGTCGAGCCGGAGGTCGTCCGCGAGAAGCCTGAAGGCCGACCAGCCCGCCAGGAAGCGCATCGTCCAGATCAGGAGCCCATACGCGAGCCAGCCGGGGAGGAGGAGAAAGAGCGGGAGATCCAGGTGCCCCGCCAGGGCGGAGGCCAGCCGGTCCGCGCCGCACACCCCGGACGCGAACCACCAGCTCTCACCTCCCCGCGCGACGGAGAGAAGCGCGGGAAGCAATGAGTCGCCGCAGTCGTGCACCTTCACGTAGGAAGCGGGGCCGAAGGCGAGGTAGGGGAACGAGAGCCACAGCGCCCACGCCGCGAAGATGAAGGCGGGCCCGGCGAGACGCCGGGGGCGTCGTGCATGGAGCATCGAAACACCTTCCGTCAGCCGCCGCGGTGCGCCGTGAATTCCTCCCGCGTCCCGCGCACCGCCGCGATCACCCGTTCCACGTCGGCGTCGCGCATCCCAGGGTGTATCGGGAGGGAGAGGATCCGCTCGTAGGCCGCCTCCGCGACCGGGCAGAGGCCCGGGCCCGTGCCGAACCGCTCGCGGTAGTACGGATGGAGGTGGACGGGGATGTAGTGCACGTTCACGCCGATCCCGCGCGCCCGGAGCGCGGCGAAGAACCCCTCGCGGTCGGCGCCCGCCCCGGCAGGGTCGACCCGCACTACGTAGAGGTGGTACGCGTGGCAAAGGCCGGGCGCGACCTCCAGCGGTTTCACCGCCGGCTCGTCCCTGAACGCCGCATCGTAGCGCCGCGCGATCTCCCGGCGCCGGGCGAGCCACGCCGAAAGCTTCCCGAGCTGGCTCGCCCCGAGGGCGCACTGGATGTCTGTGATCCGGTAGTTGTAGCCGAGCGCGGTCATCGCGTAACGCCAGGTACCCTCCGCCTGCCGTTGCCGCTGGTCCGCGTCGATCCCGTGGTTCCTGAAGGAGCGCATCCGGGACGCCAGAGCCGCGTCGTCGGTGGTGATCGCCCCCCCCTCGCCAGTGGTGATCTGCTTGACGGGGTGGAAGGAGAAGGCGCTCAGGTCCCCGAGCGTCCCGGCTTTCCTTCCCCCGTACTCCGCGCCGAGGGAGTGGCAGGCATCCGCGACGAGCGCGAGGTTTCGTTCCCGCGCGAGCGGGCGCAGACGTCCGTAGTCGCACGGCTGCCCGGCGAAGTCGACGGCGACAAGCGCCTTCGTGCGCGGGGTGATCCTCCGGGCGGCGTCGTCCGGGTCGATGCAAAGCGTGCCGGACAGGACATCGCAGAAGACCGGCGTCCCCCCCTGGTAGACGACGCAGTTCGCGGAGGCCGCGAACGTCATCGCGGGGACGATCACCTCGTCCCCGGGGCCGATCCCCAGGGCGAAGGCCGCGGCGTGAAGCGCCGCCGTGCCGCTCGAGACGGCGACCGCGTGCGCCGCGCCGACCGCCCCGGCGAGCAGGCGTTCGAACCGGTCGACCGCCGGCCCGGTGGTGAGCCAGTCGCTCTTCAGCGCCTCGACGACCGCGCGGACGTCGTCGTCGTCGATCTGCTGGCGGCCGTACGGGATGAACGAGGCGGTCATCGGCCGGGTCCCCGCTTTAGAAGCCGGACGAGATCCGCGGGCTTCAGCCACTCCCGGTTCGTGTCGCTGCGGTACTCGAACCCGTCCGGCAGCGCCTTCCCCCGCGCGCGCCCCTTCGTCCCCCACCAGTGGAACTCCGGCTCGATGACGAAGCTGCGCCCCAGGTCGCGGGCGTGGCGGGACTCGTCGCGGGTGACGAGGATCTCGTGGATCTTCTCCCCCGGGCGTATCCCGATCTCCCTGATCCGGCAGCCGGGGGCGACGAGGCGGGCAAGGTCGGCGATCCGCATGCTCGGGATCTTCGGGACGAACACCTCCCCCCCGCGCATCGACTCCACGCAGGAGGCCACGAAGGCGACCGCCTGCTCCAGGCCGATCCAGAACCGCGTCATCCGCATGTCCGTGACGGCGACCTCCCCGCGTTCCCTCTGGCGTTCGAACGCCTGTACGACGCTGCCGCGGCTCGCGAGGACGTTCCCGTAGCGCACGCAGGAGAAGCGGATGTCGCGCCCGCCCGCGTAGGAGTTGGCCTCGACCGTGATCCTCTCGGCGCAGAGCTTCGTCGCCCCGTACAGGTTCACCGGGTTCACCGCCTTGTCGGTGCTGAGCGTGAGCACCCGTTCCACGCCATGTTCGAGCGCCGCCGACAGGACGTTCTCGGTGCCCAGGATGTTGGTCTTGACCGCCTCGAACGGATTGTACTCGCAGGCGGGGACCTGCTTCAGGGCGGCGGCGTGCACGATCAGATCCACGCCGCGGACCGCCATCGAAAGCCGGTCTCGGTCGCGGATATCGCCGATGAAGTAGCGCAGCGTTGGCCCAGAAATGCCCTCTTCCTGCATCTGGTGCTGCTTCAGCTCGTCCCGGCTGAAGATGCGCACCACGCGCGGCCGGTGCCGCCGGAGCAGTTCCCGCGCGAACGCCTTCCCGAACGATCCGGTCCCGCCGGTGATCAGCACGCCTGTCTTTTTCCAGTTCACGCGCGCATCCTCCTTCTTCCGCCGGAGTCCCGGTCAGGCCGGGCGCCGCGGCGGCTTCTTCCACGCGATCGACGCGACACGGGCCGGGAGCCGGAGCAGCGCCGCGGGTGACCGGCGCGCCTCGAGGAGGGCGGAGGCGATCCGCCACCCCTTCGAGAGGCGCAGGGCGTTCAGCTCGTGCCGGAGCGTGTCAATCTCCGCCCGGTGCGCCTTCAGGCGAACGCAGATCTCGGCCATCGCCGCCTCCCGCTCGGCCAGGAGCCCCGCCGCGGCGCCGCCTCCGCGCGGGGGCGGGGCGGGCGCCGCGAGGAAGAACTCCTCCAGCAGGTCGATCGAGCGCTCCCAGTCCATCCGCCGAACCGTCTCTTGGCCCGCGGCGGCGAGGGCGCGACGCAAAGCCGGGTCCGCGATCAAGCGCCGCAGCGCCCGCGAGGCGCCGGCGACGTCGCCCGGCTCCACGACGAGGGCGTTCCTTCCGTCCCTGACCGCCTCGTCCGTGCCCGTCGCCCGGGCGACCACGCACGTCCCGCCGCACGCCATCATCTCCAGCGGGGGCCCCGAAACCCCCTCGACGCGGCTCATCTTGAGGAGGATGTCGCAGGAGGAGTAGATCCGCCGCATCCCCTCCATCGGAACCCGGCTGAAGCACCGGTCCGGTCTCCACGACGGGTCCGGCTCGCCACGGTAGTTCACGTACCAGATCTCGGCGCCGAGCCCCCGCGCGGCCGCGAACGCGTCGGCGATCCCCTTCGAGGGCATATCGGCGGGCCCCTCGATCAGGATGCGCGGGCGCCCGCCCCGCGGGACGATCGGATCCGCTTCTCGGAAGATCTCGAGGTCGATGCCGTTGGGAACGTGGCGCGCCTCCTGCCCGAACTCCGCCTTCAGCCACTCCTGTATCCAGCGCGCCTCGGTGAGGAACTCGTAGCCGAGGCGGTACGACTCCCGGGCGAGGATCCGTTCGCAGCGCCCGGAATCGTAGAAGCGCGTCTCGTCGCTCTGGACGAAGTAGCATTTCCGGGGGATCTCCAGGCGCCGGAGTTCCCACGCGGTTTCCCACCAGGTGGCCACGCCCGCGTCGATGCCGCGCGGGAGGCGGGAGAGCGGCACGACGGGGACGCGGAGATCCGGGAACCAGTCGATCCGGTCCGCCCCCGCCGTGGAGACGATGCAGACGTCGAAGCCGCGGCGCGCGAGACGGTTTGCGTGCTGGCAGACGACCGCCACGCCGCCGCAGAGTTGCGGGTCGGCGATCAGGTAGGCGATCCGCGGCGGTGTCGTCCTCACGGCCTCTTCGCTCCGCCTATCTCCCGTTTCAGCGCCGGAAAGGCGCGGAGCGCCATGGAGATCGCCTCGGGGATCTTCTTCAGGGGGAGCCCCCGCGACGGCCCGTGTTTCCTGCGGCTGTGGCGCACCGGAACCTCCGCGATGCGGGCGCCATGCCCGAGGGCGCGGAGCGTGAACTCGAAGTTGATCAGGTGCTTCATCCGCCACTCCTCCTCGAGGACCGGGGCGATCGCCTCCCGCCGCATCAGGCGGAAGCCGGAGTTGATGTCCCGGAATCGGTGGCCGAAGTAGCGCGAGACGAGGAGATTGAAAACGCGGCTCATCGCCACGCGGTAGAACGGGTCGCGCCGGTCGGCCTTGCAGCCGATCACCATGTCGACCTCGCCGATGAGCGCGGCGAGCCTCCAGAAATCCGCCGCGTCGTGTTTGCCGCTGGAGTCGCTGAAGAAGATCAGGTCGTTCCGGCAGGCACGCAGGGCGTCCTTGTAGGCGCGCGTGTAGCCTTTCCTCTCCGTCCCCTGCACGAGCCGCGCCCCGGGGAGCCCGGGAACGATGCGGGCGAGGATCTCCTTGGTCCCGTCGGTGCTCCCGTCCTCGGCGATCACGAGCTCGGAGCCGGGGAGTTTCGCCAGCACCTCGCGGTGGATGTCGCGGACGACCTCCTCGATCACCTCCGCCTCGTTGTGGACGAGGAGGAGCGCCGAGACCGGCGGCATCGCGGAGGCGGTCATTCCCGTCCCTCCCGCAGCGCCGCGGCCGTCTCCATCGCGTGCCGGGCGCAGGCGTCCATATTCAGGTACTGCCACTCCGCGAACCTGCCGCAGAGAACGATGCCGCTCTTCTCGATGAACCCTCGTGCGATGGCGAGATTCTTCGCGTAGCCGAGGTCGTTGACGACGTACGCGTGTTTCCGCCGGGCCACGTCGGTCAGACAGACGTCCCCGCGCTGGAAGAATCCCTCCCGCGCGAGACCTGCGGCGACGTGCTCCACGAGCTCCCCGTCCGTCATCTCGAACGTCCCGTCGCCACGGTTCGCGGTGATCTCGGCTACCGCGCACGACATCCCCTGGGGGACAGAAGAGTCCCCGAAGTAGTCGTAGAAGCAGACCCGGTGGAACCGGTGCTCCGACTGGGGGAGGTAGACGGCGAACTTGTCTGACGGCGACGCGCTGCGGAACCCGACCATCACGCAGATGAGCGAGTTGTAGCGGAGAAGGCGCGCGGCGCGGAGGACCTCCTCCGGGACGCCGTCGAGCGCATCGATCAGGTCGGGGAGGGGGATCGTGGAGACGAGGCGGTCGTAGCGTTTTTCGCGCCTGCCGTCGGAGACGACCCATGCCCCGCGTTTCCCGCCGACCGCCTTCACCTGGAAGCCCTTCTCCAACGCCCCGACGCGGGCCTCGAGCGCCCGGACGAGCGCTTCGATGCCGCCCCGGCGCGGGTAGTGGAAGTTGAGCTGGTGCGTGTACCCCTCCGTTTCGATCCCCAGCGCCGACTTCAGCACGTCCTCGAGCGGCGGTTCCGGGACGCGGCCCGCGACCCACTCGAGGCCGAGGAGTGCGGGGTCGATGTTCCAGATCTTCTCGTTGTACGGGATCAGGTACCGTTCCGCGATCCCCTTCCCGAACCGGTAGTAGCACCATTCCTTGAAATTGCTCGGCTCGGGAAAGGCGCGGGTGAGGAAATGGTAGAGACAGTCGTAGACGTCATCTTTCGGAAGGGCGGCGAGGTCGTTCTCGAACGGGTACTTGACGAAACGCCCCTTGAACAGGATCCGGTTGTTTCTCCGGTAGCGGACGGCGTTGCCGCCGAGGGCGCCGAGGAGGTAGTCGAGGGCCTCCCGGTCGCGCGAGAAGAGGATGTGACCGCCGTAGTCGTACGAGAACCCGTTTCGGACGACGGTGCGGCAGAGCCCGCCGCACGCCGCGTCGGCCTCGAGGATTTCGCAGCCTTCTCCGAACAGGTCGGCGAGCGCGAGTCCGGTGAGTCCGCCCCCGAGGATGCCGAGCGTCATCGCTCCCCCTCTCCGGCCCGCCTCGTCGAGCGCGCCTTCATCGCCCGCATCTTCAGGTACGAGGTCACAAGGTGGTCGAGGATCATGTGAAAATCCTCCACTGGGCCGTACTCGCCGGCGGGCGTCTCGAGGTGGACGGAGAGACCGGCGATCGTCCGCATCCTCCCGCCGTTGAACCCGGTGATCGCGACGGTGCGCGCGCCGCGGAGGCGGGCGTACTCCAGGGCCTGCACGACGTTCGGCGAGTTGCCGCTGGCCGAGATTCCGATCACCACGTCACCCTCCCGAAGCAGCGGCTCGAGCTGGGCGACGAAGACCCGGTCGTAGCCCTCGTCGTTGGCGAGGGCGGTGATCAGGGAGACGTTGTCGGCGAGGCTGAGCGCCCTGAACGGCGTCTCCCCTTCGACCCGCGCCCCCTTCCCGAGATCGTTGGCGAAGTGCGACGAGGTGGCGGCGCTCCCTCCGTTCCCGATGAAGAACACCTGCTTCCCCTCCGCCCGCGCCTCCTCGAGCAGGTCGGCGAAGCGGGCCACCGCCTCGAGGTCCAGTTGCGCGAGCAGGGACGCGAGGTAGTCGAGGTACCCCCTGGCGTAGGCGGCGCAGGAGGCGGATTCCATGAATAGTTTCTCGAGGGTGTTCATCCGCTATTCTCCTATGTAGATGATCCTGGACCCTTGCGGCTCGTAGCCGATCTTGATCTCCAGGAGATCGTGCAGCGCCCGGCGCACGCGGCCTTGGTTCTGCGGTTCGACGTAGAAGAGCAGAAACCCGCCGCCCCCCGCGCCGAGGAGCTTTCCCCCGAGCGCCCCGGCCGCCATCGCCTTCTCATAGCAGGCGTCGATCCCGGGGTTCGTGATGCCGCCCGCGAGCTCGCGCTTGAGGACCCAGTTCGCGTGGAGAAGCCTGCCGAGCTCATGCAGGTTTTTCCCCGCCGTGAGCACGGCGGAGGCCTTGGGCACCATGTCGCGCATCCGTTTCAGGACCTCGATCTTCCTCGTCGTGTCGCGGCGCTGCCCCCGGAGGATCTTCGACGCGGAGCGCGTCCATCCGGTGAAGAAGATCAACAGGTGGGAAAAGAGCGCCTCGCGGATCTCCGGCGCGCAGATGACCGGCTCCACGTACACCGACTCGTCGCTGTTGAAGGTGATCTGGCGCAGCCCGCCGTAGGCGGCGATATACTGGTCCTGTTTGCCGATCGGCTCCTTCAATAGTTCGATCTCGATCCTGCACGCCTCCCTGGCGAGCTGCTCCGCGGAGGCGTACTCGTTCTTGAAGGCGTGGAGCGCGTTCAGCAGGCCGACCGTGAAGCTGCTCGAGGAGCCGAGGCCGGTTTGAGAGGGGACGTCCGCCATCGAGTGTATCTCGATACCGCCGTCGAGCTCGAGGAGCTTGAGCGCCTCCCGGACGATCGGGTGCCGGATCTCCTCGATGCGCCGCACCAGCTCGGTTTTTCTATAGCTCACCCGGATCTTGTAGTCGAAATAGCTGCTCAGCCGGTTGACGGTGATGAACATGTACTTGTCGATGGCGGTGCTCATCACCGCCCCAGGCGTGGCGCGGTAGAACGCCCCGAGGTCGGTCCCTCCCCCCACGAAACTGATGCGGAACGGCGTCTTGGAAATGATCATCTCTTCAGCCACGCCTCCATGTCCCTGATCCGCTCCTCTGTCCCGATGTCGAAGAACCGATGCGCGGACGGGTAGCCCGCCAGCGTCCCCTCGCTGATGAGCGCGGGGTAGAGGTCCCGCTCAAGCGACACGACCCGCCCGGGCGGGATCCTCCGGAGGACGCCCCTGGAGAATGCCAGCACCCCCGCCTCCACCCAGTCGAGCCCCGGGCCCGTGCCGTTCTTGTCGTAGCGGGCGACGAGGTTCTCCGGGGAGAGGGCGACGTTCCCCGCGACGCGCGTCGCGCCCGCGGGGTCCCGGTACACCGCGATCATCCCCTCCGTCTTCGCGCGGCGGAACGCCGCCTCGAAGCCCGCGTAGCGAATCGGGAGGAACGAGTCGCCGTAGATGACGAAGAAGTCGTCGAGGATCTTGTCCTCCGCCAGCTTCAACGCCCCCCCTGTCCCGAGGAGCTCGCGCTCCTGGGAGTAGTCCAGCTCCATCCCGATCGATTCGCCGCCGCCGAAATAGTCCCGGATGCGGTCCCCGAGGTGGCCGATGAGCAGCAGCGCCCGTCGGACCCCCTGTCGTTTCAGCTCCTCGAGCTGGTGGAGCAGGAACGGCTTCCCGAGGACCGGCACCATCGGCTTCGGCACCGTGAGCGTCACGGGCCTCAGGCGCGTGCCGAGGCCGCCCGCAAGAATGACGAACTGCATCAGTGCCCCCCGGATCCCCCCCCGGGGCCGGTTCGCCCCTCGGCGGGCTACGCCCCGGTCTCAGCCCCGGCTTCCGAGATACTGCCCCACCAGTTCCCTGACGCCTTGCCTGACCGCCTCGCCGGAGCTCCTGCGTGCGCGCCAGCCGAGCGCGGCGAGCTTTTCTCCGTCGAGCCGGACCTGCGGCACATCGCCGCGCCAGCCGCGCTCCCCGCCCGTGTACTCGATCGGGGTCCCCTCGAGCCCCGCCTCGCGCAGCACCGTTTCAGCGATCTCCCGCACGGTCGTCGCGCCGTCGACGGCCAGGTTGAAGCAGTTGATCTCCTCGCGTGCGTGCGTATAGCCGAACCACATCCCCGCGACGCAATCGGAGACGTGCAGGTACGGTTTCGCCTGCCTCCCGTCGCCGAGGACCGTGAGACGCGACGGATCCTTCTTCAGGCGCATGGTGAAATCGAACGCGGCCCCGTGCGTCCCGTTGATCCCGATGATATTGGCGAACCGGAAGATCCACGCCCGCATCCCGAAGAGGTGGCAGAAGGCGCTGAGCAACCCCTCGCAGGCGAGCTTGCTCGCCCCGTAGAGCGAAATCGGGAAGAGCGGCCCGTACCCCTCCGGGGTCGGGACGACCCGGGGGCGGTCGCCGTAGACGGCGGAGGAGGAGGCGAAGACGATCTCGCCGGCTCCGTTCAGGCGCATCGCCTCGAGCACCCGGTGCGTTGCGAGCGTTCCGATGCGCAGGTCGAGGCCGGTTTCGCGCGCCCCGCGGCCGATATCGGAGTTCGCGGCGAGGTGGAAGACGAGCCGGTGCCCCGCCATCTCCCGGCGGAGGCGGTCATCATCGAGGAGATCCGCCTCGACGAAGCTGAAGCGCGGGTTCGTTTTGTACGGCGCGAGGAAGTCGCGGCGGCCGAGCAGGAGGTTGTCGTACGCGGTCACCTCGTGCCCCGCCTCGAGCAGGAATCCGCAGAGCGCGCTCCCGATGAACCCCGCCCCCCCGGTCACGAAGATCTTCGCCATCACGCACCCCTTGCGCATACGCCGCCGGGGAGATCACGGGACGGATGCCGCATCCCCCGCATCCGCAACGGCGACGGGTATCTCAGCCCGCGCGCCATTCGTGGGCGAGGGCGCAGATGCCCGCCGTCTCGCCGTGGAGGCTCCCTGAATCCTGGTAGACGCGGATGCTGCCGCAGTCCTTGATCAGGTCGTGCGGCTCAATCCGCGCGTCCTCCGGGGCGACCCCCACGTCGAAGTAGTAGGTCCCCGCGAGGAGCTCGATCGCCGGGAAGACGAGGGAGACGGAACGTGTGCCCGTCCCGGCGGGAGGGAGCGGGGCGGATCTCGTCTCCATCACGACGATGCCGTCGCTGCGGTGGATCGCCGCGGTCACGCGCGGCGAAGCGATGCCCTCCCGCGTTACGGCGATGTCGATACGCGCCCGCACCTCGTCCCCGGTGGCGAAGACGTGCTTCTCCGCCCCGGCGGCGTCCGTGAAGACGATCCGTTCGACCGCCGCCCCCCCGCTCCCCCAGCGCTTCCCGTCCGCGGGGGGGCGGAACGTTTCCCCCGCCGCCGCGCGCGCCCGCTCGGCCATCGCGATGCGCCGCTCGTCCTCGTGCGCGGTCAGGAGCTGGTAGTCGTGGATCACCTTCTCCGGGTCGCCGAGGCTCACGATCCGCCCCTCGTGGAGGAGCATCACCCGGTCGGAGAACTGCTTGACGTCCCCCATGCTGTGGCTGACGAAGACGATCGTCTTCCCGACGCCCTTGAGCCGCCGGAAGACGTCGTAGCATTTCTGCTGGAAGCTCGCATCCCCCACCGCGAGCACCTCGTCGATCAGGAGGATATCGGCGTCCACCATGAACGCGACGGAAAAGGCGAGGCGCACCTGCATCCCGGAGGAGAAGTTCTTCAGCGCCTGCTCCTGGAACCGCTCGAGCTCGGCGAAACCGATGATCCGGTCGTAGAGGCGTTCGATCTCGCTCCTGTGCAGCCCCATCACCGCGGCGCTCAAAAAGACGTTCTCCCTCGCCGTGAGATCCGGATTGAAGCCGATCCCCAGCTCGAGGAACGGGGAGAGGGTGCCGCCCAGCTTCACCCCGCCCGTGTCGGGGGCGTAGATGCCGGACAGGATCTTGAGCAGTGTCGACTTCCCGCTCCCGTTCTTCCCGATGACGCTGAAGAACTCCCCCTTGTGGACCCGGAACGAGACGCCCCGGAGCGCGCGGAGGGACTCGATCCCCGCCCCGCGGCCCAGCACAAGGCCGAGAAGGTGTTCGCGGAGGGTGACCTTCCGCTCCTTCGGGAGCGCGAATGTCTTGGAGACGTCGGTGACTTCGATCATGCGGCCTCAGATATACTCGGCGGCGCGCGGCGACACGCGGCGGAAGACGATGAAGCCCGCGACGAACAGCAGCAGACTCACGGCGAAGATGACCGCGTTGCCCGCCAGGAACGTCCGCACGCTCCCGGTGTCGTCGGCGATCCGCCCCTCGATCAAGACGCGCCTCGAGTACTCCACGATGAACGTCATCGGGTTGAGGTAGAGGAGCTTCCGGTAGCGGGGGTCGGCGATCTGCTCGATCGGCCAGAGGATCGGCGTCGCGTAGAAACCGGCCGTGATGAGGATCGTCCAGATCTCCGCCAGATCCCTGAACCTGAGGTACGCCACGCTCAGGAGGAACGAGATCCCGAGCACGATGAGGTAAAGCTCCGCGACGTACAACGGGAAGAGCAGGGCGTAGCGGCTGAACCCCACGCCGTCGATGAAAAAGAACGCCGCCACGATGCACAGATTGATCCCGAAGGTGAGGAGGTAGTTGATCGAGGCGCCGACGACGGCGATCGACCGCGGGAAGTATATCTTGCTGATGATATGGGACTTGCCCAGGAGCGACTGGATCCCGGCCGTGCTCGCCTCGGCAAAGTACCCCCAGATGAAGATGCCGAGGAGGAGCCGGTCGCGGTAGTGCGGGACGTCGCTGAATCGCAGCATCCTGCCGAAGACGAGGTACAGGACGGAGAAGATGCCCAGCGGCTTCAAGACCGACCAGAGGTAACCCAGGATCGAGGTGCTGAACCTGAGTTTGAAGTCGGTGAAGCCGAGCACCTTGACGAGCTCGAAGTACCTGGCGCGGCTGCTGCGCATATCGGGTCTATCCCGCCTCGCGGGCGGTTCAGAACAGGGACACGAGTATGTCAGAGCGCGACGGTGATGTCAAGGCAGCGGCCGTCGATGCGGGCCGCGTCGCGGCGGGGCGGTGATTTCCCCGAAATACCGCTGGGGATTTCCGCCGGGCGGCGGTAAAATAGTCATCTCGCCGCGAACGCACGAACAGGCACGCCGAAGGAGGAATGAAGATGAAGCAGCGCCTGCGGGGTTTCGCCGTCTCATCCGGCATGCGGACCGTCGTCCTCGGCCTCTGTCTCCTCCTGCCCTCCTGCGCCCTTCTCCACGCGCCGCTCCCGCCCGGGGGGGAGGTGACCATCAGCTACCGCGACGTCCGCGCAGGGGAGGACGAACTGCCGCCGCTCGAGACGAAACTCGCGGTCTCCGTCGACGGCGTTTCCGCGGGGGAGAGCGACGCGGCAGACCGGTATCGCACGAAGACGCTGCGCATCCGCGTGGCCCCGGGCCCGCGGCGCATCCTCATCGAGGGGATGGCGTTCAGGAACGGGGCGTGGGAGAGGCGCACGGCGTCCGGCGGGCACCTGTTCGACCACCGGCTGGAGAAGACGGTGGATCTGGCGGACGGCGGGAAGACGGCGATCACCTTCCTCGTCCCCGACCGGAAGGAGAAGATCGTCATCCGGCTCGGCGACGTGCCGCCGACCCCGGTTCAGCCGGGGGGCGACGAGGAGAGCGCGTCCCGGTAGGCCGCGAGCGTCGCGCGGACGGTGGCGGTCCAGGTGAACCGTTTCGCCCGCAGGAGTCCCCGCGCGACGAGTTCCCGACGTTCCCCCTCGTCGTCGAGCAGCCTCCGGATCGCCGCGGCCGTCGCGGCGGCGTCGCGCGGGGGGACGAGGACGGCGGCGTCGCCGGCGACCTCGGGCAGCGACGCGGCATTAGAGCAGACGACCGGGACCCCGCACGCCATCGATTCGAGCGGCGGGAGGCCGAACCCCTCGTAGAGCGCGGGGAAGACGAAGAGGCGGGCCGCGGAGTAGACGGCGGGGAGTTCGTCGTGCCCGAGGTAGCGGATCCGCCGCACCGCGCCCGCCAGATCCGGCGCGGCGATCGTGCGCTCGATCCTCTCGGTTTCGTTTCGCCAGCCGTCCCCGCCCACCAGCACGAGCGGCGGGACCTCCCCGCCCCCCTCCCGGAGGAGCCGGTACGCCTCCAGCAGCGTCCCGAGGTTCTTCCTCGGCTCGATCGTCGCCACGCAGAGGATGAACTCCTGCGGGAGACCGTGCCGCCGCCGCGCCGCCTCGATCTCGTCGGGCGGCCGGCGGCTGAAACGCCCGTCCACGCCGAGGTGCGTCACGCGCACGCGCTCGGCCGGGTAGCCGTAGACCTCCGCCAGCTCCCGCTTGGTGAACTCCGAGTCCACCAGCGCCATCTGGATGCGCGCGAGCGTGCGGGGAACCTCCGCGTTCAGGAAGGCGGCGTTTTTCGGCTCCGCGCAGTCGGGTATTCGCGCGTAGGCGAGGTCGTGGATCGTGGCCACCGCCGCGGCGTTGCGCAGGGGGCGGGCGACGAAGCTCGGGAAGTGGAACAGGTCCACGGGGCCCGTGAACAGGTCGGCGGGCGGCCAGCCGGCGGTTCTCCAGAGGAGGCTGATCCCCCGCGCCGGGACGAGCCCGCGGCGCACAAGACGGAAATTCGGCGATTCCGGCAGGCCGAGCCCGCCGCCGCACCGGCCGAAGGCGAGGCCGACGAACGAGTCGGACGGGCTGAGAAACGGGAGGTGCCGCGCGAGGTACCAGGCGTACTGTCCGACGCCGGTGCGTTCGCGGCAGGCCGGCTGGAGATCGAGTGCCACGCGCACGAAGGTTCCCCCCCCGGCAGACGCGGGCGGCCGGCCGGCTAGCGGACCACCTTGAAGGCGGTCTCCGCGAGGTTGCCGGACCATTGCCCCGGGTCATCGACGTTTCGCAGGGCCCGCACGGCGAGCAGATAGAAGGTGTAGGAGCCGGGCGGGGCGGTGCGCGGGATGGCGAGGTTCGCGAGCACGCCCGAGGGGGGGACGTCCGACAGGACCGCCTTCCGGAAGAACGGCGTCGCGGACGGCGTCAGGCCCCACGAGGAGTCGAAGTAGAGCAGCGCCCCCCGCGGCGTCCGCACCGCCGCGTAGCAGTCCACCCCGTTCAGGACCTGGTCGTTGCTCGGGGCGCACGTGTAGCTGATCGTCACGGAGGAGCCTCGCGCCACCGCCTCCGGGGCCGCGGCGAGGTCCAGGCGCGGCGGATACGGGGTGAACGGGAGGATCCCGTTTAAGACGGGCCTGAGCGTTTCGTACCACTCCGGCGCCATCGCGTACCGGTACCCGTTGTCGTTGGGGTGGTTTCCCGACGCCTGGTCCATCGCGACCTTGGCCCAGTTCGGGACGTCCGCGAAGGCGGCCCACTGGTCCGCGTAGGCGAGGTCGAGCTTGGCGGCGAGATTCTGGACGTACCGTCCGTAGTAGAACTGCTTCGTGCTCTGGTACTGTTCGCGGCGGTCGCCGTAGGGGATCGTCGGGATGACCGTGGAGAGGACCGGGAGCACGCCACGTTTCCGGGCCTTGGATGCCATCTTCTCCAGGTTCTGCTGGATGGTCCTGGAGGCGACAGAATGGAAGATGTCGTTCGTCCCCTCCATGATCAGTATGCAATCCGCCCGGTATTCGTCCAGCACGTCGTCGATGCGGTTGAGGCCGTCGGACGTCTGCTCGCCGGGGTCGCCCTTGTTGAGCACATTGAACTGCTGCCCCGGGTAGTTGTACATCAGGATGCCGTTCAGGAACGCCGGGTAGCCGGTGCGGGGGCCGTCCGTGCTGCTCCCCCTGCCCCAGGTTATGCTGTCGCCGAAGGCGATGACGGTGCGCGTCCCGGCGTCGGCGCGGAACGCCCCCGCCGATCTCGTCCCCTCGCACGCCGCCTCTCTCGTTGGTCTCGCGGCGTCGACGAGGTCCTTCAGGCGCCCGGAGGCGCCGATGCCGCCCGCCTCCCGCCAGGCGAGCGCGGTCTCCGGCGGGAAGCCCGCGTCGAGAAGCCGCCCGGGGAGGCCCGGGGCGAGCGACGAGGCGCCCGGCGGGAGCGCCGCCGCGCCGATGCGCCTTTCGACATAGCGATCGCCGTCGAGCGACTGCCAGGAGAGGCCGAGCGTCCCGTCCGTTCCCGCCCGCGCCTCGGGGAGGATGTCGGGCACGCCGTTCCGCGCGTGCGCCCGGCGCGGCGGGCCCCAGCGCCCGTCGGTCCGCACCGCGTAGAAGACGTCCTCGAATCCCCCGTCGGCCTCCTCCGCCCACGCGACCGTCGCGACGCCGCCGGCGACCGCGATCGAGGGAAGGCCCCGGTGCAGCCCCGACGAGGGGCTCACCGTCTCCGGCGCGGACCAGCCGCTCCCGTCGAAGCGGGCGAAGAGCACCGCGCCGTCGGCCGCGAGCCAGGCCGCCGCGGGCAGGTTGTCGGGACCCAGGGCGAGCGCGGGGGCGCACCCGGAGGCCCCCGCGCGCGCCGCGATCGAGACCGCCCCGGGTTCCCCGTTCGAGACCGGGCAGGCGACGATCGTTCCGGCGTCGGGGTAGGCGAGCCACGCCTCCGCGGCGGGCGAGGTCGAGGGGGGCGCCGCGAAAAGGAGGGCCGCGGCCAGGCCGTATCGTGTCCTCATCCGTTCCTTCAAAACCGGTCTGTCCCGGTCAATTGAGCGTCTCCTTGACCTTGTAGATCGTCTTGTTGGCCACCTCGTGGTGCGTCCGCGTCAGCATCTCGCCGAGGAGCCCCATCGTGATGAACTGGAGCCCGCCGAGGAGGAGCAGCATCGCCACGATCAGGAGCGGGCGGCCCCCGATGCCGTGCCGCAGCACGAGTTTGACATAGGAGAGGTGGAGAAGGAGCACGGAGCCGACGAACGACGCCAGGAAGCCGAGGGAGCCGAAGATGCGCATCGGCCGTGTGGCGAAGCTCAAGAAGAACTTCACGGTCAGGAGGTCGAGGATGACGCGGAAGGTGCGGTTCAGCCCGTATTTGGACTGCCCCCGCGTGCGGGGGTAGTGGCGGACCTTCACCTCCGCCACGGCGGCGCCCATACCGGTGGCGAGGGCGGGGATGAAACGGTGCGAGTCCCCGTAGAGCCCGATCGCCGTGATCAGCTCGCGCCGGTACGCCTTCAGGGTGCAGCCGTAGTCGTGGAGGCGGCAGCCGCAGACGGCGGAGATGAGCCGGTTGGCGACCATGGAGGGGAGGCGGCGCAAGAGGAACGATTCCTTCCGGTCCGCCCGCCAGCCGCTCACCACGTCGTACCCCTGGTCGATCCCCTCGAGCAGCATCGGTATGTCGCGAGGGTCGTTCTGGAGGTCGCCGTCCATCGTCACGATGACGTCCCCGCGCGCGTGGTCGATCCCGGCGGCCATCGCGGCGGTCTGGCCGAAGTTGCGGCGGAACCGGATCGCCCGCAAATGCGGGTCGCGGCCGCAGAGCTCCTTGAGCCGCGCGAAGGTGTCGTCCTTCGAGCCGTCGTCGATCATCAGGATCTCGTGGGAGCGCCCGATCTTGTCGAGGACCGGCTTGAGGCGGTCGTAGAACCGCACGACGTTCGCGCCCTCGTCGTAGAGCGGGACCACCACCGAGAGGGAGATTGTTTCTTGCCGTTCGTCCATGGCCGCCTTTCGCACCGTGCAATGTGACATTATACCCGTTCGGAGGGGAGAATCAACGCGAATCGTTCGCGGACAGGGGCGCGCGACGCGGGTGAAAAGAGGACCCAGACGCTATTTCGATTTGCCTTCGCCCATGCCCTGTGCTACCATGCACCCGTGATGGGCACGCTGACTGAAATCAGGTGGCACGGACGCGGGGGGCAGGGGGTGAAGACCGCCTGCGAGTTCGTCGCGGTCGTCGCCATCCACAGCGGCAAGTACGGGCAGGGGTTCCCCGAGTACGGCCCGGAGCGTTCCGGCGCCCCGATGAAGGGGTTCACCCGGATCAGCTCCGACAAGATCCGCGAGCACTGCTCCATCTACCACCCCACCGTGATCCTCGTCCTGGACGAGAGTCTGATCGGCCCCGAGGACGTCTGCGAGGGGCTCGCCGAGGGCGGGTCGGTGATCATCAATACCAAAAACAACGCCTCCGCGTTCGCCGGCCTCTGCCGGGGCAGGATCTGGACGGTCGACGCCACCACGATCGCCCTCGACGAGATCGGGCGTCCGATACCGAACATGCCGATGGTCGGGGCGCTCCTCAAGGTGACCGGGGTCCTCGGCGTCGAGGAGCTCATCGCGGGGGTCACGCGCGAGTTCTCGCGCAAGTTCGATCAAAAGACGATCGACGGCAACCTGCGGGCGATACGGCGCGCCTATGCCGAGGTGAAGTGCGATGGCTGACGAGAAGGGGTCCCGGGAGCTTCCGCCGGGCGGGCTCATCCTGGAGGCCGGGAACGCGGTCAAGTACGTGACCGGCGGCTGGAGGACGTACCGTCCCCGCGTCGACAAGGGCAAATGCATCGACTGCCTCCAGTGCTGGCTCCTCTGCCCCGACTGCTGCATCGACGTCGAAGAGGGGACGATGGCCGGCTACGACTACGACCATTGCAAGGGCTGCGGCATCTGCGCGCACATCTGCCCGGTGAAGGCGATCGAGATGGTGCTCGAGACCGAGGGCGCCGGCCCGGCGGACGCCAAGGGGCGTTTCGGCTCGAAGAAGAAGGCGTGAGGCGGATGAACAAGATCGTTGCGCTGACAGGGAACGAGGCCGCCGCGGAGGCGATGCGCCAGGTCGACCCGGACGTGGTCCCCGCCTATCCGATCACGCCGCAGACCGAGCTGATGCACCGGTTCACGGAGTTCGTCGCCGACGGGCTCGTGAAGACGGAGATGATCCTGGTCGAGTCCGAGCACAGCGCGATGAGCGCCGCCGTCGGCGCCTGCGCGGCCGGGGCGCGGGTGATGACCGCCACGAGCGCCAACGGCCTCGCCCTGATGTGGGAGATCGTCTACGTCGCCGCCTCGCTCCGCCTCCCCGTCGTGATGACCGTGGTCAACCGCGCCTTGAGCGGCCCGATCAACATCCACTGCGACCACAGCGACACGATGGGGTGCCGCGACAGCGGCTGGATACAGCTCTACGGCGAGAACCCGCAGGAGGCGTACGACAATATCCTCCAGGCGGTGCGCATCGCGGAGCACCCGGATGTCCTGCTGCCGGTGATGCCGACCTACGACGGCTTCATCATCAGCCACACCATCGAGCGTCTGGAGATCGTCGAGGACGCTGAGGCGCGGCGCTTCATCGGAAAGCGGAAGCCGCTCCACCCGCTGCTCGACGTCGCCCACCCCGTCACCTACGGTCCGCTCGATCTCCAGGATTACTACTTCGAGCACAAGAAGCAGCAGGCCGACGCGATGGTGCGGGCCAAGGAGGTGGTGCGGGCGGTCGGCAGGGAGTACGGCGCCCTCACCGGGCGGGAGTACGGATTCTTCGACGCGCACCGGACGGGGGACGCCGAGACGGTCGCCGTCTGCCTCGGTTCCGCCGCGGGCACGATGAAGGCGGTCGCGGACACGCTCAGGGCGGAGGGCCGGAAGGTCGGGGTCCTCAAGCTCCGGATGTTCCGGCCGTTCCCGGCGGACGAGATCGCCGCGGCGATCGGCCGGGCGAAGAGGATCGTGGTGCTCGACCGCGCGGAGGGGTTCAACGCGGTCGGCGGCCCGCTCGGGGCGGAGGTGAAGGCCGCCCTCTACGGGAAAAGCTCCGCGGAGGTCGTCAACTGCATCTACGGCCTCGGCGGGAGGGATTTGAGCCCCGATCTCGCGCGGGCGGCGTTCGATCTCACCGGCGCCGGCCCGGTGCATCTCGGGGTGAGGGAGTAGGCGGGCCTTCAGGCCCGCGCACGGGAACCGACATGGCGATCAATCTGAAGGAGCTCTCGAAGAAGACGATTCCGCTCAGCCCCGGGCACCGGGCCTGCGCGGGGTGCGGCAGCATCATCACGATCAAGCTCGTCTTGATGGCCGCCGAGGACCCGATCGTCTGCGTCTCGGCCACCGGCTGCATGGAGGTGGTGACGAGCATCTACCCGTACACGGCGTGGCGCGTGCCGTTCATGCACAACGCGTTCGAGAACGCGGCGGCGACGTTGAGCGGGATCGAGACGGCCTACCGCGCCCTCCTGAAACGGGGCGCGATCAGCGGGAAGATCAAGTTCATCGCCTTCGGCGGCGACGGCGGGACGTACGATATCGGCCTCCAGTCCCTTTCCGGGGCGATGGAGCGGGGGCACGACCTGCTGTACGTCTGTTACGACAACGAGGCGTACATGAACACCGGGATACAGCGCTCCGGCTCGACCCCGTTCTGCGCGGCGACCTCGACCGCGCCGGTGGGGGCGGTGTCGACCGGAAAGAAGCAGTTCCCGAAGGACCTCACGAAGATCATGGTCGCGCACCGGATCCCCTACGTCGCGCAGGCATCCCCGCACCGCTGGCAGGATCTGATGGGGAAGGTGCGGAAGGCCCTCTCCATCGAGGGGCCCAAGTTCATGAACGTCATCTCCTCCTGCCACCGCGGGTGGCGGGTGCCGATGGAGAACTCGCTCGATGTCTGCAAACTGGCGGTCGAGACCTGCTACTGGCCGCTCTTCGAGGTCGAGAACGGCGTCTGGAAGCTGAACTACCGGCCCAGGCAGAAGCTGCCGATCACCGAGTGGATCAAGCGCCAGAAACGGTTCAGCCACCTGATGAAGCCGGAAAACCAGCCGCTGGTCGCCCTGATGCAGGAGGAGGTCGACCGCCGGTGGAACGAGCTGCTGTCGCTCTGCGGCGAGAAGACGGGGTGAGGGGAGGGATGGTCCAGCGCCTGCACCTGACGATGGAGATCGCCGAGCAGCCCGACGGCAGCTTCGAGGCGCATTGCCCCGAGCTCTCCCTCTCCGCCCGGGGCAGGTTCTCCGACGAGGCGATCGACCGATTGAAGGAGATGGTCTTCTCCTCGATGGCCGGAGGGTTCGACAGCAGCTTCACGGAGACCCGCCCGTTCGACTTCGTCCAGACCGTCCTCTCCCGCAACAAGGGCTGCTTCCTCTTCTCCCCCCCGGAACGCCAGGTGCATTGAGCCGCCCGGGTCGTCGCGTCGCGCATCTCTTCCACAGGTTTCGCGGCTCCTCCGAAACGCCGCCACCCGCCGCCGAAATTGTGCCTCCCCGGTGCCCGTTGTGCTAGAATCGTGCCGATCAGGCGCGGTATCCCCGGACGCGGCGCAGAACATCGCCCCCCGCGGGAGCGTAGATACCTGTGGACAGACAGATCGAAAGGAGATCGTCGATGAAACGGGCATTCCTGATCGGGCTCGCCGTCCTGGCGGCGCTCGCGGAGGGCTGCGCCTCGAGGCGGATGGGCGGGGTCGCGACCACCAGCTGCACGGTCTGGATACACTCGATGCCGGAGGGGGCGCTCCTCTACCTCAACGGCAACTACGTCGGGCGCACCCCGTACAAGTACACCGCGTTCAACCGCGGCGACTCCTCCGCCCACTTCATCGTCCCGGATCTGGCGGAGATACTGGTCAGGAAACGCGGCTACGACGACGAGGCGCAGGCGGTGACCGTCGCCAACTGCTATCGTCTTTTCAGCATCGAGAACGCGGGGGTGCGGGAGCAGGTCAAGTCGTACACGGGGAATCTGACGCTCTATATGGACGAGCGGGAGAGCGTCGTGGAGAGGGAGCACGGCAACGTCGTGATCGCCGCGCTCCCGGAGGACCCGAACGCGGAGATCTACCTCAACGACAGCCTCATCGGGAACGGGAAGACGTCGCTCCTTAAGCTCCCCGCGGGGAGCTACGTGCTCAAGATACGAAAACCCGGCTACAAGGTCTACGCCCGCGTGATCAGCGTGCTCGCCGACAACGATCTGACCATAACCGCAAGACTCGAGAAGGCGGCGGAGGCGGGGGACGAGGTCTCCTCCGCGCTGGAGGCGGAGCGGCTCCAGCTCAGTCCCGCCGGCGCGGAGTCGGAGCTCGAGGAGGACGCGGTCCCCGGCACCGTCGGCGGCGGGGGAGAGGAGGAGGCGCCGGTCCCCGGCGCGGACGAGGGGAAGCCGTGACGCTCGTTTTCGGCTTCCCCGCCGCATCGCGCGGGGAGGCGATCCGGCGATCCCCCGCTCCCGCCTGAGAGAGGGGCGCGTTTCAGGGGCGGGGGTTGAACGCGGCGATGCGCCGTTCGGTTTGAGCCTCCGAGTGTGCGCGCCGGCCTTCCGGCCCCGGCCGTCTCCGCCGGCGGGCCGAATTATTCTCCCCGAAAGGCGGAGGGATCGAAGCGGGAACCCCGCACGAACCGGATGCGCAGGCGCATCGGTGCCGCGGGATCGGGGATCCGGTTCTGATTCCCGACGCCCCGCACAACATCCGGGTTCGCACGGAGCCCCTCTTCCGGCCTCCGCACCCATATGACGATACAGGAAACGAAGCCGGTCGCGACCAACCGCAAGGCCCGCCACGACTACGAGGTGCTCGAGAAGATCGAGGCGGGGATCGTGCTGCGGGGGACCGAGGTGAAGTCGCTTCGGCAGGGGCGGGCGAACCTCAACGACAGCTTCGGCGTGATCGAACGGGGCGAGGCGTTCCTCTGCAACGCCCACGTGAGCCCCTACGAGTTCGGGAACAGGGAGAACCCCGACCCGGTCAGGAAGCGGAAGCTCCTGCTCCACCGCCGGGAGATCGCCTACCTCGAGGGGCAGATCGCCCGCAAGGGGCTCACGATCGTCCCCCTGCGCCTCTACTTCAAGGAGGGGCGCCTGAAGGTCGAGCTCGCCGTCGCGCGCGGCAAGAAGGCCCCCGACAAGCGCGAAACCCTGAAGCGCCGCGTCGCCGAGCGCGAAATCCGCCGCGCCATCAAGGGCCGAACCCACTGACCCTTTTAGCGCCAGCCGTAGCCGATTCCGGGCTCGAACGGGGAGCCGGACTCCGCGACGAAGCCGCGGGGAGACAACTGGTCCGAACGCTGGAAGTTCATGCGGATGACGACCGGCGGAGGAGCGGGCGCGGGAGTGGCCGTCGGACCGGGCGTCTCCGTCTCCGTCGGGCTTGGGGTGGGCGAGGGGGCCTTGCCCGATCTGAGGCCGATGCCGAGGCCGGCGCCCGCCGCCGCCGTGAACCCGCCGTTGAGCTCCGGCACGCCGCACTGCCCGGAAACAGTGCCTCCTTGCGCCGCGATCGAGCCGTCGCAGCGCAGTCCGATACCGTGGTCCTCCCCCGCGCCCACCGCGATGAACCCCGCGTGGGGCTCCGGCACGCCGCACCGGCCGCGGCCGTTCTGAATCGATGCCGCTGCGCGACAGAGCGCCAAGGCACGATCGTTGCGCGAGGGGAAGGGGAGCGGGGAACAGTGCGACCAAAGCGCGGGATGTCGTTGTAGAAAAGAACGGAGGAGCCTCAGGAGATCTTTTCCAGGACCAGCCCCTTGAGGTACGCCGTCTCGGGGACGTTGAGGAGGACCGGATGATCCGGGGGCTGGCCGAGCGCGTGCAGCACGCGGAAGGAGCAGCAGGCGTCGGCGGCGGCCGCGCGCAGGATCTCCCCGAAAAGGTCCGGCGGGATGTTGTGCGAGCAGCAGAAGGAGGCGAGGATCCCGCCGGGGGCGAGCAGATGCATCGCCCGGAGGTTGATCTCCTTGTAGCCGCGCATCGCGTCGGCCGCGTGGGCCTTCTTCCGCGCCAGCGGCGGCGGATCGACGACGATCGTGTCGAACCGCTTCCTCTCCCTCTGCCACGCCCGCAGGAGGTCGAAGGCGTTGCCCTCGACGGGGGTGACGTTCGAGAAGCCGTTCAGGGCGATATTCTTCTCCATCGCGGCGATCGCTTCGCGGGAGGACTCGAGCGCGGTCACCGCCTCCGCCCGCTGCGCGCAGTGCAGGGCGAAGTGCCCCTGGTAGCAGAAGCAGTCGAGCGCCTTCCCGCGGGCGAGGCGGCCGACGAGTTCCCTGTGTTCCCGCTGGTCGAGATAGGCGCCCGTCTTGTGGCCGTTGAGAATGTCGGCGAGGTACCTGATGTCGCCTTCGACGACCTCGACGGGTCCGCGGAGGTCGCCCGTGAGGACCTTCCTCTCGAGCGGGAGCCCCTCGAGCGCGCGGGCGCTCGCGTCGTTGCGGAGGACGATCCCCTTCGGGTCCAGGAGCGCGCGGAGGATGGAGGCGAAGAGGCCGACGCGGGAGTCCGAGCCGGGGATGAGCGACTGGAGCACGATCCAGTCCGCGTACCGGTCGGCGATCAGGCCGGGAAGACCGTCGGCCTCGGAGTAGATCAGGCGCAGCGCCCCTTTCTCCTCCATCAAGGGGCGCCGCCGCGCGACCGCCTCGCGGACGCGGCGCTCGAAGAACGCGTCGTCGACCGGTTCGTCGTTTCGCGTGAGAAGGCGAAGGGCGATCTTCGACCGGTCGCCGTAGAACGCCCTCCCGAGGAGCCGGCCGCGCGGATCGAGCAGGTCCACTATGTCCCCGGGCGAGGCGTTCTCGACCCGCGCGAGGTCGTCCCGATAGACCCAGGCGTGCCCGGTCGCGTACCAGGCGAACCCTTTCCGTTTGAGCGTCGCGGCGGCCCTCTTCATCGCCCGTAGTGTAGCGCAGCGCGCCGCCCCTGGCAAGGAGACGTCGTATCCAACGCGCTGGGGGTGAATATGTTGTGTCGCAGTTCACCTTTTCGGGCGCCCGCTCCCCCGCCGCGCCGGACGTCCGTGCACCAGCTGAAGACGCCGCGTGGACCTCCTCTCACGCACTATCCGCACGAAGGCGGCTGACTGTTTCAAGAAAAGCGCATCGGAACCAATCGTTGCTTCAGCCAATGGGACGCACCGGGTTGAATACAGCGTCCGCGCGGGTGGGTCAAACTGGCGCGGCGGGGAAGGCTGGGGCGGCTTGTCATGTGCCATGCTGGCACACGCGCGCGCCGGGGAGGAGGCGCGTGCGGAGAGACGGACCGGCCCCGGCGGCTGTTGTCGCTTGAAGCACAGGCGGTTATGAACACGCGGCGGCGTGGCGGAGCCCCTGGAGCCGGATGGCATGCGTTGTGCTATCCAGTAAGGCGGGTAGAGGGCGACACGAAAGGAGGGATGAGACATGGCACTGATCCGATGGAGGCCGAGGGAGGGTTTCAACCCCTTCGCCGAGCTCCAGGAAGAGGTGAACCGGTTGTTCGATGTCAGCTCCTCACGTTCGGGGGGCGAGCTGGTGTGGGCCCCTTCGCTGGACGTCTACGAGGAGAAGGACAACCTGGTCGTGAAGGCCGATCTGCCGGGCCTCAAGGAGGACGAGGTCGACATCTCGATCCAGGGCGACACCCTCGTCCTGCGCGGCGAGAGGAAGCAGGAGTCCGAGGCGAAGGAGCGCGGGTTCTACCGCTGCGAGCGCGTCTACGGATCGTTCCAGCGGGCGGTGACGATCCCGTACCCGGTGGATTCCGGCAAGGCGAAGGCGACGTTCAAGAACGGGGTCCTCGAGGTGAGGCTCCCGAAGGCGGAGGAGGCCAAGCAGAGGAAGATCAGGATCGAGGCGGAGAAGTAGCCGGCACCGTTCCGCCTGAAGATCGGGGCCCCCGCGCGGCGGCGCGGGGGCCCTTTTCATCGCGGGTGGCGCACGCGAGCACCGGCCCGCGGAACCGGGCGCGCATTCGGTCGATTCGAAACGATCGGGGTGGTGTCGCGTTCCGGTCTGGAACGGGTTGCGCGCATCGTCTATACTATACGCCGATGAACTACATGACGAAGGCATCGCATGCGCGCCTGACCGCGGAGGCCAAACGGCTGCGCGAGGTCGAGATCCCGAAGGTCAGCAGGGAGAAGCTGGAGGCGGCGCAGCAGGGCGACCTGCGCGAAAACGCGGGGTACGAGGCCGCCCGCGACCGGCTGATGCTGCTCGGCGCGCGCCTCGAGCAGATCACCGTCCAGCTCGCGGAGACGCGCCTCATCGAGGACCTCCAGATCCGCGGCGACGCCGTCTCCCTCGGCACGCGGATCCGCCTCCTCGACCTGGACGCCGGGGAGGAGATCGAGTACCGCATCCTCGGCCCCGCCGATGCGGACCTCTCCCGCGGGATCATCTCGTTCGAGAGCCCGCTGGCGCGCGGGATGATCGCGCGGAAGGTCTCGGAGGAGTTCCCGGTGGAGACGCCGGGCGGGACGCGCCGGTTCAGGATCCTCTCGATCGAGCCGTACCGCTGAGAGGCGGCCCGGCGTCCCTAGATGAGCTTCTTCTTCCTGAAGTAGAGCAGCATCAGCAGCGAGCAGACCGCCATCAGTATCCAGACCAACGCGTAGCCCCACAGCCCCCACTTGAACTCCGGTATCTCGAGATTCATCCCGTAGAAGCTGGTGATGAACGTGAGGGGCATGGCGAACGTGGCGATGATGGTGAGGGTCTTCATGATCTCGTTCAGCCTGAACGAGATGGAGGAGAGGTAGGCCTCCATGTCCGCGGAGATGAGCTCGCGCGCGCTCTCGGTGATCTCGTAGATGCGCAGGATATGGTCGTAGATGTCCTTGAAGTACGGGCGGTACTCCTCGCGCACGAACGGGAACCCGGGCCTGATGAAGCGCGCCATCAGCTCGCGCTGCGGCCCCACGATCTTCCGCAGCGTCACCAGACTGCGCTTGACGGCGAAGAGCTGCGCCTGGAGCGCCGGCGTCGGGTCGGTGAGGATTTGTTCCTCGATCTTCTCGATCCGCTCGCTCAGCGTGTCCATTATGGGGAAGTAGTTGTCGACGAGCGCATCGAGAAGGCTGTAGAGCAGGAAATCCGAACCGTGCTTCATGATGGTGGAGCCCTGTTCGCAACGCTTCCGGTTCGTGCTGACGCCGCGTATGTGCCCGTTGTGGTGGGTGATGACGAAGTTTCTGCCGACGAACAGGTCGAGCTCCCGGATGTTCAACGCCTCGTCGAGGTGCCTCTCCGTATAGAAGAAGCAGGAGTGGATCACGAGGAAGAAGTAGTCGTCGAACTCGTCGATCTTCGGGTGGCTGTGGGAGGCGATGCAGTCGTCGATGAGGAGCGGGTGGAAGCCGAAGTCGTTCCTGAGGATGGCGATCTCCTCCTCGGACGGGTCCTCGAAATCCACCCAGAGGAGGTTCTTCGGGTTCGCGAGCGTTGCGCAGAATCGCTCGCGCGGCACCTGTTGCACGAAGGTGCCGTCCTCGAGGTACGCCCAGGACGAGAGCATCGCCCCTCCTTTCAGACGCGCCGCAGTGTAGCGTAATGCGGCGCCTCGTTCAATCAAAAACGGCCCTCCGCGCGGCGCGACGCGCCGAGCTGGCCGCAGGCGGCCCCGATGCCCGCCCCCTTGCTCCGGCGCACCGTGACCGCGATGCACGAGGAGGCGAGCCACCGCTGGAATTCCGCGAGGCGGGACTCGGCCGAGGCCTCGAGGCGCGCCGCCCCCGCCGCCGCGCCGCCGGAGGGGGATCCAACCCCCTGCCCCCGCGCGGATTCGACCGCGGGCGCCGCCCCCTGCGCCGGGGCCGGGTTGTAGCGGATCAGGTTGACCTTGCAGGGGATGCCGCGGATGAGCTTCTTCAGGCGCTGCGCGTCGGGGAGGGAGTCGTTGATTCCTTTCAGGAGCACGTACTCGAAGGTCACGGGCCTCCCGATCGCGGCCGCGTAGTCGCGTGCGGCGCGGAGCAACTCGTCCAGGGGGTACTTTTCCGCCGGGGGGAAGAGGCGGCGCCGCGTCTGCTCGTCGGCGGCGATCAGCGACACGGCGAGTTCCGTGCGAAGCCCCGCGGCGGCGAGCCGCCGGATGCCCGGAACGATCCCGCAGGTGGAGACGGTGATGCGGCGGGGGCCCAACGCGGGGCCCCCCGGCGAGAGGAGGATCCTGATCGCCCGTTCGACCGCGTCGAGATTGAGGAGCGGTTCGCCCATCCCCATGAAGACGGCGTGCGTCGGGCGCTCATCCTCCGCGACGAGGCGGCGCGCCTCGAGGAACTGCCCCACGATCTCCCCCGCGGTGAGGTTGCGGCGGAAGCCGAGCGCGCCGGTCGCGCAGAAGCGGCACCCGACCGGGCAGCCGACCTGCGTGGAGAGGCAGACGGAACGGCTGTTCTTGAGGCGCATCAGCACCGTCTCCACCGCCTCGCCGTCCTCGAGCCGGAAGAGCCACTTCCGGGCGTCGCCCTCCGCGGAGGTCGTCTCGGCGGCGGCATCGAGCTTCCCGATGCGCGCCTCCCTCTCCAGCCGCTCGCGCAGGCACTTCGAGAGCGTGGTCATCTCCGCGAACGCCGAGGCGCCGTGGCGGTAGAGCCACTCGGCGATCTGCCTTCCGCGGTACGGCTGCTCCCCCATGGAGGCGAGGAGCCGCTCGAGCTCCGCGAAACTCATTCCCATCAGGTCGGGTTTCATGCGTAGCCGGCACGGTTCAGGCGGAAAGATGAAGGACGGTCATGCGGATAGTGTACCATCCGCCGGGCCGATCGGCGTGTCCGAGTGCCCCCCCCTGTGTACACGGCGGGTCTGGTGCATTCCGGGCGCCGGATATGCTACCATCTACATCATCCTGGGCGTGACGAGGAACCGCCGTGATTCGCGTGCTCTGTGCGATTGTATCCCTGATCGTTTCCGCCCCCCCGGCGCCGGACGCCGCCTCGCGCGTGGCGAGGGGGCAGAGTCTCGTCGCCCTGAAGAGATACGACGAGGCGATACGGGAGTTCAAGGAGATCCTCAAGGGCGACCCGATGAACGGCGCGGCGCTGTTCAACCTCGGCTACATCTACGGAACCCTTCTCGGCGACACAGCGACCGGGGAGCGGTACTGGAACTGCTACAAGGCCGCCTCCTGCATCTCCCTCGGCGACGTCGCGCTCGCGGCGGGGGACCTCAACGCCGCCGCGGTGCACTACGCCGACGCAATGAAGCACCTCCCCGAGAACGCGGCGCTGCACGAGCGTCTCGGGATGCTATGCCTGCAGCTCGGCCGGGAGCCGGAGGCGCTCCGGGAGCTCAAGGCCGCGGCGGAGCTCGAACCCGCCGACACCGCCCTCCAGCAGAGGCTCGCGCCGTACTTCTGGGCGAGCGGGGAGAAGCGGGAGGCCGCCGCCTGCGTCGAGCGCATCGCCGCCGCGAATCCGAACGACCCCGCCGCGAGGCGGAAGGCGGCGGAGATGTTCGGCGCGGCGGGGGAGGACGGGAAGGCGCTCGAGCAACTCGCGGCGCTCGCGGCGCTCGGGGCCGCGTCGCCCGAGGAGCGCTGTCTGCTCGCCGAGCGGCTCCTGCGGGAGGGCAAACTCGCCGAGGCGTTGCGGGAGCTCAAGGCGGGGTTCAGCCCGAAGACCCGCCCCCGGTGCGCCGGGATCGCACAGGCGCTCGCGGAGGCGCACGAGAAGAAGGGCGACGCCGCGGGGGCGATCGCGGTCCACCGACTGGTGATCGAGGCGGCCGGGGGGAGCCCCGAGGCGTTCAACGCCCTCGCGCTCGCCTGCCATCGGCAGGGGAAGCTCGACGCGGCCGTCGACGCCGCCTCGAGCGGGGTGAAGGCGTTTCCGGACAGCGCGGCGTTGCGCAACAACCTCGCCACGCTCCTCGCCCTCCGGACAGATTACCGCGGCGCGATCGGGGAGTACCGGAAGGCGGTCGAGCTCGACCCGTCGCTCGCCGACGCGTGGCTGGACATCGGGATCATCTGCCGCGACTACCTCGACGACCGGCCGGCGGCGGAGGACGCGTTCAGGCGCTACCTCGCCCTGAGGCCGGAGGGGAGGTCGCATCCCGAGGTCGCGCGGACGCTCGGCCTGCCCCTTCCCGCGCCCGAGCAGACGCCGGCGCCCGCGACGAAGAAACCGCGCGCGCGCCGTGCGCTCATATTCTAGGAGGCTGACGATGAAAGGCGGCGTCACCTGTCCCGGCTGCGGCGTCGAGTTTCCGGCGCGCATCGCGCCGTTCCCGACGGCGGATATCCTCATCAGGCGCCTGAAACAGGGGAGGGAGGCGGTCGTGCTCGTGCGCCGCAAGAACCCTCCCCGCGGCTGGGCCATCCCCGGCGGCTTCATCGAGTACGGCGAGTCGGCGGAGGCGTGCGCCGTCCGTGAGGCGGCGGAGGAGACGGGCCTGCGGGTGACGCTCACCGGCCTCCTCGGCGTCTACTCCGCCCCGGACAGGGATCCGCGGTTCCACACCATCTCCGCGGTCTTCACCGCCGAGGGGGAGGGCGAGGCGCGGGCCGACTCCGACGCGGCGGAGGTCGGCGTATTCGCCGCGGACGAGCTGCCCCGCGAGATCGCATTCGACCACCGCCGCGTCCTCGAGGACTATTTCGCGAAAAGGCGCTGAACGCCGTTTCGGCCGCTCCTCGGGGGGCCGCCATTCTTTCGCGGGGAACGCTCGTCTGCGACGGTGCGGTCGTGGAGGCGCGGCAAGGGAGGCGACCATGCGCGATCGTCTTCGATGGACCCTCCTCGGCGCGCTTCTTCTCGGCTGGACCGCGGCGTCGGGGCAGGTCGACACGTCGCCCCCGGCAGACCCGGTGCGGCTGGTCTTCGTGCACCACTCCTGCGGCGACCAGTGGCTCAATACGGGCAACGGGAACCTCGGGGATACGCTCGGCCTGAACAACTACGTCGTCCGGGACACCTACTACGGGTGGGATGCGCCGTACAATCCGGATATCGGGGATCAAACCGATACGACGGACTGGCCGACATGGTTCGCCGACACGACGATCCAGGGAAACGGCGTCGCGCGGCGGGACAACATCATGGGGGCGCTCTACGCGACGAACAGTCAGCACGCCTCCTACACGGCGATCGACGACCCGGGCGGGGAGAACGAGATCGTGATGTTCAAATCCTGCTACCCGTGCAGCGAGGTGGGCGAAAGCATCGCGGATGAACAGGCGGTCTACGACAGCCTCCTGCCGTATCTCGCCTCCCGGACCGACAAGCTCTTCATACTCGTCACGCCCCCCGGCGAGACGGTCGTGTCGAGCTGGTCGCGTACGCAGCAGCTCTGCGACTGGCTCTGCGACGAATCCTCCGGGTGGCTCGCGGGATACCCCCACCGCAACGTCGCCGTGTTCGACTTCTACACCGTCCTCTCGGAGTTCGACGCGCACCACCGCGTGCACGAGGGGGGGATCCAGCATTGCGCCAGTCCCTCCGCCGACGGTGTTTCACCGTACCACAACGGGGACGACCACCCGAACGCCGCGGGGAACCAGAAGGCGACCGATGAGTTCGCGCCGCTCCTGAACCATTTCTACCACCGGTGGCGGGATGAGCCGGGCGGCCTGCCGGTGCGCCTGAGCTTCCAGCCCGCCCCCGCCGCGGTCCCTCCGGGGTACCGGCGGGACTCCGGGGGGCCGTATGGGGTTTACGGGGGGTACGAGTACGGGTGGCGCTAACGCAGCGCCGCGACGCTTCTTCGCGGCGCCTGATCTGTTCCGGCGAACGCGGGGATACGGGGTCTGCGCCCGTGCGGGGGCCGGGGAGGATCGGCCGTGAAAAGAAACGTCTGCATCCTGTGCGGCGCGTCGATTGTTCTCGCCGCCGGTCCGGCGCGGGCGCAGGGGCTGATCGTCGACCACACGTGCGCGGACCTGTCGCAGGTGCCCGCGGAGTACATCGCCGCGGCGCAGTCGAACCTCCGGGTGCACTACGCCCACCGGTCGCACGGCAGCCAGATCACCGTCGGCCTCGAACGGATAGAGGCAACCACCGGCCCCTGCCGCGTCGCCATCGAAACGCAGAACCTTCCCGCGGAAACGGGCGCGCTCTGCGTATACACCGGGATGCCGGGCACCGCTACCCATATGAGAACGACTATTTCGACGGCATCCAGGCGCTGCTCGGCAACTGCCCTGCGCTCAACGTGTCCATCTTCTCCTGGTGCGACGAGCTGGAGACGTGGAGCGAGGGGCAGGTCGGCGAGTATCTCGCCCGGATGGTCGACCTGGAAACCGCCAACCCCGACGTCCGGTTTGTCTACATGACGGCGAACGCGCAGGGCGAGAACCGCACCCGGCACGCGCGCAACGAGCAGATACGCTCCCACTGCCGAACCTATGGAAGGATCCTCTACGATTTCGGGGACCTCGACTGCTGGTACGGGAACGAGCGGCACGCGGAAGGCGGTGTCCCCGTGGAGCATCCCGCGTACAACGGCGATTACGAGGGCACGCACGCGAACGAGGAGAGCTGCAGAAACAAGGCCCGCGCCTTCTGGTGGATGATGGCGCGCCTCGCCGGGTGGCAGGGCGGCGTGGAGCCCTCCGCCCCGCCGCTCGCGCTCAACGCCGGCACGCGGCTCTTCGACGGCGCGCACGACCGCATCACGATCTACGCCGACGTCACACCGTGCGCAGGATTCACCCCCTACGTGCGGTTCGTCTCTCCGGCCGGCGGGTACCATTATCTGACGAACGGCGGCGGGATCGTCCCCGGAGGCGCCGGGGAAGGGGCGCCGTACCTGAAAGGGCCGCGCACCGTCACTTCGCCCCTGTCGAATTACCGCGTGGCGTCGTTCGAGTTCGACAACGTGGAGACCGGTACCTACCGATTGCAGGGCGCGTTCGTCGGAGAGGCGGGGATCATCGGCGGACTACACTCGACGGACCTTGAGGTCGAGTGACGCGGAGGCGCTTCGGGCCGCCCGTGTGACGGATCAGTGGTTCTCCGCCATATACGCGCGGGTGGTTTTTCCTCCTCTCCTCCCTCGGACGATGGGGGAGTGGAGGCGTTCGCCGCGTGCGGGATCGCCTCCTCTTCCCCCCCATGGATGAGGGGGACATGTCGAGGGCCGGTCCGCGGCCGGTGTGCGGCCCGCCGGGACCGTGCCCGTCAGGCCAGCGTGACGCCGATCCGCGCGCCCGCGCCGCGACGGATGAGGAACTGGTACTGTCCGCAGACCAGTCCGTCGAATACAACCTCGCCTGTTTTTCCGGTGGGGGCCGTGCACAGCGTCGCGGCGCCCTTCCGCATCTCGACGAGGACGGAGCGAAGCGGCGTCCCCCTCCGGTCCGCCAGCCGCACCGTGCAGGCGACCGCCCCGTTGACGGCGGCGGCGAGAGAAAGGTCCACCGCGAGCCGGCCGTGCGAGAAGGAGCGGATGACCGGGCCCCCGGGCGGAAACCGGTTCGGCGTTGCGGGACCGGGCGCCCTCTTCACCCCGATGCATCGCGCGCCTGCGGCCCCCCTCCTCCCAACCGGTTTCCCGGCCGTCGGTGTGCGCGCGCCGGTTCTGTGCGGATACGGCGCGTTGGGTTCCGCGACCGCCCATGCGGAGGCGGGGGCGGAAACGGCCTCTCCGGACGGCGGCGCGAGACGGGCGAAGAGGTTCTTGATCGACGCGGCGAGCTCGCCGATGAAGGCCGGTTCATCTTCGAGGAGCGCCTGTCGGACCGCTTTGCAGACGCGGCGCGGCGGGCGCTTCAGGCCGGAGGCCTCGAGGCGCCGGACGAGGCGCGCGGCCTCCGCCGCCTCCGCCGCGCGAGCGGCACAGGCCCCGCATTCCGCGATATGCGCGGCGACGCGTCCCCGCTCCTCCGCGGACGAAACGGCCCCCTCCATCAGGGCGGCGATCGTTTCGCCGCGAGGGCAGGCGGCCGTCGTTTCCCGGCCGAGGCGCGCGCCCGCGGCCCGGAGCACGGCGTTGAACGTGTGGACGCTCCGCAGCAGCTCCCGGCACGCCGGGCAGGCGGCCGTGTGCGCCTCGACACGGCGCCTCCGGGCCGGAGAAAGCTCGCCGTCGGCGTAGCGTTCGATCGTCGCCTGTGTACAGCATCTCATCGGTTCACTCCTCTCCGCTCCCGTGCCGCGGGACCGTTCCCCCCATCCACCATACTAGTCGCCGGAATCAGGGAAAAGTTACAGCAAATCGTGCATCTTTCGTATGCCGGCCTCCCTCAGGATGCGGCGCAAGGCGGCCCGTGCGCGGATGAGCAGCACGCCGACATGGGACGCCACGACGGGGCCGAGGCCCGCCCTGTTCGCCACGGCGGCGATGGCATCGTAGCCGAAGCCGCGCATCCAGAGCGTCACGATCGTGCGTTCGAGCGGCGGAAGCGCGGCGAGCGCGCGCCCGACGTGCGCGCGCGCATCGCGCGCGACGGCCCGAAGCGATGGGGAGAGGAGGTGCTCCCCGCGCGGGAAGAGGGGCGCGTCGGGGGACGTTGTCATGCGATCGATGGCCGCGGGGTCTGCGGGCAGTTCCGGTTCTCTTTTTCTGTAGTAGTCCCGGCACTTGTTCCTGGCGATGGCGGCGACCCAGGTGGCCAGCGACGCCCTTCCAGAGAAGGACGGGAGCGAATCCCAGACCGCCTCCCAGGTCTTGAGGAAGAGATCCTCGGAGTCGTCGCGCGGCACCCCCGCGTCGCGCAACACCGACCAGACGAGGGGGGCGTGCGATCTGAAGACGCCGTCGAATCCGCCCGGGTCCATGCGTCCCCCTCCCGGCGGGCCGGCATCCGGCGCCACGCCCGTCTGATTCTACTCCCGCTCCGCATCCCACGGCAAGCGCCGCCTCCGCCGGCGGCGCATACGCGGGGCCCGCCGGGTTGGGAGGGGGGGATCCTGACCGGAGCGACGGGGCTGTCGCGATCCGCGGCGGAGGCGCGGCCTTTCTCAGCCGCATTGTCCCGACCTTCACCATCCCCATCACCCGCAGCTTCTCCCTCTCCCCTCGACTCATCGTCAGTATCCCCTCTCTTACGGCCACCCCCTCTCGGGGGGCCATTAGAGGGGATATTTCTAGTTTGGCCGGATGAGGACATTATCATTTTGGTGCGACAGCGCGGCATATAAGACTGTACTAAATACGCGTCGTATGTTAAAAAGCCCTTGGGGCGGCGCACGCACGGGGCATGCGCGTCGCCGCACGCGCCTTGGGCGGATGGCGAGGAAAGGGGGCGGGGATGAGAACGCCGATCGGCATCGCGGTTGCATGCGCCGTCGTTGCCGCCGTTGCGGTGTCCGCCGAGGAGGTGGTGTACATCGCCAACGGCTACGGGCACAGCATGACGCAGCCGGAATGGAGTTCGGTGATGATGCTGCGCGGGAGCGATCTCAAGATTCTCCAGACGCTCGTCCTTCCCGCATTCGACGCGCACTCGATCGCAATCACCCCGGACCGTTCGCAGCTCTGGGTGACCTGCCCGAACGGGTATCATCTGTTCGTCATAGACGCGGAGAGCTTCCAGTACATCGAGAGCCTCGATTTCAGCGACACCCTTTCCGAACCGATGGGCATTGCGGTGACGCCCGACGGGGAGCAGGTATTCGTGGCGATGCACCAGGACGACCTTCTGGTTCGGTTCGACGCGGACAGCTGCGCGCCGTTGGCGCCCGATCTGCATGCCGACGTGGAGGGGTCGTTCATCGTCTTCACCCCCGAAGGCACCAGATTCTGCCTTGTCGATCAGGGTTCCCGGAAGGTGAGGATCTTCCGCACCGCGGACCGCCGGCCGCTGTATACGTACACCCTCGGTGAGCACGGCGGACTGGGGGACGCGGCGGCGAGTCCCGACGGACAGTATCTCTACGTCAGCACGATGGACCACCACAGGATCGACCGGTTGACGCTGCAGGACCCGTGGATGATCACGCCGCTGCCCACCGACGGATTCACGAGGCCCCGCGGGATCGATATCTCGCCGGACGGGAACTACCTCTTCATCGGGCACTATATCCCGGATGCGGCCAAGGTTACGATGTGGCAGCTCGCCCCGTTCTGGGCTAACGTGGCCCAGGCGGATATCCCCTCCAACGGAAGGCGCGTCGTGAGGAACCGCGACTGCACGAGGATCTATGTCACCGAGCACGCCGAGCATGAGTGCCGCGCATACAGGGTGAACACGGGCGAGGAGAGCATGTTCCTCGACGCGGTCGCTGACCTGAACACGATCGAGGGCTACAGGGCGACCCCTGTCGGCGTGGCCGTGGGCGACTGGGAGCCGCACCGGAGGAACTACCTCAACCTGCGCGTGACACCGGGTTATCTGGAGGCGGGGGAGGAGGGCGTTCTCGGCTACGAATGCGGCTTCGACGTGCTCGACTTCAGGGACACCCCGGTCGACATCTACCTCGCCGCCGTCAGGGATCCGGTCGCCGTCAACCGTCCCTCGACCGTGGAGGAGGCGCTCGCGGGCGGGGAGGTCTGGTTCTACGGCAGCGGGATGGCGTACGCCTACACCGGCGCCCTGCGCGAGCCGACCTGGAGCGGCGTGCGGTTCCCCCCGACGGCCGTCTCGGGGACGCTCCCGTTCACCGCCGGCGGCGGGTGGAACGACCGTTGGGTCTTCGCCGCCGCCTTTGTGCGCGCGGGCGTGGGCCCCGTCCGGACCGACGGCATCCCCGTGGAGAACTCGAACATCTTCCGCCTGCCGTGATGGGGAGGGGTTTGCCCCGATAGCCACCGTCCCGCGGGCAAAAAAAAGCAGCCGCATACCGCGGCTGCTTTGATGTGCAGGAACTGTCCCGTCAGTTGACCGTCGCCTCCTCGGCCGCGGGCGCGCCGCCCGTGGTCGCAGGCGACTCCGCCATGCCGGCGTCGGCCGCGGGGGCCTCGGCCGCGGGGACGTCGGCCGCGGGCGCGCCGCCCGTGGTCGCAGGCGACTCCGCCGCGCCGGTGTCGGCCGCGGGGGCCTCAGCCGCGGGGACGTCAGCCGTGGGGACGTCAGCCGTGGGCGCGCCGCCCGTGGTTGCAGGCGACTCCGCCGCGCCGGTGTCGGCCGCGGGGGCCTCAGCCGCGGGGACGTCAGCCGTGGGCGCGCCGCCCGTGGTTGCAGGCGACTCCGCCGCGCTGGTGTCGGCCGCGGGGGCCTCAGCCGCGGGGGCCTCGGCCGCGGGGGCCTCCGGGGCATCGCCCGTCGCCACCGCTTCCGCGGTCGTTGCGGGGCTCTCCGCCGCCTGATCCTGGGCGACAAGCAAACCGCATGCGCACAGCCCCAGGACCGCCGCTGATACTGTGATCCAGCTTCTCACTATCTCATCCTCCTTTCCCGTTTCGATGAGATATTCTCTCGCGCTGACGAGTCGATCGTCGGGAAAAAGTATACCCCTGTTTCGCCGGCGTTGTCGACAAAAAAAACGTCGGCCCGAAGCGCCCCGGTACGCGCCTTCCCCGGGCGTCCGGGGCGTGTGCCCGCGCCGCCCCCGGGTCGGCTCAGACGGTGAGATAGGGGCGTATCCGCCGCACTATCCCCTTCCCGATGCCCGGGACCCGGTCGAGGTCGTCCAGGCTCCCGAACCAGCCGTGGGCGTTCCGGAACGCGATGATCCGGGACGCGCGCAGGGGACCGATGAGGGGGAGCGCCTCGAGGGCCTTCTGCGTGGCGCGGTTGACGTCGATCACGGGCGTCTTCATCGCAGCCCTTTCACCTTTCCCCGCGGCACGCGGGGGACCCGCCGCACGACCCCCAGTGTAGTCCCGCCCGCGGCGTGGGTCAACCGTGTCGCAGGCCGATGTCGCAGGCCGGAAAGAGGGCGATCGTCGCGTGCGAGGAGCGCGGGGAGGAGGGGAAAATGGGTGCCACGGTTGCGCCGGGCGGGTATAATAACGGCGATTGAAAGGAGCGGGGGATGCAGGAGAGCGGCGTGACGATCGATGAGAACGCGAAGGTGTCCATCCCCCGGGAACTGGGCATCCTCCCGCTTCGCGACACGGTCATCTTCCCCTTCATGATCACCCCGCTCCTCGTGGGGCGCGAGAAGTCGGTGCGGCTCATCAACGACTGCCTCGCGGGCGAGAAGATCGTCGGGCTCGTCACCCAGCGCGCCACCGGGCTCGAGGACCCCTCCGCGTCGGACCTGTACGCGTTCGGGACCGCCTGCAGGATCCACAAGATGATCCGCTACCCCGACCATCGGGTGAATATCATCGTGCAGGGCCTCCAGCGGTTCCGCGTGGAGCGCTTCATCCAAGAGGAGCCGTACTTCAAGGCCGCGATCCTCCCGATCGAGGAGGTCGTGGCGTCCGACATGGAGTTCCAGGCGCTCACCCGAAGCGTCTCGAACCAGTTCCAGAAGATCCTCTCCCTGGCGCCGCTCCCCTCCAAGGAGCTGCAGATGTCGGTGCTGAACATCACCGAGCCCGGCAAGCTCGCCGACTTCATCATCGCGAACATGGACGTCGAGCTCGCGCGCAAGCAGGAGCTCCTCGAGGAGCTCGACGTGAAGGCGCGCCTGAAACGGCTCCTCTTCATCATCGACAAGGAGCTGGAGATCCTCGAGCTGGGGACGAAGATCCAGTCGAGCGTGCAGAGCACCATCTCGAAGGGGATGCGCGAGCACTACCTGCGCGAACAGCTCAAGGTGATCCAGAAGGAGCTCGGCGAGGGAGACGAACAGTCGCGGGAGGTGCGCGAGTTCGAGACGGCGATCACGCGGGCGAAGATGCCCCGGGAGGTCGAGGAGGCCGCGCGCAGGGAGCTCGGCCGCTTCGCGACGATCAACCCCGCCGCCGCGGAGTACACGGTGTCGAAGACCTACCTCGAATGGCTCACCGGCCTCCCCTGGTCGGTCTTGACGAAGGACTCCCTCGACGTCCGCCGCGCCGGGAGGATCCTCGACCGGGACCATTACGATCTCGAGAAGGTGAAGGAGCGCATCCTCGAGTACCTCGCGGTGCGGAAGATCAAGAGGGACTCGAAGGGGCCGATCCTCTGCTTCGTCGGCCCGCCGGGGGTGGGGAAGACCTCGCTCGGACGCTCGATCGCCGCGGCGATGGGGAGGAGGTTCGTCCGCGTATCGCTCGGGGGGGTCCGGGACGAGGCGGAGATCCGGGGGCACCGGCGCACCTACGTCGGCGCCCTCCCGGGGCGGATCATCCAGAACATCAAGAAGTGCGGGGCGCGGAACCCGGTCTTCATGATCGACGAGGTGGACAAGATCGGCGTCGACTTCAGGGGGGACCCGTCGAGCGCCCTCCTCGAGGTGCTCGACCCGGAGCAGAACTTCAGCTTCTCCGACCACTACCTCGAGGTCCCGTTCGACCTGTCGCAGGTGATGTTCATCACCACGGCGAACATCCTCGACCCGATCCCGTCGGCGCTCAGGGACCGGATGGAGGTGATCGAACTCCCCGGGTACACCGAGGAGGAGAAGGTCGCGATCGCGCGCGGCTACCTGATCCCGCGGCAGCTCGCCGAGCACGGCCTCACCTCCAAGACGCTCTCCTTCTCGAAGGACGCCCTCCTCGGGATCATCCGCGACTACACCCGCGAGGCGGGGCTCCGGAACCTCGAGCGCGAGATCGGGGCCGTCTGCCGCAAAATCGCCAAGGGGGTGGCGCAGGGCCGGACCCGGCGGACGACGGTGACCCGCCCCCGGCTCGGGCGCTACCTGGGGCCGGTGCGGTTCTTCTCGGAGCTCGCCGAGCGGACCGCCGAGCCCGGCGTGGCCATCGGGCTCGCCTGGACCCCCGCGGGCGGGGAGATACTCTTCATCGAGGCCAAGCGGATGAAGGGGCGGAAGGGGCTCATGCTCACCGGCCAGCTCGGCGAGGTGATGAAGGAGTCGGCGTGGGCGGCGCTCTCCTACGTGCGCTCCAACGCCGTGCGGCTCGGGCTTCCGCCCGACTTCTTCGAGCGGAGCGACCTGCACATCCACGTGCCGGCGGGGGCGATCCCGAAGGACGGCCCCTCCGCGGGGGTGGCCATCGCCGCGGCGCTCGTCTCGCTGCTCGCGGGCCGGCCGCTGGCCTCCGACACGGCGATGAGCGGCGAACTGACGCTCGCGGGGAAGGTCCTCCCCGTCGGCGGCGTGAAGGAGAAGGTCCTCGCGGCGCGGAGCGCGGGCCTGAAGCGGGTCATCCTCCCCGAGAAGAACCGCAAGGACCTCGTGGAGATCCCGGCGGTCCTGCGACGCTCGCTCTCCTTCTCGTTCGTCCGCGACCTGTCCCAGCTTCTCGACCGGGTCTTCCCGCGCGCCCAGTCGAAGGAGCCGCCTCGCAGGCGGCGCGCGGGGGGCCCGGATGCCTGACCCCCGCGTGCGCAGGATCGGCCTCCTGACCGGGGGGGGCGACTGCCCAGGCCTCAACGCCGCCATCCGGGCGGTGGTCAAGGCCGCGGTCCACGACTACGGCATCTCCGTGGCGGGTTTCCATGACGGGTTCGCCGGGCTTGTCGAAAACCGCGCCCGGGAGCTCTCCTACAACGACGTGTCGGGCATCCTCACCTGTGGCGGCACCATCCTCGGCACCTCGAACACCGCAGACCCGTTTCGCTACCGCGTCGGGAAAGGGCGCCGGGCGGCCTGGCGCGACCTCTCCGCGCGGGCGATCCGCAACGCCCGGCGCCGCGGGATCGAGGCGCTCGTCTGCATGGGGGGGGACGGGACGCTCACCATCGCCCGGCGCCTGGCCGCGCAAGGCCTCCCCTGCATCGGGATCCCCAAGACCATCGACAACGACCTCCGCGAGACCGACGTGACCTTCGGGTTCGACTCGGCGGTCGAGACGGCGACGGAGGCGATCGACCGGCTCCGCACCACCGCCGAGTCGCACCACCGCGTGATGGTGGTGGAGGTGATGGGGCGCTACGTCGGCTGGCTCGGCCTCTTCGCCGGGATCGCGGGGGGCGGGGACGTCATCCTCATCCCGGAGATCCCGTACCGCGTCGAGGCGGTCTGCGACGCGGTGCGGAAACGCTCGCGGAGGGGGAGGCGCTACAGCATCGTCGTCGTCTCCGAGGGGGCGATGCCGCGCGGCGGCGGGCGCACGGTGGACCGGGTCGTCGACGGGAGTCCCGATCCGGTGCGCCTCGGCGGGATCGGCAAGGAGATCGCGCGCCAGGTCGAAACGCGGACCGGCATCGAGGCGCGCGTCGCCGTGCTCGGCCATCTCCAGCGCGGGGGCCAGCCGACGGCGTTCGACCGGGTCCTCGCCACGCGGCTCGGAACGGAGGCGGCGCGCCTCGCGGCCGGCGGGATCTTCGGGCGGATGGTGGCCGTCCGCGGGGGAGGGGTGACCTCGGCGACGCTCGCGAAGGCGACGGCGGGCCTCAAGCGGGTGCCGCCCGGCCACCCGCTCGTCAGGGCGGCGCGCGCGATGGGCGCGAGTTTCGGAATATGACCGGTTCACTGCGCGAGCGTTGCAGGGCGTTGCTCGCCGCCAATACGTCCAACCACGCGATCGCCCTCGGGCTGGCCGTCGGGGTCTGCGTGAGCTTCTTCCCCGTCTACGGCCCCCAGATACCCGCCTGTCTGGCCCTCCTGCTGATCTTCAGGAGCTTGAACAAACCGGCCGTCCTGCTCGGGGTCCAGTTCTCGTGGCTCTACCCGGCGGTGGTCTGGCTCGACTACCGGGCGGGGCGGATGCTGGTGCCGGGGGACTACTCGTGGGTCGTCTGGCCCACCCTCGCGGAGATGCGCCGGCAGGGCTTCGGCGCGGTGTGCGCACGCCTGGCGGTCACGGTGAGGGACCTGTTCCCGATGATGCTCGCCGGGAGCGTCGCGGCGGGGATCGCCGCCGGCGCGTGCACCTACCTCGCCGCCCGCGCGCTCCTGAACCTCTTCCGGAAACGGCCGGCGCCCGACGGCGGGCGGGCCGAATGCGGGGATCGCCACGGAGACTCGACATGACCGAGCCGCTCTCCTCGACGCCGCAGATCATCCTCATCGCGGGGGTGCTCTTCTTCTTGAGCGTCCTCACCAACCGGCTCTCCGAGCGTTTCGGCGTGCCCGCCCTCCTGATGTTTCTCGCGGTCGGGATGCTGGCCGGCTCCGAGGGGGTCGGCGGCATCTACTTCGACAACGCCGCCGTGGCCAACTTCGTGGGGGTGTTCGCCCTCGCCTATATCCTCTTCTCCGGGGGGTTGGACACGGACTGGCGGGCCGTGCGCCCCGTGCTCTGGCGGGGGCTGACGCTCGCCACGCTGGGTGTCGCCGTCACGGCGGCCCTCGTCGGCCTGTTTGCGTGGCTGCTGCTGGATCTGACGCTGAAGGAGGGGATGCTCCTCGGGGCCATCGTCTCCTCCACGGATGCCGCCGCCGTCTTCGCCCTGATGCGGGCCCGCGGCGTGGGTTTGAAAGGGCACCTCAAGCCCCTCCTCGAACTCGAGTCCGGGAGCAACGACCCGATGGCGGTGTTTCTCACGACGGCGCTCATCGGCACGATCGTGAACCCGGTCGGCTCGTGGGCGCAGTTTCTGCCGAGACTGCTCGTCAACATGTCGTGCGGGTGCCTGGTGGGCCTCGCCGTGGGCTTCATGGCCTCCTTCGCCCTCAACCGCCTGCGCCTGGAATACGAGGGGCTCTATCCGGTCTTGAGCATGAGCATCGTGCTCCTCGCCTACGGGCTCGCCGAGACGCTCCGGGGCAACGGCTTCATCTCCGTCTACATGTGCGGGATCATCATGGGGAACAAGGAGTTCCTCCATAAGCGCTATCTGATGCAGTTCCACGACGGGCTGGCGTGGTTGATGCAGATCATCCTGTTCCTCGCGCTCGGGCTCCTGGTCTTCCCCTCCCGCCTGCTGCCGGTCGCGAAACCGGCCATGCTTCTGGCGGCGTTCCTGATGTTCGTCGCCCGTCCGGTCGCGGTGTACGCCGGGCTCTGGCGGAGCCGGTTCACCCTCCCGGAGAGGACGCTCGTCGCCTGGACCGGCCTGCGCGGCGCGGTGCCGATCGTGCTCGCGACCTTCCCATTCCGGGCCGGTTACCAGCGCTCGGACATGATGTTCAACATCGTCTTCTTCATCGTGCTCACCTCGGTGCTTTTGCAGGGCAAGACCCTCATGACGGTGGCGCGGTGGCTGGGGGTGGACAGGCCCCTGCGCCCCCGGTTGCGCTATCCGATCGAGTTCGAGTGGCAGCCGGGGATGCACAGCCGGACCCGCGAAATCGATATCCCCGCCTCCGGCGCGGTCGTCGGGAAGCAGGTCTCCGAACTCGATCTCCCGGGAGAGGTGCTGATCCTCCTCATCAGGAGGGGGCAGGAGTTCGTGGTGCCGAAGGGGCAGACGCGGATCGAGGCGTACGACACCCTCATGTGCATGGCGAACGGGGAAGACCTCCGGAAGGCGCAGGCCGTGCTCACCGCCCCGGCGGCGCACGAGGAGGAGGGCGGCGCATGACGCCCGGTCTCGAGGCGCGGGTCGACGCGCCTTCGCGGCCGTCCGACGGGCCGGCCGGGAAAGATCCGGGGGCCGGGGGAAGACCCCTGCTCTTTTCCGTGAGCGCGCCGCGCGAGAAGTGCGCGGCGCTCCCCGGCGCCGCGTGCGCGCTGCCACATCGGCGATGCGAGGGAGTCCGCACGAATGCCGCGCATCGCGCGGCGCGGATGATGCCCCTGATCGCCCTGTGCGCCGCGCACGGGTGCGTCTCCGGGCCGCGGGAGGCGATGCGGATCGACGGGCGCTTCGACGACTGGGCCGGGGTCCGTCCGGCGTGCGTCGATCCGCGCGGCGACGGGGGGCACTCGGGCGTCGACTTCGGGCGGGTGTGGATCTGTGACGACCGCGACGCGCTCTATTTTCGCTTCGACACAGGGAAAGAGATATCCCTCCAGTCGAGGAACGGCATCGCGCTGTATCTCGACACCGACGACTCCGCCGAAACCGGCATTCCGGTCGGGGGGATCGGTGCCGATGTCTCCTGGCGCTTCGGCGCGCGGGAGGGGGTCGACCACCGCTTCGCCCCCGCGAGGATCTTCAACGCCTACGAGGCCGGCATGGTGACCGGCCCCACGGTGACCTCGCGGGAGCACGAGGTCAAGATGCGGAAGGACGCCGGCACGAGGGCCGTCCGATGGCTCCTGCGCGACGAGGGGGACGGCCGAGGCGACATCGCGCCGGACCAGGGCGCGGCGGGGCGCTACGAGTTTACGGGGGCGGAGGTCACCCGTACCGGGGCGCGCCCGCTCGCGAAGCGCTCGGCGCGGGACGTGCGGGTCGTCAGCAACAACGTCTACGAGGACAACATCTTCAACCGGGAGGCGGAATTCTCCCGCATCCTGAACGCGCTCGCCCCGGACGTGCTCGCCCTCCAGGAGATCAGGAGGCACCGCGCCGCACAGGTCGCGGAGGTCGTGACGCGAATGACGGGCGGCGCCTGGCACACGGCCGACCACGCGGACTGCTTCACCCTCAGCCGCTACCCGGTGCTGAGCGCCACGAAGGTCGCCGCCGGCATCGGCGCGCTCCTCGACCTCCCCGACGAAACCTATGCCCGCGACCTCTTCCTCGTCAACCTCCACCTCGGGGCCGGCACGAAGGACGAGCGCCGGCAGCGGGAGGTCGACGAGGTCGTCGCCGCGCTCCGCGACCTGAGGGCGCCGGGGCGCCCCGGCTCGCTGCCCCCCGGCACGCCGATCGTCATCGTCGGCGACCTCAACCTCGTCGGCCTCGCGCGGCAGCTCGCGACGCTGCTGACGGGGGACATCGCCGACGAGGCGCGGTTCGGGCCCGACTCGCCGCCGGACTGGGACGGCACGGCGATGACGGACCTCGCCCCCTCGCACCTCTCCGCCCCGGAGGCGTACACCTGGGCGAACTACCACCGCAGGGGGTTCGGTCCCGGCCGCATCGACTACGTGATCTACGCCGACTCCGCGGTGGCGGTGGCGAACCGCTTCGTCCTGAGCACCGACACGATGTCGGACGCGGACCTCGCCGCGGGCGGCTTGAGGAGAGACGACACCCGGACGGCGAGCGACCATCTGCCCGTCGTCGCCGACCTCGTCCTGCCCTGAGCGGGCGCGTCCGGACCTCCGGGGCGGGAGTTCGTTGTGCCGAAGGGGCGGACCCGGATCGAGGCGTTCGCCACCCTTATGTGCATAACGAACAGGGACGACCCGCAGGGGGCGCAGGCCGTGCCCGCCGCCCCGGCGGGGCAGGCGGAGGAGGGGGGCGCATGACGCCCGGTCTCGACGCGCGGATCGACGCGCTTTCGCGGCGGTTCAACGAGCCGGCCATCCCGGAGCCCTCGATCCGGAAATGGCTCGGGCAGTTCGAGGAGGAGGACCGCCCGGCCGCGCTCCTCCTGCTCGAGCAGATCACGTTTCACACCTACCCCGCCCTCATCGGGGAGTCGCGCCTCCTACACGGCAAGCTGAAGGCGGCGCTCTCGGCGGCGGGGTTCGACGGCGATGGGTTGCGCGACGTAGATTTCACGCGCGAGTTCACCTGCAAAAGCGGGGACATCATCTCCTACATCTACCGGAAGGCGAACCTCATCCCGACGGCCGATTTCAAGACGGTCGACCGGCTCGTCGAGGCCTCCGCGCAGGAGGAGGAAGGGCGCGGCGAACGGGCGCTGGTGATCCTTGACGACTACATCGGCACCGGGTCGCAGTTCATATTCCAGTTCGTCGCGAGAAGCCCGGAGGATATCCGCCTCATCGGGAGCTACAAGCGGGTCTTTCTCTGCTGCGTCGCGGTGCACGAGAAGGCGATCGAAAAGGGGTTCCTCCTGCGGCATGGGAGGATCGAGGAGGTGATCAGGCTCGAGGAGGAGCAGATCCCCGACGTGGACTTCGCGCCGGACGAGAAGCTGTTCCGCGAATCGCTCCGAAAGGTGGACTGGTCCAGGATCGAGCTCGTCCGCCTCCACACGGACGTCTCCATCCTGTCGGAGGAGAACGGCTCCCTCGACCGCGAACAGAAGCGGATCGTGGAGCGGTTTCTGAACAGATACGCGCTCAAGGGGTGCGAGGGCGCGACCAGTTTCCTCTGCGGGAGGCACGCGTTCTTCTACGGCGCGCCCAACGCCGTCCCGGCCGTCCTGCTGCCGCTCTTCACGCGCGTGGAGGATTTCACGGTCTACCCGGACGAGCACTACACCGGGATCACGTCGCAGATCATCGACTACGAAATGGGCGACGGCGGGACGTGCACCATCGTGCGCATTTAGCGCAGACGTTGTATGGAACCGCATCCGGGGGAAGAAGTTATACATTAAGTCGTCCCTGGGACGACTAAACGTATAACTGGTTACCCCGGAATGTGTTGCATACAACGTCTGTGTGATATACTACGCCGAAAGACGGGAGGACTAAATGAAGACCTGGCGGTGGGTGGCGGCAATGGCGTGCGCGATGGCGATCGCGGCGGCGTCGGCGCTGTGCGGCGCGGCGGGCGGGAAGCCGCCGGCGGTGGAATCCGACATCGCGGCGGTCACGGTCTACGCGGACCGCGCGCGGGTGACGCGCCGGGCGGAACTCGCCCTCGACGCGGGGGTGCAGTCGTTCGTCTTCGCCGGGCTCCCGGCGGGTCTCATCGAGAGCTCTTTGCGGGCGCGCGGGGAGGGCGCGGCGGGGGTGACCATCCTGGGGACGGAGATGGAACCCGAGTACCTGGCGGAGGCGCAGGACGCGCGGGTGCGCGAGCTCGAGGGGCGGATCGAGGCGCTCGAGGAGGACGCGCGCGCGCTCGAGGACGAGACGAAGGCGGTGGGGCTCCAGATGAAGTTCGTCGAGTCGATCGGCGCCTCCGTGCCCGAGGGGATATCGAAGGAGATGCTCCTCAGGGAGCCGAACCCGGCGGAGTGGGCCAGGGTGGTGGAGTTCATCGGCAGGGAGCGCGGCGCCCTCGCGCCGAAACTGCGGGAGGGGCGGAAAAAGCATCGCGATCTGATGAAGGAGATCGAGGCGGCGAAGAAGACGCTGGAGCGCATCGTCTCCGAGTCCCCGCGGGAGCGCAAGAACGTCCGCGTGACGCTCGAGGCCGCCTCGAAGGGGCCGTTTCTGCTCGAGCTCTCGTACGTGACCTGGGGCGCGGGATGGGAGCCGCTCTACGACGCCCGCGCCGAGCGCGCCGCGGGGAAGGTTTCGCTGACCTACTGCGCGCAGGTGCGGCAGGCGACGGGGGAGGACTGGACCGACGTCGCGCTGGAGCTCTCCACCTCCCGCCCGTCGGTGAGCGGAAGGCCGCCGGAGCTTGCGCCGTGGTACATCGGCTTCGAAAGGCCGCGCGCGGCCAGGATGATGGCGCTTTCGGCCGCGGCCCCGGTCCCCCTGGGCGAGGCCGCCGAAAAAGCGGACGCGGCGGCCCCCGCGGGCGTGCCCGTCGAGGCGCGGGTCGCCACCGCGGAAATCGGCCGCCGCGGCGAGGCGGTCACCTTCACCGTGAAGCGGAAGGAGACGATCCGGGGCGACAACTCCCTGCACAAGACCGTGATCGCGGAGTTCCCGCTCGTGGCGGAGTACGGCTACCTCTCCGTGCCCAAGCTGGCCGAGTTCGCCTTCCTGACGGCCGAGGTGAAGAACGAGACCGGCTTCCCGCTGCTGGCGGGGGCGGTGCAGATCTTCCTCGGGCCGGAGTTCGTCGGATCGTCCTCGATCGAGCACGTGGAGACCGGCGCGTCGTTCCCCCTCTACCTCGGCATCGACGAGGGGATCCGCGTGAAGCGGAAGCTCCTCGCGGCGGAGACGGAGAAGGGGCTGGTGCGGCGCCGCACGGGGTGGAGGAGCTTCCGCTACCGGATCGAGGTGGAGAATCTGCGGGACCGGACGGAGACGGTCACCGTGCTCGACCAGATGCCGGTCTCGAACTCCCCCGACATCGCGGTGGCGCTCGCCTCGGCGTCGCCGGAGCCGTCGAAGATCGCGGAGTGGGAGACGCCGGGGTCGCTCGCGTGGAGGCTGGAACCGGCTCCGAAGGAGAAGAAGACGGTGGAGTTCGAGTTCACGGTCCAGTACCCGAAGGAGAGGGAGATCGAGGGGCTGGACTGACCGTCGCCACGGAGCGCACGGAGACAGTGGCAGCGTTCTTCGCCGCGGATCCGCGGAAATCCGCGGCGCCGTTGCTTTTCTCCGCGTCCTTTGTGCCCTATGTAACGACGCGCATCCTGCAAGGAGATCCACGATGATCGTGATGAAGTTCGGGGGGACGTCGGTGGGCGGCCCCGAGGCGATGCGGCGGGTGCGCCGGATCGTCGCGGACCGCCTCGCCCTCGACCCGGTGGTGGTGGTCTCCGCGGTGGGGGGGGTCACGAACCTTCTCCTCGAGAACGCGCGGCGTTCGCGGGAGCGCTCGCGGGAGGGGATACGGCTGCTCGAGGAGTTCCGCCGCGTCCACGACCGGATCATCGGCGAGCTCGGCCTCCCCGCGGGGCTCGTGGCGAAGGAGTACACCCAGCTCGCCGAGGTGCTCCACGGCGTCTACTACCTCGGCGAGCTCACCCCGCGGACGCTCGACTACGTGGCCAGCTTCGGCGAGCGCGTCTCGGCAAAGATCATGAGCGCCCTCTTCGAGGCGGGGGGGATCCCGAGCCGGCCGTACACGGGCGCGGAGGCGGGGATCGTCACCAACGACGAGCACGGCAACGCCAGCCCGCTCCCCTCGACCTACGGGATCGTCCGCAGGCGGCTGAAGAGGGCGCGGAAGCTCCCGGTGGTCACCGGGTTCATCGCGCGGAACAGGCGGGGGGAGATCACCACCCTCGGGCGCGGCGGGAGCGATTTCACCGCCGCCATCATAGGGCGCGGCGTGGGCGCGCGGGAGATCCAGATCTGGACCGACGTGGCGGGGATGATGACCGCCGATCCGCGCGTGGTCAAAACGGCGCGCACGATCCCGAGGCTCGGCTTCGACGAGGCCGCCGAGCTGGCCTACTTCGGCGCGAAGGTGCTGCACCCACGGACGATCGAGCCGGCGGTCGAGAAGGAGATCCCGGTGCGGATCCTCTACACCTTCGCGCCCGACGCCCCGGGGACGCTCGTGGTGCGGAAGGCGCCCCGGTCCCGCGGGGCGATCCGCGCCATCGCCTGCAAGAAGCGCAACACCCTCTTCACGCTGCGCTCCACGCGGATGCTGGCCGCGCACGGCTATCTCGCCCGCATCTTCGAGGTCTTCAAGCACTACGCCGTCTCCGTGGACCTGATCGCGACCTCGGAGGTGAGCGTCTCCGTCACGGTGGACGCCGGCGCGGCGCCCAAGCTCAAGGGGATCATCGGCGAGCTCGGGAGGATCTGCACCGCCCGCGTCTTCGAGAACCGCGCCATCGTCTGCCTCGTGGGGGAGGGGATCGGGGAGACGCCGAGGATCGCCGGGAAGATCTTCAGCGGCGTCGGGCGCGCGGGGGTGAACGTGGAGATGATCTCCCAGGCCTCCTCCGCCCGTAACATCAGTTTCCTGGTCAAGGACGAGGACGCGGACAAGACGGTGCGCCTCCTGCACCGCAGCTTCCTCGAGAAGGGGGCGCGGGGATGATCGTCCGCGTCGGCTCCATGAACCGCGTGAAGCGCGCCGCCGTCGAGGAGGCCTGCCGCGAGCTGTTCGGGGAGGCGACCGTCCTCTGCTGCGCCGCCCCGTCGGGCGTCGCGGCCACGCCGCGCACGGACGAAGAGATGATCGCGGGCGCCGTCGCCCGGGCGCGCCGGGCGTTCGAGGACGGCGGGGCGGACCTGGGCATCGGCCTCGAGGGCGGCGTCATGCCGTCCCCGCACGGCCCGCTCCTCAAGGGGTGGGTCGCGGTGCACGACGGGGAGCGGGACCATGTCGGCGCGACGCCCGCCGTCCCGTTCCCCGCGCACCTCCTGGAGCGGGTGGGGGAGAAGGGGGAGCTCGCGCACGTGATGGACGCGGTGAGCGGGCGTGAGAACGTGCGCGAGAACGAGGGGGCGTTCGGCATCCTCACGGGGGACCGGATCACGCGGAAGGAGAGCTTCAAGCTGGCGCTCCTCTGCGCCCTCGCCCCGATCGTGAACCGGGGGCTGTACGAAGAGGGACCCTCGGGGGCTTGAAGGTTGCCCGTGTTGTGTGTCGCGCGTGCGCCGACGCGCTCCACGCCCACACGCCGACGCGTGCGGCGCCAGCCGGGATAGCGCGTCTCGAATCGGGTTCACAAGGAATCTGGGATAATGCCCGGAATATACTGGGGCGGCCTCGTCAGCATGGTCGTCTTCTACCTCGCCGTCTTCTGGGTCGGCGTCTATTTCCCCCAGAAGAAGGACTCGGGGAGCACCGAGGACCTGATACTCGCCGGGAGGAGGATGCCGCTCTGGGTCGCCATCTGCACGATGACGGCGACGTGGGTCTGCGGCGGGTACATCAACGGCACCGCCGAGAACATCTACAAGAACGGGATCACCTGGGGGGCGCAGGCGGGGCTCTGCTACTCGATCTCGCTGATCCTGGGCGGGCTCTTCTTCGCCAAGATCATGCGCCGCCACGGCTTCACCACGCTCCTCGACCCGTTCGAGCGGCGCTTCGGGAAGGCCGTGGCGGGGATCCTCTTCTTCCCGGCGCTCGCGGGGGAGGTATTCTGGAGCGGGGCGATCCTGATGGCCCTCGGTTCGACCTTCGGCACCATTCTGAACCTCGACCTCGCGACCTCCATCATCCTCTCCTCCGGCATCGTCATCGGCTACACCGTCGCGGGGGGGCTCTGGGCGGTGGCGTACACGGACGTGGTGCAGCTCGCCCTCATCTTCATCGGCCTCGTCGCCGCCATCCCGTTCGCCGTCGGGCACGTGGGGGGATGGGCGGGGATGGTCGAGCGCTACCACGCGATGGGGGGGACGTTCACCTCGATCCTCCCGCCCGTGCGCGACATCGCGCACAGCCGGGGGTGGACGGTCCCGCAGGTATGGAACTGGTGGGACTGGTCGCTCCTGCTGATGCTCGGCGGGATCCCGTGGAACGTCTACTTCCAGCGCGTCCTCGCCGTGCCGAACGCGCGGGTCGCCCGGAACTTCTCCGTCTATGCCGGCTTCCTCTGCGCGCTCGCGGCGGTGCCGCCGGTCATCATCGGCATCATCGGGAGCGTCTTCCCGTGGAGGACGCTGGAGCTCGGCATCGACTACCCGGCGATGGTGCTCCCGTACGTGCTCCGCTACCTCACCCCGTACTGGGTCGGCGTCCTCGGCCTCGGGGCGGTCGCGGCGGCGGTGATGTCGTCGGTGGACTCGTCGTTCCTCTCGGCGTCGGCGATGTTCACGTGGAACTGGTACCGGCGGATACTGAACCCGAACAGCAGCGAACGGTCGCTCCGGGTCGTGCTGCGGATTTCCACCGTCGCCGTCGGCGTCGCCGCGACGGTGATCGCCCTGAAGGTGAGGAGCGTGCAGGCGCTCTGGTACCTGTGCAGCGACTTCGTCTATGTGATCCTCTTCCCGCAGCTCGTGGCGGCCCTCTTCTGGAAGAGCGCCAACCGCGCCGGTTCGATCGCGGGGCTCGCCGTCTCGCTGGTTCTGCGCTTCGGCGGGGGGGACCCGCTCCTCGGGATCCCGCAGTTCATCCCGTACCCGTGGTGGGACCCGGCCTCGGGGACGCTCTTCCCGTTCAAGACGATCGCGATGCTGTGCGGGATGGCGGCGATCCTCGCCGTGTCGAAGGCGACCGCCCGCGTCTGCCCCCCCCGCCCGCTGGGGTCGAATCCCGGCTCTTGAATTCCCCTTCCGCGCACGCCGTCCCGGGGGATGCCGGATTCCCGAAGATTCAGGATCCGCCCCCGCGCAGGTTGATCCAGAACGAGGCGAGGAAGTAGTAGATCGGGTAGGCGAGGGATGCGCGGACGATGAACGGGTCCGCCCGCTTCGCGGTGAAGACCAGCCAGAGGATCGAGAGCCCCCAGAGCACGGTCAGCGGCGCGGTCAGGAGCCGCAGCGGCTTGGTCTTGAACGGGTCGATGTACTTGACCGGGACGAAGACCATCGCCGAGAAGAGGAGCACGATCGCGAGATTGAACGCCTTCCCGCAGCCGAGCAGGTACAGGTAGAAGACCACGACGTTCCAGTAGCTCGGGAAGCCGGTGAAGAAGCCGTCGTCGGTCTTCGCCCGCTCCTGGCAGAAGCCGTAGGCGCTCGCGACGACGGGGACGAGCGCCCACGCCCACTGCCGTTCGGGGAGCATCTCGGCGACGGCGAGGATGAGGGAGGGGACGAGGACGAAGTTGAGGAAATCGACGATGTCGTCGAGCCGCCTCCCGTTGAACTCCGGGAGGAGCCGCCGGGTCTCGAAGCGGCGGGCGAGGGGGCCGTCGGTGGCGTCGATGATCGTCGAGAGGGTGAGGAGGAGGAACGCCTGGCGGGGGCTCCCGTCGAGCCAGGCGCGCACGGCGAAGAACCCGGCCGCCAGGCCGAGCGCGGTGTACGCCTGTACGCCCCAGGCGATCAGCTGCGCATTCATCGCAGAGACTATAGCATAAAACCGGCGCGGGACCCGCGGCGGGCGCCGCCGCGCCGCCGTTTCCCGCCCCCGCCGTCTGAAGACGCACCCGCCGATCGCGGTGTCTTTTTCCGCGCGGCCTGTCGTATAATGGACGCCGTCCATGACCGACCATCTGCACGACCTGCTCATCGTCGGCGGAGGCCCCGCGGGGCTCTCCGCCGGAATCTATGCGGCGCGGGACGGCCTCGACTGCATCCTCCTCGAGGGCCGGGTCCCGGGCGGCCAGCTCACGGGGATAGCCGAGATCGCCAACTACCCGGGGTTCCCGGGGACGGTCTCCGGTTTCGAGCTCGCCGAGAAGATGCGAGGGCAGGCGGCCGCCTTCGGCCTGAACATCGCGGCGGAGGAGGCGCGGGGGATCTCCCGGCGCAACGACCGGATCGAGGTCGCCTGCGCCGGAGGCGTTCACGCGGCGCGGGCGGTCATCATCGCCACCGGCGCCACGTTGAAGAAGCTCGGGGTCCCGGGGGAGAACCGTCTGACGGGGCGCGGGGTTTCGTACTGCGGGACCTGCGACGGCCCGTTGTTCCGCGACCGGCGGGTCGCGGTGGTGGGGGGGGGCGACACCGCGGTGGAGGAGGCGGTATTCATCGCGCGCTTCGCCGCCCGGGTGACGCTCATCCACCGGCGCAACGCGCTCCGGGCGAGCCCGGGCCTCCAGCGACGCGCATTCGGCGAGAAGAAGATCGACTTCTGCTGGAACTCGGTCGTCCGTGAGATACGGGGACAGGAGCGTGTCTGCGGCGTCGTGGTCGGGAACCCCGGGGAGGCGGGGGAGATGCGCGAGATCCCCTGCGAGGGGGTCTTCATCTTCGTCGGGAGCGCGCCCAATACCGGTTTCTTGAAGGGGGTTGTCGATCTCGACGAGGCGGGCCGCGTCGTCGTCGACGGATCGATGGCGGCGTCCCTCCCCGGCGTTTTCGCCGCGGGCGACGTGCGCAGCGGCTCGGTGCGCCAGATCGCCTCCGCCGTCGGCGACGGCGTCACCGCCGTCCTGCGGGCCGAGATCTTTCTCGGCGTGCACGGCTGACGCCCCGGGCGGGCGCCTTCGGGAGAATAGTGGCGCACGCCCGTGCGGGGTGTGCTATAGTACCTGTGTCTGTTGATGCATGCCTTGTTGCGGTGCGCGACCGGGAGGAGGACAGTGATGAAACAGATGTGCGTGGCCGCGGGCGCGCTGTGCATCCTTGCCGTCTGCGCGGTGGCGCTCCCGACGGAAGCCGGGGCCGCGGGGGAGGGTCTCGCGGCGCTCGGCAACGAAGGGTTCTCCGCCGCCTCCATCGGCGACGGGTTCGCGGCGGAGTCCGCGCCGATGCTTCTGGCCAAGAGGAAGAAAAAGAAGAAGAAGAAGGAGGACGACGGGGCGGTGGGGGGCGGCGGCTCGGTGCGCATCGACCCGAATACCGCCAGCGTGAGCGAGCTGAAGGTGCTCCCGCTCGTCGACGAGGCCACCGCCCAGGCGATCATCGCGCGGCGCCCCTACAAGGCCGCGGAGGATCTCGCCGCCGTTCCCGAGGTCGGTCCGTGCAAGTACCGGATCTTCAAGCACCTGATCGAGGTCAAACAGCCGGAGGATGCGGGCGGCACCGCGAGAGACGGCGCGGAGAAGACGGCGCCCTGAAGCGGGCAGTTGCACACGGGCGGGCGCGTCAGCGGGCGGGCCGGGGGATGGCGAGTTTCCGGCCCGCCCGCAGCACGTCCGGGTCCTCGATATCGTTCGCCTCCCGCAGCGCCTGCACCCGGACCCCGTGACGCTGCGCGATCCCCGCGAGCGTGTCCCCCGGCCTGACCGTGTACTCCCCCCCCGCCCCGGACGCCGCGCCAAGTTCCGCAATCGCCTGCCGGAGCTGGGCGTTCTCCGCGGTCACCACCTCCACGACCGCCCGGAGCTTCTTCTCCGCGGCAAGGCGCTCCGCCGCCGCCGCCCGCTCCGCCGCCGCGAGCCGCTCCTCCACCGCGTCGATCCTGGCGCCGATCCGGGCGACCTCGTCTCGGATCGGACGGGCGAACGCGTCGTCCGCGTAGCGGTGGTCGAGCTCCTCCTGCGCGGCCCGCACGGCGCGCATCTCCCGCTGGAGCGTGTGCAGCTCCTCGGCGAGCGACGCCTGCCGGGAGAAGAGCGACTGGGCGGGCGAAGGGGCGTGGACGCCGCCGGCGGGGTAGGCGCAGCCGCCGAGCAGCGCGCAGAAGAGGAGGGACGCGGCCGCCGCCGCATGGGGCCGATGCACGGGATGCCTCCGTGGCGGGGGGCGAACGCGGCAAAAGGCCCGGGGGACTCCCCCCGGGCCCGTGCCGTTGCGCCGCGGGCCGCCGCTCAGCGGCGCGGCGCCTACTGCGGCGTGAGGCCGAGGAGGAAATGCCCCCTGCGGTTCCTCGCCCAGCACGCCTCGCCCTGCTCCGCGCAGAGCGGGCGCTCCTCGCCGTAACTGATCGTGTAGATCCGGTCGGGCGAGATGCCGAGGTTCGCGAGGTAGCTGCGGACGCTCAAAGCGCGCCGCTCGCCGAGCGCGAGGTTGTACTCGTTCGACCCGCGCTCGTCGCAGTGTCCCTCGACCTTGATCGTGAGCGTCGGGTGCTCCCGCATGTACCCCGCGATCCCCTCGACGATCGGGCGTTCGCTCGCCCTGATGTCGGACTGGTTGTAGTCGAAATGCACGTCGACGAAGATCTCCTTCGCCGCGGGGTCCGAGTAGTTCTCCGGCTCCGCGAACGGCCCCTCGGGGCTCTCGCTGAGGGGGAACCCGCCCGGACCCACCCCCTCGTCTCCGAAGATCCCCCCCCTGCCGGTCGAGGGTATGGTGACCTTCGCCTTCGGCGTACAGCCCGCGGCGACTATGACCGCCAGCGCCGCCGCGGCGGCGCACGACACCCAGCTCTTCATCCCCGATCCTCCCCTGTTGCACGAGGCCCCGGAATCCCCGATGGTGCCGTACAAATCCTACACCAAATCGTGGAGGGCCTCAACGTATTTCGAGCCCCTAGTAGCGGTAGGTGCTGCCTCCGATGAACTCCCGCAACAGCGAGGTCTCCGGCACGCAGGAGTCGTCCTCCATGACCTCGATCTCGCCGAGCATCTTCTGGACGCGCTTCGCCCGGACGAAGGCGTCCTGGCGCTTCGGGTTGTCCCGGTACTCCTCGATCGCCTTCGCGAAGTACGGAAACATGAACTTCTTGTGGATCGGGAGCTCGAACGGGAGCGACCCGTTCAAAACGAAGTCCACGCTCGTGATGAACGGGACGATGTGGCGCATCTCGCTCTTGCGGACGTAGTGCCAGTGGCCGATCGTCCGCACCGGGTCGTAGCTCCGGTGCCAGCTGTCCCGCACCATCCGCCGCAGCAGACGGGTGTCGGTCCAGCGGATCCAGTTCCCCTCCGTATCCTTCAGCTGGGTCAGGGTCTCGATGTAGAGACGGAACTTCATCCGGCGCGGGACGCTGGAGGTCATCTTCTCGTAGAGGCCGTGCAGGCTGTCTATCAGCAGGATCTGGTTCTTCTCGAGGCGGAGCGGGTCGGTCGCCGTCTCGCGCTTCCCGGTCTTGAAGTTGTAGCGCGGGACCTGGACGGTCCGGTTGTCGATCAGGGCGGCCAGGTGCTCGTTGATGAGCTTCAGGTCGAGGGCCTCGGGCGTCTCGAAGTCGTAGTCGCCGAACTCGTCCTTCGGATGCATCTCGAGGTTGAAGAAGTAGTTGTCGAGGTTGATCGGGACGATGCTCATCCCCTCCTGCTTGAGGCGTTCGTTCAGCTTGATCGTCGTGGTGGTCTTCCCGGAGGAGGAGGGGCCGGCGATGATGACGATGCGCACCCGGTCGCGGTGGGCGATGATCTCCTCGGCCGCGCGCGTGACGTCGGCGTGGTACTTCGCGTCCCCCTCGCGCACGAGTTCCGGGAAGGAGCCGTCCAGGACCCTCTTGTTCAGGCCCGGCACGGTATCCACGCCGTGGGCGATGTTCCAGTCCAGGACGTTCTGGATGACCATGCTCGGGATGCTCTTCTGCTCGATCCGCTCGAACCTGTTGTTGTCGGAGAGGCGGTCTGTCATCGTATTCTCCTCGGCTGCCGCGCAGGCGTCTCCGCGGGAGGCCCGGCCAAACCCGCACGGGCACCCTGCGGCGCGGGCATTAGTCTAGCCGTGCCTTCGGCTTTGTCAACAGCATTTTCGGTATTTTCGGCTCGCCGCCGCGGCGGGGATGGGGGATGAGGAGGGGGCGTCAGGACGTTTCGGCGCCCCAGAGGCCGCGCTGCAGATTCCTCGCGAAGCGCTCGAGCGATTCGAACGCCTCCCGGTACGGATGGGGGGCGGGGGTTTCCGAGGCGCGGGCCCAGCCCCGCTCGATCATCTCCGCGTTCAGGAGCGCGCCGTCGAGGACGACGTAGGCCTGCGGGGTCCCCCGGTCTTCGGAACCCTGCGGGCCCGGGAAGAGGGAGATCACCCGCCCCTTCACCCGGTCGAAGAGCCAACGCGCGGCCCGGTCCCCTCCCGTGTCGCCCGACGGCTCCGGGAACGGGGCGACGCCGAGGAGGCGCACCGCGCCGCCCCCCGCGAGCTCGATCGTCGCGGCATCCCGGGCCCCGGCGCAGGAGACGCGCACGGGGACGCCCTTCGGGAGCTCGATGCGGGGGATTGGCGCGGCCTTCTTGCGGCGGGGGAGCAGCACCCTCGCGAGCGGGAAGAAGCCGTCCCGCTTCTTCTCCGTCGGCTCGTTCCCGCGCGGCATCAGGTAGTACAGCATCCCGTCCGACGTGATGATCCGGGAGACCTCGCCGTAGGGGTAGTAGCGCCCCGGGGAGGTCTCCTTCTCCCGGAAGAGCAGCCCCTTCTCGTAGGTGATGATGATCTGCCCCTCGAGCCGCTCTCCGTTCTGGAGCAGCACGATCTCGGCGCCCGCGGCGGCGGCGCACGACAGGAGAGCCAGGATGGGGACTGCGGCGCGGCGGGTTCTCATCGACTCCTCGCGGGTCGTTTTCCTTCAGTATACCCGAGGGCGAGGCGCCGCGTCCAGCGGGCGATCCGTCGGGGAAACCCCGGCTGCATCCCCCCCGCGCCGTCCCCGGGTCGAGGATCATGCAACAAAAAGTGTGGGCTTTCCGCCGAAGGGCTTAGTCAAATAGCCGGGCACAAGCTCTCCGGATTTATACACGACATACGTAAACAGCGCCAAATTGAGGTTTGCTCGTCCCTGGAAGT
>Ga0209313_1000019_pt1 | contig 202766 bp, 189 predicted proteins | sample BioC13SIPDNA_3_FD_185748 | JGI IMG/M metagenome (GOLD analysis project Ga0209313, IMG submission 185748) | Anaerobic biogas reactor microbial communites from Washington, USA - Biogas_R2_B C13 SIP DNA (SPAdes) (version 2) | ecosystem: Engineered > Bioreactor > Anaerobic > Unclassified | place... | reverse complement strand
GCTCAGGTTGGCACCTTCGATACATCGAAATGAGCTGAAACATCGTCGGCTCAGAGTATGTCGTGCCAGTATTTATATTATCTTTAAAAAGAAGACTTTGTGAAATGCAAGGTCTTTTTTTATTTTTGCTACAGGAGCATATCATGTGTTCCGGTAAAGCCCTGTCTAACTGCCTCCCTTTTAATTTCCTTGAAATATTTCTAAACCTGTAAATAAATTAACATTTTTAGTCAAATTATTACTAAACAACTTGTACTAGTTATTATTTACCATAACTCGGAATATATTGAATCAAAAATCATTGCAAAACGAGGTAAGAAACAAGTAAGACATTGCAGGTAAATAATGATAGGAGGGGTTAGTTGTGTCAAATGTATCAAATGGATCCTGGAAAGAAGAATACAATCGCAAATTATGCACGCCGGAAGAGGCTGCAGCTCTTATCAGGGATAATGATGTGATTTGTGTTGCCGGGGGAGGGAATGTTCCGGATGGTTTTTGCAGAGCATTTGACAAACGGTTGAATCAACTGCATAACATTACGGTTGCCGAAGCCTTGGCCATGGCCTTGTTTGATTTTATAACACCGGCCTCCGCTGGGCACAGTCATATAGAAACTGTATATGGCGGTGTAGTTGAAAGAATGTGTTTTCAGTGGGGAACAGCTCACTATATACCTGTCCATTTGGATGATACCAACAGAACAATTGAAGATCTTGACTGCCGAATCATAGCTACCGCAGTAACTCCTCCTGATGAAAATGGCTATTTTAATTTATCGATCGGCCGCGGGGTGTTAAGTCAGAGAATAATGGAGAAGGCTGAACATCTAATTGTAGAAGTAAACTCACATTTACCATGGTGCAACAGTGATCTGCTTTTACATGTATCTCAGGTGGATAGAATCATTGAAAAAGATACACCTCTTTTCCAGGTGCCGGATATTCCTATTACTGATAAAGAAAAAACTATAGCCGGTTACATTGTTGATATGGTCCCTGACGGGGCTACAATTCAGATTGGGATCGGAGGTTTGCCTAATGCCATAGGATCATTTCTAACCAGCAAAAAGGACTTGGGAATTCATACCGAAGTAATGACCAAGGATTGTCAACACTTTTCTGGACAATTTGCTAAGCGGCTTTTCTTAATTGGTCCTTCTGCCACTGTTCAAGATATTGGATTGGACTGAGATAATCCAATCGTTTCTGTGCTCTCTGACGGTTATAAAATACTTCTATATACTCAAATATCGCTTGTCTGGCCTGCTCCCTTGTTGGGTAAAAGTGCCAATGGATTATTTCTTTTTTCAAGATCGAAAAGAAGCTTTCACTCCATGAATTATCTCCTGGTTTTCCCACTCTGGAGAAGCTTTGTTGCCAGCCATAACTAGCTACCTGTTCCATGACTTTCTTTGCTGTATATTGGCTGCCGCGATCGCTGTGGAAGATAACCCCCACCGGCAGTTGCCAGCGCTCCTGGGCCATCTTGATTGTATATAAAACCAGTTCCGCTTTCATCTTCTCTGACTGATATTCAGCCAGTACTGTGTTTGTCATTACATCACGGATCTGACATAAGTAATCGAATCCTTCGCCGGTTCGTACATAACTGATATCGCTCGACAAAACTTGAAACGGTTCCGTGATTTTGATACCGGTAGTCAAGTTTTTATACTCATCACTACGCGCTTTTCTGCTGTCCGTTAAAGATCGTTGTCTCCGTCTGCAATGACTTGATTTTAAGCCCTCTTCAGCCATAATGCGTTTAACTACCTGGTAAGATGCTGTTTTACCGTCTCGTCTCATACAGCCACAAATCCGTTCAGTACCATAGGTGCCTTGGCCTTCGTTTTGAAAAAGATCAATCACAGTTGAGCGAATCTGCTGCTCGCGTTCTGCGCGATGCTCTCGGTCCTTCAGCCAATCATAATACCCTGATGTTGACACGCCCAATGTTATAGCCCACTTCGCTATGGCATGCTTTTTCTGTTCTTCAATAAAGCAGTAGCATTCTACCGCTTTTATTTTTGATTTCTTGCGAAGAAGGCCGAGGCTTTTTTTAATATATCGTTCTCCTCTTCCAATTCCGCAATTTTGCAGCGAAGTTTGTTTAATTCGTCCTGCTGCACTGCCGTCTTTGTTTTGTCGCCATCAGGTGTATATTGATTTCGCCAGCGATGCAGCATATTTGCATTAATCCCCAGACTTTCTGCCGTCGCTTTGATTGAGCGCTCACTGCTGTAACTTAATCTTACTGCACGCTTTTTAAATTCTTCGTCATATTTTCTCCGGTTTTTGTTTGGCATGATCGTTCCTCCTCGGCTTTCTTCTATCTTACCAAACTATCCGAAATTGTAGCATAGAACCTTGATGCAGTTTATAACTTTAACGTCTGAAATCAATGATGATTTTAAGGATGCAGATATCGTGATCGAAGCCATAACAGAGAACCCGCAAATAAAAACAGAAGTATATAAGGAGTTGTGCTGTGTGGTGCCTTCTGATTGCATCATATGCAGCAATACTTCCTCCATACCTATCACGAAATTGGCGCAGTCTGTTACCAACCCGGAAAGATTTGCCGGGGCTCATTTCTTTTCTCCGGTCTGGTTAATGGAACTCCTGGAAATTGTTAAAGGCGAAGCTACCTCTCAGGAAACGGTCAACAATCTGTTGTGTTTTGCCGGTGCGATCAAAAAACGTCCTATAATTTGCCGGGATAATCCGGGATTTGTGGTCAATGCCATGATCCTTCCTTATTTCCTCAAAGTGTATGACCTTTTAGAACAAGGCGTACCAATTGAAAAGATAGACCGGGCTATGATGCAATTTGGCTTTCCGGTGGGCCCGATACGGCTGATTGATGAAATAGGAATCGATACGCATTATAATGCTTTGGTGTCGGTAGGAGTGACAGTACCGCCCATTCTGCAAAGGATCATTGATGACGGGCGTACTGGCGTGAAAAAATCCGGCCGGGGGATCTTCCTGGCGGATGGCAGTGTGGATCCGGAAGTTTTGCCGTTAATTGGCTTTAAGGGAGAACCGCTGAATATGCCTATGGAAGAGATTCAGAAGATACTATTCAGCCAATTCGTGATGAGGGGCAAAGAACTGGTGGATGAAGGGATTGTCGATAATTTTAAATCGATTGATGTGGGAGTGATCTGGGGACTGGGATTTCCTGCTGAAAAAGGCGGCCCGCTGAAGTGGGCTGACTTGACAGGGCTTAGTACAGAGCTTTTCGGCAATAAGATTTATTGATTCTTCAGGAAAGAAAAAATGTTGAGGGAGAGACAAAATGGATTTTCAATTAACAGAAGAACAAAAGGCTGTACAAAATTCCATCAGGAAGTTTCTGGCCAGAGAGTGCACCAGGGAAGCAGCCCGGGCGTTGGATGACCAAAGAGAATTCCCGGTTAAACTGTTTGAAACCATGGCTCAAATGGGAATTTGCGGCTTAACTGTCCCTGAAGAATTCGAGGGTGTCGGGCCGGATACCCTGGGAGCTATTATAGCAATCGAAGAAATAGCAACTATCAATCCTGCGCTAGCCGGAGCCTTTATAGCATCCGCCTTCTGCGGAGGTAAAAATATTTCTGCTCTAGGAAACGAGGAGCAAAAAAAAGAATATTTTCCGGGGCTGGCAGCCGGGAAATTTCTATTTACTTATGGCATAACGGAAGAAGGCTCGGGTTACTCCGGCATACCGTCAATAACAACTACCGCCGTATTGAATGGGGATGGTTTTACTGTCAATGGAAGCAAGAATTTTGTCCGGATGGCGGACCGGGCCGATCATATATTAACTCTGGCCCGTACCGGAAATGATCAGGAGTTTTCATTCCTGATCATTGATATGAAAAGCCCGGGCATCAATATTAATTCAGTGGAAACGGTCGGATATAAAAGTCTGGGATTTGGTGAAGTGATATTTTCTAATGTCTTCGTGCCCCGGGAAAATCTATTAGGCGGCTTTAGTCAGCTTCATCTGGGTTTGCAGCAATTAAATAAAATTACTGAATCCGAACATCTGGAAATCGCGGCCAGCAGTCTGGGTATTGCACAAGGCGCATACGAGTACGCTTCCAATTACGCCAGGGAAAGAGTACAGTTCGGCAGACCAATTGTAAAGTTTGAAGCCGTGCAAGAGATGCTGGTAGATATGGCCATGTCTATCCAGATCATGCGTGTGCTGACCTATCAGGCAGGCTGGCTGGCAGACAATGGTGTAAGTTGTCTCCTGGAAGCTGCCATGGCCAGAACGTATGCGATAAATGCAGTTCGTGAGGTATGTTTTCAAGCTCTGCAAATACTTGGGGGCTATGGCTATGCGATGGAATATGATATACAGCGCTATGTGAGGGATTCTCTGGTATTGCTGGGCGGCGGCAAAACCGTTGAATTACTCAAAGCTTCAATCGGCCAGTTATTGAATTTATAAATCAGGTTTGGTTATTGACAGGGCTGTGAATCTTAACGGGTCAAAAAGTGAGGATTTTTAAATGATTGTTCCTTTAAGCAAAAATATATATGTGCTGAAAGCACCCAACCGGTCAAGATACCCTTACTGTAACTGCCTTTTTATAAATGACGATATAAAAGCAGTTATTGATAACAGCTGCGGGAAGGAAAATCTTGATTTTCTCATGCGGGAAAACTTGAATGTGATTATCAATTCTCATTTCCATGAAGATCATGTATTGAACAATCCTAGTTTCCCCAAGGCTGAAATATGGGCCCACCGGCTTGATGCACCGGCAATACGCGCTTTGGATGTTATGCAAGAGTATTATGGTTTCAAAAACCCGGAAGAGAAGAAGTTGGGGCTTAGCTATCTGGAGGCCATTGGATACCAGGAATCAATGGTTGATCGTGAACTGGAGGACGGAGATATTCTGAATTTTGGCAGAGTGGAGCTCAGGGTGATCCTTACCGCCGGCCATACACCTGGGCATTGCTGTTTTTATGAAGAAAAAGAAGGATTATTATTCAGTGCCGATATTGATTTAAGTGATTTTGGGCCATGGTATGGACATGATTGCAGTGATGTGGATGATTTTATTGCCTCGATTAATAAATGTATTGATATCAATCCGGCCATTGTAGTTACTTCGCATAATGATATCTTTAAAGAAAATATTATCGAAGCGATGAAAAAATATTTAAATATCATTTATAAAAAGGAAGAAATATTATTCAATTACTTGAAAATCCCCAGCACCCTGGAGAGTCTTGCTGAAAAACAAATATACTATGGATACTATTACAAACAAGATGAACCATTTCATAAAATCTCAGAAAAAATGGCGATTGAAAAACTATTGAATCGGTTGTTGAAGCAGCAGGCAATAAAAAAAGAGGGAGATATTTACTGGCGTTAATGTAACATCAGCAAGAAAGGAAAGGTAAAATGAAGACAGCATTTACTAGGATGACAGGGATTAAATATCCAGTGATCGGAGCACCTATGTTTCTTGTTTCCTATGAAGAATTGGTGATAGCCGTTACTGAAGCAGGCGGGTTGGGAACATTCCCGCTGCCCAATTACCTTGGCCTGGAGGAATTGAAACTAGCTCTCACAAGTATTAAAAAAGCCACTGCCAAACCAATTGGGGTAAATATTCAGCTGCATGGCCGATATCCCTGGAAAGAACAATTAGCGGTATGCCTTGATGCAGGCGTGAAGTGTTATATTTCTGCATTGGGAGATCCCGGCTTAATCGTCAGGGATGTTCATGCAAACGGAGGGGTGGTATTGGCTTGCGTAATGTCTTTGGAGCAAGCCAGGAAAGCTGCGGATAAAGGAGTGGACGGACTGATTGCTATTGGTTCCGGAGCTGGAGGTCATGGAGGTACGATTTCTACCATGGTGTTGGTTCCTTATTTAGCAAAACATACTGGTTTGCCGGTGATCGCTTCCGGAGGTATTGCCACCGGGGAGCAGATGGCGGCCGCTTTGTCACTGGGGGCTTGTGCTGTAGAAATCGGTACCAGACTGATCGCTACTCCCGAAGCAAGAGCAAAACAAGCTTATAAAAACGCAGTGATCAAAGCAGGCCCCCAGCAAATTATTTATACCGATCGTATTACCGGGACCTATTCCAACTGGCTGGCGGAAAGCATTGCAGAAATCATAGACAAACCGGACCTGAACCAGCGGGAATTTTGGCGTGATATTTGGAGCGCCGGCCAAAGTGTAGCACAGGTGGAAAGTATAAAACCAGCAGGTGAGGTCATACACGAGATAATCAATGATTGCAGGAATGCCATTATCAAATTACAGCAATTTTTATAATTAGTGAAAAAGCAAGCAGAGGCGTCAAGCCTCTGCTTCTCTTTTTCGTAAGGTTTACATTTTTGAATTATAGTAGTAATAAAAGCATACATACGTAAGCATCAAACCAGCCAGACAGATACCGAGTAAATTATATGGGTTTACCATGAGCTGCGGACCCCAAATGGAACCCAGCAATACGATCAAAGCAATGATGACTGCGAATATTTTTAAGGCAGCGTAAGAAGCTTTGCCGGCTACAGCCCAAACGCGTTCATCATAGGGGTCCATACCTTTTTCTGTGTTCTGGATGATTTGCCGGGAATTAATCCCCAATAACACACCTGCAATGAGTATTCCTGCCAATAGACCGGTTCCAAATGAGGTATTACCTGTCATGATCTGCCAGACGGCAATGCCCCCTATGATTAGTAATACCAAATATTTTATCAGCAATTTTCCATTGGTCATGATTTCTCACCCTCCATTTCTTTTAAGCAAAATAACTCTTCGATACTTAACCCAAAAATACAGGATAATTTATAAGCTAAAGTGATTGAAGGATTATATTTGCCTTTTTCCAAAGATATAATGGTTTGCCTTGATACCTGCGCCCGAATAGCTAATTCCTCCTGGGTCATGGAAGCTTTTTCTCGTAATTCTTTCAGGCGATTTTCCATTTTATTCACCACCTTTTAGTAAAGCTAGCTTTACATATAGTTTAAAGCTAGCAGCCCATGATGTCAAGTAGACTTTACAAAAAATGATTGCAAATAAAGTTGTAGAGAAAAAATGTTGGGAAACATGCTTGAATGTGCAAAAATAAATATGATTGTTGATCAATATAAATCTGTAAGATGCTAAATAGATATGGAAAAGGATGTGAACGAACAGATGTCGATCATAGGAGATAGTTTGATCAGACCAGTACTACGTTTTTTTAAGACACAGAACACTGGAAGCAAGCTGTTGCTGGCTACTACGATCACGGCCCTTTTCCTGGCAAACTCGCCATGGGCAGAACACTATTTTCAAATCTGGAGCGTTCCGATATCAATAGCAGTTGGGGATATGTCTCTTTCAGGTTCCTTGCAGCACTGGATAAACGATGGATTGATGGTAATATTTTTTCTGGTCATAGGTCTGGAAATCAAGCGGGAAGTATTAGTGGGAGAACTGGCGGGCTGGCAAAAAGCCTCACTGCCTCTTATCGCTGCAATCGGGGGAATGCTGATCCCGGCATTTATTTATTATATTGTGAATGCCGGCGGCCCCGGCACACACGGTTGGGGTATTCCTATGGCCACAGACATTGCTTTTTCTTTGGGCTGCCTGATGATTTTAGGGGATCGGATCCCAACTTCTTTAAAGGTTTTTCTGCTGGCCATGGCTATTGTGGATGACCTGGGAGCCATCATCGTGATCGCGGTTTTCTATACCTCGGAAATCGTTATGCCTTATTTGTTATTGACTGTTGTTGTTACTGCTGCTTTGATCGCTTTAAATATCTTCAAAGTACGAAAATTAAGTCCGTATTTAATCCTGGGCATGATCCTATGGATCGTAGTAGAAAACTCCGGGATTCATGCAACATTAGCAGGCGTTTTACTAGCTATGACGATTCCGGCTCGCTCAGTATATAAACCAGAAGAATTTTTTGAGGAAGCAGAGAAAATTATTGGGAACTTTCCTTTACAAAATGAAGATTTTTATATTATGTGTGTCGACCAGGAACAGAGAAATGCGCTCAAAAGCATTGAAAGTGCCGTGGGTAAGCTGGATACGCCCCTTCAACGTCTGGAAGACAAATTGCATCCTATTTCTGCCATGTTTATTATTCCTCTATTTGCTTTTGCTAATGCCGGGGTGAATTTTGGACAGGATGCAGTTCAGCTTATTATGGAAAGTAAGGTGACATTGGGAATAATTCTCGGGCTGTTGCTGGGGAAACAAGCAGGGATCATGTTATTTTCATTTGCTGCAGTGAAAGCAGGGCTGGCAAGTTTGCCGCAGGGAGTTAACTGGAAGGGGATCTATGGTCTCAGCTGTCTGGCAGGTATCGGCTTTACTATGTCTCTGTTTATCACCAATCTGTCATTTACCTCCTTGGAATTGATCCAGGAAGCCAAGATTGGGATTATGACGGCCTCACTTTTAGCTGCCATCATAGGCACGATCGTAATGGGCAAATTGTTTTCCCGAAATAATGAGGAGTGATCAAGAAAATATTTTAAATATTTTTTTAACGACTGCTTAAAATGGTACGGATATTTAAAAGGCTTTGCTTGAAGGCAAAGCCTTTGTATTCTTTTAGTTAAATCTATTTTGTTTTGGAATATACCGTTGATTTTAAAGCAACACTAAATATAAAAAGAGTATTAGGAGGTTGTCATGATTTATGCCTTCAGGCCCCTTGAAGGGGGATACGAGGTACCTATGAGGGTGGTCGGTGCCAATATTTATTATGAATGGTTGATCTATATTATTATGCTCATACCGATCGGGTTCTTTATATATGGGGCTTTAAAAAGGATCCGGGTTTGGCTGCTGGCACAAGGAGATGTTTCACGACGGGATAAAACCGGAAAAAGATTTAGCGATTTTATATATAATACATTTACACAAAGACTAATTTTGAGGAAACCAGTGGCGGGCATATCGCACTTTTTTTTATTTTGGGGTTTTGTGGCATTGCTCATCGCTACCGCCAGCTTTGCCGCCTGGGACAAGACCGGATTTCCTCCAATGGTGGGAGACTTTTATGTTTACTTTTCCGCTTTCATTGATATTATGGGCGCCCTGGCTTTGATAGCGGTCATTATACTGGCCATTATCAGATATGTACAGCGCCCCGGCCGTCTGAATGATACCAAACCATTAGACGGTTGGATCCTGTTTTTGATTGCTGCCATCTTACTTACTGGTTACCTGGTGGAAGGATTAAGGATCGCCGGACAAATCGTATTATCTCCCCTGATCGAACAGATCGCTTATGAACGAATTGCCTCGCCGGTTGGATGGCTTTTTGCGGGGCTGTTTGCCCCGATGGATTTTGAAAGCATTTTGGCCTGGCACCGCTTTGGCTGGTGGTTTCACATGGCGATCTCTTTTTTATTCATTTGTATGGTTGCTTACACCAAGCTCTGGCACATATTTACCGGCATGACTTCGTATTTTTTCAGCAATCTGGAACCCACCGATATTGATTTCATGGAAAACATTGAAGAAGCTGGAAAATTCGGAGTGGAACAGGTCGAAGATTTGCATTGGAAAGACCTTTTGGATCTGGATGCCTGTATCAGGTGCGGCCGCTGTCAGGAAGCATGCCCGGCTTACAACACCGGGAAAAAATTAAATCCCAAAATCACAGTGATCCAGACCATGAAGAAACATCTGGACGAAAAGGCGCCTTATTTACTGAAGATCAAGGGAGATTTAAAAGAGGATGGCTTGGCCATGACCGTGGATGAGGTAAATGATGTAGACCAGGCCTTTGACCAGAAGGAACCTATGGAACAAAGCCTTTTATATGATATTGTCAGTCCCGAAGTATTGTGGGCCTGCACCAATTGTCGGGCGTGTGTGGTCCACTGCCCCATGGAGATCGAACATATCAGTAAAATCACTGAAATGAGAAGAAACCTGGTAATGTGGCAGGGGGACATACCATCTGAAGCACAAATGGCTTTTACCAATCTGGAGCGTAACTATAACCCCTGGGGAGTTGGCTGGGCTTCCCGGGCTCAGTGGCTTGATGAAAGAAAGATCAGAGACCAGGTGAATTTACTGGGCGAAGACCATGGAGAATTCGAATACCTTTTATATGGAGGATGTGCAGTAGCATTTGATGACCGTTATAAAAAAGTGGGGGAAACAGTAATCAAAATGCTGAACAAAGCGGGAATAAAGTTTGGCTATCTGGGAACAGAGGAGGTATGCTGCGGGGATCCGGCCAGAAGGTTGGGGAATGAATATTTATTTCAGACGCTGGCAAAACAAAACATTGAAACTTTTAACAACTACGGAGTCAAGAGAATAATCTGTCTGTGCCCCCATGGTTTCAACACCATAAAAAATGAATATCCGTATCTTGGCGGGCATTACGTGGTATTCCATTATACAGAAGTCCTGGCGGATTTAATCGGCCAGGGAAAATTGAATGTCTCAGGCGCCGACAAAAAGAAAGTCAGTTACCATGATTCCTGCTTCCTGGGCAGACATAACGGATTCTATCGTCCGCCCCGTGAAATTGTGAGCAAAGCAGGAGGAATGCTTACAGAAGTAGAGAAATCCAAACAATTTGGGTTCTGCTGCGGCGCGGGAGGAGGACGCATGTTCCTGGAAGAAGAAACTGCGGAAGGCTATAAGCGGATCAATGAAACCAGAGTTGACCAACTGCTGGAAACAGGTCCGGAAGTTATTATCAGCAACTGCCCCTATTGTTTGACCATGCTTTCCGACGGGGTAAAAGTCTCAAAGGATGAAAATGTTCCGGTGATGGATGTAGCAGAGTATATATGGGAAAACCTTAATTGACCAGCTCCATACTAAAGATGCAATTAAAACAAACCGGGTTGGATCATTGCTGATTCCGAAGAAGCTTTGGAGACGGCTGGATATTTTCTTGTTGTGGGGCTTGCTATGGCTGCCGGACTGTTGGTTTTCGGGGTGCAGTTAAGGTGACTTACATCAAGGACTTCACTATGCCATTTGGCCAGATTCTTCAGGGCTTGCAGCTGTTCACCGTGACCAGCACGGGAACGGCGCAGAGCCCGGTTTAATACCTGGTAACTGTTTTCAATGTCTGCCTGATTTACCGGGAAAGGGAAACCATCTTTACCGCCGTGGGCAAAGGAATAACGAACCGGGTCTTGATAACTGGCCTCCACTCCAAAGGCAACTTCTGCTGCCAAACACAGAGCCCTAAGTGTCCCGGGACCAATTCCGGGAATCTGCAAAAGCTGTTCAAAATTCTGCGGTTGCCTATCATAAGCCGCATAAAGGGATTTATTTAAATAAGCGGTTCTGGGAATTTCATGGCACCTTGGCAATTGTAACCGCTGGCCCTGGATCTTAACGATTTCCCGCAGCAGTTTATCAGGATGGGTCCTGGCAATTTCGCAGCTGGTTCGATTCAGCAGTTGATTTGCCTCGGATACCAGATTTAAAGTTTCCCCAGTCCCATTGCAGCAAATTGCATTCTGAGGCTCAACCGTAAAATCAGTCATGGCGGAGCTCAGCCAGTGATAACGACGAGCCTGCAGGCTATCTTCGTTCATTCCCTGTTGGATCACTGCCCATCGTCCATTATCGGTGAAAACAAAACAATGGTGATAGATTTGATAGCCATCCTGAACCGCAGCGCTATCCACTTTCGCAGACATTTTGCTGGCGTATACCAATCGATCAGCATCCACGGCCAAGGGGAATTTATCCGCCTGCCGCATGATTTCCTCGGGTGTGCCGCGTGCGACTCTGCCTTTTCCGCCGGTTATAAATAATCCCGCCCGGGGGCCTATCTCTGCCAGACCCTCTTTCAAGGCACCGCAGACAGTTGTGGTGACTCCTGAAGAATGCCAGTCAAAACCGGCCACACAGCCAAGGGCTTGAAACCAGTAAGGATCACTTAAACGTTTCAAAACTTCTTCTGTGCCTTGGTCTTCGATAATTACTTCCACAATAGCCGCACATAAGGCCTTCATATGAACAAACAGCCAGGCCGGGCATTTTCCCCCATGCAAAGGAAGATCGGCAGTTCCGGTTCTCATGTAAACCTCCTGCTTTCTTGATTTGAAACCAGTATAACAAAAATATTAAATACAAACAAATGTTCTGAAATAATTATTTAATTATGGAACGATTTAAGAAAGGTAGGGTAACGCGGAGCTTCCAATAAAAAAGCCTGCTGACTTTATATCAACAGGCTTGATGCTATTCTAGTTTACCAGACTTCTGGAAAAGCAGTGTTGGTGTATAAGTTTTCCAGGTGAGTCTTATGCCCTTGCTCCATCTTGGCTAATTCCAGAAAAGTTGCTTTTTGTTCTTCCGTGTCACTTGCCTGGGCAAAAACATTGTACAGTTCCATGGCTTCCTGTTCTCTCTTCATTGCTAATGCCAGAGCATCTGCCGGCTTCATGGAGGTACTTAAAGCAGGTCTGTCAACGGTTTCGGCAACTTTGTAATCATCTGTCTGTTTGAACTGAAGAGGTTTCTCGGGATTTTTGAAGAAGGCTTCCAGTATTTTTTTATGATTTGCTTCTTCCTGTGCCAGTTCGGCGAATAATTTTTTCAGTGAAGGTTCCAGATCTTTTGCAGCGACTGAGGAATAAAATTCATAGGCTTCGATTTCGTTTTCTATGGCCATTTCTAGAATTTGTTTATAATCCATCAAGCATGCCCCCTTTTGATTTTCTTTATTATACAATATTTTAGCTTCAATCCATAAATATTCCAAAATTATTAGATATCATTTTTTGGCAGCTAAAGCAAAAATAATAGTTTTATTGATATAAGCAGCAAGCTTTTTTAGGTATTATTAAGAGGAAGCATTTTGATTGAAGCAGAGGGGGACTATTAATGTGTGACACCATGGTCGCGTTAGGAAATTCCACCAGGGATGGCGCAGTGATATTCGGCAAGAACAGTGACCGGCAGCCAAATGAACCCCACATTATGATCCGCGTGCCGCGCAAAATGTATAAAAAGGGCAGTAAAGTAAAGTTAACCTATATTGAGATCGACCAGGCGGAAGAGACCAATGAGGTGCTGCTGCTAAAACCGTCCTGGATCTGGGGATGTGAAATGGGCTGTAATGAATTCGGTCTTAATATCGGTAATGAAGCGGTTTTTACCCGGGAAAAATACGGACCGGAAAGCCTTACCGGCATGGATATGGTGCGATTGGCCCTTGAACGCTGCGCAACCAGTGAAGAAGCCATGGAACTCATTATAGAGCTGCTGGAAAGGTATGGGCAGGGAGGAAACTGCGGTTTTGAAAAGCCTTTTACCTATCATAATTCCTTTTTAATAGCAGATCTGCATTCGGCTTGGGTGTTGGAAACAGCGGGGAATTATTGGGCCGCTGAAAAAGTCACTGAGGTTCGTAGTATTTCAAATGGTTTGACCATCGGTGAAACCTTTGACAAGGCACATCCGGAGCTGTATGAGCATGCCGCTGCCAAAGGCTGGTGTAAAGCAGGCGAGAATTTCAATTTTTCCCGCTCATACAGTGATCCGCTTTACACTTATTTCAGCGGCTCGAAAAATCGGGGCTGGGAAACCATAAACTGTCTGGAAAATAAGAAACCTTTGGTTTCGGTGGAAAACATGATGGCGATTTTACGCTCACATGATCCGAAAACGGAAGGAAAGCAATTTAACCGGGCAAGCCTGAGAAGTGTCTGCATGCATGGCGGCGGGCTCATTGGAGATCATACCACCGGCAGCTATATTGCATCATTAAAAGAAAATAGCTGTTTGTATTGGGTGACCGGTTGTTCCACCCCTTGCCTGGCAGTTTACAAACCTTTGTGGCTGATTGATGGAGAACCGGTGACATTCAATGAAGATGAAGAAACCAATGCCATCCGGTACTGGATGCAAAGGGAAACCCTTCATCGCATGGTCTTGATGAACCAGATCCCTGATTTAGATAAATACTACCGGGAAAGAGACCTTTTGCAGGGCGAGCTGCTGCAAAAAGCAGAAGCCGTAGATGGAAAAAACGTATCCGAACAGAAGCTTCTGGAAATTATGCTTTATGCGGTGAAAAGAGAACAGGAACTAATCGAAAACACGATAAAATCGGGCAGCGGGATCAAAGGGGTCATGAAAGGCAATTCATATTTTCGATATTACTGGCAGCGGATGAACAAAAAATTAAATATCTTTTAACAGGAAAATTTAATACTTCAGTCAATATTCCTCTTTGCTTTTCATATATTAAAATTGGACACATTATTAGCAAAAGAGGTGAGAACATGATAAAAATATCTGACTTGCAGGCCCGGGACGTGATCAATGTCCTTGACGGTAAGAAATTAGGTAATATCATTGATATTGATCTGGATCTGGATAATGGCAGAGTGCTGGGATTGGTCCTGCCGGGGAGGGCAAAAGGGTTTATTTTCTCCAAAAGAGAAGAAATGACGGTTCCCTGGAACAAGATTATCAGGATCGGACGGGATGTGATTTTAGTAGAAGTTCCGGTTGCCAGCGAAATAGATGCTTACCGGCGCGATTATATCAGTGATGATGATCAATATTAAGTATAAAAGTTGCAAATGGGAAGGCTTTTAGACATAATTAGGGCAGACAAGCTAGTATTTATAATAAATGAGGTGAGCTGCAGGTGCGTTGTCCTTATTGTAACGAAGATGATAGCCGGGTGGTAGATTCCCGTTCCAATGAAGATAATTCCATTACCAGAAGACGAAGGGAATGCATTGCATGCAAAAGAAGATTCACAACCTATGAAAAAGTGGAAGAACGCCCTTTACTGGTGATTAAAAAAGACGGCAGCCGGGAACAATTTAACCGCGACAAAATCATCAGAGGCCTGACAAGAGCCTTTGAAAAACGACCGGTCAGCGCCGATCAGATTGAGTTGTTAGTATCGGATCTGGAAAGGGAATTGCGGGACAATTTTGACCGCGAAGTAAGCAGCGAGGAAATCGGCGAAAAAATCATGGACAGGCTGCAGAAGATCGACGAGGTAGCGTACGTCCGCTTTGCTTCTGTTTATCGGCAATTTACCGATTTAAACAGTTTTATAAATACCATAGAGCAGCTTAAAAAACAGGAATAATTAAGTTTTACCTGCACAGAACACTTCCATCATTTCCATTCTTCTCACTTCCGGAGGACCTTTTATCAAAAACCTGCTTACATATTGCCATTATGCTTGCATTTTAAGTCAATCTTTTCTATAGTTAGCAGGGAAAATACAGAAATTTGTTGAAAGAAGCTAAGAGTCTTCGCTCAGTTCTTCCAATAATTCTAAGGCGGTGTCAGCTTCACTTTCCGGCACGGCAATTTTAACTTCGGCCAAAGGGCCAATGGAAACCGGCATCTGGGCGACTTCTTTGCTTGCGATCTTCACCGGGATCCCATAAGACTCCAGAACACTTTTAATGATCAATTCATTGGGTGCGTAGACCTTTTTGATAATGACCCAGGGGGCATCGTTTACGTCAAAGTCACAGGTTAAGCAGCGGTATTCCTGGTTTAAAGGGATTTTACAGTTTGGGCAATCCATATCAATGCACCTCCATTTAAAATCATTGTAAGCCAAAAAGGGAGGCAGGACAAATGCTGAACTGGCAATGGGAAGAATCACAGGGAATCAAATATATGACTATACCTGAGTGGAAAAGACTCGGGACAGATATGCTGTTTACCAGCCGGCGTCAGGGAGAAAGCCGGCAGCCGTTTGAATCTCTGAATTTGGCACTGCATGTAGGAGATGAACCAGATAGAGTCATCCGCAACCGGCAGAAGCTTATGAGCATCTGGGGGAGGCAGGTGGGTGATTTGGTCTGTTGTGAACAAGTGCATGGAAACAAGGTAGCCATTGTCAGCGAGGCAGACCGGGGCAGGGGAGCATTGGCATATAATACAGCATTGACCGGTTATGACGGCATGATCACCAATACATCAGGCCTTTATTTGGCGCTTTTTTATGCCGATTGTTTGCCGGTGTTTCTTTTCGATCCTGTAAAAAAAGTAATTGCTTTGGTCCATAGCGGCTGGAAAGGTACGATGGGCAAAATTGTTTTACAGGCAGCAGGAATGATGCAGCAGCAATACCAGGTCGAACTCAACAATCTCCAGGCATTCATCGGTCCAGGAATAGCCAGTTGCTGTTTTGAAATAGACCGGGAATTGTCAGATCGGGTACGAAATGAATTTCATGACTTTGACTCTGTTTTACTGCAGAAAGACGATAGGTTCTTCTGGGATCTGGCCTTGACCAATTCCTGTTTACTGCAGCAGGCCGGCCTGCAAAATGAAAACATTGCCATTTGTAAACTATGCACCAAATGCCAAAATGAGCTGTTTTTTTCATATCGAGCTGAAAGTGGCAAAACCGGAAGAATGGCGGCTGTGATCGGCCTGCAATAAAACAGCGGTTTATAAAAAAATAATATATTACATTATTATGGATAAAAAACCATAAAAAAGGCAGATTTTATATATAAAATCCCAAAACTATGGTAATATTATATCTGGGAGTTTTTATAAAAAATATGGAAAAATTAAGACAGAATTACGCCGAAATCACTCGCAACATTGAAAAAGCTGCTGCAAGAAGCAGCAGAAATCCTGCCGACATATTGCTTGTGGCAGTAAGCAAGACCGTTGACACTGCAACGGTCTCTAAGGCGTATTCACTGGGGATCAGCCACTTCGGCGAGAACCGGGCTCATAATTTCATCTTGAAACAAGAGAACCTGCCGGTAGCCAGATGGCATTTTATCGGTCAGCTCCAGACCAATAAAGTTAAAAGCATAGTTGGGAAAACTTTTTTGATCCATTCTTTGGATCGATGGAAATTGGCGGAAGAGATAAATAAAGCCAGCCAGGCCGTAAAAATGGAAACGCAGGTTTTATTACAGGTCAATATTTCCGGCGAAAAACAGAAAACCGGTTTGGCACCAGATTTGGTCAAGAGTTTTCTGGCAGAAGCCGGACAACTGAAGATGATGAAAATAGCCGGGTTTATGACCATGGCACCCCTTGAAGCGCCAACGGGAGAAATAAGAAGTATTTTCAGAGAAATGTCAAACATCCGGCAGATGATGTTAAAACAAGATTTTAAGCATTGTGACCTGCATTATTTATCGATGGGAATGTCTCAGGATTATGAAATTGCCATTGAAGAAGGAGCTAATATTGTTAGGATTGGCAGTTCCCTTTTTAACACCTGACAGACAGGTTTTAAATAAAAGTATTCTAATTATATCGGGGAGGTTAGATGTATGGCTTTGATGGAAAAATTTTGGGCATGGTTTGGTGTGGAAAATGATCAATTGGATGATGAAATGCTCGAAACCTCTGACATCAATGAGGGCAGTTCCCGGGGTGTACAGAATGTAGTCAGTATACATACCAATAAGAATATGAAAGTAGTGGTATGTGAACCGGAGAACTTCGATGAAGCTCAGGCATTGGCAGACCATTTAAAAAATAGACGGCAAGTCATTTTAAATCTGGAAAACACGCCTCCGGATGCTTGTCAAAGAATCGTTGATTTTATCAGCGGAACGACTTACGCTTTGGAAGGCAACAGTCAGCAAGTGGGGAAAACGATATTTATTTTTACGCCCAGTAATGTTGAGATCTCCAAAGATCTCCGTTTGATCAGAAGAGGCAGTCTGTTCAATAATTACGGGGGCAGCAAATAGTGCCCTTTTCGCTTGGAATTATCGGATGCGGAGAGATTGCTTACGCGATTACCAAGGGACTGACCGAAAACAGCAGTATTGCTGTACAGAAGATATTTATCAATGATATAAGCCAGGAAAGGATCGGCCTATTTACCCGGGAGTTTAAGGCAGTCTTTCAGTCCGTACCTGATTTGATTCAGTCCAGTGATATTATTCTGTTAGCGGTAAAGCCACAGCAGGTCAAGGATGTACTTAATAATACCACCCCTTACTGGAGCCAACAAAAACTGTTGATATCAGTAGCAGCGGGCATAACCATAAAATTTCTGGAAACAAAAACCGGACCGATCCCGGTGGTAAGAACGATGCCTAATACTCCCTGCCTTGCAGGCATGGGAGTTGTTGCTATTTCAGGCGGAAATTATGCCGCAGCCGGTCATATTAAATTAGCTGAACAAATATTTATTAATATTGCCAAATGCGTCATTATAGATGAAAATTATTTAAATGCCATTACGGCTGTTTCTGGCAGTGGTCCGGCTTATGTGTTTCTGATGGTGGAAGCTTTGATCAATGCGGCTCAGAGCATCGGCTTAAATCATGAATTAGCGCAGTTTTTAGTTATTGAGACGATTAAGGGAAGTATTGAATTGCTGGAAAAGACTGGTGAGGATCCGGCGATTTTGCGGAAAAAGGTTTCTTCTCCCGGGGGTACGACCATGGCGGCAGTTTCAGAGTTGGAAAGCCGGGGGATCAGGTCAGCGTATTTGGAAGCGGTACAAAAAGCTTTCCAACGTGCTGCAGAATTAGGCCAATAAAACGAAGGAGAGGAAGCAGTTTGTCAACATATACGGCTGTTCAGATCATAAATATAGTGAATATCGCTTTTCAGGTCCTTATATGGCTGGTTATTATCAGAGTATTGCTGTCATGGGTCAGACATGATCCTTACCAGCCGATCATTAAATTTGTCTATGATATTACCGAACCGGTAATGAGGCCTTTTTATAAATTGGTTCCGGTGGTTGGAGGCATTGACTTTTCTCCCATTATTGTCATTTTTGTTTTGACCATTGTTCAAAGATTGGTAACGCAAATCTTGTATATGTTGTTAACGGGGTTTTAAATCATGGAGTTTCCAGAACTTGAGCTCTTAGCACCTGCCGGTAAATGGGACGCATTGGAGCAGGTCATTGAAGCAGGTGCAGATGCAGTATATTTAGGCGGAAAAGGTTTCAATATGCGCATGCTGAGACCTGATTTCAACTTTTCTGAACAGGAAATCAAAGCAGCGGCAGATTTGCTCCACGAAAAAAACAAAAAGCTATACATTACCGTCAATGGCTTATACCATGACCAGGAAATCAGTCAGATCAAAGAATATCTGCAAGGCCTGGAAAATATCGGGGTCGATGGTTTTATCGTCCAGGATATGGGCATTGTTCAAATATCACAGGAACTGGGTCTGAAGACTCCGCTGCATGCCAGTGTGCAGATGGGAATTGGCAGTATACCGGCAGCGCAGTATTTGGAAGACCTGGGGTTTACCCGGGCGATCTTTTCGAAAAATTTAAGTCTGGAAGAAATCACAGCCATTCATCAGCAAACCCATTTGGAAATTGAATTTTTTGTCCATGGTGACTTATGTATATCACATACCGGCCAATGCCATTTAAGCAGTTTTGTTTCCGGACAAAGTGCCAACCGGGGATGTTGTGTCAAGCCCTGCCGATGGCAGTATGCGCTGACTGCGGATGGCGAATATCAGTACCTCCTGGCCAGCAATGATCTATGCCTTTATCCCTGCCTGCCTGCTTTGATCGATGCAGGAGTGGTATCATTCAAAATTGAAGGCAGGATGAGGGACAAAGAATATCTGAGCCACCTGGTGAAGACTTATCGCCGGGCATTGGACAGGATTATCCGTGATCCGAAAGATCCTGGTATTGACCAGGATGAAATGCAAGAACTGGAAAATAGGAAAATAAGAAATTTTACCACCGGTAACTTATGGGGCAAACCGGTACATAGCTATGTAGATCCTACCGGTACCAGAGAACCAAAGTTTATCAGCCGGTCGATCAACTTAAAGCGACTGTCCGCAGTTGATGGACCAAGTCTTATAAGCACCGATGGCTTTATAAATAATAGCAAGATTAAAGAACTCACCATCAAAGTACAAAATGCAGCATGTGCTGCTGAAGCTTTCAAAAACGGTGCTGATAAAGTGATCATCGGTTTGGAGAAATTTCGGCAAACTGATGATAGAGGGGACCGGGTTCAGGAAGTAATCGACTGGGGACGGGCTGAAAATGTACAAGTCTGGCTGGAAACACCTCGTATCGTGACCCAGAAGGATGTTAAGCTATTAAACCAGGTAGCTTTAAAATATTTGTCACAGAATATTGCCGGAGTGATTGTTAATGACTATGGCAGTTTCCAATTGCTGAAAGACAAAGGTTGTCAGATCTTCGGAGGAGCAGGTTTAAACATAACCAATCAAGCTGCGGCTATGCTTGCAGTCCGGCAAGGGCTTACAGGGGTCACTGCTTCACCGGAACTGCATTTCGATAGTCTGGCTTCACTGCTTAAAACAGACGGTGTTCTTGAACTAATAGTGCAGGGGCCCTTATGCGGGTTGATCACAGACCACTGTCTGATCGAGCCTGATGGGTCCCAGTGCCGGATCAAATGCAGCGAGCATGCGTATCATCTGTTGGATAAAAAGAGACAGGCTTATGTGGTCAGGACAGATCAGGACTGCAGGAATTATATATACCATCCCTTTGACTTATGTTTATATAACGAGTTGCCTGCTTTAAGCCAGATCGGTTTACGCTATATACGAATTGACGGTCAATTTTATGACCATGCGCTTTTAGGTAAAGTCACAGCTATTTACAAACGAGCCATCGACAGGATCAATAAAGCTAAACCCCTGGGGACGGATGACTATCAAGACCTGATCGAGCTGTTTCCCGGCGGTTTAACGAAGGCTCAATTATTTTTTGAAAACTAATTTAGTCAGGAGGCTATTCATATGATCACTTCAATGGAAATTCACAACTACCAGTTTAAAAAAGCCATTCGCGGCTTTGATCAGGAGGAAGTGAAAGAATTCCTGGAGATCATAGCGGATGATTATGAGGCACTGTTTGTGGAAAACGCCCAGTTGAAAGAAGAGATCCAGCGGCTGGAATATGAACTGAGCAAGTTCAAAAGGTTGGAAGAGACTATGAATAACAGCCTGATCCTGGCACAACAGACCGCAGAGAACATCAAAACCAATGCCCAAATGGAATCAGAAAAGCTGATCGATGATGCCAAAAGAAAGGTAATGGAGATATTTGTTTTATATCAGGATGTTATAAAACGATTAAATATGTTTAATCTTGAACTCAAAGGCCAGGTGGCTGGACAAATGGAAATACTGGAAAAGAATCAAAAGAAAGTAGAAGAGATGACAGAGTTCTTTTTCGGCAGGGATCTGAAAGAGGTTTTGGAAAAGATCGAAAAAGCTGAGTTGAAAGGTAAATAGCATGTTGGGGATAACCGATATAAAAGGCGGTGTTCGACTGGAGGTCAAGGTGCAGCCCCGCTCGGCTAAGAATATGATCGTCGGTGAACAAGAGGGCAGATTGAAATTGAAAATCACTGCCCCACCGGTTGAAGGCGAAGCCAACAAAATGCTGATCGAATTTCTTGCCCAATCCCTTGCTATATCGAAAAAATCTATCACCATCTTAAAAGGAGATACTTCTACCCATAAGTTGATTGAGATCAAGGGGATCACCCGGGGAGAACTTATCAGCAAGCTGGATTTAAAATAATAAGTTTCCTTAGATTTCTTATATGGGGATCAATTTATCAAGAACTCCTAAAGTTGCGAAAAACCATTCTTCTTATCATATCAGTACTTCAACATAAAGCTGCAATCAATGAGACGTTCCCACCAGATTCCTGGGTTGTCGTATCAGTATGGAGATCAGCATGGCCAGTAATATCAGCCCCGCTCCGGTCAAGGTACGGATCGTGAAGGTCTCATTGGCCCACAGATAGCCAGTTAAGGCAGCAAAGACTGGTTCTGAAGCCAAAACGATCGCAAATCTGGAAGGGTTGCTGTATTTTTGCAGGGCATTTTGGATCAAAAAAGCCAGAGCAGTGGCAAAAACAGCCGTAATAAAGATCGCTGTTATGGTATTTGCAGACCAAAGAGCGGGGAAAGGTTCAACGAAGATTCCGATCCCCAGACAAACTAAACCCACAAAAAGAATTTGTACTCCGGTTATGGCCACCGGATTGTGGTGATGTGATAATCGGGCTACAAATACCACATGGAGAGCAAAACCAAGGGCACAGATAAGTACGAGGATATCACCATAAGCCAGGACAAAAGTACCAGACTTAACTGACATCAAAAACAAGCCGATGACTGCCAGCAAACCGGTAAGGACAGTTTTAAAGTCGGGCCACCTGAAATTGATGGCCGCATAGATGATTGGAACCAATACCACACTGACACCGGTAATAAAAGCCGCATTGGACGCAGTGGTGTGCTGCAGGCCAACCGTTTGAAAAATATATCCGATAAACAGAAAGAAGCCTAATAAACAGCCTGCCGACAGGGTGGCAGGTTTGATCTGTCTGATATTATGAAAGGAGAGCAGGACCAGGACAAAAAATGCAATGACAAAACGAATACCTAAAAACAAAAAAGGACCTATCTCAGCCAGCGCTTCTTTAACAACTACAAAGGTAGCACCCCAAATCATTGCTACTAATAATATAGCCACTTCTGCCTGGGCTCTTGGGCTGAAGTTTGACAATTCTCCGACCTCTTTTTCCTTTAGGTTAACCAGCAGTGTATTACATAATGCAAAACATAAAATCAAGCAGATAATTAAACTTACCTGCCTGTGAATAATTATACCCTGACGGAAAAGGGATGAACTCTGGATAACCCAAGCTTCCTTTTGTTGACGATTCACTACATGTAATTATTTGATTTAATCATTGTCGATTAATTTATAACTCGTTATAATATCGATATAATGAATTTCGGAAGAGGAAATTGAAGAAAAAGAAGGAGTGGTTGTTTTAATGAGTAAAAAAATGAGATTGATTTTAACCGGGCTGCTTATTTTAGGATTAATTTTCACCGCCGTTGGCTGCGGCAGTAATAAATCGGGGGATCAGTCCGCACAGCCGCCTGCAGGAGAAGAAAAGACCAAATTGGTGGTTGGTTCTGAAACTACCTTCCCGCCCATGGAATTTATGGAAGGCGGAGAATATGTAGGCTTTGACATGGAGCTGATCAAAGCCATCGCGGAAGAAGAAAACATGGAAGTTGAGATCAACAGTCTGGGATTTGATGCATTGATCCCGGCGATTCAAACCGGCCAGATCGATTGTGCCATAGCTGCAATCTCCATCACTGATGAACGGAAAGATTCAGTTGATTTTACAGAGCCTTATTTCCAGGCTGGGCTTATTGTGGCTGTAAAAACTGATAACAATGATATTAAAGGCCTGGAAGATCTGGAAGGTAAAAAGATCGCCGCCCAGATCGGTACTACCGGAGCGGATGCCTGCAATGGAGTAAAAGAAAAGAATGCCGCCACGGAAGTAAGTATTTTCAACAGTACCGGTGAAGCCTATATGGCTCTGGAAAATGGTGTGGTTGATGCAGTCATCAATGACCATCCGGTCACCATGTATTATGTAAATACCGAAGGCAAAGATAAAGTGAAAACTGTCGGGGAAGTCTTTGCTGCCGAAGATAACTATGGGATCGCGGTAAAGAAAGGCAATGCCGAATTGCTGAATAAACTAAACGACGGTTTGCAGAAGATAAAAGACAATGGGACCTATGACGAGATCTATGCTAAATGGTTTGAATAACTGATTTAGCCTGAGTACGATAAGCGCGGGCAGCCCCGCGCTTTCATTTTGCGGAAGGATATTTTTTATGTACGTTACTGCACTCAATATCATAACCGGTACCAGTTTAACTGAATATTTAATGGGAATCAGAGGATATGTGATCCTCACTTCCCATTTAGGATATTTACTGGAAGGCGCCCTCTTAACGCTGAAAATTACTGCTTTATCTGTGGCCTTTGGTATGCTGCTGGGATTGTTTTTTGGTTTGTTCAAAATGTCCGGGAGCCGCATACTTAGGTTTTTGGCAGCGGTCTACATTGATTTTTTCCGTGGCACTCCTTTGTTTGTACAGATATTATTGATGTATTTCGGAGTGCTTCCGTTGGTTTTGACTGAAACTTCACCATTTCAAGCGGCGGTCATCACCTGCTCATTAAACAGCGGAGCCTATATTGCTGAAATCGTAAGAGCAGGTATTCAGGCAGTTGACAAAGGCCAGATGGAAGCAGCCAGATCACTGGGGATGAACCACGTTCAGGCGATGTGGCTGGTTATCCTGCCCCAGGCCTATAAGATCGTTATTCCTCCGCTTATCAATGAATTCATAATGCTCTTAAAAGATACCTCCCTGGTATCGACCATCGCTGCTGAAGAACTTACCCACCGGGGCAGACTGGTCTATTCCACTTACTATGAAGCCGTATGGGTTTGGGGCGGTGTGGCCATGATCTATCTCATTATGACAAAAGTCTTGTCAATATTGGGTGACTATGTTGAAAGGAGACTGGCTACGGAATGATCGAAGTAAGAGATCTGCACAAAAGTTTTGGCCACCTGAAAGTTTTAAAGGGCATCAATTGCCATATAGCTCCCCGGGAAGTCGTATGTGTAATAGGTCCCAGCGGGTCAGGCAAAAGCACCTTTTTACGTTGTATCAATCAATTGGAACAGGTAGATTCCGGGCAAATTTTTATTGACGGGCAGGAACTGACCAATCCCAAGACCGATATCAATAAAGTCAGACAGCAATTGGGCATGGTTTTCCAATTATTTAATCTGTTTCCCCACCGGACCACCCTGCAGAATATTACCATGGCACCGATTCGCATCAAAGGAATGAAAAAGCAGGATGCGGAAGACATGGCCATAGAATTACTGCGCAAGGTAGGGCTGGTCGATAAAGCCTCCGTTTTTCCTGCCCAGCTTTCCGGCGGGCAGAAGCAAAGGGTAGCCATTGCACGAGCATTGGCCATGCAGCCCAAAGCCATGTTGTTTGACGAACCTACTTCCAGCCTGGATCCGGAAATGGTGGGTGAAGTACTGGCAGTCATGAAGGACCTGGCTTTTGAAGGCATGACAATGGTGGTGGTTACTCATGAAATGGGATTTGCCCGCGAAGTAAGCGATCGGGTATTCTTTATGGATGAAGGCCTGATCGTGGAAGAAGGATTACCCTCTCAGATATTTGATGATCCTCAAAACCCGCGTACCCAATCATTTCTAAGTAAGGTCCTGTAAAGAGGTCCCGGGGAAAAAGGCTAAACGACTCTTGGGCAGGCATTGCTGCAGTCATTATTTTTAATTAGGAGGGCATGAATATAAAACCTGATCATGCTTTAAAAATACTTGACCGGCTGAAAGAAGAATATCCGGATGCAAAAACCAGTCTACATTTTAACAGCCAGTTTGAACTGGCAGTTGCCGTGGTTTTATCTGCTCAAACAACGGATAATCAGGTCAATGAGGTGACCAAAAAATTATTCAGGCAATACAACACACCGGAAAAAATAGCAGCCCTGAACGAAAGCGTGCTGGAGAAGCTGATTTATGGCGTGGGTTTATACCGGACCAAAGCCCGTAACATTAAAAAACTGGCGCAGATCCTGGTGGACAAATACCAGGGCAAGGTTCCGGATGAGTTCGACGAACTGCTGAAGCTGCCCGGAGTGGGACGCAAATCGGCCAATGTGATTCTGGCAGTGGGGTTCAACAAACCCGGACTTGGCGTTGACACCCATGTAAATAGAGTGGTGAACCGGATCGGGATGGTGGCAGCGAAAGATCCTGCAAAAACGGAGATGTACTTAAAACTGCTGATACCGGAAGAACGATGGGGGGAAGCCCATCATATATTTATTGCTCACGGCCGAAAAATTTGCTCTGCGCGTAATCCCAAATGCCAGGATTGTATAATCAATGAAAAATGTGCAAAAATAATGGACTAAAGGGCTGGAGCAATCAGGATATCAGCACGAATAGAGAAAATATGAGGAAAGCCTCATACAATATAAGCAGCCGGGCTGGTCATAAACAGAAATAGTTGTTTAGAATGGAACGGTATGCTAAAATAAATAAGATTTTCACGAAAAGTGAACATGTGATCAGCTAAGAACGGGACAGTAGGCGGGAAACGCAAGTATAAAGCGAGTCTGGAATGGTGAAAGCCAGATTATTGCAGCAGTGCTGAACATCACCCGGGAGCTTTCATTCCGAAACAAGTTAGGTCTGAACGTTGCTTGCGTTAAAAGCTTGAGAGGCATCATAGCTGATGCTATAAGGGTGGTACCGCGGAAGAATACCTTTCGTCCCTAGGGATGAAAGGTTTTTGTTTTTAATAAACGAAATTTAAATAACGAGGTGAAATTATAAATGGGCAAGGGCAAATATGATGATACTTTAAATTTACCCAATACCACCTTTCCCATGCGGGCGAATCTGCCGGCACGGGAACCGGAGATCTTAAAATTCTGGGAGGATACTGATATTTACCGGCGGGTGCAGAATAAAAACCAGGGCCGGCCGACATTTATTCTGCATGACGGGCCTCCGTATGCCAATGGCAACATACATTTAGGCCATACTTTAAATAAAGTCCTAAAGGATATCATTATCAAATTCCATTCCATGACCGGATATGATACGCCTTATGTACCGGGCTGGGATACCCATGGCCTGCCCATTGAACAACAGGCCATCAAAGCCCTGGGACTGGATCGCAAGAAGACTGATGTAGTAAGCTTCCGGCAGCATTGCCGGGATTATGCTTTGAAATATGTGGATATCCAGCGGGAGAGTTTCAAACGTCTGGGGGTAAGGGGTGACTGGGACAATCCTTATCTGACCCTGAAGCCGGAATTTGAAGCGATCCAGATCAAAGTGTTTGGGGCTATGGCACTAAAAGGCTATATTTACAAAGGCCTCAAGCCGGTCTACTGGTGTTATGATTGTGAGACTGCTCTTGCTGAAGCAGAAATCGAATATAATGACAAGACATCTCCTTCGATCTATGTCAAATTCCCGGTTAAAGACGGCAAAGGGATCATTCCGGAAGATGCCTTTGTCGTCATTTGGACCACCACTCCCTGGACGATCCCAGCAAATACTGGTATTTCGATGAATGCCAAACTGGATTATGTGCTGGTTGAAGTCGGGGAAGAACAATATGTTGCAGCCAGGGGACTGCTGGAAAAAGTAGCAGCAGAACTGGGATGGAACAATTACAGGATCATCAAGGAATTCAAGGGTGCAGCCCTGGAAAGAGCGGTTTGCCGGCATCCATTTTATGACCGGGATTCTTTAGTGGTGCTAGGAGACCATGTAACGTTGGAAGCCGGGACCGGTTGTGTGCATACGGCGCCTGGTCATGGAGAAGATGACTTCTATGTGGGGAAAGAATACGGATTGGAAGTTATATCACCGGTGGATAACAGTGGCAGATTTACCGAGCAGGCTGCGCCTTTTACCGGCATGCAGGTCAATGATGCCAATAAACCTATCATCGAATTGCTGGAAGCCAGAGGGATGCTGCTGAAGACTGCCCGGGTTGAGCACCAATACCCATATTGCTGGCGTTGTAAACAACCCATTATTTACAGGGCTACGGAACAATGGTTTGCTTCCATCGACTCCTTCCGCCAGGCAGCCTTGGATGCCATCGACCAGGTGGAATGGATACCCTTCTGGGGAAGAGATCGGATCTTTAATATGATCAGAGACAGGGGAGACTGGTGTATTTCCCGCCAGCGTACCTGGGGCGTTCCGATTCCGATCTTCTATTGTGAAGCATGCCAGGAACCGGTCTTCAATCAATCTACCATCGATCATATAAGTGATTTGTTCCGGGAACATGGTTCCGATATATGGTTTGCCAGTTCAGCAGAGGAATTGATCCCGGAAGGGCTGGAATGTCATGCTTGCGGCGGACGGCATTTCCGTAAAGAGACTGATATTATGGATGTTTGGTTCGATTCCGGTTCCAGCCATATGGCGGTACTGGAAACTTATAAAGACTTAAGCTGGCCGGCTGATATGTATTTGGAAGGCAGTGACCAGCACCGGGGATGGTTCAATTCCTCTCTGTCCACAGCGGTGGCAGTCAGAGGGACGGCACCTTACCGGAAAGTGCTGACCCATGGTTTCACCGTGGATGAACAGGGCCGCAAGATGTCAAAATCCCTGGGGAACGTAGTGGATCCTTTAAAAATGATCGACCAGATGGGAGCAGATATTTTAAGACTGTGGGTTTCATCTGCCGATTATCGCAATGACGTTTCGGTTTCAGACAATATCATCAAACAAAGTGCAGAGGCTTACAGGAAGATCCGCAACACCTGCCGCTTTATGCTGAGCAATTTATTTGATTTTGATCCGGAAACCGATACCGTTGCTTATGAAAAGCTAACGGATCTTGATAAATGGGCTTTGCTGAAAAAAGACCAGCTGCTGCGCAGAGTGACCAAAGCCTATGAACAATATGAATTCCATGTGGCCTTCCATTCAGTACACAACTTCTGTACGGTGGACATGAGCAATATCTATTTCGATATTTTAAAAGATAAACTATATTGCTCATTGCCGGATGATCCGGAAAGGAAAGCCGCCCAGACTGTACTCTATGAATTGATCAATTCACTGGTAATTATTTTAACGCCGGTTTTAGCTTTTACCAGCGAAGAGATATGGAGTCATATCAGGCGGGAAAACCAGCCTGACAGTGTTCAGCTCCTGGAATGGCCTGCGGCCAATGACCAATACTTAAATGATGAACTGGAAGAACGTATAGAAAGATTGCTGCAGGTTCGCGAAGTGGTGACCAAAGCTTTGGAAGAAGCTCGAGTGGCCAAAGTGATCGGACATTCCCTTGGGGCCAGTGTAACCATTTATGCCGGGGAAAATTGGCTGAATCTGCTTTGCCGCACTCCTGACCCGGAAAAATTCTTTATCGTATCCAAAGTAGAAATCACTGACGCAAAACCAGACGATGATGCTGTAAGTTTGGAACATGTGGCAGGAATCGGCGTCAAGGTAAAAGCAGCCGAAGGGGAGAAATGTGAACGCTGTTGGGTAATTGAAGAAATATCCGACCATAGCGGCCCATGTCTATGCAAACGCTGTGCTGAAGTAGTGGAAATCTTGAAAAGCAGATAGGGGGAGTATACTTTGGGAGAGCCGGAAAAAATTATCATCACTGTCCTGGGACATGACCAGGTGGGGATCATTGCCAAGATTTCAACCATTCTGGCCAGCAATAATATCAATATCCTTGATATCAGCCAAACCATTTTACAAGGCTTTTTTACCATGGTCATGGTGGCGGACATCTCTGCAAGCAAGTTGGACGTGGGAAACTTGAAAAAGATGCTCCAGGAACAAGGTGGACCAATGAACCTTGAAATAACCGTACAGCATGAAGACATTTTTAAGTTCATGCACCGGATTTGATTTTATAAGGGGTTATGGAGCGGATTGCGCCGACATAGCCCCTGATTATATATAAAAGGGGTGGCCTTATGCCTTTTAGTTTCAGCAAGGATGAAGTACTGGAAACTGTTTCAATGCTGCACACAGAAAAGCTGGATATACGGACGATAACCATGGGAATTAATATTCAGGACTGCCGTGATATAGATGGTGTGAATACCGGCAAAAAAGTATATGCCAAAATCCGTGACTATGCTAAAAATCTGGTTCAGGTCGGGGATGAGATTGAAAAGACCTATGGCATTCCAATCATCAACAAAAGGATTGCAGTTTCCCCGGTATCGATCGTGGGAAATGGACTTTCTGCAGAGGGAATGGTCACCGTCGGTCGTTATCTGGACGAGGCTGCCCAGGATGTGGGGGTAAATTTTATCGGCGGTTTTACCGCACTGGTTCATAAAGGTTTCAGCAATGGCGACCGGGCATTATTGGAGGCGATACCGGAAACCCTTGCCTCCACAGAAAGGGTTTGTGCATCCGTCAATCTGGGCACCACCAAAGCCGGGATCAACATGGATGCAGTTTATATGATGGGTCACGTAATCAAAGCCACTGCAGAACGAACCGGGGATAAAAATGGTCTGGGGTGTGCCAAACTCGTGATCTTTTGCAATGCTGTAGAAGATAATCCATTTATGGCTGGGGCCTTTCATGGCATCGGCGAAGCAGAATCGACCATCAATATCGGGATCAGCGGGCCGGGAGTTATTTTAAACGTAGTCAGAAAGCATCCTGAAACCAGCCTGGGTGACCTGGCCAATATTATTAAAAATACTGCTTTTAAAATTACCCGAATGGGTGAACTGGTTGGCAGAGAAGCATCAAAACGGCTGGGGGTTCCTTTCGGGATCGTTGACGTGTCTTTAGCGCCCACACCGGCAATCGGAGACAGCGTGGCTGAGATAATTAAAGCGATGGGGCTTGAGATGGTGGGGGCTCACGGCAGTACAGCTGCCCTGGCAATGTTGAATGATGCAGTAAAAAAAGGCGGAGCGATGGCATCCTCCAATGTAGGCGGCTTATCGGGGGCTTTCATACCGGTGAGTGAAGATGCGGGAATGATGGATTCGGTTATAGCCGGCGCTTTAAATATCGACAAACTGGAAGCCATGACCTCCGTGTGCTCAGTGGGCCTTGATATGATTGCGATACCGGGTGATACTTCTGCTGCCACCATTTCTGGGATCATCGCTGATGAGGCGGCGATTGGCATGATAAACCGTAAGACTACAGCTGTTCGTCTGATTCCGGCACCGGGGAAAAAAGTCGGCGAATGGGTGGAATTTGGCGGACTCCTGGGAAGAGCGCCGGTCATGGCAGTAAACAATTTCTCTTCCGAGGCTTTTATCAATCGCAAAGGCAGGATCCCTGCGCCCATCCATGCTTTAAATAATTAACACCTGGCATGGATGCCATGTCTTACCTTGTCAGGCAAAGCTATCTGGAAAATGAATGTTATATAATTTTCATGGCAATAATAACTATTAACAGACAGGAGGGGGGTAGTTTGAAGTATAAAACCGTGGGCGAAAAAAAACAAAAAAGCAAGCTGGATCGTTTAAATGATAAAATCGATGCACTGTCGGTCAATATGGAAAAGATGAAATTGGCAGAATACGTTGACATGTTAAATAATCCGCGCCGGCTGCTGTATATCAATTTCCTGCAGGGAATATCCAGGGGCTTCGGTACTGCAATCGGATTTACGATACTGGCTGCTATCGTGATTTATTTTATGCAAAGGATCATTTTGATCAATATACCGGTGATTGGAGAATTTATTGCTGATCTGGTGGAGATCGTGCAGATGCAGTTGCGGGTGGGGGCAATGGTGACCTATTTTTAATGAGCTGAGGTGTATCTGTGGACGCTAAGGAAAAATTGCTGGCCAGGAAGTCGCAGCTTGAAGCCATGAAACAGAGAAGGCAAGAAACATTCAGGGTGCCCCTGGCAGAAATGACTGATGAACTTTCCCTGTATGACCAGCATCCTGCTGATATCGGGTCAGAATTATATGAACGGGAAAAAGATTATGCTTATTTGGAATTAATGGAATTTCAGCTGCAAAAACTGGATCAGGCATTGGCAAGACTTGAACAAGGTGTTTACGGGATTTGCGATAATTGCGGAAATGCGATAGAATTACCGCGTCTTGAACGTTTGCCGGAGACCACGCTATGCATTGCCTGTGCCAGGCAAAGAGAAGCCGGCATAAAACAAGTCAGCAATCAGGATAATTATGATAACTCGCCGGAAGCCATGGAATTTGGTAAAACATTTCAAGTGGCAGGCTATGAATTATATGAAGAATAGTCATATATGAAGAATAACCATGAACCTGCAAGAAATTATTAAGAATTGTCTATTAGTAACAAAGAATAAAAGCAATGTATTATAGTATTGACCGATGCAATTGATACGGCTATTAGATTTATTTTTTGTATATCAGAAAGGACGACTATAATGCGCATTGGAATATTTACTGACAGTTATAAACCATATACCAGCGGCGTGGTGACTTCGATCTGCACGTTCAAAGCTGAGTTTGAAAAGCTGGGACACCAGGTATATATTTTTGCGCCCAAATACCCCCACTATCACGAAGAAGAACCGGATGTATTCAGATATCTATCGGTACCGGCACCAACAAATCCGGATTATACTCTTGCAATTCCGGTTTTGCCTGGCATGCGTCAGCAGATCAAACGACTCAAATTAGATATCATCCACGTACACTCACCAGCCATTATGGGAAGGGTCGGTATGCATTATGCCAGATTATTCCGGCTGCCTATCGTTTTTACATACCACACCCTCTATGAACAATACACCCATTATCTGCCTGTGGCGCAGGATTTTGCCAAAGATATGACGGTGAAATTCAGCAGTAAATTCTGTAATGATTGTGATCACGTTATCGTTCCCGCTCAGGAAACACACGATTTAATCAGCACATATGGGATAAGTACACCTATCTCTGTGATCCCTACCGGCGTGCCGCTGCATAAGTTTGTCAAGGAAGAAGGCAACTGGCTGCGGAAGCACTATCCCATTCCAGCTGAAAATAAGATATTGCTCTTTGTGGGCCGGTTGACCAAGGAGAAAAATCTCGATTTCCTGATTAACACATTCAGACAAGTTCATGAACAGCGCCCCCTTACAACATTGGTTATTACAGCACAGGGACCGTTGGAATCACACCTTAAACAAACTGCTTCTGATCTGGGTTTGAACTTGGGGCAGGACATCCTTTTTACCGGCGCTGTTCCCTATGAAACCTTGGTGCAAGTCTATTATGCGGCTGATCTGTTTGTCTTTTCTTCCCTGACGGAGACTCAGGGTCTGGTCCTTATAGAAGCAATGGCAGCCGGGTTACCGGTAGTGGCGGTCAGAGCCAGCGGTGTGCAGGAGATGGTTGACGACGGTCTTGATGGAATACTGACTGGCCTGGATATAAATGAATTAGCTGGAGCAATAATTAAAGTATTGGATGACGAAAAACTTTATCAATTCCTGAAAACAAACGCTTTGCTTAAAGCCCGCGCTATGTCATCAGAAAGTATGGCATTAAAGGTGGAAGAGGTATATGAAAGCATCTTGTCCAAGAAATTCTACCGGCCCCATCGGTTTCTTGATGTCAGTTCATGGTTCAGCAATTAACTTCAATCATATATAATGTAACTGATGCATGAATGTTTATTAACTGGAGTTGCCTGGCATACTCCAGTTTTGCCATGGAGAAAAAGTACCGGCACTACCAGCAGGAGAGGGAATGCAACATGAAAGTTCGCAAGTTAATGGCGGTCCTTATCGGTAAATTAGTAATTATATTAAGCCGCATCGCCGGAAATCAAGGTACCGATCTTCCTGGACGCGTAGCACGTAAAATTTATCCGCTGATCCTGTCAGACCTGGCCGGCAATATCAAACGTGAAATTATCATTGTGACCGGCACCAACGGAAAAACCACCACCAGCAATATGATTGCTGCCATTATCAAGGAAAACGGCTGCTCGCTGGTACATAATCAGGCCGGGGCTAATCTGCTCAGCGGTATCACTACTGCATTTATTGCCGCCGCAGGTCTTTTCCGTACGCACTGTCTTGACTATGCATTACTGGAAACGGATGAAGCAAATGTTCCCTTATTGCTCAACGAAATAAAGCCCCAAGCCCTGTTGGTAACTAATTTTTTTCGGGATCAATTGGACAGGTACGGGGAACTGGATAATACCATCAGGCTGATCCGTGATGCCTTAAAAGGAAAGTCTGATCTGGAACTGATTCTAAATGCCGATGATCCACTCCAGGCTGATTTTGCGCAGCAAACTGGCGTCAAGGCATGGTACTATGGTTTTACTGAAACGACATATGATGAGCTGACCAGTGAACTTAGCCGGGAAGGACGTTTTTGTGTAGTTTGCGGACATGAGCTGGAATATCAGCGCTATCATTATGCCCAGTTGGGAAAATATCACTGTCCGGCATGCAATAATCAGAATCCGCATCCGGATTTTACCGGTCATGATTTGCAGATGAATCCCGAAATCAGTTTTGTGATCAATGAACTTGACGTACAAAGTCCGTATCAAGGTTTTTATAATGCCTATAATATACTGGCCGCAGCGGCCATGGCCAAACGACTGGGCATATCCGATCCCATAATCAAACAGGCCATTTTTAATTATCAGCCCCGGGCAGGCAGGATGGAAAAGTTTATAATTGGCGGTAAACCGTGTCGGCTGATACTGGTTAAAAACCCTGCCGGCTTCAATCAGATCCTGCAAATGATGACCCAGGATCCGGGTCGGAAAAGTTTGTTTATTGCCTTAAATGATAATGCGGCTGACGGACGCGATATCTCATGGATTTGGGATGCGGAGGCCGAAATACTTGCCCGGACAGAGGCCGGCCTGGCAGAAATAGTTTGCTCCGGGCAGCGCAGCGGCGACATGGCATTACGGATCAAATATGCGGGAGTTGACACTGCCCGTATAAGGATCATTTCCGGACTGCAGGAAGGCATTGAACAGACCTTGAAAATTGAAAGTGAGACCGCCTATATCCTTTGTACCTATACAGCCTTGTTTGCCTGCCGCAAAATATTGGTTAAAATGCAGGCGCAGCAACAGGAAACCATGCCGGAATATCAGCGCAGCCGGGCTGGCGGCAGCTAAAAGCAGGCCACGAAGAAGGGAAAGCTATGGAAAGATTTGTCATCGCACATATGTATCCTGATCTATTGGATCTCTATGGTGACCGGGGGAATTTGATCTGTCTGAAAAAAAGGCTGCATGATTATGGTTTTAATTGTGAAATTCGTTCCATCCGTCTGCATGAGAAAATCGATTTCAACACCATTGATATGATCTTTATGGGCGGCGGGTCAGACCGTGAACAAGGACTGGTCTATCATGACCTCCTCACTAAAGCTGAGCGGTTCAAAGAAGAGATCGAAAATGGGCTGCCGGTACTTTGTGTGTGCGGGGCTTACCAGCTATTGGGCAAATACTATCAGGCTTACGATGGAAGTATAATGGAGGGACTGGGCATTTTTGGTTTTTATACCCAGGGAAAAAAGGAGCGTTTGATCGGAAATATTCTCATTGAAAGCGAGACACACGGGAAAAAAAATAGTGTAGTCGGATTTGAGAACCATGGCGGCAGGACATGGCTGGAAGACCATCAGCTGAAACCCTTTGGCAAGGTCATCAAAGGCTTCGGCAATAATGGACAGGATGGCAGTGAAGGACTGTGGTACAAGAATTTGATCGGCACCTATTTACATGGCCCCCTTTTACCCAAGAATCCACATATAGCAGATTATTTTATTGAAGCCATGACCGCCCGTAAGGGGTTAACCCTGAATAAGAAACTCAATGATGAGATCGAATGGTTCGCCCACGAGCAGGTCATAAAAAAACTGCAGAAATCAAGATAGAGGAGACGAAAAAGTGCGTTTATGGTTCACGATGCTAACAGTAATCGTTCTCGACCAGATTTCCAAATGGCTGGTGGTGAGCAATATGGAATTAGGGCAGAGCCAACCGCTGATAAAAGGTGTCATTAACCTCACCTATGTGCAGAACCAGGGTGCAGCTTTCGGCCTTTTTGACGGCAATACCTGGCTGTTTATCGTCAGTGCGGCAGTGGTGGTGGCCGCCATCAGCATCTATCATTTCAAGCACCCGATACCCAATCATCTGCAGATCAGTTTAGGGCTGATCACCGGCGGCGCCGTGGGGAATTTTATCGATCGCTCCCTGTATCGATATGTGATCGACTTTTTTGACCTGGGCTGGTGGCCGGTTTTCAATATTGCTGATATGGCAATTGTTTGCGGGGGAATCTTGCTGATCATCTATACCTTCAAGTATGAGAAACAGGAGCAGGAAAATGCTTAAAGAAGAAGTGCTGTTAATCAATGAAGAATTGGAAGGGGAAAGACTGGATGCGTGCATCGCTGAGCAGTTCGAATATCTTTCCCGCTCCATGGTGCAGACCCTGTTGGCGGACGGTCAGATCACCATCGACGGGAAGATCCACAAAGCCAGTTACCGGGTCAAAGAAGGGGAAGAGATTAGAGTCCGTATCCCGGCACCTCAGGAGGTCAACATCACCGCACAGGATATACCTTTAGAGATCGTCTATCAGGATAAAGATATTGTTATCATCAACAAACCCCAGGGGATGGTGGTCCATCCTGCCCATGGCAACTGGGATAACACCCTGGTCAATGCCCTGTTGTTCCATATCAAAGATTTGTCCGGTATCAATGGAGAATTGCGGCCGGGGATCGTCCACCGTCTGGATAAGGATACCTCCGGACTGCTGATGGTAGCAAAAAATGATCAGTCCCACCGGCATCTGGCCCAGCAGATCAAAGAGCATTCTTTCAACCGCGAGTATTTTGCCCTGGTGCATGGGAACATCAGTGAGAAACTGGGCGTTATCGAGGCACCCATCGGCCGCAGCAAGACCGATCGCAAAAAAATGGCAGTGGACAAAGACGGCAAACCTGCCATCAGTGAATATCAGGTCCTTGAGAGATTCCGCAATTATACTCTGGTAAAAGTCAAACTGATGACCGGCCGCACCCACCAGATCCGGGTCCATTTTGCCTATATCAATCATCCGGTGGTGGGGGATCCTTTATACGGTCCGGCGAAAAAGCATTTTGACTTGAACGGTCAGGCTCTGCATGCATGTCTGCTGGGGTTTATTCATCCTTCTACCGGCCAGTACATGGAATTTACTGCGGACCTGCCAGTGCACATGCAAAAAATCATTGAGCAGCTGGAAAAATAAATTGACATCCGTTTTGCGATTGTTTAGAATCAGTTAAGAAAAGTTCCTTTAAGTTGATCCGGAGAGGTTAGCAAGGCGAACAGTATAGATCAGAGCACCTACCTTTGCCTTGCCCATATGGTAGGTTTTTTTATGCCCTGCAGTAAGGAGGTACGGCAATGGAACTTCGAGAAAAACATATCCTGATGGATGAGATGGATATGAAAAGAGCCCTTACCCGCATTACCCATGAAATCATCGAAAAAAACAAAGGCGTGGAAAATGTAGCCGTAATCGGCATCCGGCGCCGGGGAGGACCACTGGCATACCGTCTGGCAGAACGCATCGAAGCTATTGAAGGAGTTAAAATCCCCGTTGGCATCCTGGATATCACTCTCTATCGGGACGATCTCACCTTAATGTCATCCCAGCCTATGGTCCATCGTACAGAAGTTCATTTTGACATCAACAACAAAATCATTGTTTTGGTCGATGACGTATTATATACGGGCAGAACAGTCCGGGCGGCCATGGATGCCCTGATCGACATCGGGCGGCCGCAATGCATCCAACTGGCGGTGCTGATCGACCGGGGCCATCGGGAGCTGCCCATAAAGGCGGACTATGTGGGGAAGAATGTCCCCACTTCCAGAACCGAGATCGTGGAGGTAAAAGTCAAGGAATTTGACGATAAGGACGCAGTAGTGATACAGGAAAAAATTGAATAAGCAAACCCTTTAAACTAGCCCGGGAGGCTGGCAAGGGAGATACAAAGGAGATCGAAGCCTTCCTTGCTGAACCGGGAAGGCTTTTTTATATGGAAATATGGAAGGGAGGCAAAAGGCAGAAATGGCACTAGCGCAAAGAAAAGATTTGCTGGGGCTCAGAGACATGAGCCGGGAAGAGATCGAAATGATCCTGCAAACCGCAGTCCCCATGAAAGATATCATCAAGAGGGATATAAAAAAGGTACCAACCTTAAGAGGTAAGGCCTTGGTGACGGTGTTTTACGAACCGAGTACCCGGACCCGGACTTCCTTTGAAATCGCGGGAAAATATCTGAGTGCTGACACAGTCAATTTGGCTGTTTCTACCAGCAGTGTACAAAAAGGAGAAAGTCTGCGGGATACCATAAAAACCATCGAAGTGATGGGATTTGATGTTATAGTTATGCGGCATGCGATGAGCGGCACCCCTCATTATGTAGCACGCAACACCGATATGCGAGTCATCAATGCCGGGGACGGAGCCAACGAACATCCTACCCAGGCCTTGCTCGACCTGTACACGATCAAGGAGAAGAAAGGAACATTGGAGGGGCTTGCCGTGACCATAGTCGGGGATATTTTACACAGCCGGGTAGCCCGCTCCAACATATACGGCCTGAGTAAGTTCGGCTGTGATATCAGAGTGGTGGGGCCGTCTACGCTGATGGCGCCGGAAATCGAAAAATTGGGAGTAAAATGCTATTACGACCTGGAGAAAGCCGTTGCCGGAGCAGATGTGGTCAACATCCTCCGCATACAAAAGGAGAGACAACACTCCGGGCTATTCCCCACGCTGGATGAATACGCCAATTTATACATGATCAAAAAGGACAAGCTGAAGAAAGCCAAGGAAGATGTGCTCATCCTTCATCCGGGACCGATGAACAGGGGAGTGGAGATTTCCAGTGAAATTGCGGACGGTACTCAGGCCCTGATCAATGAGCAGGTTACCAATGGAGTTGCTGTAAGAATGGCTTTATTATTCCTGATGATGGGAGGAACACGTGATGAAATTACTAATTAAAAATGGACGGGTCATCGATCCTCTCAACGAAGTAGACGGCAAGATGGATGTCTTGATTAATAATGGCAAAATCGCTGATATGGATAAAGAGCTGGAAGCCGGAGAAAATGTCCGGGTCATTGATGCGAAGGGGAAAATTGTTTGCCCGGGATTTATCGATATGCATGTACATCTGCGGGATCCTGGTTATCTGTATAAAGAAGAAATTGCTTCGGGTACCAGAGCAGCAGCGGCAGGCGGATTTACCACCGTATGCTGTATGCCCAACACCAAACCGGTTGTCGATAATGCGGCTGTGGCAGCTTATGTGCGGCAGATTGCAGCCCGTACCGGCATCATCAACGTACTGCCCATCGGCGCCATCACCCGGGAACAAAAAGGTGAACAGCTGACGGAAATGGCTGATCTGATCGCAGCGGGTTGTATTGCGGTTTCCGATGATGGGAAGCCGGTGGAAAAAGCCGAGATCATGCGCAATGCCCTGGAATATGCTAAAATGTTCGATCTTCCGGTACTGTCCCATTGTGAAGACCTGAGTCTATCCCGGGACGGTCAGATGCATGAAGGGTATTATTCCACCATTTATGGCTTAAAGGGAATCCCGGCGGCAGCTGAGGAGATCATGGCCGAGCGGGATATCATCCTGGCCCGTTTGACCGGCGGACATGTGCACATCTGTCACATCTCAAGCCAGGGGACTGTAGACCTGATCCGCAAAGCCAAAGCGGAGGGGATCCGGGTCACCTGTGAAGTAACTCCCCATCATCTGACAATGACCGATGAAGCTCTGGGGACTTATGATGCCAATACCAAAGTCAATCCCCCGCTGAGATCTGCGGAGCATATTCAGGCTTTACTGGCGGGGATCAAGGATGGAACCATCGACTGTATTGCCACTGACCATGCACCCCATGAACTGGAAAGCAAAGACTGTGAGTTTAATCTGGCCTCTTTCGGTATATCCGGGCTGGAAACCGCAGTACCGCTAATTATGAGCCTCCTGGACAAAGAGTTTGATATGTACCGGATGGTACAATTATTTACCGCCGGTCCGGCCCGGGTATTAGGTCTGAATAAAGGCAGCATCGGCATCGGAGACATCGCCGATATCACCATATTGGATCCGGATAAGATCAAGACCGTTGACCCGGACAATTTCTATTCCAAAGGCAGGAACACACCTTTTGGCGGCAGGCAGCTGAAGGGCTGGCCCTGGATGACAATAGTGAACGGTAAAATCGTTGCTGAAGACGGCAGAATAATAGAGGAGTGAATATAAAGTGAAAGGGTACCTGGTTTTAGAGAACGGCATGATATTTACCGGAAAATTGCTGAATGACTGCAAATTAAGCAGCGGAGAAGTGGTATTTAGTACGGCAATGATCAGCTATCAGGATATCATTACCGATCCGTCTTATTTTGGCCAGATCGTGACCATGACTTATCCGCTGGTAGGCAATGTGGGCTTAAATGAAAAAAGTTTTGCCTCTCAACGGGCCATGGTCCAAGGGCTGGTTTTGCGGGAAGCGACGGATTTCCCCAGCCATTATGAAATGGAAATGGACCTGATCACTTTCCTAAATAAAAGCGAGATCGCGGTTCTTACTGAGGTCGATACCCGGGCATTAACCAGAGTGATCAGAAATGAGGGGACCCTGGGTGGGATCATCACCGATAATATCGATGAACAGAAATGGCTGGTGAAGAAGGCCAAGTCAGCCGCCCGGAACATGAAAGGCGATCTGGTGCAGTATGTAACCCGCCGTAACATCATGAAGTTTGGCTCGGGAAAGAAAAGAGTCGTACTGCTGGATTTGGGCACAAAAAAAGGAGTCATCGAATCCTTCACCCGCCGCAATATGGAAGTCTATGCCGTGCCGGCTCAAACAGATGCTGCGGAGATCTTAAAGCTGGAGCCGGATGGAGTATTCATTTCCGATGGACCCGGGGGACCGGAAACGATCTCATATGTTATAAATACTTGCCGGAAGCTGATCGGCAAAAAGCCCCTGATGGGGATCGGCCTGGGACATCAGATGATCGGTCTGGCACTGGGAGCCCGGGTATATAAATTGGATTACGGCCATCGGGGTACAAATCATCCAGTTAAAGACCTGGCCAATAACCGGGTCTATATCACTACTCAGAATCACGGTTTCAATCTTGATCGACAGAGCCTTGAAAATACCGGATTGGAAGAGATTCTTACCAGCTTGAATGACAACAGTGTGGAAGGGATAAAACATAAAACCCTGCCCATATTTTGCCTGCAATTCGATCCGGAGGGATACCCCGGCTATAGCGAAACCGGCTTCTACTTTGACCGGTTCTACGAGATGATGTAACCGATAAGGTAAAAATGGAGGAGATAGTATGCCCCGAAACCCAGATTTAAAAAAAGTTATGGTCATAGGCTCAGGTCCGATTATCATCGGACAGGCAGCAGAATTTGACTATGCCGGTACCCAGGCTTGCCGGGCCTTGAAAGAAGAAGGCATCGAAGTCGTCCTGTTAAACAGTAATCCGGCCACCATCATGACCGATGCGGATATCGCCGATCATGTTTATATCGAACCCATCACTCTGGAAACCGTCACCAAAATACTGGCCAAGGAACATCCCGACGGGATCGTGGCCAACCTGGGCGGACAAGTGGGGCTGAATATGGCTCTTACTATGCACAAGGCGGGGGTTCTGGATAAATTTAATGTACCATTGCTGGGAATGCCCCTGGAGGCTATTGCCCGGGCGGAAGACCGGGAATTATTCAAAATGACCATGCAGGAGTTAGGCGAGCCGATCCCGGAAAGCGATATCGTGCATAGTGTACAGGCAGCGTTGGATTTTGCTGATGCCATCGGCTATCCGGTCATCGTTCGGCCTGCTTATACGCTGGGAGGGACCGGAGGCGGCAATGCCGCCAATGAAGAGGAATTGCGCCGGATCTGCAACAAAGGTTTGAAGAGCAGTCCCATCAAACAGGTTTTGATCGAACGCAGTGTCAGCGGTTTCAAAGAAATTGAATTCGAAGTGATGCGGGACTGCAATGATAACTGCATCACCGTATGCAGTATGGAGAATATGGATCCGGTCGGCATCCACACCGGGGACAGTATCGTTGTGGCACCAGCCCAGACCTTAACTGATGAAGAATACCAGATGCTGAGATCTGCTTCCATAAAAATCATCCGCCAGCTGAAAATCGCGGGCGGGTGCAATATCCAGTTTGCCCTGGATCCTTTTTCCCACAAATACTATGTGATCGAAGTGAATCCGCGGGTCAGCCGCTCCAGTGCCCTGGCTTCCAAAGCCACCGGCTATCCTATTGCCAAGGTCACCACCAAAATTGCCATCGGCTATACATTGGACGAGATCCCCAATGCCATCACCGGCAAAACCACCGCTTGTTTTGAACCGGCCATCGATTATGTAGTCCTTAAAGTTCCCCGGTGGCCTTTCGATAAATTTGTCTTTGGCAATCGCCATTTGGGGACCCAGATGAAAGCCACCGGCGAAGTGATGGCCATCGACCGCAGTTTTGAAGCTGCCTTTTTGAAATCGATACGTTCGCTGGAGATCGGGATCAACGGCTTGCGGCTTGCGCAATTCAAAGAAATCGCTGACGAAGCCCTCAAAGACCGTCTGAAGAATGCGGATGATGAAAGGATATTTATCATTGCCGAAGCTTTAAGCCGGGGATTATCCATCGAAGACATCTGGCAGATCACACGGATTGACAAATATTTTCTCAAGAAGATTAAAAACATCATTGACTTTACGCTGAAACTGCAGGATGCAGAACTGGATGCAGAGCTGCTAAAAGCCGCGAAGAAGATGGGGATCTCTGATCTGGAGATCGCACAGATTAAAGGCATCAGCGAGGCGCAGGTAAGAAAACTACGCCAGGAGTTTAATGTTTTACCCACCTATAAGATGGTGGATACCTGCGCAGCAGAGTTCGATGCAATGACACCTTATTTTTATTCCACTTACGAGGATGAAAATGAAGCAGGTCATACCCCGGATATCAAGAAGGTGCTGGTTATCGGCTCAGGACCCATCCGTATCGGCCAGGGGGTTGAATTCGACTATTGCTCTGTACATTGTGTATGGGCTTTGCGCGACCAGGGGATCAAGGCAATCATCGTCAACAATAATCCGGAAACAGTCAGTACGGATTTTGATACCTCAGACCGGCTGTATTTTGAACCACTGATCTTTGAAGATGTGATGAACATCATCGAGGAAGAACAACCGGAAGGAGTGATCGTCCAGTTCGGAGGACAAACGGCCATCAACCTGGCCGGCCCCCTGCATCGTGCCGGCATTAAACTGCTGGGCACTTCCAATGACAGTATTGACCGGGCCGAGGACCGGGACCGTTTTGATGCGATGGTGGAAGAACTGGGTATCCCCAGACCTCCTGGAAAAACGGTGTTCAATTCCAAAGACGCATTGGTTGTAGCAAAAAAAATCGGCTATCCGGTGTTGATCAGGCCTTCCTATGTATTGGGCGGACGCGCCATGGAGATCGTATATAATGATGAAGAACTGACCCAGTATATGACTACCGCGGTTAAAATCAACCGTGACCATCCGGTGCTGGTGGATAAATATCTGTTGGGTAAAGAGATAGAAGTAGATGCGATATGCGATGGCCAGGAAGTTCTTATCCCGGGGATTATGCAGCATATCGAACGGGCAGGTGTTCATTCCGGAGACAGTATGGCCGTTTTTCCCGCCCATGATATCAGTGACGAGATCCGGGATAAGGTGATCGATTATACCGTGAGACTGGCCCTGGAATTGGGCGTTATCGGGCTGATCAATATCCAATTCGTAGAATTCAATGATGAACTTTATGTTCTGGAAGTCAACCCCCGTTCCAGCCGGACCATCCCCTTTATCAGCAAAGTCACCGGAGTCCCGCTGGTCAAACTGGCTGTCAATGCCATGTTCGGAGTCAGCCTGCGGGAACAGGGGTATGAACCTGGTTTACTGGCCAGTCCCTCCTTTTATGCGGTGAAGGTGCCGGTATTTTCCTTTAACAAACTGGAAGAGGTCGATATCAGTCTGGGACCGGAAATGAAATCCACCGGAGAGGTTCTGGGGATCGATGCTTCTTTAAAGAAAGCCATTTATAAAGGACTGCTGGGAGCGGGAGTCAGCATACCCGCTCAGGGAACTATAGTAGCTACAGTGGCGGATAAGGATAAAAATGAAGCCCTGCCAATGTTTAAGGCATTTTATGAAATGGGTTTCCAGATCGTTGCCACGGAGGGAACCTCCCAAGCCTTGGAGAAAATTGGCATTAAAGTGCAGAAGGTCAAGAAAATCAAGGAAGGTTCACCGAATATAGTTGATTTGATCCGGGATGGTCAGGTAGACTTTGTAGTAAATACATTGACCCATGGCCGCAAACCTTCCAGTGATGGTTTCCTGATCCGCCGGGCCGCTGTGGAGCTGAACGTTCCCTGTCTGACATCGCTGGATACCTTGCAGGCAGTTTTAGATGTTATAATCGAAAGAGAAACCATGGAGGCGGCAGAGATCCATTCGCTGCAGGAATATGTCAGCACCATCGACCGTTAGAACAGGAGGGTATGGAATGCCTCTGGAAAAAGGTTTAGTAATCGTACACAACCGGCTGAGCCACGACATGTATCAGCTGGAATTTATCAGTCCGGAAATGGCTGCCCGAAGTAAACCAGGCCAGTTCCTCCAGGTTAAGGTCAATGCATTGAACACACCCTTGCTCAGGAGACCGATCAGCATCTACGATGTGGACAAGAGTTTAGGCAGCATCACCTTGTTATATAAAGTAGTGGGACAGGGGACTGAAGCCATGAGCCGGATCCGTACCAAGGAATACCTGGATGTCATGGGCCCTCTGGGACAGGGATTCAATACCTCACCACCAGGAAGAAAAATTCTCCTGATTGGCGGGGGCGTGGGGATTGCTCCGCTGGTCTATCTGGCCCGGGTATTAAAAGCAAAGAATTACCAGGTAAAGGTCCTGCATGGAGCGGACAGCCGCAGGAATCTGGTGGCCTTTGAGAAACTCCGTGAGATCGGTGTAGATTTTTTGCCAGCCACCGATGACGGCAGTGCCGGTTTCAAAGGACTGGTGACTGATTTATTGGCGACAAAACTTAAAGCGTCTCAGATTGATTATATTTATACCTGCGGACCAGATGCCATGATGAAAACCGTAGCTGCCTATGCAAACGCAAACCAGATCCCCGGACAGGTTTCTCTGGAAGAACACATGGCATGCGGTGTAGGAGCATGTCTGGGCTGCGCCCGCCAGTTGAAAAGCAGTGACCGGGAAATGGTCAAAATATGCAAAGACGGACCGGTATTTGATATCCAGGCAGTAGAATTTTCGGTCCAGGGGGAGGTGAGCAGATGAAAAGAAAAGATACTGCTCCGGCAAAATCAGATTTATCAGTAAGATTAGGACCTCTCAAATTGAATAATCCGGTCACAGTCGCCTCCGGCACCTTTGGTTATGGTTCGGAATACCAGGATTATCTGCAGATCGATCAACTGGGCGCCGTAATTGTCAAAGGCACGACACTGGAGCCCCGGATCGGCAATCTGCCGCCCCGTATCATTGAAACTCCTTCCGGGATGTTGAATGCCATCGGTCTGGAAAATCCAGGCATAGACGTATTTTTACAGCAGCATCTCCCCTGGCTTAGGGAGCACCAGGTGAGTGTCATATTAAATATTGCCGGCAATACCATTGATGATTATACCAGGATCTGCTTCCTGACCGAGGGGCATCAAGGGATCATGGCCATCGAACTCAATATTTCCTGTCCCAATGTGGCCAAAGGGGGATTGCAGTTCGGCACCGACCCGGATACGGTGGAGCAGGTGGTCAAGGCAGTCAAAGCGGTGACCAGTATCCCCATCATTCCCAAGCTTTCTCCTAATGTCACGGATATTGTGCAGATCGCTCAGGCCGCCAAGGCCGGAGGAGCGGATGCCATTTCCATGATCAATACCCTGATGGGCATGGCGGTAGATATTAAAAAGCGTCGCCCGGTCCTGGGCAATGTTTTCGGCGGATTATCAGGGCCGGCAATCAAACCGGTAGCACTACGCATGATTTACCAGGTGTACAAGGCAGTGGATATACCCATTTTAGGGGGCGGCGGGATCATGAGCACAGAAGATGCCCTGGAATTCATTATGGTAGGAGCCACAGCAATTTCAGTGGGGACCGGTCTCTTTGTGAATCCGCTTTTGCCCCGGGAAATTATTGACGGATTAAACCAGTATATGATGGAAAATGATCTGACCAGTCTGGAAGAAATAAGGGGAGCAGCGGTCCTTTAGACCAAATCAGAGTAAAAAAGACCATGAACTTTATAAATGTAAAGATTTCATTGCAAAAGTTTATATAAGTCGAAAAGCAGCAACGTTGGACGATATAATATTTTGCAGGTCAATAAATGACAAAAAGGAGGCAGCGAAGTGCAGGCGAAAGAAAAGATCATTCTGGCACTGGATGTGGATCATCAGGAAAAAGCTTTAGACCTGGTCAGCGAACTAAAAGATCATGTCGGCATGTTTAAAGTAGGGATGGAGCTTTATTACAGTACCGGCCCGGAAATCGTTAACAGGATCAATGAACTGGGCGGTAAAGTATTTGTCGACTTGAAACTGCACGATATCCCTAATACCACCGGGGGAGCAGGCAGGTCACTGACCCGGCTCAATTGTGCCATGTTCAATGTTCACGCCGCCGGCGGCTTCGAAATGATGCAAAGGACCAAAGCCGATTCAGTCGATGAAGCAGTCAAAAGAGGTTTTGCCCCTCCCATACTGCTGGCAGTTACAGTCTTGACAAGTATTGCTCAGCAGCAATTACATGAAGAAATGATGGTAAAAGATCTGGCAGTAGCTGATTTAGTTGTGAAATGGGCCTTGCTGGCACAAAAGGCGGGGTTGGATGGAGTCGTTAGTTCGCCTCAGGAAATTGAATTGATTCGTGCCGCCTGCGGACCGGATTTTATAATCGTGACACCAGGCATCAGACCTGCCTGGTCAGAAGCCGGGGACCAGAAACGAATCACGACGCCCCGGCAGGCCTTGGATAAGGGGACAGATTATATGGTGATCGGGCGGCCTATCACCAAAGCTGATGACCGCAAAGCAGCAGCTTTGAAAATCATAGAAGAATTGGAGAGATGATTTATGTTGAGTAATCAGGAAGCCCTGGCAGTATTTTTAGATTCCGGAGCCTTGATGGAAGGACATTTTAAACTTACTTCCGGACGACACAGCAATCAATATATGCAATGTGCCCAACTGCTGAAATATCCAGATATGACTGAAAAAGTTGTCAGTAATCTAACCGAGCAATTTAAAGATGATCACATCGACATCGTCATCGGACCTGCCATGGGAGGAATCATTGTAGCCTATGAAGCAGCGAGGCAGTTAGGCAAGCCGGCTATTTTTACTGAAAGAGAAAATGGTGTCATGGCCCTTAGAAGAGGATTTCAGATCCAACCCGGCCAGAGAGTGCTGGTGGTGGAAGATGTAATCACCACAGGCGGTTCCGTTAAAGAAGTGATCGATGTGGTGGAAAAATTGGGCGGGATCGTTGCCGGAGTTGGAGTGCTGGTAGATCGGAGCAACGGACAGGTCACTTTCGGCGTCAAGCAAACAGCAGTGCTCACCATGGATATCACTTCCTGGCAACAGGCTGATTGCCCATTATGCAAAGAGGGCAAGACCGAAGCCATAAAACCAGGCAGCAGAAGCTAGGAGGCTTAATTTGCGGGTATTTTTGAATGGACAGGAGATGCCTTTTGCGGAAGGCGGTTATAAATATGTTTTTATAAAACCCTATGAGAAGCATGTGCGGGAGAAAATCAAAAAAGCACATGGTGAATTGCATTTGCAGCTATATGATAACGGGGTCCAGATCCGGACTCTGGTGACCCCGGAAGAAGTGTCGACACTCATAAACCGCGAAATCGCAGTGGATACGAAAAATAACCAGGTTTATATTCTGGAAGCAGATACGAAGTATAAAAAAAATGATGACGGCAGTATTGAGATCCTGTGAACTGACCAGGCCATAGCAGCTACATACAATATTGAGCACAAAAACCTCGCAAGTCTATTAATTCGCGAGGTTTTTGCTTAGGAGACGTATTGATAGATAAAAAATTTAAAAGCCCACCGGAAGGTCATTAGGCATCACGATCGGTTTGTCCGGCTTGATTTGATATGTGGTGGGAATCACCGGCCCTTGATCGGTGATTTTGCCGCCAGCTTTAAATGCGCTGGCCGGTAAAACTCTGCGAACTTCGATGAGGCTTGAACCGTACCAGTAGGAGAAATCATTGATTATGCCTATGGCAGTGGGGTTCCCGCTACAGGTATTTATGATACAGGGTTTGCCGTTGATTACGCCCATGAATATCGCTACATGACCAATATGTGTCCTGGCTGGTGCATCGGAGTTCCAGAAGGTGAATATATCGCCCGGCTTCAGATTTTCTATGCCTGCCAGCGTGTATTTGGAGGTTCCGGGAATCTTTTTGGCATAGACACCCTGGACCTTTGCTCCCACCGAGCCATAGTTCCTGGCTGCCGAAGTAATTGAGTATCCGAAATCTTTATACACCAGGGAAACGAAATTGGAACAGTCAATATAACCCGTGGAAGCATATTTTGTATGTCCGTATTTCATATAGCCATATTCCATATACCAAATTGCACGTCCAACCAAAGTCTGAGCAAGGCTGCCGTCAAAATTCGCCCGGAAAGAGTCAACGATCGGTTTTTCATGGCTGTTGTAATGAGTAATACTGCCTGCAGTTGGTACCTTGGCAGAGGCTGACACCTTGGGTGCCGGCGTAGTCTTTGATAATGTTGCTAATGCTGTATTGAGCGATTTCTTAGTGATGGGGCCAACAATGCCGTCCATTTTCAACCCCCGGGATTTTTGATAATTGACTACAGCGGCATAAGTCTTTGGGCCAAACTGGCCATCTAAGCTATATGTATAAAAGCCTAACAGGGTAAGATCCTTTTGCAGCAGAGTGACGGAAGGCCCCTGGCTTCCCAGGGTTAAGTCCTGCGTACCATAATCAGTGGCTTGAGCCGGCAAGGGCAGCAGAACCAGCATAAGTATGACTAAAACAGAACAAGAAAGCATTTTCTTACAACGTAACGTCAGCATAGTTCCTCCTTTCGTAATCACAATGAATAAGTAGACAATACATCCATTTTAATAGTTAATTAATAAACATTTCCATTTTCGTCTACTTGTACAGAGCTATTCGACTCAAAATATTTACTACCTTTTGGTAAATATGGGCAATAGGATCTTGACTGGTTCATTTTTTAGTCTAATGGCTGAATTATCCTGGATTGGAAAGGTGGTCAGGCAATAGATGGTAAATAATGGCGGTTCCCGCATTAACAGATTCAGGGATCATTCAGAATGTACTTATTGTAAAAAGAAAGGGAAATGGTATGCGCACACGAAGATTGTTTCAGACTTTACGTAAACCTTGATGAGTGGTTCTAATGTCATAGTTTTTCAAGGGCCAACGAATTCATTGTTGGATGCTCCTGATTCATTTTAATCCTTTGTCATCCTGTAATAGTCGCCCAGGCGGGGGAAATGGATGGTTAGTCTGGTGTATTCACCGTAAACAGAATCAACGGACAGGTCATGGCCCAGCTTTTGGGCCAGCCTTCTGGCAAGGTAAAGGCCCATACCGGTTGATTTGGTGAACTCCCGGCCATTGTATCCGGTAAAACCCCGATCGAAGACCCGGCTCAGATCCTCCGGCGGGATACCGATCCCGTTATCAGTGATGATCAGCCGCTTTTCCCGCTCATCCTCTTCACCGCGGATCTCTATCTGCCCGTCGTTATTTGTGTACTTAAGGGCATTGGAAATGATCTGGTCCAGGATAAACAGCAGCCACTTTTTATCCGAGGTGATCTGCAGATCAGCAGCTTCCGTTTCGATCTTTATTGCTTTATGGATGAAAGTGGGAGCGTGTTTTTTGATCACCTGGTTTACCAGAGCCTTCAGATTCAGTTCCTGCACAAAATAATCCTTGGAGAAATCATCGATCTTGGAATAATAGAGGACCTGTTCCACCAATCTGTCTATACGGCCGGTTTCCTGCCCGATACTGGACAAGAGTTCATCCTTGTCTTTGCCCGGACCGTTCTCTATCAAAAGGTTGATGACGGCGATGGGGAGCTTGATCTCATGGACCCAGGCGGAAATAAATTCGAAGTTGTCCTTTTTTTCCTCGTAGATCTTTGAGATCCTGGCGTTTTGCTGATCCTGGGTTTGGATCAATAGCTTTTGAAACAGCTTCTGTTCATTGCTGCGGGGTGCAGGCAAAGACTCCGGACTGGCTTTTTCCACAGCCACGGCCTTTTGTAATTTTGTATAATACTGATTTTTCATTAGATAAATGATCACCAGGTAGAGGGCAAACAGAAAGAAGGCGATGAGGTTGATATACAGGAGGTTATATCTCCACACCTGAAAGGCCGGATCCAGCAAGATGACAGATGTAATGAAGGTCATCAGCAGAAGAAAAAAGAGGATCAGGCTGATCTGGTCAAAGAGATATTCTTTCATTTTCATGGTATGATATACCCCTGTCCTTTTCTGGTCTGGATAAAATCATTGAGGCCGATATCTCCCAGTTTGCGGCGCAGGCGGTTGATGTTGACAGTCAAGGTATTGTCATCTACAAAGCTTTCATCTTCCCACAAGCCCCGCATGATCTCATCCCGGCTCACGATCTGGCCGGCTTTTTTCATCAGAATATAGGCGATCCGGTATTCATTTTTGGTCAGCTCCGTTTTTTCATTTTCATATTGCAAGTGGGCATCATTCAGGTTCAGGATCACCCCGTTATGCTCTACCGCACTGGTTTCATGCTCTGTATAGGAATAGGTCCTGCGAAGCAGGGCATTGATCTTGGCCATTAACACCTCCAGGGAAAAAGGCTTCTGCAGATAATCATCCCCGCCCATATTCATAGCCATGATGATGTCCATATTGCTTTCCCGGGAGGATATAAAAATGATGGGAACCCTGGATATTTCCCGGATCTTGCTGCACCAGTAAAAGCCGTCGAAAGCAGGGAGATTGATGTCCAGCAAAAGCAGATGAGGCTCAAACTTAATGAACTCACTGAGAACGGCGCTGAAATCAGTGAGGGCAAAACCTTCAAAACCCCATTTGTTGATATTTTCCAAAACGATCTCCCGCATCTTCGGGTCGTCTTCCACGATCATGATCTTAAACACACCATACTCCATTTCTGGTATATACCAAAGCTCCGATTCTTTCTTTATTGTATCATTACTTTTGGCCTCTTGCGAAGTTAACGGGGGTTTTGCGTAAGGGGCAGGAAAAGCCATGGTGATGGGGAAAAAGGGCCTTTCATCCGTTGGGTTACAAAAATGTAAGGATAAAGGGCGTTTTGTCATGGTGATAAATGGCAGCCGTCACCCGGCTGTGGCAAGATAATGACAGAGAAGAAACAACCTGCTGCCACATGAAAGTACAGAAGAAAAAAGATCGTTCCAATCATTATTGAATAAATGCGGGACAATGACAGAGGAGGAATCGTAAATGAATACAGTCTTACAGGTAAGGAATCTGAAAAAGGTATACGGGTCACGGGGAGCTCTCTACCCGGCTATTGATAATATCGATCTGGATATAAAAGCCGGGGAATTCGTTGGCATAATGGGGCCCTCGGGGGCAGGGAAGACCACTCTCCTGAATCTGGCCGCCACCATCGACCGGCCTACAGGGGGAAGTATTCACATCGACGGAACTGACCTTAATAAAATGAACGAAGAGCAGCTGGCCTCTTTTCGGCGCAATAAACTGGGTTTTATTTTTCAGGATTTTAATCTTCTGGATACCCTGACCATCAAGGAGAACATCATCCTGCCTCTGACCCTGGCCAAGGTAAATACTGCCGAAATCGAGAGGCGGGGACAGGAAACAGCCATGATGCTGGGAATCGATGATATTTTAAACAAGTACCCTTATGAAGTTTCCGGCGGGCAGAAACAGCGCGCAGCAGCAGCCCGGGCTATCATTCATAAACCAAGCCTGATTTTAGCCGATGAACCCACCGGAGCGCTGGATTCCAAATCATCTGCCGAACTCTTGCAGTGCTTGAGTGACTTGAATGAAAAACAGGGGGCCAGTATCATGCTGGTGACTCATGATGCCTTTGCTGCCAGTTACTGCAAGCGAATTATTTTTATCAAAGACGGCCGGCTGTTTACTGAACTGATCAAAGCAGGCTCCCGCAAGGAGTTCTTCCAAAAGATACTGGATGTTCTGGCGGTCATGGGAGGTGACAATCGTGACATTATTTAATCTCACCACCCGTAATATCAGGAAAAACCTGCAGAACTATTCCCTTTACTTTGTTTCCATGGTCTTCAGTATCATGGTTTTCTATATCTTTGTCTCCATTCAATACAATGAACAGGTAGCTCAGACAGTAGGGGAAGTCACCAAAACCATGCTGAAGCTGGGTGCGATCTGCGCAGCCGTTTTTTCAGCCATCTTTATGGGATACTCCAACTCCTTTTTCACCCGCAAGAGAAAAAAAGAGATCGGGCTCTATTCATTGCTGGGTTTGCAAAAGAAACAAATAGCCCGGATGCTTTTCTATGAAAACCTGGTGATGGGCGTCACAGCAATTGGAGTTGGAGTGATCGTGGGGAGTTTGTTTTCAAAGCTTTTTGTAATGCTTTTCTTCCGGCTGATGGGGCATTTTGTACAGGTCTATTTTGCTATATCGCCGCAAGCTATTCTCACAACATCGGCGGTGTTTTTGCTGATCTTTACAGTGATCTCCCTTTATGCATACAGTCTCATCTACCGTTTCAAACTGGTAGATCTGTTCTATGCCGAACAGAGCGGAGAAACAGAACCCAAGGCCTCCCTTCCTTTGGCCTTTGTGTCCATTGCAGCCATCGGAGCGGGTTATTATTTGGCCTTCCATTTATTTAATAACTTCAATCTCTATGCCCCCATGGTTTTGCTTCTGGTGATTGCCGGCAGCTATGGATTGTTCCATTCTTTTATCGTATTTGTGATAAGAAGGGCGAGAAAAAATTTACATCGTTATTATCAAGGGTTAAACCTGATCAGTATTTCCAATTTGCTGTACCGGATCAAGAGCAATGCCACACTCCTGGCTACCATAGCAATTTTGAACGCGACTACCCTGACTGCTTTGGGGATGAGCTACGGAATCTATCAGGACATCAATAAGGCAATGGCTCTTCATAATCCTTTCAGTTATGTGTATTGGAATGATGACAGCCGGGACCGGGAAGTAGACCGTATTCTGGCCAGATACCCGCAAAATCGGCTGCTTCATTCAGCGGAGATCAGCTTTATCCCGGCTCTGGGAATTATACATGATGATCGTATTCATTTTTCAGTAGTCCCGGAGAGTGATTATAATAAGCTGGCCCGGATCAAAGGCTGGGAAGAAATAGATATCGCCCGGCAGCAAGAGGCAGTAATCGTCCATTCCGACTATGACACTCGGGAAGATTATTTAAATAAAGCGATTTCCTTGGCATTGGATGAAGAGAATAGACTGGAATTTCATATCACTGACCGCCGCCCTTATAAGCTGACCAATAACTCCAATACCTGGTCATCCCTGGTGTTAAGCGATGCAGCCTATGAACAGCTTACCCAGGCACAGGAGCCGGGATCTCTGCGGGTATTGATGGTAGACGATCACAAAAACAGCCAGGCTTTAACGGCGGAACTGCAAAGTACACTGCCGGCCTATAGCTGGAATTCTTATTACTCGGAATATATGCGCAATATGGAGCAGCGAGGCATGATGATGTTCATCGGCGGCTTCCTGGGTCTGGTATTCCTGCTGGCAACCGGCAGCATCATCTATTTCCGGCAGTTGAATGAAGCCCAGAAGGAAAAGCTCAATTACCAGATCCTGCACAATATCGGACTTAGCAGAAGTGAAACACACGCCGCCATCAGCAGGCAGCTGTTCTATGTGTTCCTTTTCCCCTTGATGATCGGCATCGCCCATAGCTGGGCAGCCCTGATGTCATTGGCTGATCTGCTGGTTACCAATCTGGTGGTATCAACAATCATAACCATCGTTATATTTACTGTGATTTATTTTATCTATTACCTGATGACGGTGAAAGCTTATGATCAGATCGTGAATTCTTAAAAAGGGAAGGGCTGCTGCAAAAGAAACCAGGAACAAATCGTTCCTGGTTTTTCTATAAACTGGATCAAGTTTTAAATCACAATCTAATAATTTGAGCATTTAATATTTCTATAAATCAAAAAATAGTTCGATGGTATCCCCGTCATAATGTTTTTGCGGCTTGACGGAAAGTTTATCAAAAACTTTAAGCATCTTTATGTTCTGTGACAGCACCAGGGCGCTGAGTCTTTTGATTCCTCTTCCCCGGGCGATCATGATCAGGAATTCGGCCAGATAAGTTGCAATCCCTTTCCCATGGAATTCTTCATCCACCAGAAAGGCCATCTCATAAGTCTCTCCATTGGGATATGCAGCATATCTGGCTTCCGCAACGATCCTTTCAATGTTGCCATGGTTTTGGACAGCTACGACAGACATGATTTTATCATAATCAACACTGAGGTATTTCTGCATATTTTCATGGGGCATTACTCTGACACTGGTAAAATAACGATAATACTTAGACCGATCGGAGAATTTGTAAAAGAGCCTTCTCATCATATCCTCATCGGAGGCCCTGATCGGTCTGATCTTGAGCTCCAATCCATCTTTGAAAGTTTTCACAGTTTCAATATGGGCAGGATAATTGGCCGCGATCGACCGGTAAATTTGATCAGGATATAGATAGCCTTCCGCTTTGGCCTGTTTAAATAGTGCTTCCCGATGATCAGGATGGGCAACTTCAATCAGGGAGAGCGCCCGTTCTCTTATGGACTTGCCAAACAGAGAAGCCACCCCGTATTCAGTGACCACATATCTGGCGATGCTGAGGGTGGATCTAATCCTTTCCGGATTCTTGGTAAGGGAGATCACAATATTGCTGTCTCCATTCTGATCAACTGACTTCAGGGCGAATATGACTTTTCCGCTTCCCGAATATGCAGTCCCCACAGCAAAATTAAATTTACTTTCATAACCGGAAAGCAGATCATCACCAGTATAAACCAGAACGCGTGCGGCTGTTATATCTATCTTTTCTACATTCAAAATACTGATAATCTTGGATATACTTCTTATTTCCAGGGGGTTTGCCAGTTTGGCTATGGGATAAAAGCCGAAAAGCTGATTGTGATCCACATAATCATAAAGCTCACGGGTACCAAAACAATAGCTGGTAGATATCTGTCCGCCAAATTCACGTTTTCTATCCAAAGATACTGCACCGGCTTCCACCAGGTCGATAATCCAGTCGGAAACCACATTGGTCAGGATACCAAGATTTTTCTTGGATTTTAAATGACTGGCAATGGCATCGAAGATTCTGCCGACATGCATAACCACCGTTGACCCGTCTTGAATAAGATTGCTCACATGCCAGCCGATCCGATCCTGCAATTCGTCATAGGGTTTTCTTTCCCGTTCGTTCAAAGGTTCTTCACTTAGGATGATATGATCTACCTGGTCAAAATGGATCAAAGTATCACCGTATGTAATCGGGACATTCGGGTTTACTTCGGCAATGACCACGGCCGCGTTTTTGATGACCGTATCCGCTGTATCAATCGCAGCGCCTAAGTTCATAAAACCCCTTTTGTCAGGTGGGGAGGTGGTGATTACTGCTATGTCGATTTCGATGGTCTGGGTAGCAAAAATATAGGGTATTTCCAGGAGATTGGAAGGATAATAATCCTTCTTGCCGACAGAAGGTTGTTCAACCGCGGTTTCTCCACTGCGAAAGGTCTTGTAGCGGTAATTGCGGTTGGATGATGATTGGTCGGGGAAATAATCACCGGTGCCGACCACCTGAATGATTTCCAGATCATAACCCAGGAGCTTTTCTGAGCTTGTTATCATTTTTGCTGCCCGGGCAGGCTCGCCCGGTCCGCTGGAGATGAAGATCCGGCTGCCGGGTTTAATGAGTGAAATAAATTTCTTTTCTTCAATGATTTTTTTGTTGAAATCTTCTGTTTTAAACATTGCTTTCTCCTCCTGTTTCAGATAGATCCTGAGGATCAGTCATAATTGTCCAGTAATTGTCGTAAATAACTTTACCAGGTTTGGCGCCCCCGGGTTTTTTCACATTAAAGCGGAAAGTGTAATCTACAGGGACTTTGGAGGATAGCCTGGCTTTGCTGAAATAGGCAGCTAAAGATGCCGCTTCTTCTATGGTCTTGTCAGGGACATCGTTAATGGACCGGGCTTGTTTGTTCAGGCGAACGATCACATGAGAACCGGGAATGTCTTTGGTATGAAACCACAGGTCATCTTTCTCCGCTTGTTTTAAAGTCAGCAGATCATTTTGCCTGTTGTTCCTGCCTACCAGGATGGTCAAGCCGTCACTGGAAATATATTTTCGCGGCATGCTTTTTTCTTTAGTGACCGTCTGGCGGCCTTTGGCCTTTTTAAGATATCCTTCCTTTTCCAGCTCTTCAGCGATTTCATCCAGCTCTGTTATTGATTCAGCTTGTGATAAGGCCAGACTAACTGATTCCAAATATTCGATCTCAGCAGCGTTTTGTTCGAGCAATTTCTCAAGCATTATAATGGCCCGGCGGCTCTTGTTGTAGATTTTAAAATACCGCTGGGCATTTTGAATGGGCGTATAGCGGACGTCCAGATCGATTATTTCCGGCTGACCGGTATAGAAATTGTTCAATGTCACTTCCGTATCGCCTTTTTTGAATGTGTGGGCATAGGAAGTCAGCAGTTCGCCCCATTCCCGGTACTTTTCATTTTTAAGTGCATTGGAAAGATCGCCTTCCTGATAAAACCTTTTTTTATTGGCTTTATCCAGTATGTCTTTTACATGGCGCTGATAGTTGGAGCGCAGGGTTTCCAAGCGCATTATCTGCCATTTGGTATGATAAAAAACGTTACATATCTGATTCATGGTTGCTTTCTCCTCCGTGGTATCAGCGGGGAAGAAACGGAAGGGAGAGTAATCTGCCAGTTGCCCTTTTTTATAGATTAGGGTCGGTTCGGTCCTGCCTTGTAAAAGGTTATTAAGACAGCTTTTCATAAAAAGGAAAAGCGTATTTAATTCATAAGCACCGCATTGCTCCACCGGCAATAAAGGATCCAGGCCGGCGGCAAAACAAATATCTTTGGAAGCCACCGGACTGATGCCTGAAAAAGTGTTAAATAAAGCACTGCCCAACAGACTGTCAGGCTCCAATGACCATGCGCGGTCGCTGAATTCTTCAGCCGTGGCGAGAAGTGGATCGAGTTTGCCTTGATCCGGCGGCTTGACATACAATTTTCCCGGCAAGACTTCCCGGTAAGCACTCACATCACTGCCAAACCTTTTTATGGCATCCAGGATGACGTTTTGGGCTGGGTCTACCAGGATGATATTGGAATGGCGCCCCATAAATTCGCAGATCAGTACTTTTTCTTTCCATTCGCGGAAATCATCCAGTGCTTCGATGGTAATATGGACGATCCGTTCGAAATCGATCTGCTGAATGGCTTTTATTTTTCCGCCCTCCAGGTATTTACGCAAGAGCATACAAAAGCTGGGGGGATTTGAAGGATTAGGCTTCTTGAATTCATCGAGATGGATCCTTGCCCAGTTCACATTAGCGGAGATCAATAAACGGCAATGAGCACCGGTTCCGGACTGCCTGATCAAAAAGACCAATTCATCCTTTTCCGGTTGAAATATTTTATCGATTCGGGCATTATACAGCGTCTGGTTTAATTCATCAGAGACCGCCCTGATTGTTAAGCCGTCAAAAGGCACAAGCCATTCCTCCTAAATTATATCCAAGTATATATCATTAATAATCGCAGTGATACAAACATGTACAATAATAATTCATGATTTCTTTTCTATTCATATAATAACTTAATTTTCATTTCGATAAAATGAAACCTGAAATCGTAAGCTTGACTATCAGAAAAAAATAGATAACACTAATTGCATGAGGTAATGGGAGGTTAAGGATGAAGAAAATCAAAGTGGTCATCGCGGGAGCCCTGGGGAAGATGGGGCAGGAAACCATGCAGGCAGTTTTGAGGGAAGAAGACCTGGAACTGGCGGCACTGGTAGATGTCAGAAAGCTGGACGAACTATATAATGGTACCATTGTTTCAGGCAAAGAGGTTTTCACTGTCGACACCGACTTGAACCAGGCGATCCAAAGGACCCGGCCGGATGTTCTGATCGACTTTACCAATCCGCAATCTGTTTTCAGCAACGCAAAAATAGCGCTGCAGAACGGTATAAGCTGTGTTTTGGGAACCACCGGATTAAATGATATCGAAATCGATCAGCTGGAAAAATTGGCAGCGGTTAAAGAAATAGGGGTGGCTATAATTCCCAACTTTGCCATTGGCGCGGTATTGATGATGAAGTTTGCTCAGGAAGCTGCTCAATATTTTAGTGATGTAGAAATTATTGAACTGCATCATGATCAGAAACTGGATGCACCCTCCGGGACAGCTATCAAAACCGCCGCAATGATTAATGAGAACCGGAGTCTTAAGGCACCAAAAAATATGAAGGAATATGAAAAATTAGCCGGCGCCCGCGGAGGGGACGGCAACGGGGTCAGGATCCACAGTGTCCGTTTGCCCGGATTGGTCGCCCATCAGGAAGTGATTTTCGGCGGCGCGGGCCAGACCCTGACGATCAGGCATGATACCATCGACCGGGCTTGCTTTATGCCGGGTGTTATCATGGTTACCAAAAAAATCATCCATCACCGGGGATTGATCCTGGGTATGGAAAATTTGCTGTAAAGTAAATAATTGAAAAATGTGCAGAACCAGACATTTTCATGGTTATAAAACGGGAGGGAACTCTCGTTTTTTTATATTTGTTGAAACCATCTGAGGAAAGAGCAGACAAGCACCACAACAGAGCGAGGTACATATAATGCTATTAATTCTGAGTAGTCATCTAATGCAAAGGGGGAATACAATTGAGCTCAGTTTTGTCAGGAGTCAAGATTGCAGTATTAGGAGGAGATGACCGGGAACTTATTCTTATCAGTGAACTTGTAAAAATGGGAGCGACTCTGGCGGTAGCTGGATTCCCCAGAGATAAGATCGTGCAGGGGGCATTTGCCGTTAACTCTGTCGAGACAGCCTGCAAAGAGGCAGAAGTCATTATATTACCTTTGCCGGGGACGGACACTGAAGGAAGAATAAGAGCAGTATATGCCGAAGAAAGCCTGTTTTTAACGGAAAAAGCCGTTGCCAGTTTCGCAGAAAACGCTTTGGTCATTATTGGGTCTGCCCGCCAGTATCTCAAGGACTGGGCGGAAAAATACAAATTTACCCTGCTGGAAACCGTCGAACTGGACCAGATCGCCATCCCCAACTCCATCCCCACCGCGGAAGGGGCTATTCAAATTGCTATGGAAAACAGCAGGATCACCATACATGGAAGTAAAAGCTGCATTATTGGTTTTGGCCGGGTGGCACTTACCCTGGCCCGGACCTTGAAAGCCCTGGGGGCGTATGTTTATGTGGTGGCCAGAAACCGCGGGCAGCTGGCCAGAGCTGCTGAAATGGGCTGCATCAAAGCAGGGTACCATGAATTACCCGGTATTTTGAATGAAATGGATTTTGTCTTCAACACAGTACCAGCAATGATATTGAACAAAGAGTTGTTAAAACACGCCAACCCGGAATTGATCATCATAGATTTAGCCAGCCAGCCTGGAGGAACAGATTTTGAAGCCGCGAACCGATACGGGATAAAGGCCATACTGGCGCCCGGCTTACCGGGGAAAGTTGCGCCCATTTCTGCCGGTCAAATTTTGGCTGATGTGATCCCTGATCTGATCATAGATGAGTTGTCAAAACTCGATAAGAATTTACTTTTCGGTTTGAATTAGCGGGCAGGAGGTGAAGAAACTGCACAGGAACAGATTAAGAGGAATAAAAGCCGGAATTGTTCTGACTGGTTCCCACTGTACCATAGCTGATGTTATACCGCAAATCAAACGGCTGAAAGAAGAAGGAGCCAAAATATATCCCATTATTTCCAATTCAGTCGATCAAACTGACAATCGCTTTTACCAGGCAGATGATCTGAAAAAAGAAATCAACGCCATCACAGATGAGCCAATCATTAATACCATTACAGGAGCCGAACCGATCGGACCGGTCAATTATCTCGATATCGTAGCAGTCATACCGGCTACCGGCAATACCATCGCCAAACTGGCCAACGGGATCGTCGATACGCCAGCTTTAATGGCCATCAAAGCCCAGCTCCGAAATCAAAAGCCGGTAGTGATCGGAATATCCACCAATGATGCTTTAAGCCTCAACGCCAAAAACATCGGTTTGCTGTTGAATATGAAAAATATATATTTTATCCCATTCAGACAGGATAATCCTCAAGTTAAAGCTAATTCAATATTATTTGATATGGAAAAGACCGTAGACACCATATGTTTAGCCTTGCAAGGCAAACAAATTCAGCCGGTTTTGCTTGGCCCAGCTTAATTTCTTGAGAATAAAGCTTTTATTGTGCTACAATATTGCATAGATTTTTTTGCAGGAGGTCTTGATCGTGGCTGGTGGAATTAAATTAGCAATAGTTGGTGCAACGGGAGCAGTAGGGCAGGAGATGCTCAAGCTTTTAGCAGAGCGTAATTTTCCGCTGCAAGATTTATTTGTGGTGGCAGACCCGAGGGAAGCAGGCAAAACCGTTTCATTCAATGATAAAGATCTCATTGTTCAGGCAGCCAGCCCGGAAATATTTGCGCAAGCTGATGCAGCATTGTTTGCGGTCGACTCAAGTATCAGTAAGATCCTTGCCCCAATGGCAATTGAAAATAAATGTCTCGTGATCGATAACAGCAACGCTTTCAGGATGGATGAGAAGGTCCCCCTGGTAGTTCCGGAAGTCAATGCGGAAGATATAAAACTACATCAAGGCCTGATCGCCAATCCGAATTGTTCTACTATCATAATGGTGGTGGCAATAAATCCGATTCACAAAGCTGTGGGTATCGAAAGGGTCGTAGTTTCTACTTATCAGGCGGTATCGGGGGCAGGAGCGGCAGGGATCGATGAACTCTCTGCCGGAGTCGCTGCTTATCAGGATCAGGTCAAATTGGAACCAAAAGTTTTTCAACATCCTATCGCGTTTAATGTGATTCCTCATATAGATGTTTTCGAAGCCAATGACTATACCCGGGAAGAAATGAAAATGGTTTTTGAAACCCGAAAAATAATGCATGCTGAGGATATCCGGATCGCAGCCACTGCAGTACGGGTTCCGGTATATCGCAGTCATTCAGAAGCGATCTCAATAGAAACCAAAACCCATATTACCCCGGAACAGGTGAGAGATATTCTGAAGCAGGCGCCTGGAGTTATTGTCCAGGATCAGCCTGGTGAGAATCATTACCCGATGCCTTTATATGCTGCCAATAAGGATGAAGTATATGTTGGCAGAATCAGAGAAGATATTTCCTCCAATAAGGGGATCATGTTATGGGTGGCTGCAGACCAGATCAGAAAAGGCGCTGCAACCAATGCCATTCAGATCGCTGAATATGTTGTAGAACATAATCTTTATTGAGAAGGTGCACAAGTTGAAAATCATTGTACAAAAGTTCGGGGGTTCATCCGTAGCCACGCCTGAGCTAAAGAACCGTATCCGGGAGATCGTTCAGGAAACGAAAAAGCAAGGCTATTCAGTTGTAACCGTCGTTTCAGCCATGGGGCGCGCAGGAGACCCCTATGCTACAGATACCCTGATCAATTTAATCAAAGATGTAAACGTAATGCCTTCTTTGGAGGAGCTCGATCTGATCATGTCCTGCGGAGAATTGATCTCCGGAGTGATTCTGGCTAATTATTTGACTGCCAACGGGGTCAAGGCCTGTTACTTAAGCGGGGAGCAGGCCGGGATCGTGACTGACAGTAACTTTGGCAATGCCCATATCCTTTACGTCAATCCGCAAAAAATCATGGATTGTCTGGAAAAAGATATCGTTCCGGTGGTAGCGGGCTTTCAGGGAGTGGACGAAAAAGGCCGCATCACTACCCTGGGGAGAGGCGGCAGCGACACTACGGCCAGTGCGCTTGGAGTCGCTTTAAATGCAGAAATGATCGATATATTTACGGACGTTGACGGAGTGATGACTGCCGATCCGCGTATTGTTGACAATGCCCGTGTACTACATTCCATCACTTATAATGAGATTTGCCAGCTGGCCCGTGATGGGGCCAAAGTGATCCATCCCCGTGCGGTAGAGATCGCAATGCAGTATAATGTTCCCATGCGGGTCAGATCCACTTTGAATGGTACGGCAGGAACCCTGGTTACCAACCAGAATATAGATATGAAAAATAATGTCCACCTGATCAGAGATAACCTTATTACCGGGATCACCCATACATCAAACCTGGCGCAGATAAAAATCGACGCTGGCAAGCTGGAAAACAAAAGAGGCATCGAACTGACTATCTTTAAATCCATGGCTGCTGCCGGGATTAGCGTTGATTTTATCAATGTCCAGCCTGCTGCCATCATGTTTACCGTTATGAATGACCAGGCGGCCCGGGCAGAGGAATTATTAAAGGGTATTGGCCTGGAACCGGTAATCGAATTGCATTGTGCCAAAGTTGCCATTGTTGGAGCTGCTATGACAGGAATTCCGGGAGTTATGGCCAAAGTAGCCGAGGCCATGGTGGAAAATGACATTGAAATATTGCAGTCAGGTGATTCATATACCAATATATGGTGCCTGGTCAGTGAAGACAACATGTGTAAAGCAGTCAAAGCACTGCATGATAAATTTGAATTGGGCGGATAAGTTTTCGATGGGAGGAAAAACCAATGTCATATCCAAAACTTTATACAGCGATGATTACTCCGTTTACGGAGGATCTGGAAGTGAATTATGCAGCCGCTGCTGACCTGGCTGAGCAATTGATAGCCAACGGCAGTGACGGTATCATTGTCTGTGGAACCACCGGAGAAGCACCGACACTTACCACCGATGAAAAGCTGCAATTATTCTCCCTGATTAAGGAGCGGGTAGGAGACCGGGCAGAAGTATGGGCCGGTACCGGCACAAACAATACTGCAGCCACTGTACAGCTGAGTAAAAAAGCCGAAAAATGCGGGGTACATGGCGTTCTGGTGGTTTCCCCCTATTATAATAAACCCAGCCAAAACGGGCTCTATGAGCATTTCAAGAAGATCGCCGACAGTATATCCCTGCCGGTGATGATGTACAATATACCGGGCCGCACATCCTGCAATATACTGCCGGCTACAGTCCAAAAGCTGGCGGCTATTGAGAATATCACCGCCCTGAAAGAATCCACCGGAGACATGGACCAGATGTCATTACTGTTTTCCCTGGCTGGCGATCGTTTGGACATTTATTCCGGTGACGATTCCAATACCCTGCCTATGTTGGCCTTAGGGGCTAAAGGAGTCGTCAGTGTGGCTTCCCATCTGGCCGGACCGGAGATCCGTCTGATGATGGAAAAATTCTTCGCCGGGGATATAGCCGGGGCCCGTGCTTTACATTTGAAACTTTTCCCATTGTTCAAGGGATTATTCATTACCAGCAACCCGGTACCTCTCAAGGCAGCCCTGAACCTAAAGGGGTTTCCAGCAGGAGGGTTAAGGCTGCCCCTGGTCAATGCCAGCGAAGATGAACAGCAGATCATAAAAAAGATGTTGACCGAAATCGGTTTATTAAAATAACCATAAATAACAATAATACGTGGGGTTTAAGAAAGTCAGGCATCCTGACTTTTTTGTATACAGCGCCATGGACAGGCTATTTGAGTTGTAACATGTTGTGATATAGCTTATAATATTACAAGATAATTTGAGCGGCATACATAAAACTGAATAAAGAAGGAGGTGTTTGGATGTCTGAAAATGACCTGCGAATACAGCTAATTCCCTTGGGCGGTTTAGGGGAAATAGGCAAAAACATGCTAGCAATCAGATGTCAGGACACTATCATTGTCATTGATGCGGGTTTAATGTTTCCCGAAGAAGAACTTCTGGGAATTGATATTGTTATACCTGATATTACTTACTTGATCGAAAATCAGGAAAAAGTTAAAGCAATCTTCCTTACCCATGGACATGAAGACCATGTGGGTGCGCTGCCTTATGTGCTGAAAGAATTAAATGTGCCGGTGTATGGCAGCAGGCTTACTTTAGGATTGGTTGAGGCCAAACTTAAGGACAATAATCTGGAAAAAGTTGACTATCATGTGGTCAAGCCCAGGGACATGGTCAAGATCGATAATATGGATATCGAGTTTTTCCGGGTGAGCCACAGCATACCAGATTCTATGGGGATTGCAATACACACCCCCATCGGTATCATTTTGCATACCGGTGATATAAAACTTGACCAGACCCCAGTTGACGGAGAACTGGTCGACTTCAGAAAGATGGCTGAATTAGGTGAAAAAGGTGTACTGGTCATGTTGTCTGACAGTACCAATGCGGACCGCTCCGGTTATACCATGTCGGAAAAAGTAGTCGGCAACACTTTCGTGGAGCTTTTCGCCAAATGTGAAGGAAGAATTATTGCCACGACCTTTGCCTCAAATGTTCACAGGATTCAGCAAGTGATCACCACGGCAGAGAAGTACGGACGCAAAGTTGCTGTGGTAGGCCGCAGTATGGTCAATAACGTCAAGATCGCCAATGAATTGGGATATATGGATCTTCCTGAAAATACGCTGATCGATATAGAAGAAATCAGCCGATACTCCAACAATGAAATTGTGATCGTGACCACCGGTTCACAAGGTGAGCCCATGTCAGCACTGACCCGTATGGCTACCGGCGATCATCGTTGGGTTTCGATCCAACCCGGTGACACCGTCATCATTTCTGCCAATCCCATTCCGGGAAATGAAAAATTGGTTTCCAAAACGGTTGACCTATTGTTTAAACAGGGGGCAGAAGTCATTTATGAAAGAAGCCTGGGCGTACATGTATCAGGACATGCTGCCGAGGAAGAACTGAAAATTTTAATCAACCTGATCCGTCCGAAAAATTTTATACCGGTCCACGGAGAGTACCGCCACCTCAAAAAACATGCCAAACTAGCCGCCAGTCTGGGGATCGATAAATCCAGGATATTTGTTGCGGAAAATGGCCAGGTTATTGAACTGACAAGGAACAACGGCAACTTTGCCGGTAAGGTAACCGCCGGAAAAGTCCTTATCGACGGTCTGGGTGTTGGTGATGTGGGCAATATCGTCTTAAGGGACCGTAAACAACTATCCCAGGACGGCATCATGATCGTAGTAGTGACCATCGACCGTGAACAGGCTGAAGTCGTATCAGGGCCGGACATTGTAACCAGAGGCTTTGTATATGTGCGCGAATCAGAGGAATTGATCGACGAAGCCAAAGAAAAAGTCCGGGAAGCGCTTGATGTATGCGCGAAAAAACATGTGACTGAATGGGCGGTCATTAAATCCCAGGTCAAAGATAAACTGGGGAAATATTTATTTGAAAGGACCGGCAGGAGGCCGATGATATTACCGATCATCATGGAAGTCTAACCAGAGCAACAAAAAAGGCTAATAACAGCGTTAATCCGGAAGGTCCGCTTAATCGACGTACGTTATGTACGCCTCAATCACGTCCCTTCCGGTTGCCTTGTTCTTAGCCCTTTTTGTTCGCTCTGCAAATTCATTTATAAGTTTGTTAGCAGAAAGTAGGGAAAGCGCCTTTACCTCCTTCCCTTCAAACAAGGATATGCTCCTTAATAATAAAATTGAAAGAATGCAGCAGGCAGATTGTTAAAAGCAATCTGCCTTATTTTTTGTATGATTTATCATCACTGGGAAACGCTATATACATAGCGAAATGATATGAAAGGAGTTATTGTTTTGGGCGAAGATACGAACACTCCGGAAACCAAACAGGAAGAAAAACTAGAAAATATCAAAGAACTTGGACAAATGGAGATTCCTTCTTATAAAAGTGAAATACATTGTCTGACCATAAACGGACAGGTTGAAGGTCATATGGTCCTTTCACCCCAGAATAAAACCACAAAGTATGAGCATGTAATCCCGCAGTTGGTGGCCGTTGAGGAAAATCCCAATATAAAAGGGCTGTTAGTGGTTTTGAATACGGTTGGAGGAGATGTGGAAGCAGGTCTGGCCCTGGCTGAAATGATCGCAAGTCTGTCAAAACCATCAGTTTCAATAGTCTTGGGCGGCGGGCATTCCATCGGTTCCAGTATTGCGGTAAGTGCAGATTATACATTTATAGCTCCCTCTGCTACCATGACCATCCATCCGATCCGTTTGACCGGCCTGGTGATCGGTGTACCGCAAACTTATGAATATTTGGATAAGATGCAGGACCGGGTGGTGAAATTTATTATTGAGCATTCCCGTATCAAAGAAGAGACTTTCCGGGATCTGATGTTTAAGACCGGCGATCTGGCCAGGGATATCGGCACGGTTTTGGTAGGTGAAGATGCAGTAGAATGCGGATTGATAGATGAAGTGGGAGGGCTTAAACAGGCTATTGCAAAACTAAATGAATTGAAAGAACAACCCGGGAGGCTGATGCAATGATCCTATATGATCCGGATCCTATGCAATTATTAAATCAGGAACCGCCCAATTACATTACCATCAAAATTCCTTCGGGGGGGCTCATCCTGGCCAAGCCTGCAGGCAATTATGAAATGCAGATCATAAGTATAAGCTCCACCGATCCCCAGGATTTTATTAACAGCAGATACCAGCCGGGAAATATGCTTAAAATGCAATTTGCCTTGGATAATATTCAAAATTAAAAAGCAGTATTTAAGAATAACTAACAGGCTCGTTATAAAATCATAGCGAGCCTGAATTTGTTTTCTGCTTATTACTTTTCTCCAACGAAAGAGTCAATTCTCATTGAATGTTGCCATTCCTTCAACCTGATCCCTGGTGCAATCCGCCTCTGGCCGGCATATCAAGATTGATTTCCGGGAGCCCAAAGACAGCTTTATAATGGCAAAATATTCAATTTAAATACTAAAACATATGCGGCATTCATAGAATGAAACAATATTACATAATTGGCAGGTCATTTCATGTCAGATTTATTGATCATAAGCTTGATGGCAGGGTTATGTACCGCTATCGGTGCGATCTTGCTATTTATAAAAAGAAAATGGAGCAATCGGAGCCTGGCAGTTTTTCTGGGACTTGCCTCAGGGGTAATGATCGCGGTGGTATTGTTTGACATGCTCCCGTCTGCTTTTTTATTTTATAAATGGTCAAAAGGGCTGACAGGCATACTGTCCGGTGTCGCTCTATTATTTCTGGTTGACAAAGTTCTGCTTGACCAGGCATCGGGTTACAGCAAATCTTTAATCGGGCTGGGTTATTTGATCATGTTAGGCATCGCACTGCATGATTTACCCGAAGGGATCGCCATTGCCATGGGTAGTGAACTCAAGGACCGTACCGGCGCTGTGATCGCTCTGGGAATAGCCATCCACAATATTCCGGAAGGGATGGCCATTGCTGCACCTTTGATCATGGGGGGGATGAAGCGGCGCAGCATCCTTTTAAAAACCTGTCTGATCGCTCTGGTAACACCCGCCGGCACCCTGCTGGGTCAACTGACCGTTAACAATGTTCCACAGACTATGCCGTTCTTATTAGGTTTTGCTTCCGGGATCATGCTTTACCTGGTTTTATTCCAACTTTGGCCTCAGGCGGGGAAGAAAGGCCCAAAAGCGAGATGGCTAGGGCTTATAGCCGGCCTGGTGATCATTTTCCTGGCTACCTTTATTTGATTATTTCGTATAAAAACCTCTTCGCTATCTGAAAATAAAGCAAAAAGCGAAAGGAATTCCAACATTATGAATTGGATCTATCTTTTATTGGCCGCTTTGGCAGGCAGCGCGATGGCGGTCCAGGGCAGCTGGAATGCTGCACTGGGCAAAGTATTGGGAATCTGGCAGTCCACTTTGGCTGTGCATGTGATCGGAACAGTCACTGTTCTAATCATTATGCTGATCATCGGCTGCGGCTTCGGCAGTTTTGCCAAGATCGGCAGTGCCCCGTATTATGCGCTTTTAGGCGGGGTGCTGAATGTGGTCATCATTTATGCGGTGGTAAAAGTGATCCCATTGATCGGCGTGGGAAATGCCACCACGGCCATCATCGTGGCCCAGATTTCTACCGCTGTCCTGATCGATTGTCTGGGGATCTTCGGCATGAAAAAGATCGGCTTTCAGTACCTGGATATCCTGGGGATCGTATTACTGGCTGTTGGCGCCCGCATACTATTGCTGAAATAAACACGAGGGATTGACTTTTACACTATAGAATACACGTATTTAAGCTGCTGACAGTAAAATCAGCAGCTTATCTGTGCAATATATGATTACTGCTGGTTTAGAGGAAGAAATGGCCCAGGGCATTGAAAGTATAGCCGATTATCACGATACCGACGGTTACCAGACTAAAGAATATAGCCAGCAGCCGGGGCTTGATCACCTGCGACAGCATGATCAGGGAGGGGAGCGATAAGGCCGTTACTCCCATCATAAAGGCTAAGACCGTGCCGATGCCGACGCCTCTTAATACCAGCGCTTCAGCAATGGGCAAGGTGCCGAAAATATCTGCATACATTGGTACCCCGACAATGGTTGCTACTAACACGGAATACCATTTATCCTGACCCAGTACGGCAGAAATAATATTCTGCGGTATCCAGTTATGAATAGCTGCACCGATGCCGACCCCAATCAATATATATATCCAGACCCGGCCCACGATGTCCATGACCTGCGCCTGGGCATATGCGGCCCTGTCCCGGACGCTCAAGGCTTCCGGATCATATTCTACACTTCCATCACCATATACAAAGGATTCTACATAGTCTTCCAGGTTGGATTTGCTGATGATGGTCCCGGCAATAACGGCCAGGATCAGTCCGGCGACCACATAAGCGATGGCGATTTTCCAATTGAAAATACTGGCCAGTAGGATGACCGAAGCCAGATCCACCAGAGGAGAAGATATTAAAAAGGAAAACGTGACGCCCAGCGGAAGCCCGGCACTGGTAAATCCGATAAATAAGGGGATCGAGGAGCAGGAACAAAAGGGGGTTATGGTGCCGAACAAGGCGCCCAGGGTATTGGCCCAGACTCCCTTATATTTGCCGATGATCGATCGGGTCCTTTCCGGCGGGAAATAACTCTGGATGTATGAAATGGTAAAGATCAAAACGGACAGTAAAATGAATATTTTGATCACATCATAGATAAAGAAATGAACGCTGCCGCCCAGTCGGGTACTCATGTCCAAATTGAATCCGTTTTCCACCAGCAGCCTTACGGCATTGGAAAGCCACTCCATTTTAAGCAATTGATTGTTCAGCCACTCGAGAATGATCATTGCCAGCGCTCCTCGTATTTCGATATCGATAACTCTAAGCAGTTATTATTCACCGGCAGATTTCAATAATTTATGCAGTTCCTCTTTGCGGGGCAGCCTGCCCGATACTTTCACTTTTCCATCAATGACCAGAGCCGGTGTAGACATCACTTTATAGCTCATAATCGTCTTGATGTCTTCCACTTTGGCCACATCGGCAGCGATATCCAGTTCCGCCAGCGCATTGTAAACATCCTTCTCCAATTGGGCGCATCTTGAACAACCTGCACCTAATACTTCGATTTTCATAAGTTTACCTCCATTCATTAACTGCAATATTTATTATGTTTGTTTCTTAACACCTGTAACAAAAGTATATAATTATATGCTTATATTATTGGAAGCGTGCTTGTATGTCAACGGTATTTTTCTTTAGGCAGACTCCAAATTCATTGGATGACGACGCCGGATAAATTGTTTTTTCTTGCAAAAATTAAATGAACAGGCAACAATATAATAAACATATAATTATATTGTTATGCTAAGTACAGGGGGTTTACGTATTATGAGCGACAAAGAAGAAATCAGAGCTTTTATCAGAGAGAATTATTCGAAAATCGCCCAGCAAAGTTCACAGGGAGGCTGCTGTAGCAGCGGTTGCAGCTGCAGCGGTACGCAGATCGATATTAAGGACACCTCACTTAGTCTCGGATATTCTGAGAGCGACCTGCAAGGTGTTCCGATCGAGTCAAATATGGGGTTAGGCTGCGGTAATCCAATTGCTATTGCGGCACTCAAGGAAGGCGAGATCGTACTTGATTTGGGGAGCGGCGGCGGATTTGATTGTTTTCTTGCCAGGCAGCAGGTTGGAGAATCCGGCTACGTGATAGGTGTTGATATGACTCCTGAAATGCTTAGGCTTGCCCGAAAAAACGCTGAAGAAAGCGGCTTTACCAATATGGAATTTCGTTTGGGGGAAATCGAGCACCTGCCGGTGGCAGATGAAGCAGTCGATGTGATCATTTCCAATTGTGTCATTAATCTGTCAATGGACAAACAGCAGGTCTTTAATGAAGCGTACCGGGTTTTAAAGACTGGCGGAAGGATATCCGTATCAGATGTCGTGGCTACCGCAGAACTGCCGGCAGAGATAAAACATGACCTGGACAGTCTGGCCGGCTGTATTGCCGGAGCGGAATACGTTGAAAATATTCGGGCCATGCTGGAGTAGGCTGGTTTTGAAAACATCCGCCTGATTCCTAAAGATAACAGCAGAGCCATCATAAATTCCTGGTCACCGGAAAACAACCTGGAAGACTATGTGGCGTCCTATATAATTGAAGCGCAAAAAGCTTCAAACAAAAAAGAGTAAAAAGCAATCGAAGGTAGAATATTTAAGAAATAGTAAAGGTGTGTTTCATCAGATTAAAAGTGATTCGGAGCAGCCAAAGACATCTAAAAGCCAACAAGGAGTTGAAGCGATGTTTGAAACTGTATTTAAAGCGTTGGGGGAACCGACCCGGCTGAAAATCATCAAATTACTGTCAGTTCACGACTTGTGCGTCTGCGATCTGGAAGAGATCATGGAAATCAGTCAACCCCGCATATCGCAGCACCTGAAGGTTTTAAAGCATGCAGGCCTGGTCAATGAACGCAAGGACGGGCTGCGCAATATCTGCAGTCTGAACAGGGACATGCTGGACAGCACGCTGGACAACTTCATAAATTTCATAAAAAGCCCGCTGGAGCAAATTCCGGAAATGGCTGATGAATTGTCACGTATGCCGGCTGAAGCAGGGGACTCCTGTATCAAAAGGTGCTGACCGTGATCAAAAAGTATTATTAGAGTGACTGCGGGCTTGACCAAACAGTCCGCGCAGGAGAACAAGGGGAGGAATGGGGTATGCGCAGTGCAATTATGGAAATCAGCTTATTGATCGCTTTTTTTGTGGTTGGCTGGATCGTTGCCGAATGGAATAGTTTTTTCTATATCGGTATAGGGCTAATCGTGTTTTACAACCTGATTATGATCGTTTATATCGTCTACAAGCGGGCAGAAATTTCTCGGCTAGATTTGCTGCTGGGCGTGACCGCCATGGTAGTGTGGGTGGTAATCGCCTGGGCCATGATTCAGGAAAAGCAGTATCATCTCTGGGGGTTGCTGCAATAGATCACGCTGTTTACGTCATTTTTCTAATCCGGGAAACTACTGGGGGAGGAAGTATATGACCATTCGCTATGTGTTTGCACGGGCGGGTATCGCCGCTACTGATTACATAATCACTGAAATTGCATCATGTATTAGGTCCGGAGAAGATGAACCACTGTTCCTGATGGTTCCCGAACAGTTTACCCTGGAATCGGAGAAAAGACTGATTAAAGGTATCGGCGAAGCCGGCATCATACAAGCGGAGGTTTTAAGCTTTGACCGCCTGGCTTACAAGGTACTCAATGAAGCCGGGGGCAGGACCTGCAATACTTTAAACGAACAGGGCAAAAACATGATCCTTAGAAAGATCATGGAGGAAATAAGCACGGATTTGAACACCTTCGCCGGCGCTGCCCGTCAGGCTGGTTTTATCAATATAATCAGTGACTGTTTAAGCGATTTTAAAAGTAATAATATCGACGGCGATATCCTGGCTGAGTATATCGAAAGCTTACCTGAAGACCAACTTTTGACCGGCAAACTCAAAGACCTGCTCCTGATCTACCGCAGCTTTGATGAATATTTGCAGGATCGCTATATCGACCCTGAAGACTATATTAACCTGGTGATCGAAAAGCTGCCGAAAACTTCCTTTCTGAACAATGCGCGAATCTGGATCGACGGCATCGATAGATTTACCCCCCAACTGCTGAAAATGCTGGGCGAATTAGTCAGGCTTAGCAAAAGTATTACAATAACACTTATCATGGATTTTGGCAGTGACAGCCGGGACGGGGAAATATTTGCTGTCTCCCGCCAGACCTATAATAAGCTCCATGCTTTGGCGTTGGAGCAGGGGATCGCGGAGGAAATTATCAGCCTCAAGCCGGATATCCGGTTCAGCCTTGTCAAACAGCCGGAGCTTGCCTTCCTGGAAAAAGAATTGTTTGCATATCCTTATTTTCAATATGAAGGAGAAGTCAGCGGACTTCAGATTTTTGCTGCCGCCAATTTCAAAAGTGAGATCGAAAATATCACAGCAGAAATTCTAGCCCTGGTCAGGGAGAAGCAGTACCGGTTCCGGGATATCATGATCGCCTGCACTGATATGGAACGCTACAGCAGCCTGATCAAACAGGCTTTTCGTGCCAATCACATTCCGTTTTTCATGGATGAAAAACGGGGGATCATGAATAATCCTATCATTGAATCCATTCTGACTACCCTGCAGATCATTATCAAAGGGTACCGCTATGAGGAAGTCTTTCGTCTGGTAAAAGCCGGATTCAGTAATTTGGACAGCCAGCAAGGCGATGAACTGGAAAACTATATTCTGCGTTACGGAATCCGGGGGACCCTGTGGAAGAAGCCCTTTACCATAGAGAATGGCGAACCACTGGACAGGCTCAATGAAGCCCGGGAAATTTTGATCAGGCCATTAGAAGACTTGGAGCGTTCGGTAAAAGGGAACAGGACTTGCCGGGAGATGGCGGCTTCCCTTTATGAATACCTGGAAGCCATAGAGATGCAGGCCAAAATTGAAACTTACATCAGTGAGCTGCGGGATCAGAAGCTGTTTGCCTATGTCAATGAGAATACCCAGATCTGGAATATCGTGATGATGATATTGGACCAGACGGTTGAATTCTTAGGGGATGAGCCAACCGACCTGAAGAAATTTGCCGGCATTTTGGAAGCGGGTTTTGCCTCCTTCGAAATCGGAATCATTCCCACCACCATCGATGAAGTGGCCGTTGGCAGCATCAGTCGTTCAAAACGTTACGAATGCCGGGCTTTGTTTTTGATCGGAGCCAATGACGATCTGCTGCCGGCCCGCCCGGCTGCGCACCAATTGTTATTGGAAGAAGAAATTGAGACTCTTATGGAGCATGGCATCGATCTGGGCTTTGACCCCGAGCAGCGCTTGAGTCAGGAAAATTTCCATATTTATGAGACCCTGACTAAAGCCAGCCAGTATTTATGGGTCAGTTATGCCCTGGCTGACGAAGAGGGCAAACCATTGCACCAGTCCATCATCGTGGACCGCCTGCAGATGATCTACCCCGGGCTTAAAATCAAGAAAGAAAAGAATTTGTTTGGCTACCAGAACCTGAATATGATCGGCACTCCCGATGGCACCCTGGAACCGCTGATCTTAAACCTCAAGGATCACCTGGAAGGGCAAAACATCGATCCGCACTGGTGGGATGTATATGAATGGTACTACAGGAAACCGGAATGGAAAGGCAGATTGGATGCGATCCTTTCCGGCTTTGACCACCGCAACCAGCAGGACCGTATCGGGTCAGCCCTGGCGCAACAGCTGTATAACCGGCCGCTGAAAGCCAGCATATCCAGGCTGGAGAAATTCAACGGCTGTCAGTTTGCCCATTTCATTCAATACGGATTAAAGCCTCAGGAACGAATCATCTATACCATGGGAGCGCCGGATATCGGCGAATTGTTCCATCTGGGACTGGTCACTTTTGCCCGCCATTTAAAGACTCATAAGCTGGAGTGGAAAGATCTTACCCAAAAAGAATGCTTCGAACTGATAAATGAGATCATGGACCAACTGGTTATAGAATACAAAGACGGCATTTTAAACAGTTCCCCCCGCTATCAATATCTTGTCCAGCGGTTGAAAAGGATCTGCCGCCGGGCGGTCTGGACCCTTACCCAGCACCTTCAAAGAGGGGAATTTGTCCCGGCTTTTTATGAAGTCAGCTTTGGTGAACGGGGCTTGCTGCCGCCCATCGAGATCGAACTTGAGCAAGGAGAAAAAGTTTATCTGGAAGGCCGCATCGACCGGATCGATGTTTGGGAAGACAGTGAATTTGCTTATGTAAAAGTTATCGATTACAAATCAGGCTTTAAAAATATAGATCTGTCTGATATATATAACGGCTTTTCCCTGCAACTGATTATATATCTTTATTCCGTACTACAGGCTATGCCCGGTTTAAAAGGCAAAACAGCCAAACCGGCGGGGGTTTTTTATTTCAAGATCGATGACCCCATGGTGAAAAATGATTCCCGGGATCCGGAGGTGATTGAAAAAGCCATACTCAAAGAGCTGAGAATGGCGGGCCTAGTGTTAAAGGATGTGAGTATCATCCGCAAGATGGAGCGTGATCTGAACGGTTATTCGGAGATTCTGCCGGTACAGGTGAACATTGACGATGCCATCAGTGAAAGATCAAATGCCCTGGCGGAAGAAGAGTTTGATGCTTTGATCAGACATGTGGAAGCCCAGGTCAAGAAGTTCAGCCAGGCCATATTAAATGGTGAGATCAGGATCGAACCGTCAAGATCCGGCCGGGAAACCGCCTGTAAATACTGCAAATACCGATCGGTGTGCCAGTTTGACATTTTATTTGAAGATAACCGTTACCGCTATATCAAAAGCCTGAAGAAAGACGAGGTCTTAAGGAAACTCATTGCGGGCGGGGAGGTGAGCAAAAATGGTTAATTGGACCGATGAACAAATGACTGCCATCCGTGCCCGAAACAGCAATCTGTTGGTAACCGCTGCTGCCGGCTCAGGCAAAACCGCGGTGCTGGTACAGAGGGTTATCGAACTGGTCATAGAGGATCAGGTTGATATCGATAAATTGCTGATCGTTACCTTTACCCGTGCGGCGGCGGCAGAGATGAAAAACCGCATCAGGAAGGCGTTGATGGAAAAACTGGAGCTGACCCGGGGCAAGGATGCCGGTCTGCTGCGCCAGATCAATCTCTTGAACAAAGCTCAGATCAGTACCCTGCATTCCTTCTGTCAGACAATAGTCAGGGATCATTTTCACCTGGCGGAGGTCGACCCGGGCTTTCAGATTGGTGAAGAGAATGAAATGATGCTGCTGAAAAACGAAGCAGCGGAAGAAACCATGGATCGTGAATATGAAATCGGCCGGGAAATGTTTTATGAACTGCTTGAAATGTTCTCCGGCGGCAGGGATGACACAAAACTGAAGGAAATCATCATCAGCATCTATGATTTTATCCAGAGTAAACCTGAGCCTTACGGCTGGCTGAAAAATATGGTTGCCCAGCTGGCATTGACTGCAGACGAATTTGACAGATCTTTCTGGAACGAATCCCTGGCTGACCAGGCGGTCATCCAAATTAACGCTGCCATGGAAATGCTGTCCAGGGCGGTGAACATCGCCGGAAGATCAAGCGGGCCCGCTCACTATCTGCCGGTACTGGAAGAAGACTGTGAGAAAGTTCGGGCATTACATGACACGTTGCAGATTTCCCTCAGAGGCTATATCGAAGCCCTGAGTTCCATACAATTCAGAACTTTACCAAGCCGCGGCGAGTGTGATCCAGACCTCAGGGAAAGAGCCAAAGCGTACCGAAATGGCGCCAAAGACATTATCAAAAAGGCCCGGGAAAGTTTTATGGGGAAAAAAGCCGAAGATCTGGCCGCAGACTTGAATCAGATGTATCCGGCTATGGCCTGCCTGGAACAGATGGTATCTGCTTTTCATGAACGCTATCAGCAACTGAAAACTGAAAAAGGCGTTCTGGATTTTAACGACCTGGAGCATTATGCCTTGAAGATCCTGGCTCATGACCCGGTGGCAGAAGAATACCGGCAGCGCTTCGCCTATGTATTTGTGGACGAATATCAGGACAGCAACCAGATACAGGAAGCCATCATCCAGCGGGTGAAAAAAGCGGACAATTTGTTTATGGTGGGGGATGTCAAACAGAGCATCTACCGTTTTCGTCTGGCTGACCCTACGCTTTTCATGGATAAATACCGGGATTACCGGGATGGAGAGAATGAACCGGACCGGCGGATCTGTCTGCACAGTAATTTCCGCAGCCAGGCCGCCATCCTTCACGGGGTGAACTTCGTTTTTAAGAACATTATGAGTCCTGCTCTGGGTGAGATCGAATATGACGAAAGTGCCTGCTTATATCCCGGCCGGCAGGACTGCAATGAGGCCGGCAGCGGTGAGAAGATCGAAATGATCATCATCGACCATCAGGATGAAGTGGATGAAAACGGGACGGTCATAAATGATGAACTGGAAGAGCTCAATAAGATCCAAATCGAAGCCTATATCGTAGCGGACAAGATCAAAGCCTTGCTGAATACCAGGGTCTATGACCCGCAGCTGGGGAAGGAACGGAACGCTGCATATAAAGATATGGTGATCCTGCTGCGCACCACCCGCAACTGGATCGACGTATTTACCGAAGTGTTCAACGCCGAAGGCATCCCTTCCTATGCCGATATCAACAGCGGGTATCTGGATGCACTGGAAATCAGCCTGTTTCTAAATTTGCTGAAGGTGATCGACAACCCCCGGCAGGATATTGAACTGATCAGTGTACTGCGATCGCCCATCTTTCAATTCAGCATCGAAGAACTGGCAAGTATAAGACTGGCCAGCAATGAGAAAACTTTTTACGCGGCCTTGATGGATTATCCGGAAAGCGGGGAATTGCATGACAAAATCAGCGGTTTTTCAGACAATCTGCACAAGTGGCAGAAGATGGCTCGTTACCTGCCGCTGGAAGAGCTGATCCGGGAACTGATGCTGGACAGCGGCTACCTTTATTATGTGACCGCCATGCCGGGCGGCATGCAGAGGGTAGCCAATATCCGGCTGCTGTTTACACGGGCCAGGAACTTTCAAAACTCCACCATGCACGGGCTGTTCAGTTTCCTGAAATATATGGAGCAGGTTAAGGCCTCCCAGGCCGACATCGGTACCGCTAAAACCCTGGGGGAAAATGACAATGTTGTTCGGCTGATGAGCGTGCACAAAAGCAAAGGGTTGGAATTTCCTATTGTGATTCTGGCCGGTATGGGCAAGTATTTTAATATGACCGACACCAACCAGAATATTTTGCTGCATAAGGACCTGGGCATTGGCCCGCGCCTGATCGATACCGAGCGCAGGACCATCAGCCAAACTATCGCCCACAATGTTATCAAGGAAAAGATCCGGTTAGAAAATCTCTCCGAGGAAATGCGAGTGTTTTATGTAGCCTGTACCCGGGCTCAAGAAAAAATGATTATGACCGGCTCTGTGGCCAATATCGGCAAAGCCGTGAATAAATGGAGCAATACCATTGACACATACCATCTGGCCCAGGCCAGGTGCGGACTGGACTGGTTCGGTCCTGTCATCATGCGTCATAGGGACGGCAGCTCTTTGCGGGCGCTTCTGGAAACGGAATGGGAAGAGGGTATCTGGCCGGATGAGTCCTGCTGGGATATTTCCATTGTCAATAAGAACAAGGTCAGGCTTGGTCTACTGCAGAGCTCCCGGGAGAAAAAGGCATTGTTGCAGCAGCTCGTGGATTTTCAGCCGCTGCCGGACAGCCCCTGGAAGGAAACGGTCAAGACTCGTTTGAACTGGGTCTACCCGTATACAAGTGCGGGACAGATCCCTGCCAAGCTGTCGGTCACCCAGATCCAAAAATTGAAGGATAAAAACTTGAGCAATGTGGAACTGAATATACCGGCACTAATCAGCCAGCCTAAATTCAGAGAGACCAAACCTGCCATTTCAGCACTGGAAAAAGGGAATGCCATGCATTTCATCCTGCAGCATCTTGATTTGAAGCAGGTGCAAAGCCGGGAACAGATCCAAAACCAGCTTGACCTCATGACTGCCCGGCAGTTGCTTTCGGCTGAAGAAGCGGCTGCCGTCGAGATCGAAAGCCTGATGAATTTTTATCAAAGTGACATCGGGCGGCGGGTTCTGGCAGCAGACACGGTTAAGCGGGAGACACCTTTCAATTTGCTGTGCCCGGCCAGTGAAGTGATAGAGGGGGCGGAGACTGCACCCGATGAGGAACTGCTGGTACAGGGAATCATCGACCTGTATTTCACCGAAGGGGATGATATCGTTTTGGTGGATTACAAAACCGACTATATAACGCCGGAAAACCGGAGCAGCAAGATTGATGCTTACAGAGTACAGATTGAGCTGTATAAGCGGGCTTTGGAGAGTATACTGAAGAAACGAGTAAAAGAAAGTTACCTCTATTTCCTGAGCATCAACGAACCAACCCTGATGGATGTTGAGTAAACGTTTATACAGGAGCATATCATTGTATTCCGGAAAAGCCCGGTCTACTATTGGTGAAATGAAGAAGAAATACGGCTGAATGGGAGTCGCTGCGAGGGAATTATTCTGTGGGTAACGCCCTCGCCTTTTCCTCTTTTCCTCCACACAAAGATTTGCCCCTGTCTGTGCTAATTCAGTTAGAAACTTGTAAATGAAGCAGGCTTAAATTACAATAAACAGGGAAAGGGGAGAACCACAAGTGGACGAAGACAAAGATAAATTGAACTTGATCGCGGTAAAAACTTTTCCTGCCAATAATAACTATATTTATTTGATTGATTTTTTAAACAAAAGCCTGAAAGAGAAAAGGGTCATGTTCGGTTTGACCAAGGACAAAGAGAAGAATGAAATGACAGTCAATATTTATGAATTTTGATTTATTGGAGTGGGTGAATTGTCGCAGGATGTAAAAGATTTTTTTAAAGAGATGATCAGTATTATTGTTATAGCCTTCATTTTGGCTATGATTTTACGAACTTTTATCGTTGAAGGGAGGATCATTCCTACCGGTTCCATGCTGCCTACAGTACAATTGCAGGACCGGGTAATGGTCAATAAATTCATTTATCGTTTTACCGAACTGCAGCGCGGGGATGTCATCGTTTTTGCGCCCCCTGAGGCGATCCATTCTCCGGATGATTACTTGAAAAGAGTCATCGGGCTGCCGGGTGAAACCGTAGAAATGAAAGATGGAAATGTGTATATCAACGGTCAGGCATTGAATGAGCCTTACATAGCCGAAGCAGTCAATTACGAGTTCGGCCCGGTGGTCGTGCCCGATGATTCGCTGCTGGTCTTAGGTGACAACCGCAACAGCAGTTTTGACAGTCACCTGTGGAACGCCTGGCTGAAAAAAGACCACGTAAAAGGTAAAGCCTTTATGATTTACTGGCCGATCAAAAATATTACCCTGCTGGACCGGGAGGTAACGTTTCGTTGAAGATCCTCTTAACCAATGATGACGGCATCGCCGCCGCGGGAATCCACGCCTTGATCGATGAGTTAAAACTGATTGCTGATTTGTATGTCGCTTCACCTGACCGGGAACGGAGCGCTACCGGTCATTCTATAACCGTGTATGAACCAATCAAGGCAGTTCAGAAAAATATTGCTGATGTTAAAGCCGCCTGGATCATTGGCGGTACGCCGGTGGATTGTGTGAAACTGGCCCTCAGTAAACTGATCCCGGGGGATGTCGATCTGGTGATTTCCGGTATTAATCACGGACCCAACCTGGGAACCGATGTTTTATATTCCGGGACCGTTTCAGCCGCAGCCGAAGGAGTGATTATGGGGAAACCTTCGATTGCCGTTTCTCTTGATTCTTTTGCCGATGAAATGGATTTCACTTTTGCAGCAAAATTCACCAAGCGCCTTGTTCTTACCTTGATGAGGAAAGGCTTTGAGCCCCATATGCTTCTGAATGTAAATGTTCCGGAACTGCCGGAGGATAGCATTAAAGGGATCCGCATTACCCAATTGGGACTGCGCAATTATGAGAACTTGTTTGATGAGATGAAGGATCCCCGCGGCAATACTTATTACTGGATGGGCGGGGGAATTAAAGAAGAAGAGCAGGATCCGGAAAGCGATGTGGAAGCAGCAAAACAGGGATTTATCAGTGTTACGCCCATTAACCTTGACCTGACGGACTATCAGCTGATCAAAAAATACAAGAAGAAATTCAGTGAATATATAGACCTGTCGATTGGAGACGAGGATGATCTATCTTAGCCTGGCCATCAATTGCCTCCTGTTCTTTGTATTGCTGAATCTCAGTTATATCAAAAACCGGAGAGCTGATCCTGACTACCCGGAGAAACCTTTCAGCAAGCTGGTGGTTTTCCCGCTGACCTTGGGCATCTTGTTTACGATCCTGATGGATGTTATGAAAGGGCTGATGTTTTATCAGATCCTGATTTTCATTTTTTCAGCTGCACTTTTATATTTATTCTTTTATGTATTTAATGGGAAAAAATAAAAAATATTTTTTGATACTTTAGGGAAAGTATAGTAACATTTTTTTTAACTGCAGTAATTTGTAAGGAGGTTTTTTAATTGAAGGAATACCCTACCAGTAAAATACGCAACATAGCGCTTGTGGGACATGGAGGTACGGGAAAAACTTCGCTGGTGGAAGCAATGATTTTTAATACCGGGGTATTGAAAAGACTTGGCAAGGTTGATGACGGTAACACCGTATCTGATTTTCAGCCAGAGGAGATTAAGAAAAAGATAACCATTAGCAGTACGATCGTTCCCTGTGAATACCGGGAACATAAAATAAATGTGCTCGATACCCCCGGATATGCAGATTTCTATTTTGAAGTCATCGGGGCTCTCAATGTGGTTGACAGTATGCTGGTCATGTTATCTGCCACGGCCGGCGTTGAAGTACAGACCGAAATCGTCTGGAACGATTTTCCCGCAATTCCCAAAATAGCCTACATCAATAAAATGGATCGTGAAAATGCCGACTTTTATAAAGCTTTGAATGAACTGAAGGATACATTCTCCGACAATATCGTTCCCGTGCAGCTGCCCATCGGGGCTGAACAGAACTTTAAAGGTGTCGTTGATTTGATCCAGATGAAAGCATTGCTTATAGAAAGCGGCAGCGGAAAAATAACCGTGGCCGATATTCCTGCGGACATGGCAGATGATGCGGAAACATACCGGGAAGCTCTGGTAGAAGCGGCTGCGGAAGGCAACGACGAACTGCTGGAAAAATTCCTGGAAGGGGAAGAACTGACCAATGAGGAAGTTCTGGATGGAATAAAAGATGCTGCCACCAAAGGCAGCGCAGTATTTGTATTTTGCGGCGCGGCCCTCAACAATATGGGCGTAACACCGGTAATGGACTTTATCATTGACTGCATGGCATCACCGGACAAGAGTTTACTGGCTGCCGGCAAAGACATAGAGAAAGAACCTCTGCTGGCCCATGTTTATAAAACTATTGCCGACCCTTATATCGGCAGACTTACTATGTTCAGGATCATCAGCGGCAAAATGAAAGCCGACAGTATAGTCTATAATGCCAACAAAGAAAAAGATGAAAAAATTGCCCAGCTTTTGGTCATGACCGGTAAAGAGCAGGCTCAGGTAGCAGAATTAAATGCCGGAGATATCGGGGCACTGGCCAAGTTGGCGGTGACCACCACCGGCGATACTTTGACCGTCAAAGGAAACCAGACCATCATTGAACCTATCCAGTTCCCGATTCCCACCTTCAGTGTGGCCATCGAACCCAAGAGCAAGAAAGACGAAGATAAACTAAGCGGTGCCGTGGGCAGAATCCTGGAAGAAGACCCCACCATCGTGGTAGAGAAAAACAGCGAAACCAAGCAGACCATCATGAAAACCATGGGAGACACCCATTTGGAAATCATCATGGAAAAACTGGCCAAGAAATACGGCGTAGAAGTAGTCAGCAAGGAAATGAGGATCCCTTACCGTGAAACCATCCGCGCCAATGTAAAAGTGGAAGGGAAACATAAGAAACAATCCGGCGGCGCAGGTCAGTACGGTCATGTCTGGATCGAATTTGAACCCTATCCCGACGGAGAATTCGCTTTTGCAGAAAACGTATTCGGCGGATCTGTTCCCCGTCAGTACTTCCCGGCAGTTGAAAAAGGCCTTCTGGAAGCCATTGAAGAAGGAGTTCTGGCCGGATATCCGGTGACCAATATCAAAGCCACCTTGTATGATGGCTCTTACCATGCAGTGGACTCTTCTGAAATTGCTTTTAAGATGGCGGCCAAGATCGCTTTCAAGAAAGGTATGGAATCAGCAAGGCCGACCCTTTTGGAACCTATTGTAAATGCAGAAATCGAAGTTCCCGACCAGTACATGGGTGATATCATAGGCGACCTGAACAGCAAACGTGGCCGTGTACAGGGAATGGAACCGTCCGGCAGCAAGCAGGTTATAAAAGCCCAGGTACCTCTGGCGGAAATGGCCAGATACACCATCGACCTGAAATCCATGACCCAGGGACGGGGCAAATATAAAATGGAATTCTCCCATTATGAAGAAGTACCAGGACAGAATGCAGAAAAAATCATTGAAAAAGCCAAACGCGAGAGAGAAGAAAAAGAGAAATAAGCAATCAACAATCAGCGGTGGAGGGCTTGCGCCCTCCATCTTTATTGGTGATCAGATTACAGCATCAACAGCCGAAAGGAGGTAGGAGAGGTATTGACATTAATGTGTTGATACCTGATATTATGACTGATTTACTTGCCGCATCCGGCTATTATACAGCCGTAAACTTTCTATCACAGAATGAATGGTTCTGCTCCATCTTGACAGCCTTAATAATTATCCTGGCCTTTTGGCTGTTAAGCAAGCTGCTTACCCAATACATACTTGCCTGGGTGCAGGACTTAGCCCGCAAAAATCGGCTGGACTTCTGGGCCAAGGTGTTCGAAGCCCTGCGGGGGCCCTTGCGGATCTTTTTTATCGGGCTTGGTTTTTTTGTTGCCCTTAATTATCTGCCCGTCAGGGAGGCCTGGCAGGGAACAATCAGCAATATACTGCGCTCCCTGGTCGTCCTTTTTATTGCCTGGTGCCTGCTGAGAATGACCGATCACATGAGCCAGTTCCCGGACGAAATAAAGGAAAAATTCAACCTGGATAAAATTCTGATTCCCTTTATACATAATGTGGTGAAGTTCATCATCATCGCCCTCACCATCGTCATCATTGCCCAGGAATGGGATTACAATGTAAATGGTTTTATTGCCGGCCTTGGACTGGGCGGATTGGCCTTTGCTCTTGCGGCGCAAAACCTGCTCTCCAATTTATTCGGCGGAATGGTGATCGTAACCGAAAAACCCTTTTCCCTGGGAGACTGGATCAAAACTCCCAGCGTCGAAGGCACCGTGGAAGAGATCACTTTTCGCAGCACCAGAATCAGAGCATATGATCAGGCCTATGTCACCGTTCCCAACTCCACCCTGGCCAATGAACCCATCACCAATTATACCCGTATCGGCAGAAGGCGGCTTACCTTCCGCCTTGGCTTGGTCTACAGCACCCCCATCGACAAACTGGATACCTGTGTAACAAGGATCAAAAATATGCTGAAGGAACACCCCGATATCTATGAAGAAAAACTCGGCGTCTATTTTGAAAAATTTGGAGACAGCAGTATGGATCTATTTGTGGATTGCTTCATCAAAACCAGTCTGTTATCCGACTTTATGTTCGTACGCCATGACATCAATTTAAAGATCATGGAGATACTGGCAGAAGAACAAGTGTCACTGGCCTTCCCCAGCCAAAGCGTTTATGTAGAGAAGATGCCGTGAGGTAGTGAGGCATGAGTAGTATGGAGCGGCGTGACACTGAGAGAGAGACCCTTCACTACACGTAGTGGAATAATTTTGAAAATTACAACTTTATATTTTGATGGAATTGTTAATAATTATTACAGGGATATTATTAATATTGTCGAAATAAGAAGATAAAATATAATAATTTAAGTTTTCGAGTTGCTGTGCCTAAAGCGCAGGCTATGGTCAGTAACCGACAGGGTATAGCGGGAAACGGTTATGCCTCCCATTGCGGAAAGAAAACTGGACTATATAAACTTAGGTATGGTGAAATTGTAAAGTCAGTTGCTAATTCGCAGCTGGCTTTTTTATTTTTTAGTATACTCCGGGCGGGGTTATTGAGGTGACTATCGCATGCGGAAATCAGAGAAGCAGTGTCAAGTGCATACTACAGCAAGCCTGCAAGGGAAAAGAAAAAAGAAGATGAGCGGATCTTCCTACAAAGTCCAAGATGGTGAGGGAATATGAGGAGAACAGAACAGAATATAATTTCAAGTCTGAGGGGAGAGGGAATATGAGAAGAAGAGCGGGATTTATTTTCATTATTGCATTGTTCATGCTGGCTGCTGGTGCAGGTTATGCCCTGGCAGGGGACGGAAATGGAGATGGTTCCGGGGGAGGCCAGAATAACCCATTAGATCTGGTCAGTTCCGTACCTGCTAACGGAGCGACGGGAGTGGAGAATCTGGAGTCCATCAAACTGACTTTCAGTAAGAATGTTGTCTACATGACCGTGAGGGACAACAACCAACAGTGTTTTTCCTTATGGACGGGAACCGAACGGATACCGGCGGAAATTATCCTGGCCGATGACCAGATTGAACGGGACAAGCGTCATGACGTGATTGTTAAACCTATACAGCCTCTCGAGCCAGGAACAACCTACCGGGTGGAAGTAGCACCGTCACTGGAATCGAAAAGCGGAGTGACACTGGGGACCAAAAAGATTATCAGTTTTACCATGGCTGGAAGCAAATTGGTACCCTTACCGGATGAAGGACAGGAAGCTGCTTCCGTAACAGGAGATCTGGAAACAAATAAGACACCGGATGAAACGCCGGCTCAGTCACCGGAAAATGAAGCTGCAGCCGGGCAAGATAAGGAAACGGCCGCTGAGACGGAAATTGGCGATTCCGATAAAACACAAACAGGGGATAAAAGTCAGGCTGAAAATTTAGAGGCCGCATCCCCGGAGGATAATGATCAAACCGCAGTCGAAGATACACTGCCAGTAGACCCAAATCAAAAAATGAAAACGGCAGGGTTATGGATCGCACTTGCAGCCCTGGCAGTATTGGCAGCTGGCTGGGGTTATCGCCGCCTGCGCAAGTAAGAAGGTAAAGAACAAGTTTATTTCAAGCAATGGTTTTTGGGGTGAGTTCAACGAAAAAACCCGTCATGATTTTAGTATTTATTGCTGCTCCTATTTTGATCATATTGCTATCCTTACTCATAGGGCGCTATCCGGTGGATATTTCCAGTGCGGTGGAAATCCTCTGGTGCCGGATCACCATGCAGCCATGTTTGATCGAGGATATATACCAGACTGTGGTCTGGGATATCAGACTGCCCAGAGCTATTCTAGGAGCGATGGTAGGGGGCTGCTTGGCGGTAAGTGGGGCAGCCTTTCAAGGATTGTTCCGCAATCCCCTTGTTAACTCCGGAATATTGGGGGTCAGCTCCGGGGCAGGCTTTGGAGCCGCTTTATCGATCATATTATTCCATCAGACCGCAGTGACCTATACTTTTGCCTTTGGGTTCGGCATTCTGGCTGTCACCTTGAGTTACCTCATCAGCCGGGTTTATAATGCCACACCTACTATCATGCTGGTTTTGGGCGGTGTTATCGTATCGTCAGTATTTTCTGCTCTCATCTCATTGGTTAAATACCTGGCTGATCCCCTGGATGAACTGCCGGCTATCGTCTTCTGGCTGATGGGCAGCCTGGCTTCGGCCCGTTTCAGCGATATAATGATCGCGGGAATTCCTATGTTGATCGGCACAGCAGGCCTATTTCTGTTCCGCTGGCGGATCAATGTACTCTCCATGGGTGATCGGGAAGCTCATACCCTGGGAATTAACACCACGATAAACAAAGGGATCATCATTGCCTGTGCCACCCTGGCTACCGCCGGGGCAGTCTGTGTAAGCGGCATTATCGGCTGGGTAGGACTGGTCATTCCCCACATTGGCCGGATGATCGTGGGCAATGACAATAAAATATTGATCCCGGTAAGCTTTTCTCTGGGGGCAGCCTTTCTGGTCATCGTAGATGACTTCGGGCGGATTCTGACCGGGTCGGAAATACCGTTGGGAATACTGACGGCTTTGATCGGCGCCCCGTTTTTTGTCTACCTGTTGAAAAAGACCAAAGGAGGCGGTTGGTAAGATGACTCCTTTAGTAGAAGTTAAGAATCTAAGCTTTGAATATCCTCAGGGCATTATTCTCAACCAAATCGATTTTACTGTGGGGCCTGGAGAAATTTTCTGTTTGCTGGGTCCCAACGGCTGCGGAAAAACTACGCTAATAGACTGCGTCCTGGGCTGGCTGAAGCCTTGTGCCGGACAGGTATTGATCAACGGAACCCCTCTGCTTAATATGCCGGCTAAAAAAGTAGCCCGGAATATGGCTTATGTTCCCCAGGTACATGAGAAAACCTTTCCTTATCTGGTCAAGGATATTGTGCTGATGGGCAGAGCATCTTTTATAGGGCCTTTCCGCACCCCTTCACCGGAAGACGAAGCGATTGCGGAACGATCGCTGGCCATGGTAGGGATAGCGAGATTAAAAGATCGTCCGTACACCCAATTGAGCGGCGGTGAATGCCAACTGGTCATGGTAGCCCGGGCACTTGCTCAAAATGCGCCACTGATCATCATGGATGAACCCACAGCCCATTTGGATTACCGGCATGAACTGATCATTATGGAAACCATCGCTGAACTTACAAAACAGAACGGGCTTTCCGTATTGATGGCGACTCACATCCCTAATCACTGCTTTTATTTTGAGAATCAAGGCATTGCCACCCGTGCAGCTTTGATTAAAGAACAACGGATCATTGCAATGGGTAAACCATCTGAGGTATTGACCGAACACAACCTGAATGAACTATACAGCATTCATACACGAATATTGGATTACCCGATGGATGACGGCGGTAATTTGAAGCAGGTTCTGCCCATCAGTACGGTAAAACCATAAATAGATCAAGGGAGGGAATATTTTTGATTCAAACCAGACGGAGAATAAATATGGGGCAAGCTGCTCTTTTGTTGCTGTTAATGGCAGTTCTGATCCTGGCTCTGGGCGGTTGTGACCGAGGTCAGGCTGATCGGGTGCCTGACGATACCAACCGGCAAGAAACTCACATGATTGTGGATTCGGTGGGGCGGGAGGTCGAAGTGCCAGTTGATCCTCAGCGCATTGCCTGCCTGTGCCCGGAAGCCGGATATGCTCTGGCCTTATATGGTCAAGGGGACAGAATCGTTGCCACTTCAGGAGGAATGCAGAGGGACCGTCTGCTGGTGGAAATGTATCCGCATTTAAAAGGACTGCCGATACCCAAGAAAAATGAAGTTATCAATGCGGAAGAATTGCTGCGGGCCGGGGCCCAATTGGTTTTTGTCAAAAGAGACTCCGTCACCAATAAAGCAGAGATGGATAAGCTGAAAAAACTAAAAATTCCAGTAGTAGCCATGCATTATGAAAGTATGGAAGAACAACAATATGCCATGCAGATGGTTGCCGAGATCGTTGGATGTGAAGAGGAAGGCCAGAAGTATTTAGACTTTTACCGTGAAACGGTTAGAGAGGTGCAGCAAAGGACCGCAGAAATAAAGGAGAACGAAAGGGTAAGCATCTATCATTCAGCCAGTGAAGCTACCCGCACTGATGTGGCAGACAGTCTGGCAGGTGATTGGACCAAAGCGGCCGGAGTTATTAATGTTTCCACCGAAGCAGAGTTGAACTTTGAGGATGGCAATAATTACGCCAGTTTGGAACAGATCCTGTTGTGGGATCCTGATTACATTCTGGCCAATGACCCTAATGTCGTAGGATATATTATGGAGCATGAGCAATGGCGGGCTCTTAAAGCTGTAAAGAATAAACGGGTCTTGCCGCTGCCCATTGGAATTTCCCGCTGGGGGCATACATCATCACTGGAAACACCCCTGGCGGTCTTGTGGACAGCCAAACTCGCCTATCCTGAACAATTCGAGGACTGGGATATGGAAGAAACCGTGCGGATGTTCTATAAGGAATTTTTTGATTGGGAACTTGAGGACGAAACGATAACAAAAATACTTAGTGGAAGCGGTATGCGCGATGCCAAGAGTTAAGAAAACAGGAGCGGAGGTGATAAGACTTGCGGGCTTTAATATGTATCGATGATACCGATAATATTGAAATCAAACGCGGTACAGGCCAGCTGGCATCCTTACTGGCGGAAGAAATCGAACAGAAGGGCTGGGCGAAATGTGAAGCGGTTACCCGGCATCAATTGTTCGTCCATCCGGATGTGCCATATACATCTCATAACAGTGCAATGTGCTTTGCGGCCGAGATCGAGCCGCGGCATCTGGAAGATATCATTGCTTATGGAGGTGAATTCTTAAAAAGAGAAAGAGCGGAGGGTTCTGACCCGGGGTTGTGCGTAGCCATTCCCGAACGGATCACCAATCCCGGCTGGCTGATCGCCTTTGGTTTTTCTGCTAAACAGGAAGTCTTGAACAAGGATTATGCTTATGGTGTCGCAGCAGAGCTAGGCATACACCTTTCAGAACACGGAGGCACCGGGGACGGTGTAGTAGGAGCCCTGGCCGGCACCGGGCTGCGCTTAAGCGGAAACGATGGACGTTTTCGCGGCAAATTCACCATCGGCATGCCGGGTGAGTCTCTGACCGTGGCCGAGATCTATGCCAAAACCTATATCACCCGGGTGAGAAACAAGGAAGACGGCAGATTCCTTCTGCCAGATGAACGGGTGGAATTGGGAGAAGTAGTGAAAGCGGTGCTCATTGAACGGGAAGCCGTTTTATTGGTCAACCCCCTGGCCGACCCCGGAGACCAGGGAGCAGTTTGGAGAACCTGCAGCAAAGAGGAGCTTAAGGGGTATTAAGGATAAATAGTTATAGGAAGAATGTCAGCGAATAATGGGGGTGAAAGGTTCAGCTGTACTATTCCAATCATTATGCCTGCAACATAAGAATTAAGGAGGAAAGAAAATGCGCGGAAGAATGAATCCTAAAAACAGATTCGGAGTGGCATTGATTATGCTGCTTTGTATGGCCATGTTATTTGTATCGCCGGCCTTTGCTGCTACAGAAGGGACGCCGCCCACATTTGTTTCAAGTGAAGTGACCGACAAAGGCGATGTCAGCATCACATTTGACCAGGATATGGCAGATCCAACTGGTACTCATGGGCAGTTTACCGTAATGGTAGATGGAGATGAGGTTGTAGTTGACAGTGTTGTAAAAACCAACACTTTGAAAAAAATCAAATTGGTGCTATCCAAAAAGATCGTAGGTGGACAGTCAGTAACAGTCGCCTATGCCAAGAGTGATGATCCGGAAAAACAAATTAAATCATCAGAAGGCGGAATCCTGGAGAGCTTTAGTCCCATGGAAGTACTCAATAATTTGCCATTATCACCTACTTTGAATGCAGACATTACTAATAATGAAGTCGGGCAAGCGGTGAACATCACTTTCAACGACAACGAGGAATGGCGAGATGCTATCCTTACGGATGGAGTTACGGTCGATGGCACGGCTGTTGATGTTGGGCAATATACAATTGAGGCAGGCAACATAAATATCGCCGCCGGTGTATTTGCGGCGGCTGGTGAATATACCATCGTGGTTAAGGCGAATGGATACCCCGATACTTCTGTGATGCAAACCATTTTAAACGCTGGTGGGGATATCTATACAGCGCAAGAAGGGACGGATTCTTTCCAACTGATGCTGACAAGTGTGCCAGCAACAGATAATGTGGGCGTAACCACTTACAAAGTTTACAATGGCGCAACTTTATTGACAACCGTGACAGGAACCACATGCGATGTGACAGGGCTTACAGCAGGAACCACCTACACCTTTAAAGTGGAAGCGGAGGATGCAGCAGGCAACCTGAGCAACAGCGGTCCGAGTAAAACGGTAACCACCAAATCCGGTGGAACCGGGAATAATTCCGGTGATGGCAGTGGAAGCGGTGACGGCAGCGGGAGCGGGGATGGTGCCGGAGCAGGCACCGGCAATCCTGGCGATTTGACGGTCGAAATTACGTCTATTAAAACCAATCCTACTGATACGATCCTGCATCTGGATTTCAACAAAGGAATGGATGATAATTTAGATGCCAGTCTGGCTTTGATAAAAGTATATGAAAAGAGCAGTAAAAAGGAAGTTACCTGGTCAGATTATAAATACGACAAATCCGGCAATACGGCTACCGGTGACAAAGTAAGGCGTCTGGTATTGAATTTCAATGACCTGAAATCCGGCACCACTTATGTAATCGAACTTGGTGCCAATGTCATGTCCAATAATGGCAGCACCCTGGGAGTGGTTAATAAATTTGAATTTACTACTGATGGCAATGCTTCCTCTGACGGCTCATTAACGGGGGGTAGCTCACCCACCACAGAGCCGGTGACAAGCGAGCCTCAGCCGGAAACACCAGTAGTTACGACTCAACAGCCCGATGTACAATTAAGTGACATCGCAGAGCACTGGGCAAAAGGCAGTATCGAGGAACTGGTGGCCATGGGAGCTATCAGCGGTTATCCCGATGGAAGCTTTGCCCCGGACAAAGGCATCAGTCGTGCAGAATTTGCCGTGGTGCTGATCAAGGCATTCAAACTCGAACCCAAAGCTGGGAAAGTATTTGCTGATACAACAGAGCACTGGGCGAAGGATTCTATAGCGGCAGCCAATGGCTACGGCATCATCAGCGGCTATGACGACAGTACATTCGGGCCGGATGACATTATCACCCGCGAGCAGATGGCAGTCATGATAGTAAAAGCCGCCCAGCTGCAAACAAGCAACGGTGAGTTGGAATTCGCTGACCGCGACCAGATTTCTTCCTGGGCAGCCGATGCCATTGCTGCAGCTGTCCAGAATCAATTGATCAGCGGTTATCCCGATAACACCTTCCGCCCAGGTCAGGGAGCCAGCCGGGCAGAAGCCGTGACTGTAATCTTAAAGGCGCTGAAATTAGGCAAAGCATAAAAACAGCGAATTATTAGCCAAATAAAAGAGGCGAAATACAAATTTGTACTTCGCCTCTTTTTCTTTAAATACAATACCACAAAATGCCGAATATATCAAGACTTGTAACCGCTTGCTGTGATGGATATACTAGGGCAGGGTGATATAAATGGGCAAAGAATTTCTGCCGGCACTGATCGAATGGCAAAAGCAGCAAACCATCTCAGAACTCCGGGAATGTAACCAATTCACCAAAGAATATGGCCTGTCTCTTACCGAACAGCAAATCATCGATGTAACGGAGAGACGATTCGCAGCCCTACGGGATACAGGGCGGATCGAGTTTGGCCAGGGAATACTGACCAGGTTGCTTAAAGCATTCTGCAATTCGCCGTATATCATGCAGGATGACTATGAAGAAACCATTCTGGTATTGCAGGATTGCTTTTACTATTTCAAAAACGAGTCTGAGGACAGGATTTCGGATGATGAGCTGATCGAATTCATGAAAAACCGCTTCGATGGCATTTGCCAGGGATCCCTGGAATATCTGGCCGGCACTTCTTTAGAAGAGCTGTGCCGCAACACCAGGTACGGATACGAAGTTGACGAAACAGATATTTATGGCCGTGGGTTTTAAGAATGAATGATCTGACTCCCATAATTTATACAGTTAATGATAAGCCGTTATCGGAAGAAGAGCAGATTGCATTGCAGGTCAGGCTCTGGCAACTGCTGGCACGTCAAACGGATTATTATACCATGGGCTGCAGCAGCTCGGTGCGGGTAGAGATGGCGGAAGAGCTTTATCACTCCCTTCTCTTTACACTGCAGGAAGGGCTGAAATACGGTGCCTTTGACCGGACACAGCTGCTTGCCGCTAAGGATTTGGAGCTACTTTTAAGAGAGGGCAGGGAAGTGATCGAAAAGCAAGTGGAAGCCGGGAAGCGGCTTTGGATGCAGATCCAGCAGAATCCAGCCGGTATCAACAACATTTCATATGACGATACATTAAAAGGTCTGGTTGAGTTTTTCAAAAGATATGACATTCGGTATTTCGCTCATCAGATTCCTGGTGATATTGATTACCAGCTTGGCCATCATGTCCCCGATGAACTGCTGGGTATCGAATATGTGAATACGTATCTGCGCCGGCTGCTGATCGAAAACAGTTTTATCCGATGCTTTGAAACTGATAAAGTAGTGAGGCTTTTGCAATCCAGCTGCCCGGATTACTGCGGCCAGCTGATCAATCTTTATGAACCGGTGGCTATAAATGCCATAGGCCTCGCATTGCTGAACGAAAATATCTATGCGCTCAATATCACTGCCGAAATGAAAGAGTCACTGGTCAGCAGTCTGCAGGGGTGTGATAAAGATTGTTTATCCCGGCTGCTCGCCCAGGCGGCAGAAAAGGTGTCATCTCTGCTCAAAGCCGGAGCCCCGGCCGCTGATTATTTAAATCAGACTGCTGCAGAATTGCTGCCGAGGATCGAGTTGCTGCTGCCCACAGGACATCTGGACGGGGTATTTTTAACCTTTTCGGTATAGCTGGAGATCGACTCATTCTTCTGCTGGTGTTTGCATGCCGCGAATATTTTCCATTCCAAAAAAAGCTTTAATGGACGGTTAGCATAATCTTTTCCATCCGAACATGAACGGATTTAAAAACCCGTTATCAGCATTCACTATGTTAAAAATTGCCTGTTTATAGAAGGAATTGTTTACGCCTTAAAGAATATATTTCATAAATGAATTGCTTGATTTTCACGAGAAGATGTTTGGCAGTATTCAGGTCATTATTCAAGGAGGCGGATTAATATGAATTGCGGAAGAAATACATCAAGAAACGCATCAATTTCAGACAGCCTTTATGGATTAGGATTTATTGGGGCACTGGTATTTTATATCCAGCATGCTACGTCTTTTTTGACCGCCCTCATAGGCATCGGGAAATCCTTGTTATGGCCTGCCTTCCTTATCTATGATCTATTAGTATTCCTTAGTAAATAATTAAAATTATAGGCTGCAACTTGGCCGCGAAACTTTAACAAGACCAATGAGTTCTAATTTTGCATTTATAATAGGTTAGACAGTACTACCATAACTTGGTAAGATAAAAAATAGATTAAATCTTACGGGATCAATATTCATGAACACAAATATTTTTCAATTAAGAGAACGTTATGAGACACGCCTGGTCTTCAGGATAAGCGTGTTTATTCTTGCCCTGGTGATGTATTTTGTTTATCCGCAGAGTTTCAAGGTCATGAATGGTTTTAACTTCCTGCATCAACTCTCATGGCTTCATCTGCTATGGATCATCTGGGTTATTGACATGATCCGTCAGTTTATTCCCAAAAAAGGACACCTGCCTCTTGGATCCCTGAAGCAGTTTAAACAATTCTACATACCGATCAGGAAACTGCTTGATGAGAAAGAGATCTTGCTGGCTTACAAAAAAAATGCGCTTGATTCCTTAAAAGTCCTGGTAATCTGGACGTTTTTAGTCGCTTTTATCGGCGTGCTATGGTGGGCGAAAGTCTTAAAAGCAAGGGAATTGCTGCTGATTACAGCTGCGTTTTATGTTCTGGATCTGGTTTTTGTCCTTTATTGGTGCCCTTTCCGGGTGTGGATCTTGAAAAACCGTTGCTGCACCACCTGCCGCATCTTCAATTGGGATCATCTGATGATGTTCTCACCGATCATCTTTGTTCCAGGATTCTTTTCATTCAGTTTATTCGGCCTGTCGCTGGTCATCTTTTTTGCCTGGGAAATAGCCTTTATGATCTACCCGGAACGATTCTGCGAAGAAACCAATGAAGCTTTGCAGTGCCGCAACTGTACCGACAAGCTATGCGGCAACAAGATGATTCCCCGCCGGAATAAAAACGACGTCGAATTTATAAATATGTAATGAGACCAGATACCTGATATGTGGTTCTATTTTCAGTGGATGTTATTGTTCCCCTCACGCGCCAGCATCAATGAGCATACTCAGTGTAAAATTATGATTTCATAATCTGATTATAAAATTTTCAAGGCTGTACACACCTGCTTCGACGCTAATGATTAGATAAGAACTTTTCATCGCAGCCGGAAAAGGAGAGGAGACAGAATGGCATTTAATAGACTGTTTGAACCTGGTGAGATCGGATCTTTGAAGCTAAAAAACCGGATCGTGATGGCACCTATGGGCAATATCAATATGGCTGATCCCATCGGACGGCCGCTGCCCAAAATGATCGAGTATTTTACCGAACGGGCCAGAGGAGGGACGGGGCTGCTCATTACCGGGCTGATACCTGTATCCTTCGGCATTGATCCCACTGTCTCAGAGGAGAATGACACCACATATTTTCCCCGGATAGACGGTTCCTCCCGGACCAGGCTTTCGGGCTGGCGTGATCTGGCTGCAGCGGTTCACGCTTATGACGCGAAAATACTGATTCAGCTAACCGCTGGATTGGGGCGGGTAGGTTCCCCGGAAGCCGCTTTGAAAGGAAAGATCCCCAAGTCAGCCTCCTTTAACCGCAATTTTTACGTGCCGCAGGTTCCCCATCTGCCGCTTTCCGACCGGGCAATCAAAAAGATAGTGAAAAGCTTCGCCCAGGCGGCCATTAATGCCAAAGTGACCGGATTGGATGGGGTACACCTTCATGGGCATGAAGGCTATTTAATGGACCAGCTTACCTCCTGGCCCTGGAATCGGCGCCGCTTTGGAAGGTATGCAGATAAGTTCCGGTTTGCACTTGATGTTGTCCGGGCTATCAAAGACCAGTGCGGAGAAGATTTCCCGGTGGTGTACCGCCTGGACCTGACTCAGGCCTTGCAGTCCTCATATGGGGAAGAAATATTCAAACATAGATTCCGCGGTAAAGAACGAACCGTGGAAGAGGGCCTTAAGATGTGCCGGATTCTGGCGGAAGCAGGAGTAGACGCCTTCGATGTGGACAAAGGCTGCTATGATAATTGGTTTTATCCCCACCCACCTGCCTATTTCAATGATATTCCCTATGTGGAGGAAATGGCCGGTGAGCTGAAGAGTTTCCTGATGGACAAGGGAATCAGCAGACCGGTGATCGCGGTAGGCAAAATGGGTAAACCTGAAAAGGCCGCTGAGGTTCTGGATAAGGGCTGGGCTGATTTCGTCATGCTGGGCAGGCCGCTTTTAGCTGATCCTTACTGGCCGCAGAAGGTAAAAGAGGGAAAGATCAGAGAGATTACTCACTGCATCGGGGACCAGGAAGGCTGTATACAATCGTTTATCCTGGGGGGACACCCCTGCTGCACGGTCAATCCTTATGCCGGTTTTGAAGATACCAAACGTCTGACTCCTGCTTGCATCAGTAAAAAGGTAGCCATCATTGGCGCCGGACCTGGAGGATGTGAAGCAGCCAAAACTTCAATGGCCCGGGGGCATCAGGTAGTCCTGTTTGAGAAAAGCCATCAGGTAGGCGGACAACTCTTGACCGGCAGTAAAATGATGATCAAGCATGATCTGGCACTTTACATTGAAAACCTTCAATATCAGATGGATCAGCTGGTTGAGCAAGGATTGACCATTCATTACGGGAAAGAAGTTTCTTCCCATGATTTACTGGGCCGGTTCGATGTGATCATTTGTGCTACAGGATTAAAAACCACTCTGCCTGCGATCCCGGGACTGGATCCCAACCGCGCCATGGACATCCGCGCATTTCTGGATGGGGGAATGGTCATTCCGGGAAATGCCCGCAGAGTAACAGTTGTGGGCGGTGGAATCGCCGGGTGCGAAGTTGCCTGTGCTCTGGCCAGGGAAAAAGGGGTTGAAGTTACCATCATTGAGCGCCTGCCGGAATTGATGAAAGGAGTTGTGCATGCCAACCGGTCCATGCTGCTGTGGATGCTGATGGGGAAGGGCTCACCCTCCGGAAAAGCAGAAGATGTATTGACGCAGCCGGTTAAGGCCTACACTGCCTCGGAAGTATTTAAAGCCGACCCTCAAAACCTCTATATAAAGGCCAACCGTAAACGCCCCGATCCTTATACTCCCTGGACAACACTGATCCCTGACAATATCCATAACCCTTTTCATAAAAGGCTGGACCCTGACGATACGGAAGAGATAGTTATACCCACAGACTTTATCGTATTCGCAACTGGAGGAACCAGTAATAATGAACTGTATTATCAATTGTTAAAGGAACAGGCAGCTCCGGAAATCTATTGTGTGGGTGATGCCAATAAACCCGGCCGGGCCTGGGAAGCTATCAATGCTGCTAACGAAATAGGCAGGTTTATATAGTGTGAATAAATGTTTTGACATCTGAATATATAAATCAATTATTCTTATATTTTTTTATTTATATTAAAACTAATGCAGTTTCTTCAGATATAAAATTTCAATTCTAACCAGAATTGTTTTATTAATGTGTGTTATACTAATTGCCAAAAGAAAATTTTGGGGGAATATTTGTGAGAATCGCGGTGGTGGATGGTCAGGGGGGCGGCATCGGTAAATTAATCGTAGAAAACCTGCGCCGGGAATTAGGTCATTCCTGCCATATTATCGGGCTTGGCACCAATGCGGTTGCAGCATCCCTGATGCTGAAAGCCGGTGCCAATGAAGGTGCCAGCGGAGAAAATGCAGTCATTTTTTGTGCATCCAGGGTCGATATGATTGTTGGATCAGTGGCAATCATAGCTGCCCATGCCTTCCTGGGCGAGCTGACACCGGCCATGGCTGAGGCCATTGCAGCATCATCAGCAGTAAAGGTATTATTGCCATTGAATCGGCAAAAGATCGAAATATGCGGTGTAATTGACGAATCATTACCCATGCAGGTCAGCCAATTGGCGGAACGGGTGAAACAGATGGTTGAACAGGAATCATAAAAAAATACATAAAAGCATTCGCATAGACAAGCAGAAGCGAGAAAGGCAGGAGAGATACATGTGTAAAGATATGCCGCCGCTGGAAAAGGCGATCCAGTTTCACGGCCATATATGTCCCGGTCTTTTGATGGGAGTAAGGGCAGCAGAATTTGCCCAAAAATACCTGGATATAGACCCGGATCAGGATGAAGAATTATTAGCAGTGGTCGAAACCAATTCCTGCGGAGTGGATGCGATCCAATCAATATTAGGCTGCACTTTTGGCAAAGGCAATCTGATCTTTAAGGACTATGGCAAAAACGTTTACACCATTGCCAGCCGGGGAAAAAAGCGGGCGGTGCGGATCGCACAAAAATACAAACCGCAGTCTCATCCTGACTCTTTGCGCTATCGTGAATTGAAACGCAAGGATAGTCTGAATGAGGCAGAATCTGCAGAAGCGGAAAATCTTTTGGGAGCTATTTTTGAAAGGTTGATGAGTACTCCCTTTGAAGAGCTTTTTACATGGCGGGACATCGATTTTTCTTTCCCCGCCAAAGCGGAGATATATCCTACCGTGCAATGCTCCGTATGCGGGGAAGGCGTTATGGAACCCCGGGCGATCAGAAATGGGCAGAATTATGTTTGCCCTGATTGTGTATAAAAGATGGAGGACAGGCCTATGTGCGAAGCGAATGTATATCTTCACCGGGACGGGCAGGAAGAACTCTTGATGGAAAGCGTGGACCGTATCATTCCGGGTGAAGATAACCAGATTTTTATGGAAAATATTTTTGGAGAAAGACGGGTGGTGAAGGCCCGCATCAGAGAAATGGAACTGGTACGCCACCGGGTGATCCTGGAAGCCGTACCGGAAGAGCCGGTTCAGCGTCACACTGAAATATGGCTGGAACCCGAAACGGCCCATGGTCATTTTCATCCGGGGGAAGCGGTAATAATCAAGCTAAATAAGGGATATAACATGCAAGCTGACAGCCAGGCGGAATTAAAAGACCCAAAAGCTTATATCGTCAAACCGGAAGGCACCCGGGAATTGGAACTACATGCCCATCATAACCAGGGAGAAATAAACCTGACGGAAGAAATAGACGGCCTGGCTCAAATTTATGTTCATGAAAAAGGGGAACAGGAACGTTATGCTGCTGTTCTGGTGGAAGTTGGGCATCATCACCACCACGGCACCCAACCCATCGGACTGCCGTTGGAGATCATTTCCACTGATTACAGCCACGCCCGTATGGGAGAAAACTATGAGATCCAGGTACTCAAAAATGGCATTCCCTTAGCCGGCGCTGAGGTAAAAGCTACTTACAGCAGTACGAAAAATCGCGATTATCCTCATCATTTGACAACCGATGAAACTGGCCGGGCGAAATTGTTCCTTACAGCCCGCGGGAATTATTTGTTTTCGGTTACGGATGAAAATATTATCAGCACATTTACCCTGGTAAAAAGTTTTTAAGCGGAAAATAAATCTAAATAGCAGGAAACGAAAATCTGACAGCGAATAAAGAGAATTAATGCTCGCTATGAAAGCGCGCTCAAATTTTATTTCAAAGTCAAGGATAAAAGTAAAATTCAATACTATCAATCATGCCATGAAGGTATTAGCGGTGTATCCGCTGATGTTTTTCATGGTTTTTTGTGCTTGTTGTCTTATCATGTCCAGATGCTCCCGGACGAATGAGCCTGAAAACCGAACTATATGTTTAATTTTTGAAGGGGGTTGGAAAATGCATATTCCGGATGGTTATTTAAGTCCGCAGACAGCTTTGCCTTTCATGGCGATAATGGTACCGGTATGGGGGGCGGCAGTAAAGAAAGTAAAACAGAAGGTAAAAAAGAAGCATGTTCCAATATTAGCCATAGGTGCTGCTTTCTCTTTTACAATCATGATGTTTAACTTGCCGATACCCGGGGGGAGTTCAGCACATGCAACGGGGGCAGTGTTGCTTTCCATCCTCTTGGGCCCCTGGGCAGCTTGTCTGGGGGTATCGACTGCGCTTATTATTCAAGCCCTGGTTTTTGGTGACGGTGGAATTTTGGCGGTTGGTGCCAACTGTTTCAACATCGCCTTCGTTATGCCATTGACCGGTTATTTGATTTACAAATTGGTTAAAGGAAATGCAGCGGCAGGTTCCGGGCGAGGACTGGCAGCCGCTGCACTGGCAGGATATGTCGGCCTGAATATGGCTGCATTATTTACTGCTTTGGAGTTTGGCTCCCAATATCATCTGTTTCAGTCCGCTGACGGTACCCCGCTTTACTTTATGTATCCCATCAAAGTGGCAGTCGCTGCCATGATGTCTGAACATCTATTGCTGGCTGGTCCGGTGGAAGCATTGGTGACCTCTTTAGGCCTGCGTTTCGTAGGAGCTAATTATCCTGACTTGCTCTCTGAACAGGATCAGGCTGGAAATAATTTAGCATTGGAGGTATCACAAAATGTTTAAAAGATACCGCAAATTGTGGTTGGGTTTAGGCGTTTTGATCATTTTAACCCCTTTAGGCCTGCTGGCCAGCGGTACAGCTTTTGGTGAATGGGGCATCGATCAATTGATGGATGAAGTTGGTTTTATACCGTCGGGTCTACAGAAGATGGCTGATATATGGAGCCATGCCCCATTAGCTGATTACGCAATTACTGGCTTTGATGGAAGTTTATTGCATTCTGCCCTGGGATACATTTTATCAGCTGTCGTTGGTACAGCGCTGGCAGCAGGTTTAATGCTGCTGCTTGGAAAAGTGGTAAAAGATTAGAACAGGAGTTAAGCAAAAATGACAGCAGAAGAAAATTATTTACAGCTGCCAGAATGGATGGAGAAAACCGGCTGCCAGGAACAGGTAAACACTTCCCCTGGCCGGCGTACCAATTTCCTGGTGAAAAGTATCCGCCGCATGAAACAAAATATTGCCGATGAATTGATGACAGAAAGTTTTGCCAACCGGCAGGGCATTCTGCAGCAACTGGATGCACGTTTAAAATTCGTTATCGTGGTTCTGCTGGTTCTGGCTGTGGGGTTTGTCAGGAGCATTCCAATTCTATTGGGAGTTTGGCTTTTTACAATAATATTAATGCGGATTGCCTGTATACCGGTTTTGACCATGCAAAAGCGTATTTGGGGGGTTATTCCCCTCATAACGCTGTTGATTAGCATACCAGCCATGTTAAATATTTTTATCGATGGAAAACCGCTGATTATGATCTATGAGAGCACCCAGCAATCAGTGTTGGCAGGCATTGACATCCCAGCCAGCCTCTACATCAGCCAGCAAGGTTTGACGGCAGGGCTCAGATTATGTCTGCGCATAGGGATCTCATTATCTCTGGGGGTTTTGCTGGTGATGACTACTCCGGCGGCCAGGCTGTTTAAATCAATGCAAGTCATGGGAATTCCAGCTTTAATGGTGATGATACTGGAGATGAGCTATCGATATCTGGTACTGCTTCTGACTTTATCCATAGAAATGTTTGAAGCTCGTCAACTTAGAACGGTAGGAAATCTATCATTATCAGCGAAACGTGAACAGGTTGGGTCTTCGATTGCGGCTTTGTTTGCCAAAAGCATGGAAATGACAGACGAGATTTATCTTGCTATGAGAGCCCGCGGCTACACCGGACAGGCAGTATATATAACCAGCGAAACCGAATGATCAGCAGTTGCCAGGTAAAGAAAGTTTGGATTGGCGATCAGCTTAATATTGACGTAGGAAAGGGATGTTATTTTGCCACAGGTTTTATTTGCATTTGATAATGTATCTTTTGGTTATGTACCAGGTCAGCCTGTTTTTAATAAACTTAGCTTCAAAATATACAGCGGGGAGACGGTTGCTTTATTGGGTGCCAATGGATCGGGAAAATCCACCTTGCTGAAAATGATGAGCGGCTTAATATTCCCTCAGCAGGGAATATTTAAAGCATATGGACAGGAGATAAATGAACAGCGCATGGAAGATGATGCCTTTTCTCAGAAGTATCACCTCAAGGTGGGATATATATTCCAGAATTCTGAGGTGCAGCTCTTTACAACCAGGGTATGGGATGAGATAGCTTACGGTCCTTTACAAATGGGATTTACTACAAAGGTAGTAAAGCAACGGGTGGAAGATGTGCTGGAAATGCTCCAGCTCGAAAACCTGCGTGACCGGTCACCCCATCGTTTAAGCGGCGGAGAAAAGAAAAAAGTGGCGATCGCTTCAGTGCTGGTGCTAAATCCGGAAGTTTTAATACTGGACGAACCAACCAGCGGACTGGACCCAAAAACAGAAAAGTGGCTGGTGGAGCTGCTGCTGAAACTGAACCTCAAGGGACGTACTATCATCGTGTCCACACATAATCTGGAATTGGCTCATGTTTTGACCACCCGTTCCCTGGTGCTGGCAGAGTCACATGAACTGGTTTGCGACGGCTTAACTGAAGAAATAGTTGAGAATCATGAATTATTAACAGCGGTCAATTTAATTGATGAATATTCGCATATCCACGGTAATATCGAGCATATACATCGTTATACCCATGGATAGCTCAGACACAGGAATAACCTCCCCACGTACAAGCAGTTCTCTTGTTTGCAGAAAAAAAAGACCCTTGTCAAAAAAACAAGGGTTATAAGAAAAAGATTGGGATTGGATACTGGAATAAATTTGTCCCGCTCAAATCTCTTAAACCCCTTATTAACTTTATCCATAGGATACCAGCAGAAAATAACATTCTACCCAGGCCTCGATAAAGTCTGAAAGAACAAAAAAACCAGACGAAAGGTCTGGCAGAAAAAGGCTGTATTACCAAGCCTTTTTGCTTCTCCTTTCCATAATGGGAGGCATAACCGTTTCCCGTTATACCCAACGGCTTCACACCCATGGTTTCCTTTAGGTTGTGAAACTCGGAGATATAAGACTATGTTCATTTTTATTCCAGCTATAAAAATTTTATTATGCCTTGAAGAATTTTGCAACGTTTAATTTCATATTTATTTAGTCAGTGTGGGGGATTACCAAGGAGACCTTGATTGCGCTTAACAAAAACTTAATTGAAAAATATAAATTGAATATAATAAAGCAGGATTTTAGGTAAATAAGTAGAATATATGAGCAAAACTAAATAGCCTGCTCTCCGATCCTGACAAACCTAAAGTCAACTATGGCTGTCAGGGCGTTGGGTATAACGGGAAACGGTTATGCCTCCCATTGTGGAAAGGAGATGCTCGGTTTACGCAACGAATAAAACAGGATTGAATTCATGAAGGATTTGACTGTGATTTTATATCGTTATGCAACCCGGCATGTCTTGCCGGGTTTTTTTAATAAGCTTTGTTGAGCTTGGTTTCCTGCGTTTACATTGGTAAACCGCAGGAAATTAAGGATTCAGGTTTTATTATAGATTGCGTTTTGGCCCAGCATGTCTTGCTGGGCTTTTTCAAGCTCAAATAACGGTTGAGGTAATCATATGCATGAATTATCACTGGTTACAGGTATGTTGGATATGGTCCGCAACAGTGCCGAAGAAAATTGCATTAACAAGGTGAACCGGATCAACCTGGTGGTGGGAAAACTCAGCATGGTAATGATCGACAGCCTGCAATTCTGCTTTGAAGCCTTACGTGATCAGGAGCCCTTATTTCAGGGAACTGAACTGATTATTGAAGAACGGGATGCTATTTTACTGTGCCAGGAATGTGGAACGAAATTTATATTAAAATCGAATTACTCGTTCCTATGTCCTGATTGTGGACATGCAAATGCTGAGATGATTAGCGGAAGGGAATTATATGTGGACAGCTATGAAGGAGATGACACTGAATGGTGCAGATAAAGATGACCACTCATCTGCTGGGGGCCAATGAACTCTTGGCTAATAAGAACCGCCGCCTTTTTGAGGAAAAGGGAATGCTGGTCATTAACCTGATGAGTTCTCCCGGAGCAGGGAAAACCACGATCCTGGAGAGAACCATTGAAATGCTGTCAGGAAAAATAAGGATAGGCGTGATTGAAGGAGATCTTTATACAGATCAGGATGCAGTCAGAATCGGTAACAAGGGAATCGATGTCATTCAGATCAATACAGAAGGAGCTTGTCACCTGGATGCTGGAATGGTGGGTAAAGCCTTTGAACAGTTGCCGAATTCGGAACTGGATCTGCTTTTCATAGAAAATGTCGGCAATCTGGTATGCCCGGCAGAATTTGATTTGGGGGAAGATTATCGAGCGGTGGTTTTAAGCACTGTTGAAGGTAATGACAAACCCATGAAATATCCGCTGATTTTTCATCAGGCTAGAGCAGTTTTATTGAATAAAACTGACTTGCTCCCCTATACAGATTTTGATCTGGATCGCTTCAGGGAAGACCTGGTCCGGATTAATCCTTCCGCGGAAGTTTTTGAGGTTTCAGGACGCACCGGGGAGGGAATAGAGGATTGGTTACAGTGGCTATTGGAGGAGGTGAAGAAGAAGCAGCTTTTAAGATAATGATTTAGAGAGAAATTATTGGGGGAAAAGATTGGATTGGGGAAATAAAACTATATCAAGGGGGGAATTAATTTAATGCCTACCAAATTGAGTCGACGCGATTTCTTAAGAGTATGTGCCGGGACCACGGCAGCGATTTCTCTGTCGGGATTTCTGGCTCCCTTTATGAAAGAAGCAGTTGCGGCAGGTGCACCACCAGTAATCTGGATTCAAGGTGCGTCCTGTACAGGATGTTCTATTTCATTACTGAACACAGTACATCCTGATATCCAAAAAGTATTAACCGAAGTCATCAGCTTGACCTACCATCCCAATATCAGCGCGGCTGCCGGCGATTTGGCCATAAAAGAAGCCATTTATGGTGTAGCTGAAGCGAATCCGGGCAATTTCTTCCTGGTGGTTGAAGGCGCAGTGCCAACCGGAGCCAATGGACATTTCTGTATGGTGGGAGAAGAAAATGGAGAACCCATCGTATTTGAGAAACTGGTGAAAGATATTGGCGGTAAGGCCAAAGCAATATTGAATTTTGGAACATGTTCCTCTTATGGCGGCATTCCGGCAACCCCGCCGAATCCAACCGAGTGCGTTCCAGTAAGTCAGGTCGTAAAAGATGTACCCTGCATCAATGTCCCTGGCTGCCCGCCGCATCCCGATTGGATGGTCGGCACGATTGCTCATGTATTATTATATAACGATATTCCTGAATTGGACAGCTATGGCCGTCCAAAGATGTTCTTTAATACGATTATCCATGACAACTGTCAAAGACGTCAGTATTTTGAAAACGGTATTTTCGCCAAAACCTTTGGAGACCCAGGCTGCATGCTGGAACTGGGCTGCAAAGGGCCATTTGCTCATTGCGATGCCACCAACCGTATGTGGAACAATGGAACCAACTGGTGCGTAAAATGTGGTGCCGTTTGCATTGGTTGTACAGAACCGCAGTTCCCGGGCTGGCCGATGTATGAAAGAATGCCTGAAATGCCAGTTGGATCAGCTACCAGTGTAACCGCTGATCAAGTCGGTATGGCAGTAGGCGGGCTGGCTGTGCTGGGTATTGCAGGTCATCTGGGCGGCAATATTCTCACCGGCAGAATTGGTCCTCACAAGGAAAAAGACGAAGATGTGAAAGTAGGTGAGAACTAATGGCGAAAATTATTGTTGATCCCGTAACCAGAATAGAAGGCCATCTTAAATTGGAAGTTGAAGTTGAAAACAATGTGGTTGTAGATGCATGGACATCCGGCACGCTCTGGCGTGGCATGGAACTGATCATGCAGGGCAGAGATCCTCGTGATGCAGAACAAATCATGCAGCGGATCTGCGGAGTATGCCCGACTGGTCACGCAACCGCAGGTATACTAGCCCTTGATGATGCTTTTGGAATTGAACCACCTCCCAACGGCAGAATCATCCGGAACCTGATTCTAGGCTCCAACTGGGTTCAATCCCATATTCTTCATTTCTTCCATCTGGCGGCTCTGGATTATGTGAAAGGACCGGAGCTGGCGCCATTTAAACCTCGCTATGAAGCTGATTACCGTTTGCCCGCTGATATCAACGAGCAGGCGGTTGCGATTTATCTGGAGGCCTTGACCATTCGCCGCAAAGCCCATGAAATGCTGGCTATCTGGGGCGGAAAAATGCCTCACGTGCAGGCTATCGTGCCCGGCGGTGTTTCAGAAGTTCCTGACACATCAAAAATTTACAGATTCCTTTCCCTGCTGGAAGAAATGCAGGCATTTATTGAACAAAAATATATTCCCACCGTTAAAGCGGTGGCCGGTGTCTATTCCGACTGGTTCTCTATTGGAACCGGCTGCATGAATATGCTGGCCTTTGGCGGTTTCCCTCAGGAAGAAGGTATGGATCATGTTAAGAAGAAAAAACACTTCCCTGCCGGAACATATATCAGAGGTCAGTTTGCAGAGCTTGATACCGCAAAGATAACGGAAGAAGTCACCTACTCCTGGTATAAAGATGATACCCATGGGAATACCCCTGATGTATCAGTGGTTACACCGGATGCAGAAAAGAAGGGTGCCTATTCCTGGATGAAGTCTCCACGCTACAATGGAGAAGCAATGGAAGTTGGACCGCTGGCCCGCCAATGGATCGCTAAAAATCCCGATGTTGCTGCACTTGGCAAGCAGGCATTTTCAGTTATGGGACGTCATTTTGCCCGTGCTATAGAAACTGGCGAGATCGCCAAAGCAATGAAAGAATGGGTTCTGCAATTGGAACCCGGTCAGCCGGTATGTACACCTCACAAACTGCCGACCAAAGAAGTTGTAGGTGTTGGACTTTGCGAAGCATCACGTGGTGCACTTGGTCATTGGCACCGGATCAGTTCAGATGGACGCACCATGGTTTATAATGCTGTGGTACCGACAACCTGGAATTCAAGCCCCAGAACCGGTGAAGGAGCCAGTGCAGTACGCGGCCCGATGGAACAAGCCATTATTGGAACTGCTGTAGCTGATCCCGCTAATCCCGTAGAATTGGTGAGAATTATTCGTTCCATGGATCCATGTTATGGATGTGCCATCCATGTCATGACGCCTGATAAAAAAACCATCAGCCAGTTTGCCATAAACTAGAGGGGGTGTAGAAATGGTGAAAAAAATGGAAGAACGGCATTCCATATGGATCAGAGTTTTTCACTGGATCAATATGATTGCCATTACCATGTTGATTTTAACCGGCTTCTACATCCATGCTCCTGAGTCTTTCCGGCTGTTTAACTCAATGACTACAGCCCGGACAATTCATTTTTGTATGGCTTATTTGCTGTGTTTCGGTGTTGTGGGCAGAATGTACTATATGATCGCAGCCAATGACACCAAAAATCTCATATACGAACCGATCAATGATACCAAAAAGCTGCCCAGTATGCTTAAGTACTATATGTTTTTGGCGGATGACCATCCCTATTATGGCAAATATAATCCCGGTCAAAAAGGGATGTATACCGGCGTATTTGCAATGGCAATAATTATGATCATTACCGGTTTCATCCTTTACAAGCCTCTTACTTTTGGTTTCATGGCCGGATGGCTGGGCGGATTCCTGGTGGTTCGTATTATTCACTATGTGATTACCTGGATATTTGTGCTTTGTATTTTGGCACATGTATATTTGGATGTGGCTGAAGGCATCCCCATTTTAAAATCAATGTTCACTGGGAAAATTCCAGCCGATTTCCACCATGGTTATCATGAGGAAGAAATGTAACTTTGAAGTTTTAAGAGGTATCTGAAGTGAAACGAATCCTGGTAATGGGAATTGGCAACTTGTTAATGCAGGATGACGGAGTTGGGGTGCATGTTATAAGGCAGCTTGAACAAATGGAACTGCCGCCTGAGGTGGAAGTGGTGGACGGTGGTACTCACAGCTATGATTTGCTTGATTATTTCAGCCAGGCTGACTTTTGCATCGTCATCGATGCCATGCATACCGGAGGCAAACCGGGAACGGTTTACCGGATTCCTCTGGAAGAATTAGAACTGAGCCCCGATCCCAATATTCAATCGCTGCATGAAATGAGTTTTGCAGAAGCCATGTATATGCTGCAGTTGGAAGGTTTCAATCCACAGGTTCTGGTATATGGTGTTGAACCGCATACGGTAGATTTGGGACTGGAGCTTACTTCGGTGGTAGCAGAACAAATTCCACTGATTATTCAGTCGATCCGGAAGGATATTGCGCAAATGATCGACTGATGCTTTCAATTTATATGTTTAGCTGAAAGGGATGGGTTACAGAAGTGAATAACACTCTTCTGTAACTCATTCTTCAAGTTACCAGGATTTAGCATATGACTGTATCGGTGGTAATAATGAATGAAGCAAGGATTGCACAATGAATGCTAAGGCATGTAAGATTGACATTCAAGGTATCGTCCAGGGAGTAGGATTTCGTCCTTATGTTTATCGTTTGGCCAGGCAGTATGATATTAAGGGATGGGTATTAAATTCACCATCCGGAGTGGTTATTGCTGCCGAGGGAAATGATAGATCATTACATGCTTTTCTGCAGGGATTACAGAATGATCCGCCACCATTGGCGGTTATTCGGTCCTGTAATGTACAAACGATCGAACCGGCGGGGTATACTGATTTTACCATTAAATACAGTGAAGGCCGGGAGGAAAAGTCGGCTTTGATTTCTCCCGATATTGCCATCTGTGAAGTTTGTAAAAGGGAAACTCGTGACCCGTCCGATCGCCGGTTTGAATACCCTTTTACCAATTGTACCAACTGCGGGCCGCGTTATACGATCATAAAAGATGTGCCCTATGATCGAAGCACGACTACTATGGCTGCTTTTCCAATGTGTCCGCAATGTCAAAGAGAATATGAAGATCCGCTGCATAGAAGGTTTCATGCCCAGCCTAATGCCTGCCCGGTTTGTGGTCCCCATACCTGGCTGGTGGACAGTGTGGGAGAACTTGTTGAGAAGGATGCAAGAGAATTATTGAAGGCAGGTCACATTATTGCGGTTAAGGGACTGGGCGGATTTCATTTAGCTGCAGACGCCTTAAACAAACAGGCAGTAACAACATTAAGAAAACGCAAAAAGCGCGATAGCAAACCTTTTGCTGTGATGGTCAGGAATATTGAGGCTGCCCGTCGTTATTGCCGGATCAGCCCGGAGGAAGAGGACTGGCTCAATTCCCGGCACGCGCCGATCCTTATTTTGGAATGCCATGAGCAGACCCAGCTGCCAGGTGAAGTGATCCATCCCGGACTGAAGACACTGGGGGTCATGCTGCCTTATACGCCGCTGCATTACCTGCTTTTTGATGATAAACTTGATATTTTGATCATGACCAGTGCCAATATCAGTGATGAACCGTTGATCACTGAAAATGATGAAGCCTTGAAAAAACTAGCCGATGTAGCTGATTATTTTTTGCTGCATAACCGGGACATCTATAACCCCTGTGATGATTCTGTGATGCGGGTCACTGCTCTTAATACCCCACAATATTTCCGCCGGGCCAGAGGTTTTGTTCCGTCAGGGTTAGAAGTGCCTGCCCGGAGAAACGTTTCCGTCTTGGCAGTGGGGGGCGAATTGAAAAATACTTTTTGCATCACCAGAAAAGGGGAGGCTTTCTTAAGCCAGCACTGGGGTGATCTGAATCATTATAATAATTATTTGAATTTTACCAAAGGAATCACTCGATTCAAAAAAATGCTGAATGTCGAACCGTCTGTCATTGCCCATGATCTGCATCCTGATTACCAGACTACGCGCTGGGCAAGAGAGCAGACCGGGGTCAAAAGAATCGCTGTGCAGCACCATTATGCGCATTTGGCTTCCGTCATGGCGGAAAATGATTTGCGGGAAGAGGTGCTGGGTTTGATATGCGACGGAACCGGATGGGGAAGTGACGGGGCCATCTGGGGCGGAGAAATCCTAAGAGCAAATTACCAAAATTTTACCAGACTTGCCCATTTGAAATATGTGCCGCTGCCGGGCGGAGATGCAAGTGCCGGGAAACCTTATCGAATGGCACTTGTCTATTTACACCAGGCGATGGGCGAATCCGGCATTGAATCAGCAAAAAGGTGGCTGCCGGATCTGACTGAAATAGAACTTGAACTGATGGCCAATGTGTTAAAAAGACAACGAGAAACCATGACGTCCTCCTGTGGCCGTTTGTTTGATGCTGTCTCCGCTATATTAGGCATCTGTGCCATCAATAAATATGAAGGCCAGGCTGCAGTGGAATTGGAGACCCGGGCAGATCTAAAAGAAAAAAGCAGTTATCCTTATGCGTTCCAGTCGGACCATGGGATTTTAGTGATGGATGTTTTGCCCATGTGGGACGAACTGTTGAAAGATATAAAAGGGAGATCCACTGTGGGCAGCATAAGCATGAAATTTCACTTGACTCTGGTACAAATGTTTACCACAGCGTTGCTAAAGCTGCGGGAAACCACAGGTTTAAATCAGGTAGTGCTTAGCGGAGGAGTGTTTCATAATCAGATATTACTGCTTCATTTGATTAGTATGCTCAAAGAAGAAGGCTTTTTTGTATATGTCAACCGGCAGGTCCCGCCGGGAGACGGTGGTATATCCCTGGGGCAAGCGATCATAGCTAGCGAGGTGAGTAAATAATGTGTCTGGGAGTACCGGCAAAAGTGATTGAAATAAGGGAAAACAGCACGGCGTTGGTGGATGTTAACGGTAATCAAACGGAAATCAATATCCGTTTGACTCCGGAAGTACAACTGGATCAGTATGTATTGGTACATGCGGGCTTTGCTATGGAGATCATAGATGAAAGCATAGCCCGGGAGACCATGCAATACCTGGAGGAAATAATGCAATATGAATGAAATCTCCCAATATCAGCAGAAACTGCTGCAAGCGATCCAAAAGGTCTCGAAATCCATAACATTGATGGAAGTCTGCGGCACGCATACCATGGCGATCGCTAAAAGCGGGATCCGTGAATTGCTGCCTGAAAACATTACATTGTTATCCGGACCGGGATGTCCGGTTTGTGTGACTTCACAGGGTGATATCGACGCCATTATTGAAATGGTGCAGATAAAGGACATTATATTAGTCACTTTTGGGGATATGATTCGGGTACCCGGTACTAACAGCAGTTTACAAGAAGAGCGCAGCAAGGGCGCTGATATCAGAATCGCTTATTCACCTCTGGATGCTTTGCGCATCGCCAGGAAGAATCCGCATAAAGAAGTAGTATTCCTGGGCATTGGATTCGAAACCACGGCCCCCGCCATTGCCATAACGGTGGAGCAGGCCAGTGCGGAGCAATTAAGAAATTTCTCTGTCTTCTCTTTGCATAAAGTGGTTCCGCCAGCCCTGGAACATATTTTTTCCGATCAGGAGATACGAGTCGACGGGCTGATTTGTCCTGGTCATGTCTCCATGATCATCGGTACCGGCCCCTATGACATATTGACAGAGAAATATAAAAAGCCCTGTGTGGTAACCGGATTTGAAACCATCGATATATTGGAAGGCATTTATATGCTGATCAAACAAATCAGTCAGGGAGAGGCAAAGACAGAAACGCAATATCGGCGTTTGGTAAAAAGGGAAGGGAATTTAATTGCCCGGCAGGCGATCGATCAGGTCTTTGAGCTGGTGGATGCCAAATGGCGCGGCTTGGGTCTTATTGAGCAAAGCGGCCTGGCCTTGCATCATGCTTACGCTGAAATGGATGCCAGATTAAAATTCAATATTGCTGAAAAAGCAGAAATACCTATTAAAGGGTGTGCATGCGGAGAAGTCTTGACCGGCAAAATCATACCAACTGCCTGTAAATTATTCGGCAAAGCCTGCACCCCTTTGAATCCCGTCGGACCTTGCATGGTTTCCCAGGAAGGTTCCTGTGCAGCCTATTATCGTTATACTCCATGGAAAGGAAGTAATAAATGAAACAGGAAAGAATTTTAATGGCCCACGGAAGCGGAGGTTTGATGAGCCAGCGTTTGATTGAGGAAATATTTAAGAGTGCCTGGGATAATGAAATCATGGCACCGATGCTGGATGGGGCTGTATTTGAAATACCTGCCGGACGACTGGCCATGTCTACCGATTCTTTCGTTATTACACCCTTGTTTTTTCCCGGCGGGGACATCGGTAAATTATCAGTTTGCGGGACCGTAAATGACCTTGTGGCATGCGGAGCCCATCCTATGTATTTATCCACAGCCTTTATTATAGAAGAAGGCTTTTCCTTAGCAGACCTGCGCAGAATCGCTGGATCAATGGCAGCAACAGCGAAAGAAACCGGTATTAAGCTGATCACCGGAGATACCAAGGTGGTAGAAAAGGGAAGTGCTGACGGCATATTTATCAATACGACCGGTATCGGTGTTATTAAAGAAGGGATAGACCTTCGGCCGTCAAGAATTGTACCGGGAGATCTTATCATTGTTACCGGCTATATAGGTGACCATGGCTTGTCCATCCTGGCACAGCGGGAAGGACTGCGGTTCAGTACTCCCGCTGTCAGTGATTGTGCCCCTTTGTATCAACTGACAACTTTAACTGATAAGTACCAGCAGGCGATCAAATGTATGCGGGATCCGACCCGGGGGGGACTGGCTACCGTATTGAACGAAATTGCCCAGCAGGCTGGTGCAGGTATAAATATTACAGAAGCAGCTGTACCTGTTTCTGAGGTTGTCAAAGGTGCCAGCGATATGCTGGGGATGGACCCTTTATATATGGCCAATGAAGGCAAAATGGTCCTGTTTGTATCAGCGGAAGCCTCCCATGATATAATGGCTGACCTGAAAAAAATACCCTTGACCAGTCATGCATCCATCATTGGTGAAGTTACTTCCACTGCAACAGGAATGGTCCTGATCGAAACTGAATTGGGTGCCCGGCGGATCCTGGGCATGCTGGAAGGCGAGCATGTGCCCCGTATCTGTTAATGATGTAAGATAAATACCTTATAGAACAATCAGTTTCCTGAACTGCCCGCAAAAGCAGCTATTTTTTATTGACCGGCATGGCAATGATTTCGTGAATGATAGTATCGAAAAAGTGATTGGCATGAGCCGGGCGTATAATGATGGCTGCATCTGACCCTCTGCTGGTTCCGCCTATGGATATAATATCTTCACCATAGGGGATCAGGCCTGCATCCAGTGCCATGACGGCTATTTCCACTGCCACTTTAATTCCCTGGCCAAACATTCTCAATGTCTGGGCTATGATCTCAGATGGATAAACACCCCCGAACTGATTGCGCACCCCGCGGTCCACCCCCGCCAGCAAATGGGTACCGGTATAGACCTGCACACCCCTTTGTTTAAGGCTTTCCCTCACTTCGGCCGGCATTTCATCTTCACCCGGGCCCCTGAAACCAACATGGTGGGTAACGACAGTTATGCTTATTCCTTGCGTATCCTGTGTCAACAATTTTTCCACGGAAAAGCCGCTGTTGCTGGCAATGACGATATGTTTTATCCCGCGTTCCCTGGCGGCAGCTGCCGCAGCTTTGACTGTATTTTCAGTGTTTGACTTGCCTGCTTCTTCCCAGTACATCGTAATAACCCCTTTCTTACTATAAAAGCCACGCAAAGTACTGCGCGGCTTAAACTTCCTAAATGGCAGGGGAGAGAGGTCTCGAACCCCCAGCCCTCGGTTTTGGAGACCGATGCTCTGCCAATTGAGCTACTCCCCTGAGCTGAATTGTAATCAGCAAAACTAATTTTATCATATAGTTCCCGCCGGTTCAATAGTAATGATGTATAAGAATTTGCCTTGAAGTACAAAAGAGTTTATTTCTATGCTGATGCTTTTGACGCCTTCATTGCAAGTGAAAAACATAAGGGTTATGATATTCATATTATAAAAATGCAAGTTGGTCTTGGCTTGAACGTAAATTAATTATATGAAAACTGGCGGTGATATTTTGAAAAAAGTTTTGATTTTGATGGGCGGTGAATCCCAGGAAAGGGAAGTGTCACTGAGAAGCGGCCGGGCGGTACATAAGGCTCTGCTGAATATCGGCTATGAAGCCGTAACTCTTGATTTTAACCGGGAATCATTGCATAAAGTTATAGAGATCCACCCGGATGTTGTATTTATAGCCCTGCACGGCAAAAAAGGTGAAGATGGCACGGTCCAGGGGTTCCTGGATTTGCTGGATATACCTTATACTGGCTCAGGCGTGGCGGCCAGCGCTATTTGCATGAACAAGATCCTCAGCAAGAAGATGTTTTCTTTTGAAAATATCCCGACTGCTGATTATATGATACTGGATAAGCATTTTTTGGATGAGGCAGAAGTAAATATCGATGCCCTGATCGATAATATAGGCCTGCCCATGGTCATCAAGGCTGCCACCCAGGGCTCCAGCATTGGTACATTCATCGTGCGCAAAAGGGAAATGATCGAAAATGCTATTAGAGATGCCTTAAACTTTGACTCTGAAGTATTGGCGGAAAAATTCATCGACGGAGTGGAGATCACCGCTTCGGTCATCGGTAACCAAACAGCTGTGGTCCTGCCTTTGATCGAGATCACAGCCGTCAATGAATTCTATGATTATGAATCCAAATATACACCGGGCATGTGCAGTCATATCATCCCTGCACGGATCGATCAATCTGCCAGTAAAGAAATTGAGCAAATTGCCGCAAGGACGTATGAAGCTTTTCACTGCCGGGGATTTGCCCGCATCGACCTTATTGTTGATAAAAAGGGTGACCCTTACGTGCTGGAAGTCAACACGGTGCCAGGTATGACAGAAATGAGCCTGGTTCCTGACGCGGCAAGAGCGGCAGGGATGGAATTTGAACAATTGGTGGACCATCTGGTCAAACTTGCACTGGAATAGCAGTGCCCCTGATTTAGTTGATTTAATTTCAAAAAAGATTTAAAGTGCCTGGAAGTCTATCTCCAGGCACTGACGCGTTTTTCGGTAATATCAATCACGGTAAAAAGGACAAAGCCCATCAAACTTAAGATCACGATACCACCGTACATATCAAGATAGTTAACCCGCATCCAGGCATCCATGATGAAGTAACCCATCCCGTATTCAGTACCGAAGGTCTCGGTAAAAAACAGGATGGATACTGCGGTTCCCAGAGCCAGACGGGTGGCAGTCAGTACATCGGCAAGGGAGGCGGGGATGATAATTTCTGTAAACATCTGGAGACGACCTGCTCCCAGGGATTGCAGCGAACGGAATATATCCTGGGGAATGGCTTTTACGGCATCCCGGGAAGTTATGATGATCTGAAAGATCACGATCAAAACGATCATGATCAGTTTGGATCCTTCGCCCAGACCGAATAAAAGCATGATGATGGGCAGCAGGGCGATCTTGGGAATGGGATAGGTAAAGTACACCAGGGGGGACAACACTTTGTCGATCCTTTCAAAATAGCCCATCAGCAGACCGGTGGGAACACCAATCAAAATGGCGATACTGATCCCGGCGATGATCCTGCCCAGGCTGTATAAGAGATGCAGGCCCATCTTATCGGCAAAGATTTCGATCAAATTGGTCAGTACTGCCAATGGCGGGGGGATGATGGGGATCTTTAAAAGCCAGGCCAGTGCCTGCCAGATAATGATTACCAGCAGCAACCCATAAGTCGCACCCCGCCAGAAACGATTCGAAAGCAATGATTATCATCCTTTGTTCAGTATTTTCCTTATCCGCATCGACATATCGTAATACTTCTCGCTGGAGCGCAGGTTCTCCATTTGAAAGCAGGGATTATCCAACACATCAAGTATCCGGCCAGGAGAAGGGGAAAAGACCACTATCTTGCTGCCCAGATACAAAGCTTCGTCGACACTGTGCGTAATAAAAACGGTGGTCACATTATTCTCTTTCCATAAATTCAGGAAAACTTCCTGTAATTCTTCCCGGGTGATGGCATCCAGGGCGGAAAAAGGCTCGTCCATTAAAAGCAGATCAGGCTTTAACATAAAGGCCCGGGCGATGGCAACCCTTTGCTGCTGTCCGCCGCTAAGCTCCTTGGGATACCTGTCCAGGAGATGATCGATACCCAACTGCTTCAATAAAGTATGGCAATGATCGTCCAGAAATTTCTGGTCATTTTTGATTTTTAACCCCAGCATGGTATTGGCATAAACATTTTTCCAGGGCAGAAGACCATAATTTTGCAGGATCAGACCGATCCGCTGGGATTTTGGATCTACAGGGCGTCCGTCGATGCGCACGCTGCCTTCATAATCCTTCAATATCCCTGACAGAACATAAAGGAAGGTCGATTTTCCGCAGCCGGAAGGGCCGATAAAAGTATAAATGTCACCGGTACCGATGTTGATGTTCACCTGACGAAGCGCAGGTATGGCTTCTTTTTCTCTATAGTAATGGACGGTAAGATCTTTGACTTCAATCACTAAAATTACCTCAAAATGGTTTCGTCAACGACAGATTTATATTCATAGCTTCCTTTGATAAGTTCTTTGTCCTGCATCCATTTGACCACATCATTGAATATGTCTTCCCTTACCGGTTCAGCTTTATTAAAGTCGGGGAGCTGCAGGGAATCCTTAATATCCGCAGGAAACCGCTGTACTTCAATGATAAAATCGATATCTTCTTCTGTGAGACCCTGCTGCAGATATTCTACCGCCAGATCATAAGCTCTGAATACGGCTTTGATTTCTTCCGGGTTATCGGTTATGCTTCGCGCGGTGAAAGCAATAGCTCCGGCTTTATTATCCATCTGTTCAGTACTGTTTAAAACGGTGGCCCCGTTTCTGATAGCCATTCCTGCCATAGGTTCGGGCAATATTGCGGCTGCCACCTTACCGCCCTGCAACATTTCCAGGCGGGTCGGCAGAGGCGGAATAGCAATTTTATTGACTTCATTATATTCCATACCCGCTGCTTTAAGCATTGTATCCAGGGTATATTCCATGATAGTATTGGTGGAAAGACCGATGTCTTTGCCTTTCAATCCAGCAACTGCGTTAATTCCTGCGTCTTTGCCGCCCATTAAGGAGACATTGCCTTCATTTTTAGCAATGATCCGCAGGTTGATACCGCCTTCATTGGCAAAAAGCACCGCCACCACGTCAGTAATCACACCGTCCAGCTTGCCGCTTTGAAGTGCACTGTCCCTGTCTTTGGCGCTGGTAAAGTGTTCTATATTAACTTTTACGCCTTCCTGTTCAAAATAACCGTTCTTCTGCGCAATCAAGAATGGGATCGACTCCACATCCGGCATAACGCCTATGTTAATGACTCTCTCTGACACATTCGGGCTATCCGTGGCAGTATCGGTCTGATTGGAACACGCCAATAAAACAAGACTGCTTACTACCAGCAGTACACAAATAAATATTCTCTTCAATTAATTTCCTCCAATTCCTAGCAATCCTGACTCACTTATTTAATTTTCCGTACATCTGTCCATAATTATAATATTTCATTCATAAAAAAACTATATTTCAATTACTAAAATAAGGTAAAATTGATTATATTGAGAAACTATATAATATTAATAAGAAATTTTGTGAAAAGGCTAGAAGTTTATATTAATCATATTAATATGTGATTTAAATCACGATATAAAAGTATTGTGTTATAATAGCAACCGAAGATAATTAAAAAATTTGCTTTTAATCGAGATAAGGTCTTATGCACAAAGTATAGAAACGGGGAAACCTATAACCGCAACTTTTATTACTAGGATTAAAAGGAGGTTTTATATATTTTGGGAGATTATCCGGCTTTAGGTTTATTTTTTCTTCTGACAGTCGCATTTCCTATCGGTGCTATGGCTGCTGCCCGGCTCTTCCGGCCGAAACCAAAGGCTGATCCTTTACATGAAAAGTATACCACCTATGAGTGCGGTGTAGACACCGTAGGCAAAACCTGGATCAGGTTCAAGGTCAATTATTTCCTTTATGCACTGGTATTCCTGGTGTTTGATGTGGAAACCATCTTCCTGTATCCCTGGGCCGTGAAATTTCAGGCATTGGGACTTTTTGCCTTTATTGAAATGATCATATTTATCGCCATCCTGCTGGTTGGCTTATGGTATGCATGGAAGGAAGGTGCTCTGGAATGGCACTAGAAAATGATATGGACAAAACTGCAGAAAAAGATGTAGAAGAACTGGCCAAAAACAATATTCTGGTTACGACTTTTGAAAAGCTATGGGACTGGGGTCGGGCCAGGTCCTTCTGGCCTTTAAACTATGGCTGCAACTGCTGTCCCATCGAAGTTATGGCAGCCGGTGCAGCCCGTTTTGACCAGGCCAGATTCGGATATGAAGTGGTACGGGCTGTACCCCGTCAGGCGGATCTGCTTACAGTGGCAGGGCCCATTACCATCAAAATGAAACCGGCGGTGGAAAGAGTCTGGGCGCAAATGCCGGAGCCCAAATGGGTGATCGCCATGGGAAACTGCGCCATCAGCGGCGGGCCTTTTAAAGACGGATACAGTGTTTTGCCGGGCGTGGATTCAATTATTCCGGTGGATGTCTATATACCAGGATGCCCGGTACGCCCTGAAGCCTTGTTTCACGGCATGCTTGAACTGAAAGAAAAAGTCCAGAAGGGAAAATACCGGAGGAGTTGATCAAGTGGCTATGGATACGGAAAAAATTACAGAGGAATTGAAAAATCGGTTTCACGACAAGATCACTTTGCAGGAAGATAAATTCATTTTAAAGTTCCTGGTGGAAAAAGATGAACTGCTTAATGTTATGGGTGTACTTAAGGAGACTTACGGATTCAACCACCTGGCCAATGTGACTTCAGTAGACTATGGGGAAGAATTCGAATTGGTTTATCATTTATACTCCATTCCGGAGAATCATAAGATCTGCATAAAAACTCGTACCCCACGGAATTCTGCCCAGGTGGATTCACTCTTTGGAATCTGGCCTACGGCAGATTGGCAGGAAAGGGAAGTCTATGACCTGATGGGGATAACCTTTAAAGGACATCCGAATCTTGTCAGAGTACTCCTGCCGGACGATTTCACAGGTCATCCGCTGCGGAAAGATTTTGTAATGAAAGGATGATAAGCGTTGTTTGAGGCAGATATATACACCGTCAATGTGGGGCCGGTACATCCCAGTACCCACGGGGGCCTGCATGCTGAAGCTGTAATGAGCGGCGAGATCATTCAGGACGTGATCGTTCATCTGGGTTATGTACACAGGAGTGTTGAAAAAATTGCGGAAAGCAAAACTTACCAGCAGTTTACTCCGTATACAGCCCGCCTGGATTATCTGGCCACCAATCTGCCGGTCCTTGGTTACTGCCAGACGGTGGAAAAGCTCCTGGGGATCGAAGTGCCTGAAAGGGTAGAATATATCAGAGTGATCATGGCAGAACTGTCCAGGATCGCCTCCCATCAAATTGCCATCTCTGCAACAGGAATCGATTTGGGTGCTACTACCGGCTTGATGTACGGCATGCGTGACCGGGAAAGGATCATGGATATCTTTTCCATGACTGGCGGACAGAGACTATTATCTTCCTATATCAGAATAGGCGGAGTAGCGGAAGACATTCCAGATGGATTTATTTCCGCAGTAACAAGTTTTGTGAAGGATATCCCCAAAATGATGAGGGAATATGACGGCTTGATGACCGGAAACGAGATCTGGCAGGCCCGGATGAAAGGGGTAGGGATCTTATCAAAAGAAGATGCCATTTCCTATGGAGTCACCGGACCCAATTTAAGAGCTTCCGGAGTGCCTTACGATATTCGCAAAGCTGAGCCTTACGGAATATATGACCGCTTCGATTTTGAAATACCGGTGGGCTGTGTGGGTGATTCACTGGACCGCTGGAATGTGAGGATCGCGGAGATCGGTGAAAGCGGCCGGATCATCAAACAAGCACTGGTCAATATGCCTGACGGTGAGATCAAAGCCAAAGTGCCCAAGGTTATAAAACCTGAAGCGGGAATGGAAGTCTACCACCGGATTGAATCTTCCAAAGGGGAACTTGGCTACTATATCGTCAGTGACGGCGGCACAAAACCTTACCGCCTCCATGTGAGGGCACCGTCTTTCATTAATCTGATGGTCCTGCCTGTGATATGCAGAGGCGGAGTTTTCCAGGATATTATCACCAATATAGCTACCCTTGATCCCATCTTGGGAGAATCGGACCGATAAATCAGTTGCTTTATTTGCAATAGAAATAGTTTCAAGAGGAGCGAACTTTATGGAACATTTGATCATCAATCTGTTTCAAGCCTTTACAGGATTGCTGGTTGACCTTGGATTGCCGCCGGTTCTGGCAGAAGTGGCCCTGTTGATTGTCAAATGGGGAATCATCATTGCGATCATTACCCTGAATGTATTGATCCTTATCTGGCTGGAGCGGAAAATCAGCGGATTTTTCCAGGAGCGACTGGGACCAAATCGTCTGGGGCCTTTTGGGGTTTTTCAGACTATCGCCGATACCCTGAAATTAATGACCAAAGAAGATATCGTGCCAAGTGCTGCGGATAAACTCATCTTCAAAACTGCCCCGATGTTTTTTATCGTGGTCTCTGTTTTGCTTTATACCGTACTGCCGATGGGAAAAGACCTGCAGGTCCTCGATTTAAATGTAGGTGTCCTGTTTTTCATCTCCATAGGCTCACTGAGTACCATTGCTCTCTTAATGGCCGGCTGGGGATCCAATAACAAATGGTCTTTGATGGGAGCAGTCAGATCTGTAGCCCAGATGATCAGCTATGCCATACCACTGGCATTTTCCCTTCTGGGTGTTGTGATGATAACCGGTTCATTGAATCTGCAGGATATCGTGGAAGCCCAGAAAAATATATGGTTTATTATATTGCAGCCCATCGCCTTTATCACTTATTTTATCTCTGCTACTGCAGAACTGAACCGGGGACCTTTTGATATGCCTGAAGCTGAACAGGAACTGACCGGCGGTGCTTATACGGAATACACCGGTATGCGCTGGGCCTTGTTCTTCCTTGCCGAATATACCAATCTGGTAGCAGTTTCCGCGCTGATGGCCACTGTTTTCCTGGGCGGCTGGCAGGGACCGTGGCTGCCCTCCTGGCTTTGGATCATTATCAAAACCTACGGCATCATTCTGGTTTTCTTCTGGGTCAAATGGACTTTCCCCAGGATCAGGATGGATCATTTGATGTCCTTCAGCTGGAAGTTCCTGGTTCCGGTTACATTGGCCAATATTCTCCTTACCGGGGCAGGGATCTATTTCTTCCAATGGATAGGGTGGTGTTAGCATGAAAGGAAAAGGTTTGGTCAAAGGACTGGGCATAACCTTAAAACATTTTTTTGAAAGAGAGATCACTGAGCAGTACCCGGAAGTAATGCCAAAACTGCCTGAGCGGTACAGGGGCTCGCTGCAGTTCGACTTTGACAAATGTATCGCCTGCGGTATCTGTGCCAATAATTGTCCCAATGATGTTTTGACCATTGAAACGGTGAAAGATGAAAAGACCAAAAAGAAAAAGCTTTTAAGCTATACCATAGATTTCCAGTACTGCATGTTCTGCAATATGTGTGTGGAAGGATGCCCGGCCAAATGCCTGTCATTTGACAAGAATTTTGAACTGTCCAAATTCAGCCGGGACGAAATCAAAACCGTTTACAGACGGCCTGAAGGATTGGATGAGGAGGCAGAGAATGCAGAGGAAGTGGAAGCTGCCCAGCCTGAAGAAGATGATAAAGAACAAAAACAGATCGATGCCCTGAAAAAGGCTCTGGCGAAAAACCCCCAGAAGTTACTGGCCAAAGTGCTGGAATCAGAAGAAGATGTAAACATTTTAGCTGCTTTGGTGCAAAGAGATGAAAAAATCGCCGGCAAAATGGCTGAGTTGATCATAATGGATAAAGAGAAAGCGGCAAAAGTTGCGGCTGGTTTCGTGAATAAGGAAAAGAAAAATATTGCAGCTCAGACAGAGCAGGGAAAGGAGGAGAACGATGTTTAATATTTCTGCTTTCTCCTTGTATGATGCAGTTTTTATCGTGATCGCCGGGGTGACTCTGTTAGCTGCCCTGGGGGTGGTTTTATTCCCCAATATCATTTACAGTGCGTTAAGCCTGATCCTAACATTCCTGGGTGTAGCCGCGATCTTTTTCCAACTGAACTCAGGATTTCTGGGTGTGATACAAATCCTGGTCTATGCCGGGGCCATCTCCGTATTGATCCTGTTTGCGGTGATGCTATTAATGAATACAGAGCCTGGACGGACCAATCTTCCCACTACCCGGCTCAAAACATTGTTTGCCGGCGGAGGTATCACTGCCATGCTGCTGACAGCGCTGATCGCCGCCATCGGGTTTACCAAATGGACTGAGTTTGATCTGCCAGGGGTTGATAATTCTGTTGGAATGCTGGCTGAGGCTATGATGGGTGATTATATCATCGCCTTTGAAGCCGCAGCGATCATGCTGTTGACTGCCGTAGTCGGCGCGATCCTCATTGCGAAAGGGGTGCAAGAAAAATGATCGGTCTGCCCCATTATTTACTGCTGGGTTCCTTTCTCTTCTGCATTGGGGTATTTGGCGTGTTGACGAGGCGCAATGCCATAGCCGTGTTAATGTCCATAGAACTGATGCTCAATGCTGTAAATATCAATTTGGTAGCGGCCAATAAATTTGCTGCTGCCGATGCAGTAACCGGACAATTACTGGCCGTGTTTGTGATCGTTGTTGCTGCTGCTGAAATAGCAGTAGGTCTGGCGTTGATCATATCAATATTCAGACAGCGGAAGTCGGTTGAATTAAATGATTTCAACCTTTTGAAATGGTGAGGTGATGGTTTAAATGACAGAATTTATTTTACCGAATGCATGGCTGATCCCATTCTTGCCGTTTCTGGGTTTTGCTTTGATCGCCTTGTTTCTTCACCGCTGGCCTAAAGTTTCGGCAGGGGTTTCCATTGCACTGATTGCAGCCGGATTTATATTTTCATTGTTTGTAGCCTCGGCAGTCTTCTCTGAACCGGGGGGTGCTGTTTATGAGTTTACCACCCGCTGGCTGGAGATGAGCGGACTGAAAGTAGATATGGGACTCTTACTGGACCCCTTATCAGCCGTTATGCTGCTGGTAGTGACCTCCATTGCGACCCTGGTACAAATCTATTCCATTGGCTATATGAAAGAAGACCCGGGCTTTGCCAGTTATTTTGCCTACCAGAGTTTGTTTGCGGCATCCATGCTGGGCCTGGTGCTTTCCAATAACTTCGGACAAATGTTTGTATTCTGGGAACTGGTGGGGATCTGTTCCTATTTCCTGATCGGCTTCTGGTTTGGACTCCCTTCAGCGAAGAATGCAGCCATCAAAGCATTTGTCACTAACCGGGTGGGAGACTTTGGATTTCTTTTGGGGATTCTTTTCCTGCAGATCATCTTCGGTACTTTGACTTTCTCAGGGCTTGCCGAAGCGGTACCTGCTTATACCAACATGGCTTTGATGGTACCGGTTGCGGTATTGCTGTTTTTAGGCCCCATGGGCAAATCAGCCCAGTTCCCCCTGCATGTATGGCTGCCTGATGCCATGGAAGGTCCTACTCCGGTCAGTGCATTGATCCACGCTGCCACCATGGTAGCGGCCGGTGTGTACCTGGTTGCCAGAGCCTTCTTTATATTTAGCAGTGTGCCGGAAGCGATGACTGTGATCGCTGTGATCGGCGGATTTACCGCCTTGTTTGCAGCCACCATCGCACTGGCCCAAAATGATATTAAGCGGATCCTGGCTTATTCCACTTTAAGTCAGCTCGGTTATATGATGATGGCCATGGGGGTTGGGGCTATGACCGCCGGAATGTTCCATCTGACCACCCACGCATTTTTTAAAAGCCTCCTGTTCCTGGGCGCCGGCAGTGTGATCCACGCCATGGCAGGGGAACAGGATATCTGGAAGATGGGAAACTTAAGTAAGAAAATGCCGGTGACCACCTGGACCTTTATTATCGGAGCCCTTGCCCTGGCGGGAATTCCTCCTTTATCAGGATTCTGGAGCAAGGATGAGATCTTATTGGGTGCTTATGCCAGCGGACACTACGGCTTGTATATCCTGGGAGCCTTTGTGGCATTCCTGACAGCTTTTTATATGTTCCGGCTGATCTTTGTTGCCTTCTTCGGCAGCAACAAGGAAGGGGAGCATGCCCATGAAAGCCCGGGTGTTATGACCGTGCCGCTCATTATTTTGGCTGTCGCTGCTGTTTTTGTGGGATTTGTAAATTCACCTTTCATGCATCATCTATTCGGCGAATTTATCAGTCACCCCATGGGAATACAGCCCCATCCCAGCAGCATGATCATGATCTCTTCATCCTTGATCGCTGTTGCAGGAATCGTTCTGGCCTGGCTGATCTATCAGAAAGAAGTTATCAGCCATCTGGCATTAAGGGAAAGGTTCAAAGGGATCCACCAGCTGCTTCAAAACAAGTATTATATGGACGAGTTTTATGCCAGGATGGGTCAGATCTTTGTTTATGGCGCAGCACAGCTCATGTTTTGGTTTGATATCCATGTGATCAACGCTTTTGTCGATCTTGTGGCCAGGTTCACCGGCAAAAGCGGGGATACGTTAAAATACACGGAAGACGGACAGGTACAAAACTACGCCTTGTATATGGTTGCCGGAGCCTTGATTCTGGTGGTCGTGGCTACAATGGCTGCTGTATCTGTGATCGCGTAAAGGGGGTAGGTAGTAATGAATGAATTTCCAGTCTTATTGACCACTTTACTGGTACCCTTGCTGGGAGCAGTAATCATAATGTGCCTGCCCGCAGACCGGCACAAGCCTATAAAATATATTGCTGCAGCAGCAACCGGCATTAGTCTGCTGCTGTCATTGCTGGCCGCATTAAGCTATGATAAAGGACTGGGCGGTATGCAGTTTGTCCAGACCATACCATGGATCAAAGACCTGGGGGTCAATTTTGCCCTGGGAGTAGACGGGATCAGTATTCCCATGCTTCTGTTGACTACTCTCATTGGTTTCAGTGCAGTTTATGCTTCCTGGAAAATTGCAGACCGGGTGCGGGAATTCTTCATCCTGCTGCTGATCTTGATTGCAGGTGTCATGGGGACCTTTATCACCACAGATCTGTTTATCTTCCTGCTGTTTTATGAAGTGGTGGTTATCCCCATCTACCTTCTGGTCATCCTGTTCGGAAGTACCAAAAGGGTCACCAAGGAATATGCCGGTATGAAACTAACCATATACCTGTTGATCGGAAGTGCGTTCCTGCTGGCTGCTGTTATTGCCCTCTTTATAAAGGCAAAAGCCATCAGCGGGGTTGCCAGCATGGATATGGCATTCCTGGCTACTCTTGATTATCCGGTGGGATTCCAGATCCTGGTCTTTGCTTTTATGGCCTTTGGCTTCGGCACACTCTTATCCATGTTTCCGTTTCACTCCTGGTCTCCTGATGGATATGCTGGGGCACCAACTGCGGTGAGTATGATCCATGCAGGTGTGTTGAAGAAGATCGGAGGCTACGGCCTGATCCGCATCGCTTTGACCATCCTTCCCGCCGGAGCTCAGATCATCGCACCGGTGATCGCCGTACTGGCTATCGGAAACATCGTCTATGCAGCCTATATCTGCCTGAGCCAGAAGGATCTGAAATATATCGTGGGGTATTCCAGTGTCAGTCACATGGGATACGTTTTAATCGGCATCGCGGCTTTGAATATCATCAGCCTCAATGGGGCCATTATTATGATGTTTGCCCACGGGGTGATGGCAGCCTTGTTCTTCTCCATGATCGGCAATCTATATGAAAAGAGCCATACAAGAAATATCGATGATTTTGGCGGCCTGGCCCATCAGATGCCAAAACTGACCGCCGGTTTCATGATCGCCGGATTGGCTTCCCTGGGACTGCCTGGCATGGTTAACTTTATCGGTGAATTTACCATATTTGTCGGCGCCTTTAGCTCATTTAAGGTGATCACTATTATTGCCATAACCGGAATCGTGTTTACCGCTCTTTATATCCTGAGGGCATTGGGAACCATGCTCTTTGGACCGAGAAATGAAAAATGGGATCATCTCCAGGATCTTAAGGGTGCGGAAATGGTTCCTCTGCTGGTGCTGGGCATCGCCATCTTTGCCGGCGGCTTTTTCCCCTTTACATTGATGGATTTCATCAACAACGGGGTAGGGGATCTGGCACAGCAAATCGGACTTCTTAAAATGGGAGGGCTGTTATAATGGATCTGTCAATGCTTTTAACTGAAATTATGGTTGCCTCCCTGGGCTTGATCGTCCTTATTACAGGCCTTGTATTGCCTGCCCGGAATAATTATATCGCAAGCGGTATCGCTTTTTGGGGAACCCTTTTGATCTTGCTTTACAGCATATTTTCCTTTTCCCAGCAGGGAGCGATTTTCAACGGCGTTTACAATGTAGATCTGTTTGGTAACTTCTTTAAACTGCTCTTTTTAACAGCAGCCGTTCTGGTGATGCTGATGTCCTGGAAGTATTCCAACAGATTTCATAAAAAGAGCGAATTCTACGCCCTTATCATTTTTGCCACCCTGGGCATGATGCTCATGTCTGCAGCCGGAGAGCTGATCACTCTTTATGTAGGGCTGGAACTGATGACAATAAGCTTCTATATCCTGGTGGCCTATTTATTGACAGACAAGCTGTCAGGAGAAGCCGGACTGAAATATCTGATCCTGGGTTCCTTATCTTCAGCGATCCTTTTGTTCGGCATCAGCTTCGTCTATGCTTTAAGCGGCACCATTACTTTTGAATCATTACCTGCGTCTTTAACAAACCAGCCGGCCCTGATCGCTGGATTGGTTCTGATCATTGCCGGGTTTGCTTTCAAGATCTCTGTGGTTCCTTTTCATATGTGGACACCGGATATTTACCAGGGCGCACCAACACCGATCACGGCGTATCTTTCAGTGGCCTCCAAAGCAGCCGGATTTGCTGCCTTGGCAAGATTTTTTATGACCGCTGTAGATCCTGTGGATATGGTCTTCGACTGGACCCTGCTCCTGGCTGTACTGGCGGCAATAACGATCCTGGCGGGGAATCTGATCGCCCTGACCCAGAAGGATGTAAAACGACTCCTGGCTTACTCCAGTATCGCTCAGGCCGGTTACATCCTGGTAGGTTTGGTGGCAGCCAATACCTACGGATTAAAAGGTGTGCTGTTTTATTCGATGGTTTACGTATTTGCCAATGTAGGTGCTTTTGCAGTAGCCGCTGCGGTGGAAAACGATACCGGCAAAACGGGGATCGAAGCTTTCTCCGGCCTCAGTAAGCGTGCTCCTTTACTGGCAGCGGTCATGACCATATGTATGCTGTCACTGGCCGGGATCCCGCCTATGGCAGGGTTTGCCGGAAAGTTTTATCTGTTTGCCGGTGCTATCCAGTCCGGCTATTTATGGCTGGCCATCATCGGTCTGGTGATGAGCATGGTATCTGTTTACTACTATTTGGGCGTAGCCAAAGCCATGTATATCGGGGAAAATGAAACCGCCGAGGGCCTGTCCACCGGCGGAGCACTCAAAGTGGCTTTGTGGATCTGTGTTGTTCTGACCATCGTTATGGGCGTTTACCCCGGTCCTTTGTCAGAACTGGCCGGTTTCGCCATTCAGGCTATAATGTAGAAAAGTCTTTAAATCTTAAAAAAACCAATAGCATCCTTGATCGTATGACCAGAGAAATATTGTAGTGACTGCGGTGTTGATCCGGAAGCGCTGCTCAATCTATGTACTTTTGTACGCTTCGATTGTGCAGCCCTTTCGGATTTCCTGGCTATCGACTTATTTGATATGATGTATAAAAAATAACTTCCGGTATCTGTTTGTCCTCCAGGGAAACATTTTATATGAATATCCACGATTTACCCAACTTTCGTTTAAGCTTATCTGCTATAATTGGGCTATGGAAATCTATCTATCAAATATATTTATGTAAGAATAATTATCACGAGGAGGTTTTTCATGTCTCAATACAAAAGCACCATTAAGTTGATCGTCTTTTTCCTGGTTCTGGGAGCAGTGTCACTGCTGATCAATATGTATATTGACTGGCTCTGGTTTAAGTCAGTTAGTTTTCAGGATGTATTTACTACCATCCTGTTAAATAAGATCGGATTGTATGCAGTGATTTTCGCTTTGACTTTGGGCCTGTTTTATCTGAATTTATGGCTGACCCGGAGAAATATCGATGACGAACCCCCGCATATGCAGACAGATGACGGCCGGGACATTATCTACCTTGATCGTCCCGAACCGGTATGGAAAGAGTTATTGGCAGGCAAAACATCAAAATATATTTTTCTGGCCATCTCGATTTTTGCTGCTTTTATGGTCAGTTCCGTAGCCACCGACAATTGGCTGGTGGTCCAGCAGTATCTGCATGGTGTGAAAGTCGGTATCGTCGATCCGATATTTAATAAAGACCTGAGCTTTTACTTCTTCAATCTTACTTTCTATCAATTTATTTATTCGACTTTGATGATGCTATTGGTTTTGCTGCTAATCGCTGTGGTTCTGATCTATATTTCCAATACCACCAATCAAATGATTTACGGCAGACTGAAAGAGTTTACCTTTGCCAAAGGACATCTGTCTGTTTTAGTCGCGGCGATCTTTGCTTTAAAAGCATGGGGGTATCGCCTGGATGCTTATCAACTGCTCTTTGCACCTGGGGGAATTGTTTACGGTGCAACTTATACAGATATCAATGCCCGGCTGCTGGCTTATAAGGTCATGCTTATTTTATCTATCATCGTAGCCTTGATCATACTGGCCAATATTTTTGTTAGAAAGATGAAATTTATTTATGTCAGCATCGGAGCCTGGGCAGTGGTAGCCATCCTGCTCGGCAGCCTGTATCCTTCATTGCTGCAGAGCCTGGTGGTACAGCCCAATGAATTCAACAAAGAGCGTCCTTATTTGGAAAATGCCATCAAGTTCACCCGTCAGGCATACGGACTGGATAAAGCTGAGAGCATTGCACGCACCGTTGACTACAATTTGAATATCAATGATTCAAAGCATACCAGTACCATCCAGAATATCAGATTATGGGACTGGCAGCCCTCAAAAACGACTTTCAAAAATCTCCAGCAGCTGCGGAGTTACTATGTTTTTAATGATGTTGATATCGACCGGTACACTTTAAATGGTGAAAGCCGCCAGTTGATGCTGTCAGCCCGGGAGATCGACCAGTCGGAATTACCGGCCCAAGCCAAAACCTGGATCAACCAAAAATTGATGTATACCCATGGTTATGGGGTGGTTGTCAGTCCGGTCACTGAAATAACCACTGAAGGTTTCCCGGAATTTTATATCAAGGATATCCCGCCGAAATTTTCTACCGACCTTACGATCAGCCGGCCGGAGATTTATTTTGGTGAAAAGACTGATGACTACGTGATCGTAAATACCAAACAAAAGGAATTTGATTACCCCATGGGAGAACAAAATGTGTTCTCTACCTATGAAGGCAAAGAAGGGGTGAAGATCCAGTCCCTGCCGCGCAAGCTTATGCTGGCCTGGGTCTTAAAAGATTATAAGATGCTGTTGTCTTCGGATATTACCAATGACAGTCAGGTTCTGATGTATCGCAATATTGTAGAGCGCATCCGAAAGATTGCTCCATATCTGGCTTTCGACGGGGATCCTTATCTGGTCATTGATAAAGAGGGGAATTTATTCTGGATTCAGGATGCTTACACCTATACCAATAAATATCCGTATTCGCAGCCTTTTGACGATTGGGGCAATAATTATTTGCGCAATTCGGTGAAGATCACCACCAATGCATATACCGGAGAGCTGAATTTTTATATTGCTGACGGCACCGATCCCATTGTTAAGACTCTTGGCAAAATATTTCCGGAGTTGTATAAATCCATTGACCAGATGCCGGACGACTTGAGAAAGCACGTCCGCTATCCGGAAGACTTGTTTAAGGTACAGGCTGAGATGTACACCACTTTCCATATGAGTGACCCATGGGTGTTTTATAACAAGGAAGATCCCTGGATCATTCCCAATGAGATCGTGGATGATAAACAGCAGAAAATGGAACCCTATTATATCAATATGACCTTAAGCGGGGAAAAAAATGAAGAATTTGTATTGATGATGCCCTTTTCTCCTAAGAGCAGGCCCAATATGATCGCCTGGATGGGAGCGCGAATGGACGGAGAAAATTACGGTAAGATCATGGTCTATAATTTCCCCAAACAGGAGACGATCTACGGTCCTGAGCAGGTGGAATCAAGGATCAATCAGAACACATCCATAGCCCAGCAACTGACCTTGTGGGATCAGAGGGGAGTCCGGGTATATCGGGGCAATCTGCTGGTCATCCCGGTAGATAATTCGATACTCTATATTGAGCCCATCTATTTGCAGGCAGATAACAGTAAACTGCCTGAACTGAAGCGAATTATTGCCGGATTTGGTGAAAAACTGGTCATGGAGCCCACCCTTGATCAGGCTTTGATCAAACTTTTCGGTGAAGGCCCAGCGGTCTCGCAACCGGAGCAACCGGAGGAGAACCCCGCAGAGGAAACACCTGCTCAGAGTGTAAAGGATCTTGCCAAACAAGCACGGGATCTTTATGATCAGGCCACCGAACAACTTAAAGAAGGAAATTGGGCAGGATATGGCGAAAGCATTGATAAACTGAACGCGATTATCAGCGAACTGGAAGCCGCCGCAGCCGAATAAATCTTAGCCTAAACCCAGCTAATTATAAAGAAATAGTGGAACTCCGGAATCAAATCAGTTTATTCCGGAGTTTCTTTATATTGGGGGGGTAATATGTTATTAGATATCGATGATAAAATTAAACTGGTTTTGAGTGAAACGGGGTTCACCTTTTGCAACTGCCTGTATATTGATGATAAGATCCAAGCCATTATCGATACCGGAGCTGATATTGGTTCATTGCAGGCCGTCCATCCGGAAAATATCGACCGGGTGATCAACAGTCATCATCATATTGACCATACCCGGGGTAATAAATTCTTTGCCAATGCCCAAATCTCGATCCATGAATTCGATGCCGAACCTTTAAGTAATATTGAAGCTTTTGAGCATTTCAATTCCTTTGACCGGTGGCCGGAATTGATGCCCGGGACAAATTACGAGGATACGGCCAAAAGTTTAGGTTTGTTAAAAGAAGATTTTGCCGACAACTTTAAGGTGGACAATACATTAAACGACGGTGAAATTATAGATTTCGGCAAAACCAAGATGCAGGTCATCCATACCCCGGGGCATTCTAAGGGTCATTGTTCCTTTTGGTTTCCGGAACAGGATTTTCTCTTTTGCGGAGACATCTGCCTGACCAAGGCTGGTCCCTGGTATGGGGAGTTATTCTCCAACCCCGGAGACATGATCGATTCCATCAACAAGCTGATCGAACTGAAGCCTGGCCGCATGGCATCCTGTCATATCAAAAAGGTGTGCACCGACAGTACAGCCCGTCTAACGGAATTCAGAGACCGGATCTACAAACGGGAGGAACGCATCTTGAAATATTTGACCGGAAGTACTGCAAATATTGATCAAATTGCCCAGCAAAAACTCATATACCGTATGCATGTTACTCCCTTCGTATTGTTTTGGGAAAAATTGATGGTACTGAAACATATCCAGCGCCTTCTGGAATCTGATATGATCGAAGAAGTTGAACCGGGTATATATCAAGCTAAATAGAAAGAGGCAGAAGTAATATGCAGCAGGAAATGATTATCGTATGTTTGGGTGACAGTATCACTTACGGCTTTCCCTATGGATCAGCAACTTCATGGGCAGCCAGATTAAGTGAAAATATCGAGGCCCGTGTGATAAATAAAGGAATCAACGGAAATACCACCAGCGATATGCTGGCCAGATTTGAACGCGATGTCATAAAATACCAACCCACACATCTGATTTTGATGGGGGGTATCAATGATGTGGTCTGTGCCGAGTCTTTAGACCGGGTCAAATATAACATTAAGCACATGGTCGAATGGGCATTGCGGGAATCGATCCGGGTGATCATCGGAATGCCCACTGCCGTTGATGTGAAGAGCTGGGAAACGACCCTCAAAAAATTACGGGCCTGGATCGAGGAATTAGCCCGGGAATTTAATCTGCCCATCATACATTTTGAGCACGCCTTTTATGATGAGAACGGCCGTGTGCGGTCAGAACTTTTGCTTGCTGACGGCGGGCATCCTACTGAAAAAGGGTACCAGGAAATGTACCGGCAAATCGACTTGAACCTTTTTAAAGCGTAGCCGGAATATCAGCTGGCTTTAAAGGGGTGACCGGCATTGTCTGCATGATACTGCCATCAGAGTAGAACAGCTTCATCATTACACTGGATTTATCTCTGCCATCTCCATAGCGGGCGACAATGGCAGCAATATATTTCAGATCAGGCTTGGTATCAGCCGTTTTTAGTACCGCCACCGGGCCTGGATATTCAGTCGCTGTAAAAAGAATATCACCAGGCTGCGCTGCTGACAGCAGCTGCTGATTTTCATTATGATTCCGTCCTATGATCAGCAAGTTATCGCCTATCGCAAAATGACGACCCCAATTCAGACCACGGAAATCCTCCGTATCAGCTTCAGGCTTAATAGAAAGCAAATACTTTAACCTGCGGCTGTAATTTTCATCGGTCAGCAGGCATCCGCCGGCCGGAGAAGGGTATTCATGCAAATCATATTGTGCAGCCAGTTCCATCTGTCTTTTACGGCTGCGACCGCTGATATCCAGAAGCTTGGAACGATCGATCCATCCTTGAATTTCAGGGATAGTTGGTTCCAGTAAAAGCGCTGACAGGGGACGTAGGATCAAACCCTGTTGTCCGGAGAGCTTTTCCACCACCTGCAGCGCGGAACGGTTTTGACTCATAGGTCGCTGCCCCAGCACCTCTCCGGTGATTAAAAAACTTGCTCTGGTTTCATCCATGATCCGCCGGGCATTTTTTATCATGAAGGCATGACAGTCGATACAGGGATTCATGTGCTTGCCGTAACCATAGACCGGGTTGGTCAATACGATATCTTTATATTCCCGGCTGATATCCTTTGTTATCAATTCGATCCCCAATGCTTCGGCAGCATCAAGAGTAGCTTGTTTCGCCGCAAAAAATGGGGTAGTGAAATTGACCCCGATTACAGTGATCCCTTGTTGTTTGACCAACAAGGCAGCCAGTTGAGAATCAAGTCCGCCGGAAAATAAACTTACCGCTTTCATTTTTACTTTCACTCCTTGTATCATATGTCTGCTTCGGTAATCACCTGAATATCATGCAGCTTCAATAAGGCCGATGTCACACCATCTCCGTCGATCAGCCGGGACTTAAAAGAACCGTCATAGATCTTTCCGGCTCCGCAGGAAGGGCTGCGGCTCTTTAAAATTGCGCTATCGATCCCTGCCTTTTTGGCCATGGTTAACACTTCATAAGCGCCTGCTAAAAAATAATCGGTCAGGTCACAGCCTTCAGTGTCCGTCACCCGGGCATGACCGGCGATCACATCCAGACCGGTACCGCCTTTTATTTCACAGGCTGAACGAGGCACAGGCAGACCCCCCATGGTTTCCGGGCAGACCAGCAAAGCATTTTCTTTTTCCGCCAGTTCTTTTAAAGCAGGAACAAGATTGTTGCCGCCGTTATATTTACAGTTGATTCCGCAGAGACAGGCGCTGATTATTTTCATCTTTATACCTCACCAAAATTGATTGGTTTTTATAACTTTGTTGATATTTTTCTCTATATTAGCAAACAAGCAGATACTTTCATATTATAAGTTACATTAATTAATTTTGGAGAAAAAAATGAGTAATTATACTATGTTCCGTGCTTCCGTAAATTCACGACTACCTGATAATGTGGTTATGCTTACCCGGGATTTGGCGGAGACATTGGGGTTAAATGATGCTGAACCCGTCTATTTCCATGTCGGCCAACACAAACAGCGACTTCTTATATCCACACGCAATTCAGATAAATTAAAAATGAAGCTTGCTGCCAATTCCAGTTTGTTAAAGAAATTGTATCTGACACCGGAACGGAATTATGGGATAAAAAAAGACATGAAGGGCCTGCATCTGGGTCCGGTGGTTGGAATATCAGCTGAAATATTCTCTGATTCAGGCAGGCCTTTTGGCAATCAGGGCTTCTTTTTCCAACAATTATTAAAAGCGGGGGAAGAACTGGGCGAAATATGCTTTGTCTTTAATTCAAACAGTATCAAGTGGAACAATGGTACGGTAATAGGGTATATCTATGGAGCCAAAGGATGGGTGAGGAAAAGCTTTCCGCTGCCTGATGTAATCTACCCCCGGGAGAGAGCCTATGCGGTCAATCACAATTATCGCAAGCGGTTGGAAAAAATAGGCGTACGCTTTTTTAATCCGCCGTTAGTCGACAAGTGGGGAACGCATCAAATCATGAAAAAGAATTCTGATATGGCTAAATATTTACCTGAAACCCACTTGATCAGAAACTTCAATCAAGTGGACATGATGGTCAAAAAATACCATGCTGTCTATTTAAAGCCGACCACCGGGGCCAGAGGCAAAAACATAATTAAAGTGACAAGAAGAAAGAATTCATCTGGCTTTGAATACCAATACGAGATCAATAATCTGATCATCAAAGGCAATGCACCTTCGATAAGCCGACTACAAGGTGCTTTAAAGAAGGTTATGGGCAATCGCAGTTACATTGTACAGCAGCAGATCAATCTGTTAAGACTGGATGGCAATATTATAGATGTTCGCATTTTGGTACAGAAAAATGACCTGGGAAAATGGGAAACAACAGGGATCGCTTGCCGGCAGGGCAGACGGGGTTCGATAACCAGCAATATATCCTCGGGAGGCAGCGGTAGAAAACTTGATACTGTGCTGCAGCGTCATTTTGAAAATGAAGAACAGCGCCTGAAAATTATGGAAGAAATATGTTATCTGGCCATTGAATCAGCAAAAACACTGGAAAAGTCCATTGGCCAGTCAGGGGAGATGGGAGTGGACATTGGTATCGATAATGAAGGGCAAGTGTGGTTTATCGAAACTAATTTAAGGCCCGCCCGCCATGTATTTCTTTTAATCGGTGAACAGGAGACCAGACTCAGATCCGTTGAAATGCCTATGATGTATTTACGCTATTTGGCCGGATTTATCAGTAAGGAGAGGTGAACAGATGAAACTTTACGGCAGCATTTGTATTTCCACAGCATTGCGGGATAAGTGCGGGATCCCTGTTCAGGACAGTATCAGGATCAGGGTAGGGAGTATCGAAGTATTGACCAGATTAGTCTGTAAAGAAGGCGAACGCTGTACTTACATGCTATCTCCGGAACTGTCACGTGCTCTGCTGTTGCATAAAAGCAGGCGCCTGCAGATCAGATATGACAGTATGAATGATCATATACACCTGGGACCTACCATCGGTATTTTAGCTGTAACGTTGACCCATCGCGGCCAATATGACCCTACCAGTGTCAAAGCCGAACTGATTTATCTGAGCCATGTCAGCAGGTCATTAAGCGGTCAGATATATATTTTTACCCCCGGTTCCATCAATTGGGAGAATAAAACCACCCGGGGATACACTTTTCAAAAAGGCAACTGGGCGTCAGCCACTTATCCCTTGCCGGATGTGGTATATGACAGGATAACCAGCCGGGCTACCGAGGCCAAAAACCTGACCACCAAACAAAAGTTGATGCAGCTTCCTCATTTGAAATATTTTAACCCATCTTTTTTTAACAAGTGGCAAGTATATCAGATGCTGGTCACCGATCCCCAGTTAAAAAGATACCTGCCGGAAACAAAAGACCTGACTCCGGAAAATTTCAAAGGGATGCTGCAGAAATATAATACATTGTTTGTCAAACCCAGTAATGGAAGTCTGGGGAAGGGGATCATCAAGGTCACACGGAATTCAGGCGGGGCCGTAAGTTTTGTCATTTATGGCAAGGGCAAAGTAAAAAACTATGCTGAAAATGCCGAGGAGTTCTTCAAAAAGACCACCAGGATCAGGGGTGATAAACCATATATCGTGCAGCAGGGCCTGAATTTGGCCCTTTACAAAGGAGCCACTTTTGATTTAAGGATCATATATCAGAAGAACAAAGAAGGGAACTGGCAATTAGGCAAAAAATTTGTCCGGGTAGCACCCCGGGGAAGCAGTATTTCCAACTTAAGCAGCGGCGGCAGAGTCGAGATAAGTAAAAGGGTACTGAAGTATCTGTTTCATAATAAAGAACGGATAGAGAATAAAAATGAAGAAATCAAAGAGTTCTGCCTGCGGGTGGCAAAAACACTTGAGGAAAAGAACAATGCCATATACGGGGAACTGGGGATGGATATAGGGATCGATAAGCAGGGAGCGTTATGGCTGATTGAAGTTAACTCCAAACCGCGCAAGACTACCGAGACCGAATTCTCAACGGCTGTGATGCGCAGAACTTTTTTAAGACCATTGGAATTTGCCTCTTATTTAGCCGGATTTCCGGTTAAATAACGGTTTTATTGGTTTCTATTCAATACTTCATCATACAAAACCTTTGTAAAAAGTGGCATAATTAAAGGAAAACCAGACTAAAGCAGAGAATAATTAAGCATAGTTGTGGGGTGGGAAAACCTGCCCCACTATTAACATTGCATGCAGGAGGACAAGTGTTGAAGGATATAAAGAGGATTGGTATTTTAACCGGAGGCGGAGACTGCCCGGGACTAAATGCGGTTATTCGTTCCATAACCAAGACGGCTATTGGTGATTATGGCATCGAAGTCGTAGGGTTTATAGATGGATTTAAAGGGTTGGTGGAAAATCATTATCGTACCTTGGACTTCCAAAGTGTATCCGGTATTGGTCATACCGGCGGAACCATTTTGGGCACCACCAATCGGGACAACCCTTTTAGATATTTGATCAGCCCGGAAAAAGAAGAACCGGTATACTGCGACAAGTCTGCCCAGGCTATACAGAACATCAGCGATGCCGGATGTGATGGACTGATTGTTATTGGCGGCGACGGTACATTAAATATTGCCCAGCGTTTTCATGAAATAGGTGTAAAAATCGTAGGCGTACCCAAAACCATCGATAATGATCTGCAGGCCACAGATGTAACATTTGGTTTTAATACTGCTGTTAATACCGCTTCTGAAGCGCTGGATAAATTACACACCACCGCAGAATCACATCATCGCGTCATGATTCTGGAAGTGATGGGCAGGTATGCCGGTTGGATCGCCCTGCATGCAGGCATATCCGGCGGGGCAGATGTTATCCTGATTCCGGAGATACCCTATTCGCTGGATAGAATCATCGATAAGATCAAGTTTCGCTATCAGCACAATAAAAAATTCAGCATCATCGTGGTTGCTGAAGGAGCGGCTGCTATAGACGGTAAAATGGAAGTACAAAAAATGGTTCCCACCAGTCACGATCCGATTCGATTAGGAGGCATCGGCAGGAAGGTGGGGCAGGATATAGAAGATCTAACCGGGATCGAGACCCGGGTAACGGTGCTGGGGCATTTGCAGAGAGGTGGGCAGCCCATTCCTTTTGACAGAATTTTATCCACCCGTTACGGTGCAGCAGCCGTTGAAGCTTTTGTCAGCGGTCAATTCGGAACCATGGTAAGTTTGCAGGGGACCAGTATAAATACAGTGCCTTTGACCGAAGCCATCAAAGATATCAAGAAAGTTCCGACCGACAGTGATATCATTAGAACTGCAAGATCAATCGGCATCAGTTTTGGTGATTAAATACGATCAGCAATGGAGGCAGATCAATGTTAGTCAGCGAAATCATGCGTAAGGAATTTTTCACTCTTAAAAATAATGACAGGCTGGAAACAGCCTGCCGTTTGATGAATGATAACCGCCTTTATGGCGCGCCTGTAATTGATGAGCATGGTAAAATCGTAGGTATATTTACCCGGCCGCATTTGATCAGAGCATTGATGGAGAATCTGTCTCCTTTTACCCCCGTAGAAGAAATCATGCAGTCCAAAGTCATTACCATCAAGCCGGAAAATGAAATCAGTGAAACCATCAAATTGTTTATTGAGACCGGCTATCATCATTATCCTGTCACTGACAACGACGGCGTGCTGATTGGACTGGTGGTTTCCAGTGACTTAATGCAGGAGGGTGCCAGTGAACTGTACAAGCTGTTCGGTAATAATGATTTTGACTATTTTGATGCTGCTTTGATCGGCATCGACCACAAAGGATATATTCGCTCGGTCAGCGAGACCGCCCTTGATTTTTTAGGTCTGCAGGCTTCGCAGATCATCAATAAACATCTTATTGAAACCGTACCGATCATTGAAAGGTTTGCCAAAGGTATTTTTTCTGATGCCAAAAAAGTAAAAGAATTGTCTACCCAGCTGAATCTTGCAGAGAAAAGGATCGAATACTATCGTTCTGAATTGAACAACTTATTATATACAGAAAATTCATTTAATGAAATCATCGGAATATCACCCCAAATTAAAAAAATACGCCAAATGGCGATACGGGCGGCGAAAACCTCTTCTACGGTCTTGATCAGAGGCGAAAGTGGAACCGGAAAAGAACTGCTGGCTCATGCCATTCATAATTTCAGTCCCCGCTGTAAAGAGCCCTTTATTAAAGTCAACTGCGCGGCGATACCTGAAAATTTGATCGAGTCCGAGCTTTTTGGTTATTGTGAAGGCGCTTTTACCGGAGCGATAAAAGGCGGTAAACCCGGTAAATTTGAACTGGCAGACGGGGGCTCAATATTTCTGGATGAGATCGGTGATTTACAACCCGCTCTTCAGGCTAAACTCCTCAGGGTCTTGCAGGAATTCGAATTTGAACGTTTGGGAGCAGTGCAGTCAACCCGGGTTGATGTAAGAGTGATCGCTGCTACCAATCGTGATCTCAAGGAACTCATCAGCCTTGGGAAGTTCAGGGAAGACCTTTTCTACCGGATTAGTGTTGTGGAACTGGAAACCACTCCGTTGCGGGAAAGAAAAATCGATATCGATTATCTGACTGACTATCTGATCGAAAAAATATCCAACCGGTTGAAAGTCAAAGTTGCAGGCATCAGCAATAAAGCTCGCATCGCTTTGAGAAGTTATGATTTTCCCGGCAATGTCAGGGAGTTGGAAAATATTTTGGAGAGAGCCATCAATTTTGTAGAAGATGAGGGCTTAATTGAAGTCCATCACCTGACGCCCATGATAAAGAGTATAATGATCAAGAATGATATTTACAAAGAACCGGTTCCTCATTTTTCATCATTAGCAGAAGCGGTATCTTTTGCAGAAGAAACTGCTATTCGTAAAGCACTTAAAAATGCCAACGGCAATCGAACTGAAGCTGCAAAATCATTGAATATTCATAGGTCACTACTTTATAAGAAAATAATTAAATATAATATTGCAGAGAAAGGAGAGAGGAGGTATTAATACAACGATTAATAAAATTGCTGTACTGGGAGCGGGAACTATGGGGGTAGGCATTGCGCAAGCTGCTGCCCGTGCCGGTATGCAGGTCATATTAAGGGATTTGCAAAAATCGCTGGTCAGAGATGGTTTAAGGAACATCGAAAATGATTTGGGTCATGAAGTCAGCCAGGGTCAGATCAGTGCGGAAGAGAAGGATATGATTTTAAGCCGGATCGAAGGAACGACTGACCTGGCTCAATTACATGATGTAAATCTGGTCAACGAAGCAGTGGTCGAGAATATGGCTGTCAAAAAGCAGCTCTTTGCAGAACTGGATAATATATGTTCCAAAAACACAATATTAGCCACCAATACTTCTTCCTTATCGATCACTGAAATTGCCTCTGCCACCAAACGCCAGGACAAAGTATTGGGAATGCATTTTTTCAAACCGGTAACAACAGTGAAACTGGTGGAACTGATCAAGGGGATTGAGACCAGTGACAGTACCATTGACATAAGCAAAGATTTTGCGGACAGGATCGGTAAAACCAGTGTGGTAGTCAATCGTGAAAATCCAGGTTTTATTGTTAACCGGATTCTGGTTCCGTATATCAATGAAGCTATTTTTGCTTATGCCGAAGGTTTAGCGGGGAAAGAAGAGATAGATACCGCGATGAAACTTGGTGCCGGTATGCCGGAAGGTCCTTTGGAATTAGCAGACCGGATCGGTTTGGATACCATTTATTCAGTAATGTTAGTATTCTACGAAGAGTTCCGTGACTCGAAATACCGGCCGCACCCATTGTTTTCAACCATGATCAGAGCTGGATATTATGGTATAAAAAGCGGAAAAGGATTTTATAAATATTAATAAATCATATCATTAGGGGGAGTGGGGAATGGCGTTTAAGCCAAAAAAATCGAATGGAGCCTGGATAGGGTTACTTTTAAGCATCTTTATATTTGGATTTTTTATCTGGGGGATAAATTTTTCATTGGGACCGGATGACAAATTGCTGGCAATCATGCTTTATATACCGGTATATTTGTTCATCGGCATTTTTATAATATTGCTGTGGGGTGCTTTTACCCTCAAATATTTCTGTGATGAATCACAATTGATCATTCATTGGGGATTTATCAAGGCCAGGATCCCCTGGGATCAAATCAACAGCATCGAAAAAATACAGGGCAAGGTAAATTACTACTCCATTCTGGGAATGAGCTGGCCTGGATTTATCGCCGGTCTATATTCTGCTAAAGGCGTGGGATATGTTAAAATGTATGGTTCGGATAATAAGAACGGTTTCTTGTTGTTAAGAACCAACCTGGGTTTGTATGGTTTAACGCCCGACAGCGATGAATTGGCTGCAATGATTGCTGAGAAAACAGAGCGCACTGTCGATATTGTCAATATGGATGAACTGCCTCCGGAAAAGAAAGGTATTGACTTACAGGCGGATGGTTTTTATAAATTATTGTTGACCATTAATGTTGTATTTATTGCCCTTTATGGCTTATACTTATTACTGTTTTTCCCGCATTCTGGTGCGCCGTCTTTTATCATCTTGCTTTTGATCCTGGCGGTAGCACTGTTTTTCTTTACCCTGGGAAATGCGGCCAGGTTATTTCAATTCAGCACCACCGGCGGTTATGTCATGTTGATGGTGGGTATTGCGGTAACGGGAATATTCTTTATTTTATCATTATCGGAAATTCATCTTTAAAAAAAGAGCAGTATATGTAATATAGTTAACATAATATAATTATTGTAAATAAATATTGATCTTACTATCAATAAGGGAAAGGGAACCGATAAGAATGCAGCTAGGGATCATTGGATTACCATCATCAGGTAAAACCTCAATATTCGAATTACTTACCAATCATATTGAGAACACTGCAAATAACACAAGAGCTAATCTGGCTATTGCCCGGATACCTGATAACAGAATTGATTTTTTATCAGGTATGTTTAAACCAAAAAAAACCACCTATGCGCAGTTAGAAGTTATCGACGTACCGTCTCTGGTTCCAGGGATGGCAAAGAATACTGCCCAGTTTTTGGATTCAGTCCGCAAGGCAGATGCGCTGCTGCAAATCGTAAGAGTTTTTGACAATGAAAATGTCCCTTCATTCAGCGGAGAGATCAATCCGATCAAAGATATCGAGACCATTAATTATGAACTATTGCTGGCTGATCTGGATCTGATCGAAAAAAGGATCCAACGTATCAATGAAAATAAAAAGAAGAATAGTATGCTTAAGGAATTAGAACTATTGGAAAAGTTGAAAGCTAATCTGGAAAATAGTGTCCCCCTTTCGTCCTTAAGGTTTACTGCTGAAGAAGCTGAACTTTTGTCGAGCTATCAATTTTTGACAGACAAGCCGATGCTTATATGTCTAAACATATCTGAAGACGACATAAAAAATTCTCAATTTAAAGGGAAAAATGAAGTATATGAATACGCCCGTTCCAACAAAATAAATATCATTGAAGTATCAGCCAGCATTGAGAAAGAAATTGCTCAACTGGATGACGAAGATAAAAAAATGTATATGCAGGAGATCGGTATTGAACAATCGGGTGTAGTGAAAATTGCCCGGATGATGTATAGCAGTCTGGGTCTCATATCCTTCTTTACAGTGGGTGAAGACGAAGTCAAAGCCTGGACTATTATGGAAAATACCATTGCCCGTAAAGCAGCGGGAAAAATCCATTCTGATATTGAAAGAGGTTTCATTAGAGCGGAAGTGATCAAATATGATGATCTGGCTGCCCTGCAAAGTGTTGCCCTGGTGAAAGAAAAGGGCTTATTCAAGCTCGAAGGAAAGGAATATATCGTTAAAGACGGAGATATAATTAATTTCCGCTTTAATGTATAGATGTGTGAAATGAAATAATAATGGAATTTATTTAACGTTCTGAGCTGACCAATGGTCAGCTTTTTTTATTGGTCACAATCCCAGGGAAATGACACCGAGTTTTTTAATAACTCATATTATGGACTAAAGATATATAAAAGGAGTACTTGGATGCATAACAGGAGGAGGCATTATATCGGACCTGTAGTTGGTATTATTACAACCGGCAAAAGCAGAACTACGCAATGTAACGGCAATAAAGTGCATCTTTATAAAGATCTGATATCCTGTGGCCGCAAGCGAGGGGTATTTATCTATTACTTCTATCCCCGGAACATTAACTGGAAGCTCCGACAGATAAAGGGGTACTCTTATGACGGCAAAAAATGGTGCTATGGGATCTACCCCTTCCCGGATATTGTATATAATCGCATTCTTTATCGAAGTGTTGAAGAATCAGCCGAAGTAAGAAATATCCTCAAGAAGTTTGAGCAGGACAAGGATGTTTATTTATTTAATACCAGGTTTCTGGATAAATGGGAAGTTCACAAAGCAATCAATACCAATAAAGAAACTTCACATCTGGTTCCAGAAACAGAGCTTTTGACCAGAGAAACCCTTGTTATCATGCTGAAAAGGCACAAAGAAGTGCTGCTTAAACCGAGACGCAGCAGTAAAGGCCAGGGCATCGTAAAAATTAAAACGTTAAATAATGCAGTTTATTCGTATTCCCGTGCCGAATGGAAAAACCCTCAATGGATCAAAGCCGCGAACCTTCAGTCTTTGATCAGGCAATTAGAACGTCTCAGGATCTTTAACCATAATTATTTGGTTCAGGAATGTATAGACCTGACACGTCATAATGGAAGAATATTCGATCTTCGTTCCCAATTTCAAAAGAATGGAGAGGGGAAATGGATCCTAACCGGAGTGGGGGTAAGGATCGCCGGGAAAGGCAGATTTGTAACCCATATCCCCAATGGCGGTTCTTTAGCTGCTTATAATGATATCATCCCCTTATTCAATGATCTTGCCGCAGATGAAAGTCAAAGTTTTGAACGGCAGTTAAAAAGTATTGGCCTTTTTATACCCAAGTTACTGGAAGAAAAATTACAGCTCAATCTTGGCATCTTATCGATGGATATCGGCATTGATCCAGGAGGGAGGATGTTGATCCTGGAAGTAAATTCCAAACCGGCCAGATTCGACGAACCTTATATCAGGCAGCGGCATCTGGATAATCTGGTTGATTACTTTATATTTCTTACCAGGAAAAAGTATAAGAGGAATGATAATTAGTGAATTTGAATATAAATTATTCTCCGAATGCAATGGGCGAAATGTTGTTGCAGCGGCTTAAAGATGATTTCGGTGCAGCTGTTAAGAACTTTACCATACAAGGCGATGAATATCTAAAGATTGTTGTAACGGAAAAAGGGGGGAAACTGACCCGCGGACTAAACCATTCCCGTGCCATCCAAAACTGCATGAATCAAGAAGAATTGGCCGGGATCCTTGCCGTCAATAAAATACCTTTTGGCAATAGCAATGGGGAGACCTTGATCAAACAATATGAATTATTTGTTTTTGACTTAAAAACAATCTCTATCAAAGTCCAGTCTGAAGTCAAATCCAAACCCCAAACAAAATATATCAAAGAATCAGAAAACAGCAGATCGGTTGAAATTGCCCGTCAGGTAGTCTATTTGCTGGGTCTGGATTTTGCCGTAGTACATTTGGCATTGACCGCCAGAAGAAGATTTAAAGTAATGGCCGTTGATCCCTCTCCAGTGGTTCGTGAAAAAGATTTTAATACTTTTTACAAGATGCTGACTGCTCTTTATCAAACCGGCAATGAATTGCTGTCTTCGGAAGTGAAATTAGGAGCTGACCCGGAGTTTATGATGATCAATACCAAAAGCGGCCGGCTGGTATCAGCATCAGAATTCTTTCCCCGGGATGGTATGGTAGGTTGTGATAATATCAGAATCCCCAACCGTCAGCAGCGGCCGGTGGCAGAGATCAGACCTGCACCGGAAACGGATCCCCTGGAGTTGATTGATAATGTCAAAAGAGCATTAAACAGTGCCAACCGCATGGCATCTTACCGCAATGTTAAATGGGTGGCAGGGAGCCAGCCAGTTGGTGGCTATTCCATTGGCGGACATATCCATTTCAGTAATTTGAAACTTAACTATGCCTTGCTCAGAGCACTGGATAATTTTTTAGGTATTACGGTATTTATGTTGGAAGTGCCGGTCACTGCAGCCAAAAGACGAAAGAAATATGGCTTTTTAGCTGATTATCGCATGAAAAATCATGGTGGTTTTGAGTACCGAACTCCTGGTAGCTGGCTGGTTTCACAAAAAATTGCTACCGCAGTGATATGTTTAGCAAAAATTGTAGTCAGCCGCTATCTTTTTCTGGATAGAAACTATTTAAACTCAACTGAAGCACAGGCAGCATTTTATGCCGGGAATCAGGATTATTTCAAACCCATTTTTGATGATCTGTGGGAGCATGTGGAAAAGACGGACCTTTATAATAAATATATTGAGGAATTAGAGATCATTCCCTATATGATAGAAAACGCCATGAACTGGGATGAGAAAAACGACCTGCGTAAAAAATGGCGGTTGGTCAATCCGAAAAACCAAGCTTCCAGGCCCGAAGTCAGAACCAATGTGCAGCCCAAAGTAATTGCAAGAAATGTACGGGCGGGAGGTGCTGTCCGCCAACCCAGCCGCAGTTCAGGCGACAAAATAAGCCAAGGCAAAAAACATAAGATCAATACAGCAAAGCGTATCAATCTATCGACATCAGAGCTCGGTAATGTACAAAGAGGTCAGATCAATATTGACAGGATCGTCATTTCCAGCGAGATCAGAGGGCTGTAACAGTAAGTTTATAGTTACATCATACTGAATTCAAAAGACATTATCGATTTCAAAATCAAAAGCGGTGATTTCCAATTGGTCGGAATATCGATAAAAAGTATCACGGATCAGCTGGATAATAAAATCCGCTTCACTGTATTTGCCAGAAACGAGCGAGAAGCCAATCACAGATCTCTGCCACAAATCCTGGCCGGAAACTTCGCTTACAGAAATGCTGCTTCTTTTTTTCAGCCGTTCCATAAGGCCTTTGATCAACATTCGCTTGTCTTTCAAGGAATGGCTATACGGTAAAAATACTTCTGCTTTTCCATAGGCGATGAACAAGAAATGACCTCCCTGATTTTCTTTCAACTAATATTATAAACTTGATATTAACAGAGTTTTCAATATTCGTCATATATTTGGTGATTTATTTATTTTACGCAGTATGTTATTATAATTATTGTTGATTTGGGAAAATTACGTAAAGAAAATAGGAAAGGGTAGGGCGTTGCAGTGAACATAGAACAATTTGAAGTATTTAAAGTAATCACCCAAGAAGAAAGCTTTACGAAAGCTGCGAAACTATTAAACATGACGCAACCGGCAATAAGTGCTCAAATTAAGCAATTGGAAAAAAAATATAGTGTCAAATTATTCGACCGCAGCAACTCAGGCGTTAAGCTTACTGATGCCGGAGTCATATTTTATGATTACGGCGAGAAGATGCTCTCCATCTTTAAAGAGATGGAAGCAGAACTTATTAAGAAGAGCTGCTAGTATTCCCAGGGATAATAATATTAAATTAATGAGCCGTCTAAACTCTCAAAGCGAATAACAGTGAGGTTTAACGGCTATTTTTTTAATTTTATATGTACCTATAAGGTATATTATGTAAACTGTTAATGTTTTGTTACTGCTATCAATTTTCCTTCCCTAACAGTTTACATGAATATACACCACGTGAACTTTTTCCTGCTAATGAGCTTTATCTTTTTTCGCATGAAAAATATTCTATGCTTTTTACAGCAACTTTTTCTCATGGTTTTTTTCTTCATGTTCAAATGCAAATTTTGAACTCTATTTTACGTTTTAAGGATTTAAATTCGTTTAAAATATCATTTGATTGTGCCTAATCGATAAATGTCTGGTTTTTATCCTCTTAAACCGGATTTCTTTCCTTATTTTTCTCTCAAGCTAATATTTTGCGTTTTAAGCGATTTTTAGCTGCAATTAATAATTTCTATCAAATCAATTGTTTTAAATGGCTCACAGCTCAATTTATTCGATGCATATTATGGAAGCAGTTGACAATTTTCAAAAACCAGTCAATTTCTTTAAGGCTGGAAGGCATCCAAATATTTTATTTGCAAATAATTATATTATGTAAACCATTGATGAATGAAATGAAAATTTTGACCGGTTATTTGGATAAACTCTTTTTTTCAGTTAGAATTAGTATCAGTATATTTCAAAACTATACTTTTTTATTGGCAAGGAGGATGAAGCTTAATTTGATACCCCATAGCATTGACTTTGCGGAAGTTCTGCATCAATTAAAGGTTGATTCATCAACCGGTTTGAGTTCGGAGGAAGCTGCCAGCCGATTAGCGCAATACGGTGAGAACAAGCTCGATGAAGCTAAGAAAATAACCGTTTTCCAACGGTTTATTTCTCAATTCAAAGACGTTATGATCATCATATTGCTCATCGCGGCGGCTGTTTCTTTTGTTGTTTCATGGCATGAAGGAGAAGGTTTTTTTGAACCAATTTTGATATTATTGATCGTTGTCTTAAATGCTGTCATCGGGGTATTTCAGGAAGGCAAGGCCGAACGGGCACTGGACGCGCTGAAAGACCTTTCTGCTCCTCATGCACGGGTTGTGCGTGACGGAAAAGAAATGATAATTGATGCGTCAAATCTGGTACCTGGAGACATCATCATCCTGGAAGCCGGTGATTATGTTCCGGCTGATAGCCGTTTAATAGAATCCAACAGTTTGAAATCTGAAGAATCTGCACTTACCGGCGAATCGGTCCCGGCAGAAAAAGACGCTGCTGCAGTGATAGCGGAAAATGCTCCACTCGGAGATCGTTTTACCATGCTTTATACGGGATGCAGTATCACTTATGGAACAGGCAGAGCAGTGGTTACAGCCACTGGAATGAAAACCGAAATGGGCAGGATCGCTGATCTATTAAATGCTGAAGCGGATTCACAGACCCCTTTGCAGCTTAAGCTGGCTGAAATGGGTAAATATATTGGCTTTCTGGCTCTCGCCATTTGCGCGATTATATTTGTCATCGGAGTAATAAACGGCATGGCAATTATGGATATCTTTATGATTGCTGTTGCTTTGGCTGTTTCCGCTATACCGGAAGGCCTTCCCGCCATCGTTACAGTGGTGCTGGCCATTGGTGTACAGCAGATGGTGAAAAAAAATGCCATCATCAGAAAGCTGCCGGCGGTGGAGACTTTAGGGAGTGCTTCCGTAATCTGTTCAGACAAGACAGGGACTTTGACCTTAAACCAGATGACTTTAACCAAAGCATTTCTGGCCGGCGAAAGCCTGCTGGAAGACATCGATCAAAATAATTCCCCTGCCATCCGAAAGCTGCTTCTTTATGGAACCCTTTGCTCTGATGGGGCGGTTGAATTCGATGAACAAGGCAATGAAAAATATATCGGTGATCCTACGGAAACTGCCATTGTAATGGCGGCATTAAAAAATGATATGCCAAAGGAAGAATTGAACCGCTTGTATCCGCGGTCAGCCGTATTACCTTTTGATTCAGACCGCAAAATGATGAGCACCATCAATCAGATCGACGGCAGAAATATTTTGATCGTAAAGGGTGCCTTTGATGTATTGTCTCAAAGATGCATCGAAGGTGATCTGGAAGCAGGACAACGCTGCACAGATGAATTGAGCCGACAGGCTTTACGGGTTTTGGCAATTGCCTATAAAGAACTGCAAGACATCCCGTCTGAACTAAAACCCGAAGAACTGGAGCAAGGTTTAACCTTTATGGGTCTGGTGGGAATGATTGACCCGCCCCGCCCGGAAGCCAGGAATGCCGTTTCAGTTTGCCGTGCTGCCGGAATAAAGCCGGTCATGATCACCGGTGACCATGTGGTCACTGCGTCAGCCATTGCGGAGGAACTTGGAATTCTGCAAAAGGGCGATGAGGCTGTCACCGGAAGTGAATTGACCAAAATGACCGATGAGGAACTAGACAGACGAGTAGAACATATTTCGGTTTATGCCCGGGTCTCACCTGAAGATAAAATAAGGATCGTACGTGCCTGGCAGAAACAAGGGGCAGTCGTTTCCATGACTGGTGACGGCGTCAACGATGCTCCCGCCTTAAAAGCGGCAGATATTGGATGTGCCATGGGTATTACCGGCACTGATGTGGCGAAAGGTGCAGCAGATATGGTCCTCACCGATGATAATTTTGCTACCATCGTCGACGCGGTAAAAGAAGGCCGTGGTATATATGAGAATATCAAGCACACAGTGGGATTTCTGCTGGGTACCAACATCGGAGAAGTACTGGTGGTATTTTCGGCAATGCTGTTGTGGCAGGTCTCCCCTTTCCTGGCCGTGCAGCTTCTGTGGATCAACCTGGTAACCGACAGTCTGCCGGCCATCGCTCTGGGGATGGAACCGGTAGATAAGAATATTATGCAGCGCAAACCAAAACCCAAGGGAGAGGGCCTTTTTGTCAACGGCTTTGGATTACGTATTCTTTTTCAAGGCGCGATGTTTGCCACCCTGACACTCATTGGATTCATGATGGTCTGGAAAAATACAGGAGATATTGTGGCTGCACGTACCATGGCTTTTTTGGTTTTGGCTGGCACCCAGATCTTTCATGCCTTTAATATGCGTTCCGTACATTCCTTGTTCCGCATTGGTTTCTTCAGCAATAAATATCTCAACTTGGCGGCATTGACATCTTTTATATTGATTAGCCTGGTTGCATTTATTCCCCCCATTTCCAACGCTTTTGGCATGATTCAACTTTCTGCTCCCATGTATTTGACTGCCTTGGGGTTAGCCGTGGTTCCTATTTTTGTAATTGAAATATTTAAAGCCTTGGGCTTAATAAAAAATAACGACTAAATTCAGACCGTAAAAAAAGGCTGTCCAAAAAGGACGGCCTTTTTTATTTATATTATTACGACACTTTTTTAGCTCAATGACGCTAGTAATTCGGCTGATGGATGATTAGGAATCACAGCAATGGTCTGGTCACCATAGGTGAATATTTCTTCATCCGCATTGGTGATCTCGCCGATCATTTCAGCGATTCCGCCCTGGCTGCGAATGGCCGCCAGAACTTCTTCCACATCTTCCGGGGCAACCTGTACGAGCATTCTGGCCTGTGTCTCGCAAATAAAGATTTCCTCAGGCATGATGTCCTTGATTCTGACCGGTACTTTTGACAGATCCACTTTTGCGCCGAAGCCGCCGAAACGGGCCGACTCACAAACGGCTGCACCTATACCGGCTGCTCCAAGATCTGAACAAGCCTTTATTTTACCGGTAGCGAATGCTGCCAGGGTTGCTTCCATGGTGGTTCTTTCTTCTGCAAATAAAGCTACTGCCGGATACATAGTATCCACCAATCCGGCACGATAAAGGGTGTCATTGCCGTCATTGCCGGTTTCTCCTATGATAATGATTTTATCACCAGCAGATTTGGCCGGTTTGGTCAGAGGTTTTTCCGTTATCAGCTTACCTGTCACTGAAACGACTACTGCTGGTACGATATCACTGAAGGAGGTTGAAAATCCTCCGCCGGCAACAAATACTCCCATTGTCTGACACATATCAGCGATTCCTTTTAACATCAGATTTATTCTTTCCTGACTGGTCATGGTCACACATTTTCCGCAGGTACATTTACCATCAAAACCGCAGGGGCCAACGATCACTTCTTCTTCCGGCGGACGGGTCCCAATAAAATCCAGAATATAGATCGGTCTGGCACCCATGGCAACAACATCACGCATAGCCCCCCCTGCCCCGGTGGCGGCACTGTCATAAGGACGCGGAACACAGGGAGAACAATGACTTTCCAGTTTACTTACCACCAGACAATCAGAACCTGGTATTTGAACCACTGCCGCATCATCATTTGCATCCGGTCCCACCAGTAATGCCCCTGGCCATATGGCATCCACATTTTGATTGAGTCTTTTGAACATGCCAAAATCGATGGCCTTGTCTGCATTATGATGCAGGTGGACAAAAAGTGCGTGGATCAGCGCTTGCTCGATTCGATTCATTAAAACATCCTCCTTCAAAATAGCTTCCACAATTTATTGTCTGCAAAGATTCTAACATAATTTATTGAAATTACCCACTTGCTGACAGGTTTTTGCTTTTATTGTTTATAATTATAACCAGAAGTAATGAATTTTTTGTGAGGTGATAATCGTGGCACAACCAATGGAGTTTTATTGTGTTCCCTCTTGAACGACCTGCCGCAAAGCACAAGCGTGGCTTGTGGATCATAAGGCAGCATTTATCTATCACGATCTGCTGAAAGAGCCTCCCGACCTGAAAGAACTTAAAAAGTTAGCCGATATTGGTAGCCTGTCAGTCAGAGACCTGGTGAATCTGAAAAGTCAGGTATTTAAAAAAATGGATGTAGATCTGGACAGTATGGATGAAAAGTCCATCGCTGATCTGATTAGTGAAAATCCAAGAATTATGATCCGTCCGTTGCTAAACAACGGCAAAAAATTGTGGATGGGATTTAAAGAATCTGCTTATCAGGATATTTTAAAATTGTAATAGCATTACCAAAAGCATGCTTTAATCCTGAAGTAAAAAGCGTTATCATAGGTTTAATTTAATCAGGATGGTGTATATAAAAAAGGGGGACGGTTATATGAGTGAATCCAAGATAGCGGTTCAAAAGGAAGGTCATGTTCTGTTGATCGGATTTGACCGGGCGGATAAGAGAAATGCTTTGGATGTCGATATGTATTGGGATATCGCCTATGCATACGGCCGCTTAAACAGTGATCCGGATCTTCGCTGCGGTCTTTTGTATGCCAAAGGCGACCATTTTTCTGCCGGATTGGATCTGGTACAGTGGGCGCCTTTTTTTGCTGAGGGTAAAATGCCGGATATGCCGGAAGGCACCATCGATCCCTTTGGACTGGATGAGGACAATCGCCTGAAAAAACCTCTGGTTATGGCTGTACAAGGCATAACCTATACTTTTGCGATTGAGTTCCTGCTTACTGCAGACGTAAGAGTCGCAGCATCTGATCTGCGCATGGGCCAGATAGAAGTAAAACGTGGAATCTATCCGGTAGGTGGTGCAACAGTCAGAATGTTCGAGGAAATCGGATGGGGTAATGCCATGAGGTATATTTTGACCGGTGATGAAATAAATGCTGAAGAAGCATATCGACTGGGTCTGGTCCAGGCAATCACAGAACCAGGAAAACAATTCGACAAAGCCCTTGAATTTGCCGTTAAAATTTCCAAACAGGCTCCTTTGGCAGTACAGGCTGCGCTTAAGTCAGCACGAATTGCCCGAATACAAGGGGCAAAAGCGGCCATAGAGAGATTTTTGCCTGATCTGATGCCGATTATGAAGAGTCAGGATGCAGCCGAAGGGGTACAGGCATTTATTGAACGACGGGAAGCAAATTTTAAGGGATGCTGATCATTGTGTGAACCGTGAGAAGCTGAACAGTAAGATAGGTGTATCAATGGACGAGGTTTTTGACACACCAGGAGCATAACATTGTATTCCGGAAAAGCCCGGTCTACTATTGGTGATCACCTCACTCCTTACTCCTCACGCCTCACCAAGTAAATTGATTCCTTGGTAAATTGATGGTCATGGAACAAGCAGCGGGCAGGTGATCTACCTGCCCTTTTCATATTTTCTTTTTCGGCATCATATGCCATAATTAGTTTTGCTATAGTAATAAGAGGGAGAAAATACCATTGAACATAAATAAAAATAGCCAGTCTGTTTCCGGGATTTTAATGGCCGTTGGCGCCTATTTTATATGGGGAATCCTGCCTGTTTACTGGAAACTGCTGCAGACAGTGCCACCCCTTGAAATACTGGCTCATCGAATTATCTGGTGTTTATTGTTCCTATTGAGCATTCTGTTTTTGTCCAAAAACATTGCGGCCGCCAAAGCAGAATTGTCTCGCATCATTGAACATCCTACAAAAGCAACCGGGGTCATTTTGGCAGCCCTCTTCCTGACAGTCAATTGGTACAGCTATATTTGGGCAGTAAATAACGATCTGGTCATTCAGGCCAGCCTTGGTTATTATATCAATCCCCTGATCAGTGTACTGATGGGAGTTGTCGTGCTGAAAGAAAAGTTGTCTAAGTGGCAAATAATTGCTTGCGTGCTGGCCTTCTGCGGCGTAACTATTTTGACTGTGAATTATGGAACTGTTCCCTGGATCGCTTTGGTCATTGCTTTCAGCTTTGCCCTTTATGGCCTGACAAAAAAAATCATCAATATTGAACCCATCACCAGCTTGATTCTGGAAAGCAGCATAATGTCAATATTCGCGCTGATATATTTGTTTCATTTGCATAACCATCATCTCGGATCTTTTGGCAATGCTGAAATATCCATTACCTTATTGCTTCTGGGGGCCGGCATTGTTACTTCTGTACCGCTGATTCTCTTTTCCCGGGCAGTCAATCGTTTATCCTTATCATTAATGGGTTTTTTACAATATATCAATCCCACATTCAGCTTGCTGCTGGGAATCTTTATCTTTCATGAGACCTTTTCCTTTACGCATTTAACAGCCTTTTCGATCATATGGACAGGTTTATTGTTATTTTCAATATCCAGCTATAAAAATTCCTCCCCGGTTTGAGAACTGTCAAAGTATTATTTTGCTGGAGCAGCCGCCCGCCGATGTTCTCCTTATCGCATTTTTTCTTAATTTCAAATCCTTTGCGATGCTTTCATGATATTTTTCTCTGCTCATGAATATTCTATTTCCCCTGATAAGACCTTTCTATGGAAGAATTTACATTTAACATCGTTCTGCTTTGATATAGCTATGGAAAGTTCCCATTATTATGGGATATTTCCTGCCACATTATGTCACTTTATGAATAAACACGATTTATATGGATAATATTGCTAACCATTTTGAAAAGGATGATAGCAAATCATGTCGAATAATGGGTTTTAATTACTTTTTTACTATTTATAATTATTGCAAGGGAGGAATGTAAAAACATGAAAAAAGTAAGACTCAATACATATTATATCATCGTTTCCTTTTTATCTGCTGTAATGATACTGACCGCTGTTTTGAGTGCTCCATCTCAAGTTGAAGCTGCTGTTTCAACCCAGCCCCAGATCGTAAAGAAAGTCGTAGCCAGCAGTTCCATCAATTCAACTGAGATTTACATAATTGATTCCGGGAAACCTGGCCCAGTGGTCATGATCGTGGGAGGTGTACACGGTAACGAAACTGCCGGTTATAAAGCAGCCAGCAAATATACCGGCAAGAAAATAAAAAAGGGCAAGCTGCTGGTGCTGCCGGAAGCCAATAAAAATGCCATAGAGATCAATAGAAGAACGGCTAAGGGAGGCAGCGATCTGAATCGTTCATTCCCGAGGACCAAATCCGAGAGTGCAGACACGATCCTGGCCAGAGCCATCTATAAAATAGTAAAAGACTATGATGTCGATTGGTTGATGGATATGCATGAAGGAGTTGATTACTACAAAAACCCCAAAACCGATTCAGTAGGCCAGACTCTTATATATTATCCGTCCCAGCAAATGACATCGATGGCTAAAGATATCGTAAATACAGTAAATAAAACTATTTCAAAATCATATTATTACAAGTTTAGCCTGCTCAAATACCCGGCCAAGGGCAGCCTGGCCAGAAGCAGCGCACAATTCCTGGGCGTCAATGGCTTTATTTTTGAAACTTCCCAGAAGCAAACTCTGAATACCCGGGTAAATCAGCAATGTAAAGCAGCCGATACGCTATTGAAACAATTAGGAATGCTATAAACCAAAATAACCGGCCTGTGCGTTTCCCAGGCCGGTTTAGTCTTTTAATTAATACAGCTGCAGAGCTTTACTCAGGCTCTTTATTCTTCGTCCATTAAGACAGCTATTTCACTGGCAAATTGATACAAGGGAATGGCTAACGCAGAATATTCGATCTCTTCCTCATTAGCAGTATCCCGATGGGCAAAAACGATTCCCACTGCCCTGCCCTGGGAGTTGATCACCGGGCTTCCGCTGCTGCCTTTTTTGACCGGGGCCTGAATTTCAAAGATGATATAATCGTTATATTTATAATAGGAACCGATATTTCCCCGGACAGCGATTTGTTTGTAACCTAATGGATTGCCAATGATGGTAAACAATAATTCATCATCAGATATTTTCTGCAGCTCCAAGGGCAGACAAGGCAGATCCTGACTATTTAAACTGATTAAAACAATATCCGCATTGCTGATCTGTTTTACATCATTACTGTAAAATGATTTTCCATCAGGAAAAATTACCTTAATGCTGTCGGCATTTTGCACCACGTGATAATTGGTCACGATCAACCCGGTTTCTGTAATATTGAACCCGGTGCCGTTTTTGTTTTTCCCCTCTTCCCCTTTGGCTTCCACTGAAACGATGGCAGGAATACTTTGCTTTACAATATCTTCTTCTTTCAACTGTTTATTTTGGGCAAGAAAACTCAAATCGCTGAAAATGACTCCCAATTGGGGAAAAGACCAGATAATAAAAGCAATCAGGATCACCAGCGCGGTGAGTGATAAAAGTTTTCTTTTCCAGCGCTGCGGCTGGTATTCATTTTCCTCTTCTACATCTTCAAAGAATATACTTTCTTCCTCTGACCGCTGGTCATCATCGTTATATTTCATGATTCCTCCGAAAAAAATAAACTAATAACATTATAAAGGTTATATCTTCACCTGGCATAATAAGATTCAGACCCGGTCAGTGGTTAATGACCGGGTCAAATACTCGCATAATATTATTAAAGAATGGTTCAAACCAATTTGCGGATTATTTCATCCCGGTCACCGGGAAGATAATCGATAATAGGAACTTCGATCATTGTATAGGCTCCAGGCTTTTGCTTCAAGCCGGCACGCGCAGAAGCCAGCATGATCTGGGCAGTCAAGGCAGGATTATTGATGCTCATATTCAGGCTCATGATTTGATTTTGTGCGGAACTGGAGACCCCTTTTCTCAGCATTAAAACACCATGGCCCATATCGATAAGATTATCAATATTATCCACCGCTATCACAGTAGTATCGTCGTGAGCAAAGTAGGCATCGGCTTTTAATCTGGCGGTGATTTCTTCCAAGGTATGCCCGTCTTCCATTTCAATGTAAACGATCCTTTTATGAATTCCGGCACCCTGCGGCATGGTCATGGAAAGCGCATCCTTAACGCCTGGTATGGCCCGGGCTGCAACCGAGTGACCCATGCTCATGCCGGGGCCAAAGTTGGTATAGGTTATTCCCTGGGGAGCCATAAATTCAAACATACATCTGACCATGGAATCGGTTCCCGGATCCCATCCGGCCGAAATAATACTTACGGAACCATGTTCTTTGGCAACAGCATCTGCTTCTTTACGGTAAGCCGCTAACTGGCCGTGTATATCATAGCTGTCGACGGTATTGATGCCCAGGGCTAGAATTTCTTTCGCAGATGGCGGAACCAACCTGGTAGGCAGACATATAAGGGCTGCTTTGATGTCAGATAATTCTTGTATATTCTCAACCACCGGAATGTTTAAGTGTTTGGTTTCATGCAGTTTTGTGCTGGCGGAGGTCCTGACCAGTCCGCCGACTTCAAAATCCGGGGATGCTTCCACTGCTTTGATAGCATATTTCCCTATATTTCCATAACCAACGATAGCAACTTTGTGCTTTTCCATTATGTGTCTCCCTTCATTGAATCAGTATTATCTTATCTGTTTAAAACTAAACGAAAACACAGGCTGGGTCAATTACCATGGCATATGAATACAGTATTATTCCGCCTTGAGCAGCTGCAGAAAATGCGTCAGAATCAATGCGGTCAGCCCCCAAACGATGGTACCTTCGTATTGATAAAACAGCTGCGGGTAATTGATTTTCCTGAACGGATAATTATGTCCCTGCGGAATAAGGTGGAAAGGAAAATCCTCATTGGTTTGCAGACTTATCATCAATTGATGGACCTGCGGCGGATTATGTAAGAGATGTTCAAGGGGAATAGGTATTACTTCTGACACTTCATTATAGTTTAGTTTGACTGCGGAATGAATGAAGGCAGCAAAGGGATAAATGATTGCATTGAAAGGACTGACCACGATATCCAGCGGGCAAATCACTTCTATGTCCTTGTTTTCCAGGCCCAGTTCCTCACAGGTTTCCCGGATAGCAGCTTCCAGTGGATTTTGATCGCCCGCTTCAATTCTCCCGCCGGGAAAACATATTTCACCAGGCTGATGATTGAGTGACAGGGATCGTTTCTCAAAGAGAACAAACAGTGTATCTCCTTTTTTTATCAGCGGAAGGATCACTGCTGATTTGGCCATTTTATTGTGGTTCATGATACCAGCCTGGCGTGAGGCCAGCTGCTTTATTTTCTCGTCATCCAACAAATCTATTCTCCTCAATATTGATCATTTGCTTTTATATATGATAAAACATCCCCTCAAAAAAGCAAGGATGCACAGCAAAATAATCTGCCGTGCATCATCATAATATTAAGCATAGGAAAGATTTTCGGTATCTACTGCCACCTGCCATTTCTCCCCTTGATTGTCATCGACCTCACCTTGCTGGTCTTTAAAATAAAAATTCAAGGTATCTGATGCATTGACGGTAAATTGTGTTTCAAACCCCTTGGATTTTTTAGACATAGTGAACTCCTGCTGATTAAAAGGGTCTTCTTTGAAACCATAACCAACACACAAAATGATTTCATCCGCTTTGTTCCCCGCCAGTTTTCCATTATATTTAATTTTGACATCACTTCCAAGGGAAGGCGGGATAGGATCGATATAGACACCGCCCGGTAAATCGGTTCCTGCCATGGTTATCCTCCTTTATTTCTTAATTGTGTTTGGTTTTAGTATCTTCCTGGACAGGTTCTGTTATTCAAAAAAGCATTATCATTTATATAACAAAAAAAGCTGTTTAAGTTATCCCCCTTAAACAGCTGGATGGTCAAATAGCAAAAGTTTTTGTTACTTTATTTTTGGAACCTTAAAATTGCTGACCATTAACAAAGCCAGAATAAATACTGCCAGTAAGATCATTATAGGAGGCACATAAGCAGCCAGCAAAGAAATTAATGCCAAGAGCATGCCCGAAAAAGTAATGGGTATACCAAGAAAGTATTCTTTAATGTTTAAAATATTGAACCGTGCCAGCCTTAATGCTCCACAGACGATAAATAATATCACCGACAGTATGCCCAGTATTTCATAAGGTTGAGCCAAGACCTGAGCATAAACCAATATCGCCGGTGCCACGCCAAAAGAAACCAGATCACAGAGTGAATCAAGTTCTTTACCCATTTCTGACTCAGCATTCAGCTTTCTGGCTACCCTGCCATCCACACTGTCCATTACCACTGCCAGCAAAATCAGAATGGCGGCGGTTTTGTAATCCTGATTAAGGGTAAAGACCAGGGATAGTGATCCAAAAATTATATTTAATAAAGTCACTACATTGGCAAAGGTTCTAGTCATTAAATTGAGCAATAATTGTTTCGCCTCCTCGTATTCTCTGCCCTGTTTCCACCATAATATCTGCATTTACCGGTAAATATATTTCTGTACAGGAGCCGAATCGAATCAGGCCAAGATGCTGTCCGGTCATTACCGTATCGCCGGTGGTGACCCATGATATGATGCGGCGGGCTATAAAACCAGTTATTTGTACAACCAGTACTTTTCCGTATGCCGTTTCCAAACCGATGGAATTGGAAACATTATAGTCACTGGCATTGCTGCTGTAAGCCGGGTGAAAACGAAAACCTTTTTTATTAGTATATGTTACGGTCCCGCTTATTGGTACTCTGTTCACATGAACATTAAACAAGCTTAAAAATATACTGATACAGATCGCTTCATCCTTGATGAATTCATCTTCATAAACTTTCTTGATCGATTGGATCCTGCCATCCGCAGGTGCAACCACAGCATGTTCAGCTGCATCTGCTTCCCGGTGGGGATTACGAAAAAAATAAATACAAAACAATGTGATTATAAGGAACAGCCAAGGTAATTTTTCCAGGGAAGATATATAGAGAATAATAGTTAAAATAGCAAAAAAAGCGATGATAGACCACCCTTCTTTTGCAATAAAATTATTATGCAGAATTAACCCCCCAAACTTCTGATTTTTAGTATAAAATAGCCAAGAAATCCTATTCAACTTATTATATAGTATTTATGAATTCGAATCTATTGTTATGTGAGCCCTTCTGCTGATATTTTATTCGGTTACAGCCCTGTTATTACCATTTATCCATCGGTTCATCCAAGGTTATCCTTGCTGTTTCCGCCTTTTTCCCCGGAGTTTTGTAAATAAACAGGAGCGGAACCGGTTCGGCTGAAGGCTTGCCGGTTCCATCCAGGAACAGATACTCCAAATGCACAAGACGACGGATCTCCCGGGGAGACTTGCCCACGGAATCAGGAAGCATCCTGGCGATAAAGGATTGGTCTTTTAAGCAGGCATAGAGCACTTCATTTACATCAGCGGGATTATGACTGGTAAAAACTGCCGGCAAATTTCGTTCCCGGTTGTTAAGGAGATAGTCAAATTTGAGCAATTCAGCAAGATGCCTATCTGCTCCCTGCTCCTGCCGGATGAATTCATACAGCAGTGTATATTCTTCTTCTCTTTTATGTCCAAAACGAAAAAAATTTCGCTCACTTAAGAAAGCGGATAATCGTTCCCAAAAAGCAAAGGAATCACCCTGATAGCAATGGGCAATTGTATAGTTAAGAAAATTACTTACCATACCCGTATTATAATAGCGGCTGATCAGATCCTCGATTTGTGAAAGCTTCATCAGTTCCGGGTAGGAAATATAGTGATTTCCTAACACCTGATAAGGCGGTTTTTGTTCAAACTTGTAACCGTATTCCTGACTTTGATCACGCAGTAAAGAACCTTTCAGCAATTTCAAAAATCCCAGCTGGATAACATCTGGCTTTAGATCGTATACCTGATTAAAGGATGTTTTGAAACGCTGATAATCTTCATAAGGGAGTCCGGCTATCAGATCCAGATGAATATGGATATTTCCGTATTGTTTCAGTTGGGCAATATTGCGGCTTTGTTTTTGCCAGTTACGCTCGCGGTTGACGGCGGCTAAGGCTGTGGGAAAGGTTGACTGGATGCCGATTTCAAAATCAAACATTCCCGCCGGGACTTCACCCAGGAAAAGCAGCATATCCGGGGATAAAAGAGCTGCATCTATTTCACAGTGGAATTTGGTGATGTGATTATGCCGGATAATAAAAGCCATAATCTCCTTCGCCCGTTTTTCATCGGCATTAAAGGTCCGGTCAACCAATTTCACTTCCGGCAGATGGTTATCCATTAAATATTTCAGGTCTCTTTTTACTCTTTGAAGGCTGAAGTATCTGACTCCCTTTATAGTGGAAGAAAGACAATAAGAGCAATGAAAAGGACATCCGCGGCTGGTTTCATAATATACTGTCCGGTTTCTGTAATGGATAAGCTCATTTTCATAGGGAAATGGAATGGTATCCAGATCACCTATAAGCGGCCGGTCAGCATTGACTATGATCGAATCTTCACGATAGGTGATTCCCAATATATTTTCCGGCCGTGACTGTTTTCTTATACAATGCAGCAGCTCAAGCATGGCTGCTTCTCCTTCGCCGCGAACCACACAATAGATGGCCGGGTTTTCATTGAGAAAAGTCTCTGCATCATAAGATACTTCCGGTCCTCCGGCTATGATGGTAACGGTCGGCATGATCTGCTTTAAATCTGCACATAAAATTTTGATCATTTCGATGTTCCAAATATAGCAGGAAAAGCAGATCACATCAGGCTGGCAGGAATAGATATCCGCTAAGATGTTAGTAGTTGGCTCATTAATGGTGTATTCCCTGATTTGTATATCGGTAAAATCAGACTGACAATAGGCTTTTAAATAGGCCAAAGCCAGAGAAGAATGAATGAATTTAGCATTAAGGGTGGTCAGCAGGATCTTCATGTTTTACCCCAATTCTTTAAAACGGTTACTCTTCCCCTACTACCCGGATCTCTGTGTGCAGATCGACCTTGAATCTTTCTTTGACTTGTTCCTGGATATAGGTGATCAAATTTAACACGTCATCCGCAGTTGCATTGCCGGCATTCACAATAAAACCGGCATGTTTTTCTGAAACCTGGGCACCACCGATGGCGTATCCTTTCAGCCCCAGCTGTTCCAGCATCGGCCCAACATAAAAACCATCCGGTCGCCTGAAAGTACTGCCGGCACTGGGCATCTCAAGGGGCTGCTTCTGCTGACGCTGCTTACGCAGTTCAGCCATGCGGCTTATTATCGTTTCGCGGTCACCGGGTGTAAGCTGCAAGCGTACCGCAATAACGATCAGAGAGGAATCCTGTAAAATAGTATGGCGGTATCCGAATTGGAGATCCTGATGGTACAAAGCGGCAAGCTCACCTTGCTCGTTAATCACTGTGACTTCGGAAACAATATCTTTCATTTCTCCGTTATAAGCGCCGGCATTCATCACCACTGCCCCGCCTAAACTGCCGGGGATGCCTTCGGCAAATTCCATGCCGCTTAAGCCATGATCTGCCGCAATCAAAGCCAATTCACCTATACTAATGCCTGCTTCTGCAATGATATCATTTCCTTCTACTGTGACTTTATCCAATCCGGATCCGATTTTAATTGCCACCCCTCTGATCCCTTTTTCACGTACAAGTAAATTGCTGCCCAGGCCAAAGATAAATAAAGGCACTTTATGCATGCGGCACCAGAACGCTGCCCTGGTTACCTGTTCCCTGTCATGGGGAATTATCATCACATCGACCGGGCCGCCGATTTGAAAAGTTGTATGATTTTTCATTGGTTCATTGAATTTCATGATTTCAGCCGGTAATATCTTAAGCAGTTCTTTATGCATACATAACTCCTTTAGTTTTACCTAAATTTATTTCGAGCCGCCGGTCATTATTCCATATGTAATTGATTATACCGTTTCAACAGATGTTTTATAAATGACATCCTGCACTTTTATGATATAATAGCAAAGAATTCTTAAGATGACTAATTTCCTTTTAAGGGAGTGGACAATAATGGAGGGCGCCAGCGTAAGAAAAGACTTACTCAGCTTGTTGGGAAAAGAAAAAGTACTCACAGAAGAATTGGATTTAATGTATTATTCCTATGACAGTTCCTTTTTAACCCAGCTTAAACCGGAAACCCCATGGGCAGTAGTTTTACCTGCTTCGACTGCTGATGTGCAGGCTGTGATGAAATATGCTTATGATCATCAGATCAACGTTGTTCCCCGCGGTGCAGGAACCGGTGAGACCGGCGGCAGTGTTGCCTTAAATGGGGGTATCGTACTCGATTTATCAAACTTTAATGAGATCGTTGAAATTGATCAGAAGAACATGCAGGTTATCGTCAGACCCGGGGTAATACATGCCGAACTGAACAAACGCCTGGCAGAATACAATTTGTTTTTTCCTCCTGATCCCGGCAGCAGCCAAATGTGCACCGTAGGCGGAATGGTTGCCAACAATGCCAGCGGTCTTAGGGCTGTGAAATATGGCTGTACGGAGCAATATGTATTGGGACTGGAAATCGTTTTGCCCAATGGAGACTTGATATATGCCGGCGGTATCAAGGCCAGGACATTAAAAAATGTTTCCGGGTTGAACCTGACCAAATTAATGGTAGGTTCTGAAGGGGTGCTGGGGGTCATTACCCAGATTCGTCTTCGCTGCTGGCCCAAACCCAAAGCCCGTGGTATTGTCATGGCAGTCTTTGATTCCCTGGATGATGCCCCGGCAACCGTTTTGGAAATTTATCAGGCGGGAATCATGCCTTCAGGAATGGAAATACTGGATAGCTCAGCTATCAGCGCAGTAAATATGTATAAACCGGAAATTAATTTGCCGGATGCGGAAGCCATTTTGCTTTTTGAAGTAGATGGCAATCCTCCTTCCGTGGACTATGAAGGCAATGTCATCCAGGAAGTTGCCGGCCGCAGGGCCAGAACAGTAGAATGGTCCACCGAACCCAAGAGAATGGCCCAGTTATGGGAGGGCCGAAGCGTAACTGCTACCGCTGCCGCCAGGGTAAGAGCAGATGGGACCCGAGTTTTTGCCGGTGAAGACATCAGTGTTCCTTTATCCAAAGTGGCTGACACTTTAAGAGCGATCCGAAAATTAGCTGATAAATATGGCATCAAGGTAGTTAATTATGGTCATATCGGTGATGGTAATGTCCATACCGCACCGGTTATCAACACCTCGATTCCGGAAGAAGTCGAGCAGGTTAAAAAGTTGGTGCACGAAATTCACTTGCTGGCCATCGAATTGAATGGCTCGACCACCGGTGAGCATGGAGTAGGAGCCGTTCGCCGCCCTTATGCTGAAATGGAACACGGCCTGGCGGTGGAATATATGAAAAAAGTGAAACAGGCATTCGATGATAAAGGGATCATGAATCCCAACAAGCTATTTTAATAACCTTACAGGAAAGAGGTCAAGGTCGTGGATTTTAAGAATTTGCCGCCTGTAAAAGAACAAATAATGAAATGTGTCCGCTGCGGAAAATGCCGCAGTGTTTGCCCGGTCTTTGCCGAATTGCGTTATGAATCCGCAGCCCCCAGGGGTCACGTTTTTATGGTGCAGATGCTCAGAGACGGTGTGGTTAAACCTTCGGAAGAAGTAAGCAAACGCCTCACCCACTGTCTTATGTGTGAAAACTGCAGCGCCAATTGCCCTTCCGGGATCGATATCCATGAATTAAATGCCGCTGCCCGTTCCTATATTGAGCAAAAGAACCCCAGCATTGGTAAAGAATTGTTGTTTGATACTTTATGGACCAAACCTTCCTTGTTGAATCTGTCCACCTCATTGATGTGGGGAGCGCAAAAAGCCGGCCTGCAGAAATTAGCCCGTTATACAGGTCTGACCAAATTACTGCCGGGCAGTCTTCCGCAAGCGGAGAAAATATTGGAGGCAGTGCCCCTTAGAAATGCCCGCAGCATGATCCCTGAGATCAATCCGGCCAGGTGTGAGAGAGAATATAAAATCGGCTATTTTTTAGGTTGTGCTACTGATCTGCTCTATCCGGATATCGCACTGGCGGCAATCGAAGTGCTGACCAATAACGGCTGTGAAGTGATCGTGCCCCGTCATTCAAAATGCTGCGGCTTGCCCCATATTGCAAATGGCAAGCTTGAAACTGCCCAAAGCCTGGCAATACACAACTGCCAAATCTATAATGCCTACGATTTTGACTATATCATTACTGACTGCGGTTCTTGCTCATCGGCATTATCGGCTAAAAATATGCACTTTTTACTGGGGCAGACAGAGCATGCTCAGGCGGGAGAAATTTTCGCTGCCAAAGTAATGGATCTCAGTAAATTTCTGATCGATGTATTAGATATCAGTTTTCCTGTCAATCATAATGCCAAACCCATAACGGTAACGTATCATGACCCCTGTCACCTGGCCAATGCCCAAAAGATTAAGGACCAGCCGCGAGAACTGCTGAGAAGGATCCCGGGCGTTAAATTGGCGGAAATGTCTGATACCAATTATTGCTGCGGAGGTTCCGGAACTTACAGTATCACCCATTACCAAACATCCATGAAGATTTTAGACAAGAAAATGGCTATGATAAAACTTACCGGAGCGGAAACGGTGGCTACCTGCTGTCCCAGCTGCACCATGCAATTAAATTACGGGATCAGAAAGCATAATATGAAATGTTCTGTAGTCCATCCCATTCAACTGGCGAGGGAGGCCAGCAAGAAAAAGGCAGTGCATTCAGCCTAATGTTTTCGCCCTTTACCTAAAAGTAAAGGGCATTGTTTTCTTTATCATTAAAGGAATAGGAGAAAACCATGAGCAAGCGCCTGGTTAAAAAGATATTCAAACAAGTACGGGATGCCAATTTAAAGTATCATCTTATTGAAAACGGTGATCAAATTGCGCTCGGTTTGTCTGGGGGCAAGGACAGCCTGACCTTGCTGTATTTTTTATGGCTGCTGGATAAGTTCACACCCCTGAAATTTCATGTCTTCCCTATTCATATTGATCTGGGCTGGGATATGGATCTTAATCCTTTGCATGAATTCTGCAGCAGTCTTGGTTACCCGCTGATCATTGAGAAAACCAATATCGGCCAGGTGGTATTTGACATCAGACAGGAAAAAAACCCTTGTTCCTTATGTGCAAATATGCGCCGGGGTGCGCTGAACAATTCTGCCAAAAAAGCGGGCTGCAATAAAGTCGCCCTGGGGCATCATATGGATGATGTGGTAAATACCCTGTTTCTTTCCATGTTGTATGAAGACCGTTTTGGTGTTTTTAAACCCCTTACGTATCTTGACCGGGTGGATATAACAGTGATCAGACCACTAGTCTATGTGGAGGAAAAAGATATCGATCTTTTTGTTCAATCAGCCGGGATACAGGTGGTGGAAAATCTTTGCCCAGCTGATAAGATCTCGAAACGTAATGAAATCAGCAAATTATTAGCCATGATTGAAAGCGAACATCCCGGGGCAAAACGCAGTATCATGCGCAGTATTGAAAATGTAAATGAAAATAATTTTTGGAAATGATCACCGAACATTTGTTTTGCAATAATAATTGTGGTATAATTTGGACAAATAAATTATTGGGGGTGCCATATGTCAGAAGATGTAACCCTGACCAGCCGCCAGCAGCAAATACTTGATTTCATAAAGAAGCAGTTGAAAGAATCCGGTTATCCGCCGTCCGTTCGTGAAATCGGCCAGGCAGTTGGTTTAAAGTCCAGTTCTACCGTCCATGCTCATCTGGTACACCTGGAGAACATGGGGCTGCTGAAAAAAGACCCATCCAAGCCCCGAACCCTAATTCCCATCGAGGAACAACCTGATCTGTCCATGGTCAGTGATACGGTTTATCTGCCGGTCGTCGGAGCGGTCGCAGCCGGTACGCCGATCTTAGCAGAACAAAATATCGACGGTCACATGCCGGTACCAGGAGAATTTATTAAAAGCGGGACTTCCTTTATTTTGAAAGTTAAAGGAGAAAGCATGATCGAAGCCGGTATTTTGGACGGGGATTATATTATTGTCCGGGAACAGCCGGATGCAAATAATGGTGATATCGTAGTGGCTATGCTTGAGGATGAGGCCACGGTCAAAAGGATTTATAAACATCCTGATCATATTGAACTCATTCCGGAGAACAGCACCATGCAGCCGATCATAACCAGCGAAGCACATATTATCGGTAAAGTATTGGGTTTAATGCGCCGGATGTAAAATAATAAGCAGAAATAAAAAATGCACCTCTCCTGCAACTGGCTGGAAGGTGCATTTTCGTTTTGTTCATCTGTTAAAATTTTTCAAGATATTCGTCGATCTCCCAGTCATAGACCCGGGAGCTGTAATTTTCCCATTCTTTGATTTTCGCCAGCCGGAAGCGCGAATATATATGTTCACCTAATGCTTCCTGGATCAGTTTATCTTCTGCTAATTCATTTACCGCCTCATAGAGGTTTTCCGGCAGGGAATGAATATTGTTTATCTTTCTTTCGCTCAGATCCATTTCAAAAATGTTCTGCTCAATCGGTGCAGGTGGTTCCATTTTATTTTTGATCCCTTCCAGGCCTGCTTTCAAGATAACCGCCAAACCAAGATAAGGGTTGCACGTAGGATCCGGGTTGCGGACCTCAATGCGGCTTCCCACCCCGCGGCGGGCCGGGATCCTGATCAGCGGACTGCGGTTGCGGTAAGACCAGGCAATATAAACCGGTGCTTCATAGCCTGGCACCAGACGTTTATATGAATTGACCGTGGGACAGGTAATTGCTGAAATAGCCCGGGCATGTTTTAAAATACCGGCGATAAAATACCAGCAAGTGCTGCTTAAGCCGTCTTTTTTGGTTTCATCATAAAAAGCATTTTTCCCGTCCTTGAAAAGAGAAATGTGCAGATGCATGCCTGAACCGGCAATACCGTATATGGGTTTGGGCATAAAAGTGGCATGCATACCATGATTCTGTGCCACAGTGCGCACCACAATCCTGAAGGTCACAATACTGTCTGCCGCTTTTAATGCCTCCATGTATTTAAAATCGATTTCATGCTGCCCCGGTGCAACTTCATGATGAGCGGCTTCAATATCAAACCCTATGCTCTGCAAGGTTTCCACCATATCACGCCGGGCATCTTCTCCTTTATCTACCGGCGGCAGGTCAAAATAACTGGCCTTGTCATTGGTTTTTAATGTAGGCTGTCCGTTTTCATCCAGCTGAAACATAAAAAATTCCGGTTCCGGTCCAACATACATCGTGTAACCCATTTCTTTAGCTTCAGCCAGGGCTTTTTGCAGGGCATAACGGGGGGAGCCTTCAAAAGGCTCATTGTCAGGATCAAAGATATCACAGATCATACGTGCTGTCTTGCCTTTGGCATTATTGATCCATGGCAGGATCAAAAAAGTGTTGGGGTCGGGCTTAAGATACATGTCAGATTCTTCAATACGCACAAAGCCTTCGATGGATGAACCATCAAACATCAATTCTCCATCCAGGGCTTTCTCCAACTGGTCGGCTGTTATGGAAATATTTTTCATGACCCCCAGAATATCAGTAAATTGGAGTCTGATAAATTGAACGTTTTCCTCTGCAACTTTCTTTAAGATTTCTTCTTTTGTCATTTAAACCGCCTCCAATTCAGATATTTAACTTAGTAAGATTAGCACATTTGCATACCTATAGCAATTGTTTACAAAACTTTTATCAGGAAGGAAACCAGAAAACCAGCTGCCATTACAAACTGAAAAACCACTCCGGTAAACATGCCAATCACAGCACCTAGCCCGGCTTTAAGTGAGCTGTTTACATCCTGCTTGGAAATATATTCGCCGATAAATGCGCCAGCCAACGGACCAATGATGATCCCAATTGGAGGGAAAAAGAATATACCGATGAAAGTACCCAGCAGTGCACCCACCAGTCCCGCTTTGGTAGAGCCAAAGAATTTTGCCCCCATAACGGAAGAAAGGTAATTTAAAACTGCTGATAAAAGCGTAAGCAACCCTAGAACAAGAAGATAACTGAATGTTATGGTATGAAATCCTTCCCACCAGCCATAAGCCGCAATAACTATGAAGATCATAGCAACACCTGGAAGCATGGGCAGGATGGTGCCCAGCACACCTATTACACACAGAAGAATCGCCGCAACCAGCACGATGGTCGGTAAGCTCAACATCGGTCACCTGCTTTCTTTAAATTTATAGTAAAAGACTTTCGATCAAACGGGCAGTTACATAACGGGCATGTTCATAGGTCAGTCCGCCTTGTATGAAGACAGCAAAGGGTTCCCGGGCAGGTGCATCACATGATAATTCGATGGAGGAACCCTGGACAAAGGTTCCGGCTGCCATCACCACTTGATTTTCATAGCCGGGGAGATCTGCGAATTCCAAAGTCACATCATGATCCACCGGAGAATTGCTTTGTACCGTCTGACAAAACGCAAGCACCTGCTGCTTGTCTTTCAGTTGAACGGCTTGTACAATATCGCCCCGCGGTTCATTCCAGCGGGGGTAAACCGGGTAGCCGAACTGTTCAAAAACATAGGCTAGTAACAGCACACTTTTCATTGCTTGTAAAACGATATGGGGGGCCATAAATAAACCTTGATACATATAACGGTTGCCGGTTAAACTGGGTCCTAAATCTTTCCCCAAACCGGGAGCGGTGATCTGATAGGAAACATATTTGACCAGTTCTTTTCTCCCGCATACATATCCTCCGCCGGCTGCCAATCCGCCGCCGGGATTTTTTATTAACGACCCGGCCATGATATCGATATCATATTTGCCGGGTTCTTCCCTATCCACAAATTCGCCGTAGCAGTTGTCGACCATGATGATGGCAGAGGGCTGCTTTGCACGAATGGTCTCTACCAGCTTTTTCAAATCTTCCATCCCCAGAGCCGGCCGAAAAGTATAGCCCCTGGAGCGTTGGATAAGCACCAATCTGGTTGGCATTGACAGCATTTCTTCCAGGGCTTTGTAATCCGGACGTCCGTCTTCTTTTAAAGCGGTTTCAACGTATTCGACTCCCCGCCAGCCTAAAGTTCCGTAATGATCAGTACCAGCCCCGATCACTTTTTGCAGGGTATCGTACGGGCTTCCCATTGCAGATATCATCAGGTCTCCAGGCTGAAGCAGGCTTAATAAGCAGGCAGCGATAGCATGGGTACCTGAGACGATTTGCCCTCTGACCAGTGCGTCCTCACAGGCAAAAACTTCAGCATATATCTCTTCCAGCAAATCACGGCCGATGTCACCGTAACCATAACCGCTGGAAGCTGCAAAATGATAATCACGTACATTTTTGTTTTTAAACGCCTGGAGTACTTTTGACTGATTGTGATAAGCAATTTCCTCCAGTCGTGTGAATTCTTCTTTTAGTGCCTTCTCTGCTGCTTTTATAATGGATAAACTATGCAATGATTTACCTTCCTTGTTTATTGATTTTGCCCCTGATTTTCCGGCAGATCCTGGTCATCGATGATCATGAGATCGCGGCGGCTCAATTCTGTCCGGTCTATGATCCTTAATGCCTGCAGGCGTATGGATTTCTCCACCAGATTTCTTACATATCTGGCATTGCCGCTGTGGGGATGACGACTGCGGACAAATTGTGCCAGTTCATTTTTGAGTTTCCAGCGTCCGCGGCTGGAAAGCTGGTATTCCCTTTCCGCATACATCTGCATTGCAATTTGAAACAATTCTTCCTCATTATAATCGCAAAAATCGATATGAATGGGAAACCGTGATCTGAGACCGGGATTGGAGCGGATAAACCGGTTCATTTCGCTGGAATAACCGGCAAGAATAACGATCAGATCCTGGCGATGATCCTCCATCGCTTTCACCAAGGTGGCGATAGCTTCCTGACCAAAGTCCTTTTCCCCGCCCTGAGCCAATGTATAAGCTTCGTCAATAAACATAATACCACCCAGGGAACGTTTAATCATCTCTTTTGTTTTTTGGGCCGTATGTCCGATATACTCTCCCACCAGATCAGCGCGTTCCACTTCCACCAGGTGGCCTTTGCTTAATATATTGATCTCTTTGAATATTTTACCCAAAATACGGGCAACTGTCGTTTTTCCTGTACCGGGATTACCTTTGAACAACATGTGCAGTGCTGTTGGATCAGCTTTTAGCTGTAATTCACTTCGTTTGGTCTGGATCAGGGAAAAAGCAGTGACTTCTGCTAAAGTTCTCTTCACTTCTTTTAAACCGATCAATTTTTCCAGTTCTTTGAATGCATCCTTGTCCGGGAAGGATTCTGCAGACATGCTGTTAAGATGATTGCTGCTTTCAGCAAACTTCATGGAAATGACCATTACAAATTCACCACTTTCCAATTATCTGCGATATTATATGACAAACAGATAACAGTGGTGCTACTTGGAGCCTATGGCAGTCATTAGCTGGCTATATATGATCAAACATTACTTGATGTGTCATCAAGATTCAGAGGACCGATCGGCCTGAGTGGGGCAACCGTTGAGATGGCATGTTTATAAACCAGTTGCTGTTTACCGTCCTGCTCAACAATTACGGTGAAATTATCAAAACCTTTTACATTGCCTTTGATTTGAAATCCATTAACCAGAAAAATGGTAACGGCTGCTTTCTCCTTCCTGACTTGATTCAGAAATAGATCTTGCAGGTTAACTTGGCTTCTACTCATTAAGTCGGGTCCTCCCATCCAATTTACTCTTTATCAATCAATTCTACACGCTAAATAATTGTCCTTCAAAATATGCGGAAATACTTTCAGCCAGCCTGCTTTCATCTTCGAATCTGCCTGCATCAAACCAAACGATCTTTTGGTCCCGGTTAAACCAGGTGTACTGTCTTTTGGCATAACGCCTGGTTTCCTGTTTAATGTCACTGATCATTTGATCCCAGCTAAGCAGACCCTGCAGATAAAGAATCACCTGCTTGTATCCTAAAGCCTGCATAGGTTTATGTTCCAGGGTATAACCAGCTTTCAATAACTGCTGTACTTCTTCCAGGAATCCGGACTGAAACATTTCATCCACCCGTTGTTCGATGCGTTGGTAAAGCAATTTTCGCTCCACATAGATTCCCGCTGCTGCAAAGTGATAAGAATTTTCCCTCCTGATTTGGAATTCTGAAAAGGGCCGGCCGGTTATTTCATAAACCTCCAGTGCCCGAATGATCCGTTTTTCGTCCTGGGGGCTGATCTTCTGTGCATAGTCCGGATCGACTGACAGTAATTGCCGGTAAACAACATCGATGCCTTCCGAAATTATTTGCCGGCGATATTTTTCCCGTACTTCCCTGCTTGATTCCATGGGAAATAATTGATAGTTGTCGACTACCGCCTGGTAATACAGACCGGTCCCCCCTACCAGCAAAGGCAGCTTACCCTGTTGATTCAACCGTTTAATCAGCTGTGAAACGGTTTGTTGATACAGGGCTACATTGTACTCACTATCCACTTCGGCCACATCCAGCAAATGATGGGGTACCTCTGCCTGCTGTGCCGGTGATGCTTTGGCAGTGCCTATGTCCATCCCGCGATAGACCTGCATGGAATCACAGGAGATGATCTCGGCTCCCATGATCTTGGCAGTCTTTATCGCCGTACCTGTTTTTCCTGCGGCTGTAGGTCCTACAATAGCAGCAAGTTTCAGCATGCAAATTCCCTTTCATTTGTTATATAAGCTTGATCAGACTTCGATAACGCCATAACCGATTCGATTATTGGGACTGCCGGCAAATTTCTCGAAACCCAGTCTTTTCATCTCATCACTTCTGGCCAGTTCTTTCATGACAACTCTTTTTTTGGCTACCCGGCATGCTTCAGCAATGGAATCACGGGTCAGCGGATCATGGTCAGCAAGAATCCTTAATGGGGCCAAAGGCTGACTGTCAAGAATAGGATGACGGAACATGGGATCAAAATATACAATATCATAGGAACAATCTTTCTGGGCCTTCAGGAAATTATAATGATGCGCATAGGTAACATCGATTTTACTGATCGGTTCAGCCAGCCAACTGATCCTGGATCGATACGTTTTCATCCCCCATTTGATCATCATGGCGATCGGAAATGAAGATTCCAGACTTGTTACCCGCTTTTCAGTGAAATAAGAAACAACAATGGAGTCTGCTCCCATACCCAGCGTACAATCAAGAAAACTGTCCCGGCTTTGCAAATCACAGGCTTTGATCAAGGGATCAGAAATTTGCTGTTTTCGGTAGGCAGTCAGCCGGTTTTTTGCCATACTGGGATGAAAAAAGAATTTTTCTCCCTGCAAGTGCAGAATGGGCCCTTCTTCATGCCAGACGGCCACCCCCAAAGATTTATGTTCATGTGCCAAAAATTCAAGACTTTTTCTTTGGCGGGGGACAAATTCCCATTGGGTTTCCAGAAGAAATGCCCGTAATTCTCCGCTCATATTATTAACTGATTGGGAGGTTGTCACAATAATTTTCATTTTTGCCTCTTGAACATACGCTGCAGATCAGCAGCATTGATGTTTATTATGGTTGGCCGGCCGTGGGGGCAATTTTTGTAATCCGTTTCTTTAAGCAGATCTTCGACCATTTGCACCATCTCGCTGATACTCAGACTGGTTCCGGCAGTAACCGCTTTTTCACATGCCATGCTTGCCAAAATCTCTTGTTTTAAATGAACAGTTTCCCCTTCCCTTAGCAAATCAAGTATGGAAGCGATCACTTCAGCTTCTTTGCCGGCAACCAGGTTCGGTACGGCTCTTAAGGCAATAGAATTATGACCGATCAAATCGATTTCAAAACCCAGTTCAGTCAGTAAATCAAGATGCTCCTGCAGCATATCAATTTGAGCACTGCTTAGATCCAGGGTCAGCGGCAGGATCAACGGCTGTTTATCCACTTTGTCATCATACATCCTGACCAACCGGTTGTACCAAATGCGTTCATGGGCTGCATGCTGATCAATGATCATAAGGCCATCTGTTGTTTCAACCAGGATATAGGAATTGTTTAGCTTTCCGATAATAGAATAACCAGGGTTTTGCCGGTAAGCTGCAGGTTGAATAAATGGTGAATTTCCTGATTGTACTTTGATCTCACCGGTCTCCGCATCATATTCCTCAAGAAAAACAGGTTTCTCAAAAAACATTTTTGTCCCTGCAGCAGCGGTTAGATCATGGTGAGAAGAAAACGGCCTGGAGGGGCTATAGGTTTCCTGGCCAAAGTCACGATGATAATAATTGCCGGGGCCAAAACTGCTTTCATCCAGATATTTTTTAAGCACCCCGCTGACAAAGCGAAATACTGCCTGCTCATCCTGGAAGCGTACTTCTGACTTTTGCGGATGGATGTTTACATCAAGACTGCCGGCTGGAATTCTTAAGGATAAAAAGAAAACCGGGTATTCCTGGGAGACCAGTAAGCCACGGTAAGCGTGATCAACTGCCCGCATCAGTAATGGACTGCGGACCGGTCTTTTATTGATGAAGAACAGCCCCATGCGGCGATTATTTTTTTTGTACTCTGGTTTGGAGATCAAACCCCGCAGGGATAAATTTTCGCCGGTTTCATTGATCTCGATTAAAAACTGATTGATATCCGAGCCATAGAGGGAAAAGACGGTATCCCTTAAATCACCGTTGCCCGGTGTTTTAAACTGGATTTTTTTATGATTGTCGAACACAAAGGAAATCTCAGGATAAGCCAGAGCATAGCGTAATACTGTGTCGTAAATATGGTTGCCTTCACTGACCGGGCTTTTTAGGAAAGTTTTTCGAACCGGTGTATTAAAAAACAGATCACGTACGATGATCCTGGTGCCGTCTGCAGTAGGAAAGCGGTCCAGTTGGGTAATGGTTCCTCCTTCAATGATACACTGGCTGCCATCTGCTTGAGGTGTTTTAGAATAGGTTTCGACCCGGGAAACGGAAGCAATACTGGGTAACGCCTCACCGCGGAATCCCATGGTGTCAATTGCATACAAATCTTCTTCCCGCATGAGTTTACTGGTAGCATGGCGCAAAAATGCCAAAGGGAGGTCGTCAAAATCTATGCCGCTGCCGTTATCTTCAACGATGATCTCATCTAACCCTCCGTTTTTAATGCTTATTGTGATCAGTGAGGCTCCGGCGTCGATGGCGTTTTCGATCAGTTCCTTGACAATGGAGGCCGGACGTTCAATAACTTCACCGGCGGCAATTTTATTGATCACATCATTATCCAGCAGCTTGATGGGCATTTATAAAACCGTCTCCTTTTCTGCTTTGGAGTCAAAACTCTTATGTTGATCGTTGATCCGGTCCTGCAGGTATATAAAATTATATCCGCCTTTACCACACATTTGCTGATACATGTCCACTGCCTGTTCATGGCAGTCGCTGCAGCAGTAAGAAGGTATGGAAATGCAGTAAACATCGTAATATTTGCCATTGCGATGCTGGGCCGAGGAGAGGATCACGCGGAATCCTCCGCAATTCGGACATAAGCGCAGCCGCTCGGTCTGATCTTCACTGATATAATCCGTATCGTAATAAATATTTTTATAGATCGTATCGAATTCCTGCCCCCGGGAACGGTTTTTTTGAACCGTCTCCTCACGGTTTTGGAATGCCTGCAATTGTGTCTTAACGATCTTTTTAATCGTTTCCAGATTCTGTTCCTTAAAACGGGCAGGATCATAATCCGGCTCCCGCAAATGAGAATAATCGATGCCGGCCATAGCCATGATGATACCCATATTCACGTATGGCAGTGCGGTTTCAACCGAATAACCGCCTTCCAGGACTGCAATATCAGGTGCCAGTATTTCATTTAAACGGGCATAACCCTGGGCAGAGAAACGCATGTCAGCCAATGGATCAGTATAATGATTGTCCTGCCCGGCAGAATTGATGATGAGTTCAGGCTGGTACTCTTTTAGGACCGGCATGACCAGATGTTCCAGAACATAATGGATACCAATATCAGTCGTACGCGGCGGCAGAGGAATATTGATGTTGGTACCGTAGGCCAGAGGGCCTCCCAGTTCATCCATAAAGCCGGTTCCGGGATACAGGGTCCGGCCATCCTGGTGGAAGGAAATAAACAACACCTCCGGATCGTGCCAGAATATATTCTGGGTACCGTCTCCATGATGCACATCCGTATCCACCACCGCTAATCTCTTTATTTTGTATTTTTGCCGCAGGTATTCGATCATAATGGCTTCATTGTTGATGTTGCAGAAGCCGCGGTTGCCATGGCTGACCATCATGGAATGATGTCCGGGCGGACGTACCAGAGCAAAGCCGTTTTTAATTTCACCCTGCATCAGGGCATCAGCGATGACCAAAGTGGATCCGGCCGAGATCAGGTGGGCTTCAGTGATCTGGGCTGCTACATCAGGTACGCAAAAATGTACCCTAGCAATGTCCCTGGCCTCAGCCAGATTTGGTTTGTATTCCTTGATTTGAGGAAGATCCATGATGCCTTCTTCAAATAATTGATCACGGGTATATAAAAGCCGTTCTTCCCTTTCCGGATGAGTTGGAGAAATCGCCCAGTCAAATGCCGGAAAAAATAATAAGCCGGTAGGTTTCGTCTTCATTTTAATCCGCCCCCTTGAATTCCGCGATGAAACCCGGGGTGATCTGCATACCAACCTCAAATAGTTTACCCAGCCGGTCCCATCCGCGTATCACATTGAATTGTTCTTCCCGGGTAAATTGTGCTTCACTGGCATAACTGCCCATCCCTCGTTCCGCAGCCAGATCCTGCAAATATTGCCGGGTGATCTCCTTGACGTCCTCCAACTGCAAGTTTCTATTGTGGCTCAGTTTGCCCTGATTCCCTCCCGGGTCTATGGTAAACAGACCAGCCTGGGTATCTGCATGCATATTGACTGTCAGGGTCGGCCGTGCTGCTGCCGAACCCAGGGCATTGGCCACCGGTGAATACTTGTGGAGGAAACATTCTATTTTCAGCTCTTCAGCTAATTTTGGCAGGATTGCTTCTGCTGCTGCTCCGATCCCTATGAGCCTGTCCAGGTGAAAGGTACGGCGGTTGATAATTTCCCAAACCCGATAAGCCGGTTCCTGCTCCCATTCCTTAAACATGCCGTTGATGGTCTCTTTTAACCGGTTGATGGTTTTATCCACCACCAGCTGGCAAAACTCCGGCAAAGGCAATTTCATTTCAGCGGCGATGGGAGATAAATTATCTGCGGATAAACCCGGATCGCCGATGTTCATTTTAAAGAGAAAATTAAACGCATCGGTAACCGTGGCAAATTCACCGCCAAAACAAGCTGCTGCTCCTTTACGTTCCGGTCCGATTCTAATTTCATTACCTTCAGTCGACAGGACCGAATCACCGCCCAGGGCAATGGATTTAACCGCAAAAGACTTGATATGTGTCAATTTTTGATTGATCTTAGCCCCCTGTGAAGCATATAAAGGCTGGCCGGCAATGATCAGCGAAATATCTGTTGTGGTACCGCCAACATCTAATACCACCGAATTTTTTCCGTCATTCATGGTTAGTGCCATTCCGCCCATGGTACTGGCTGCCGGCCCGGATAATATGGTCTCACATGGAACCGCTCTGGCTGTTTCCAAAGTCATGGTTCCTCCATCGGCTTTCAGTATATGAATTGGTGCCTTGATATGCCGCTCTTGTATGGCCTGCTGCATATGATCAATAAATTGATTCCACTTTTTACTGGTTTTCGCGGTAAGATAAGCAGTAAAAGCTCGCCGCGGAAAATTAAGCTGCTGGGAGATATGTGAACTTATGATTACGGAAGCCTGGGGATAGTATTTATTCAGCAAGGTTTGAATCAATAATTCGTGTTGTTGGTTGCGATTGGAAAACTTGCCCGCCACAGCAATATCTCTGATGTCAAGTTCTTTTAATTTTTGTATGGCCGTGCGAATTTCGTCCTGATCCGGCGGCAGGATCTCATTGCCGCGGAAATCCATACAACCTTTGAGAAAGTATGTATCCGGAGCCTGGTCATAGGATTCATAAGGCAGACCGAAGCCGGGCATGAGTATCAAAGCAGTACGCGGGCCGCTGTCAGTCACGATCAAATTTGTTACCAGGGTCGTACTTAATACCACCCGGGAAATTTTCGCCGCATCCTGATCTTCAAGCAATTTATCCAAAACTTTCAACAAGGTGACCGATAAATTCTGCTCATCTGTTGCTTCTTTGGCAAATACTTTTATACTGCCCTTGTCTAACAGAACACCATCTGTAAAAGTTCCTCCCACATCGATTCCGATCAACATCAATTTACCCCCCTTTGCAGTATCATACCGTCATCTGTTCTTCAGCATTTCCTTCCATCTATAAATCAAGAGCAGTGCTTCTTTTGGGCTTAAGCTATCGATTTCCAGGCGCTGCAGCTCCTCAGTAAACGGGTCTTCGACAGGAAACAACTCCTGTTGAAGCACATTGACCTTGAAAGAAGTTTTTTCTTTTTCCAGTCCTTCCAGGATGGTCTGGGCTCTTACTATCACCGGGTTGTTAATACCTGCCATCCTGGCTACATGGATCCCATAGCTTTTATCTGCTTTACCGGGCAGCACTTTCTTTAAAAATACCACATTATCCCCTGAATCTAAAACGGAGACCGATAAATTGAAAACAGGGGGCAGATCCTTCTCCAATTCAGTCAGTTCATGATAATGGGTGGCAAAAAGCGTCCTGGCTTTAATATGTTCGGTTATATATTCACTGACCGCCTTGGCCAGGCTCAATCCATCATAAGTGCTGGTGCCGCGGCCAATCTCATCCAGAATGATCAGACTGTCGCGGGTGGCATTATCCAGTATATTTGCCACCTCAACCATCTCCACCATAAAGGTGCTTTGGCCCGCAGCCAGATCATCTGATGCTCCCACCCGGGTGAATATTTTATCAACAATACCAATATCAGCACTGTCAGCAGGAATAAAACTGCCGATTTGGGCCATTAGAACCAGCAAGGCAGTCTGCCGCATAAAAGTACTTTTTCCGCCCATATTGGGGCCGGTTATAATGGCAAATCGGTTATCATTGTCCATTTTTATATCATTGGGGACAAACCGGGAAATCTGCAAATATTTTTCCACCACCGGATGTCGGCCAGCCTTGATCTCCAGGCTGCGGTTCCGGTGCAGACGCGGGCGAACATAATGATTCAGATAAGCAGCTTCCCCTAAAGAATAGATTACATCCAGATCAGAGATCAGGTCGGCCGCTGTCTGGATCTCACCAATATATGCAGCAATTGCTTCACGGATTCTGGTGAATTCCTCATATTCCAGAACAAATAGTTTTTCCCGGGCTCCCAATATCTGTCCCTCATAGTTTTTCAGTTCTTCATTAATAAATCTTTCTGTATTGACCAAAGTTTGTTTACGATGATAATCAAGGGGGATCATATGCAAATTGGATTTACTGACTTCAATAAAATAGCCAAATACCTTGTTAAAGCCGACCTTTAAATATTTTATGCCGGTCCTTTGTTTTTCCCGGGTTTCAAAATCCACCAGCCATTGGGAACCCTCCTGGCTTAACCGCTTTAATTCATCGATTTCACTATGATATCCCGGTTTGATGATACCTCCTTCTTTCAGTCCCAAAGGAGGATCATCAGCGATGGCTTCGCTGATTATTTGGTATACATCGTTTAATGGATCCATCCGGCCGATTTCTTTGAGCAAATCGCTTTCCGCTGAAAGCAGCACTTCCTTTAATTGCCGGATGGCTGCAATGGATATCTTGAGCGCTGTCAAGTCCCGGGGCGAAGCGATACCGCTGCCAATTCTCCCGGCGATCCTTTCCATGTCATAAACATTGCTTAAAGCTTTTTGTACCTGACTTTTAAACACCAGCTTGCTTTTTATTTCCTCTACTCCGTCCAACCGGCGTTCGATTAAATATATATCACGGGATGGCTGTTCCAGCCATCGCTTTAATTTACGCTTGCCCATTGCTGTATTGCAGAAGTCCAGGACAGAAAGTAAAGAGCCTTCCCTTTTGCCTTCCCTGATGGTAGATGAGAGTTCAAGATTTCTGCGGGTAGAAGCGTCCATTTCCACAAAATTTTCGGTGCGATAAGGTTGGATGGTTTTAATATGAGGAAGACTGGTCTGGCACGTTTCCTGCAAAAAAACCAGGATCAATCCGGCTGCCAGGATACCGGTTCCGGTCAGCTTCTCAGCAAAATCTTCATCCGTACCCATATCCATTTGCTCCCTGATCAATACCCTTGCATCTTCTACTTTGGTAATGGCGGATTGTACCCTGGTAAATAACGCGGGGATATTTTGCAGGCTTTTTTCTGTCCATTGATCGTCAAGGGTGGCGGAGGGCGGTAACAGACATTCTGACGGCCGGAGGCGAAACAGTTCGCCCATCAATTCATTAAAAGCGTTGCTGCCGGTAAATTCAGTCACTTTGAATTCACCGGTGCTGATATCACTATAGGCAAAACCTATTACATCTTCATTTTCGTATATAGCTGCCAGGTAATTATTGCTGCTGTCCGGCAACATATTGTCATCTAAAACCGTACCCGGGGTGATGATCTGGGTTATCTCCCTTTTCACAATGCCTTTGGCCGCTTTGGGATCTTCGATCTGTTCGCAGATCGCCACTTTATATCCCCGGGAGATCAATTTGGCAATATAGCCGGCAGCAGAATGATGCGGGACGCCGCACATGGGCACTTTATTTTCCCCGTTATCCCTGGCAGTGAGAACAATTTCCAGTTCTTTGGCAGCCAGTACCGCATCATCAAAAAACATCTCATAAAAATCGCCCAGGCGGAAAAATAGTATGGCATCTTTATGTAATTCTTTATGGGCTAAGTATTGCTGTATCATTGGCGTCGGATGAGACAAGGCAACGTTACCTCCTAAAAAGAAAGACCTAGTAAACTAAGTCTTTCTTTATCATACTTTATTTTCTGTCCGGTTTAAATTACATAGATCCACAGTCGCAGCCACATGAATCACACCCTGAAGCACAGCTGTTTTCACCTACGATCGCCTGATTGATAGCATAATAAACGGCCTGCATCAAATTATCGAATTTCTCCTGAGCTGTCATTAACTGCTGAATCGTTTCATTGCTGGCTAACTCGTCTTCTAAAATTTGCAAATGGTCCTCATCGCTTTTGGAGATGATTTTGCCCTGATCGACCTGATCATCCATTTTTAATTTCAAATTTTGATAGCTTACGATCAGGTCATAGGCACGGGAATCCTCAGTGATACTGGCTTGCATATTCTTTAACTGTTCGATTTCGTCAGACTGTGCCAAAGCTTCACCAAGTTCAAATGCCATGTTGATAATTTGTTCACTCGTCATAATGTTTAATTCCTCCTAAAATAATTAATTGGTTTCGATTTCACCAAACAAGGAAAAAGTTGTACCCCTGGTAATTCTAACATGAACAAAGCTGCCGATTAATTCTTTTGGACCGGAAAAGATCACAATCCGGTTGCCATCAGTCCTGCCGGTCAGCCGGTGGGGATTGGTCTTGCTTGTGCCTTCCACCAGTATCTCCTGTACCGTCCCAGCCAGAGATCGATTGATATCGGCGGCAATACTGTACTGGAGCTCATTTAATCTGCTCAGCCTCTGTTTCTTTTCCTCCAGGGATAACTGGTCTTTAAAATCTGCCGCCCTGGTTCCCTTACGTACTGAGTACATGAAGGTGAATGCAGCATCAAACCTTACTTTTTCTACCATTTCCAGGGTCTGCTGAAAGTTCTGTTCAGTTTCTCCCGGGAAACCGACGATCAAATCACTGGTGATCGCCGCACCTGGTATAGCGGAACGGATCTTCTCGGTTAAACTTTGGTAGTGCTCTCTGGTATATCCACGGTTCATCCTGCGTAAGATTTCGTTGCTTCCAGCTTGTAATGGCATATGGATATGTTTGCATATTTTTTTATGTCCTGCAACTGTCTTGATCAGTTTATCAGAAATATCTTTGGGGTGGGAAGTGGTAAACCGTATCCTTTGAATCGATTCAATTTCCGCTGCTTCACAGAGCAGATCGGCAAAATCATACGCCTTTTCTCCTCCGCTGTTATAGGAGTTGACATTCTGGCCCAGCAAGGTAATTTCTTTATAACCCTGCTCTCCCAATCTCATGATTTCCGTCAAAATATCCTCAGGCTGCCGGCTTCTTTCCCTGCCCCTGGTATAAGGGACAATACAATAGCTGCAAAAATTATTGCAGCCGTACATAATATTTACAAAGGCTGTTAAGCCCGGTTTTCTGATATTGGGAATGTTCTCGACGATTTGCCCTTCTTTTTCCCATACCTGCATTACTCTTGCCTTTTGTTCCTTGACTTTAGCGATTAAGGCCGGCAGTTCGTGAATATTATGGGTCCCAAAAACAATATCGACCCCCTGCTTTTTTAACCGCTTCTGATTGTCAGGGATCTGCGCCATACATCCGCCGAAAGCGATGAGCATTTCCGGGTTTTTCAGTTTTAATCTTCTAATTTCGCCCAGTTTGCCAAACACGCGGTTTTCAGCTGAGTGCCTGACACTGCAGGTATTGAATATGATAAGATCAGCGTCTTCCGTGGTGCTGGTTTCACAGTAGCCCATCGCTTCAACCAGACCGGCAATGGTTTCGGAATCCCTGACATTCATCTGACAGCCGTATGTTAAGATATTATATTTTTGGGTTCCATCCAATTGCTGCACATCAATACCTCCTGACCCATATTATTATAACCTTTTCATTGTAAAAAACGATATTTCAAAGAAATAATTTGCAGTGTCTGCGCCGATCATATATTAAAAATGTCAATAATATGACATAATATTTCCAACAATAAATAGAAAATGTTGTGATACGGGAAAATTATTTTAAAAAGGAGGAATACCTATGCTCAAAGAGTTTAAAGAGTTTGCCATGCGGGGTAATCTGATGGACATGGCTATGGGTATCATTATCGGAGCCGCATTTGGCAAGATTGTAACTTCCCTGGTTAATGATATCATCATGCCCCCAATTGGACTTATTTTAGGCAAAGTTGATTTCACCAATTTATTTTACAATCTTTCTGATACCCCTTATGCATCTCTTGCCGCAGCACAGGAGGCAGGCGCTCCCGTCATTGCCTGGGGAATGTTTATCAATACCCTCATCGATTTTCTCATTATTGCATTTGTGCTATTTCTGATCATACGTCAGATCAATAAAATGAAACGAACCGAGGAAGAAGAAGCCAAGACCAAAGATTGCCCCTACTGTAAATCTGAAATTGCCATTGATGCCACCCGCTGCGCCCACTGTACATCAGAAGTAAGCTAAAGTTAAAAAACCCGGATCATCGAGCATGATCCGGGTTTTTTTCTTTTTAATATTAATAGGGTTCGCTGAACAATTCAAAATGTTCTTTGGCATGGAGGCAGGCCGGGCAAAGTTCCGGAGCTCCTTCTCCTTCATGTACATATCCGCAGTTGCCGCATTTCCATTTGGTTTTTTCCGCTTTTTTAAATACCGTACCATTTTCGATATTCTCTGCCAGTTTATTAAATCTGGTTTCATGAGCAGTCTCTGCTTTGGCGATCATTTTAAAAGCAGCCGCGATCTGCGGGAAACCTTCTTCTTCAGCCACCTTGGCAAAAGCCGGATATAAATCTGACCATTCTTCCCTCTCGCCGCCGGCGGCATATTTCAAATTTTCCAGCGTGCTGGCTTGTGCCACAGGATAGTCGGCAGTGATTTCGATCATGAAGGGCATATCCCCTTCCATTCCCTCCAATAAGAACTTGTAAAACCGTTTGGCATGTTCCTTTTCATTATCAGCTGTTTCAATGAAAATGTTCTTTATTTGTTTGTAGCCTTCTTTATCTGCCACAGACGCATAGTAGGTATAACGGTTTCTGGCTTGGGATTCTCCTGCAAATGCTTTCAATAAATTTTCCGCTGTTTTGGTTCCATTCAGTTTTTTACTCATTGTTCAACCTCCTTTAATTTTTCATTTTTATTTTCAAGGCATATAGGACAGATGCCTTTACAATAAACGTTTTTTTCTTTTATCAGATAATTATTTAAATGACTGGTGGCAAAAGCATCACTTTCCAGCTGGAAATCATGGATACCACCGCACTCGATACATTTAAAATGCCCATGACCGGTCACATTATAATCGTAACGGGTTTCATGATCTTCAATATTAATTGGCTGAACGATGCCAGCTTCAATAAATAGATTGATGGAATTATAGACGGTAGTTTTGGATAACGTGGGAATCTCCCCTACCAGATCATGATAAATCTGCTCGACTGTTGGGTGATTTGGGTTGCTCACCAAATAATCCAGTATTTTAATTCTCTGATACGAAGGCTTGATTTCTTTTTTGATCAAAAGTTTGGCTATATCTGTATTCATAACCTACCTCAAAGATTATAATCATTACAATTATGTTATTATTTTAATAATGTAAAGTCAAGCATATGATTTGTGAATATGTATTGAATTAGATATTTCAAAATTAGTTTTCAGGATATAATTATAAATAATTCGTAATAAAGGAGAAAATGATATGGCCGAAATCTATAAACTGCCAATCGCCAAAAGCAGTGAGGAACTTTTTATTCTGGCCAAAATGGCCAATCGTCACGGATTAATAGCGGGTGCGACCGGAACCGGAAAAACTGTTTCGCTGAAGGTTATGGCAGAGGCTTTCAGCCAGATCGGAGTACCTGTATTCCTGGCTGATATTAAAGGTGATCTGGCCAGTATTTCATTTGCTGGTGAAACAAGCCCCAATATGGAAGATCGGCTGAAGATGCTAGGTCTTGAAGGATTTGAGTTCAAAGGGTTTCCCGTACGCTTCTGGGATGTTTTCGGGGAATTGGGCCACCCGGTTCGCACTACCGTTTCTGAAATGGGACCTATGCTTCTATCCCGTTTACTGGATTTAAATGATGTGCAGACCGGAGTTATCAATATTGTATTTAAAATTGCCGATGATCAGGGCCTGCTTTTGATAGACCTGAAAGACTTGCGGGCTATGCTGAAATATGTGGGCGATAATGCCAAGGAATATACAGTGGAATACGGTACAGTATCCAAACAATCCATCGGAGCGATCCAGCGTGGCTTACTGCGGCTGGAAGAACAGGGCGGCGACCATTTCTTTGGCGAACCAGCCCTTAATATTATGGATTTTATTATGACGGATCCCGATGGACGCGGCATCATCAATGTATTAGCAGCAGAAAAGCTGTTTCAATACCCTGCTCTTTACGCAACATTTCTCTTGTGGATGCTGTCTGAGCTTTTTGAAGAAATGCCGGAAGTGGGAGATCTGGATAAACCCCGGATTGTATTTTTCTTTGATGAAGCCCATTTGCTGTTTAAGGATATGCCCAAAGCCTTGCTGGAAAAAATCGAACAAGTGGTCAGATTGATCCGTTCCAAGGGGGTTGGCGTATATTTTATTACCCAGAATCCAATCGATATTCCTGATACTGTATTAGGACAATTAGGCAACCGGGTCCAACATGCTTTAAGAGCCTATACCCCAAGAGAACAGAAAGCAGTTAAGGCAGCTGCTGAAACCTTCCGGGCCAATCCGAATCTAAATGTAGAACAAGTCATTACCGAATTAAAAGTTGGTGAAGCCCTGGTGTCTTTTTTACAGGCGGACGGCAGTCCCCAACCGGTTGAAAAAGCCTGGATAATGCCTCCGGCCAGCAGGTTTGGAACCATAACCGCTCTGGAAAGAAACACCATCATCAATGGTTCAACCCTCTATCATAAATATCAGGAAATGATAGACCGTGATTCTGCTTTTGAGATGCTGCAGAGGAAAGTTGAAGAGCGTGATGCTGAAGCGCAACGTGAAACTGAAAAGCTGGCCCGGGAAAAGCAATACTCTGAGGAAGCCAGGAGAGAAAAAACAAGTGCCAGGAAAAAACAGCCCGATACCATCGTGGAGAAAATAGCAAAATCAGCAATCTCTTCTTTTAGCAGCCAGATCGGACGTTCTATCGCCCGGGGGATATTAGGCTCGATCATGAAGAAATAACCGGGGCGCTCAGTTAAGCCAATTAGATCCGATAAGGAAGATCACTACTCTTTCTTATCGGTTTTCTTTGTCATTTTCATTATGAAATAAACCAGAGTCACCGCCATGACCAACAGAAATACCGGTAAAAGCCAATGGCTAAGTCCAGTAATATTGCCTTTGGCGGTTTCAATGGAACCCCAAATTAAATAGGCAAAAAGCAATACACATTCGGTTTTCATGAATGCCATTAACATGCGGCCTTGTAAATACTGGTAAGGGGCATTGTTTTCATTGATGGGCTGTAAATAATTATAGGTATGGGGAAATCTCTCCATTATTTTTAATCCGACATAAAAAACTATCATCACCCCGGCCAGAATTAGCAGAGAATTTTTGCTGCCCCAGCCATCCGGCGCCCCGGAAAAATCAAAATGGGTAGGTATTTCTGCCGGCAGCAGCGTATAATTTATTTTCAGGAATAACAGCATGAATATGACTGTCCCCAATGCAGCAATGTCCAATAACAATTCTATGGTTGTGATCGGGATATCCAATACCGGCCTTTTTTGAAGCATTTCAATCCTTCTTCCGATATTTCATCTGTCAAGCGTTGCCGACAGTTTTGTTTTCCTTCTTTTCATAACTTTATATACGATGAAGATAATTAGCAGCAAAAGCAAGGCGGTGATCAAATAGACTTTCAAAGCGAAGGCATTCGGATCCCCCCATACAGCACTCAGTCCAGTGTCCTGGCTTACGATCTTTCTTCCCTGGGGCTGGCTGTAATAAAGCGGTATCTGAGGAATACCGTCCTGTGCGGCAAAAGACTGCAAATATCCGGCGATGGCAGCCCATTCTTTTATCTCATTATTGTTGCCGCCGGTCAGGTCTTTTATAATATGTTCCTCAAAATCTACGATCGGTTCCCCGTCTTTGTTTTTGGGAACGATTGACAAGATACCGAAAGATTTTTCTCCCACCACCGTTAACATCTGGGCAGAATATAAACCTGCCACTACGCGGTAAAGACTGTCATCATCTATTTCTTCCAGGTTTCCGTTACTTTCCAGCAATGATGCAGAGGTAACTTTGTTAAACATCAAACGATGGGGATTGAACGTATAAGTCATGCCTGCAATATATAATTGGGCTGGTTTCATAAGCGGAGCAACTGATGCATCCACTTCGCAGGCTGTTTTTAGTTCCCGTCCGGTTAAATAAACAGATATCAATGGGTACCCGGCTTTTTTATCAGGTCCAATCCCAAGAGAACTGACGGCAAAGGCATCTGCCACAGTAATATTTCCTTTTAGAAAAGTACCTCTGATGGTACCGCTGGGAACCACTGCCGCGGCGATCGGCTCGTAGCTGGTTCCCTCGGCAGCTTTTACCGCATAAATATAGGCATCACCTATAAGATTGGCTAACGGTTCTTCCTCATGCCGGACTCCGATTTCCGCAGCCGGCAAAAAGCTAAACGGACTATAGGCTAACACCTGATCAAATGTCATTCCCATATCATCAAGGTAATCGGTTTGTACTTTCTGCCGGTACTTCTCCACAGTGGCCGTAATACCTGAATCTGCTGGCAGTCTGTCATCGATGGGCAAAAGTTGATAGTGACTTACTTGCCAGTTGTTGTCCTCATCGTCTTTTATCTTAAGCAGGCCGATATGCTCACCATATTCCCCCGTCGAGCAGATAATGGTGCGGCCTGTTATGATCGGTTCAGTAAGTTTGGTATGGCTGTGTCCGCTGATGATCACATCGATATCCGGCACTTTTTGGGCTAATAATTCATCCTCAGAATTTTCCCCGTCATTTGACGTCCCGGAATGGGAAAGGCAAATGATCAGATCGACCTTTTCCTTATTTTTCAGTGTTTCCGTTATACTGACTGCGGTTTTCAGCGGATCGGCAAATGCAACTTCTGCCATGGGAGCATTGGAAATCGCTTCAGATCCAATCAAACCAAATATACCAATTCGTTTGCCATTCCGTTCCAGAATGATATATTCTCTGGTCCCGTAATCAGTCATGGCCTTATTTAAATCTGATAACGATTCTGTTAGTTGTTCCTTATCACCATCCGGGAAAACCACATTGGAGACCAATAGCGCTGGTAGTTTTTGATTGTTTTGCCGGGCTGCATTCAGGCAGTCTGCCAGTCCCTGCGCCCGGTAATCGAATTCATGATTGCCAAAAGTAGCAGCATCATATCCCATCTGCCCCATGAGTGACAACCCCGGTGCACTTTCGGCAAAAATAGTCTGAAACAGTGTCCCCATGGAAAAGTCTCCGGCATCCAGGAGCAAAAGTTCAGGATCCGTTTCCCGCTCCTCATCGACAGCACTTTTTATGAGGGCAAAGCCGCCGTATTCATTTATGGTTCCACCTTTGTCCAGTGTAAAAGGCAGAATGTGATCATGCAGGTCATGGGTAAAAATAATTGTAATGTAGTCTTCTTTATCGGCAGCAACTGCCGGGAAAGCGAATGTCATTGTTGCAAGGAAGATGAAAACCACTACCATCAAACTGCGCATTAATTTAAACAATAGCATACCCTCCATATTTCAGGCTTATTATCCGTTTAGTCCCTGTCATCAGTTTTTTTCAATTATAGGCTGATAAATATCTTTCCATTGTTAACAAACCTGAACAGCCTCTTATCATTGAAATATTCCCTGCTCCCGGTAGTATTTTTCAGCTCCCGGGTGCAGCGGAATGCCGACATCTGAGGCCATTCTTGATATGGTCAAACCTTTAAGGGCAGCATGAACATCATGCAGATAATCAACATTTTCGCCTATGGATCTGGTTACTTCGTATGCGGCAGCCTCGGGCATATTTTTAGGTACTGCAATAATGGTATTGGTCGATAAAGATGGCAGGTCGTGGTCAAGAAAATTGTACGTACCATTAGGAATAACAGTGATATTATAATGATATTTTTCAGTCATTCTGTTTAAGACATCCTGGTTGATCTCCAGCAAAACTAAATCCTTATTTGTTTGCATTTCCAAAATCGTTGGAGCTGGAAACAGGGTCGATAAGCTCATGACGTCTATTCTTCCATCTGCCAGCATATAAGCTGAATCACTCATATTCTTGTAAACGATTTCTCCTCCCCATTCTGTAAATTCTTTTTCATTGACTCCATATTCAGCCAGCAATCTCTTGAATGTTTCTGCTGAAGTGGAACCTGATTGATCGATAGATATTTTTATTTTAAGTTTTTCATCGATTATTTGGTCAAATGATATGATGCCCAGTTCTTTATTGGCTGCAATTTGTAATGTACTGGGATATAAAGAAGCGATTGCCGTAATATTATCCAATGGTTCTACGAATATCCCTTCCCCTTTTACCGCAGAATAAGCAGCAATGTTATGAGTAGCCCCCATATCAACTTCATTGTTGTTGATTCTGTAAAGATTCGCCGTGCCGCTGCCCGGAACAATTGTAATTTTGGCATCAGGTTCGGTTTTATGTAAGCACTCTGATATACCTGTTAAAACCATTTGCAGGCTTCCTTCAGGAGACCCTCCTGCAATTACCATGTCAAGGACATTTTCTCGGTTATCGGTTTCTTTTGAATAACCACAACCCGCTAAAACTAAAATAAATAGAAGCAAAATAGAAATTTTACTTAATTTTTTAAGTGCTTTCAATGATCTTTTTTTCCTTTTCGCTTATTTGTTTATAATGCCTTGCTCCCGGTAGTATTTTTCTGCTCCCGGATGCAGGGGGATGTTCATGTTAAGCACTAATTCTTCGGAAGTCAATCCAGATAAGTTGGCATGTACATCATGTAAATAATCCAGATTTTCATTTATAGAACGAGCTATTTTATAGGCATTCTCATCTGAAGAATCTTTAGGCACAAATATAAAAGTGGTGCAGGCAATTGTCTGTATTTCTGCCAGTTGAGACGGATAACTGCCGGCGGGGATAGTGGCTGACTGGTACTTATATTTCTCTATCATTTTATCAATTATTTTTTGATCGATTGAAAGAAACTCAAAATCTTTGGCAGTAGATGCCTCCAACAAGTTTGGCACAGGGACCAAAGTAGCAAATAAAGCTCCGTCAATCGTTCCATCAGCCAGCATTTGCGCAGAGTTATCAATGTTTTGATATATGATTTCTCCTCCCCAGTTTGATATATCATCCAGAGTAAGCCCATATTCAGATAGTATCTGCTTAAACATCAATTCTGTGTTTGACCCGGGCTGACCAATAGAGATCCTTAGCTTCATCTTTTTATTCAGAAATTCTTCCAGAGATGTGATTCCAATTTTTTTATCGAAGGCAATCTGCAGAACGCTTGGATAAAGAGCAGCTATAGCTGCGATGTTGGAATGTTCTTCTGTAAAAGGATCATTACCATGCATAGCCGCATAGGCTTGTACACTATTAGAAACGCTTACATCTCCTTCATTATTATTAATCCTGATGGGGTTTGCCCCCGTACTGCCAGGAACGATCGTAACCTTTGATCCGGGATATGTCATATTGATACATTCTGATATCGCACTTAATACCATGAACAAGGTGCCCGAACTGGAAGCCCCAATAATCGTTATATTCAGCGGGGCTTCTCCTTGCGGCCGATTGGCTTCACTGTCGGATGAGCAGCCAATGAAACTGACCATAATTAAACTGATCAGTATGCCTGAGATTAGCTTTTTCACTTTGATCATTTGATTTCCCCCCATCTTTAAATTATTTAAGCAATACATAGAAATATAATAATCCATTTTATTTAAATGTTTATTTATTACTTATTCTTTTCAATTACTTCTGGGTATGGACAAAAAATGGTTGATCGCAAATAGTACTGTAATTGAAATGGCAATCAGATAAACATTGCCAGTCAATAATATGATCCCGGCACCCACAATCAAAATTCTGGCGAATGAAGGGATGTTTTTGTCAAACCACCAGCCTTCAATACCCATGGCAATTAAAGCTACTGAGAATACTCCCAGGATGAAAGCAAGAACGATTTGTATCAATGGAGCATGTAATAATAATGCTGGCCAGTATACAAAAATAAAAGGCAGTACGTACGCAATGAGGGCCATTTTCATTGCCATAAAGCCTACTCTCATTGGAGGAGCACCTGCTATGCTTGCTGCAGCAAATGCAGTCAGAGCTACGGGGGGTGTGATTGTAGCCATAGCGGCATAAAAAAGTATAAACATATGTGCTGCCATAACCGGGATCCCCAGTTTGATCAAAGCCGGAGCAGCAACCACCGCTACCAATAAGTAAGAAGTACTGATATTCATTGCCAGACCCATGATCATAGCCAATAACATGACCAGAAACAATGTCCCCAGCAATGACTGGTTGGAAAGAGCCATCAATGCAGAACTAAATTTAGCTCCAATACCTGTCAAATTAAAAACGCCAATCATAATGCCGCAGGCTGCCATGGTGGTAACCACCATTAATCCATTAGAAATCCCATTGATTAAAGCATCGATAAAAACCTTGATTGTCATTTTGTTTTCCCGATTAAAAAAGCTGACCAATATGATCAGTACGATTGATTCAAGACCGATTCGCGCAATGCTGACTCCGCTGAAAGAAAGTCTAAAAATCAAGAAAAAGATTGGAATAAAAAATGGGAGTCCTTTTTTTACGGTTTGGAAAAAAGGCGGGATGTCTTGCTTATTCATTCCCTGCAGCCCCATTTTTCGGGCTCTGATATCAACGGTAAAGTAGATAGCCAGAAAATAAAGAATAGCAGGCAATAAGGCCGCCAGAGCAACCTGACCATAGGGGATCCCTATCACCTCAGCCATAATAAAGGCAACCGAACCCATTACGGGCGGCATAATTATTCCACCAGCTGAAGCACAGGTTTCTACGGAAGCTGCAAAATCAGCAGGATATCCGGATTTCTTCATCATAGGTATGGTAATGACACCTATGGTTGCAGCATTAGCTACGGAACTGCCGGAAATCATCCCGAAGAACCCGGAACCCAGCACGGATATTTTAGCCAATCCCCCTCTCTGCTTACCTGCTATGGCAGCAGCGAAATCGAAGAGAAATGCTCCTGCCCCCGTGCATAACAAAAATGCCCCGAAAATTATAAATAGAATTAACTGATTGGAAGCTACCCCCAAAGTCCACCCCCAGATACCGTCAGTTGTTAAGAACATTTCATCAATAACGTGATTAAGGGTAAATCCATTATGTCCAAATCTTCCAAATAAAAAAGAACCAAAATACAAATAACTCAGTGAGAGAATACTTAAGATCGAGATCCAGGGTCCAATAATTCTGCGAGTACCTTCCAGGAGTAAAATGATCGTTAAAATACCGAACACGATATCCAAAAAAGAAACCTGATCAACAAAAGCAAATCTTGTTATTAGTCGATCAAGGTTCAAGGATATATAACCACTGACCAATAGAGACAAAACCACCAATAGCCAGTCATACCATGGTACTTTGTATTTTGTGTCGGTTCCAGGCATTGTATAAACAATAAAGGTTATAGTAAAGAACAATCCAAAGCATATAGCGCGATGCATGATTGGCTGGGGATAGAAAATGATCGCCCAAAAGATATAAAAAGCTGCAATTAGCGAAAAGATTTTATATAAGTATGAAGGAATACCAGTTAAAACACGTCTTTCTCCTTCGCCCCATATATATTTGTTGATTTTTTTAAATTTTCCAGTATTTGATTCCCTTGCTTGGGCCAACAATCATTATTACCACCTTATAAATATTGTGTGTTCTTATAAATCGCTTATTCAAAACTATTTTCAGGAATTTCCTCCAATACCTTTTCCAGAATTTTTCTAGTGTTCTCGGCATTTTCTGCAAAGAAAACGCTGTCATGCCTCCCTCTTAGCGGAATAATTCTTATATTCCTGACGAATTGAGCCCATATCCTGCTGGAAAGCTCCGATGATTCACCTGATGCTTCTTCCGGGTAAAAATATACTATATCACCGTTGTAAGGCTTGATCTTATATACTGACCGGGCATATTTTATCCAGGATTCATTTTTTATGTATCGAAAGCACAGCGGTTTAAATAAATCAGGGATTATTTTGTATAAAGCACTTTGCAGTCGTATTGAATAGTAGAAATATTTAACCGTCAAGTATTGTTTTATAGAGACGTTTTTTAATTCTTCTATATTGCTGCGCAATTTTTCGTTAATACTCTTGGTATTTTTAACACTGGCAACGATTGGATCGTACATAGCCAGCAAAAAAATATCCTGTTTGGCATCCTTTAACTGTCGTGCCATTTCATAAGCAATGATGCCTCCCACGCATTGTCCTGCCAAAATATAAGGACCTGTCGACTGGATTGTTCTTATATCATCAATGTAGTATCTGGCTACTTGTTCAAAGGTAATTGGATGTTGCCATTTCACCGCATCAGGATTAAACTTGATGCCGTAAAAAGGGCGCTCGGAATCAAAATCCATAGCGATATGTCTATAAATCACTGGTTCACCCTCGGTAGCATGAATAAAAAATATCGGCGTTTTGCTGCCACCTTCCTGAAACGGAACCAAAAACGGATGGATTGTTTTATAATCACCTTTACCCAGGATATATGAAGCTAATTCTTCGATGGAACTGTTTTCGAAAATGTATTTAAGGGGTATTTGTATTCCGAATTGTTCGGTAATAGAATCATATAATACTGCTGCTTTGAGTGAATCCCCTCCCAATTCAAAAAAGTTATCAGTTATACTAATATTCTTGATTGGCAGAATCCGTGTAAATATTTTCAAAAGAGCTTTTTCCGTTTCATTTCGCGGCAGTAACAGTTTTTCGTGTTCCCCCCGTACTGGCTGCGGCTTCAAACCCAATGACTGTATTGTTTCATAAAGTTTTGTCCGTTGAATTTTCCCTCCCTCACCAACCGGAATGACGTCTAAAACATAAAGGATCGTCGGCATTTTAAAAGCAGCTATCCTGCCCTGCAAATGATGCCGCAAGTCTTTCAGATAAAGATTAGTCCCTGCTTTCAAAACCAGGGCTGCGCCAACCTCTTCATTGCCTTCCACCCCATGAACCGGGAATATGACCGCCTGTTTAATACCAGGATGTAATAACAACGCTTCTTCTACTTCATATGGAGATACTTTTTCCCCACCCCGATTGATGATTTCTTTAAACCTTCCTGTAATAAACAGGTAGCCATCTTCATCAAGATAGCCTGCATCTCCAGTACGAAACCATTCTCCATAAAAGGATTCCTGATTGGTCCGCTCATCATTATCATAACGTTTTATGACCTGGGGGCCGCAGACTAAGATTTCCCCTTCGACATTCGCTTTAAGTTGCTGCCCATTCTCATTCGCGATAACGACTCCGATCTGCACCGGGACCCCAACGGAACCTGGTTTTTGTCCTTGTGGGGCAGAGGAAGAATTAGAAATACCTCCGGTTTCAGTCATTCCATAGCTGACATGGACTGGTACATTGAATACTTTTTTGATCCTATCAGCAAGTGTTTCTGTTAATTTGGCTCCTGTAGATCTGACAAATCTCAATGAAGAATCTTTGAACTGTAAAGCATTCTGTTCCGCATATTCCACAATTGTCTGAAACACTACTGGGCTGGCAGCAAAATATGTTGGTGATGTCTCGTTTAAAAGGTGAAAAAAATGATTTGGTTCAATATCGTCAGCACAAATCGCAGTTCCGCCACTGAATAAAGCGGCTAAAACAGAATTCAGACCCACGGAACGAAACATGGGGGTAATATTCAAAGTTCTGTCACTGGTTGTTAACGAAAAGTCTGTTATTCTCTTTTGGACGGCAGTACAAATATTGATATGAGAGCGTGGTACAATTTTGGGTTGAGCGGTTGTACCGGACGTATAATTGACCATAGCGATATCATGCCCATGGGCAAGTACCGTGGTTGGAGAAGTTTTTTTCACAACGCCAATAATTTCATATTTAATATCCATATTGCCGTTTTTTGGCCGCAGGTAAAAAACATCTCTTTTGCGTTCTGTGGAAATCCCGAACAAAGGTCCTTGATAATTTTCAGGAATCATCAACGCGTCTATTTTTAATAAATCAAAATAATATTTATATTGCAGCTCGGAATAATCCGGACTTAGAGGGGCAAAGGCTGCTATATTCGAAATAGCCAGAAAAGCAATCGCCGTTTCTAAAGCAGATCTGCTAACAAAGGCAATTCTTTGATTCGGCTGGATTCCCAAAGTAGTCAGATAATTGCCCATAGCCTTCACGGAATCGCCCAATTGCTTATAAGTCAAACTCTCTCCATTATGCCCTATTAGAGCAATTTTATTTGGAGATTTTTCAACAATTGGCTCTATCAACCCCATGATCCTCAAACGTTCCAAAGCCGGTCTCTCCTTATCTATAATGCTTGTAAATACAAGCACAATTAAAAACCTTTTGTTTGGCAGCTAATTCAAAGTAATGAATTTTTGAGATAATTTCCATCAGCATCAATGATGGCAGGCGACTCAGGATATGCTTAAACATTCGGTCTGATCAAATCAATATTTTTAATGCTGTCTATGTCCACAAAAGTACTCATTTCTACAAATGAAAATAACAGAATCGACACCATTTTCAATTCTGTTTTTGAGGAATAATTCCTGCTTCCCTGTAATACTTTTCAGCCCCTGGATGCAGATCGATCCCTAAATTATTGATCATCTGCTCAGCAGTGATGCCGGCCATTGATGCATGGATGGTTTTCAAATAGTCAAGGTTTTCATGAAATGCTTTGGTCATTTTATAAACATTCTCCTCAGAGCTGTTTTTGGGAACTGCAATAATGGCATTGTTATTGACCGTTTTTAGATCTTCTTTTAAAAAAGTATAGGTACCTGCAGGTATTACATAGTTATAATACTTTTGCTGGCTGCAAAGTTTATTGATCACTTCCGGGTCGATGGTTAAAAGCGCGATGTCCTTGTTTTGTGCCAGCTCCTGTATGGTCGGTGTAGGGAGAAAGATTCCGACTACCATCATGTCAATTCTATTGTCAGTCAGCATTTGAGCAGAATTATCGATATTTTGATAAACAATTTCGCAGCCCCAGTCGATAGTATCCTGTATTGACAAACCATAGGCTGACAGTAACTGCTGCACGAACTGCGCCGTTGCGCTGCCGGTCATGCCTGCAGATATTCTTATTTTCATCTTATTGTCAATAAAATCATTAAAGGAATCGATTCCCAGGTCATCGTTTATGACGATTTGATAAACCTCCGGCATCAGATAAGTTACCGCAGCCAGATTGTCCATCTTTTTCTCATATGGATCTTCCCCGCTGGTTGCGGCTAAAGCCATAAAAGTATTCGTCATGCATGCATCGGCTTCATTATTGTTGATTCTGATGATATTGGTGGCAAGATTTCCCGGAATATTAGTGACGATTGAATCCGGATAACTTTTATTGATACATTCTGCCAGACCATTCATGATGATCAGACCTGGTCCATTAGGAGATGACCCAAGTAAAGTAAGATTCATTTTTTCATTTTTCAAACCAGTCGTCTCTGGATCACCGGCGGCAGACTTTCCTGAACAACCTGAAACTGCAAATATTGTTATTATAAGAATCAAAAATATTGCCGAACGATATAATTTGTTCATATGTCATTTACCTCCTCTTGTCTTTATTTTGTGGCATAGGATTTTGACAGCAAATAATTAATTATAAATACAATGGCTGATGAAATAAGGATAAGCTTTATATTTCCTGTCAGAATGATTATTCCGGCAATAATAATCAGCAGCCGTGATATTTTCGATACTTTTTGTTCAAACCACCATCCTTCCAAGCCCATGGCGATCAATGCAACAGCAATAACACCAAGGAATAATGCGATAATAATCTCATAAAAGGGAGCCTGCATAAGCAAAGCCGGCCAATAGACAAAAATAAATGGTAATACATAGGCAATTATCGCCATACGCATCGCCATAAAACCAACTTTCATTGGCGGTTCTCCCGCAATACTTGCCGCTGCAAATGCGGTTATGGCAACGGGAGGGGTGATTGTGGCCATAGCGGCATAGAACAATATGAACATATGCGCAGCTAGAACAGTCACGCCAAGATTAATGAGCACCGGGGCAGCCACTACAGCTGTGAGCAGATAAGCTGTACTTATATTCATAGCCAGCCCCAGAAACATGGCCAACAGCATTACCAATAATAAAGTTATGATCAAGGAAGAATCTGACAATGACATTAATACTGAACTGAACTTTCCGCCGATTCCGGTAAGATTGAAGACTCCGATCATGATTCCGCAAGATGCCATGGTGGTTACGATCATGATCCCTTTCTCGGTGCCGTCTGCCAGAGCTTCAAAAATCATCTTTAAATTCATTCTGCTTTTTTTATTGAATATACTAATGACGATGATCAGGCAAATGGATTCAAGTCCGACTCTGGATATGGTTGCACCGGTCAATGTCAACCGGAATATCAAATATAATATTGGTATAAAGAATGGCAGCCCTTGTTTGATGGTATTCCGCAACGGCGGTATCTCATTTTTGGGCAGTCCCTGCAAGCCGATTTTCCGAGCCCTGAAATCGATGGAAAAGTATAATGCCAGGAAATACAGCACTGCCGGTAAAAAAGCAGCGGTTGCCACTTTCACGTATGGTATACCGATGACTTCCGCCATAACAAAGGCAACTGATCCCATTACCGGCGGCATTAAGATCCCCCCGGCGGAAGCACATGTTTCCACTGAAGCAGCAAAGTCTCCCGGATAACCAGATTTTTTCATCATGGGGATGGTGATAACTCCGACTGTCGAGGCATTTGCTACCGGACTGCCTGAAATCATTCCGAACAATCCGGAGGCAAGAATCGCAACTTTTGCCAGTCCCCCTCTGCTCCATCCGGCAATTGCAGCAGCAAAATCGAATAAAAAAGCCCCGGCACCGGAAAATAACAAAAATGCGCCGAAGATAACAAAAAGAATGACTTCATTGGTGGCAACGCCCATGATATTTCCCCAGATTCCATCAGTGGTAAGAAATAATTCTTCTATAGCATGCGCTGAGCTGAAACCTTTGTGGCCAAATTTTCCGGGTATAAAAGGACCCGCCCATAGATAAACCAGCGAAATGATACTGAGAAAGGACAACCAGGGCCCAATAACTCTTCTTGTCCCTTCCAGCAGGAGCAATACCGTTATGATTCCCATAATCATATCCCACAAAAAAACCGGATCGACAAAAACCAATCGATTGATGACCCGCTCAAGATTAAGATAAATATATATACTGACTGCAACAGACAGGAAAGCTAAAAACCAGTCATACCATGGAATACGGTTTCTTGTATTGGTTCCGGGCATTGTGTAGGTCATAAAAGTCAATGCCAAAAATAATCCGAAACTCAAACTGCGGTGCAAAATTGGCTGGGGATAATAAATAATTGCCCAGAATATGTAAATAGCAGTAAAGAACGCAATGGTTTTATAAAGTGTGGCTGGAAAACCAGTCAATTTCCTTTTATTTCCTTCTCCCCAGAGATAAAGTTTGAATTTACCAATCAAATTTGTTTTTGATTCAAGCACTTAGTATACCTGCCTTAATTTCTTATTGATTTCGTCGATCGCTTTATTCAGTACTTTTCTCATAAAATAAACATTGTTTCCCTGAACATGCTGCTATGATTACCGTCATTTTAAACAGGATTGTTATTGGTACAAATCTAATTAAGGTATATCAGCCAGGACCTCTTCCAGGACTTGTCTCGTATATTCTGCATTTTCCGCGAAAAAAACGCTCCAATGATCTCCATGGGTTGGAATAATACGAATGTCCCGGGCTAGCTTGGACCACAATTCAACAGAAGCCAACGATTTATTGCCAGTATATTTGGGTTTAAAAAATACGATTTCACCGTCATATTTTTTCATCCTGTAATTTTCCCGGGCACAACCGATAATGTTTTGTTTGTCCATGTTATTGAAAATGATTAATTTCATAGCACCAGGCAGTTTTTTATAAAAAATTCTTTTGTAATAATACCATTTGACTTCAAGATACTTTATCAACCCTTGTGTTTTTATCTCATTAATGTTTCTAAGCAATCTACGATCAAGATTGGCCTTGACTTCTGCTTCCGGCAATATCGAATCGAACACCGCCAATAAAGCAATCTTTTGCCGGGCTTCAAGAAGCTGCCGGGCCATCTCACAGGCGATGAGCCCCCCTACGCATTGGGCTGCCAGAATATACGGACCTTCAGGTTGGATCGTGATCATATCCTTGATATATTGTGCTGCTATCTGTTCAAAAGTTATGGGATGCACCCATTCGGCACCATGGGGGTCAAAGCTGATTCCATAAACAGGCCTCTCAGGATCAAAATTCATGACAACATGACGATACATAATAGCTTCTCCTTCTGCTGCATGGATTAAAAAGATCGGGGTCTTACTGCCGTGAACCTGAAATGGAACGATAAATGGATGCTTATTTCCATGCTCAATATTGCCGGCAATATACTCTGCCAGATTTTCTATTGAACCATTATTGAATATGTATTTAAGGGGTATCTGCAAACCAAACACTTCTTTGATCTGTTCGTATAAAACGGCGGTCTTTATTGAATCCCCGCCCAATTCAAAAAAGGTATCTGTTACGCTGATCTCTTTTAACTGCAAGATCCCCAGAAATATTTTATATAGTTTAAATTCTATCTCACCCCTGGGCAAAATGATGGTTTCTCCTGCATCCGCCAGAGGCTGCGCTTCGATGCCCAATGCCGCTACAGCTTCATACAGGGCCGATCGCTGAACCTTTCCTCCATGCCCAACCGGCATTTCTTTCAGCACATACAGGCGGGTTGGCATTTTAAAAGCTGTGACTTTCCCATATAAAAACCGGCGCAGTTCTTTTAAATAAAGCGCTGCTCCTTCTTTTAATACCACTGCTGCCCCTGCTTCTTCATTTCCGCCCCCCATCGGTATGGGAAACACTGCCACCTGTAATATATCCGGATGACGGCTTATGGCTTCTTCTACTTCGTAAGGCGATATCTTTTCTCCGCCGCGGTTGATGATTTCCTTGAACCGCCCGGCGACAAATAAATATCCATCCTCGTCCAGATACCCTCTGTCCCCGGTTCTAAACCAGCCCTGATAAAAAGAATCCCTGCCCGCATCGTTTTCATATCCTTTTATCACTTGGGGACCCCGTACCAGGATTTCGCCTGGTTGGTTATACCCTGCCATTTCTCCTGTTTCCTTCATAACGGCAACATCGACGCCTACCGGTACTCCCACAGAACCAGCTTTATATCCTTGCGGCGCGTTCATGCTGAAGGCAATACTTCCGCATTCCGTTAAGCCATAGCCTTCATACACCGGAACATTAAAAATATTCTGCAGACGCAGCGCAAGCTCTTCCGTCAGTGGTGCCCCTGCGCTCTTTATTAATTTAAGCTCATCACTTCCATAATCTAAATCATTTTTCTCGGCATAAGCAGCAATGTTGTTAAACACTACAGGACTTCCTAATATCCAGGTGGGAGTGGTTTTCCTGATCTGTTCAAAAAACTGTACGGCATCGAACTTGTCTGTATAGATCACAGTACCACCGACGGCCAGTACAGTGAGTGTTTCATTTAATGTGATCCCACGGTGGGAAGGCGCAAGGATCATTACTTTATCTTCAGGTACTAACTTCATTTCTTTTATTCTTTGCTGGGTGGAGTAAAATAAATTGCGGTGAGTCCGAGGCACGATTTTTGGTTCAGCTGTGGTACCCGAAGTAAATTGTACCAGAGCAACATCATCATTATGGGGAAGCAATGCCTGGTATACACCCCGCTTTTCGTCTCCACGCAAATTGTAGGTAATTTTATTATCGATTTCCTGCCGGGATAAATGGTAAACCCTTAAATTAAAAGCTTTGGCTGTTTTAAGCAGCGGGCTGTCAAACTGATCCGGAATTAAAACACTGTCAGCCTTAAGCAATTTACAATAATATTGGTATTGCTCTTCAGAAAGCTCATCCCCCAAAGGGATAAAAACTGCCACATTGGTTATGGTTAAATAAGCCAGCAGCATTTCCATACAATTGGGCAACACAACAGCAAACCGCTGGCCTTTTCCCACACCTTGTTCCTTCAGATATCGGCTCATGTTTTGTACGGTTTCATTCAACTGTCCATATGTTAATGTATTCCCGTCGCCTCCTATAAGGGCAATTTTTTCTGGTTTTACCTCAGGTGTGGTATTGATCAGGTCTAATATTCGCAGAGATTCCAAAGTCTTTGCTCCTTTTCACTTGTTAAACCTATATTAATAGGTAATCTCTAGTCCTTGTGTTCTTAATCCAAGCCTTTCAGGATCTCCTCCAAAACCTGGCGTGTATTTTCCGCGTTTTCTTCATAAAAAACACTAAGGTGATTCCCTCGTAAAGAAACGACCTTCAATGAAGGGATATATTTTTTCCAAATTTCAATAGAATCCTGGGAATTATTAATGACATTATTTTCCGGTTTAAAATATATGACTTCCCCGGCATATTTACTGATTTCATAATTGGATAACGCAGATTGTAATATGGTTTCTATATTCAATAAGCTAAATAATTTTTTACTTGCCAGGTTATTCCCATTTTCATAGACTGCACGTAATAAACCATTCCGGTAATCAATAAACTTCTTGTTTAAAAATTCTGTAATAAATCTTAAACCCAGCTTCTTTATTTCATCTGCTTTTCGTGCCAGTCTTTCATTCAAGACCTGGGGTTGAGGTGACCAGATTAAGATCGGATCATACATGGCCAGCAGAGCAATCTCATGACCTGCTTTTTTCAGTTGCATTCCCATTTCATAGGCTATAACACCGCCAATACATTGACCCGCAATTAAATATGGCCCCTGGGGTTGAATGGCAATAATATCCTGGATGTAATTTTCCGCAATTTGTTCAATGGAAATGGGATGTACCCATTTTGCGGCGTTTCGATCAAAATGAAAGGCATAAAATGGCCGGTCCGGATCAAAGTTATTGGCGATATAACGAAAAATTACGGCTTCCCCTTCTAAAGCGTGCACAAAAAATATTGGTGTTTTGCTGCCTTCTGCCTGAAAAGGCACTGCGAAGGTATAATTCTTGCCTGTTTCCTGGTTATTTGTTATATAAGAAGCCAATTCTTCAATACTGCTATGCTGAAAAATATATTTAAGCGGAACCTGTATCTTATATCGCTTTTTGAGTTCTTCATACAAGACTGCCGCCCGCAGAGAATCTCCGCCTAATTCAAAAAAGGTATCGGTAACACTGATATTTTTTACAGGTAATATCTTGGCAAATACTTCATACAGCCCCGCTTCCGCTGCATTACGCGGTGCGATGAGAATTTCGTTTTCATCCGCTTCCGGCTGGGACTTGATTCCCATGGCTCGCAGCGTTTCAAACAGTGTTTTACGCTGAATTTTACCGGATTCCCCTACAGGGACCTCGTCTAAAACGTAAAGCACAGTGGGGATTTTAAAGGTCACCACTTTACCATACAGAAATCTGCGCATATCTTTTAAATACATTTTACTGCCAGGTTTTAAAACAATGGCTGCTCCTGCGTCTTCATTGCCATTTACAGCTGGAATGGGAAAAACTGCGGCTTGAAGAACATCCGGATGCTGGCAAAACGCATCTTCTATTTCATAAGGAGATATTTTTTCTCCGCCCCGATTAATAATTTCCTTAATTCGGCCAGTGATGAACAAATAACCGTCATCATCAATGTATCCGCAGTCTCCGGTACGAAACCATTCACCGTAAAATGACTCTTCATTGACCTTATCACCATTATCATATGATTTGATCACCTGTGGTCCGCGAACAACGATCTCTCCGCTAACATTTCTGCCTAAGGTTCTGCCATACTCATTCATAATGGCTAGATCTACAAAACTCGGAACACCCAACGAACCTTTTTTAACCCCTTTTGGGGAAAATCTATTATAGCCTATCCAGCCTGTCTCTGTGAGACCATAAGCATCATATACCGGAACATTAAAAACTTCTTTGACTTTTTGATGCAGGTCTTCCGTCAGAACCGCACCACCTGAATTGATAAACCGTATCTGGCTTTTGATATGAATCTCATTTTTCAAGGCGAAATCTGTTAAAGTTTGTAATATTGATGGGATTGAAAAAAACCTGGTGATTTTATATTCATCAATCATCTGGAATATCACATCAGCAGAAATTTTATCTACACAAATCATCGAGCCGCCGCTGGCAAGGCTTGACAGCAACGTATTTAAGGCAACTCCCCGGAACATGGGTATCATATTCAGCACCCTGTCGTTTTCCGTAAGCTGCAAATTAGCTACTGATTGCATGGCATAAAAATACTCGTTGATATGAGATCTGGGAACGATCTTTGGTTCGGAAGTCTTTCCGGATGTGTAGTTGACTACCGCTATATCATTATCTTGCGCAAAAAGAAATGGGCGTTTATTTTCCTGGTCGTGACTGTCAGCAAATTCATAGCTGGTTTGCAGGTTCATATTGTTTCTTTGTAAGTAGAATATCTTAATGTTCATTTCTTTTGCTATAGTGATTAATGGGCCGTTATAATCCTTCCGCAGGATCAAAAATTTGACCTTGAGAAGCTCAAAATAATAACAGAAATTTTCTTCGGAAAAATCAGCATCAAGAGGTACAAATGAGGCGATACTTGAAACAGCCAGATAAAGGACGGACATGTCAAGTTTATTCTCCATAGCAGCAGCAATGCGTTGGTTTTTTTTCACGCCCTTGTTAAACAAGAACTGCCCAAGGGAAAGAATGGTTTTATATAGATTCTTATAATCCATATAATTTCCATCAGCATCAATGATGGCAGGCGACTCAGGATATGCTTCAACATTCGGTCTGATCAAATCAATGATTTTAATGTTGTCTGCGTACACAAAAGTCCTCATTTCTATCAATAAAATAAAAAAACAGAATCGACACAATTGTCAATTCTGTTTATGAGGAATAATTCCTGCAAAAATCATATATATAACAGATTATTTTTATTCTGCTTATTTAACTGGTTTGCCGTCTTTCCACTCGCCGTCAAAAGCCAGGGTGCCGTCTTCATAATAAGATTTCCCTTTGCCTTCTCTTTTGCCTTTTTTCCATTCACCTTCATACCATAGATTTAAGTTGTCGTAATACAGACATCCATAGCCTTCAAATTTTCCATCAACCCATTCCCCGTCATATATTCTGCCGTCTTTGAAAAACGCCTTACCTTTGCCGTGGGGTTTAACTCCGTCCAAATCTCCTTCATACGCGACACTTAAACCATGCTTCTGTAAAACTTCTTTTTTGGTACTTCCCTTATATTGTTTCATATTGTCCATTTAAACACCCCTCCTTTATACATAGTATATCATACAGATGCCAGTATATGTCATTTTGTTTGGGATAATGTTTGGGATAAAATATAATCTTTTCCCTCCTGCTATATTATTTATGTTACAATATTCAATAAAAATTCGATTAAGAGAGGGGAAATGACATTGGGAATGAAAAAGATTATCTCGTTGCTTCTGTTAACAGTTCTGGTTTTGAGTATTGGTTTGTTTGCCGGCTGCTCAAATTCAGAAAAAGCCAAGGAACCTGCCCAGCAAGGGGCTGAACAATTCAAAGTAGGTTTGGAATGCGCATATCCTCCTTTTAACTGGACACAGACTGATGATTCCAACGGTGCGGTTCCAATACAGGGCAGCACAGAATTTGCCGGAGGATATGATGTTGAAATAGCCAAAAAGCTTGCTGATGGAATGGGAAAAGAACTGGTCATTGTCAAGACTGAATGGGATGGACTTCCACCTGCACTGCAATCAGGAACCATTGATGCTATAATTGCCGGCATGTCTCCAACCGCTGAAAGAAAAAAGACCATTGATTTTTCTGATCACTATTATCGTTCCGATTTGGTTATGGTAGTACAAAAAGGTTCACCATATGAAACTGCTACCAGCCTGGAAGACTTCTCCGGCGCTAAAATTACTGCACAATTAAATACTTTCCATTACACTGTTGTAGATCAGATTCCTGGAGTGGCCAAACAGACGGCGATGAATGATTTCAACGCCATGCGTGTAGCTTTACAATCAGGAATTATTGATGGATATATCTCTGAAAGACCGGAAGGTGTCTCGGCTACTGCTGCCAACAGCAAGTTTGCGATGGTCGTATTTGATGAAGGCAAAGGCTTTGAAACGTCTGATGATGATGTAGCCATAGCCGTCGGGATCAAGAAGGGCAATACTGAACTTACCAATGCCGTAAATGAAATATTAAAAGGTATTTCAGAAGATGAACGGATTACCTTGATGGATACCGCTATTAAGAATCAACCGGCATCTCAGGATTAAATAGAGCAGATCATTTAAGATTTACATTATCTGGAGTGTATAAATAATGGAAGTAGATGCAGCAAGTACATTTTTAGAATGGGTTTACTATATTTTGCTGACATACTGGCCCCTTTTTCTGAGAGGGGCCGGTATCACTTTGCTAATTTCCTTGACCGGTACCATAACTGGCTTTGGTCTGGGAATCATCATTGGAGTGATTCGCACCATCCCAGTTGACCAAAATTTTAATCTG